>Ga0316224_1000088_pt1 | contig 141997 bp, 140 predicted proteins | sample TBH18013metaG_FD_206254 | JGI IMG/M metagenome (GOLD analysis project Ga0316224, IMG submission 206254) | Freshwater microbial communities from Trout Bog Lake, Wisconsin, USA - TBH18013 | ecosystem: Environmental > Aquatic > Freshwater > Lake > Hypolimnion/Profundal zone | place: USA...
ATCTATCACACCTATTACGGTACTTGTACGGTGCCCATACCTCATCAGTGTGCCAACAGGTTTTTTCAACTGCATAGCATCGACGGCTGCTTTATTTAGCATCATGGATGATGAATCGGCTGGTGTACCTGTAAAATCCCTTCCAAGCAAAATTTTAATACCCATTGTTTTTGTAAATTCAGCATCAGTCGCAATACCCGACATAATGATCTGTGAATTAGGCGGCATTCCATCCCATGCAGGCGCCGGCGACCGCCACCAGATCTGCGTGATGGGCGATGAGGTGCGGACAACGGATTTAATTAACCCTGATTTAAGCAAATCAGCCTTTATAGCTCCATAGCTCTTATCTGTTGAAGGCGTTGACGGAACCATAATAAGGTTATTGGGATTGTAACCCAGATCTCTGTCCTTAACATGCTGTATTTGCTGGTAAATAATGATGGTGGCCGCAATCAGGAATATGGAGATCACAAACTGTCCCACAACCAGTATCCGCCTCGGCAGCACGGCGTTTTTGCCAACGGCAAAAGTACCTTTCAATACTTTTACGGGATTGAATGAGGATAGGTAAAGTGCAGGATAACTTCCGGAAACGGCACCTGTGAAAATAATAATAACCAATGACCCAATCCAAAAAAACGGATCGGCAAGGTTTAAGCTCATTTGTTTACTTACCATCAAATTAAATGAAGGCAGCAATAAATAAACCACTACAACAGAAAAAACAAATGCGGTTAAAACCAGTATCATTGATTCGAAAAAGAATTGGAGCACCAATTGCTTTTTATCAGACCCTAAAGTTTTCCTGATCCCAACTTCTTTGGCCCTTTTTTCGGAGCGGGCGGTAGACAGGTTCATGAAATTAACACAAGCTATCAGCAGGATGATAATAGCAATAATTGTAAACAGGCGAATATATTCTATCGGGCCGCCTGCGTTTTTGCCATCCTTAAAATCACTGTATAAATGCCATTTACTCATCGGGAAAGTAAAGTAAGTGCTGATCTTATCGTGGTTATGCTGAAACATAACACTGGTTATGTCTTTTTCAAGCTGCGGAATTTTTGGATTGGGAATAGTTTGAATATAGACCATCCATGATGAGTTATTCCATTCCTTCATGTTACGCTGACTTTGCGGGTCCGAAAAATTGTATGCCGTTATACAATCAAACTGCCTGGTTGAGTTACCCGGTAAATCAGCGATAATTGCTGTAACTTTAACTTGCTGGTCGTTATTTATTTTTAGCACTTTATTGATGGGATCTGCACTCCCAAAAAAGGCTTTTGCTGCCGATTGGGTTAAAACAATTGTATTTGGTTCGGCAAGTGCGTTTGAAGGGTTACCCTTAATAAATTTACAAGTGAACATATCAAAATACCTGCCGCCAACCGTAACCAGGTTCTTCTTCAGTTTGACATCACCAACAGCAAACAATTGCGGCGATGAATACGACGACATCACCACGTTTTTTATTTGCGGATAACCGTTCTCCAAGGCTTTTTGCAACGGGAATACCATGTTGGGATCAGTAAAAATGTTGTTTTTAAAATCCCTGTTAGCCATCACCTGATAAATACTGTTGTAATTGGCATTTGATTTATCATACGTCAATTCATCATTAACCCATAAGAAGATAAAAATGGTGCAGGTAATACCTATGGTTAAACCCAACAGGTTTGTGATCGAAAAACCTTTATTCCTTGAAAGGTTCCGCCATGCAATTTTGAGATAATTCTTGATCATGGTTGGTTTAATTATTGATTTAGAGAATTATTGAATTATTGAATATTTTTTAACTGCAAACTGCTACTGCCCACTGCAAACTTCTTCCCCTACTCGCTCCTCAAACTCTTCACCGGGTTAGCCAGTGCCGCCCGAATAGACTGAAAACTCACAGTTACTATTGCAATAATTAAAGCAATTGCGCCGGCAGCGAAAAAGATCCACCAGCCCGCATCGATGCGATACACGAATGTTTGCAGCCATTTTTGAATAAACCACCAGGCAACAGGTGTGATGATGGCAACCGATATCAGCACGAGGTAAATAAACTCTCTGCCCATTAATGCGGCCAACTGAGCTACATTTGCGCCAAGCACTTTGCGGACGCCAATTTCTTTGGTGCGCTGCCGTGTAAAAAATGCGGTAAGCGCAAATAGCCCCATTACCGATATGGTGATTGCTATGAGGCCAAAAAATGTAATAACTGTTTGCAGCCTGCTATAAGAAATGAAAAGCTGGCGGAAGTTTTCGTCGACAAACGAATATCTGAGCGGGAACGCGGGTTCGATCTTTTTCCATGCAGCGTTTAAATCAGCTACGGATCTTTGAATATGATCACTGCTTAGCTTAACTAATATGGCGCCCCCTGATTGAAACATACAAGCTTTTTGGCCGATAGTAAATACCACCGGTTGAATGCCACTTTCATAGCCCTGTACATTAAAATCTTTTACCACGCCAATAACCTGCATCGGAATGCTATCGCAATAAGGAAAGGTAATCGTTTTACCAACCGGGTCAGCTAAATTCAACTTTTTTGCAGCCGATTCATTGATCACTACTGTCCGGGTATTTTGATCAGCCAAATCATCTGTAAAATAACGCCCTTTCTTTAAAGCGATGTTCAGTGTTTTGAAATAATCGGTACTTACTTTTACCGAAGACATACGGTATATTTTCCCCTGACTTTTAAAACCTATGGTTGATGTGTCTGTAAATAAATTATCGCCGGGTACCTTGGTTGTTTTTGAAACGTACGACACCCCAGGCACCGTAAGCAGGATATTACGGGTATTGGCAAAATTGTTTTCGCTGGTTGCCTGCGTTGCCTGTATGCGCACAACCTGGCTGCCCGAAAAGCCCTTGTCCTTATGCTCCATAAAACTGAGCTGGCTTTTTATCACGATAATGGCTGTGATGAAAAATACCGATACCATAAACTGGATCACAATAAGACTATTACGGAATAATCTCCCCTTATTTCCACTGGAATAATTTCCTTTCAGCACCTTTACGGCATTGAAGCGCGACAAGTACAGAGATGGATATAACCCTGATAGTAATACAACAAAAAACAAGCAGGCAACAATTTGCCATATAATTGAAATTGCGCTGCCTCGTTGCCAAAAGACAAGAGAAATATTAAAAGAATGATTAATATAGGGCAATGCAAAATTCAGTAACAGAATTGCAAACACCAGACTGATAAAACATTGCAGGCCAGTTTCCAGCATAAACTGAATAACCAATTGCCTGCGCCCGGAGCCCATAACTTTGCGGATACCCACCTCTTTAGCACGGCTGATTGATTTGGCGATAGCCATATTGCTAAAGTTAATGGATCCAGCCAGTAACAATAAGACTGCAAGGGTCAATAAAACTGAAACTGTTGTAAAATTGCTGCTGCCATGCTTAGGGAAATTATGGATCCGCGGCACCACGTCAACAAATAGAGCAGTTTTGGGTCCGGCTTTTACGTAAGATTCAAACGATCCATTAGCTTTCTTTAACCGTTCGTTATAATATAAGCGGTTAATTGCCGCCTCAATAACAGCATCAGTTTCCGGGTGTTTTATTTTTATATAGGTTTGAAATGAATAGTTTCCCCAAAAGTTATTTTGCTTTCCCCAGGGGTCGCGCATCAGCATTTTAACAGGCATGTGGCCCGGCCCTTTGGGTTCAAGCATTACGCCGGTTACTACGCAATCAATATAGTTAAATACCTTTATAGTTTTGCCGATTGGGTCAGTGTCGTCAAATAGTTTGTGGCTCAACTCTTCGGTTATCACTGCTGCCTTAGGTGTATTTAGCGCAGTTGCGACATCGCCCTTTGTCAATTTATAAGGAAAAACTTTAAAAAAGGAAGAATCGACGGTGACTACATCTTTTTGATAAATTTTATTGTCGCCTGCGCTGATCAACATTTCAAAATCGCCTGATGACTGCAATGACGTCGCTGCCTCGGCATTGGGATATTTTTGGGCGATGAAACCTGCCAGTGGTGCGGGTGTTGTATTTAGAAAATCTTCGTTTTCCTGCAACGAAACCTTGTAAACTTTATTCAGCTCGGGACTCCATTTATCATAGCTCAGCTCATAGTTAAGATAAAGCAATATTATTATAAAGCTCGACAGGCCGGCAGCAAGTCCCAGAATATTTATTACGCTGAAAGAAACACTTCCCGTTGTATTCCGCCACGCGGTTTTTAAATAATTCTTTATCATGGGGATCAATTATTGAATTAGTGAATTACTGAATCAGGCATCATATCCTCTTTTATTTTTTTACAAAGCCAATTGGTGCAAAAGTCATTTGGTCATTTGGTTCGCTTTCTGCTTTCTTCTTCGAAATTTTGACAAAAAAAATCCCTTGTCCCCATAAGCTTACCCCTCCGTTGAAGGAGGGGAAGCAGGGCACTTAATTATTAACTTATATAAACTTTCTATCGGAGTCTTAAGTCTTTAGTCTAAAGTCCTAAGTCAGGGCAATTAAAACTGATTCCACCTGCCAATGACTAATGACTTAATGACCAATGACTACTTATATCATAATATTCTCAACCACAGTTTGTCCATCCAGCAGGCGGATAATACGGTGGCTGTAACGGGCGTCATGTTCAGAGTGGGTAACCATAATGATGGTAGTTCCCTGCTCGTTAAGATCGGTCAATAACTCCATTACTTCGTTACCGTTGCTGCTGTCGAGGTTACCGGTGGGCTCATCCGCAAGTATCAGTTTTGGCTTATTAACAACTGCCCTCGAAATAGCTACACGCTGTTGCTGACCACCTGATAGTTGCTGAGGATAATGGTTGCGGCGGTGCATGATCTGCATTTTGTCGAGCACCTCTTCCACCCTTTTTACCCTTTCGGAAGATGGCACGCCGGTATAGATCAACGGGAGCTCCACGTTTTCAAAAACGGTTAGTTCATCAATCAGGTTGAAGCTCTGGAATACGAAGCCGATATTATGTTTACGCAGATCGGCACGTTTACGTTCTGTAAAATGAGCCACTTCAACACCGTTGAAAATGTAGCTGCCTTCATCCGGGTCATCAAGCATGCCTATAATATTTAGCAATGTCGATTTCCCGCAGCCTGACGGGCCCATGATGGCTACAAACTCTCCTTTTTTTACTTCAAGTGACAGCTTGTTCAAAGCGATGGTTTCTACCTCTTCGGTGCGGTAAAATTTTTCGAGATTAGTTATTTTTATCATTTTATTAGTTCATTGGTTTATCAGTTCATTAGTTCATTGGTCTTTTCGGATATCCAGTCTTTCCTGACTTTCGGACTTCCGGTCTTTCCCGACTTTCCCGACTCTCATCTTACTTCAGTATCAGTACCTGGTTATCACCGTAAGTTTCGTAGCTTGAAGTGATCACTTTATCACCCGGCTCTAAACCGTTGGTTAGTTCATAATAATCCGGGCTCTGCCTGTTAATCTGTATGTTCACCCTGTAAGCCGTTTTACCGTCTTTTGCCAGTTTAAATATCCAGTTGCCGCCTGTTTGCTGGAAAAATCCTCCTTTTGGCAATAACAGTGCAGGCGCCTCATCACTAAATGCAAGCCTGATCTGTAAGGTCTGGCCTTTCCTTATACCTTTTGGCACACCGCCAATGAACAGCAAATCCACGTTAAATTGGCCGTTAAGCACCTGGGTGTACACTTTTTTTACTGTTAGTTTAAAGTTATTATTATCGTTATCGGTATAATATGCCGTCAAACCCGGTACAACACGCGAAATATAATGTTCCTCAACCTGCGCCTGTACCTTAAACCCTGATAAGACGTCTAATTGTGCTAAATGTTCCCCTTTATTTTTACTTTGTCCAACTTCAGCTTCCAGCGAGGTTAACTGTCCGTCTCTCGGCGCTGTTACGGTGAGGCCACTAACCTTTTTACGCATCATTTCGAGGGCGCTTTTCATCTGGGCGATCTGCTCCTTAGCCTGCGATTCCTGCTGCCTCACAAGCGCGGTATCCTGAACCAGGATTTGCCTGGTCAGCCTTCTTTTTTGCGATTGATAATCGTAAGTATTTTTTGCAATCTGGTATTCCTGCAGTCCGATTGCCTTTTGTGCATAAAGATCTTTATCCAATTTATAAACCCTTTCCGCGTCTTTAAAAGCATTTTCCACATCAGCCATATTCTGAAGTTTTGAGATGGTATTTTGCTGTGCCGCATTATGCGAAATCTGCATTTGAATTTGCTGTCCGTAAACGGCAGTTTCCTGTGTGGCTAAATTAAGTTCGAGATCGGTATTTGATAATCGTAAAATAGGGTCGCCTTTTTTCAGTATCGCGCCGTCTTCAACATATTTTTCTTCAACACGCCCGCCGTCAGCAGCATCCAGGTAAATAGTAGTAAGCGGCATTACCGCTCCGTTTATCGGAATAAACTCCTGGAACGGGCCTCGTTTTATTTCACTTATGGTTAACCTTTCTGTATCCACATCGAGCTTGCTTTTACCTCCTGCGGTGTAAATAACGAAGCCAATTAGCAATACAAGGGCAGCTATTCCGCCAATAGTCAGCAATCTTTTGGTACTCCAGGTCTTTTTTTCAATTATTCTGTCCACTGTAATTTTTGTTATATTTTGTAATAGTTCGGTTAAGGGTTATAAAAACACATGCCACAAATTAAACAACTGTATTTCAGGTTTTTAAACCTTAAATACAATATCAGGGCGTACGCTTCTGTTACAGCAAGTGTACGTTTATGATACAGTCGGTTTTTCATTGGTCATTAGTCATTAGTCATTGAGTCATTAGGCTATTGCGCTATTGAAACCGTGGTAAACAGGGTGATAGTAAATTTAGCAGTTCATAATTACAATTTATTGTTCATATTTATCGGGTAATAGCTGTTTAGCATAAAAATTGCAGTCGTTAAGAAAGATGTACAGAGGTAAAAATAACATTGATTATTGTTTTTCAAGTAAATTTACAGTTTTACATGTCATATTACTAACGAACAAGTAGACCTGCCACTCTCCAACCGCGTGCCCGCCTTAACTTTAGCGGTAGTGCAAGGAGAGGGCTAAAAAAGGGAATACGAATTGAAATGCCCCAATGCCCCAATGACCAATGACTAATGACTAATGACTAATGACCCCAAAGAATGATACTAAAAAAATCCACTGTTTTAATTGTTGATGACGATCCGGATGTGCTTACGGCTGTAAAGCTTTTGCTGAAAACCGAAGCACATGAGGTAATTACCGAGAAAAATCCTGAAAACCTCAACTGGCTGCTGCAGCGTAACCAGATTGACATTGTTTTGCTGGATATGAATTTCAACAGCGCCATAAACACAGGCAACGAGGGACTTTACTGGTTGCGTAAAATTAAAGAGTGGAAGCCGAATGTTTGCGTAATCATGATAACTGCCTACGGCGATATCGACCTCGCTGTGCGCTCGTTAAAAGAAGGCGCCAACGATTTTATTGTTAAGCCCTGGCATAACGAAAAACTGATTGATACGATCAGGGAACTTCTGGACAAAAAAGAAGGTGATAAACCTGCTAAAACGTCGGTAAAAAGTACAGCCGGAAAAACTTCGATCCTTGGCGACTCGGATGTAATGCAGGATATTTTTTATAAGGTGAATAAGATCGCTCCTACCGATGCCAATATTTTACTTTTAGGCGAAAACGGCACAGGGAAGGACCTGATGGCAAAAGCCATTCATGAGCGCTCCTTACGCGCGGACAAGCCTTTTATTAAAGTTGATGTTGGCGCCCTGACGGATACATTATTTGAAAGTGAACTGTTCGGTCATAAAAAAGGCGCCTATACCGATGCCCGTGAAGACAGGACAGGCCGTTTTGAAGAAGCAGAGGGTGGCACCTTGTTTTTGGATGAAATAGGGAACATCTCGTTGCAGCAGCAAGCCAAGTTGCTAACTGTTTTACAAAACAGGCAGGTGACACGCCTGGGCACCAATAAAGCGGTTGATATTGATATCCGCCTCATTTGCGCCACCAACCTGCCCCTATATGAACTGGCTAACGAAAACCGTTTCAGAAAGGACTTAATTTACCGAATAAATACCGTTGAAATAAATATGCCGCCCTTGCGCAGGCGAAGTGAAGATATAGTGATACTGGCCAGGCATTTTGCAAAATTATATGCCGGTAAATACCTTAAATCTTCCATGGATTTTGATGCGGCGGCGCTGCAAAAATTAAAAGGATATAACTACCCTGGCAACGTACGGGAACTACAATATACTATTGAAAGGGCGGTAATTATGGCCGACGATCCTATCCTAAGGCCTGATGACCTGATATTTTCGATCCTGGAAACCTCCGGAGGTGATAATATGGAGACAGACGACAACGTACCGCTGAGTACCCTTGAAAAAAACGCCATTTTACGGGTGATTGAAAAACATAACGGCAATATTACCAGAGCCGCCAAAGAACTTGGCTTAACCCGTACAGCCCTTTACCGCAGACTGAGCAAATATGATATTTAACCGTTACGAATGGCGGCTGGTGCTGCGTGTGATCCTGCTATTTATTTCCCTTACCGCAACATCGGCACTGGTGGTAAAAGAGTTGTATTTATTTTTGGTCATCACCGTCCCCCTATGTATTTATGAGGTGATAGACCTGATCCGTTTCCAGAAAAAAGCCCAGGATGAGGTAAGCCAGTTTGTGGAGTCGATTCATTACCGTGATTTTTCGCGCCATTTTGATGTGCGCAAAGCTCCAAATGAACTTAAGCCCCTGCGTAAAGGTTTTAACGAAATTAATACTACCTTTAAACTCATCAGCCGCGAAAGGGAAACGCAATACCATTACCTGCAAAAAATACTGGAACTGGTTGATACGGGCATCCTCTCTTACGAACAGGAAAACGGCGAAACGGGCTGGATCAACGAGGCATTTAAAAAACTGATTGGTGTGCCCTATCTGAAAACCATCCATTCACTTGAAAAACGTGAGGAATCGCTTTATAATGAAATCATTAAACTAAAACCCGGCGATGCTAAAATTATCACCATTACCAGGAACCAGCAATTAGTTAAAATTTTAGTTACCGCCAGCATGCTGCGCAGTGAGGAAAAAATTTACAAACTTGTTGCCTTTCAAAATGTGAGCGAGGCATTGGATGAAACAGAATCGAAAGCATGGCAAAAGTTGTTAAGTGTGATGACGCACGAGATCATGAACTCAGTTGCACCTATTTCCTCATTGGCAGACACCCTGAAAAATCGTTTAAAAAGTCCTGAAATAGCCAGCAGTCTTGATAGCGGGCATCTTGAAGATCTTGAGTTGGGCATCGATACCATAAAAAGACGTAGCGAAGGTCTGCTTAAATTTACCGAAAGCTATCGTAACCTCAATAAGATCACCAGGCTCGATCTCACTAAGATATTGGTACGCAACCTGTTTGAGACCCTGAACAGCCTGATGCGGCCTTCTTTGGAGAAAAAACATATCGAACTGAAGATCATACTGCGAGATCCTACCCTGGCCATTGAAGCCGATATGAACCTGATAGAACAAGTGATGATCAACCTGATGGTGAACGCAATAGATGCCGTAAAAGACCGGGAAAACCCGCGCATTACACTATCCGCCGAAATTCAAAGCAACAATAAAACGCTTGTTAAAGTAACTGATAACGGCATGGGCATGCCACCCGAACTGCTTGATAAAATATTTATCCCTTTTTTCAGCACCCGCAAAGCCGGCAGCGGCATAGGCCTAAGTCTTTGCAAACAGATCATGCTGCTGCATAAAGGTAACATACAGGTGCAATCAAGTAATGGCGTAGGCTCGGCGTTTATTTTGTTGTTTGGGCAGGCTGGAGGGTGATTTTTGTCTGAACTAAGATTTGTTGGATTTTAAGATTTCAGGATGATGCGATGAAGGATAAAACAAGCTAATCATCCTATAATTCTCATCCTATAATTCATTAATCTTATAAATCTTAGTTCAGACAAATTGAGGTTTATTGCTGCTTTCTTTTGTAATCGGCATTATCAGGGTGTTTAGTATTAAACACTCTTTTAAACTCCATACTTTTACCTCCAAAATTTATCAGTAAACCGACAGGTAAATTATAAGCCTCCAAATAATTCAGAGCCTGGGCAAGGTGTAAATCGTCAAGCATAGAAACTGCTTTTAACTCGACCATAATTATTTCCTGTACAAAAAAATCGACCCTCCTTGTGCCAATATCAATCCCATCGTAAAATATTGTCATTTCTAATTCTCTTGCAAATCCCAATCCTTGCTTTTCCATTTCAATTGATAAAGCTCTTTGGTAAATAACTTACTGAAAGCCACTTCCAAGTATGGAATGTACCTTCATTGCGCAGCCAATAATCTTATGGGTAATTTCTTCGTGTTTCATCATTTTTAATTATGAAAGGTTTATGACCGTAAAAATAAACTTCTCATCCTATAATTCATTAATCTTATAAATCTTAGTTCAGACAATTTTTGTCCGAACTAAGATTGCGTTGTATAAAGCAAATAGGACAGAGATGAGATTTCTGTCGTAATAGTCAGCTTTCAATCATATTTCAAAGCAGTAATTCATTTCGGGGGTTAAAGAATTATTATTGCGATATGCATTCATCCAACACTAAAAACATCTTCGCGATATCCGGCAGTTTAAGGGCTGGCTCATCCAATCATAATATACTTCATTTCCTGGCTAAGCTGGCGCCTGCTGGTGTCAATTTTACTATTTACGATAGTTTAGCACTGATCCCACCATTGGATCCGGGGCTCGACAATGAATCGCCGCCGGATGCTGTTTTTGAGTTACGCAGTTTCATTAAACATGCCGATGCAATTATCATTTGTACGCCTGAATATGCCTATGGCGTACCCGGTCAACTAAAAAACGCATTGGACTGGACAGTGTCCAGCGGCTCACTTGATGGCAAACTAATGGCATTGATTACCGCCTCAACCGGCGGCGAAAACGCCCATGCTGCCATGCTTTTGATTTTAGGCGCGTTATCAGCAAATCTGTTGCCAGATGCTACGCTGCTGATCCCTTTTATCCGGTCAAAAATGGATGGGGAAGGGAATGTTGTTGATGATGCGACGCGGGTGGGTTTGGTAACTGCTTTTAATGCTTTGTTACAAAATCTCTAAGGATAGTAAAGATTATGATTATTAAAGGTTACAACCTTTATAACACTTACAACCCTTACAACATTTTCTAACTTAATCCCTGCCAATTTGACAACCTTACACAGTTTGGAACATGCATTGATGAATGGGATTAGCATTAAAACATTAATAATAACCTATACAAGATTATGCAAGAAAAAGGCACAATTTCGATCCATACCGAAAACATTTTCCCGATCATTAAGAAGTTCTTATACTCAGACCATGAGATATTTTTGCGCGAGCTGGTATCCAATGCTGTTGACGCTACCCAAAAAATAAAGCGCCTTGCCCTTTCAGGACAATATAACGGCGAACTTGGCGACCTGCGCGTTGAAGTTGCGTTCGATGAAAAGGCAAAAACTATTACCATTTCTGACAATGGTATAGGCATGACCGCCGAAGAGATCAAAAAATATATCAACCAGATCGCTTTCTCGGGCGCCGAGGAATTCATGGAGAAATTCAAAGACGCCAAAGATGCCAATGAAATTATCGGACGTTTTGGCTTAGGCTTTTATTCGGCCTTCATGGTGTCTGATAGTGTAGAAATACAGACATTATCATACCAGGATGGTGCTGAACCGGCCCATTGGACTTGCGACGGCAGCACCGAATTTGAGATCGGCGAAGGCAGTTTGGCTGAGCGCGGTACAGAAATCACCCTGCATATCAACAGCGACGGTGAAGAATTTTTAAACAAACACCGTCTGCAGGAAATCCTCGACAAATATTGCAAGTTTTTACCGGTGCCTGTCAAATTTGGTACAAATACACAGGAAGAGGAAGACGGCGTTGATGAAGAAGGAAAGACAAAGTATATTTCTGTTGAAAAGGATAATATCATCAACGATACTAACCCGATATGGACCAAAGCCCCTGCCGAACTAAAGGATGAGGATTACCTTGACTTTTACAAACAACTGTATCCTTTTTCGGAAGACCCATTGTTCTGGATTCACCTGAATGTTGATTATCCGTTCAATTTAACCGGTGTTTTATACTTCCCGAAGCTTAAAAATGATTTTGAGATCCAGCGCAACAAGATCAAACTTTACTCCCGCCAGGTATTTATTACCGACGAGGTAAAAGATATTGTACCTGAGTTCCTGATGCTGTTGCATGGAGTGATCGATTCACCGGATATTCCGCTGAACGTTTCGCGCAGCTTTTTACAGGCCGATAGTAATGTGAAAAAGATCAACAGCTATATCACCAAAAAAGTAGCTGATAAATTGGCAGAACTGTTTAAAAGTGACCGCAAGGCCTTTGAAGAAAAATGGACCGATATCGGCCTGTTTGTAAAATACGGCATGGTAAGCGAAGATAAGTTTTATGATAAAGCCAAAGACTTTGTTTTGCTGACTAACACCAAAAAAGAGAATTATACTTTAGCAGAATACAAGGATAAAGTTGAAGCTGAACAGACTGATAAAGACGGCAGACTGGTTTACATTTATACCAACGACCCCGCCAAACAGGATGCCTTTATACAATCGGCCAATAAAAAGGGGTATGATATTTTACTAATGAACTCTCCAATCGATAATCATTTTATCGGCCATATGGAGCAAAAGCTTGAAAAAACCTCATTTAAGCGCGTTGATGCCGATGTTGCCGATAAACTGATCAAAAAAGAGGACGCCCCCGCACATGTTTTAACAGAAGAACAGGCTGCCAAAGTGAAGGTTATTTTTGATAATGCCATTAACAAACCTGCCTACAAGGTTGAATTGGAAAGCTTAAACCCTGATGAATTACCTGTAACGGTAACCATGGACGAGTTTATGCGCCGGATGAAAGAAATGGCTGCGATGGGCGGCGGTATGGGTTTTTACGGCAGCATGCCTGATAACTACAAAGTTATTGTCAATGCAAATCATAAGCTGATCAGTCGGATTTTGAATGAAGAAAATGAAAAAGTACAGGCCGAACTTTCAAAACAAGCCTTTGACCTCGCCTTGCTTTCCCAGGGTTTACTAACCGGCGCAGAACTTACCGAGTTTGTGAACAGGAGTGTAAATTTGATTTAATCGATTGGTTGATTGGTTGATTAGTTGAGTGGGTTGATTAAGTGAATGGTTGTTTTATTTGGGACATTTACCCTAAAAAAATCTAATTTAATCAACTCATTCAACTATTCACTTAATCAACCAATTAACATTACCTTAGTATATTAAATTGCCGGTTTTATCGTTAAAATATACTAAGCCATTTACTATGAAGACTTTGGTCAAATTATTTCTCGCTTTGGCGGTTATTTGTGGCGGTTTAAATGCAGCCCAGGCACAAAGCACAAAAAAAGAGAAGCAGGCCGCAAAAGCAGCAGCTATAAAAAAATTGATTGAAAACGTTAATTTCGTTTTTGAAGCCAATATGGCGATCCCGCAAACGGGCAACAGCAGGCAATTGACCCCGGAATATGACCTTAAAGTTGTTAAAGATACAATTACAGCATTTTTGCCCTATTTTGGCCAAGCGTACATAGCTCCCGCCCCGGGTGAAACTGAAGGCGGCATAAAATTTACCAGCACCAATTTTGCTTATACAAGCAAGCAAAAGAAAAACGGTAGCTGGGAAATTTCCATCAAACCAAACGACCATAATATTGCTGACTGGCGGGACGTTCAGCAATTAAGGCTGAGTATCTCCACCGATGGTTATGCAACGCTGCAGGTAACCAGCAGCAATCGCGACCCGATTTCTTTTTACGGCACTATTGTGGCAAAAGAGTAAGGTCTAAATTTTAATTATAGATTAAACAATTTTCTTTTGGCATAGATTTTGTTTTTTATTTATAGGTTTTATTTTATATTGATTAACATTAAAATCTATTAAAAATGAAAAACTTAAGTAAATTATTACTTGTATTAACCCTTGGTATATGGGGTTTGAATACAGCAAAAGCGCAAAGTGCTTTAAAGGCTGACAAAGCTGAAAAAGCCACCGAGGTAAAAAATCTTGTAAACAACAAGGATTTTGTTTTTGAAGCAACAAATACCAAAGGTAAAACACCTTTGACCTACCATAAATACAATGTTGCAATCTCAAAGGACACACTGGTTGCAAATTTACCCGGAAACAAGGGTCCGCTAAAAATTTCTTCAACTGATTACGCTTACAGCGAATGGAGGAGTAAAGCTGGTTATGAAATCACTATAAAACCAAAAGCCGGTGTTACAAGTGATGTTAAACAGATAAGAATGGAAGTTACGCCTCAAGGGCACGCATCGGTCCGGGTGAACAGCGGCCATGGCCCGCTCTCACTCAACGGTTATATAAAGCAGGAGGATTATTAAGGTTTGATCAGAGATTTGAGACAATGCGAAAATCAGGATATTGACTTATTAATCTGGTGATCCAATAAAAAATCATCTTTAAGTCCAACGCCGGTAAGTTTTCGTTTAAATGCCTCCATAATGAGGTAAAATATTTTATCAGCCGCAGGCTTAGCTTTTAAGCCCTGCGGCCTGATATTTGAAACACAATTACGCGATTCATCAGTTAAACCAGGCTTTGGGTTGTATGTAAGATACGCGCCCATGCTATCCGCAGCACTTAACCCAGGCCGTTCGCCGATCAAAATGATTGATAGTTTAGCATTTAGTCCATAACCTATATCATCGCCGATGGCTACCCTGCCCTGCTCTACCAGGCAAAGAGGTGCAAGTTTTAATTTCGCTGCCGACAACACGGGAATCAATATTTCCAACAGGGCAAAAGCGTTCTCATTGACCGCTGTTGCAGAAAGCCCATCGGCTATAACAATCGCAATATCAAAGCTGGTATTATATACTTTCAATTGCTCAGCAGAATCTTCGATTAATTGCCGTCCATGATCGGGTCGCTTTAAATATTTATGGCGGGTAAGCGCATTACTGTGTAAATGCAGGATGGGTAAGCCGAAGGCGTTTAAACTATCTGATAACCCTTCGGTGTCCAGTTCGGAGTACACTGCATCACGGGCATGTGCATGCGCCAGCTTAAATTCGAGTGATTGCTTTATGGGAATACTGTTACCAACCCTGCCAATCGCAATACGGGCGGCGGTAAATTCCTTTAGAAAAGTAAGCGGGTCAATCTGTAATATCTCCTTTTTCATTTTATATTGACACGAATTTTACGAATAAGATCGAATTTACACGAATTATAAAAACTCACTTTAACAATTTATTAAACTTACCCATAAATTCGTGTAATTCGTTTCCTTTCGTGAAATTCGTGTTATTAATTCCCTGCTTAATCAGCCATTGTTCAAATTCAGGTGCCGGCCTCAGGCCCAATACTTTTCGTAAATACAAAGCATCATGAAATGAGGTTGACTGGTAATTGAGCATGATATCGTCCGACCCGGGTATACCCATAATAAAATTGCAGCCCGCTACGCCCAATAAAGTGAGCAGGTTGTCCATATCATCCTGGTCAGCTTCCGCATGATTGGTGTAACAAATATCAACTCCCATGGGTAATCCAAGCAGTTTGCCGCAAAAATGATCTTCGAGCGCCGCCCTGATAATTTGCTTGCCATCGTATAAATATTCCGGCCCGATAAAGCCAACCACTGTATTTACCAGCAAGGGTTTGTATTTCCTTGCAATGGCATAAGCCCTGGCCTCGCAGGTTTGCTGGTCGACACCGTGGTGTGCGTTGGCTGAAAGTTCACTACCCTGCCCTGTTTCAAAGTACATTACATTTTGCCCCATTGTACCCCTGTTAAGCGATAAGGTTGCCTGGTAGGCCTCATCAAGCAAAGCCAGGTTGATCCCAAAACTTGCATTGGTTTGTTCAGTTCCGCCTATAGATTGAAAACACAGGTCAACCGGAGCTCCCTTATTGATCAGTTCAAGCGTGGTGCTGATATGGCTCAATACGCATGATTGCGTGGGGATCTCAAACTGCTGCCGCGCATTGTCCATCAGTTTCAATAAATTCATCACCACCGAAGGGCTGTCTGTAGCTGGGTTGATGCCGATCACTGCATCGCCGCTGCCATATAACAAACCATCTATCATACTGGCGGCGACGCCTTTGAGATCATCGGTAGGATGATTGGGCTGTAAACGGGTTGAAAAATGCCCTTTAAGCCCGATAGTATTGCGAAACCGCGTAATTACTTCGCATTTTTTTGCTACAGCAATAAGATCCTGGTTGCGCATTAGTTTTGACACTGCGGCTGCCATTTCTGGCGTAATCCCGGCTTCGATACTTTTTAAAGTTGCAGTATCTGTTTCATCGCTTAAAAGCCAGTCCCTAAATTCGCCAACGGTTAAAGAGCTAATCAAACCAAATGATTCAGCATCATGCTCATCAATAATCAGCCGGCTTACATCATCCTTTTCGTATGGTATAACAACTTCATTCAAAAATATTTTTAAAGGTACATCTGCCAGCGCTATTTGAGCCGCAACGCGTTCTTCATAAGTCCCGGCGCAAACCCCGGCCAATACATCGCCACTTCGGTAAGGCGAGGCTTTGGCCAGCAAGGTTTTCAGATCATCAAACTGGTAAACAATATTTCGAACAGTGAACTTGTACAAGGGTGAATTTTGAATTAGTGAATTAGTGAATTAGTGAATTAGTGAATTAGTGAATTAGTGAATTAGTGAATTAGTGAATAGTTTATCCGGTTAATCGGCGATATCATTCAATAATCTGTGAAATCATAGAATAATCGGTGAAATCCCTCAAGAATCGGTGAAATCATAAAACAATTGGTGCAATCATATTTTCTTCTGTTATCTTCATTTTATGTTTGCCTGTCAGTACAAAAACCAGTATAACAATGGCAAGCCCTGCAAAAAAATACAGGCTTAGCTTAAAATTATAGTAGATCATCGCAAACATCGTAATGGTTGATATGATCAAGGCAATTGCCGGGAATACGGGGTATAAAGGCGAAGCAAATGGCCGCTCCAAATTTGGCTCTTTAATCCGCAGTACAAAAAGGCTAACCAGGCTCATCATATACATTAATATGGCGCCCATAACCGATAGTACAATGATCTTATTGGTATCTAACGCGTAAAGCGCATAAAAGCTAACCGCTCCTCCTGCAATAATGGCCCAATGCGGTGTTTTAAACCTGTAGTTTACACCTGATAAAAATTGAGGCAGGTAACCGCTGCGGGCTACGGCAAACACCTGTCTTGAGGATGCCAGGATCATAGCATGAAAGGAAGCAATGAGGCCGAAAAGCCCTATGCTGGCGAATATTTTTGTGAGACTGCTGGACTTGCCTAAGGCAAAACTAATAGCCTCTGGCAGCGGATAATCAATGGTACTGAGTTTACGCCAGTCGGTAATACCACCTGTTAAAACCATCACCCCCAATGCAAGCACAACCAGTGTGATCAAACCGAAAATATAACCTTTGGGGATATTTCGTTTCGGATCCTTAACTTCCTCGGCAACCATTGCAACGCCTTCAATTCCTAAATAAAACCAAACTGCATAAGGCAATGCAGCGAAAATACCAGTCCACCCAAATGGCATGGGATGACTTACAAAATTGTTCATTTTGAAATGCGGAGAAACAACGCCCATAAACAACAATAGCTCGGCCACGGCCAGTATAGTTATAACCAAAGAAAATGTAGCCGACTCCTTTACTCCTAAGACATTAATAACAATGAACAATACGTTAAAAAATAAGGCCGAATACAAAACGGAAATATCAGGATCTAAAAAATGAAGGTAAGCGCCAAGGGCGAATGCAATGGCAGGCGTGGCGAACAGGAAGTCGATCAGCGTGGCATAACCCGCCACCAAGCCACCAAATGGGCCAAACGCCCGGTAAGCATAAGCAAATGCACCGCCGGCGTGCGGGATGGAGGTTGTTAACTCGGTATAACTAAAAATAAAGGTGACATACATCAGGGTAACCACCATGGCAGCTATGAGAAAACCGATGGTACCCGAAACCGCCCAGCCTAAATTCCAGCCAAAATACTCGCCGGAGATCACCAAACCAACTGCTATGGCCCATAAATGCACAGGCTTTAATACCCTTTTTAATTGTTCTGTTTTTGTATTTGTCACAAGCTGAAAATAATGATTAAATGCCGCCTTAAAATACTTAATGCCGCCGGTATATCAAAATACTTGAATATTAAGAAATTATTAAGTAACGAAGCCTTAAAAAAAACAATTTATTAACCCTCAATTTACCTATAGATAATACAAACTATTTGAAACAATTTTACGTTAACAATGTTGATAAAAAATCAGTAAATCCTGACTAAATTATTTAACGTATGCTACTAATTACCGTACCTTCGGCTGGAAAAGCAAAACTTACATTCTCAACTTTTGAGGACATTGATTTACCTGTACCACTGAACGGCATTGATGTTGAAATTAATGGCGAGGCAGTTTTAAAATTTGAAGATGAAGAAGATGCAATAAATTATGCCGGAGAACTGGAAGATTTGTCATTGAAATTAAATAATAAATCTTCTTTGGAAAATATTGCTATTAATGATATAATTTTAGCTATCCGCGATGATGAATTTGTACAAAGCTATTTACAAAATAATTAAATAAAAATTTGATAATATGTTACGCATCATTCTACCTCCGATCAGTCCAAAACGGATAACTTCTGCCGACTTCAAAAACTATCACCTTCCCATTCCGTCAAAAGGAGTAAAATTGATGGGAAAGAAAAACACTGTGCTGGTTTTTGATAACGAATACGAGGCTGTTGTATATGCCGATCAGCTTGAAGAGATGGTTACTAAAGTAAGCAGAAGCACCCCTGTAAAAAATATCCTCAGGGATTTAATTACTTCCATTCGCAATGATGATACGATCAGGAATTACGTTGAGTATTCTTCAATTTATACCTGGTTGAAAAATTGCGTAAAAAGTATTCGTTTCGCAATAAAACCATCCAAGTTTGTTCAAAAAAACAACTATCTCCGCTAAGACCGGGAGGTTTTATTAACAATTTACATTTTGGGTTTGCCCGATAAACCAATTATCGCGCCGTATTAATTTCGGCGGCTTACCGAAAGGTGGGCAAAGGAAAAAAGTGCCCGGTTTCATTGGCACATAATGGCAATCCTAACCAATGGCCCCTGAAAAATTCCGGCACATCAACACCGCCGGAAGTGCACAAATCCGCCGCACTTCCGACTTGGGAATATCTTATGCTTTTAACGTTTTGCTTATGTACTCATAACTACTTGCAATGCTGGTAAAAGCGTCTTTAGGCATATCATGTTCCACAAAAAAATGTTTCATCCCGGATAGTTTCCGGTTTTCAAATATTCGTTTAAAATCAATGGTACCACTGCCAACCGGCAATATATCATTGTGGCTTGCATCCAGATCTTTCACATGCCATAAAGGGAACCTGCCGGGGTTCTGTTTAAATAGAGCTACAGGGTCCTGTCCGCCTTTGGTAGCCCAGGCAAGGTCGAGTTCCATTTTAACGTTATTGGGGTCTGTTTCAGTCAAGAGCAATTGATATGGGGTTTTACCTTCAACATCATGAAACTCCATATCGTGGTTATGGTAACAAAACTGTAAACCCGCTTTTTTTGCAGCCTCGCCGGTTTTATTTAAGATCTCAACCGTTGATTTAATATCATCAAGAGTTTCCGTTGGTGCATTGGCACAAACCAGGTACTCGATACCACCTTCTGCAGCTTCATCCACCAGTTGTTGCATATTGTCTCTGAGGTTAAGCATGGTTGGAATTACCATCGGCTTCCCGTCAGCACCGGTAGGCATTTTGTAACCTTTGGGTAGCTTAAATGGTGCGCCAATTACATGGTGTGATTTCCACGACATACCCAGATCGTTTACCATCGCCTTAAACTCTAAGGGTTTCATGCCGTAATAACCGCCTTTTTTACTGAAAGCCGATTCCATTTCTTTGTAGCCAATAGCGGCAATTTTGGTTAAGGTGCCCTTTACATCATCATCAATAATACCGAACACCGTAAAAAGCTGTAAGCCAACTGCATGCGGGGCTTTAAAATTTAGTAATGAAGCGGCTTTGCCCGATAAAACCATCCCTCCGAGTACAAGAGTTCCTGTACTCTGTAAAAACTTACGCCTGTTTAAATCCATGTTTTGATAATTTTAGTTTATGTGGTTGAGTAAAACTAAAAGATAAAAAGCAGATTTGGAAATTAATTGTGTCATTTCTACACAATAAACAAAAATACAACGATATAGAACCATTGCACCTATACAGATGGTTATTATCGTTGCCTTTGTAAACCCTGCAATGTGAATTAATTTAACGCAAGCAAAAAAGCACCAACAAAAAAATATTCCTTTGTTTTATTTTCTTTAATTTGTTACAATAAAATATAGATTAGTTACGTAGTAGCATTATTGAATTTTGTTACGTATTAGCATTATTCGACAGCCAATTTATTTGTAAACCCTTTTGTTCAATTAGCATTATTATGAGAAAATTTTTACCCCTGCTTTTAATCGGATTATTATCTATTACTGCCTGCAGCAAAAAAGCTCCGCCCGATATCATTAACCAGAATCCGGTGATCGTGCCGCCATTGGCAGCAGGCACGGTAATAACAGTCGCTGGCACGGGATTACCCGGTGTGGTAAACGGAAACGGTACCGGTGCATCATTTAATGAGCCAACCGGATTAACAGTAGATACTTACGACTATGTAACAGTGGCAGAACAGGGGAACAGCCTGATACGTATAATAAATCCTTATGCGGCCGTAACTACACTTGCAGGCAGCGGTAAAGACAGTCTGGCTGATGGTACCGGCGCAAGTGCATCCTTTCGCTTTCCCGCCGATGTAGCTGTAGATGCGAAGGGTGATTTTTACATAGCAGATACCGGAAACGATATGATCCGAAAAATGACTGCGGCAGGTGTGGTAACAACCCTTGCAGGCGGCGGCCCTACAGCTCCAACCAACGGCACAGGTACAGCGGCATCGTTCAATTCACCATTGGGTGTAGCGGTTGATGCCAGTGGTAACGTATATGTGGCCGACCAGGGCAATAACCTCATTCGTGAGATAAGCCCTGCAGGCGTAGTAACGACCTTAGCGGGCAGCGGTACCGCACGTTTTGACAATGGCACAGGTACAGCGGCTTCGTTTAATGCACCGAATGGTGTGGCTGTAGATGCTTCGGGTAATGTTTATGTTGCCGACCTGGGAAATCGCATGATACGGAAGATAACCCAGGGGGGCGTCGTAACTACTTTTGCCGGCGGTCCCGGCGGCGCCGCGATCTACCTTAAGGCCCCTGCAAGCGTTGCTGTTGATGCAAATGGAAACGTATACGTCGCCGATGAGGGCACTAACTTAATTAGCATGATAACCCAGGCAGGCGTAGCAACGACACTTGCGGGCAGCGGTGTATCAGGCTTCACCAATGCTGTGGGAACAGCAGCCTCTTTTAGCTTTCCTACAGGTGTTGCAGTGGATTCAAAAGGCAATGTTTACGTGGCCGACAGGGGGAATAATGCGATACGGCGGATCAGCTCGGGCAAATAGCCTAATTTTTAACACATCAAATAAAGGTCAAACAGCAGCGAAATTTTAAAACGGCGAAGCCCTCAATGAGGCCTTTGAAACCAAACAACTCCGAATTAAATTCCGCTGCTCTCTTTGTTATATTTACCCTTTTGCTATTTATGCAAACAGTTAGCTACCAGCCCTGTCCAGCCTGTTTGATGAGATGCGCCTACACCCCTGCCGTTGTCGCCGTCAAAATATTCATGAAATAAAATATAGTCCTTAAACTCAGGATCATTTTGCATTTTATTGTAATGACCAAATACGGCCCGTTTACCTTCTGCATCGCGTAAAAACAAATTCGACACTCTTCTATACAGCTCAACTGCCACTTGCTGCAGGTTCATAAAATTCCCTGATCCCGTCGGGCATTCAATTTTGTAGTCATCACCATAATATTGGTAGAATTTATGCAGACTTTCGATCAGCAGGTAATTCATAGGCATCCATATTGGGCCGCGCCAGTTACTGTTACCGCCAAACAGGCCGCTGTCGCTTTCTGCAGGGGTATATTTAATGCTGAATTGCGTGCCGTCTACTTTTACCTGGTAAGGATTATCCAGGTGGTATTTCGAAACTGAACGAATGCCATAGTCACTCAGAAACTCATTTTCATCAAGCATATATTTAAGCAGTGATTTCATTCGATAGCCGCGCAGCAAACTTACAAGGTGTTTGCCGGGTCCCTTGGTTTCGGACCAGCGGGAAACCAGCGAGGCCAGATCGGGCCGATTTTCGGCAAACCAGTTCATTCTGTCCCTGAATATAGGGTTCTCAGTTATATCACTTTCATCAAGCACTTCTGCAGCAAATAAAGGTATTAAACCTACAAGGCTCCGGATGCGCATTTTTTGTGTGCTGCCGTCCGACAAACGAATCTGATCATAAAAAAAGCTATCGGTATCATCCCACAGGCCTTCTTTATCCTGTCCCAGGTTCGAAATTGCGCCAGCTATGTAGATAAAGTGTTCAAAAAACTTGGAGGCTATATCATTATATGCCTTGTTTGTCACAGCAAGCTCTGCAGCTATCCGCAATAAATTCAAAGAATACATGGCCATCCAACTGGTACCATCGGCCTGTTCCAGGGTTTCTCCGCCCGACAACTTTGTATTCCTGTCGAACACGCCAATATTATCAAGCCCTAAAAAGCCGCCCTCAAAAATATTGTTCCCAAGGTCATCTTTACGATTGACCCACCAGGTAAAATTGAGCATCAGTTTATGAAATATGCGCTCTAAAAAATAAGTGTCGCCCTTGCCGTTATTGGCTGCTTTATCCTGTTGATATATTTTCCAGGTCACCATAGCATGTACCGGCGGGTTTGCATCGCCAAAATCCCATTCATACGCCGGCAACTGGCCATTGGGATGCATGAACCAGTCCCTTACCAATAAAGTAAGCTGGCCTTTAGCAAAAGTCATATCCAAGGTGGCCAGTGGTAAACAATGAAAAGCGAGGTCCCAGGAAGCAAACCATGGGTATTCCCATTTGTCAGGCATAGAAATAATATCCATCGTATTCAAATGCATCCATTTGGTATTGCGGCCCTCAAATCTTTCTGTTGGAGGTTTCGGTTCCGCTGGGTCACCCTCTAACCACCTGCGTACATCGTAATAATAAAATTGTTTACTCCACAACATCCCTGCAAAAGCCTGCCGCTGCACCAGGCGGCAATCTGCATCATTGTTGCCCTGTTGAATATCGTTATAAAATTGATCGGCTTCGCCGGCCCTGGCATTAAACAATTGATCAAAATCACCAAAGCCGTTTGTGGCGTCTTTTGATAACCTTAAACGTAAGGTAACACTCTGTTTTGCAGGAACTGTAATATCGTAGTTTGCACATGCCTTAGTACCGGTTTTCTTTGGATTGATCGTATCAGCATCGTGTACGATATGATCATTAATACCATCTTTAAAAAACAGTTTGCCATCATCATAATTATACAAACGCTTGGTATTAGTATCATTATCGCAAAACAGCAATTCCGGGGAATTTTCTGCATTTAGCCAAAACTGCCCCAGGTCTTTATGATAAATTTCAATTACCCCATGTGAATCAGCTGTCAACTGGGGCTGATAATCCGAATATCCCCAGGCCCATGTATTACGGAACCAAACTGTTGGTAACACATTTATAGCAGCATCAAGAGCACCCCTGTTATGGACAGTAATTTTTACCAATATATCTTCCGGCGTATTTTTGGCGTACTCAACAAATACATCAAAATAAGCATCCTGATCAAATATGCCGGTATCTATCAGCTCAAATTCGGGATCATTGCGGCCCCTTCTTTTATTTTCCTCAAGCAGCCATGCATATGGATATTCATTTTGAGGATATTTATACAGCATTTTCTGATAAGAATGCGTTGGTGTATTATCAAGATAATAATACAGCTCCTTAACATCTTCACCATGGTTCCCCTCAGGGTTGCTGAGTCCGAAATAACGCTCCTTAACCAATGGGTCTTTTTTATTCCAAAAAGCAAGGCCAAAACAAAGTAATTGCTCATGATCGCTTATCCCGGCAATACCTTCCTCGCCCCAGCGGTAGGCTTTGCTGCGGGCCATCTCGTGGGTAATGCAATTCCAGGCATCGCCTTTGGTACTATAATCTTCCCTTACCGTGCCCCATTGCCGGTCACTTACATAAGTACCCCATTTTTTCCAGGTTGCGTCTTTTAGTCGGGTTTGTTCTGCGTTCATAAGTTTTTATAGGTGTTTATACGTGAGATTATGGTTCATTTGAGACAATTCAACAAAGCAAAAAGCGAAAACGCCGCTAGGCCTGGTTACTCAAATTTGCGACAACTTGTCCTGAAGTAAATCTCCATAATGTTTACGGTTATTTTATAAAAAACTTAAAGAGAATGAAAGAGGAAGGCATACTGCCCCGTAGGGGTTACCGCTTTGTAGAAATAGCACAAAATATATGGTTGTGCCCCGTCCAGGGGCTACCCTAATGCTATTAAGTTAAGGACACCCTTGTGATTTAGCCCCCTCTAAATCTCCCCCGGTTGGGGAGACTTTAGCTGCGCTCATGTTAATTTTTCTGTTTTTAATAATTTAAGATGCGTAAAAAGAAGCCTGGTTAAACCAATTTAAATAGGGAAAGATCAAAGTTGGCAAACTATGATATATCTGGATTTTTTCAGGAAACCTGTCAAACAAGCGTTCAAATGTCTGGTGTTTTTTGCCTACAAGTGCTGTCATTTTTATCTCCAATGTATCCAAAACGGAATCGATGGAGGCTTTAATGTTTTTACTCTTTAAGTTTCTCAGAAACATTTTAAGGTAATTTGCCTTAACCGAAACAACATCGGATAATATTTCCTGGGCATACCTATCATCCATATCCGGCAAGCCCGGGGCGGATATATGGGTAACAAACAACTGTGCATTAAAAACTTTCAAAAAATTCACTACTCCGAAATCACAGTAACGCAGGTCTGTTACATAAGCTATTTTCTTAAAGTAGCTTAATTCAAAATTCTCCGGGATTATTAATACAGGACAGTTAATATTTTCAATCACCTTTAAAGCAAAATTTCCTGAATCAATGTTTTTAAGGTGATTTAGCTGTCGCTCGTGGATTACGATCATCCACACATTATTACGGACCACCATTTCAGCGATAGCGCGCGGATTAAAGCTACCAAGCTCAAAACAACGGATAGATGGAGTGAAGGCCCGCCCGGGCTGCTCATCAATTTTCAACTGCTTTGCCAGACCAGCGATATCAGCATTAATTTGCCTGTCGGATAATACGTCATCATGGTCATGATGTATCAACACATTTTTATTAACCTGGCTTGTTGAAACATTGCAAAGATGCAAGTTTGCTTCACATTGATTAGCAATTTTTAAAGCCTTTTTTGCCAGGCCTTCTGACTCCAAAACGTTATCGATAAACAGCAGTATATTTCTCATAATATAACAGATTAATGCGCGTGATTAAATACAACAAAAATAAGTCCTGAATAAATTAAGAGGGGGAAGATGTTTACCTTTTCCAAATGCTATTTGAAATAAACATACAATCATTTAACTTATAGTTATTGTTTTTATTGCAAAGAAATTTGCGTATTGGGATAATTATTCTGTTTATGCAATTTTATCTCCATGCATTCCTCAGGAACCTGAGCCAGTTTCCGTGCATCATATTTTCTATATCGGTATCACTGTACCCGCGTTTTTTTAGTAAAACAGGCACTTTTTGGAGTTCTGCAATGGTTTCAAGGTCATAAGGGCATTGTTCGCGGCCAAAAGCGCCGTCAAGGTCGGTACCCATGCCCACATGCAGCGCATTACCGGCAAGCTGACAGATATGATCAATATGATCTATCATCACGTTCAGGTTGCATCCCATTTCCTTCGGGTCGGATACTCCCCTGACCCATCCGGGCACCATCATCCAGGCATCGAGGGCGGCGCCTATTACTGCGCCCCTGCTGATCAGTTCTTTTATCTGCTCATCGCTGTACTGGCGGTTATGGTTCACCAAAGCGCGGCAATTGTTATGACTTGCCCATATATGCCCCTTAAAATGATCAAGTGCTTCCCAAAAACTATCATCACAGAGATGTGTGGCATCCAGAATTATATTCAAGCGCTCCATTTCCTTTAACAACTCGTGACCTTTAGGGCCCATATAACCCGTTGCATCTGTCCCCTGTGCATAGCGGCCAGGCCCGTAGTGCGCCGGGCCTACTGCCCTTAAGCCATAATTATAAGCCCTTTCCAGATGGTCTATCGTAACAATTGAATCAGCCCCTTCCAAACTTAAAATATAGCCGATTGGCTTATTTTGATTTGATGCGCCATCATTCCAAAGGTTGATGTGCTTTTCAAGGCTTGGCAAATCATTTACCTGCACCATTTCGCCATCATCTTCCATAGCTTTATACCAGGCAACCTGTCCTTGTGTTTGGGCCCAGGCCTGTTCCGGCGAGTGCCAGCCCGGTAATAAATTGCCGGGAGCAACGTAGCGGGCAATTTGGGTACCAACTACCAAACCTATATTGCCTTTACGCAATTCGGGTAAGGAAACAACAGCCTTTGCACGGTCGGGTTTATCGGTTAAACCTTTTTCGCGGTCATTGATGGCTGAAACAGGCTGGCGCAGGTCACGGTTCCATTCCAGTGCGTTCATGCTTAAATCTAAATGGGCGTCTATAGTAAACATTGAGGTTTAGTTGATTGGGGTAGATTCAGTTAATCAAGTGCAATGATATTTTAAAATCAGCTTTCAGCTTTGGTCTTTCAGCTTAAATAGTTATTTTTCTGTCGCGGGCGATATTTTTCCATTCGCCGCTTGTTTTGCTATTTTCAATAGTTATGGCGCGTTCGTATAAAGCGATCGTCGGGCAAACATGATAAGGTAAGCCATATAACACATCGCCGACTTTATACCGATGGCCTTTTCCGGCATCCGCTACCAAATGTTCTTCGCTGTGACCGATCATTGTAAGCTCCGGCGCATTAAGGAAAAACACTCTGCTACCCAATTCCTTTTCGGCGGCAACTGATTTATGTCCCAAATCCAAACACAATTTTGTTTCATCTGGCAGGGAGATTACCCGGCTCACCACCAGCGCAGCGGGTAAAAAGTCCTGCTCCGGTATTTCAGTCTCGTAACCTTTATCCCAGTAAACAAATGTCCCCGGACTGCATTCTATTGCATTTCTTTTTGCATGGATAGAAAATGTAGGAGAGCCGCCTGCTATGATTACAGGTTCAGGATAACCCATTTTTTTTAAGTCAGCTTGTAATTTAATTACCGGTTCAAAACAAGCATTGCATTTTTCGGCGCGGATGGTGAGATCGGCATCATGAAGATGGCCGTCATAGGCATGCAAACCAACAAGCTTTATACCGGGCAGCAGTTTGCAGTCAACGTAAAGCTGCACGGCTTCTTTGCCTGGCGCTATCCCGGTCCGGTTCATCCCGAGGTTAAGGTCGAGAAAAACGGGGATATGTATTTTGTTGCTTAATGCGACCGCTGACATTTGAACAGCAGCGCTTATATTGTCAACCAGGCATGAAAATTTAGTGCCAGGGTAGGCCAAAATCAATTGTAGAAACCTTTTTAGCTTAGGTCCCAAAGGCTGATAGGCCAACAACACATCAGGCGCATTGCACATAGCCAGCATTTCAGCTTCGGCGATGGTAGCGCATTTAAACTTAGTTATCCCGGCCTTGAGCATAAGCCGGGTAACCTCTTTACTTTTATAGGTTTTAGCATGCGGCCTCAAACGCGCCACATCATCAATCATGCCTTCAAGCGTGGTGATATTTTTTTTAACCCTTTCGGGATATACCACCAGCGCTGGGGTATCTAAATTTTCAATATCATTTATGATATACCATTCCTGTTCTGCCATCTTTTTATTTATTTCGAAACAACAAACTTATGCGCTTCAACTTCCGGGCTTTCGGACTTCTTTAATAGAGCTCAAACAATGCTTCGATCTCAACCGGGATATTATCGGGCAACGAACCCATACCTACGGCGCTTCGCACCCCTATCCCATTATCGTCACCCCATACTTTTGCAAACAACTCACTGCATCCATTGATGATGAAAGGATGTTTTTCAAAATCAGAGGTACAATTTACCATGCCTAATACTTTTATAACCCGCTTTACCTTATCAAAGCTACCCAAATTAGCTTTGATGGTTGCCAGTATGGCCAAACCAACCTGGCGGGCCGCCAGTTTGCCTTCTTCAGGGCTTATTGTGTCGCCTATCCGGCCAATCATAAGAGTACCATCGTCCTGCACGGTGCCATGACCCGAGATATACAGGTATTTCCCATCAATTAAACATGGTTTATAAACTCCGATAGGTTTTGGGGCCGGCGGAAGGTTAAGCCCTAATGCGGCAAAATTTTGATCTGCGGTATTCATTTTTCTAACAATATTTAGTAAACAAAACTAAAATAAAAAGCCGGGTATCTCAGGCCCGGCTTTCACTTAAATCAAATTAATCAACACTATTTAAAATTTAACGGTAACACCAATATTGATCACATAATCGGCAAATGCAGCATCGCCATGTGTAACAGCACCAGTTGTTGACGCTGCCGCGGCCGTGGCTCTTCTGTCTGCTACGCTTTGTGTGCGGTCACGAATGATGGCGATAGGACAATAGAAATATAATCCGACATTATTAATGCGATAGTTTATACCAGGTTCGGCTGCGATAATGTAACCGGGTCTTCTGTAGCCGTCAACACCGCCAACCAGGTCATATACAGGTAATTCATCATAACGCACACCTAATGAAAAATCGAATTTTTTAACGGCTAAACTGGCTCCTGCCCTTACCAGCATTTGATCAGGCACGCTAAATACATCTGCTGTATAAGGTGCATTAATAGATGTTGTTGTTGCAGGCGCTGTTGCTATTGACTTTGGAATACTTACATCCTGCGGATTGAGGAGATAATAAAAATTGCCATAGACGCCAAATTTAGGAGTGAAATTATAGTAGGCATTTATTTCAGTAATAATGCCTGTACCGCCGTCGCCTAACTGTATAGACTGATCGACCAGTTTAAGGGTTCTTTCACCTGTTGCAGGGTTGGTCAGGAAATAATCCATGACTTCGTTATTCCCGGTTGCAAATTTTATACCTGTCCCTACCTGTATGTTTCCTTTTGTAGATTTTGCAGGGTTAAATATCCAATAAGCAGCAGTAAGGTTCATATCGCCTAAACCAAATGAATGGGTACTAAACCTTGTTGTACCACTTAATTGTGAACGGCTGTTATCAGAAATAGGAAGGTCAATGGACATTGACCAGCGCCTGTTAAATACGCGCGTAAGTGTCATATCCTGCTGGTACACTTTATTGATTACGTTATTTTTTAAAACTAAACGCTGAGTTTGTTCCTGTTTGCCTACAAAGTGCCTGAATGATTTATAATAGCGGTTGTTGCTGTTAAATATCCAGTAAGCATTTGAATTTGTACTATCCGGATGTTCATTCATGGTGCAAATGCCACCTGTACTTCTGATAGCCACGCAACCTTGTGCTAAAGTCTTCGTTTGTGCTAATAAAATGTATATGCAAATTCCTAAAACGGTTTTTAAAATTATTTTCATAATGGGTTTTAATTGTATTTGTTGTTTGTTAATATTTTCTTTCAATAAGTCTTCTCTTTTTTAAGATGACTTAACCTGTTTTGCACAGGGTTTTTATTCAAATTATTTTTTAATTACCGGCACCATCGGCCTGGGCCCTAAGTATGGCATACTGGCCAACCTTATTGCCTGTTACCAAACCAACTTCACAATCACTCCGATAATGTATGGCGCCATATAACCTTGACATTGCTGCCTGGTTAGCCATGTCCGTAAACTTTGTACCCCTGTCAGGCAGTAAATAAGTTAATATAGTTGCAGCGGCTCCGCTGAAGTTGGAATGACCAGAGGAATATGACGGAAAATTCGGAATCCCCGTTAATGTTTTGATCTCAGAATTAGCCTGTGTCGGGCGCTGGTTGTAGTAAAAATATTTAGTATCCCAGCAAACAATGGCTGCGTCCATTTCAGCCATATTCAGCAGGGCAAGGTTTCTGGCCCAGCGTACCTCACTATAGTTTTGTTTTACAAACTCGTCTGCGGCAATAGCATTCCAGTGCCCCGCCGGGGTATAAGTCCCTGCACCATCGGCCCAAAAGTTAACAATTGCCTGGTGATCCCTTGTAGGGTTTTTACTGTAGGATAGAACTTCGGCAACTTCCTGGTTAAATGCTGTAGAACCTGCTAAATTTGGTGGCCCCGGGCGGATCGCTGCAACTGTAAGCGTATCAAATAAAAACGGGATCACTTTACCAAACAATGGCAACATCGGAGGTCTGGACGGAGATTCGAGGCTTATCCAGGCAACATCCCCCCTCGAAGTGGCATGAGCCGACAATAAGGCCCATTGCGCTGGTGTACCAATTGCTTTACCGGCGCGGTCAGTGCGTGCGCGTGCTGCAAACACGTCAGCAACCTGGCTGCCCAATGATTGTCCGGCAGTTAGTTCACCACGGACATTCGCACCTGCCATTATGCGGTATTGCATTTCTTCCGCCGCTTTTTGCTGAATATAATCGATATCAGTAGGGAACAATAATTTCATGATCTCAACTGTGGCGCCCGCTACTACCGCATCTTCGCTCGGGTACGAAGGAAGTGCAGATTTTGGTATTAAAGCCTGCACGGCCGCGTCATTATTATAAGGCGCAGCACGGTTATACAGTTTTTTGAAATGATAAGCTGCAATCAGTGCATCGTATTGAGCTGCACTTACATAAGCATAAGCACGTGCGGCATACGGTGGATTTGAAAAGGGAAACTCAGGATAAGCAAAAGGGTTGGCTGAGCTTGGAGCAGGATATGTTCCATCAGGATTCTGATAGGGCGGCAAATTGTGCTTAGCCACAAGATCGCGCAATATTTCGTTCCAGCGTAATACCGCGCCTGCGCTCCAATAATTAATTACCGCTTTTTGAGCAGTTGTCAAAGTGCTTTGATAACCTTTGATCTCATTTAGATCTGCTGTATAAGCGGGAGAACCAATCGCATCGGGCGCAGCAACCGTAAACACTGTCGGATCGGTAATCAATACCGGTTTCCAGGCATCTGCATTCAGATCAATATTAGCAGGCGCAAGCGCAGGATATAATGTAGTGCGGTCAATGACAGTTTTGTTACATGACCCCAGGAAAACTGATGCTGTTAAAACAATCAGCGCTGTTATTTTTATAAGTCGTTTCATGTCTGAATTATTTTGAAGCTTTTTTTGCAAAATCAAATACGTAAAGTAAACCGCCAAACAAAGTGGTGCTTTGGCCAACATTCCGGCCTGCCAAAACATAATTGCCACCTGCAGTCAGCTCAAGCCCGGATGTGGAAAAACTATATTTAAATAATGCACCGGCGGTGGTCATGTTCATGGTATTACTTGGGAAAGGCATATCGTTTTTCCGGATATCAAAACCTCCCAAAGTCGTTGTTTGCGAGAATATCGCCTCAGCGTTAAATTTCAAGCTGCGGTAACCTGTGCTGATAAGGTAGTTGTTAACATTGGGCATGTATACCTTGTTACTGTAAATTAATTGCGTTGTGTAATAGGCATTTTGATCAATGGTAATATCACTCCGCTGGATGTACTGACCTGCTCCTGCCACAAAAAAGCGCCCTACCTGGTAATTAACAAGCCCCCTTAGCGATGCTGTTTCGCTGTGAAGACCGATAGACATAGGCAAAAAATTAGGTTCGTAGTTACTTAAAGGTATTGAACCGGATGCAATAGCATGAACGCTCAGAATCCCTTTTCCAATTTCGGTTTGAAGGGCCAGCCATTTTAAGGTGAGTGTAAGGTCTTGCACGCCGCGCTGGCCCTTAAGTGTGCCAGCGGAGGCATTTGTGGTAACATAGGGAACGGAAAATAACACATCGAGCTTATTGGTGATACCATAATTTCCCATAACCATGTATGAATCGGTAGTTAGCTTGCCGATATTTCCATTATCACGTTTAAAAGTACCTTCCCAGTAATTTGTCCAGCTGTTGGTGGAGTAAACCGCACCGGCACAGAAAAAATTCTTTGGTATCATTAGCGCGTCGGCGTCGGTTTGCGCACTGGCAACTTGTGCAAAAATCATTAAACAGCAAGTAGCCGCACAATACCTATAAAAATATAGGCGTAAAGATTTAATCATAATCTTTGGTTAAAAAGTAAATAAAAAGGATTTAATAGCGCTGCTGCACTCACATTGAACACTCGTCAGTATTTCAATAATAATGCGGTTATCAACAGCGCGGAAAGACAATGCTTTAAAACCTTAACAATAAGCTTGTTTAAGAACCTGCATAACGCAAGTTCCAGTGCAAAAAACACAGTAAAAGTTTTTTGAAAAACAAATTCATTCACAACCATGCAAAAAGCATAGCAGCCAAATTAAGTTTAAAAAGCAGTGTTAGCTGATAAAATTGGGTGGTTTACCCGGGGATTCGATGAATGGGTCGTCTGAAATAACAACTACAAGAGCCTGATTTAGCTTCTGGAATAAGCCACGAGCTGAATAATCATATTTAAATACTTGTAAATTATAATCGCTTAGGGTATTAGCTTTTTTGGAAGCCTGTTCCTGACCTTTTTTACTTAGCGGAACATCAGCGATCTCTTTAGCGGTAATGATATTTGCGTTTACCAGGCGGGTTTTTGTTGCATTTGGCAAGCAAACAAAATACATGGTGTCACGGGTCATTTTAAGCCCAACGTAGTTGTAATAAGCGTCCTTCAGTTGTATCTGGCCTGCAACAACCTCATAATCGGCCCAATCCTGAATGGTGGGCATGTTCACAGGTATTTTTAACTGAATGAGTTGTGTAGTATCAATTTTATTATCAAATATCTCCTTCACCATCTGTTCATCAGCCTTGTGAATATAATACTGGAATAACAGGGAGTAACCTCCTATATAAAACAGGTGGATACTTAATAATACGATGGCAAAAACCCGCTTCAAAATGACCTGTTAGTATTTAGAGTTATTTTAACGTCACTAATATATAGATTAATTCCAAATACCATGATTTTTTTTTCAATTTATCGAAAAACTCAATTGATTTTGTTGAAAATTGAATAGAATTAGATTTTTAGCCCCCACTTTGCACAAAATAGCTGCATTTTCCTATATTTGCACAATAAACCAGTTTATCAATAGACTTTATGGAATATTTAAAACAACCCTGGCCCTGGTATATAGCTGGCCCCTTAATGGGCCTTATCGTTCCGGCTTTATTATTATTGGGAAACAAGGCTTTTGGTATATCATCATCATTAAAGCATATATGCGCAATTTGTATTCCCGCGAACATCTCGTTTTTTAAGCACGACTGGAAAAAAGAAACCTGGAACCTGTTTTTTGTTGCGGGTATTGTGGCCGGCGGATTTATTGCCGTTCAATTTTTAAGCGGGCAGCACGCGGTTAATATAAACCCGCAAACGACTGCTTTGTTAAAACACCAGGGAGTAAAAGACTTTAGCGGCCTATTACCTGCCGATATTTTCAGCTTTCAGCAATTGTTCACTTTACGGGGATTTATTTTTATAGTGATTGGCGGCTTTTTGGTTGGGTTTGGCACCCGCTATGCCGGAGGCTGCACATCGGGCCATTCAATTATGGGTATTGCTTCGCTCCAGTGGCCATCCCTCCTCGCCACCTGCTGCTTTATGATCGGCGGCTTTGTTATGACCTGGTTTATTTTACCTTACCTCATCCGGCTATGATACGAAACCTAAAATATTTAATACTGGGGATATTATTTGGTATAATCCTCGTCAAATCCGAAGTAATTTCCTGGTTCAGGATCCAGGAAATGTTCAGGTTCCAGGCTTTTCATATGTATGGGATCATCGGCAGCGCAATTGCTGTGGGTATGGTGTCTATATTACTCATAAAACGGTTTCAGCTGAAAACAATCAAAGGTGATGACATAATTATTCCTAAAAAAGAATTCCATTGGGGTACCGTTTACGGCGGGCTGATCTTCGGCTTGGGATGGGCCATTACAGGCGCATGCCCCGGCCCTTTATTCGCGCAAATCGGGAGCGGCTTCCTGGTGGTCAGTGTTACCTTGTTGAGCGCCATTGCCGGCACCTGGGTTTATGGCTTGCTGCGCGATAAACTGCATCATTAGTCGATCCATATGGGCATTTAATACTACATTTGTTCAGTTAAAACGACTGAAAGGACATGAATGACTTTCTTGCTGCCAGGTCACAAATGGCCATTTCACTTGGTTTTCATATCATTTACTCCTGTATAGGGATGGTAATGCCGGTATTTATGGCGGTATCGCATTATAAATGGCTAAAAACCGGTGATCCTGTTTACAAAAACATTACCCAGGCCTGGAGTAAAGGCGTAGCTATATTTTTCGCTACAGGCGCAGTATCCGGGACAATATTATCTTTCGAATTGGGGTTGTTATGGCCAAAGTTTATGGAACATGCCGGCCCCATATTCGGCATGCCATTTTCATTGGAGGGCGTTGCTTTTTTCATTGAGGCCATAGCATTAGGTTTTTTCCTGTATGGATGGGGCCGCTTTAACAAATGGTTTCACTGGAGTACCGGCATTTTGGTAGGCGTAAGCGGCATCGCTTCCGGAATACTGGTGGTGTCGGCCAATTCATGGATGAACAACCCTGCGGGCTTTGATTTTGTTAAAGGCCAGTACCTTAATATCGATCCGGTTAAAGCTATGTTCAACGGTTCATGGTCTTCCGAAGCGCTGCACATGACCCTTGCGGCATTTTCGGCAACAGGCTTTGCCGTAGCGGGCATTCATGCGCTGATGATCGCAAGGAAAAAAAATGTACAATTTCATACAAAAGCATTTAAGATAGCTATTGTTTTTGGCGCGGTGGCTGCCATTTTACAACCGTTTAGCGGTGATTTATCTGCAAAAAATGCAGCTAAAAATCAGCCGGCCAAATTAGCGGCAATGGAAGCTCATTTTCACACTCAGGCCTATGCTCCGCTGATTTTTGGAGGAATACCTGATACAATCAACAAAAAAGTTAAATATGGTATTGAAATTCCCGGCTTATTAAGCCTGTTAACAAATGATGACCCCAAGCAGGTTGTTAATGGTCTCGATAAAATCCCGTCAAAAAACCAGCCGCCCATTGCAGTAACCCACTTCGCTTTTGACTTGATGATCACCATCGGATCTGTTATGATGCTAACGAGTATTTTGTATTTTATCGCGGTATGGAAAAAGAATAACTGGCTTTCCAAAAAATGGTTCCTCAACCTTTTTATTTTGGCTACACCATTTGGGTTTATCGCGGTTGAGGCCGGCTGGACAGTTACCGAGGTCGGCAGACAACCCTGGATCATTCAGGGCATCATGCGAACCAGCCAGGCTGTTACGCCTATGTCGGGCATACATTATACATTCTATCTTTTTACGGCTGTCTATTTTACATTAAGCCTTGCAGTGATCTTTTTACTGAGCAGGCAAATAAAGATGGTTCCCGAATTATACGAATCCTACGATCCCGTTAAAGTATAGCTTATGTTGTATATTGTTATCACCTTTTTGTTTTTGGCTATTGTATTATACTTTCTGCTTGGCGGTGCGGATTTTGGCGCCGGGATTATTGAGCTGTTCACATCCGAAAAGAATAAATCAAGGACGCGGAAAACGATGTACCACGCTATAGGCCCAATTTGGGAAGCAAACCATATGTGGTTGATCATTGCTGTGGTAATTATGTTTGTGGGTTTCCCTGTGATATACAGCGATATGTGTACCTACCTGCACATTCCCCTATTGATCATGCTGCTTGGTATTACCGCACGTGGAACTGCCTTTGCCTTCCGCAGTTACGATGCTGTAAAGGATGAAAAAACACAGAGTCTATACAATCGCATTTTCGTTTATTCCAGCTTCGTTACACCTTTATTTTTAGGGATCATAGCCGGGAGTGTTATTTCGGGGCAAATTGACGGCAATGCTAAATCCTTCCTTTCTGGTTATATTTTCGACTGGTTAAATTATTTTTCAGTGGCTGTCGGATTTTTCACCGTTGCATTAAGCGGCTATCTTGCTGCAATTTATCTGGTTGGCGAAACAGATAATGATGATGATGCCCGGCGCTTCATCAGAAAAGCCAGAATAATGAATATTTTAGCCGTGTTTTTTGGCTGGATGGTATTTTTAGCTGCTGAATTACAGAACATGCGCCTGGCCCGCATGATATTTAGCAACCCGGTTTGCCTTACCGCTGTTATCGCTGCATCAATTTCATTGCTTATACTTTGGGTGATGATCTACAAAGGCAAAAAGAAAATAATCCGTGTGTTTGCTGCGTTCCAGGTTACCATGATCCTTTTAGCGGTGGGCTATATGCACTTTCCATATTTTATGCTGCTCAGGGGAGGTGGAAATCTTTCCCTGCTCACGCTTCATGCCCCGGCTAAAACAATCGCCGATTTGGGCTGGGGACTTTTTACCGGCAGTTTTTTGATTCTGCCTTCTTTATTCTATTTATATTACAGCTTCCAGAAGAAAAGCGTCCAAAGCTCTCATTAGAAAAACAAGCACCGGGCAAGCCCGAAAATAGAGCCGGATAATCTTAAAATGATTAACCGGTAAACCACAGGACACATTGCCGCTTCTTTTAGTTTGGATAATAAATCAAAGCACGCATTAGCCGATCTATAAAATAAAAAAAGCGGCCTGAGAAAATCAGGCCGCCATCCTTAAATCTTTTTATCTGATTAAAGCGCGAGTTCTTTATTGCTCCGTAAAATGCTGTATTTGCTTTTAGCGAGTTCAAAACCGCCGAACAAAATCGCACAAAATACAATATCGCCCAAAACCATATTCCGCTCAAATGGAATAGCGGCAACCAAAGATTGGCCATAACCTGCTAAATTGTGCGGGTAAAGCGAGCCGTACAACCAGGGCATATCAATAATAAGCCAGTGTACACAAACAGACGCCAAAGATGCAATGCCAACGTTAGCTACGTTTGCTTTTTTGATCAGGCTGCCGATAAGCACCATTATGGCAAAAGTTAAATAAACCCAAAATGATCCGCCATACCATAAAACCCATTTTGAGGTATATAAATAGTTGATCAGTACGTCACTTGCAAATAAGGTAAGTAAAACAACAGCATAAGCCTTCCATTTATCGGTAAAATAAGCGCCGCCAAAAAGGGCGATTGCTCCAACTGGAGTAAAATTGCTCAGTATATAAGGGAACTTATAGCTCAGCAAACGCATGGCTGCGGCCGCAACTATCATTAAGATAAGTACGATGGTCCGGGTGTTGATCTTTTGTAATGACATAATTGAATTTATGGAGTAAAATTAGTGATAATCCTTTCAAATAAAAATTCTTAATTGATTTGGTAACGGATTCCGGCCATAAAGTTAAACCTGCTTGTATTATACCCTATCCAATCGGTATATTTTTGATCAAGAATGTTTTTAAAATCGGCAAACAGGCTAAAATGTTTATTAATAGTATATTGCAAATGCGCATCCAATAAACCATAAGGTTTTAATGTAATAATGGACGTACTATAATCTGCATTAAATTTTTCATCGGTCCTGTCGCCGGTATATTTATAGATTAAACCTGCAGAAAAATCACTGGTAAACTGGTAATTTACATTTGCCCCGAAAGTAAATTTGGGCCTGCGGTAAAGATTGCCGGTATTAAAACCGTTTTCATCCGTTAAAGTGCCGGTCACATAAGATAAATAAGTGGCGGCAGTTAGTTTATCGAGCTTTAGCTTTAACTCGCTTTCATACCCTTGATCGTTTTGGTGTTCCCCATTTTCGTATATCCCGAATGGAAATGCCGGCAGGTTTTTAAAATAGATCACATCAGTTGTTTTATATTTGTAAAAAGCCGTATTAAAGAATAATATTCGCTTGATCACTTCCCACTCAAATCCTGCCTCATAAGAGTCGGTTGTTTCCGGTTTTAACCCGATATTGTGATATGGGGAATACAACTGATATAGTGTAGGCGACTTATAAGCGGACGCCATTGTTGCAAATATTTTAAGCTGGTCGAACACAAATATGGAAGGATTAACTGTATAAGTAAAATTACTACCATATTTAGCATCGTGATTGTACCTTCCTCCCAATTCCGTATGAAAGATCCCCCATTTTAGAAAAAACGAACTATAAACACTTACTATGCTATTACGGGCATTGATGCGTGAGATGGTATCGTAAGTGGTTAGTTGATTTGTATTGTAGTATTTAAAATCGGCGCCGCTTGTTATATCAAGGTGTTTGCATAAACTGTAGTTAAAAACAGCCTCCGCATTAGTTATGTTGCCTGTGTTTTTTTGGTAAGATGAATAATTACCATTGGCTGCACTTGCCAGATCATTATAATTATTCCAAACATCATTCTGGCTGAGGTTTACTTTTAATTCGCCTTTATCTAATTGCAGTTTAGCGCCTAAACCGCCGAACAGGAATGTGTTATTATAAGTGTAATTCTTATCATCAGTAAAAGCTCCGTAAGGCAAATCTCCGGTATTGTAACTTGTTTGAAAGTTGCCGTTTAAACTAACTTTTTGCGAGACCTGCTGGTTTACGTTGGCGCTGACCGAACGCAGGTGGAAACCGTCGTTTTTAAACCCAGCCTTGCCTGTAGTATCGGTGGCCGCGGGAAACCCTCTGGAATCGGTATTGGATAAATTGATAGCTATCCCGGTGTTTTTTATATTACCGTTCAAGCCGGCAGACTCTTTAAAGGTATCGTAAGTACCGCCGCTTAGTTGTACGTTACTTTTCAGGCCTTGCCCGTCAGCGTGTCTGGTAATAATGTTAATCACCCCGGCAACAGCGTCAGATCCGTACAAAGTAGAGCCGCTTCCTTTCAATATTTCGATATGATCGATCTGATCAAGCGGGAAAGCATTCAGATCATAGCCCCCGTCGATAGTTGATGAATTGTTCACCGGGAAACCATCGATAAGAATGAGCGTATTTCCGGTTGATGCGCCGCGAAGAAACACAGATGAACTGATGCCCGGCGCATTATTTGCCCCGGAAAAGGTAATACCGGGAACGGTATTTAACAATTCAGGCAATGTTTTGCCTTGCGAACGACTGATCTCTTCAGCCGTAATTACGGTGACAACCCTGCCAATTTCCGATAATTTTTTGGGTGACCTTGTGGCTGTGACCACCACATCGTTGAGTACCCTGGTGGTGTCCTGGGCGTGCGCTGCCGTACTGAGCAGTGCAAGTTGTACAAGCCCCAGGCCTGCAGCAACTAAAACATAATTTTTTTTCATGTTGTTGTGAGTTTAAACCCACAGCATACAGAAATGAAAAGAATGGAAACGCAAAATGAAGAGTTTCACACTCAAGCTTCAATCCCCGAAAGCTATGAATAATATATATGCTGAGGCAGGTCTTCTGACTTACTCCCCTTTTGCCCGGTCTTCCCGTCCGGTTTTATCCGAACAGTGACCCATTGGTTGGGCTATGGTTATGGAGCTTACAGCTGCGGGACAGTTACGGAATTACGCCGTATTCCCTTTTAATCCCGGTTTAGCACCGGGAACCTAAAGCGATGCAAATGTAAAATAAGAATTTATAAACACACAAGAACAATTGTATATTTATCATAATTTGATTTAAACTCAATGAAACGAAATTTTACTATTCTGTTATTAATGATAACCCTATCTGCATCGGCGCAACAGCCGGATACCATTTTTCTCAAAAATTTACTGGAGTCGCGCGCGGATCTGTTCAGCCATATCCTTAATCATCCTACACACAATGAAGTACAAATTTTGTACACGCAAATAGACCGTGATGAGCATAACGTACCTCATTTTACTTCGTATAGCTACAGGCTTAATGCCAACCATTATTTTTACCCAGCCAGTACGGTTAAACTGCCAACAGCCATTTTCGCGCTGGAGAAATTGAATGAATTAAAGATCCGGGGCCTGACGAAGAAATCGGTTATGAAAACCGACAGTTCATTTGCCGGAGAAACAAAAATGACGGAAGATACTTCATCATTCAGCGGTCTGCCAAGTGTTGAAAATTATATAAAGAAGATATTGCTTGTAAGCGACAATTATGCCTACAACAGGCTTTATGAGTTTGTTGGCCGCGAAGAGATCAACAATAAAATAAAAAAGTACGGATTAACCGATATGCGGATAGTTAACCGCCTGGCAATTGGCGATGGCGGTGAAAGCGCCAGGCATACCAATGCAATAGATTTTTATAAAGGCAGCAAGCTGATCTATCATCAACCTGCCCAATATGATGCAAAAGATTACCCCATGCACCCGGAGAACATGCTGCAGGGCAAAGGATATATTGACAGAAACGAAAAACTGGTAATGCAGCCATTTGACTTCAGCAAAATGAATATTTATCCAATTGCCGATCAGCAAATGGTGCTAAAGCGCCTGCTGTTCCCCGAAACTTTCCCTAAAGACCAGCAATTTAATTTAACTAAGGAGGATTATAAGTTCATCTATCGTTACATGAGCATGTTTCCCACCGAAAATGTAAAGCCCACCTATAATCGTCCCGAATATTACCCGGCTTATTGCAAGTTCCTGTTTTATGGAGCCGATAGTCTTGCTGTGCCCAATCCTGACATCAGGATCTTTAACAAGATAGGCGATTCATACGGCTATAACATCGACAATGCATATATCGTAGATTTTAAGAACAAAGTGGAGTTTTTGCTGACCGTTGTTGTGCAATCAAACGACAACCAGATCTACAACGACAATATTTATGAATACGCAACCGTAACCCATCCATTTTTGAAAAACCTGGGCCAGGTAATCTATCAATACGAGCTAAAGCGGACAAAGCAGTATTTGCCAGATTTATCAAAATTTAAGTTCAGGTATTAGGGGGGTGAGTGGGGAGGATTAAGTTGTCTGAACTAAGATTCGCAGGATTTTAGGATCACAGGATTGCTTTTTTAATCTTATCATCCCAAAATCCTACGAATCTTAGTTCAGACAAAATGACGCCCACAAAAAAACCCGCTCATCGCGGGTTTTTTTATTATAGCATTGAGCGTATATTATTTTACTGCATCAACCACTGCTTTAAAAGCATCAGGGTGATTCATTGCTAAGTCGGCTAATACTTTACGGTTTAAACCGATTTCGCTCTTTATTAACTTACCCATTAATTGTGAATAAGAAATTCCGTGCTGACGGGCTCCGGCGTTGATACGCTGGATCCATAAACCCCTGAATTCTCTTTTCTTGGTCTTACGGTCACGGTATGCATATTGCAAACCTTTTTCGACTGTGTTTTTAGCAACGGTATAAACCTTGCTGCGTGAACCCCAATAACCTTTGGCGAGGTCCATGATCTTTTTCCGGCGTCTTCTCGACGCGACTGCGTTAACTGAACGTGGCATGTTGTTGTTTTTTTGGTAGTGGGTGTCCTGGCCTTTGCTGGTGTTGTCACCAACAAATTAAAGAGCTTGCAAACCCGAATACCTGGTTAATTAATTTGTTAATTACTTACCTATGCAAAGCATACGTTTTACGTTGCCCAAATCAGCATCAGATACTAAGCTGGTGTGGGTAAGATTGCGCTTACGTTTTGTCGACATCTTGGTTAAGATGTGGCTTTTAAAAGCGTTCTTCCTGGTGATTTTACCGGTTCCAGTGATGCTAAAGCGTTTTTTAGCGCTGGAATTGGTTTTCATTTTTGGCATGGATATTTATTTACGATTTAAGAATTACGATTTACGATTTTTTTTATTTGCACATCCGCACATTTGCACATCCGCACATTATTTCTTAGCCCCTTTCGGCGTAACGGTTAAAAACATCCGTTTACCTTCCAGTTTCGGCAATTGCTCTACTTTACCTACATCTTCCAGGGCCTGCGCAAAGCGTAATAACAAAATTTCGCCCTGTTCTTTGTAAACTATCGCACGACCTTTAAAATGCACATAAGCCCTTACCTTTTCACCTGCCTCCAAAAACTTTATGGCATGCTTCAGCTTAAATTCAAAGTCATGGTCATCGGTATTCGGGCCAAACCTAATTTCTTTAATAACGGTTTGCTTGGCGTTACTTTTAATTTCCTTTAGCTTTTTCTTCTGCTCGTAAATAAACTTATTATAGTCAGTTACTTTACAAACAGGCGGGACAGCGTTTGGTGAAATTTCAACAAGATCCAATTCCTGTTCTTCGGCAATTGCCAAAGCGTCACGTAATGAATAAATGCCCGGTTCCACGTTATCGCCTACAAGACGTATTTCGGTGGCCCTTATAAATTGATTAATGTTGTGCTCGGCTTCCTTTTTCTTAAATGGGAGCCTTGGTCCTCTGTTGAAAGGTTTGTTTAATGCCAAGTTATACTGTTATTTCTTTAATTATTTGTTTTTTAAAATCCTCAATGCTCATACTTCCCATATCGCCCTGACCATGTTTTCTGACTGAAACTAAACCTTCGTTTGTTTCTTTTTCGCCAACAATCAGCATATATGGGATTTTTTTGACCTCAGCATCACGAATCTTTCGCCCTATTTTTTCATCCCTGAAATCAATAAGCCCGCAAATATCGGAATCTTTTAATGATTCTGAAAGTTTTTTTGCATAATCTTCATATTTTTCGGAGATAGGCAGAATGATAAATTGCTCGGGGGATAACCATAGGGGGAAATTCCCGGCACAGTGTTCAATCAGCACCGCGATAAACCTTTCCAGCGAGCCAAATGGCGCCCGGTGGATCATCACAGGCCTGTGTTTCTGGTTATCACTACCGGTATATTCCAGCTCAAAACGTTCCGGAAGGTTATAATCAACCTGGATAGTGCCAAGCTGCCATTTACGACCAAGCGCATCCTTTACCATAAAATCAAGCTTAGGCCCGTAAAAGGCTGCTTCACCCAATTCTACAACTGTTTTTAAACCTTTTTCGGCCGCAGCTTCAATAATTGCAGATTCGGCCAATGCCCAGTTCTCATCGCTGCCGATATATTTTGCTTTGTTTTCAGGGTCTCTTAAAGATACCTGGGCAGTATAATTATCAAAGCCAAGCGCTGTAAAAACATACAGCACCAGGTCAATTACCTTTTTAAATTCTTCTTTAACCTGGTCGGGACGACAAAACAAGTGTGCATCATCCTGTGTAAAGCCGCGAACACGGGTTAAGCCATGCAGCTCACCGCTTTGCTCATAACGGTAAACGGTACCGAACTCAGCATAACGAACCGGCAGATCCTTATACGAGCGTGGCTTGGTTTTATACATTTCGCAATGGTGCGGACAGTTCATTGGTTTTAAGAAGAACTCCTCCCCTTCCTGCGGTGTTTTTATTGGCTGAAATGAATCAGCGCCATATTTTTCGTAGTGGCCCGAAGTTACATACAAATTTTTATGCCCGATATGCGGCGAAACCACCTGCTCATACCCCGCCTTAACCTGTGCTTTTGTCATAAAGTCAACCAGGCGCTGGCGCAATGCGGCTCCTTTAGGTAACCACAAAGGTAAACCCATGCCCACTTTTTCAGAGAAAGCAAAAAGCTCCATTTCCTTGCCCAATTTGCGGTGGTCGCGTTTTTTGGCTTCCTCCAGCATGTGTAGGTACTCGGTTAGCTCGCTTTGTTTGGGGAAAGTAACACCGTAGATACGGGTAAGCTGTTTGCGACTTTCATTACCACGCCAGTAGGCCCCGGCAACACTCATCAGCTTTACGGCCTTTATAAAACCTGTATTGGGGATATGCGGCCCGCGACACAGGTCGGTAAAATTACCCTGTGTGTAAAAAGTGATGGAACCATCAGGCAGATCTTTGATCAGGTCGAGCTTGTACTCATCGTCTTTTTCGGTAAAATAATCGATGGCGGCCGATTTGCTCACCGGCTTGCGTACAAACTCCTCTCGGGTTTTGGCAAGCTCCATTATTTTATCTTCTATCTGCTTAAACTCGTCCGAAGAAAACTCTCGGTCGCCAAAATCCACATCATAGTAAAAGCCGGTCTCAATTGCCGGACCAATACCAAACTTTGTACCCGGGTACAAGGCTTCCAGCGCCTCGGCCATTAAGTGGGCCGATGAATGCCAGAAAGTGGCCTTGCCCTGCAAGTCGTTCCAGGTCAGTAATTTTACGTGCGAATCTTTTTCAATAGGGCGGCTTGCATCCCAAACCTGGCCATCAACCTCGGCCGCTAATACGTTACGTGCTAATCCTTCGGAAATCGAAGATGCAATCTGCATGGAACTGGTGCCGTTTTCGTATCCGCGAACGGAACCATCTGGAAGTGTAATATTAATCATCTACAACTATGATTTTTGTCCGCCATAGGCGGACGTTTATAATTTAAAAATTTTATTTAATCACGTACGAGGTGATTTATTTCTTGTGGGGCAAATATAGGGAATGAGGGGGGAAATATTTTCTTTATTTTCTAAAAAGGAATCTAATTTCGCGTATTCAGGTTCAACCTAACGATATAGAATACTGCACCATCACCAAAGAATATTTACAGCACATCGCCAACCCCACCGAATACTCTCAATTACCGGCTCTATATATGCCTATGTCGATGTCGGTGAAGAATTGCTATATCCGGCTGCTTAATATTCTAAACTGGTATATTTTAATTGTCCCGAACACAATCCGGGCAAACATCTTCTTTAACGGGCATTACACTGGTTGGAGCCAGTGTGAAATGGGTTTGAACTGCTGACATGCCGCCAAACAACTTAAATGGGTCTGCAGGCCAGCAGGTATTGCATAATGACCTTTTACATTTCGGGCATCGCCGTAATGATTGGTTATAGAAGCTGGTGGTTGCCAAAGACTGCGCGATATGGCATTTGTCCCCCTCTCGCGCGAGTATGACGGGCAAAGGCCAAAGGCGCAACGGCTACTCGTGCGCCGCAGCTAGGTAGCCCGTTAAAATTTGGATTCACTTTAACAGCTATAGTTTGTTACCTATGAGCCCGACACGAGCACGCCTCACTTTTGGCTTTTGCGCTGTATACCGGCGCCCCAAAAAAAAATTTGACAGCCCTCTAAAAAAGCAGGGAGCCATGAATTATTTCATGAACTATTATTTCGTTTTTCCCTATCCTGAAAGCAATCACCCAATCGTTAAAATGACTGCATGAGTAACCAAATGAAGCTAAAACAAGATGGTTACACAACGTGTATTTCACGTTTGGCCTTGCCAGCTTTTTTATTGCTGATTTGAATTTCAATGCATACCGATCGCCGCTTCCTTTGGTATTTTTTGACTCGACAAAGTCCGCAATGCTGTCTATTACGTGTAAAGCTTTGGGCGTAATTTTTACAGTCAATTTATTTTCCGCTGGAATATTTTGAAAATGCTACCTCGATATCAATTGGTTCTCCGCTGTCTTTTGAAAGGTAATCGATCAACTCTTCATCAGTGGCCTTTCTTCCAATGCCGGTTATCATGGCATTGGTGTTTAACTCTTCAAATTCCCCGGCACTTACCGATAAACCAAGCTCTTTTGCCAATTCCATAATCAGATTGGTCTTCCTGCTCGAATTTGATTTGATGATGAGTGTTGTCATACCCAAAGTTAGGAATTTGCGTAAATATTTCGGGTATTAATTTTTAATAATAAAAACAACTAATGCCTTGCGGGTATGCACCGGTTGGTTGTATCCCGCTGTCCGTAGACTTTGTCTACGGATTGGCTATGCCGGTAGCCTATGACTACCGGAGTTTAAGATTTTCCGTTGTGATTTGCTTTCAGCGCACAAACTATTGATATTTACAAATACCATGGAAAATAAAGTTGTTAAGGTTTGGTTTGATAATCGGCGAATATTTATAAGAACTGCCGCCGGAGAGGAAAAGAGCCACCCGTTAAGCTGGTTCCCGAAATTGCAAAACGCGACGAAAACTGTTTTAGAAAACTTTACTTTATCGCCTTTTGGCATTCACTGGGAGCAATTGGATGAAGATTTGAGCTTTGAAGGTTTTTTTAATTACTCAAATAAGCCCCCGGTTATAAGCCTGGCTGCGGATTGGCTATGCCGGTAATGATGGGTAAGGTTTAAGACTATGCCTGCCCGATTGCCATCTTTTTAAGACGCGATAAAAAATGAAATTCTGAAGGCTAAATAAGTTTAGCGTATTTCAAATTACTTTATTAACATTTTGATCTCGCCGGTATTTTGGGTGATCTCGTGGATGGTTTTATCCAGTGATTCAGCAACTAACTTCAACATTACAAGCACCTTACCGTTGATAGGTGCACATGGATCGTCAAATTCAAACAAGTTAAATAAACCGATAATATTGGCAATTGGCACTCTTACCTGGTGCGATTGCAAGAAAGCGATCTTAAGCAGTTTTTCATATTGTGCTTTCAGTTCATCGTCTGTATTTCTTTTTTTTCTTTTTTCTTCCGCGTCCTTTAGCGCGCGGTTGATTTTAGATGGCAATGAAAATAATTTGTCTTTCAATGCATAATCCGTAATGCCGCTTTTTATCAATTCAACCGATCGTTCTTCTCCAATTGAACCTGAAACAATGATAAATGGAATGTCTGGAGATATTTTTTGTTTGATATGGAATGCGGTAACTCCGTCAAATGTGGGGAGTGAATAATCAGATAAAATAATATCAGGACTAAAGTTTTCAAGCGCATTCTCAAATGACTCACGGGTTTCAACAATTTCAAAACTAAAATGCATGCCGCTCTTCTTTAATTCGCGTTGAAGCAAATCGGCATCACTTTGATTATCTTCAATAATCAGAATTTTAAAATTGTCTGTCATCATTTTACAAATTGAATATGAGCTCCCCGAGCCGGATGATCAAATCAGCAGGGGGAGTTATGGGTTAAAGTAAGTTCAGCTTTCTTAAGGGTTAGGCACCTGGCTAAGTATTATCCAATACAATCCGATCTCTTTTATTACGTTAAAAAAGTTATCGCTTTCTACGGGTTTTGCTATATAACTATTGGCGCCAAGCGCATAACATTTCTGTATATCAGGGTCCTCCTTTGATGACGTAAGGATCACCACGGCGATGGATTTGAGCTCAGGATCAGATTTAATCTTTTCCAGTACTTCCAGCCCGGATATTTTTGGCATCTTCAAATCGAGCAATACGAGCTTCGGTTTTTCTCTTGCATCTCTCAAAACGTAAGCCCCCCTGCAAAAAAGAAAATCAAGCGCCTGGGCACCGTCTTTTACATGGTAAAGTTTGTTTGCAAAGCCGCTTTTTTTAAGGGCCCTTATGGTTAACATAGCGTCTTCTGCACTGTCTTCAACAAACAAAATTTCAACTTCATTATATGGCATATATTTTTATCTAAGAGTTAATATTGGGTAAGCTGAAATAAAAGCAGGTACCTTCGTTTAGTGTCGATTCCGCCCATACTGTTCCGTTGTGGCGACTAACAATTTTTTGTACAATGGCAAGACCAATACCGGTACCTTCAAATTCGTCCTGCGAATGTAATCGCTGAAAAACCCCAAAAAGTTTATCGTAATACTGCATATCAAAGCCGGCACCATTGTCCTTAACGTAATAAATAACCTGGCTTTCTTTTTCATAAGCGCCTATTTCGATATAAGATTTAGCTTTATATTTTGAATACTTAATGGCATTTGAGATCAGGTTGATCCACACTTGTTTTATTAGTGATTGGTCTCCTTTTGCAGGTAGTAATGTTTTGATGTTAAATTCAAGCTTATTTTCCCGGTCCTCTATAAATAGCTCATTTTTTACTGACCCCACAAGGGCGGCCATGTTTATATCAGAAACACTTACCTCTTTTCTTCCTAATTTTGAAAATGCCAGCAGATCATCAATCAACTGCCCCATTTTTTTGGAATTATTCATAATAGAGTGCAGTGCCCTTTTTCCGTCAAAGTCCAGTTTTTCCGCATAATCCTCTTCCAGAATTTTTGCATAACCGTTGATAGCCCTGATGGGCGCCCGCAGATCGTGGGACACGGAATAGGAAAACGAGCCAATTTCTTTGTTAGCGGTTTCCAGTTGTGCTGTGCGTTCAATTACCTTTTGTTCCAGCTCTTCATTAAATTTACGGATGTCGTCTTCGGCTTTTTTTAGTTCCTTATTTGCAATGATCAGTTCTTCCGCACGTTTTTCTTTTTCTTCATTTTGGTAGGCGAGCTCATTATTGGCGATGATCAGTTCATCGGCACGTTTTTCTTTCTCTTCGTTTTGGAAGGCCAGCTCTTTATTGGCGATGATTAATTCGTCGGCACGTTTTTCCTTCTCGTGGTTTTGGAAGGCAAGTTCTTTATTGGCTATGCCCAGCTCATCGGCGCGCTTTTCTTTTTCCTTATTTTGAAAGGCGAGTTCTTTATTAGCGATAATCAGCTCGTCGGCACGTTTTTCTTTTTCTTTGTTCTGAAAGGCAAGTTCTTTATTGGCGATTATTAATTCTTCGGCACGCTTTTCTTTCTCTTCGTTTTGGAAGGCAAGTTCTTTGTTGGCGATTATATGTTCATCTGCACGTTTCTCCTTCTCATGGTTTTGAAAAGCAAGTTCTTTATTGGCGATGCTCAATTCATCGGCGCGTTTTTCTTTTTCCTTATTTTGAAAGGCGAGTTCCTTATTGGCGATAATCAGCTCGTCGGCACGTTTTTCCTTTTCTTTGTTTTGAAAAGCCAGCTCCTTATTAGCGATGATCAGTTCATCCGCGCGTCTTTCTTTTTCTTTGTTTTGGAAGGCGAGTTCTTTATTGGCGATGATCAATTCATCGGCGCGTTTCTCTTTTTCCTTATTTTGAAAAGCAAGTTCTTTATTAGCAATGATCAGTTCGTCAGCACGCTTTTCCTTTTCTTTGTTTTGGAAAGCAAGTTCTTTATTAGCGATGATCAGCTCATCGGCGCGCTTTTCTTTTTCCTTGTTTTGGAAAGCAAGTTCCTTATTGGCGATGACCAATTCATTGGCCCGCTTTTCTTTCTCTTTGTTTTGGAAAGCCCGCTCTTTATTGGCGATGACCAGTTCATCCGCCCGTTTCCCTTTTTCCTTAGTTTGAAAAGCCAGTTCTTTGTCGGCAATAATCAGTTCTTCCGCACGTTTCCCTTTTTCTTTCTTTTGAAATGCAAGTTCCTTATTCGCGATGATCAGTTCCTCCGCCCTGTTTTCCTTTTCTATGTTTTGAAAAGCAAGTTCTTTGTTGGCAATGATCAGCTCCTCCGCACGTTTTCCCTTCTCTTTATTCTGAAAGGCTAGTTCCTTGTTCGCAATAATCAATTCCTCAGCTCTTTTCCCTTTTTCCTTATTTTGAAAGGCAAGCTCCTTTCCTGCAATAATTAGTTCTTTCGCCCTTTTTCCCTTCTCCTTATTTTGAAAGGCAAGTTCTTTGTTCGCTATTACTAATTCTTCTGCCCGTTTTTCTTTCTCATCCTTTTGAAAAGCAAGCTCCTTGTCGGCAATAATCAACTCTTCCGCCCGCTTTCCTTTTTCATCGTTTTGAAAAGCAATTTCTTTGTTCGCGATAATCAGCTCGTCGGCGCGCATTTCCTTCTCATGGTTTTGGAAAACAAGTTCCCGGTTTGCAATGATCAGATCATCCGAAGTTTTTCTTTTACTCATTCCACCGCCATGTAACATTATTTTGATTTATATATTTATTACATAACATTATTTCGCTTATAAAAGCATATTCATAATGTTGTTTTTAGGTTAACACACTTAACATAACATTGTTTCGATAAATAGCAATGATTTACGCTTATATTAATTCATTTTTGCACTATTGATTAAAATGGTGCAAAAAAGCATAGCCTTGTAATTGAATACTTCAAGTTATATTTTTCGCGAAGAATTGGGAATCGGCAGAAATAAAATCAAAAAAATAAATTTTTAGGCTAAACAGACCAAAGGCTGCCATACTGATAAAAGGGTCTTTTTATCTGAACCGTTGATTAAGCTGATTTTTTTATTTGCGTTGACTTTTTCTAATCATTACCTGCCATCTTCCCAGGTAAAAAATTCCGCAATCAGCATTTCGACTTCCGAAATACAAAAATCGTAATTCGTAATTCGTAATTCTAAAATCCTAAACATTCCCCCAGCCATGCGCCAGTACATCGGCAATGTGCATGGTTTTTATAGGCAGGTTATTTTTATCGATATAGCCCTGTAAGTGCAGCAGGCAGGATGCATCTGTCGAAATGATATATTCAGCATCTGCGGCTAAGGCATTTTCTACCTTTTGCTGGGCCATGGCCGACGAAATACCGTCAAATTTAACAGCAAAAGTACCGCCGAAACCGCAGCAGGTTTCATTATCTTGCAAAGGAACCAACTCAAGTCCAAGTACCTTGGCTAAAAGCTGTCTCGGTTCTTCCTTTATTTTGCATTCACGTAAACCGGCGCAGCTATCATGATAAACCGCACGACCCTCCAGCTCAGCGCCGAAATAATCAACCTGCAGGATATTTACCAGAAAATCAGAAAGCTCATAAATATTACTCTGTATACTACGGCATTTATTATGTGCGGCAGTATTGGTAAACAGGTCGTTATAATAGTTTTTTACCATGCCGGTACATGAAGCTGATGGAGTAACAATCACGCTGTCCGCCGAAAAATCATTTAAAAACTTACTGCCAACAGCTTTGGCCTCGTCCCAGAAACCAGCATTGAAGGCCGGTTGCCCGCAGCAGGTTTGCGCCGGGTTATAATGTACAGTGCAGCCCGCTTTTTCGAGCACCTTTATGGTATTAAAGGCAGTATCGGGATATAACTGATCAATAAAACAGGGAATAAAGAGTTCGATATTCATTGGGCGCTAATTTCAGAAAAAAATCCCAATTACGCTTACGTTTATTATAAGATCGTTTCAGCAGGGTCTCTCGCAGAGGAGCCTGCGTTGGATATACCCGGAATACAGCGCAGGGTCCCTTTCAGGAGACCCTGCGACGACGAAAAGAATAAAGTTATCTAACTAATCATAACAAATATAAATTATCTTTGACAAAAGCCCTATTCATGAAGACAATGTCTGCCACCGAGTTCAAAACTCATTTTTCCGATGTCCTTGCCGCGGTAAAAGATGGAGAAACTATCGCTGTAACTTATGGCAGGAAAAAAGAAATAATCGGCTATTTTGTACGTGAAATACCCGAACATCCCAAACGTATATTGGGTATATTAGAAGGTAAGGCGACATTCAATTTCGGCCCTGATTGGGAAATGACCACAAAAGAATTTTTAGGAATGGACGATTAATAGCTTCAACAACTTTTAAAAAATATCGAACTTCAGTCCTTACCAGGGTTTCGCAATTCAAAATGATAAAAATCCTTGTATTGGCCTTTTTCTGTCATCGCCAATTCAAATCCCAGCTTTTCCATAACCCTAACCGAAGCATCATTGCCAACTTGCACCATGGCTACAATACGTTTCAGCTTAAGTTCCTCAAATCCAAACTGCACAAAAGCTCTGCCTGCTTCGGTACCAAGTCCCCTGCCCCAGTACGCTTTTGCAATATAAAGTCCCAATGAAGCCTCGCCGGGGATGTGTATACCATCGTCATTAAAATGCGGATAAATACCACAACGACCAATGTAAAGACCATCTGGTTTAAAAACAGTTGCCCACATGGCCAAACCACCCTTCACCGGTTCAATTGAACGCTTAAACATTTTTTCTGCTTCCTCACGCGGTCGAGGACTGCCGCCAACATAGCGCCGTACATCCGGATCGGCTTCCATGGCGCACCAGGCCTCCAGGTCAGTTTTAACGTGCTGCCGGAACAAAAGCCTTTCAGTTTCAAGGAAGATCTCCTTATTCATTTGGGATTATTCATTTCATACCATATCCGGGCCCTTTTATGAACCGGCCGGGTGTTGCGCCGGTATGATTGCCATCTTTTAAAACCTCTACCCCGTTCACAAAAACATCGCTGATGCCTGTTGCATATTGCTGCGGTTGGGGATAGGTGGCATGATCCTGTACTTTTAAAGGGTCGAATACCACTACATCGGCAAAATATCCTTTTAATAATGCCCCGCGTTTTTTGAGTTTCAAATTCGTGGCCGGGAGATAGGCCAGCTTGCGTACGGCATCCTGCAGGGTGATAACCTTGTCATCGCGGGTATATTTACCCAGCACCCTGATAAAATTACCATAGGCCCGCGGATGGGGATTTGACTTTAAAAACACACCTTCGTTGGCAAACGAGCCCGCATCCGATGCGAAACTTACCCATGGAAGGGCAATTTGCTTTTTTACATTGTTTTCATCCATTAAAAAATAAGCGACTTCAATCCTTGTGCTGTCCTGCACGATCAAGTCCATCGCGGTTTCTTCTGCTGATTTTTTCCTCATTTTAGCCACCTCAGCCAGCGTTTTACCTGTATATTTTTTCAGCGAATCTTGCTTAAAGCCCAATAACAGTACTTTTTCGGGCGACCCTGCCCCGTAGTACAGGTTTTCCCAGCCGGTGGGGTTGCTGTCCATGGCTTTGGCCATTTGGGCGCGGATAACCGGATCATGTAGTCTTTGCCATAGCTTGCCAAAGCCGCCATCCTGCAATGATGGCGGGAAGGCAGCGGTAAGTCCTGTTGCACCTGCAAGGTAAGTGTACATATCAGCTGTTATATTTAATCCCTGCTTACGTGCATTTTCAACCTGCCGAATAACGCTGTCCAATTTATTCCAATTGCCTTTACCGGCAACTTTCAGGTGATATACTTCGGCATGAATATGGGCCTTTTTAGCAATAGTGATCAATTCGTCAAGGGCTTCATTAACCCGGTTACCTTCGCTGCGCATGTGCGAAATGTACATACCGCCGTATGCCGAGGCCTCCTTGCATAAAGCGATGAGTTCATCTGTTTTTGCAAAAAAATCAGGCGGATAAATAAGGGATGAGCCAACCCCCATTGCCCCTTCCTGCATCGCTTGTTTCACCAATTGCTGCATTTGGATTAATTCGGCAGGCGTTGGCGCACGGTTGTCTTCACCTATCACATAAGTACGCACTGTGCCTGCACCGATAAATGATGCCACATTACAGGAGATCCCTTTTTTCTCCAGGTAATTAAGGTATTCGCCGAGCGTGTTCCATGAAACATCATAATGAATATCTTTTTGCGTGACGATCATATCAGTTTTCATTTTAGCGTTCAGCGGCCCCATGCTTGACCCTTCGCCCATTACTTCGAGGGTAACGCCCTGCCTGATGTCGCTTTGGGACCGCCCATCCTGTATCAGGCTTTCGGTGGCCCAGCTAAGCATATTGATAAAGCCGGGCGCAACTGCCATACCATGAACATCAGTTTCATTAGCTGCACGTGCATCAGACAAATCGCCAATCGCGGCTATCGTATCCGCGTTGATCGCAATATCAGCCTTGTAAGGCTCACCGCCCCGGCCATCATAGATTATTCCGTTTCGGATAATTTTATCATATTGCTTTTTGTGGCTGCAGCCGGCAACAACAACCAAGGCCAGGATTGATAAGTAATAATTGCGCATAACACATTTTTAGGATGAATGAATTAAAGATATGATTTTATCCCAATTAAAAACTAAATCGAAACTATTCCCTCCGGCATTAAAAATCAGACTTTGGCGTCATCGATGCAAACCGATACAAATAAGGTGCTTTGTGGGCCCCGCCGGTCCACTTTTTGGCAACTCTTTCCAAAATCCCCAAACCAAGTATTTTGCGTTGAAAAGCAGAACGGAGCAATTTTTTCCCAAGGATGGTTTCATAAAGTTTTTGAAGTTCGCCCATCGTAAAATCCTGTGACAAAAGATTAAAAATAATCAGTCTATCGTCAAGGTTTGCTCTGAGGGCTTCAAGCGCTTTGTGAACAATCTGTGTATGATCCTGAATTAACGGAGGCATACTATTCAAATCATACCAGTTGCAACTGTCAAAAATTTGGGCCGGTGTAGGTGTGGCTTTGGTAAAATCAACCAGGGCATAATACCCAATTGAAATAAATCTTTGCAATAGCCAATGATTTTCAGGTGCGATGCCCCCATTGACATTCATAATAGTTTTAAATGGCTCAGGATCATAACGCGAATAATCGCCGAATACATAAAATTGTTCCAGGTAAATATTATCAAGGCCTGTTCGTTCTGAGGCAACTCTCCGTGCCGCTTCATTTAAGTTTTCTGTTTCCCTGATAAAACCGCCCGGTAATGCAAAATAGCTTGTATTTTTATATGATAATAATAGAACCTTGAGCTGGTTATCATGGAAACCAAATATAACTGCATCAATAGCTACATTTTTAATAAATCCAGTTCCTTTTTCATTTATTTCATCAGCCGGTTTGATACTCATTGTAAAGTTTTCAGCAAAAATATTGATAATATCAAAATTAGCAATTATTATTGTATCATTATGCTACAATAACGATTTTGAAATTTATCAGCTAATTGATTTCAGAGTTTCAAGACTTATCTAACTGCAACAATTCTTTAAACCAATATAAACCACATGAAACAAATAATTGCATTACTTTTTGCGTTATTTTTTATAAACGCAGCCATTGCTCAACAAAACCCTCAGGTTAAAATCAGCAATGGCACACTCGAAGGTACTTTTAATTCCGCTACCGGGATTCAAAGTTTTAAAGGGATCCCTTATGCACTGCCACCTGTTGGCGATCTGCGCTGGAAAGAACCGCAGGCGCCCGCAAACTGGGAAGGGGTACGCAAAGCCTACCATTTTAGCCATAACCCCATGCAGAAACATATTTTCAGCGATATGATATTCCGTGCTGATACTATGAGTGAAGATTGCCTTTACCTGAATGTGTGGACGCCTGCAAAATCAGGAAATGAAAAATTACCGGTGCTGGTTTATTTCTATGGCGGCGGCTTTGTTGGCGGCGACGGTTCTGAATCGCGGTATGATGGTGAAAGCATGGCCCAAAAGGGAATAGTTACCGTTACATTAAGTTACAGGCTTGGTATTTTCGGCTTCTTTGCGCATCCTGAACTAACTCAGGAATCGCCTCATCATGCTTCAGGTAATTACGGACTTATGGACCAAACCGCAGCATTACGCTGGGTGCAGGCCAATATTGCTGCTTTTGGCGGAGATCCTAACAGGGTCACCATCGCCGGAGAATCAGCCGGATCGATTTCTGTTTGTGCACAAATGGTTACGCCATTAACTAAAGGATTGATAGCAGGAGCCATTGGAGAAAGCGGCGGCGCCATAAAACCAACCATCCCTCCCATTCCGCTTGCGGATGGAGAAAAGATAGGTTCAAACTTTGCAACAAAAATTGGTGCAAAATCATTGGCCGAACTCCGTGCCATACCAGCTGCGCAATTACTTGATTATGCTTCTAAACCGGGAAATTATCAGCTGACTGCCACTGTCGATGGTTATTTCTTTCCAAAATCGCCTGTAGAAATTTTTGAAGCAGGCGAACAGGCTCATGTCCCCTTGCTGGTTGGATGGAATTCTGCCGAAATACCTTACCAGGCATTCACCGGCGGAGATATGCCTACCCCTCAAAATTATGCAAAAAAAGTAAAACAGCGTTATGGTGCTGATTCAACTACAGTTTTAACGCTTTATCCAGGAAATACTCAGGATGAAGTGATCAAATCTGCCACAGCATTGGCCAGCGACGGGTTTATTGTTTACAGCACCTGGAAGTGGGCCGACCTGCAATCAAAAACCGGCGGGAACCCCGTTTACCGTTACTTGTTTTCGTGCCCGAGGCCGCCAATGGTTGGTCAGCCAAACCCAGCAGCCGGGAAAATGCCCACCGGGATGGTTGGTGCATCCCATGCCTCGGAAATTGAATTTGCAATGGGCAACCTGCCCTATAACAAAGTTTATGCCTGGACGCCTGATGATTATAAAGTTTCAGCAACGATGGAAGATTACTTTGCAAACTTCATAAAAACCGGCAACCCTAATGGTAAGGGCCTTCCAAAATGGAAAGCTAATACCAATGGCAGCAGCGTTCATTTTATGGATATTGATGTAAATACACATCTTGAAACTGAAACTGACCGTGCCAGGTATTTATTTTTGGATAAGTTATATACGAAATAGTGAATGGTTGCTTATGTTGATTAAGTCGATGAGGTTATTATTTACGATAAATTCATCTAAATGAGATAAATAACCTTTGTTCGGCTTAATCAATACTTGTTTTTCGATATATTTACTGTTCATAATATGGACGAAATCAAAGAAACCGGCGGCGCAAGAATTGGGATGGCAAACGCCACCTGGCCTTTTGCTACCCTGATTGTAAATAGAAATGAATTGCAGCTAAAGGCCTCAATTCTCGGCACTTTGACTTTTAAACCTTCGGATATTATCAGTATTGAGCCTTATGTCCAAATCCCTGTTTTGGGCCAGGGTATAAAAATAAACCATAATGTCGGCGCCTACAATCAGAAAGTAATCTTCTGGACCATGGGAAGCCCCCAGGCTTTGATCGCCAGAATTGAACAAACCGGATTTTTAGCAAATAATAAGCCCCTACCCGCTCAGCTGGATTCCACGATCACTGCATCCCAAACCGGCGGAGGATTCCCGGTAAAAAAACCAGCTGTCATCGCAATAGTAGCAATCTGGAATATTCTGATATTAAATTACTTTATTCAAACTTTCATTGAAAAATCAAATAACGTCAATATTAACCTTGGCCCGCAATTAGCGTTGGGGTTTATATTTTTGCTCTGCCTGCTTCTTTTAATAAGTGAACCATTCAGACAGCTGATATTAAAGCCCGGCCGTTCTATCAACGACATCAGGGGCTTTCTATTCTTTACCATGTTTATTACCGGGATCATCTTCCTCGGCTTCACATTCATGCCACATTAAAAACCTTTGATCTATGTGGCTATTCAAAAAACGAACCGAATCAAACGAAGCCCCGGCAAAAACAGCATCAACTGTTATTTGTATCCCGGGATTGTGGAAGGATGTTGATGAAATAAAAAATGCAATTCACACTGCAAGTAATGCCGGGTTTATCGTGGTTGACGATATGCTGCTCAGCATCAAAAACGAACGGCATTATAAATTTAAAATTTGCGGTAGAGATGAACAGATGAAATCTTCGTTTAAATACGCCGGCAATACAACCGGAATTAAAGATGAAGCACTGGATGAGATTGAAAAACACAACTTTGTTCTTTATATCTCGGGTGAAACGGGCAGCTTTAAAGAAGCTGAAAATATAGCGCTGGCTGGCGCCGCTGTACTTAGGGCTGGTGGTATGGGCGTTAAGATCGACACCACCGGCAAAGCTTTTGAAAAAAGCAAATGGCTCAACCTGATCAAAAAATTTGAAGAGATCGATCTTTACCAAATGTTTGTAGTCGACTCAATTATTGATGAAGAAGATAATGTATGGTCATGCGGAATGCACAATTTAGGTTTAAAGGACACTATCGTTTCGGGCGAGAAATTTCAAACCGCTGTTGACCTGATCACCATTTTCGGATATTATCAAATCCTTGATAAACCGATTATAGCAGCAGGTGAAATTTTTCAACCTGATCTCAATTACCCCCAATACACCATTACAAATGAGCCTGATCAGCCCTATAAAGGAGTTGAATTGTATGAAAACCCTTTCGGTATGTGGCGGCTGACGAGAAAACAGAATCATAAACAGGAAAAAATCTAAGATTTTATTTTCAATAAAATTTATTCAGAACATACAATTTTCACACCTCCGCATTAGCGTTTTTAATATGTTTGCCTAAATTTCAATTCATGAAAATCGAAACCATCGCCATACATGCCGGCAACCATACTGATGGCTCCTCCAAAGCCGTAATTCAGCCAATTGTATTATCAACTACCTTTGAGCGGGCTGAAGACGGCACGTTCCCCGGCGGGCATATTTACAGCCGGGCCAGTAACCCCAACCGTACCTTGCTCGAAAACGTTCTGGCAAAACTGGAAGGCGGAGCCGACGCCGCTTCGTTCTCTTCGGGTAACGCGGCTGGGATGTCGGTTTTTCAATCGCTACCACCGGGCACCCATATCATTGCGCCTGATGATATGTACCACGGCCTGCGCAACCAGCTTAAACTTTTTTTTGCCGGAATCTTAACTTTCGATTTTATCGACATAAACGACAGCGATGTTTTGCAAAAGCATATCAAGCCCGAAACTGGTTTGATATGGATAGAAACACCGTCGAACCCGCTACTAAAAATTACCGATATAAAAAAAGTGGTTGCAATTGCCCGTAAACATGGGATCATAGTAGCCTGCGATAATACCTTCGCTACCCCGGTTTGCCAGCAACCACTTGCATTGGGGGCAGATTTGGTGATGCACTCCTGCACAAAATATTTCGGCGGACACAGCGACCTGATGGGCGGTGCACTCATTACAAAAGAAAAAAATGACTGGTGGCAAAAGATCCGCCAGGTGCAGGAAATGGGTGGCGCCATCCCCTCCCCGCTTGATTGCTATATGCTGGCGCGAAGTATAAAAACATTGCCCTACCGCATCCGCGGACATGTACACAATGCCCGGCTATTGGCTGAATTTTTAGAAAAACAGCCAAAGGTTGAAAGCGTAATGTATCCCGGACTACTATCGCACCCGCAGCATGAAATTGCAAAGGCACAAATGACAAGTTTTGGCGGCATGCTGTCCTTTTGTGTTAAAGGCGGGCAGGATGAAGCCGCGCGGGTAATAAACAAACTTAAAATATTCACCAGGGCAACCAGCCTTGGCGGTGTTGAAAGCCTGATAGAACACCGGGCAACAGTTGAAGGTCCTGATACCAAAACGCCCTTCAATTTATTGCGCGTATCTGTCGGACTGGAGCATATTGACGATTTGGTAGCAGATCTTGAGCAGGCGCTTAGGTAGTTTGCAGTTCATGGATCATAGTTCATAGTTCATAGCCGGGGACTTCATTTAATGAAGCTACCATGAACTATGAACCATGATCTATGAACCTCTTACGAATACTTCATCGCATCCTTACCCAAAGCTCTGCGTAAAATGCCAATTTGCCCTATAGTGTAGGCCTGGTGGTGATTGATAAATGCCCATAAACCAGCTAAGGTATTATCAAAAGGATAAATGGGGTGTTTTATGTCGATCACGCTGTCGAGGGCTGCATCAGGAAGGTTTGCCAAACCCATTCTTATTACCGGCGCGTCTTCGTTCCATTTCTTCCTGATTTCATCCAGTGTGGGCAACTCGCTTTTAGGGGCGTTAAAATCAAGCGGACTGCCGCCTTCTTTGGTATGGAAATGATCGCGCCATAATACGTCAATCTTTGCTCCGCCTATGTTGGCTAAGTTTCCGTTAGCCCATAAAAGGTGCCCCGCTAACCATTTAATGGTATTCATCGGTTCGGCTATACACTTGTTAGCCTCCGCGTCGCTGATCCCCTCAATAACATTGTTAAACAACAAGTTATGGAGATCATACTGTGCCAATAATTGTTTTTTTGCTGACATGGTTTCTTTAATTGATTTATACAAACCTATTGTAAAAAAACAACGTTTGCAGGGTATTAATACGACAATATGAAGGGCGTTTTGCGACAGCCCGGAGGGCTAAGCCGAAAGCAAAAAGCGAAAAGACCAAAGCAAAAAGGCAAAAGCCTTGTGCTTTCAGCTTTTTGCTTTCAGCATTTCCCCGCTTTTTTGCTTATTTTAGCCCCCTGAATGACACCTATTATATCAAAATTACCACAAACAGGGACAACTATTTTCACTGTAATGTCGGCTTTGGCAAACGAAGTTAACGCAATAAACCTGTCGCAGGGATTTCCTGATTTTGATACTTCACCCGAACTTATTGAACTGGTACATAAGGCCATGAACAACGGGCATAACCAATATGCGCCTATGCCCGGCGTGTTGGCCCTTCGGGAGCAGATTGCCCAAAAAACAGAAAAACTTTATGGCGCCGTTTATAACCCCGACACCGAGATCACTATAACAGCAGGCGGAACTCAGGCAATATTTACTGCGATCACTGCAGTAATTAACCCAAATGATGAGGTAATTATATTTGAACCTGCCTTTGATTGTTATGCTCCCGCCATTAAATTAATGGGTGGCATTGTAAAATCGCTGGAACTGGAGCCACCCGATTATCGCATAGCATGGGATATGGTAAAAAGGCTCATCAACAGCAAAACAAGGATGATCATCCTTAATTCACCACATAACCCTACGGCAACCATCCTGCACAAGGAAGATATTGAAGAATTAAGCGCCCTGGTAAAAAACCAGGACATTTTGATATTAAGCGATGAGGTGTATGAACATTTGATATATGATGGCGAAACGCACCACAGCATGGCGCGCTACCCCGAATTGCAGCAGCGTAGTTTTATTGTGGCCTCTTTCGGCAAACCATTTCATGCTACAGGATGGAAAATAGGCTACTGCATGGCCCCGGCATTTTTAATGAACGAATTCAGAAAAATTCACCAGTTTTTAGTGTTCAGCGTAAATGCCCCAATTCAATATGCCATTGCCGAATACCTGAAAAATGAGAATACCTATTTAAGCCTTCCTGAATTTTTTCAGCAAAAACGCGATTATTTTAGGAAAGGGCTGGAACAAACCCGCTTCGAATTGTTACCTTGTTTTGGCTCTTACTTTCAATCGGTAACTTATAATAATATTACAGATGAAAAGGACGATGAATTTTCTTTACGCTTAACAAAAGAGATCGGGGTGGCTTCAATACCAACTTCTGCATTTTACACCAGGGGTACCGATCACCATGTTTTACGCTTTTGTTTTGCCAAAAGGCAAGAAACGCTGGATAAAGCCGTTGAAAGATTGATGGCAGTTTAAAATGGTCCATGGTCGATAGTCCATAGACCATGGTTTCTGGTTTTTATTGTAAATACTAAAGCCATCGACTATGGACCATGGACTATGGACAAAAAAAAACAAAGTATGGATAATTTAAAAGTAACAATTTTCCAGGGCTACCTCTTCTGGGAGAACATTGATAAAAATCTCCAGAATATTTCCACGCGTTTATCGGCTATCCGCGAAAAAACAAACCTGATCATTTTGCCCGAAATGTTTAGCACGGGTTTTTCCATGGATGCACAAAAACTTGCCGAACCCATGGATGGTAAAACCATGAAATGGATGCACAAAACCGCCAAACAATACGAATGCGTGTTGACCGGCAGCATTATTATTAAAGAAAATGAAAAATATTATAACCGCCTGATCTGGATGCGGGCAGACGGTAGCTACGAATATTACGACAAGCGCCACCTTTTTGCTTTGGGAAAAGAACATGAAACATATACTCCCGGCGACAAAAAACTTATTATTGAACTAAACGGCTGGAATATTTGCCCGATGATCTGTTACGACCTGCGTTTCCCGGTATGGCTGCGTAACCATAAAAGTGAGTACGATCTGTTACTTTTTGTAGCCAACTGGCCTGAACGGAGAATTGCACACTGGCGTGCACTGATTGCCGCCCGGGCAATTGAAAACCAGGCCTATGTGATCGGTGTTAACCGTGTGGGACACGATGGCAACGAAGTTTATCATTCCGGCGACTCTACCTGTATCGATCCAAACGGCAATGTGGTTTATTATAAACGCGACGAAGAAGACCTGTACACATTTTCCATCATCGCCGATGAAGTGAAGAAAACCAGGCGGGCATTGCCCTTTTTGAAGGATGCGGATGAGTTTAATATTGTCTGAACACGATTTTTAGGATTAAATGGATTTCCAGGATGCGGGAAATCGATTGGCATTCAATATTATTACCGACAAAAATCAGTGTAATCAAAAAAAATCAATTAAATCAGTGGTTCAGACAATAACAATATATCCTATTTTTACCCCCTTAAACCATTCAAATTATTTCAATGAGGCTATTATCCCGCAGCATCTTTTCGCTGGTTTTTATCTTAATATCGCTAACATCTATTGCACAAAGAAAAAAAGATTACACCCAATTTGTTGATCCGTTTATTGGCACAGGCGGCCACGGGCATACTTATCCCGGCGCGGTGGTGCCGTTTGGGATGGTGCAGTTAAGCCCCGATACACGATTAACCGGCTGGGACGGCTGCTCAGGCTATTATTATACAGATACCGTTGTTTATGGCTTTTCGCATACCCATTTAAGCGGAACAGGTATTGCTGATTACTGCGACGTTTTGTTTATGCCGACAACCGGTACACCTCAATTTAAAAACACAGATTACCTGTCTGGATTCAAGAAGAAAAACGAAGTAGCTACTCCCGGTTATTATAAAACCTACCTGGATAAATACAATATTGGCGTTGAACTTACAGCCAGCACCCGCGTGGGCGTGCATCGTTATAATTTTCCAAAAACAGAACAGGCAAATATTATTATCGACCTGCAGCACCGTGATGTGGTGCTTGATTCCTGGATAGAGGTTGTAAGCGACCATGAGATCCGTGGTTTCCGCAGGTCAAGTTCGTGGGCGAAAGATCAGTCGCTTTATTTTTATGCGAAATTTTCAAAACCATTTAAAACCTACGGCATCGCGGCGAATGACACGTTGCAACCGGGAAAAAATAAATTACAGGGAAAAAACATCAAAATGTATCTCAGGTTTGATAACCCCGGCGAGGTAATTTCTAAGGTGGGTATATCATCTGTAAGTGCGGATGGCGCTCTTAAAAATCTGGATACCGAAGTGCCCGATTTTGACTTTAAAAGAGTTGAAAAAGACGCAAAAACCTTATGGAATAACGAGTTGTCGAAAATTGAAGTTGAAGGCGGAGGCGCAAACGCCATAGCACAGCAGGAACAACAAATCAGCAATAATAGCCAAAATGGGGCGCACAAGCAGGTCTGGAAAAAAAAGCAGCCTGTTATTGATTTAGCTAAAACCAAAAAAAATATATTTTATACTTCGCTGTACCATGTGATGCTGGCCCCAAATGTTAACAGTGATGTTGACGGACAGTACCGTGGGATGGATCAAAAGGTACATACTGCTGATGGATTTAACTACTATACCGTCTTCTCATTATGGGATACTTACCGCGCCGAAGACCCCTTGCTTAACCTGATTGACCGTAAACGTACACTCGATTTTGTAAAATCATTTTTAGCGATGTATGAACAGGGCGGTTTGCTGCCCATATGGCCGCTGGCTTCAAATGAAACTTATTGTATGGTGGGCAACCATTCTATCCCGGTTATTGTGGATGCTTATGCAAAGGGCATCCGGGGTTTTAATGCAGATGAGGCCTTTACTGCGATGAAAGCTGCCGTAAACCGTAACCAGTTCGGCTTAGATTCTTACCGCAAAAATGGGGTGGTATTGTCGGATGATGAACCCGAGTCGGTATCAAAAACCCTTGAATATGCTATTGACGACTGGTGCATAGCCCAAATGGCGAAAATGCTCGGCAAGACAGATGACTACAAGGAATTCATTAAGCGCGCCCAATACTGGAAAAATAATTTCAATGGTCAGAATGCATTTATGGAGGCCCGTGCAAACGGCGGCTGGTACACTCCTTTTGAACCAACCGAGATCAACAATAACTTTACCGAAGGCAACTCATGGCAGTACTCATTTTTAGCGCCGCAGGATGTTGAAAGTCTGGTAGACCGCATGGGTGGAAAAGCCGCATTTGAAACCAAACTGGATGAATTATTTACCACCAATGCCAAATTAAGCGGGCGGCAGCAAGACGACGTGAGCGGCCTGATTGGCCAGTACGCGCACGGAAATGAGCCCAGTCATCACATGGCCTACCTGTATAACTTTACAAATTCGCCGGATAAAACTCAATACTATATCAACAAAATATTAAGGGAAGAATACAGCGCCAATCCCGATGGCCTGTCGGGCAATGAAGATTGCGGGCAAATGTCGGCCTGGTATGTGATCAGCTCATTGGGAATCTACAATATTGCGCCGGGCCAGCAGCAGTTCCAGATCGGTATGCCGCAGTTTGATAAAGCGGTGATCAATTTGGAGAATGGTAAAAAATTCACCATCCTTAATCCCGGTGCAGGCATCAGCGGGGGCGATATTTACCTGCAGGGTATGAATTTGAACAAAAAATCGTACAATAAAATTTACATTGATTATGCCGACATTGCTAACGGCGGCGAATTTGAAGTACTGACCGGGAGCCTGCCCAATAAACTTTTTGTACAGGACCTTGAAAAACCAACTTCAAAGATCACCGATAATCTGATTGTTCCGAATCCTTACATCTTAGCGCCTGCCAAAACGTTTAAACAACCCTTCAATATCGAAATAAAATGCGCGGATACGGCTGCCAAGATCTTCTATACACTTGATGGCACTATCCCTACCGCAAACTCAACGTTGTATACTTCACCTATAAATATTTCAACCAATATAACTGTTAAGGCCATTGCTGTTGAAGGTGAAAAAACAAGCTTTGTGGATGAAGGCAGTTTTACAAAGATCAGGGATGATTTAAAACTAACACTGCCAAACAAATACCTGCCGAACTACGCCGATGAAGGCGATAATACGCTGATCAACGGTCTGCATGGTAAAGCTAACTGGCGTTTGGGCAACTGGCAGGGTTACCAGGGCAATGATTTAGTGGCCATCATAGATATGGGCCAGGTTAAACCGGTAAAGCAGGTAAGCTTAGGCGCATTGCAGGATACCCGCTCATGGATCGTTTTCCCGAAATATGTGGAGTACTGGGTTTCTGACGACGGACTCAATTATAAACTTGCTGCAACCGTCAACACCAAAGTGGCTATTAACGACCTCAATGTACAAACCCAGGAGTTTAGCGCACCGTTAAACCTTAATACAAGGTATATTAAACTAATAGCAAAACAATACGGCGCCCTACCCGACTGGCACGAAAGTAAAGGCCAGCCGTCCTATATTTTTGCAGATGAGATTGTTGTGGAGTGATTAGAGGTTTGAGATCAGAGATTTGTTTCTGAAATTCAAAGACTTACGAAGTTTTAAAAACTTCGTAAGTCTGTTTAGTCCACCAGGGAAGTGAGCCGACGACGCAACATTCCAACTTTACAACAATTACTATTCCAACAATCACCCCTTCAGCAAAGTCTTCTTCGCCTCCTCCAATTTCTCTTTCTCCGCCTTTGGCAAAACGGGGTATTCCAGTTTTAAGCATTTCAGGGTATCCAGTATAATGGTGGATATAGCGATCCGGGTAAACCATTTTTTATCAGCCGGGAGAACATACCAGGGACAATTTTCTGTTGCGGTTTTCTTTATTGCCTTTTCGTAGGCTTTCATATAATCATCCCAAAATTCCCGCTCATGAATATCTGCGACCGAAAACTTCCAGTTTTTATCCGGGTCATCGATCCGCTTTAAAAAGCGTTCTTTTTGTTCGTCTTTCGACACGTGCAGAAAAAATTTGATAATAACGGTACCGTTCCTCGTCAGGTGTTTTTCAACCGAACGGATACTTTCATAACGATGTTCCCAAAACTTTTTATCGATATCTTTAACGCTGCTAACCCCCGGAAGCTTTTCATTGAGCAATAATTCCGGATGCACTTTTGTTACCAGCACATTTTCATAATGTGAGCGGTTATGGATTCCGATCCGTCCAAATTCCGGCAATGCTTTATAGTGCCGCCATAAAAAATCGTGGTCAAGTTCTTCGGCGCTCGGCTGTTTAAAACTAAACACTTCGCAGCCCTGCGGATTTAATCCCGATAGGGAATGGGCTATCGCACCATCTTTACCAGCCGCATCCATCGCCTGGAATAAAATAAGCAGTGCATAACGCTTATCGGCGTATAATGCCTCCTGCAATTCTGAAATTTGTTTAATCAGATCTTCCAAAATGGCTTCAGAATCTTCTTTTTTCAGATCAGCTGAATCAGCGGTATCAAAATCTTCCAATGAAAATTTCTCACCATCGGTAATTTTAAATTTGTTAATTATGTCTTTCATTAACGTAAATGGATTAAACTGTAGTTTCTCGGCTTAGAAATGAACTTTTTTGTTCATTTTTTGTTTCAAGTTTAGCGTTTATTGAATTTATCAGAAATATTTTAATAATGCTAAGTTAAACTAAAATTTACCTGTTAAAATTGCGTTGTTAATTTTTGTTAAACAGGCTTTTTTTTAGGGCCATAATTTTACATCTTTACCCACATGTTCCGACGAATAAAAAACAAGTATTTAAGGTATTTCCTCATATTCATCTATGCTGTTATCATTTTTTTCTGTTCAATTGAGTTGAACTTCCTTTGGCTTTTTGGCTATTCACCTGATATGCAGGATATTAAAAACCCTGCCCTATCATTGTCTTCGGAGGTATATTATGCTGATGGTACCCTGATAGGCCGCTATTTCAGAGAGAACCGCTCGCCCGTTGAGTTTAAACAAATATCGCCCAATATCATTAATGCCCTGGTTGCAACTGAAGACGTGCGTTTTTACAAACATAACGGTGTTGATTTTTATTCTTTTTTTACCAGTATGCTTTCTACCGCCAAAGGCGACCGGCGCGGCGGCAGTACCATTACGCAGCAATTAGCAAAAAACCTGTTCGAGACCCGCAAAAAGAAATCGCAGGGCTTAATTAAACATATCCCGTTTATAAGAACCATGGTTTATAAATGCAAAGAATGGCTAACTGCGTTTAAAATTGAACATGTTTATTCTAAAGATGAAATACTCACCCTTTATTTGAATACCGTACCCTTCGGAAATAATTCTTTTGGTATTAAAACGGCTTCATTAAAATTTTTCAATAAAACACCTGATAAAGTCAGTCCTGCGGAGGCAGCCACACTTATAGGGATGTTAAAAGCAACATCAACCTACAATCCGATCAACAATCCCGAGCGCTCGCAGGAACGGCGAAACATCGTACTGGGGCAAATGGTAAAATATGGCGCCTTAAGTAAGGCGGATTACGATGAAAGTGCAAAAGCTCCTATTAAACTTGATTTAAGCTATGTTGATAATGAGGGCCAGGGGGACTCGTACCTGCGTGATGCAGTTGAACGATGGTTAAAAAAATGGTGCAAGGATAATGATTATGACCTATACCAGGACGGATTGAAAATATACACCACTATTGACCCGCGCCTGCAGCAATATGCCGAAGAGGCCGTTGCCGAAAAAATGAAAATGCTTCAAAAACGTTTTGATGATCTGTGGGGTAAAAAGAATCCCTGGCGCGATTCAAACGGCGATGAAATAAAAGATTTTCTATTAAAAGCCGAACAACATTTACCTGTTTATGCGTTACTGCAAAAAAAATACAATTATAACACGACGCTCATTAATCAATATTTTGAAAAGAAAAAGCGGATGAAGGTATTTAGCTGGAAAGGTGACCAGGATACAACATTTTCGAGTGCGGACTCCATCAGGTATTACACCCGCATTTTAAATACCGGCATGATGACCATTGAGCCATCAACAGGGAAAATAAAAGTATGGGTTGGTGGGATTGATCACCGTTATTTTAATTACGATCACGTAAACCAGGCAAAAAGGCAGGCCGGCTCAACATTTAAACCATTTGCCTACCTAACGGCATTGGACAATGGCTATACGCCCTGCGATAAATTTACGGATCAGTTTGTATCCATTAAATATATGGATGGAGGCAAGCCGCAGGTTTGGGAGCCTAAAAATGCCACCTTTAGATTCACAGGCCAGGAAATGTCACTGCGATGGGCAATGGGAGCCTCAATAAATTCCATTACGGCGCAATTAACCGAAAAGGTTGGCTGGGATAAGATTGTTCAATATGCCCATAAATGCGGTATAGAAAGCCCTTTAAAATCGGTACCTTCCGTTTCCCTGGGCTCAAACGATGTTTCGGTTTATGAAATGGTACGGGCCTATAGCACATTTTTAAATAAAGGTAAAAAAATTGATCCCCTGCTGGTGACAAAAATCACCGACCAGGAAGGAAATGTATTGCAGGAGTTTACGCTGAACGAAGAACAGGTGATCAGCCCAGAAACCGCATGGTTAATGCTTTACATGTTCAGAGGCGGTATGGAAGAACCGGGTGGTACATCCCAGGCGCTTTGGGAATACCCCGGCTTATGGAAAAAAGATAACCAGATCGGCGGCAAAACAGGTACCTCATCCAACTATGTGGACGGTTGGTATATGGGGATCACCAAAGACCTTGTAACCGGTGTATGGGTAGGCGCAGATGACCGGAGTGTCCATTTTACCAGCTCCGAAACCGGCGAGGGCTCACACACAGGGCTGCCTATTTTCGGGGCATTTATGCAAAAGGTTTATGCTGATCCAAAATCGGGTTATACTTACGGCTTGTTCCCGAAGCCATGGGTAAAGATCACTAAGTCTTTCGATTGCCCATCGCCGCGTATTGATACGGATTCTACGAGGACAGACACTACACTTATGCGGATTGACACAACTAAGGTACGGCCTGATTCTATTAAATAATGAAATTGACGAGTTTTATTGGGTGAATTGAGAACGGTTAATGGACAATAATAAGTCAATTAAAAACAATGTCAACTCAATCAACCCAGTGTAACGTATTCAACAATAAAAATTATTCAATCGTTATATGAAGGAAAATTATCCAGCACCTATAACAACGAAAAGATATTTATTTATCCCCGCTCTCATATTTAGCTTATTGCTTATCAGCCTGCAAACAAAAGCGCAGTACTTTGGGCAAAATAAAGTACGTTATAAAAAACTAAACTTCAAGGTTTATCATACCCCCCATTTCGAGATCTATTATTATTTAAAAAATGATAGCATGATAAAACGTTTTGCCCAGGAAAGCGAAATTTGGTACACCCTGCACCAGCAGGTTTTCAGGGATACATTTAATAAGCCAAACCCGATAATCCTTTACGCAAATCATCCCGATTTTCAACAAACTACAGCTATCGATGGGGAAATTGACGTGGGTACCGGCGGTGTTACCGAGGGCCTGAAAAACCGGGTTGTAATGCCGGTAATGGAAACTAACCAGATGACCCGGCATGTTATAGGCCACGAATTGGTCCATGCATTTCAATATCATTTATTGCTTGGTAAAGATTCCACATCCTACGAAAACTTAACCAACATACCCTCATGGATGATAGAAGGTATGGCCGAATACCTTTCCCTCGGCAAAAAAGATTCGTATACCGCCATGTGGATGCGCGATGCGTATTTAAACCACGATATCCCAACGATAAAAGCACTTACCGAAAGTTATAAATATTTCCCCTACCGGTATGGCGAAGCTTTTTGGTCGTTTATTGGATCAACTTATGGCGATACCGTAATTGTTCCATTCTTTAAAAACACAGCACGTTTCGGACTTCAATATGGAATAAGGCGTACTTTCGGATACGACGAAAAAACATTGTCAAAGCTCTGGAAAAATGCAATTGAAACAACCTATAAACCTTTCTTAAAAGATACTGTTCAGGTTCCGGTTGGTCGCAGGATCATTGATGATAAAAACGCCGGCAAATTAAACCTTGCCCCCGCAGTTAGCCCGGATGGCAAATACCTGGCATTTTTATCCGAAAAAAACCTGTTTACCGTCGATCTGTTCCTGGCAGATGCCAAAACCGGCCAGGTACTGCGGAAGCTAACCAGTAAAACTTTCAACACCCATATCGACGAATTTAACTTTATCGAATCTGCAGGCGCCTGGTCGCCTGATAGTAAACGCTTTGCTTTTAGTGTGTTTAACAAAGGCCGTAACCGCATGCTGGTGGTTGATGTAGCGTCGGGCAGTATCCTTGATGATGTTGCGATGGCCAAAGCAGAGCAATTCAGCAACCTCTCATGGTCGCCTGATGGAAAAAACATGGTATTCCAGGGTATGGCTGAAGGTCAGGGCGATTTGTATTTATACAATTTCGACAGCAAACAAGTAAGGCAATTAACAAACGATAAATATTCAGATTATCAGCCAAGTTTTTCAAGGGACGGCAAAAAGATCATATTTTCAAGCGACCGCACTACTTATGACCAGTCGTTATCCCAGGATTTAACTTTTAACCTTGCCGAACTGGACCTTGCAACCGGAAAAATCACCGACATAAAAGTGTTTAACGGGGCAAACAATCTGAATCCGCAATATTCGTCGGATGGTACACAAATATATTTCCTGTCAAACCGGGACGGTTTCCGCAACATGTACCGTTATACTCCGGCTACCGGAAAAGTGGAACAAATGACCGATTTGTTTACCGGCGTCAGCGGCATCACTGAATACTCCCCTGCCCTTAGTATTTCAGCAAACAACGATATTATCTATTCGTATTACCGGGCCCAAAAATATGTACTTTATGACGCGAAGGCCTCCGATTTTACCGCAAAAACAGTTGACGATGGCGTAATTTTTAATGCGACACCAGGCATTCTGCCTCCCGCACGCGCTGTCGGGGTCGATCTGATCAACGCTAACTTAAACAACTTCCTTGCTTATCCCAAAATACCGTTCGATTCTGTAAAAAGTGTACCTTATAAACCAATGTTTAAGCTCGATTACCTTGCAAGCAGCGGTGTGGGTGCTTCGGTGAGTCAGTTCGGGGCAGGTTTATCAAGTGGCGTACAAGGCGTATTCAGCGATATTTTAGGTCGAAACCAGCTATACGCAGGTGTAGCCGTGAATGGAGAGGTATATGATATTGGGGGGCAGTTCACTTATATAAAACAAGAAGGCAGGTGGAATTTTGGAGCAAGCATTTCGCACATCCCGTTTCAAACTGCCAACTACAGTGCGGTGCCTTCAGGCAAAAATATTGCTGAAAATTTCGACCTGATCCGCATCTTCCAGGACCAGCTATCCTTGTTTACTTCCTTCCCAATCACCAAAAAAACACGCGTTGAATTCGGTACAGGTGCAGCCACCTATTACTACAGGGTTGATCGTTATACGACAACCGTTGATTCCCTTGGTAACGAAATCAGCTACACCCATACGCATATTCCAAATTCTGTATATAATTCCGGGACCACAAACAATGGCGTTACTTTAACACCATTTACCCTGTATAATATAAATACAGCATTGGTTGGCGACAATTCCCATTTCGGTGTGGCTTCTCCTCTCGATGGCTATCGCTACCGCCTGCAGGCTGAGTATGATTTTGGCACCTACCAATTTTTTGCCCCAACTATTGATTTACGCGAATATATCCGCGTTTCCCCGGTTACGTTTGCCGCGCGTCTGGAGGGTTACGGGCGCTTTGGGAACACCGGAAATCTGCCTCATCTATACCTTGGATACCCTTTTTTAATACGGGGCTACGAAGCACAAACTTTTTATAACAATAACGGTAAGACTCCGACAAATGGGTTTACGATTGATGAGTTGTCGGGTAACCGTATTGCTGTGGCCAATTTTGAAGTGCGCTTACCTTTTACCGGACCCGAAAGGCTTTCGCGGATTAAATCGAAAATCTTATTTACAGAGCTCAACTTATTTTTCGACGCAGGCTTAGCATGGAACGCTGGAGACAAGGTGGAGTTTAAAACAAATCCAACGCTTTTATCATTCAGGCCGGTTCTTGATGCCAATGGAAGGCCTGTCCTTGATCAGAACGGTGTTCAGGAAGTCACTCCTATTTATTCAAGAATTCCCGCCACAAGCGCCGGTATATCCTTAAGGGTAAATGTGTTTGGGGCCTTTATTTTGGAACCTTACCTGGCCTGGCCTTTTAACCGAACTGATATTGCCAGGCCGGTATTTGGTTTAGGATTTACGCCGGGTTGGTAAATAAACAGTTCATTAAATGCATCACCCCAATAGCGAATGTTACAATATTTTGACTTCAAATAAACTATTCGCTGCCCCATTTGTCCTTTTGATAAAATGTTTTTATTTAGTTTTGTGCCCATGAAAAAATGCACCGTTTTTATTTTACTGATTTTAAACAGCTTTGTTCTATTTGCACAAAAAGCAGCTGTGATAAATCCTGTAAACGACACGGTAAAAGCTAAATGGGGCAAAATTAAAATAGTCGACGGCGCGGCCATGATATCATCCAATGATATTATCGAAAACATGGCCCTGTCAAAGGAATATACTGTCCTCATTAACGCCATTGAAAACGCCGGTTTAACCGAAACATTTAAAAGTAAGGGCCCCATCACAGTTTTTGCCCCCACTAACCAGGCATTTGATAAATTACCGGCCGGTGAACTTGATACCCTTTTAAAACCAGGGCATAAATTTGATTTGAATTATTTACTAACCTACCATGCCATAGCGGGCAGGCTTAGCGCGAGGGATATTGAAAGAAAAATCAACTCGAATAACGGGCGGGCTACTTTTACAACCATTGCGGGCAGTACGCTAATAGCAAAAATAGATACCAATCGCAATATTGTTTTAATTGATGAAAATGGCGGAGAGAGTGTGATCAGCAAATTTGATATTCAGCAAAGCAATGGCCTTCTGCATATAGTAAACGCGGTGCTGGTACCAAAACCCAAAGCTATATAAACAAAACCTTTCGGTGACAAACCTGTCATTAAATTATTTCGTAAGTATTGTTGTAAGGGAAAGTAAGTCCCTGCGTCTAACTAAAAAATTAAATAATGAAAAGATCAATTTTAGCAATGATATTCCTGTGCCTGGTTACTGCCTTGGGATGTCAGCAAAGCAACGGTCAGCAGTTGAAGAAGTATGACCCTAAAAGAAAAATGAGTAAGGCCCCTTTGGAGTGGAAAAAAATCCTTACATCAAATCAATTTTACATAATGGTTGAAAGCGGCACCGAGCCACCATTTCAAAATGCCTATTTTAACAATCATGAAAAAGGCGTTTATGTAAGCGCTGCTACCGGGGAGGTATTATTTACCTCGGATGATAAATACGACAGCGGTACCGGATGGCCAAGTTTTGTAAAACCGGTTGATCCTAAAAAAATTGAAATAGTGACCGACAACAGCGATGGCATGACTCGCGACGAAGTAATTGAACGCAGCACCGGCCTGCACCTGGGCCATGTTTTTGATGACGGGCCCTCAGATCGCGGCGGAAAAAGATATTGCATGAATTCTGGCGCATTAAAATTCATTAAAAAGTAAAGGCCTTTCTTGAACTCAGCGACGGGCGCATTTGCGGCCTCGGTCTAACTCCGTTTTCAAAATTTAAACCAATGGTCAGATCTACCCAATCAGGGTTAACAGGTCTGATCATTTTTTCTTTTTGGGGCCTTGTATAGGTACTCACGGTTTTAAACCTTTCCATTGCCTGCTCTTCAGTATTTATTTCCTCAAAATAAACCAGTCTGTTAAGATGCTGCGAGCTATCGAAAAATAAGGTGGGCATCTGGCGGTAAAAATCAAGCGTTTTTAGCAGATCAGAGCATAAGCCTACATGTAAATTATTACGGTTTCTGTCGGTGATGATATAAATAAATCGTTTCATTTGATAATAAATTTTGCTGGTTTAAAAATAATTACTAATTTTATGAGCATAAAAATACTAATTATTTTAGCAATTCCAAATTTTATGTCAAATATTCCTTCAAATATTAAATTTCTCCGTAAAAAGAAAGGTCTTACCCAGCAGCAGTTTGCTGATGCAGTAGGCATAAAAAGGTCGCTTGTAGGCGCATACGAAGAAGAAAGAGCAGATCCGAAGTACGATTTACTAAAAAAAATAGCATTATATTTTGATGTCTCTATTGATGACTTTATTAACGAGGTTATCAATGAAAAATGGGCGCCAAAGCCAAAAGGCAACCCTGCCAACCTGCGTGTACTAAGCATTTCGGTTGACAAGGATGATAATGAAAACATTGAATTGGTACCGTTGAAAGCAAGTGCAGGCTATTTAAATGGCTATGCTGATCCCGAATATGTAGCCCAATTGCCAAAATTCTACCTGCCGATGTTTAAACAGGGCACTTATCGGGCCTTTGAAATAAAAGGCGACTCTATGTTGCCGCTTGTATCGGGCACTATTATTATAGGCGAGTATGTTGAAAACTGGGCCGATGTAAAAACTGCGGAAACTTACGTAGTGATATCAAAAACTGAAGGCGTGGTTTACAAACGTATCGGTAATAAATACAGAGAAAATAAAAAACTTAAACTGGTATCTGATAACCCGGTGTACGAACCCTACGAAATCAGCGGGGAAGATATTTTAGAGATCTGGAAGGCTAAAGCCTATATTTCAACGCACCTGCCAATGCCCACTCCCGAGCCTACTTTGGAAAGCTTAACCAGTATGATGGCACAAATGCAGCGGTCAATTTCCGATCTGAAACCGAATTGAGTTGGTTGGGTGGAAATAGTTAAATGAGTTGATTGGGTTTATTAAGTTGATTGAGTTTTAAAAAGCCCAAATGGCTGGTTATTAAATTTTCTTTATCAAGGAACTGTTCACTTATTCAACCTAATAAACTCAATCAACCAATTCCCCCCAAAGCAACAATTAAGTTACATCTCCGTTTTTAAACCATTAGGGTTTATCTTTATCAAAACAATAAAAAACTAAAACGATGAGAAAAATCATGTTATTATGCTGTTTCCTTTTAGGAATTACAGCAATCAGCCGCGCCCAGGGTGGTGGGATGAGGATGAGTCCGGCAGACCGGGCAAAACAACTGCAAACCCAACTTAAGCTTACCGACGATCAGACAGCTAAGATCACGGCTATCTACACTGCTCAAAGTGCTAAAAGGGATAGTATCAGAACTGCTGCAAATGGCGACAGGGATGCGATGATGCAGGCTATGCGTCCTTTAATGCAGGCTACAAATGATAAAATAAAAGCAATTCTTACTCCTGATCAGGCAGCTGCTTATCAAAAAATGCAGGATGAGCGACGCGCCCAGATGCAGCAAGGTGGCGGCGGCGGTGGTGGTGGCAACTAAGCCAACCCGCTAAAGTATTTTTTAAGAAAGCGCCCTGATAAACCGGGGCGCTTTCTTTATTTTAGCCGAAATTATAAAATTGAAACCCTCAGAAATATTTATTAAACGCAAACTGGAAGAAAGGCGCACTGCCGGTAATTACAGAACATTAAAACCCGAAAACAAACTGGTTGATTTCTGTTCGAACGATTACCTGGGTTTTGCCCGTTCGCCGGTATTGAAAAGCAATATTGATGCTGAAATAAGCAACGGTTGTTTAAGAGCAAATGGCTCTGGCGGCTCAAGACTGTTGGCGGGTAACTCAACTTTTACTGAAGACCTGGAGAAGCAAATCGCAGCGCTCCACAATAGTGAAGCCGGCTTGATGTTTAACTCGGGTTACGATGCCAACCTTGGTTTATTTTCATCACTTCCGCAGCGTGGCGATACCATCATAACCGACGAACTGATCCATGCCTCTATCATCGACGGCGCGCGGCTAAGCTATGCCAACCGTTACATATTTAAACATAACGACCTGCAAAGCCTTGAAGGCAAGCTACAACAGGCAAAAGGGAATTGTTACGTGGCTATTGAAAGCGTTTACTCTATGGATGGAGATACACCTCCGATTGAACAAATATTAGCATTGACAGACAAGTATGACGCTCATTTAATTGTTGATGAGGCTCATGCCCTTGGTTTATATGGATTCGGGCTGATTGACGGGCAACTGCGCAACCGTGTTTATGCAAGGATTGTAACTTTCGGGAAAGCATTGGGTTGCCATGGCGCAATTGTTTTGGGCAGCAACTTATTAAAAGAATACCTGGTGAACTTTGCCCGGTCGTTTATTTATACCACAGCAGCACCTTATCACCAGGTTGCTGCCGTAAAAATGGCCTACCAATTATTACCGCAATCATCGGATGAAATAGCATTACTACGCAACAACATTAATCTTTTCAAACAAAAAATTATAAGTAGTACAGAATACACCTTAATAAATAGCGACAGCGCAATTCAATGCATAGTTTTAAAAAGCAATGAAAAAGCTAAAGAGCTGGCTATGCTTTTACAAACTAATGGGTTGGATGTACGGCCTATTCTTAGTCCTACAGTGCCCGGCGGAAGTGAAAGGATCAGGATATGTTTGCATTCATTTAATACCGAAGAAGAGATAATTTTACTAACCAATACGATAAATAACTTTTTAGATGCTGAATAAACCCATTTTTGTTACCGGCATCGGCACCGGGATAGGTAAAACAATTGTATCCGCTGTATTAGTTGAAAAATTAAAGGCCGATTATTGGAAACCTATTCAATCAGGCGACCTTGATTGGAGCGATACAGATAAAGTTCAAAGCCTGGTAACAAATACTACCTCCTATTATCACCCGGAAGCTTACAGGCTATCGCAGCCCTTCTCACCACATAAATCCGCGGCCATTGATGGAATAAATATCGATCCGCAAAGGTTTGTTCTTCCTTCAACAAACAATACATTAATTATTGAAGGTGCCGGCGGCTTGATGGTTCCATTAAATAGCAGCTTTTTAATGATCGATCTGATAAAAAAATTGGGAGCTGAAGTTCTCCTTGTTTCACAAAACTATTTAGGTAGTATCAACCATACATTACTATCGATCTATACTTTAAAAAAGGAACAGATTCCTATAAAAGGGATCGTTTTTAACGGTGTTAAGGATATTTATTCAAAAGAATTTATTTTGGAACATTCGGGTCTTGAGTTTTTAGGGCAAATACCTGAATATAGTCCCCTTGATAAAAAGGCGATCATGGATGCGGGAAACTACATTAGTGAGTGGTGAGAGGTGAATGGTGAGTTGTGGGGCGTTGGATAAAACTGACCATTCACTACTCACCATTCACTCATTCATCAATTTACATTTAACTTAGCACATAATTAATCCACCAACATGAAAAACATCACAGTAATAGGCTCCGGGACAATGGGAAACGGTATAGCCCATACCTTTGCCCAGCATGGATTTGAAGTAGCTTTGGTTGATATCAGCCAGGATGCTTTAAACCGGGCTTTGCAAACCATCGCTAACAACCTCGACAGACAGGTAAAAAAAGGCGCTATCGGCGAACAGCTAAAAGCGGCAACACTTCGTAATATCACGACATTTACTGATCTTGAGCAGTCCGTTTCAAATGCAGATCTTGTTATAGAAGCCGCAACTGAAAACCAGGAGATCAAATTAAATTTATTCAGGCAGTTAAGCGATTTTTGTAAAGAAGATGCAATCCTCGCTTCAAACACTTCCTCTATATCAATAACCCTTATAGCATCTGTCACAAAAAATCCGGGTAACGTGATTGGCATGCATTTTATGAACCCAGTACCACTGATGAAACTGGTGGAAGTGATAAGGGGTTACGCTACTACGGATGAAGTTACAAATACCATTATGGCCTTGTCAAAACAGATGGATAAATCTCCTGTCGAGGTAAATGACTACCCTGGCTTTGTTGCCAACCGTATTTTAATGCCCATGATAAACGAAGCCATTTATACCTTGCATGAGGGCGTGGCCGGCGTTGAAGAGATTGATACAGTAATGAAATTGGGAATGGCGCATCCCATGGGTCCTTTGCAATTGGCAGATTTTATTGGCCTGGATGTTTGCCTGGCAATTTTGAACGTTTTATATACCGGTTTCGGCAACCAAAAATATGCGCCATGTCCCCTGCTGGTAAATATGGTGACAGCCGGGCATAAAGGCATTAAATCAGGAAGCGGATTTTATAAATACATCAGTGGAAGCAAGGAACTGGTTGTGGCCGACAAATTTAAACGGTAATGTTCCGATGTGCGGCTGAGTGGATGTGCGGAGGATTTTAAAAATGATTTTTAGACATAATAGGTTATCGAAGAAATCCACAAATCCTGCCGGCCAAAAATATTTTCCGTGATTGCCTGTATTATATGCCAATGATATAAATATTATAACTACATTTATATCCTAAACCAATCACAATGAAAAAAAACCATTTTCTTCCTGCAATTGCACTCCTGCTTTTAACTTTACTTTTTTCTTGTAAAAAAGAATCAGTTGTTAAAAATCCTGTAACTTTAAAGCAAAATACCGGCGTTATGCCCAAAGATTCAAACTTTGTGCCGTTTACAATGGCTGCGTCGGCAGCTAAACAGGTTAACCACAGCCACCTGGTTAATGATATAATTGCAAAAAAAGTTAATCAGCAGGCTATTAATCCATCTGGTATTAACCGGTCAGTTTTTAATTTATCCGGCAAACAAATATTGGATTCGCTTGCCGTGCCCGATAATATAAACCCGTCCTATTATATTTTTAATTACGTTGGCGGCGGTTACGTAATTGTGCCTGCGGATAAACGGGTGGAACCCGTTTTATCTTATTCAAATGATGGTTATTTCCCGCACTCCGGCACTTTGCCGTCAGGTTTGGTTAACTGGCTAACAGTAAACCATAAAAACATGCAGATACTACGAAAAGACACCACATTAAAGCAATCGGCCGGGGTTGCCCGGCTATGGTCCGAAGTTGAAACAGCAAATACAGGTATCATCAGGGCCGGCGCAATTATCCGAAAAGCGCTGCCACCACCACCGCCATGCCAGGACACCTGGACAACACAAACGGTTGGGCCGTTATTACAAACCGCCTGGGCGCAAGGGTATCCGTATGATAATTCATGCCCGAGCGGTTCCTATTATTATTCGTTAAATCAAAGCAAAAGCCCAACAGGGTGCGTTGCTACCGCAATGGCCCAGGTAATGTATTATTGGAAAGCCCCTTCATATTTTCAATGGAGTTTAATGCCATTGACATCTATCTATCCTGGTAACAGCTTAGGTAATAATGCAGTTGCTAATTTAATGTTTTCTGTTGGAAAATCTGTCGATATGGCTTACGGCGCTACAGAGTCCGATCCTGCCAATGGTTTTCTTGATCCGCCAATTTCCTGTACGTCAGCTTTCAAAAACACCTATAATTACTCATCTTCAGCAGAAGGTAGTTATAACTATCTTACCGTTTTGAATAATTTAGACGCGGGTGAACCTGTTTTGCTATCCGCTTCAACTGATAATCATACTTTTTTATTTTGGAACTGGTATTACCTTGGCCATGAATGGGTGTGTGATGGTTATCAGCAGATAAACTATATTGGCTGTCCTGGCGAGCCTGTGTTAGGAGAATCCTGGCTTTATCTTGATATGAACTGGGGCTGGAATGAAGTGGGAATGCCTTACAATGTTGATGGATGGTGTAGTTATGACCAATGGAGTGTTAACAACTATGGTGTCCAAGAAAACTATCAATACAACTTAACTATGACCTATAATATTCACCCTTAAATATTAAAACCATGAAAACATTAGTGCGTTTTCTTGCAATATTCGTATTTATTGTAAGTTCCTGTAAAAAGCAAGCTATAAATTCTAACAACCAAATGTCAGCAGCGCCACCACTTACCTTTGTAATTTTGGACAAAAATGGCAATAATATCCTTGATACGCTTAATTTGCCCAAGGATAGCCTGACACTAACCTGTAGCGTCAACGGAGATAATACGCAATTCTATGACTCAATAATTTACGGATTTAAAGAAAACAATACTGTTGTCGCTTTCGATTATAGAATGATGTTGTTGAGTGCAGGAATCTTGTCGCCCTCCCCGCTACAAATGACAACTCCGGTACACACTTTTGGTTTAAGCTATCATGGAAATTTTTTAGGCACCATTTATTTTGAATATTTACGTTGGAATTACAACCAAAACACATCATGGCAGGAGGCAAAAGTGTTTACTTTCAACAACATACCTGTAAAAATAGACAGCTCAGGCGGAAGGCATATTTATGTAATACGGTTAACGCAATAAATCATATTTACCTATGAAAACATTAATGTATTTGCTCGCAATATTTTTATTTGTTGTGAGTTCCTGCAAAAAACCAAATATAAATGCATATACCCCTCCTTCCCATATTTATTTTGTTATTATCGGCAAGGATGGTAAAAACATTATCCACAGTGTTAAAGACAGCCTAAAAGTTATTTATATTTTGAACGGCGTTACAAAAACATCGCACCTTACAGTTTACAAAGTTCAAGTATCCGCGTCAGATACAACAGCAGTTTCAAAGTATAACGGCTTTGTTATTTCAGATAGGGACAAGGCATTTGAATTACAGGGCTATATTACGGATGCCAGCGATGGCGGCGTTCGTAATTTTAATTTATATTTGAACGGCGTAAGTATCGGGACGATATATTTTGATTATTTGGGTTATGTATCACTTCCTAACCCTCCGCCGCCTTCTTCCACTTTTACATTTGGTGGTGTGCCTGCGACCACCGATCATTTAGTTGGTGTTTTTAATAATGGCTCAGGTATTGCCGCTGATGTTGAATATCATACAGATTTGCCTGGTCTTCCAATTGCGGTGTTACAAATGCAATAACTATTAGCTATAATATACATCCTTAAATAGCAACAAGTTATGAAAATATCAACATACTTATTATTGATATTATGTTATGCAATATCGTCCTGCAAAAAACCAAATATAAATGCATATACCCCTCCTAATCATATTTACTTTATTATTATAGGCAAGGATGGTAAAAATATAATACACTCCGTTAAAGACAGTCTAACGGTCACGTATGTTTCAAATGGACAAACAATAACTGATCATTTACATATCTATAAAGTTGAGGTATCTGCAACTGATACAACAGCAGTTTCAAAGTATAACGGGTTTGTAATTTCAGACAGAAATTTTGCATTAGCATTAGAAGGTTATATAACCGATGCCAGCGCCGGTGGAGATTTACCGCCGGTCCGTAATTTCAACTTATATTTAAATAGCGTAAGTTTAGGAATCGTTTATTTAGATTATTGGGGGTGGTTATCAAGTTATCCTCAGCCATCCTCATCAACTTTTACTTTTAACGGAGTACCCGGAGTGTTCGATTACTTTGCCGGCGTTTATAACAACGGTGATGGAATTGCCTCCGAAATTGAATATCACACTGATTTGCCTGGAAATAATATCACGGTGCTTAAAATGCAATGAGGATTTAAATTTTGCTGACCTATGAAAACCACATCACTACTTTTAACTTTCATTTTACTATGTACCGGCGCTTATTGCCAGTCAAAAAACACTGTATCGCTCGTATTTGGAGCAGCCGGGAATGATATTGGATTTATTGGCATTGGCGGACCAGGGTATCAGGGGCAAGGCGGATCCATCTTTGGTTTTAACTATTCGCGGAGTTTAACAAGAGCCTTTTCGATAGAAACCGGATTAGAATATTCCGTAAACAACGTTTTATGGGACTATGAAGATGCTTATAATCCTTCTTTTACCCCACGGAAGGCCAGTATAAAAATGCTGTCGGTACCTGTTTTTGCCAATATCACCTTCCTTAAATACTTTTTTGCCGACGGCGGCTTTATAGCTGATTTTGAGACCAGTCATAAGTCCGATGCAATTGTAAATGATCAAAACGGCATTGGTATGGGGCTGGGCATTGGCGGTAAATACAAATTAAAAAATATGATTTTTTTCATTAACCCGTTTATACAGTTTCATGATGCCGTATCATTTAATCGCCAGGGCGGCGGTTCCTTATTAGATCAGGGGGTGAAATTTGGTGTTGGGTACAGGTTTTAAAAACTCCATTCGCAGCATAGGGCTCACGGGCCCTTAACTGGTTACATGATCCTGTTTTAAAAAACAACATTAAACTTTTTTGGCTTTCGCTTGTCAATATGTTCAGTTGATTAAAACATATTAAGATGAAAACATTATCAAAGTCAATATTACTGTTTATGTTCGCGATAGCGCTGTTTATTTCTTCATGCGCGGGCGGGTATTTTGTTTATTCGCAACCTGTTGAGCCAGTATATGAGCGACCTTTAGCGCCTTATCCCGGTGCTATATGGATAGACGGCGATTGGGCCTGGAGCGGCGGCCGATACGTTTATGTACGCGGACATTGGGACCACCCGAGAGAAGGACACATCTATGTACATGGCAATTGGGAACATGGCAACCATGGTTACAGATGGCATAGAGGTCACTGGAGATAAATGCATGTTTTGTAAAGATACCCGGATATACCTGGGCATCTTTACAAACTTGCTATGAATGGCCTGTTTACTTCAGCCATAAAATTTGATGCTTTTTCTTCATCAAGATATTTTGAGTAATAATTTTTGGCGTTGCCGTTAATAAACATTACCGTTTTATCTTTAATATTATCAATCACCATATCGGCAACTTCGGGGGAAACCGCAGGGCAGCCTAAACTACGCCCTAAACGACCTTGCTGTTCAATAACATTTTTACCCACATACTCCGCAGCATGTACAACAATTTCACGGGCCCGTGCATTTTCGTTAAAGCCGGGGTCCATGCCGTCTAACCTTAATGAGCGACCGTGTTTACCATAGTACACATCATCTGTTACATAAAATCCCACGCTGCTTTTATATGAGTCGGTTCTGTCAGAAAAACGGGTTGCTATATCCATTCCGCTTCGCTGCCCATGGGCAACCCAGGTATTGAGCACTAATTGTTTGCCGATAACATCAATTATCCACATCCTTTTTTCGCGACTTGATTTGGTGAAATCAATAACTGTTAATATGGAACTTGCCGATGATAATTTATTGGCCATTTTCAAATTTAAAAACCCGGTCACTGCTTTTTTAAAGACACCGAAAGTTAAGCCCGATTCCTGCAAACGGGCCGATTCATAAATATTATCAACATATTTCTCAAGCAATTCGCGCGCGGTAAAAGACTTGTTAGAATTACTTTTTGTTTTTGTCGCTTCTGCCGGCCTCCAGCTAATTGTAGTAACTGAGAGTATCAATAAAATGCAAATCAGCCCGATAAAGTGCTTCTTCATTTTTTTAAATTGGGTTATAATCAATAAAATTAAATAGTAATCAGGTTTACGAAAAAAACAGAATTAGGTTCCGCTTTTTTGGTACAAGTACTAAATATAATTTCCTGTTCATTGAATCATCTGGAAATTATAATTAAGGAGTTACTTCATTAGTTTGGTAAACAAGCGTCAATGAAATAAACAGTGATCGAAACATTAACTGAAAAAAAATGCAATTATTGTATAATAAGCGATATTTTTTTGAAATAGGATATTTATTTACGTTATACGACTGTAAGACACAAAAAAAGGCCCCGTTTTAGCATGGGCCTTTGCTATTGTATCTAAAAGTATTTAGCAGCCGATCAAACGTAACTGCCGCATATCCATCAATAAATTGCCGGATATTTACCTGGATCCGTTTCGCTCATCAGGCTGTAAACGGCTTCAATAATATCGTCCACAGATGGTTTGCTGAAATAGTCGCCATCGGAGCCATAGGGCGGCCTGTGTTCCTTGGAACAAAGGGTGCGCGGTTGCGCATCGAGCGAATAATAGCCTTTTTGCGATTCCAAAACCTTCTGTAAAATATAAGCTGAGGCTGCACCCGGAAGATCTTCATCAACGATCAGCAATTTACTGGTTTTCTTTAATGAGTTTCCACAAACATTCTCTGTATCAAAAGGATATAAGGTTTGCGGGTCAATCACTTCAATGTTAATTCCTAATCTCTCCAGTTCTTTGGCTGCCTCCATTACCATCCGTAATGTTGAACCATAGGAAATTATTGTGATATCAGTACCATGCTTTAAAATCTCAGCTTTCCCTAATTGAACGGTAAATTCGCCGACATTAGCCGGAAGCCTTTCTTTTAAACGATACCCGTTTAAGCATTCTATAACCAAAGCAGGTTCATCTCCCCTCAATAGCACATTATACATACCTGCCGCCTGTGTCATATCGCGGGGAACGCAAATATGCAGGCCACGCATAGAGTTCAGGATCAATCCCAAAGGTGAACCGGAATGCCAGATCCCCTCCAAACGATGCCCCCTCGTACGGATGATCAACGGCGCCTTCTGCCCCCCATGGGTACGATAGCTTAGCGTTGCCAGGTCATCACTTAAAACGTTAATGGAGTACAAAAGGTAATCGAGATATTGAATCTCGGCTATTGGCCTTAAACCGCGCATAGCCAGGCCAATGCCCTGTCCAACAATAGTAGCTTCGCGGATACCGGTATCGGTTATCCGCAAATCACCGTATTTAGTCTGTAAACCGGCAAAACCCTGGTTTACATCGCCAATAGCGCCTACGTCCTCGCCAAAAGCGACTATCGTTTTATCCCGGTCAAAATTGGCTTCAAAACAAGCATTTAAGACCTCGCGCCCATCAACAAACTTCGAATCCTCATAATATCTCGCCGCAACCGGAGCTACATTTAAAGGAGAATATTGCGTTTCGGTAAATAATTTAGAATCGTAACGGGCTATATTTTTAACATTTTCATCTGCCAGCCAGTTAATCAGCTGCTGTTTTTGTATTACATTATCTTTTATCGTAATGCGGAGCGCTTTGCGGATGGCCGAAACCACATCTTTACGGCCAGGATCAATACATTCGCGCAGAGCGGAAGCAAGTTCATTTAATTCGTCACGGGCAGGCACATATTCAGCTAATTTTTCAATTAAACGAGCTGCTTCATTTAATTCGAGCCGGATATCATCACATAACTCACCCCATACCTGGCGCTGACAGTCACGCACATATTTTTTTGCAGTTGCCTCCAGCTCATCCATTTCGGCTTCTGTGGCAATGGCCGAAGTGATCATCCATTTGCGCATCTGCACCAGGCAGTCGTTTTCATCTTCCCACGCCAAACGTTCCCGGGTTTTGTACCTTTCATGCGATCCTGATGAAGAATGCCCCTGTGGCTGCGTCATCTCGGTAACATGTATCAACACGGGCACATGTTCCTTGCGGCATAGTGCAATAGCGCGTTCATAGGTTTCGCACAGTGCTACGTAGTCCCATCCGCGAACTTTAAATATTTCGTAGCCATTTGTACCCGGCTCACGCTGAAAGCCTTTTAATATTTCCGAAATATCTTCCTTTGTGGTTTGCAACCTGGCTGGTACGGATATTGCGTAGGCATCGTCCCAAACAGAAATAGCCATTGGCACCTGCAATACGCCGGCCGCGTTAATAGCCTCGAAAAATAAGCCCTCAGAAGTGGAACCATTGCCTATCGTACCAAAAGCAACCTCGTTACCATTTACCGAAAATTTATCAAGATATTCAAGTTCTTTATTTTGCCTGTAAAGTTTCGAAGCGTATGCGAGGCCAAGCAAGCGTGGCATATGCCCGCCTGTGGTCGAAATATCAGAAGAGCAGTTCATAGTCTCTGCCTGGTTTACCCAGCTTCCGTCTTCATTTATAAAACGGGTAGCATAATGGCAGTTCATTTGCCGCCCACCCGATGCCGGGTCCTTCTCAATATCGGGGTAAGCATATAACTGGGCAAAAAACTCCAGAAGATTACTCATGCCCGTAGCGAACATAAATGTTTGATCGCGGTAGTAACCGGCGCGCCAGTCGCCTTTTCGAAACGCCTTGGCCATAGCCAGTTGCGCCACTTCCTTGCCATCGCCGAATATTCCAAACTTAGCCTTTCCCGTAAGTACTTCCCTCCTGCCTATCAAACTCGCCTGCCTGCTTTCGAAGGCGATACGGTAATCAACAATTACTATTTTCTTAAAATCATCAAAACTGAGCTCAGCAGAATTAAACTTACCTGTAGCGTGTGTTGCAGTTTCGGGCATATAAAATTTTGTTTAAGCGGTAAAATTATAAAATTCTATTTTGTAATTAGCAACAAAACATATAAAACATACACTTTTGCTAATAGTTTTAAAATTGGATTAATCCTTTTATATTTGTAATAATCAAATATGAAATTTGAAACTGTCATCAGTAACTGATACGCGTAATATATTTGCATAAGGTACGTTAATTACCGTTAAAAACCGCGAAAACCTGAGTACCAGTAAAAAATAAATTATAACACGAAAAACAAATTATAAAAATGAAAAACACATTAATGATATGCGCAGTAATTTTTTGCTTCGTATTTACCGCATCTACAGCCCTTGCACAAAAAGCTGAATTTAAGTTCAACGAAGAAAAACATGACTTTGGTAAGATCCCCCAGGGCACGCCTGTTACCACTATTTTTGAATTTACCAATATTGGACAGGGGCCTCTTATTTTAACTGATGTGAGGCCAACCTGCGGCTGTACCATAGCCAATTACACCAAAACTCCCGTAAAAGAGGGCGATAAAGGCACTATTACGATCACTTATAATGCAGCGTTTGCGGCGCCATTTACAAAAACAATTGTAGTAACCTCAAATGCAACAACCCCAACAAAAAATTTAATTATTGTTGGCGAAGTTGTGGCAAAACCGGCGACAAGCAGCAGTAATTAGGCCTCACCCAACCCCTCTCCAAAGGAGAGGGCTTCAGAAAGACAATCAAAAAAGACACGAGTTTCGTGTCTTTTTTAATTTCAGACTTTTTTCTTTCGGACTTTCTGACTTTCGGACTTTCGGACTAATTTCACTAATTTTGCCCCATGCCAAAAATTTCACAAAAAGGGAAGCAGATGCCTGCATCTCCTATCCGAAAATTAACGCCTTACGCTGATAAGGCTAAGCTGGATGGTAAAAAAGTTTATCATCTGAATATTGGACAGCCTGATATCGAAACTCCGGCGGGTATGCTTGACGCGATAAAGAATATCGATTTTAAGGTCTGGGCTTATACCCCATCCGAAGGCACCCTGGCGTATCGCAAAAAACTGACCGAATATTATAACAAATTAGGTTACAATATTGGTCCTGAGAATATTATTGTAACAGCGGGCGGTTCTGAAGCTATCACTATAGCCATGATGGCCTGCCTTGATGCCGGCGATGAGATCATCATCCCCGAGCCTTTTTATGCTAATTATATCGGGTTTGCCTGCCAGAGCGATATTGTTGTTAAACCCATATTGTCGTTCATTGAAAATGGCTTTGCTTTGCCACCCATTGCCGAATTTGAGAAACTGATCACGCCGAAAACAAAGGCGATCATGATCTGTAGCCCAAATAACCCGACAGGCTACCTGTACTCCAAAGAAGAACTGGAAGCGCTGAAAGTATTGGCCCTGAAGTACGACCTTTACCTGTTTTCGGACGAGGCCTACAGGGAATTTTGTTATGACGGCCGGTTTTTTACCTCGCCAATGCACTTCGACGGTCTTGACGAAAATGTGATCGTGATTGATACTGTGAGTAAACGTTACAGTGCATGTGGCGCACGCCTGGGCTGTATGATCACCAAAAACAAAAATGTAATTGCCACTGCTTTAAAATTTGCCCAGGCAAGGCTTAGTCCGGGTATGGTGGAGCAAATTGCCGGGCAGGCTGCAGTTGATACCCCCGATGTCTATTTTGAAGCCGTAAATAAGGAATATACGCAGCGCAGGAATACCATTGTGAATGCCTTAAATAAAATGGAAGGCGTTTATTGTCCTAACCCGGGCGGCGCATTTTATGTGGTTGCACAATTACCGATAGATAATGCTGATAAATTTTGCCAGTGGATGCTCGAAGACTTTAGCTTTAATAACGAAACCGTAATGATGGCCCCTGCAACCGGCTTTTACAGCACACCGGGCGTTGGCTTGCAAGAAGTAAGGATGGCTTATGTGTTGAACATCGGGGATATTGAAAAAGCGATGATCGTACTCGACGAAGCATTGAAGGCGTATCCGGGGAGAACAGTTGGCAGTGGAGAAATTGCTGGCAGTTTGCAGTAGGCAGTTTGCAGAAAAACCTGGAAAACTGCAAACTAAATTGCGTATATTTGTACTCTTATTAACATCACAACTGCTAACTGCCCACCGGCAAAGCAAACTCTAAAAATGGGGTCGACCGGAATTGACAGGATGGAGATAAGTAAGTAAGCATGCAGCGCGTTGGGTGAATTAGCGCTTAAATCTGAACGCTCAAACTTACAAATGGCGAAAATACTTACGCCTTAGCTGCCTAATTTAGAATTAGCTCAGCTTTTGTCCCGCCGGTTTTCCGTTTCATCGGGCTGGCAACCGGGGCATCGAAAGATGAAAATAGCCTGCTTAATGGTGTGCGTAGCAGGCGAAACAAAGCACCTAAGGAAGACGGTACAGGTAAGCGGCTGACCTTCCCCTTCCCTACAATTAAACAGCAGCTAAGCATGTAGAAAGCTTACCTTATACCATGTTTGGACGAGGGTTCGAATCCCTCCGGCTCCACGAGTTATGTTTTAAAGAACATCAAAAACGCTGTAAATGAATGATTTACAGCGTTTTTTGTTTATAGTCCTATCCAAATAAAACCAAATAATCGCATTCTTCTGGTGACCTATTGGTGACCTGTACGGGTTAAAAGCCCAATAGGTCACCAGAAAGCTTATAAGTTGCTGTTATTGAGCCTGTTCAACCATTGAACATCTTGATTGCAGCCATAAAAGGAACTAATTTTATAACTTTTAAAGCTTAAGCGATGAACAAAACATTTGGACTACTCTTCTATGTGAAGCGATCAAAAATGATTGGTGATGGTACAGTTCCGGTTTATTTACGGGTTACTATTGATGGAGAACGCATTGAGATCTCCTCTAAACGGTATGTCAATCCCGACAAATGGAATGCAAACGGACAGAAATTAAATGGTACGGGCGAGGAAGTACGCTCATTGAATAATTATCTAAAAACCCTTGAACACCAGGTTTACGAAATTCACAGGCTGCTGATAGAAAAAAAACTACCACTAACGGCAGTTAACCTGAAAAATGCCTTGCTGAAAAAAGATGAAGTAGCAGCCTGTAAAACGCTGATACCAATATTTAAAGAGCATAACAGGCAGGTTGCCGCGCTTATTGGAACAGAATATGCCAAAGGCACAGCCGACCGTTACGAAACCAGTTTAAAGCATACACAGGCGTTTCTTAAATGGAAATACAAGGTAGATGATATAAATATTGAAGGTATTAACCATGAATTTATCATGTCCTACGATTTTTATTTACGTTCGGAACGCAAGTGTGCCAATAATTCTACAGTAAAATACATGAAGAATTTTAAAAAAATTATCTTAATGTGTATTGATAACGGATGGCTCGACAAAGACCCGTTTATCAAGTATAAGCCCAAAGTGAAGATAGTGGCACGGGATTACCTGACCAAAGAAGAATTAGAAACAATGGCTGTTAAAACCTATTCCAGTCTGCGGATTGAGCAGGTTAAAGATATATTTATTTTCTGCTGTTATACCGGGCTGGCCTATATTGATGTTAAGCAACTTAAACGCTCGGAAATTATCAAAGGTATAGACGGGCAGCAATGGATTTTCACAACAAGGCAAAAAACCAATACCGCATCCCGGATACCGCTTTTAACTCAAGCCCTGGAAATTATTCAAAAATATGAACATCACCCGGAATGTGCTGATCAGGATAAAGTGCTGCCTGTATTATCTAATCAAAAGATGAACAGCTATTTAAAAGAGATAGCAGACGTTTGCGGAATCAACAAAGAATTGACCTTTCACATTGCGCGGCATACCTTTGCAACTTCTGTAACTTTAGCCAATGGTGTATCTATTGAAAGTGTAAGTAAAATGCTTGGCCATAAAAACATGAGGACAACGCAGCATTATGCCAAAATTTTAGATTCTAAAGTAAGTGAGGATATGCAATTATTGAAACTAAAACTGGCCAATTGATTAGTAGTAACATTTAAAGCCCCTGTTTCGAGGAGTACACCTTTACCAAAAGCTGCTTTAGGCGGCTTTTGGTTTTTAAGGATAAGCCGTATATTTTAATTGATGCATTTTAAATTTAGCCGCTAATATGCTTTCGCACACGTGTACGCCCCGCAAGCCTGTAGCGCACACCATCCCATATTCACCATGTAAGCAACCGACAGCGCGAGCCGGGTAAATAGTCAAGGCCGGGCAAGCCAATAAAAAATAAAACACATCTGCCCGTTTATATAGCCTTTACTTTTTATCCCGGCGGTGGGCTATCTTCGCGGCAGTGGTGAATATGGAATTGAATTTACGACTTAGTTATAGGAAAAGAGGGAGTTTTGTAAGCGTTAAAAGAAAAAAATCTATCAATTAAGATGGTCATTTTATACCGGATTGATTTGATAGGTGTTAGGAAATACCAGATATGTGTCACCGAAATTTCCAGATAGTTACCCAACTCTAATTGCTTTTAAGATCAATTTTTACGAAAACCTTTGTGTATTTTTTTATTAATGTAGTTATTGTTAAATCAACTTCGTATTCATTGTTACGTAATGTACTTACAGACAAGAATGATTCATCACTTAGCTTCTTAGTAGTAATCGATATTATTGAAGGATAAAACTCTCCTTGAAGATCATTCAGAAGCGCTTTTTCGTCTTTGGGTATTAAAAATAAAAATTTATATTCATATACCAACAGAAATCCTAAATCTTTGGCCTCCAGAAAAGCTGTATTTGTGTAAGGTTTTAATAAATTCGGAAGCATCAAATTCAACATTGGTAATTCGAATACAGTTAAAATTATTAAAATGGAACTATCACTACCCGGTTCGGTAAGTAAATAAATTTTAGCACCTGAGACACCCCTTTTTAATATTGAAATCATTTTTTGTTCTTCAATATATTCAAGGTGGCTCGTTTTAATTTTATATTCGAATTGCTTTATTGATGAAGTCATCATAGGTTAAGCATATAAATTTTAGATAAAGTTATAAAATAAAGAGTCTTCAGAAATTGTTAAGTTGTAAAGTTCCGACAATTTAAAATTTTTTTGTGCTACTACTAATTTGTGATGCGCAAATAAGAAACATGTTTATCGCTTATTATCGCATTTTACCGTTTCCCAAACCCCCGATTTTAACGAAACGTGGCTTTGATCCCAAGTCTTGGTTTCTATCCAAATATCATTAATGTCAAAAATTAAATGAGTAAGCCCGGCATGATAAACCAGCTCGTGCATTAGGTAGCAGCAACGTGTTTTAAGGGTTGGTAGCCAGCCACTTTCACGCCAATCCTCCTCGTCACAAAGTAAGCCCCATTTATTTTCTTCAATATTGTGATTGTCAAACCGATGGCTTTCAGTATAAATGGGATCGCCATTTGATGCTTCTGTGGCGAAATTTATATCTACAAAATATTCATAGTCGGAAGTTGTGGCGTTACTGTCTTTTATTCTTGCCTCTAACAGGGGAATATCCTTTTTAGCTCTGGCTACAATAAGTTCCTCGGTATCAATTAAAAAGGAATTCAAATTGTTTAAAAAATCAATATGCCTATCAGTGATTTTAAATTCACGCCATGTTTCATATTTCTGGTCAATTAAAGGCTGGGCTATCTCGAAATTTATTTTTAAACCTTTGACATATTTCCCGGAATATTCCCAAGATTCAGGTAAGGGCTTATTTGCATGAAGTTTTGCAAAGGTTTTTATCTTTTCAGAAAACAAGGGTAAACAAATATCCATTACTTCCCTTTCAATTCCCCGATTGCTTGAACCAACTATATCCCTTCTTAAAATACTAACGTGTTTTATAATAAATTGTAATAAAGCGCTTTCATCTCCATTGCTAATCCTGTTAACTAAAACAGCGTCATCGGTATTTAAAAAAAATGCACTGGCTATAGCATCGGATGACCACATTGCATCTATTCTGTATTTTACTTCTTTTTTTCTTTGTTCCGGTTTCATGAAATTCAAAATTAATAGCTACGTTTATGGGGCTAAATTACAGCGCACCACCGCCATTGTATGGCGCAGTGAAATATTCAGGATATAAAAATTAAATTTTCGGCAGGATTTTGCCGGGTTACACTTAGTATTTTGCAAATGCCTTTTGATGTGCCGCCTTGATTTCATTTGCTAATGAATCCGGTTTCAAAACTTTTACATTATCCCCAAACGAAAGCAACTCCATAATAAAGTCATAAGTAATGTAAAGGGTGAGTTTTATTTGCAACTGGTCAGCTTTGTCAATTAAAATTTGCTGGCTTTCGTGAAGCGGTAATGTTTTGATATACTTACCCTGATGCGGGTCAAACGATAATATTATTTCCTCCGGTACTTTATCATTAGGGCCAATTATGCCGAAACAAAAACGAAAGTGTTCTTCAACATTGTAATCGCCAGGAAATATGAATTTTTTACTGGTAATCTCTAAATTTGTTAACCTGTCTAATGCGAAAGTTTTAATAGCGTTGTCTTTACTATCTTTAGCTAAAATATACCAGCGATTTTTGAACTCTTTTAAAGTATAGGGCGCAACAGCCCTTATGCCCGGTTCATCAGCCCAGAATTTTTGATAGTCAAATGTTATTTCCAGCTTGTTTTTTATGGCATGCAAAATTCCGTATAAATTTTCGGTGCCCTGGGGCCTGCGTTTTTCTAAATGGATAAAAGGCGTTAAGTCCTGGGCCAGGGTCAGGGAATTGAACATATCAAAAGCTTCCATCATCCTTTGAAAGTTCATGTTTTCGTGCTCATTTTGGATAATATAATATCCCTTTCGAGAGTTTGAAAATTCCACGTCTATGCCAAAAAGCTCCCGTATTTCTTTTAAATCACGCTGCAATGTCCTTTTCGAAAAGCCAACGGTTAGGGTATCATCCTGTTTTTGCAGGTATTCCAGTTGGTTATCAATATAAAGCAGTAATTCATCGTAAGAACTATAAGGTTTTACCTTAAGCTTTTTAAGGATGAGCAGGTACCGGGATATGTAGCCGCGTTTAGACATTTTGGTAATGGCTCTCTAATAGTGAGAGCATTTCGTCATGGTGAGCTTTTATGTCATCTATATTCCAATTGTCAATGTTCTTAGAAGAATAGATTTTAGCCAGCTTAAGAGATTCATATACATTCATTGATCGTCTAAAAAAATCAATTTTCTTCTTGCCTACATCTTGGTTACTGTAGGATGAATTTTGCCCGACAGACAATAATCCTAAATTACCAAAACTGTTTAACCAATCCAAACCATCGTTTCCCGACAATTTCCTGTCAAATTCATCGTTCTGCGGAAACACGTGTTCAATTGAGTTTTTGGATGTTATTCTATATTTTTTTAATTTTTCGTCATCTCTGCTCCAGTTCTTCCAAAGTAAATATTCCAGCTTATAAAACCAATAATGGTTGAAATTTACCCCAAGGAATTCGCCCATTTTAGAAAGGTCAGCTTTTTTTCGAAGTTCGATTTCATCCATTAATACCCATGATGCGTTCTTCTTTTCGCCTGGCAGCATTAAATTATCAATCTTTTCTAATGCTATATTCTCAATACAGTCGTGATTACATAAATAAAACAAATAAGGCGTCAACCAATATTGTTGGTTATAACCGCCATTGAAGTACAACACACTTTGGAGCATCGCCTCCTCGGTCATCGGTTTGTTTTCACGATAGAACGAGTTTTCCGATCTGTTAAGTTTTGTTAACCGAAGTTTTTCAACCTCGTCCGTATCGGGATCGGCTTCGTTGTCGTATCGCCATTTGACAACGTATTCGTCGAACAAGAACCGAACTTCCCATAGCGTCTCAAAAAATAATGGAATGTTATCGGCATCGTCGATCAATTCGTCAAATATTTTCAACAAATATTTCTTGTCAAATGGTAAGATAAAATCCGCTTGATCCCTTCTTTTTCTGAAAATTCTATAAGCATGTAACAATAAAACACTAAAAGGAATGATTGAACGGCATCTCGCCTTCGCATTGCTGGTTCCATTTTTATTTGATATATTTATCATTCCGCCTTCTTCAATTATCTTGGAAATTGATTTTGAAGTCCCAAAATCAGTTTTGTAGCTATTTACAATAGTAAAAGTTTTTTCTTCGAATGATCTTAGTGAATTTCCTTTGATTTTATTTTTGTCTTCATCTGTTTTGGCGAAAATTGCTGAAACATTATTCTCAAAATAATCGTTCATATTTTCGCAAGCCTCCCATATTTTGGAATAAAGTACTTTGTTTTCGATATTTTTTAGCAGTTGTGATTTGAGAATGTCGGTTTGCTCAAGTTGTATACCGGAATTACCCAAAGCAGTAAATAGCATATTTAGATCTGTTTCGAGCGGAGCAACATTGTAAACAAATATTAGGTTGTTGTAAAAATAATTACCGAATCTTTTTAGCGTTTCGATATTGAATTTCGCTGAGTCGTTTAAAAACCCCTTAACGGTTACTACACACTTAGCGATATGTTTTAAGAATTCATTCTCATTTACCTTATCGCCATCAAAAAAATTGCCAGCGTCTACCAGTATAGAACTTAAATATTGTTCGACTTCTTTTCTTATAGTAAAATCGATCCGCAAATCTTTGCTCTGACCTAAAAACGAAAAAAAATCAGTTTGGACCTTGTCGATCTGTTTAAACGCCAGGGCCGTAAGCCAAAGCGTAATAAAACGTTGCTGGCCGTCAATAATATCAAATGTATTTTCGCCGGTTTTGGTTACATATACATTTCCTATAAAATATGCCTTTTGTTCATTATTAAAAGCATCATTTATATCCTGCAAAAAAACTTTAACTTCGTCAACGTCCCAAACGTAAGGCCTTTGATAAGTTGGTATAATAAATTTTATTGAAATATTTTCTTCAATTAATTCGGCGATGGTTTTCGTTTCTGTGATGAATTTTTCCATTTAGTGCTGATTTTTTTGACTTTTAATTTTTTGGATTAGCTGATTATCAAAATCAACAAAGTTTGAATTGGATTCAATTTGAAAGAATGTTTTTACGCGCGCCACATATCGTCCTTTTACTCCAGTCATATGTTCCTCATTTAGTGTGTATTTTTCTTGTTGTAACCAAGATAAAAGCTCTTCTTCTGTATGACAGGAAAGGATTCTGTCTACTAATTTTCCCTTTTTTAAATGTGTTATCGCAGTTGCTTCCTGCACTCTCATCGCAACACTTAAGCGTATTGAATAAACAAATCGGAATATCCACAACGAAACTTCAGTCCGCCTGTTAAGTCCAAACCGACTAACAAAACATAATAAAGCAAGTTGATATAATGGTTTCAGGTCAATGGTTCCATCGATAACATTAATAATTTTCGTGGTAAAACAACAATAGAAATCGTTTTCACAGTCTTTACTAAACACGAATAGTTGTTTGTACAGGTCGATATATGAAATAAGATAATTGATAAAATTTTGTCCATCCGATAGGGGCTGGCGAACATTATATTTATTGCCTAATAATTCTAATTTATTGCCCTCCATTTTTAAATACGAATAAGATGTGTCCAGATTATTTTTTAAAGTCTTGACACTAAACTCGTCAGTAATAATTTCTTTCCATTCCTTTAATCCGCTTTTTCTTGATGGAATAAGAATATCTTCAAAGTTTAAAATATTCCATTTCCTTGCTTTTAGCAGTAGTTTTGTAACGTCTTCCATGTAATGTTGTTCTTTTTCCCAGGCAATTGCGTAGCTATTTATTTTATTTGGTTCTACGCTTCTAAGATGGTGTGCCTTAATAATATCAATTCCGGAAAGTCGCTTACCGCCGGTGTTAAGGGTTTCGAAGAAATTATAAGCATCGTCCTGGCTTTGTGTCACAATAACAGTTACATTTATTTCGTCAAGATTTACTTCGGTTAATATTTCTGTTATTTTCGTTATCGTTGATAGTTGCTGATGATTATCTCTAATATTTTGCTGAGTAATTAAATTGTCATACTTAATTTCCAATTCCGAACTTCCATTAATATAGTCAATAAGCGCAAGGGTAGTTATTCTTTGTTGCCCATCAATTATGTTAAGATTACCATCCGCATCTTCATGCAAAACGATACTTCCTAAATAAAACATTGGCTTATTATTTTTCTTATTATCGTTGTGAACTTTTATCTGATACAATAGCTTTTCAATATCTTTTAATTGCCAAACATAAGGCCGTTGATATTCTGGAACCGCCAATTTTTTTGCGAATAGTTCACGCACGGTAATGCTTTGCACTTTTATTTTTTTACTTATGTCTTCTATTTCTGCCATTTTTATTAATAAAATATGAGTAGTTAAGTACCAGTTTTAAACAAAACTTAAAATATTAAACCTTTCCCCAATTATTTATAACGGTACATGAAATTTCCCATAAGGGTTTTTATTACAATGAGACGCGGTTAAACTCCTGATGCTTGATCGTTCTGTGCCGCAATATTTACATTCGTAATCCGATTTTTCATCGCCGTCATAAGGTACGTGGTATTTGCTATCCGGATTGTTATCACAATGCGATGCAGTTAAACTGCCAATGCTTGAACGATCTGTACCACAATATTTGCAGTAATATTTTGACTTTTGGTCTCCGTCGTAGGGAACGTGAAATTTTCCTTCAGGATTTTTGTCACAATGTGAGGCGGTCAAACTGCTGATGCTTGAACGTTCGGTACCGCAGTATTGGCAATAGATTTTTTCGGACATGGTAAAATAGGATTTGAATGGTGAAATTATAAATAAATTATCGGGTATGCTGTTTTTAAATTATTTATTTTGTGGAAAACTTATACTTAACATCTAAATCCAGCTCTACGCGGTCTATATTCAAAAAATCGTCCCAGGCCAATAATCCATCATTTGCTAACAGTGAAAAGAGCAAACAAATCTTTTTATCCCTGAATTTGGTTGGCAGGGACGATAAAAAATCAAGTTGGGGGGTGTCTTTACCGTAAAATATAGGGATACTGCTTATAAAATCATTTAAAAGAAATTCAATCTGGTAAAAAGGAACTGCATGGTTAAAACCGCGATGGTTAAACTCATAATAATTGCTTTGGGTATAACACTTGATGGTAAGTGTGCCAGGAGGCACATGATCGGAAAGGTCTTTATACGACTTTAAAAACAACTGTATATGATCTTCTTCAATAGCTAATTTTTTATTCAGGTCAACTAATTGATTTAAAGATTTATCATTAAATTCACGGCTTTTATTAAGTTCAACTTGCCTTTCCTTTAATAATACAGTGAAATTTTTAGGAGCGTTTTTCCAGTTATGGAAAATATTATAGGTAAAAATTTCATTGTAAAAATTCGTCCCTTTGGGTGTTAAGCCCTTTGTTAAAGTTGGAATAGGTGATTTGCAACAGCCAAGTTGTTCCTCAATACTCAAAAAATGCTTTTCGATTTCGCTTAACCTGATAGCATATTCGTATTGCTGAAACCTGACAACGAAATTTTTTAATGCCTTAATACTTTTTAAACCGATTGATACTACAATATTTAGCTTGAATAAGTATGGTTCGAACATGACGCTGATTATTTGTTTAAGCAAAGCTATGTGGGGGCTACGTCAAAACATGTCGCTGTAAATTAAATTTTCTTTGATATGGTGAAAGCAGGTGTGTTATGAGCGATAGCGAATTTCACTCCTGCTTGTGCGGCAGCGAGGCTGGCGGCGGAATGAAACCCGCCGCGATAGCGGGCGTGGTGTAATGCAGCCGCTTGCCGCAGCTGCATGGGGGAGATTTAAGGATTGAAAAAAACATTTCAATACATTATCAAGCATATATTTCATAAGTTATGATTTGCTTTCACAGTGAAGCCGTTCTAATAATTCCCTTTTTTCACGTTCACTTTCTAAAATACGAACCTCTAATTGCGCAATCAATGGATGGTCGTTATTGTTTAAATTGTCATTTACAATTATGGCCGAAGAGAATTCGCTCAGATCGGTATCATCCATTTTATCCTTAGCTTTAAAATGATTGCCACAAATATTGTAGCTATTATCATGAATGTGGTAAATGTTAATGGTATTGATTATTATTTTCATGTTGCATTATTTTTCCTAAAATTCAAATCTCGGCATGAGTATAATTGTAACAAACCAATAGCGCAAGTAATTTACACGCAAACCTGTTATATTTACCCTTAAGAAAACTTTGTATATTTGAACCTATGGAAGCATCTACTAAACCAACTAATACCAACATTGGACGAAAAATTGGCCGTATTCGTGAGTTAAGAGGAATTAAGCAGGAAACCCTCGCGTCTGAATTAGGGGTTAGCCAGCAATCTGTTTCCCGTATGGAACAAAGCGATATTTTAGAAGATGATGTTTTAGATAAGATAGCTAAAATTTTAGGCGTAACACCTGATGCTATCAAGAATTTTAGCGAAGAGGCCATGGTCAACTATTTTAATACATTTAACGATAGTAGTTCGGGCTTCAACTATCATTGCACATTTAATCCCATTGAAAAAATTGTCGAACTTTATGATGAGAAGGTTGCTCTTTTGGAGCGCCTGTTGCAAAGTGAACGTGAAAAAAATGAGCTTTTAAAAAAATAAGTGCTGCTATCACGGAATAGCAGCACTATCTTAACCTTATTGATTTTTACGCAACGCTTTCAAACTGTCTGCCTCCCTTTCGAGGTCTTTGATCCTTAATTCTGTTGCCTGTTGTTGTCTGTACCTTTCGATGCTGTCTGTTCTAAAACTACTGATACTATCGACTTTGAATTTCCCCAAGTCATTCTCCATATCCTCTTTGCCTTTTTTATCCTGCTTTAGGTAATTCCAGTACCATGAATTACGGTAACGGGTATTTTCGCTGTTCAAATACCAATAGCGAAAACCAAAAAAACATATCAGGGTGACTGTTAGCGCTAGGCTGATTAAAATCATAGCCCGTTTGCGCATGATCTTTAAAAATCCCTTTCCACCATCCTCCGGCAATACCAATACGCGGTTTTTAGTAAAAAGGTCATTAAGCTGCCCTTGAACAGCATTTTTGATAGTGGAAAAACCATCCGCTACAATATGGTGTACCGGTAATAAATCCGGCTTAGGCGCCGTTATTTCAATTTTATCTATTTTATTTTCAAACCCCTCTACCTTATTCGTAAGCTTATCAACTTTCGCAGGTAGTACTTTAACCACCTCTTTTACTGCCTGTAATTCTTTAGTAAAGTCTTCCATCATGGAATTAAAAACTGTTTCATCTATCATAATCTAAACCCTCCTGAATGTTTAATTTCTTGTTTATCTTCTTGTTGTTTTTTCAATTGTTCTTCTTTTTGTGATTTTGCAATGTTCTCCCTGAGTTGCTGTGCCAGGCTTGGCTTTTTTTGCTCTTCTAACTGTAGCTGCTTGTTCTGAGTTAACTGCTTTTCAATTTTGAGCAATGCAAAACCAACCTCGCTTCCTTTAAATCGTACCGCTTGCGCGTCCGTGAATGCAATGCCACGGCCTAACTCAATTAAATAGCCTTTCGCGGTAATCTTACTCTGAAAGTCCTTCATGTTGGTGGATTGTTTCAGGCATTTGTCAATCACTTCTTTTAAAGCTTCTTTCCTTGTATCCAGCCTTGGTAGCATTCTTTGTTCTTTTGACAGAAATTTCCGTGGACTTAGTACCTGTTCAAGCTTGTGGTTCTTCTCTATGCTCCTGCAAAAATTAGCCATCCTTTTATAGTTGTTGCTGTCGGATACTGTTTTGGCATCATAACCAACCCTATTTGCAACGATATGCAAATGCTGGTGCTGCCGGTCGCCATGCTCTATAACTACATATTGGTTATGCTCAAAGCCGAAGTCTTTAGCCATCTGTTTCCCAATGTCAACCTTATCCTGATTACTTAATTGGTCGGAATGGGCAAAACTTAAAGAGGCGTGTAGTACCGGCTTTGATAGCTTCGGATTTAAATTTCTCACTTCGTTAAATTGCTGTATCAATTCTTTTTTATTACCGAAGCATTGATTATAGCAAATAACCTGCGCCTGTTTTTTCTCTTGTTCTATCTCTTGCAAAGCTTTACTCTGTTGTAATCTGCCTTCATGCAGATAGTTCAAGCACCCCCGGAAACTTTTACCTGTACTTATCTTACCAATCATTGTAAATAGCTTTTAACATCTTTCACTAATTCTTGCAAGCCTGTGCTTTGCGCGTTGAGCTTTGCCCTTTCAAGCACGCTCAATTCGTCGAAGCTGTTCCGTTTTTTGGCTATTTGATTCAGGTTCGCCGCTATATGGTTAAGCGTACCGCATAACAGCAAAACCTCTCGTGGCAGCGTTTTAACCCTGGCTTTTACCGTGCCTTTCAATCCCAGTTCCCGCAAGTATTCCGATACACTTAGACCAACTTGCTTTGCTCTATTTTCAATCTGCTTACCTTCAAAAAAAGAACACTTAACGGATAGCGTTCGCAAACGCTTGACCTCTTTCGGCGGCCTGCCGCCTTTGTTGGTTTTTGACTTTTCAATCATTCTTAAATCCTTTCCTGTCTTAAAAATCCCCCCATGAATGCGATAGCATGAATGGGGCCAGCAAGTTTTGGTAACACCAAAACATAGCTGGCTCCCACATCGGGGCTAAAGCCCCTAGTGTGTCCCGGATACTTCGTATCCGGGATCTGTACCTTGCCATCTTACCGCGTTTTTCTTTATCCGGGCTTTAGCCCGGAGTCTTGCGGTACTACGTACCGCCGGCTTTACAGCTATCTCTATATACCTTTATATTACCCGGATGCCTTACGGCATCGGGCAATCCGGCCAATACACCAAGCTCCCCTTTACGGGGTCGTAGGACGGCTGGTAACATATGTATCCATACTCGTCCAATTCCCGGATACACTTATGGTAAGTGGCTATCGAAGCAATCCTGGAATAACCCATCAGCTCTTTCCGGGTAACCGGAAAGGGACTGATAAAACCGTTCCGCTGGCATTGCGCAAATAGGGCGGTGAACAGACTGATATGGGTCGCCATCAGGCGCTCGTCTTTGCCCATACGCCTAACCAATTTGCTATAAGCTACTACCGGATTGTTGATGGCTGCCGGAATCATGATTGGCCTCCTTCTAAAATCTTGTTAATGTCTTCCAGTTTGTAATACATAATACCGCCGATCTTAGTATAGCGGAGTGTGCCGTTAATCCGCAGGTTTTGTAAAGTACCGGGGGATATGTTGAGCAGCTTCCGCACCTCAACGCTTTTCAGCCATTTCTTAACTTCGCCCTGTCCGGGCTTATTAATTAGTTTGATCGCATTTAATAAGTTATTTTCCAACTCCTTTAAATCCTCTTTCGTGACTAATTCTACATTCATCTTTCGCCTCCTTTGCGTTTGCTTGTTTGTAATAGATTATTGCCCGGCAGTGTGACCTCACTGGCCAGCCGGTTGTTATGTGACGGCTGATAGCCGATATAGCCCCTTTGCACTAATACCCGTAAGCATTTATGATAAGTGGCAAAGGAGCGGATGCCGGAAAGCGGCATCAGTATACTACGGCTTACCCGGAATGATTCCCGACAGCCTTGTTCCTGCCAACACGTCAACATAGCTGCGTACAGACTGGCCGGATAAGGGCCGACAGCCTTATCCTTTTGGATGATTTTTAATAAGCTGGAAATTGTTGTTTCCATTTTTGCCTCCGTTTCTTTTTTGGTTCAACGAGGCAATTATAAAGCGGAAAACAGGCGAAACCATGACCATCAGATCATGATGGTCATATACAAGAAATGAACGTGGCTGTAATGAGCGGAAACAAAGGTTCGTATCCGGCAAAAGAAAAAAGATCAGACTTCAGGGTCAACCCTAACAATCTTAAATAGTTTTTTCTCTGCGGGTATAGGTGTTTTGGGCGGCGTGTTTTTCTCTTTATCGCCAAAGTAGTTCTTAACCGTTTCTTTAGAAATGGAGCTACCTCCCTTTGAAAAGTACTTGCTGACCATTTTGTAATAGGGGCTGGTATTGTCGCACTTTAGAAAGAACCTGCCGGATGGCAGGATAAGGTCATCGATTTGATGTAGCAGGTCGATCAGGGTAGACAGGTGGCTTTCTTCAACCATGATCTTTTGCTTAACTTCCAATTTGTTCAGTTCCTGTAATTGCTGCTGATATTCTGCAATCTGTTGCTGTTGACGGGCAATAATGGCATCTTTTTCCGCTATGACGATCTGTGAGGGGCGGGCGTTAAACCGATCAATACTATCCAAATAGGTCACAAAAGTCCGCAAGTGCAGTTTTTGTTTATTGGTTCGTTCGTGTTTGGTTTTAGAATCGATTTTATCATCGTCGATCAACTTCGCAATACCATCATGGACAATATCCCAAACATGCCTGAAAAATTCCGGTTCTTCGTCACCAGGATTGATCTTTAGAAAATGGCTTAGGTGGTAATGGTAGAATGCATCAAACTCACTTTCATTACGCTCATAAATGTTATTCAGGAAGTGGCGGTCATAATGGCTCGCCCACCATGAAAAAGGCATACCAATGTCATAGGGGTGTTCCCGCCGCTTAAAGCGTAAGCACGGTTTAAAGTATTCTTTGGATTTAAAGTTTTCTTTCATGGCAGATAAAAGTTACTTAACTCAAAGTTAGGTATTATAATTATGCCAAAAAAAGCCTGCATATTAAGGAAATAAACAAAGACGTAGATAACGGTGATTTTTACAGGTATGCTAATTTTCTGCCATTTTCCTAAACCGTTCGGTTAATTCATTCATCCGGCTAATAAGTTCTTTAAAATCAACTGCCTTTCCATATATCATGCTGTTTCGCATTAGTCTGTAGTCTTCTTCCCAAATGGGTAATATTCCTTTAGGCGGGATGAAATTTATTTGTTTTGGCCCATGCAAATTATAATCTATTCCCCTAAGCAGGTTGAATTTTTTGCGATGCGCTACAATATTATTATATAAAGCCGTATCTGTTAGGGCTTCCTTGCCGTGTACGGTATCCATTAATCTTTCAAGATCGTACAGATGGCGTGACATGCGTTCATGCCTGATATGCTCTACGGGCTTTAGAAATTCCTCGTGTAAAAGAAAAACCTTTTCTAAAAAGGTACGGCGGGGCTCTACGGTTTCTACCGTAAAGGATTGCCCACCAAAAGATTGATCAGGAAATGCATTGCCAACAATCGATCGGATTGTACGGTTACTTGATGGTTCACGCAATGAACGTGCGCCAATTTCTATTAATACTTTCTCGGGAATATAACCATTATGATCTAACAGGGAGCGATATTGCAGTTCCAATACCTGTGGGTCTCTATCAGAATCTTTGGAAGCTTGCGCGGTAATAGTGAATAATTGCTGGTCGATACCGATTATCAGTAGTTGTTTTGTTATCTCATCTTTAAAATCATTACTGATAAAATTAAAAGAGGCCTTTCTCAAATTTTTGATTTGGCTATTGCTCAAATCGCCCTTAAATCCCAACACTTCACGGTCAATGGCCAAATCAATATCTTCTGAAAATCGTTCTATCAAATCCCATGACTTACTTAAAGAAGTACCGCCTTTAAAAACAATATCTTTAGACCATGCTGTACTGAATGCCGCTTTTAATGCAAGGGTTACCCACCAGTCTTTTTCTATTGCATTTTCCGGCAAGCCCGTTTGATTACTGGTGGCATTTAAAATTTCAATGCGCCTCTTTTCTGTTAGTCGCAACCATTCAATCATCGCTGTTCATTTTTATTGTTAATGGAAATAAGCAACTCGCCAATCCATGCCGGTGCAAGTTTTGCATCCTCCTTTAGAATCCTCTGATCTTCTTTTTTCAGCAAGGTAGTCACGCGGTCGATAACTTCCGACGTTGTACCGGTTTTGCCCAGGGCTTCCAGTGCCTGTATGACAAGGCTGCTGACCTGTCCTTTAGTAGCAAACTTTTTAGGTGCAGCGGTTTGAAAAATAATCGTTCGTTTACCTGCTTGCAGCGTTTTGGGCTTACCATCCGTCAAATAGACTGACTTCATCGGCACCTGGGTTGAAAGCCCTAATTTATTTAAGGCGTTAATACCTGTAGGGATTACTCTTATTTTGTCCCTCTTTGCAATTGCCTGTACTATATCATCTGTGGAGGGATATAATATGCCTAATACAGTATCTACTTTCGGATATAAATAAATACCGTGTGCAAGCCGTATCAATATATTATCTTTCACCAGCCGGGAGAGTGCCTGGCGTACTGCATCCGTGTTAGCCATATCATTAAAATCGGAAGGGAAAATGATCTTTCCTTTCTTTCCTTTAATGACCCTGCTTAACAGTTCCTGATGAATTGACTTTTCCACTTTAAACTTATCTTGTCACAAATTTACATCAAATATGTGACAAGTAAATAAAAATTTATTGCATGAATAAAATGTTATTGCGTATATTTGCTATCAATAAGCAACAGCATTATTTTGGTTTATTTTGGTGGTGACCTATTCGGTGACCTCCGAAGACTATAAAAACATAAAGAGCTGATTAATAGCGACAAATTTAATAACTGTCGTTCCCTCCGGCTCCACTTAATTCGGTATCAAAACCAACTAAAAGCCTGCAAATCAAATGATTGCAGGCTTTTGTTTTTTAGTCAAAGTCCTTATTTATACACCAATTCCCGACAAAAAGGGGAGTAATTCGGTGAGTAGATTTCGGACACATTACTACTCACCGAATAGCTTATAACCAATTGATATACAGCATGTTCAAAAACTAAACATCTTGACTGGAAGTATCTGCAAAGCTAAATTTGTTTCACTTTTTAATGTAAAAACATTATGAAAACCAATTTCAGCTTACTCTTCTATATGAAGAAGCAAAAAAACTATCAATCTGGCTCTGCCCCGATCTACATTCGCTTCACTGTCAGCGGAAAACGATCAGAAACGACAACTGGACGTGAATGCGAACCTGCCCGTTGGAATACTGGCGCAGGACGCGCCAACGGCACCAAAGAAGACATTAGGGCATTTAATTCCTATCTGGACAACCTGCAAAATCAGGTTTATGAAGCACACCGCTTGTTAACCGAGGCAAACAGCATGGTTACTGCGGAAACCCTGAAAAACAAATTTTTAGGTAAGGGCGAAAAATCTATAATGCTTTTAGATGTATTTAAAGACCACAATAAAAAAGTCGCTACGTTGGTGGGTAATGAATATGCTGCCGGGACATATATCCGATACAAAACCTCCCTAATGCACACGCAGAACTATTTACAATGGAAATATAAAATCTCTGATATAGCAATCGAGAAAATAGATCATGATTTCATTACCAATTATGAGTTTTATCTTCGTTCTGAACGTAAATGCGCTAATAACTCGGCTTATAAGTATATCAAGAATTTTAAGAAAATCATTGGAATATGCGTAAAAAGCGGATGGTTAACTACAGACCCCTTTGTTAATTACAAAATAAAAATCAAACAGGTTGATCGCGTATTTCTCAATCAGGACGAATTGCAAGCGATGGCCGATAAAGTTTTTTTCACTGATCGTCTTAACATAGTGAGGGATATTTTCGTTTTCTGTTGCTTTACAGGATTAGCTTACGCCGATGTGAAAAAGCTGAAAAGCATGGAAATCGTGAAAGGCGTTGACGGGGAAATGTGGATAAATACCAAAAGGAAAAAGACCGATACACCAAGCCGGATACCATTATTACCAGTTGCCTTGAATTTGCTCGATAAATATTCGGATCACCCTATCTGCTGCAATACAGGCAAAGCCCTGCCAGTGTCTTCTAATCAGAAAATGAACGCTTATCTTAAGGAGATTGCCGGTATTTGTGAGATAAACAAAGATTTAACTTTCCATATTGCCAGGCATACGTTTGCCACTACCGTAACGCTCCTAAATGGCGTACCGATAGAAAGCGTATCAAAGATGTTAGGCCACACCAATATTAAGACGACACAACATTACGCCAAGATACTTGATATTAAAGTGGGGGCTGATATGGCCATGCTAAAGCAGAAATATATAACTAAATAAATTTTCTATTAGCCCTGGTATTGCAATATGCGATACCGGGCTTCAATACATTAAAATCTTCACAAATAAAATGCATCAATATGACAGATCAATTAATGGCCGATGAGCTTATTATTAATAAAATTTACTTTGTAAGGGGACAAAAAGTTATGCTGGACGAAGATTTAGCAGAACTCTACCAGGTGACAACTGGTAATTTAAACAAAGCCGTTGCCCGGAATATCAAGCGCTTTCCTCCCGACTTTTCATTTCGGCTAACTGACGAGGAATATAAAAACTTGCTCTTCCAAAATGGAATAGCAAGTTGGGGCGGCCGGCGGCAAGCTCCACATGCCTTTTCAGAAGAGGGCCTGGCTATGTTGTCAGGGGTATTATCCAGCGACAGGGCAATTAATGTCAATATTCAGATTATGCGAATTTTTACCCGCATCCGTAAAGTGCTGTTAGACCATACCGAATTGAGACTGGAAATTGAAAAAATAAAAATGAAAGTAGATAATCAAGATAAAAATATGGATGTAGTATTTCGATGTCTCGACGAATTGATTGAGAAAAAGGCAGCACCACGAAAACGAATAGGATACAAATCTGATGATTTATAGAATCATGTTTGTTGTCGCAAGACGTTAATGAATGAGAAATAACTATTATTGCGTCTTGGCAAAAAAAGATACCTGATTGGCACAGATTTACGACGACTGTGAAAATTTAAAATAGTAGTCCGATTAACCTAGCATACAAGATATTTAGCAATATTATTCCCAACATGATCTAGTGCTGCTTATTCAAATTATTTACACAGTATTTATTGCGGAAAATGAATGCAGTGAATAAAGTACTAATTGCCTTTTCGGTTTTTAAAAAAACCATGGTAAATCCTTTCTAACATCTTCAATTCGAAAATCATTTTTATCAAAAAGCCATTCAATAAAATATTTTTAATAATTCATCGCCTAAAGAAGCTTCGAATCATTAAATACAAACCAATCAGCACTATGATCAAAGTAAGCATCTGTTTGAAAAGCTGTAAAAACGCTGCTTTGTCGCCATTTGAGTAAACGGAAAAAAACAGAAAAAGCGCTACTACCACTAAAACAACTTTCGCAAGACTATTTCCCAATGCAACAAACACTACTACACCAAACATGATAAGCGCTGCCACTTCTACCGAAAGAATCTGATTGTAAGCAAGTCGAATACAAGTAATCGCGGTGCTTACGATCGTCGCTATGTTCACCAATGTCTTAGTGAATGAATTGCTTCGTTGATTCTTGTATCTATTGCCAAACATATTGTTAAATGGCTTCCATAAAACTCCGGCGAAATTGCAATGGGCGACTGATATTACGAAATGACTCTCTTGTTCCTCCTGTACCGATAATTGTAATGCGACCGTAACCGAAAATTCGTCCTAAGACACTTTGCTGAACATTCACTGTTTCAATTCTTCCCAAATTCATCTCAAGTGTATAATATGAAATCAATCCCTTTTTTATGATAATTCTTCTGTTTGTTACGACAAATTCATCAGTGTAATTTTGAATAGCCGGGTAAATACCTAAAGTAAATAGCGACACCCAACTGAACCAATGAACCCAATGGTAATTCGTTTCAAATATTACTTGTTCATTTCTGAAAAGGTTATTATTTACATAAGTTCCCATGTTTAATTGAGATTAATTTATAGAAGAAATTTTATTATTTGAATGGCTTTTAATCGCATCTCGCTGTAACGGAAATTGTCTTTCCATTTCGAACTGTAAAATCGCCGACTTCTCTTCCTTGCACCCAAAGCGATCCGGTACCTTCGCCATCTACATAAATTTTTGCCCAACCATCACTACCTGTCCTGCTTTCTGAAAAGCCACCAGGCAAAAATGTGCCGTGATAGAACATTACCACCGTTACATCTTCCATCGGTTTGCCATGTTTTTTACAAACAACTTTGACTGAAAAATATCCCATAAATACTACTATTATCTATTGCTTACGGTGTTCCCCCATTCCTCCAGTCTTTTTTTGATCACGCCGTGAAGTACATCAATAAAGAAATGAATAAGGATAAATAAAATAACGCTTACAAACGCAGCAATACCTAAATATAAAAGAAAATGTCCATTAAGCTGTTTTGAATAAAATGCGGGGAGGGCCACGACCAAACAAGTGAATCCCAAAAGGGCAAACGGCGGCTTTATTACCCTGGAAAATGTGTCACTTACCTCATCATCCTTACCATCGTTCATTAACCCAAGATTAGTTTTGAGAACACGGAGCCTTATCTCATTTTCAGCGCCGTTCAGTTCTCCGTCTTCGAAAACGCCCACATGTTTATTCAATAGGACGTATAATGCCTTAGCATCTTCTTCGTCAAGGTAACCAATCGCAAAACTGTCGGCAAATATCTCATCATTTAATTTTTGCATGCTCCAAATAACAATCTTTTCACCTACCGCCAATAAGATAATAACACCCAGGCTCAGGTAAACAAATAAAGGCACCTGGCCCCATTTCAATAAAAATCCAAGAAAAAGGAAATAAACAAAATAGAGTTTAAAACAATGTGACGTATAATTTGAACTACCCACGAAAAACAGGCAGGCATGGCCCAGCTCATGCAACAGGCTGAACTTTTGAAAAGGGCCCATCTCTTTAGTTGGCGGTTCATTAAAAAACACATAAGAGCATAGTGGCGGGGTAGTGTAACAAGTTAGGTTCGCACTGATCGTTTCCTCTGAACTGATATGGAAAACATTCACAACATCGTTAATAGAAAAAGTGCCAATCCCTAATAATCCCGTAAATTTTTTAAGCAAGAAATCATCAATATCGTCATATTGCCAGGTAAGATAATCGCTCACCAAGTACTTCTCGGCCTTTAAGCCTCGATCCAAAGACGTTTCGTAAATATTTAAATAGCCGTAAATTATTCTAAATTGGGTGGCGACAACCCTGAGTTTAGCAAACAACTCAATAAACATATGATTGAGCACGAAACTAAATATAATAACAAAGGGGCTTACCCAACTAAAATGGATCAAAGCAAGAACGGATAAAAAACTTGCAATCGGCCTGTCCCGGATCAAACCTAGTACGCCCCTTGATACCTCTTTTGCATTCCGTTTCCAGATATAAGCCCATGATCTTTGAAATAAAGACTTTTCCTTTTCCATAATTTATTTCCAGTTCTTCAATTTCTGTGCGATAATATCATCACGAACACTGATAAGTTGATGGGCAAATTTGTGTGTTCCGTATAAACAAAGCGTGGTGAAAATCAGGCTCGCTACGAACAAGTAGCCGGGAGTCCTTGAATAAAACGAGGGGATCACCACAATCGAATTGATCAATAATAAAACAAACAGTCTGCGTTTCGGGGTATCATAAAAAATAGTGCCGGGTTCGTATTTCCGTTCTTTATTTTTTGCTATACCAATATTTTTTTGAAGCTCTTTCTCCCTTAAAGCATTTTGCTTACTGTCTAGTTCACTGTCGGCAAACATCATAGCGTATTTCTCAAACAGTACGCTTAAACGATCGGTCTCTCCATCGTCCAGGTATGTGATGGCAAAACTATCGGCCATAAATTCATCCATTAATTGCTGGTTCCGTGTAATAAAGTATTTATCAAATAATGTCAGTAAAATCAATAACAATGAGCCTGCGAAAACATACCAGGGTGCCGTTGGCCACGCTACAAAGAAAACAAGCAGAGCAAAGTGGATCGTCAGGAGCTTGATGCAATGCCAGGCAAACGCGGAACCACTAATTGAACTGAGCAAGGAATGCCCTAGTTCATGCAACAAGGTAAATTTTTGGAATGGCCCCAGCTTGACTGTAGGCGGCTCGTTATAAAATATACAGGAGTGATAAGGGTGGATGGGGTAGCAAACCAAGTTCGAATTCAAAGCGTCCTGAGTTTCTACATGGTAAAAATCCACCATATCATCGATTGAGTAAGTTGATATCCCTAAAAAATTTCCAATATTTCGCGAAAAAGAGTCAATGTCTTGGTATTCCCATTCAAGATAATCAGAGATGACATGTTTCTTAGCAGTGACACCCGCCTGTTTTTCTAACTCCCCAATATAACCGCTCATTAAATTTTGTTGAACATCCATCGCCCGTTTCATTTGAAATATTTCTACTATCAATTGATTAGCCGTAAAGGCGAAAATAATGATCACCGGTGTCATCCAACTGATATATACCAAGCTCAAAGCGGAAAGGTACAACGCAGATGGGCGCTCCCGGAGAAAATCAAGGATCGATCTAAAAACTTCGATGCCGGGTTTGCTCCAAATTTGCCGCCAGGCTTTGAATCTTAAACTGTTATCAGTTTTTTGATTGCTCGTCGCCATGGGTGTCCAATTGGGACATTATAAATTGGAGGATAGCACCCTGGAGCTCTTCAGGGATTTCAGGGTGATCCACAGTCATGTTTTGAATGTTAATTGTCGTTTTACCTGGGGCTGCCTTCTTTTCTTTTTTGAAGGCCTTAGAGATGGTAATAATATGGGTGATCAACGTCGCGCTGCTAACAAGCAGCGAAATAATTGCGGTAATATCAAAATTTCTCCCCCCCTTTGTTCTTACGATCGCGGTATTACCCGCAGCAATTTTCGAAACCGTTGTATCGCCTGCAATACTACATTCGTCCGGGAAAAATTCCAGGAGCGCTTTTTTTATCAGCTCCTGGTCATTGGTGTTTTCTATCATATGTCTATAATTAGCTTTATCTTCTGCCAAACTGGTACCAGGATGACGTATTTCTCGAAGCAATGAATTGCCCAAACATCTGATGAAATAGCCTGGTAATTTCTTCATTATCGGCATTTTCCTTAACCTCCTCCTCTATCCACCGAATTGCGTAATCATCATTTATACTTAATTTATTAAACAGGTTAGTAAACGATTGCGCATCCGTGGGTTGAGTGAGAAATACCCGAGCTACAAAGTCCTTTTGCAAATAATTCAGCGATGGGTTTTTAAACGTTGAATGCTGTCCATACCTCGGATTATTAACTAAAAAGGCGAACCAAAATTCGGGTTGGTAATCACGCATATACTCCCGGATGAGGGCTATATGACCGCTAATATTTTTAAATTTCCCTTTCGACAAATCCATATCATTATTGAAGGCTCGCAGCAAAATTTCGATTTTTTGCTCTTTGGACAAGCTGCCAAAAAATGTCGCGTGTTGTGGCATTTTCTCTAAAAAGTGACTATGCGAAGCGGCAGACCTGATCTCATCAAAGGTTTTCACTTTGATTATATTTGGGATGCTTTGCCTGTTATCCAAATTATATTTTTCGTGCAGTTTCCTAACCGTTTCAATCTTGGACTCATTGAATGTGGCAAAATAGGGATCGGCATCTGCCAACAACCCGTCCAACCAGCTCTCAAGTTCAACATCCCTGCCATCGGCGAATGTCAACGCAAATAAGCTCAATTCACTTTTCTCGCCTTCAGAGGCCACGCCTTGGAAATGTCTTACAAAATCCGGTAAATACTTGATCCGAAAAGATTCGTTTGTTTCGAAATGTTCGATGTAGCAGTTACCGAAAGCAGTTTTTTTATCTGTAAACATCGCCGTACGGCTCAGTTTAGCATTAAATTCATCGATAATAAAGTCGATATAAAGTTGCGGATAATCTCTGCTAAGAATACCCCGGAGTTCAATCAGTTTGGTTAAAGGCAACTTCGATGCGATCAATGTTTTAAGTTCCGGGACTGTTCTGCTTTGCGGATTGCTTACAAAATCAGAATACAATGCAGGTAAGTTTAGCGCGATACTGGCTTCGGTAACTGCAAAATCATGTTTTAGGGCTGAATTCAGTGCTGCCCATTGTTCGTAGGACTGGTAAGAGTTTTCGTTGATAATATGAAGCAATCGTTTGGTATAAATATGCTTGGCTATATAATCCAAAGGTTTATTCGCATCGATTAAAGTATAATACTTAGGGTCGAGCACCTTGATCCCACATTCCGGAACAATTCCCGTCAGCTGAAAAGGATAATTCTTGGGATTGTTAACATAAGTCGCAAATGATATTTTGTTTGCGATATGCTGCGGAAGAAAAAAATTCACTGCCAGGATCAGCAACTGAACCCTTTCCTTCGCTCCATTAATGGTGATATTATTACCGCGTGTCGCTAGCGATCCGTCAACGATCAGATCTAACACCTTCGCAAAAACAGCAATGTTCCCATTTGTCAGAAATTTACTAAGGTAAGTAAAGTTGCTAAACAGGGCTGTTTCATCAACCGAAATAACTCTTTCAGTTAAAGCAGGATGATAGTCTTTATCCTCGTCTATTGGAAATTTTGTTTTAAAGCCAACCTCTTCAACAACGGATATTGCTGGCAATTCCGGTTCACCGCTTTTCAAGATAATGGAATGTGAAAAGAAATTCCCAAATCTATCAGGCGTATGGTTTGCCCGTCCGGTATATTTTGAGTGTAAATAAACAAATTTATTAGATGGTGCAGGCAGCTTATATAGGGCAAAATTTACTGGAAAATCCACTTCTATCTCCTGGTCGCTTGGATTGGCATTGAGATGCGCAGGTGCCTGATATACCCCTGATCGTTCGAGGTTATTAACCTCTTCAGGGGTCAAAAAAGCCGAATGGTCAATTGTAAACAGACCATTTTTGAATTTTGATGTAGTATAATAATGTTCTCCGACAAGATAGGTGATCATCTTAATACAATTTTAATTTTATTAATAACCATATCAATGGCATCAACACACCTTGTGGTGCTGACATGTCATTGATTATACCCGTTTCACTAACGTCTCCTGACTTTATACCAAATAATTCATATTGTTCAACACCTCCATTCAACAGCTTTCCTACTGCGACTTCGCCAGACATTTCGTTAAAAGCGAGCTCCTTTAATTCACCGGAAATATCGCGAATTTGTTCCATATCAATCTTACCATCTTTTAAATAAATCGTTTCAAAATCAGTATTATCATAAGGTATCTCATTCATCAGTAAATGTTGTATCTGATCAGCCTTGGTTAGACCGATCGCGATTGGAACCTTTACTTTGTCACTATTAACGGCCGTTTTCACAGTTCCAAAAACGCGACTCCAGATTCCATTGTTAGGCGTTTCATCCTCTTCCTGAATATTTTGTGCCGTTTGCACCCGGATTGGTTCCTCGTCGGGCGCGGGGTCATTTTCACCTGCCTCAGGTACATTTACAGGTTGCGCAATTGGAGCCTGGACATTTCGCTTGTTTTTTTGAACATATTTGAGCAAATCGATGACATTGTAAAATACCTCGTGAAGGTCACCAGGCCGCTGATTCTTCAAATAATCGTTGGTGTGATGGACCTCGTCGATGAGGTACTTGATCTGGAGTGGCTCAACCAAAAACAACAGACCATCAGCCTTATAAATACACTGGAAATTCCGGTACATATAGTCCCGGTCCGTATATCCTTCACCAGGTGTATCAAAGAACGATAAGTAAATATGCGTTGTCGTCCTTTTCGTAGATATAGCCAGGTCGATGACCAACGCCTGTTTTTCAACGCCAGTACGCATAATCGAGTATGGTAAAACTTTCCCATCATTGATATCGTCCACTTTTTTATTGATTTCGGCAACAGTTTCTTTGTCCCCGATCAGCTGGCTGGAAAACCCCAGGCCGTGGAAACTCTTATTATACTTTAACTGATGAAGCAGCGCGATCAAATAATACGTCTTGCCCACGTTATGGCTGCCGCAGATCGATATGACTTTCGACTCGGTATCAAAGAAGTTTAGGGGCAGTTCTTTTTCACAGACTTTTCTTTCAAAATCATCAATAGCGGGGTTAGGACAGTGATAGACTGTAATATCATGGTTGATCTCTTCCGGGATTGCCGAGGACCTGTTAAAGCTGTAAAAGCAAAAGGGGCATTTATAAACGTTGCTCATAGACCATTAAATTTTAAAGGCGCTGTTTTTTGTTTTTGTCGCCTCGTGTGCAGACTTCTCCCGTGCGAGTTCGTCCTTTAATTTTTTTATTTCACTATCCTTTCCTTCTAAATCTTTTTTTAGCGTGCCTATTGTTCCTTTAATTTTCTCCGCGCCTTCCACGTTTTCAACAAGTTTCTTGTTTTTGGACCCTATTTCTTCAACTTGTTTTTCCAGTGCGGTAATTTTATCCAGGTTGGAGAATCGATCTTCATCAGCCTTTTTGATCAAATCAAGTATTTTTTTATGCTGCGCTAGTTTCTGGTCGTAATAAGACTTTACGCCCTGCGAGGCATTTGCAGGCACGATCATTATCTCCCAGCTACAGCTTGTACAAAATGCGAGGGTCTGGTCGCTGATCTTATGGTTACAGGCGGGACAGTTTTGCATGATAGTTACGATTGATTTGGTTCATCCCTATTAGGTTCGTTGGAATTGATATATTTTTCATCCAGGTCGTTTCTACCGCGTTCCTTGTTTCGCCACTGCTTGACCGCCTCACTCAAAATATCTTTTTGCGCCAAAGCCAGGTCTTTGATCAGGAACTTATTGGAAAGTGATTCCTGTTTGCTTAGAAACCGCATCCTGTCTTCGTCCGCTTCTACCATTTCCTCATAAACCCCCCTTTTTGTAAGCAACTTGACGACAATTGGTGAAGTATCAATACAAATAATCACGAGTAGCAAGACAAGCCGGACGGCACCGGCAGACTTTCCTTCAGGCGTTTTTTCAAAATTACTCAATGACTCAAGCTCTGTGATTAAACCGGGATGAACCGGATCAAATGCGATATTTGCGGCCTTAGTGATTTCAGCTGTAGCCACTGCATCATCCTGTTCAGTTGTATTCTCTGCCTTTGCCGCTTTAACTTTGCTATGTGCATTGGATGTGATCAAAGAATCGTAACTCGAGGAGAACTCTTTTTCCTCGGCTGACATGATCGTTTGCAGCGAATCGCGTGTATTCAGGCACTGCTGTATATTTCTTTGAACCCGTGGTATTTCGACATTTGTTAAATTATGGTATTGTCTGCTGGCGCTTGCTTTCCATTGGGAATGAACGGTTCCCAAATTGTCAGTGTAATGTGTATAATTCACAGATGAATGAAGAAGGGTATAAGCAGTTTGGCCCATGGTTGCTTTTTCCCTGTTAAACAAAGTCATATTAGCCGTATTTGCACTATCTCGTCTAATATGTTCCTTATGACCTGGCGATTGAAGACCTTGCAATTTCTGGAGCCGTAACGTGCTATCTTTAGTTGTTAATTGACCCACCTCGCCTTTTTGAGCTTTGATTTGAATCTTTCTTTTGGCTTCTGCATTGTCGATAAACTCTTGGCGATCCCTTGCAATTTGACCATTAAGCCTTTGCTCATAAATTTTCACTTCCAAAGGCCGTGATATGGAATAGGACAGGATCACCGCAACTGCAAGCCTGAACAATGCGGTACTTATCAAACGAACCCATTGCCCCCATGAAGTATCCTCTGTCTTTGGTTTCTTCATCGTCTTTACCAAACCCCAGTCGATCGTAAAAATGGCGAATCCCCAGAAAAGGGAGAACAGGATCAAATAAATCTCCTGAAGAACGGTATCGGCACCAAATATGGAATGGGTGGCGAACATCATTGAAATGAAGCCCAATAAGGTCGTAATGATAACGCCCAAACCTATAGGGTAAAATTTGTGCCGCTCATTATCGCAGTTTTCCCGGAGGAACTGAACATTCACACCTCCACAAAAAAGCACGATATTGGAAATAATTCTCTTCATTGATAAGGGGGTTTATTTTAGCTGATATGATTTAAAATTTTTTAACTACGTTTCTTATACCGTTCATTACGTTTTTGCCGTTCTTCAAACTTTTTGGCGGCGTTTTCCTTGATGGCTTCTTCATTATCCGCTATTATTTGCCTGATAAAGGCTGACTGAAATGCGAAAAGTTCTTTGGTCGACTGGACTTCAAATCTTGAATTAATATTGAATTTAACTTTGGCATTAGCATAAAACCCCTCGTTCGCTATTTTCAAAGCGGGCATCTCTTTGAGCAACTGTAGCGGTTTTTTATGCGTCGTAAATTTCGTCCCCGCGATCCTGTTAATTTTCAACTTGATGACCTCTGATGATTCCAAGAACTTTAACTTAATGGGCCTGCAATAGGCCGCTAATATCGTTTTCTCCTTTTCCATACTCATTGATAAAGAGGATTAGTCATTTCCAACATTTCTGCACCATTTATTACTTTATATTTTACATCTATTTTTTTATGCCGCGTCAAATTGCTGAGATTTGCTTGGATGCGGCTGGCGCACTCTCGGTCATTTGTGATCACCAACATTGATTTGCCGGCAAGCGCCTCATTTTCAGCAAAAGCGAACAAGTCTTTGTCAGCAAAAGCGTTAACATCAAGTTGCGCTTTTATATCGGGTAGGTAGACAATCTCCTCTTTCAGGTAATTTGCGATGATTTTTTTCGCAATCCGCGCAGCAATATTTACTTTATCGTTCCTTGCGTGTTTGGCAAATTTGATAATTTCGTCGTAAGTCGCTCCGTGAACAACAATACATCCACCTGATTTTTTGTATTGTTCTGCAATAGTGTCGATCGCTTTATAATAGGGCTTGCTCAATTTATCTTCTAGCCAGATATTCGTATCGATTAAGCAGTAATCATAGAGCACTTGCTGGGCGACGACGATTGCCGATACCTCGTTCTGCTTTTTTTCTGGTACAATTGGTATGATAACGTTGCTTTCTGATGAATCGGGTAGGTCTTCAGGACCAACCAACTCAACTTTGAATTTTACTTTTCCTTCTTTACCCGCATTCAAAATCCTGACACTAACCATAGCTCCCGGCTCCGATTCGATAGCCGACCGGTCAAAAGCGGTATTCAGGTCTCTGACGATAAAGTCAATTACAGGCCGTGCCCCCGCTTTATCATTACTGAATTTGCCCGAAAGGATTTCGATGATCGTCGGATCTATGCTGATCAAAGTGCACTGTCGTTCAACCGTCACAATACGAATGATGTTCTCGACCACTATTTCACCGATGATAACAGGGGGCAGTTCATTGAAGACCAATACATGTTGTATTCTCCCGAGTACCTCCGGATAATCAAAAGGTTTATGATATTCTTTTAAGCTATGCGCATTCCAGCCCTGGAGCAGGATTTCTTTAATAGCCGCTTGAAATTCCGTGTCTTCGGTATTATTCCCTTGTGCAATTTGCGCTTGTTTTTCTGCAATGACGGCTTCGCGTTCAAGATTCGAGGTGAAAATGATTATACAATTGTTGAAATTTCGTTCATCATTGTTCCAGTTTAACCGGCCCTCATCCAATAGTCCCATAATATTGATCATGATCCTTGGATGCGCCTTTTCTATTTCATCAAAAACTATGACCAGTTTATTGTTCAGGCGGTGTTTTCTAAATAGCTCGGGTTCTGTATTGCTGCCAATATAACCAGGAGGACTGCCGATAATTTCATTGATCTGTGCTTCGTGAGCTAATTTATTACAAGTAATGATATGAATTTCGTAGCCTTGCGAAGAAAGCGTCGAGGTGATCTGTTTCGCTGTTTCCGTTTTTCCAACTCCGCTTGGCCCTACAAAAAAGAAATTGAGCGGTTTTGACTTTCTCCGTATCCAGGTTGCGATGGCGTCAGCAATGTAGTCGAAGCTATCTTCCTGGCCCTTGACTGACTGTAATGAGGTTACCACCTTATGCGGATCGATCTGTTTCTTTTGCTTGGCTAATTCGTTGGCCAGCCTGATGGCGTCTACAAACAGCCGATCTAATTCATTAGCATCAAGGTCATTTTGATGATTTGACGGCGATAAAAATTGGCTTTCAAATCCATGGTTATCGTTGATTTGATAATAAAGTTTCGTATCGATACGTAAAGCTTCTGCCAATGACGATAACTGGTCCTTTACGACAGTTTTAAGGTCCCTTAACCCATAGGAGCTTTCGTTGAACGAGGAGGCTAATTTTCCCAAAAAAAATGGGGTGATATAGTTGAGCTGTATATCATATTGAGAAAGTGCGGTGGATTTGATGTATTCATAAGCAACCTGAACCAGGTCGGGTACTTTAAGCGGATTATAAACGAGAAATGAATTGATACGCCCGCAAAATTCCGGCCTGAATTGATGACCATCGCCACTTCGCGAAAGGGTATCTTTCAGCTTGTTTTGAAAATCTGTATTTAACAAGGCCTCGATCGAATTTCCGGGATGGTTTTTCAACTGCTCATTTTTTAATGCCACAACCCGGTCACGTTCAGCATTCGAAGTAAATATTAAAATACAATCTCTGAAATCACCCTCTTTCTCATTCCAACTCAAAGTCCCCTTGTCCAGCAACTGCATTAACGCCGTGATGACTTTTTCATGAGCTTTCTCGATCTCATCAAATAAAATCACCAAACGGCTGCTTTTTTCCAATTCTTCAAAAAGTTTTGGCGGTGTTTCGCTACCGACAAAACCCGTCGCCGATCCGATCAGCCTGTTGACGTCATGCTCCTGCTGATATAAATTCATCGCTAAAGGCACATACCGATAACCTGATTTTTTTAGTGACGCAGCCATTAATTCAGCCGTAAATGTTTTACCAACCCCACTGGTGCCGATCAGCAAAAAACTTAAAGGATTTTCCCGCTTGCGCAAATTGAAATGAGCTTTGACCTTCCTTGTTATTAAAGGCGTGATCTCTGACTGGCCGATAACCTTGTTTAAATTTGCCGTGAGGACCTCTTCATCAATTTCAATATGCAAGGGTATAATTATCTCGTTCTCCAGCAGTTCCGCAGTATTAAGATGCTTCAAACTTGTATTATAGAGTCTTTTTGAGATTTCCATGGTCGTTAACTCACGGCGGACTAAAGACTTTACTATTGTTTGAAGTTCGATAAAATCCAAAGGGATTTTTTCGTTGATCCTCAACCGTTGAACGATATGATTAATTTCTTCTTCATCTGGCAAGTCGATGAAATGAGTTAAGTCGTTATTAACCTTGACAGGATGCGTTCTTTGGCTAATGAAAATGTTATAAAAGTAAGCATTGCTAAAAAGCATATCGCTGTAGGCCCCGAAATGGGTATCCAAAGAAACAGCATCTTGGCAGTCATAGATAATAATGATCCGGTTCCGGAGTTCCGGGTTGCTGTCATATAATGCTTTTATATTGTTAAATAATGTAGCGTAGTTTTCCTGGTTTTCAAATGAAGTCGAGCCCGGCGAACGGATAATAATCGCGGACTTAACATCCTTAGAGTTCCTGGTTAATATCCTTTCCATATGCCGGTACATCTCCGCAACATTTTCACGCAACTTCCAAAACCCATTATTTGCGTTCATGTGTTTCACCTCGATATACCGGTCATCGTCATCGAAATTAACAGGCGCATCAGGCTTCGGCGCTTGCTGGGTATTGCGTACCGTATGAAGCGGGCTTTTAATGTGTGAAGCCCTGTAAACCTTATTGACGGTGACTGTTTCCTGCGCTTTGATCGCAGAATTCAGGTTTAAAAACTTTTTAAGATCGGTTTTACTGTAAGAGTGAAAGCGATTGTTTGTATCATAAAAGAGGACGATATCATAGTTCTCGTTCTTTAAATAGAGATATAATTGCTGCTGGAGGCTGTACTTTTTTAAATCCTCATCAACAAAATAGTCCTCCCAGTTACCGTAAATTGCGGTAAATAATCCCCTTTGTGAAATATTGATATTTGTAATTCTTTTTACCGGCATCCGCTTACGATTTGATCTATTTATTGATGAATCCGAGCTGCCGCTTCAACTCTTTTTTTATCCCAACCTTTGCCAGCGCGTTGGCATCCGCCAATTCATATTGGCTGTTATCACCTGTCCCTTTTGGAGGCGCGACGTCCCCCATCTGGTAACCTTGCTTGCTGATAATATCCTTGACCTCGTAGATACTTTTACGCAGTTCATCTTCGCTTAACGAACTATCATCATTGCGTTGAAAAACAACGTGGTTTTTAGTAAGGGTTTCATCGGGATGAATAATGACCGATATTTCAGTTCCATTACCGTTTCGCAATATCGCAAAGACACCTTCCCGCTGATCTGACTCCATTTCGCCACCGAGATAATTATGAGCCGGGATGCCATCATCCAATATTTTGACTTCGAAGCCTCTGGCCAGCATCGCATTAATAATGTCTTCGCTGATTCTGACCCTTTCCTCAGAAGCCATTCCTCTTCGTAAAGCCAGCTTTATTAATTCGCCCTGGTCGAATTTGATCTTCTCAAGTTCGGTAAATATTTCCTTTACCCTGTCTTCTGACAGATTAGGACTGTCTCTTTGCGATTCCAATTCATCTTTTAAACTTTGTGCTTGCCGCTCCAACGCCCCATACTCATCCTGGGTCCAAAAATCAAGCTCGACCTTTACCTCGCACCCTCCATCGTCTTTTATCCGATTTCCGTCCTCATCAGTAAAATAGACTTCGCTGCGGTTCCTGCTCATGATCTGCAGCAGCTCGATCGCCTCTTTCAAAACAAGGTTATGTATCGCTTCAAACTTTAATTGCTTTCTTAAAATATCCTCTTCCAGTTCCCATAGATCGCTGGTAAGGCTCGTCGCCAGAGCGATAGCCGCAGCCGGCGGAAGGCTTCCATTGCTAAAACTGGAGAACCTTTTTTGAAGCTCCCTTAGCCTTCCAGGAGCATATTTATCATGATTGGTCCGTTCGCTCACATCTTTTAACAAGATATCTAAATCTTTGATCATGAGCTGCGCCCGTCTCTTTTCATCCGCCTCCCGCTGGTAAATACCGGCCACCTCGCTTCTCACATAATTGATCTCCTGCTGTTGCCTGGCAAAAGATTTGTCCATTTTGTCGCCAAGTTCACCGATCTGATCCCCTGTCCATTCACGCAGGTCATTAATGCCCGCATAAAACTCATCTGCCTGACGTTTCATCGCAGCACGGTGCTTTGCTTCTTGCCGGGCCATTTCATTTTCCAGCCCATGGATCTCATGGTCCATCTGGTTCCTCAGATCCTGGAACCTACTTTGCGCGATGCGTTCAGCGTCTTGTTTTGCTTGCACAATAATGTTGTCCAGCTGCCCCTCCAGGTTCCTCAGCTGGCCTTGCTGCCGGATAAACTGGTCTTCGGTCTGGGAAAAAGATGACACTTTAATCGATTTGCTCATGATATATTTTAAATAGTGATATGCTGGTTAGGCACACCGATCATTAACTGGTAATCATTATATACATGTATTTCTATACTCCTGTCCCGCTCCTCAAAATAATGCGATTCTCCTTTAAGCTTGTCTGTCAGGTAATGTATCCGCTGATTCGATGACCCCCTAAGGCCTTTATTATCATTTAGTTTTTCCACATATTTTCCATCAATGAGCACATCGGTCAATGACAGTAAGGCCACAGCTTCTTCCCAATTGAGTTCCTTCAGGGTAAACCCCGAAAAGATAATGACATTGAGCTCGGGCCTGATCGACCTTACCATGGCTAATAACTTCACCAGTTTTGAAGCCTGCATAAAAGGTTCACCCCCGCTGATCGTGATCCCCGCAATTCTGTAATTCCCACAGATGTCTGCTGCAAGCCGGCCGACTTCCATCATTTTATTTTTAACAAACGGGATCCCGTCCGGCGTGACACAATTCCGGCAGTTAAACGGGCACCCCTGTACCCAGATAACAAGGCGGTTTCCGGGACCCAGTTCCCTGGTCCCGGTATCGCATATATCTAAAACGTTGATGTGATCCACCATTATTGTTTCTCCTTTAACTGATAAATTGGCAGCTGGTCCCGCTTTTCAATTATAGCCCGAATTTCCTGGTCATACTTCTCCAGCCTTTCTCTAATTTCTTTATTTAACAGTTCGACATGAGTCAAAACGCCTTCCCGCGAACCCAAAACGCCATAAATCTTTTCGTTTTCCAACCGATGCGCCGCAAATGTTCCTAATACCATATCATGTTCTTTGCTGATTTTTTCCAAGTCTGATTTTACTTCCGAAATTTTGATCACATACTTATTATAGTCTGTAACCAAGTCACCGTACCCTTTTGTAAAACCTTCGAAACAATCTTTTAGGGGTTTATGCGAAAGCAGTTTTAAGGTCTCTGTTAAACCATTCTGAATGGAATGCAGGTTCGCCGTTGCGGTATCTATATTCTCCCGTAAAGCATTTTCTAAAAAATCTTTTGTACTACCCAACGACTCATTTAAGGCACTGAGGTTCCTGATATGGGACTTGATCAGTTCCGTACTTTCCGCTTTTAATCCTAAAATATTGGACTCAATCTCTTTTTCGTCGACGCTGGCAAGCTCAGCCAATTTAGCTTCCAACGTCCTTATTTCAGATCTCAATATTTCCAGATCGGCATACTTTAGCTTTATATTTTCCTTTAGAATAAGGCGCTTTGATATTGCTAATATTTTTAGTATATTTGAATCTAAATGCACCAGATCGATAAAAATATGTTTCAAGGATTAAATATACTGGAGTTTACTGAGAAATTCTCAACGGATGCTAAGTGTTGGGACTACTTAGCTGCTCAAAAATGGGAAAAAGGCTACCAATGCGGTAATTGCGGCCATGTTCGTTACTATAACGGGAAGCAGGCGGGCACCCGGATATGTTCTAAATGCAAGTATTCGGAGTCGGCTACCGCTCGTACCTTATTCCACAAGCTCAAGTTTCCCATACGCAAAGCATTTCATATTATCTATACGATGTCCTGCAACAAAAAAGGTCTTTCCAGCTACGAACTGTCCCGTCAATTGAGCCTTCGGCAGAAAACTTGCTGGTTTTTCCAGCGAAAAGTGCAGGAAGCTATGCGTAGTTCGGGAAACAACCTCCTTAATGGCACTGTACAAGTTGATGAATTTTTCGTTGGTGGTCCCGAAACAGGCAAACCCGGTAGAGGTAGTGAAAAGAAAAAGCTCGTGGTGATGACCCTTCAGGTTGATGCCTTCGGCATACACCGTTGCTATGCCAAAGTGATTCCCAATGCGACAAGTGATGAGTTAGGGGCTTTCTTACAGGAGAAGGTAGCTGCGCAAGCAACCATAAAAACAGATAAATGGTCTGGCTATACGCCTTCTAAAACAGATTTTCCTAATCTGCAACAGGAAAAATCCGATAAAGGCAAACGGCATCCCTTAATGCACAGGCAAATCATGATGTTCAAAGCCTGGCTACGGGGGATTCATCACCATTGCTCACACCTGCAGAGGTATATCGATGAGTTTTGTTACCGCTTTAACAGGCTTAAGTATCCCGACAATATGTTTCATAACCTTATCAAAACGATGATCGGAGCCGGACCGATATATCTGCAAAAATCATGGATTATTTAAACGCCTTATTCTATTTTCCTTTTCGTCTAGCAACGCTTTGGTTTTAGCTACTTCAGCAGTAATTTTTTGATTTTCACTATCAGCCTCCTCAATCTCTTTTGTTAGCACACTCGCAAACTGTTCCATTTCCCGTTTAAACAATGGGGAATTAAATTGCTCCGAAATCGTATGGCTGATCTCGCTAAGGTCCGAGGCAATACCCTGGGCGTTATTTTCATTGACGCTCTGCGCCAAAAGCCTGATCTGTACTTTTATTTCTTCAATATCCATATACGTCAGTTAAAAACCCGGTTATAATAAACCGTTCCATTCAGGTCTTTTATTTGTAGCCAAGGGTCAGTTAATAGGTCTTCGTTGAAAATTGCCTGATATTTTATAACCTTTTGATTATTGATCAAAAAATAGGAACTGGCAGAGCGCTCGTTCAATTCCGTCAAATCAATAGAAAATGATTTTCCGCGATACGAAAAATGAAATATTTGGCCGGGCTCTACTAATAACCAGGTAGAAAAAGGCAAGGTGGCTGTGCATTTTTCCGGGTAGCTATCCATCTCAATTATACCGGGTTCCATGATTTGTTTTAGACTTACCGGTTGAGCCGCCAATTCATCACAGCCCATTAAGGAGGTGTCGATCCCTTCAATGAAAGGTATCAGAGACCTATAAGCCGTCAGCGGGGACTGGATCCAGATGGGGCCACTTAAGGAAGCAGTACGTACGTAGTTACAAATTGCTTCTGCAAGAGCAGTGAAGAATGGCTTCAGCAAAAGCTCTTTATTGAAGATTTGTTTAAATCCGCTGTTCCCAAAATGTAAATTTTGCCGGTCAAAAGCATGTTGATTGCCAGCGATCCTGTTGCGGGGGTCCGTTACCAGATCGTTTAATGCCAGGATATGCTGGTAATCAAATAATGCATCAAAAACCTGATCATTGGTTACGCCAGGTAGGAGAAACCGGCTGATGGCTGTAAAAAAATCTTTCTGAAAAGGTCCAATAGCAAGCTTGCTGATCGCAAACCCGGAGAAACCCGAGTCATCGTTATCCCCTGCTAATACCCAGCAAGCATTGCGTTCAATAACGATCACAGAAAACTTACCAGGCGCCACTTGACCTATTAGCCCGTCAACAGCAGAAGATATAGTATAGTCTCTTGGAAAGGATGTCTTTAACGACTCCAGCAGCCCTGGAACCGCGTATAACTCGTAAGTTAAAACGATGGAGCGTTCATCAATTTCCTTGCAAGCGGCTAATATGCTTTCGGACGCTAATTTAAGCTGCGTTTCAGTTGTTATGGAGGCTGAAGCAAACGATAGCCGCTGAAAATACTTAACCGCCAAAACATTGTTGGCAGCAAAATATATAACTTCACCGTTCCGTACCAGTATAGCCATGTAAATCAATTAGTTTTATCAAATCAGGGTGACTCAAATCAAAGTCGCCTTAAAAAAGGTCACCAAGAGAAAAATTGAGCTTGGAAAAGAGAATCCCGAAAAGCTGACAAAGATTTCAATCGTGACAAATTTTAGCTCACACATACTATCTACTAGATAATAAGGTGTGTAATTTATGAATAAATATCCTTACTGTCAATACGATATCCCTAAATTTCTTAAAAATAATATACCGACCGGTACTAAACATCACAGTAACTCCTCAAAGGGCTCAGGCTCTACTCCACGATTAATCCGCTGTTACAGAAATCCAATAAATACAAATGCGCTAAAACGCATTAAACCCCCTCAAGTCATCATCGCGACCCGTCTTACAGATCACAAAAGAATTCTCGGCATAAATTGAAAAGATGGATGATTGGGTTGTTGCTTTTTTCATAATTGGTTATAGATAAAAAAGCCCCCCTCGTTTTCCGGGATGCTGATGATATATTTTTGAGTTTTAAGATTATATAAGGCACTCCCGAAATTATTGGAATAATCAGGACTCACGCGATAATAATTATGTTCAAAATAAAACTGTATATTTTGGTGCCATCAATGCAAGAAATTAGCAAAAAGTTTACCATATAAATTCTTTCAATTTGCTATATTAGAATAATAAAATAGCTATGAGCGATACACACCATTCCTGTTCTAATTGTAACATCACAACCAAAGGCGTTAAAATTTTGCAATGCAGAAGTTGCGGAAAAGTATTTTGTGAAAAATGCACGATATACAAGTCAAAATTTTTCGGATCAGAGAAACTCTGCCCGGGATGTCAAAAAGATAGTTTTTGGTTCACAACATTAGGAAAAATAGCATAAACTCAACATCCCGGAATATCAAAGCTGATGATAAATTGATGATCACCAGCGATGTTTTTATCCGTTAAACGCTGATTTTCAAAATATGACAAGGGGCTTCGCTAAAGATTGCTTTGAGGTGGACTATACGCGGCAGTGAATTTCAAGAAATCAAATAAGCAATAGCGAGTCTGCAAAGGGAGCCGATTATAAAAACCCTACTGCAATAACTTTGTGGATGGGCAAAATGGCACAAAAAGATAAAGGTTCGTTATTTTATTTAAGAATGATTCATCAAATTATGCTTGTGTTGAATTTCGGGCGTCAAAGGCATAAGGAAATAGTGATTTTTTGGCTGGATAATGAAATTTTTATTCCCAACCGTTTGAATAAGTGTTTTTGGGGTCGGATAACTCAGAACGCTCGAAAGAAACTGTTTCTACTCAGTTTCAAGCAACCATGTTTTCGCCATACTGAAACTGCTTGCCTGGGTAACGGAGTCCTCATACCTCACTTTGTTAAGATGTGCCGTGAATAAAATATAAAGCGCAACGATTTGTATAACAATGTTTTATAGAAAATGACAATAGGTCTACCACAATACATTTCTGTTTATATTGCTTTTTGTTCTCGATATTATACAAACAATCGGTGGGAAGGCGCAAAATAAACTTGAAAAAAGGTAGTCTACTAATTTTACAATCCTGTTTTATTGACAATCTCCCGATTTTCTAATCCCTTTCTCTTTTAGCATTTTTTTTAGGGGTATCCCTTAATGACCCAAATGCCTTTTCTAACTCTCCTTTCATTTGCATCATTAACCACAGGTGAAAACTTGTACATCATGCAAAATCAAGGAAATTATGACCTCATTAGATTTAATCACCAGAGAAGACCTCGAACACTTCAAGACTGACCTGTTTGCAGAGCTACGCAAGTTAGGTATCAATTCTACAATAGAGCAAACCGGTAAAAAATGGTTGAAAAGCGCCGAAGTAAGGAAGCTATTAAAGATTTCAGCAGGAACTTTACAAAACCTGCGAATCAATGGCACGATAGCGCATAGCAAAGTCGGCAGCCTGCTTTATTATAATCAGGAGGATATTACCCGGTTACTTGAAGGAAACACCTCAAAAAGATAACCCGATGAAACTATCCTATCCAATAGAACAGTTTCTGCGTAAAGCATCAAATGACAACCGTTTGCTGCCATCCCATATCAGCCTGTTTACATCTATGTTCTATTACAGCCCTGGCGATACTCCCGAAATTTTTTTTAAGGTTAGCCGAAAAAAATTGATGCGTTTTTCACGGATCAAATCCGTTGCCACCTACCATAAATGTATCCGGGAACTGGTAGCTTACGGCTATATCATCTATCAGCCATCCTATGACCCGTACCGGGCAAGTATGGTGTCACTTACCTCTAATAAATAAGAATTATGAAAGAGACAACCGTATTAGGTTTCTATCCCGCTTTAGAAGCTGGTTATGAACCACGCAATTATTCCTGGACAACGGAGGATGTGCCGGTAGGCGAATACGAAGCCAAACTGGACTTTATGATCTGGTCGAAAAAACAGGTCGCCATTAACTGCTATTTGACGACCCCTAAATCGGGGCAACATTTCAGGCTTACAGCCTATCGTAATAAGGCAGAAGATTACCTGGCAGGTGCAATAGCCGTCCGCTTTTTGCCGTTCGGTTCTGTCCTTTTGGTAACCATCGAACTCAACGGAAGCGGCAACCCCAAATGGACTAACGCCGTCCTAATCCGAGCAGTTAATGAGGAATTGCAGCCGGTAAAAGGCCACGATGCGCAGCATCGTTTGGAGTTTTAACCGCGTCCATTTTTGAAAAAAATGGAGCAAGCGGAAGTTGGGCAGAGCCCTACTTTGCTTGCCCCACGCTATCGCTACGGGGGTTTGACTTATACTCCGGGTATAAGTTGAGGCCCCAGGGCTATCGCAAAGCCCGAAATCATTATAAGTCAAGTTATAAGTCAGTACAAAAATGAGCACTAAAGATAATAATACCAAAACGCTACGCTTTTCGGATGATACGGGTGAAAAGCTCGGAAAACTTGCCGAAAAATTTGGACGGGGAAAGCAGGTTTTCTTTGAGCAGATGGTAGAATATTTCCACCGTACCAAAAAAGATCCCATAGATATTAACGACGAAATACTTAAAAACACGCTCGTTAAAAATCATGATACTTATATCCGATTTATCCGGGCGCAGGAAGAAAAAATACTAATCCCTGTCAAAACTGAAGTTGACCGTATGGTACAATCCCAAATCAAAATACTTGACTGCTTTAATGGGCAGGTTTTGAAAGCTAATAAGGACTTACTAAATAATCAGCAGGCACAGATCGAGAAATTAACGGAAACAGATAAGTTGCTCAAAGCCATTACTGAAAAACAAGAAACCAAAGAAAGCCTGAAACTTAAATTTCTGTATATCCTGAACAGCTATAATAAGGCAAGAGAAAACTTTGGTTTTGCGACTTCGGCTAAAGAAAAAGAAGAATTACTGTTAATGACACGCCAGCAAATCACAAAACTTTAATCCTGAAATTGAATGTATATCAATATCACCGACAGCGAAACCGCAGATAATAAAGGAAGCAGCGCCGGCCTGGTTCATTATTTGGACAAGGAAAACCGGACGGACAAGGAAAAGCAGCAGGAATACTGGTTTAACCACGAGCGCAATAACATTGTTTCTAATGAGGTAAGGCCAGCCATTGATTATAATATAGCCAAATTGAGTAAGGTTGACGCTAAGTTTTTCCTGGTCAATATCAGCCCAAGTCAAAAAGAGATTGCTTTTCTGAAAGAAAAATACGGTGAGGGTGGTGCAAAGGAGCACCTGAAAGCTTACGCAGTATCCATCATGGATGAATACGCCCGGAACTTTAAAAGGCCGGGTATAGAAAGCGGCAAAGACCTGCTCTGGTTCGGCAAACTGGAAATGCACCGTTATTACAGTCATAAAGAACCGGAAGTGAAACAAGGTATCAAAAAGCGGGGCGAACGCAAGGACGGCGAACAAATGCACATACAGGTGATCGTCAGCCGTAAAGATATTACCAACAAGATTAAACTTAGCCCAATGAATAAATCAAAGGGCAAAAATACCGAGCATTCTAAAAAAATGGGACAGTTTGACCGTTCAGCCTTTAAATCATCGGGAGAGCGGCTATTTGACACGCAGTTTAGTTTTGACCGTGCTTTAACAGAAACTTTCCGCTATGCCAATACGCAAAAGAAAGGCAGCCTGGAGCAAAGAATGGCGCTTCACGCGGAAAAGAGAAGCCAGGAAGAAGCACAGAAATTACGACCATCTGAAAAGCTGCAACAAATGCCGGGCAAAAAGACAGATTTGGTACAAGATAAAACCTACCTGAAACCGCCTGAACCGACACAATTCCTGAAAAGTTTATTTAATAAAACCGCACCGGACAGCGCACCAGGGATACCGCGTAAGAAGAAAAAGAAGAAAATCAAAGACCAGGAACAAGACCAGCAACAATCTTTATAAATCATCATCATGCAAACAGGAGAAGATACGCAGGGACTACGCAAGATCATCGACTTTACCCGGTTGATTAGCCTTTTTATTTTGGCTATCCATTTCTATATCTGCTGTTACCAGGCATTTAGCCACTGGCACTGGACGGCAGGGATCACCGACCGTATTATCGGCAATATTGCCAAAACAGGCTTGTTCAGTAATATATGGAAACCCAAACTGGCGGCATTGCTGTTTCTAATTATTTCATTAGTTGGTGTTAAGGGAAAAAAGGATGAAAAAATGAATTACCGCAGCATTACCGCTTACATGGTTACGGGCCTACTAATTTACTTCATCAGCGTGTTATGTTTTTACCTGCGCACAACAACCGCCATAGTTGCTATCAGTTATATGGTATTAACCGTAACGGGCTATTTACTGATCCTGACTGGCGGCACTTATTTATCACGTTTACTCAAAGACAAGCTGAACAAGGATATATTTAATACCGATAACGAAACATTCCCGCAGGAAGAAAGATTACTGGACAACGAATATTCCGTTAATCTGCCCGCCATCTATAATTTAAAGGGCAAACAGCGTAAAAGCTGGATAAACTTTATAAATCCCTTTCGGGGCATATTGGTAGCCGGAACGCCGGGAGCAGGTAAAAGCTACTTTGTTATCCGTCATATTATTGACCAGCATATAAAAAAAGGATTTACTTTATTTCTCTATGACTTTAAATATGATGATTTGACTAAAATAGCCTATAACAAGCTGTTGAAATACAGTAAGAATTATCCCATCAAACCGGCCTTTTATGTGATCAATTTTGACGACCTGAATCGTACCCATCGCTGTAACCCGCTCGACCCGCAAAGTATGGAAGATATAACGGATGCCACAGAAGCAAGCCGTACTATTATGTTAGGGCTAAACAGGGAGTGGATTAAAAAGCAGGGGGACTTTTTCGTAGAAAGCCCGATAAACTTTTTAACAGCCATTATTTGGTATTTAAGAAAATACCAAGACGGCAAATATTGCACACTGCCACACGTAATCGAACTAATGCAAGCTAATTACGATCATCTATTTGCAGTATTGGAACAGCAGGAGGAAATAAAAGTATTGATAAATCCATTTATTTCTGCTTATCACAACAAGGCAATGGCACAATTAGAGGGGCAGATTGCCAGTGCCAAGATTGGTTTAGCGCGTTTATCTTCACCGCAATTATATTATGTATTAAGCGGTAATGATTTCACGCTGGACGTTAATAACCCCAAAGAACCCAAGATAGTCAGCATCGGTAACAACCCACAGAAATTACAGATTTACGGTGCGGTACTATCGCTTTACATTTCCCGTATGATTAAACTGGTGAACCGGAAGGATCAGCAGAAATGCAGTTTGGTTTTTGACGAGTTTCCTACCATTTATTTTAATAACATAGATAGCCTGATTGCTACCGCGAGGAGCAATAAAGTGGCTACCACTTTAGCGGTGCAGGATTTCAGTCAGCTAAAAAAGGACTACGGCGCAGAAATGGCAGACGTAATTACCGGGATAGTCGGCAATGTTATCAGCGGGCAGGTGACTGGTAGTACTGCAAAAACTCTATCGGAAAACTTCGGCAAGATTGTACAGGATAAAAGTAGTATGACTATTAACAGTAGTGATACATCCACTACTAAAGCTACCCAACTGGACTACGCCATACCTGCCGCTAAAATTGCAGCACTTTCATCAGGTGAGTTTGTGGGCATTGTAGCGGATAACCCTGATTGTAAAATCCAGCTTAAAGTTTTTCATAGCGAGATACAGAATGACCATACGGATATTAAGGCCGAAGAAGATAATTATAAGCCTATCCCCGCTATAGCCAAAGTAACCGAAGAAGATATACAAGAAAATTATTTAAGGATTAAACAGGATATTACGGACCTCTTTAAAGAAGAACTGGCTTTATTAAATGCAAAGGATGTTTTGGAAGAAGCGGCACAGCAGCCATCTGGTGAGCCTAAAGAGGAAGAAGAAAAATCAAAAGAAAACGGAGAAGTATCGGGGCAAACGATTTCTATGTAAATAAAGAAAGAATTAAATTAAAAGGCTATGATTTTTCTCCTGAAAATGATTTTATCGATGCAATTGCCCACTACCCTCAAAACATGAGCATCTAAAAAATCTTCGTTCCGCTGCATCTATTCACTTCCAAGCTTAAATAGCATTACAGCTTTCCCATCATCAAACTGAATATTCCAGACATGCCAGGCTTTAAAATAGGCACTTGTAATTTTAATAAGTTGTAACGTTCCGTCGGCTAATTTGATTTTATACTGCATGTATTACCTATTAAAATATATGATACACTAAAGAGACGTTTATATAACTTAATTATTGCCGTTAGGCAGGTTTAACTTCATTTACCTTCAAACAGTAAAATAAGAAAGTCCCTAACACTCGCTGCCGGGGACTTTCAACCTAAACCTTATCACAATAGCAAGCAAGACGCTTGCATTTAGATAAGTGCAAATTATATATTATAATGGATTATTTCTTATTTCTCTTCCAAATAAGTTAGGCCAAACCTCTTATGGTGAAAAATCATTTGATACCATTCCCAAAATCGCCAGGGCTTTATTGTAAAAGTCCTATAGAGGGTTTTATCTTTAATATCGGGATGAGTTTCTAAAAAGTAGGCATATTTTCGCTGGCATCCCTCAAAGGATTTCCCTTTGCCCCCCTCTTCATTGTAATAAAAACTGCCATCAATATTACTATAGGTGTAGTTCTCCTGAAAAAAGAAGTTAAACAATGGCAGGTTACTAATTACAACAATTGCCACTATAATGATCAGTATCTTTTTCATAATTATGGTTGTTTAATTACATGGACCGCTACTATTTGGCGTATAACCACCAGTTGTATTAACATTGGGTTGACCTTTCATATCTTCTATACTGCCGCCCAGATGTGCTGGTGTCATAGCCTTATCTAATGACATTGTGGCGCCGTTCAATCCAACAACTCCCATCGCGTCCGGTATCGTAATGCCACCCGCTTGACAAGCGCTACTTACAAAATTGGTACAATTAAAAGTATTTAAATCATAGGTGCCTGGAGGATTAGCTACATAGTTGGTAATTTGATTAAATTGGGTTGCACTAACCGTGTAACTTATACTGACATTATAATTTAAGTCTCCACCATTATCGACAATTTTCGAAGGAGCGTTAAGTTTGGCATAACCGGTCGCATTGGGATAAAAACCAACGGTTTGCGTTATTGAAGTACTCCCGCTTGATTTAGTAAGTCCAATAGCAACGTGACCAACACTATTGGGCCCTATGTCAAACGACGTTCCTGGCCAGGGTTCTTCGACGTACACCGTTATTGTCATTTTTGCATTTGGATCAGTGATATTTCCGAAGCACTTCATTAAAGCTTTTGAATTAACCGCATCTTTATTTTCATCTGGCAGATTAGATGGTTCTGATGCAGGGCTTGAACTGCTGCCCGTCCCGCCACCGCCGCCGCCCGCATCTCCGGTACTTCCAGTATAACCACCACCGCCGCCGCCACCACCGCCATCATCATAAATCGTTGTAGTGCAGTCTAATTCTGAATAGACGGTAAACACCCCATCACCGTCAATGTAACTGCTGTCATTCCATTGACAATCCTGTTGAATAGAAACTTCATCAGTTTGAAATTTTGATGATTGTGTTGTACTGGTTTGTGCTGTTGTAGAAGAAGTCGACTTAGGTTTAATTTTGCCCATCAGTTTACCATTCCCATAGACATCCCCGCTAATTAATTTATAATTTTGGTCATAAATAAATACCCGGCCTGTAAAATCAGCAACTGTCGCCTTCTGTTTTCGTTGCAAGTAAATGGCATCGGGAATAATTTCTAAAATTCTGGATTGAATTTTCCCTGTTGAATCTCTTATAAATGCCAATTTACGGTATCCCTGTTTTACATTTTTAAAAGTGGGCTGGCCATTTAAGTAAACAAGCCAGTAATTCCCTTTCGTATTATTAACCGATTGTGCCTTTTCCCAGGCAAACGGTACGGAAGAAAGTGCAAATGTTTTATTTGAACCTGCCGTACTTGTTGCATTCAAGCTATTGGTATTTGATGGTGTTGAAGCATTTTTGCCGTACCAATCTTTAACTTGAGCGAGTGACAGCGATTGAAGCGAATCGGCGTTTTGTAAAGCAGATTTTGGGTTGGCTGACTGCTGATCTTTTTTACAGGAAATAATCATACTCAATAAGAGTAGCATTGAAATTAATTTCGTTTTCATAGCTTTTCATTGATTTTAGAACGGGTTTGCATTGGTTAATTTTTGACTTATGTCAAAATTCCTTTTTTACCACGTACCCTGCTTAGGGTTTCAGGGCTTATTCCCAGGTAAGAAGCTACTTGCCCCATTGATGCTTTTTTCAAAATACCAGGGTGGGATTTAAGTAGTAATTCGTACCGTTCTCTTGCTGAAAGCGTCCGAAGCAAAATTGACCTTTCTTCGCTTTGTATATAATATTTCTCTGTAACTATCCTGCCTATATAATTAAACTCTTTAAAGTCGGCATAAATAGCTTGTAAATCAGTCCACGACATAGATTGAATCACGCTATGTTCCAGTATTTCAATACTTTCTGCTGCTGGCTGTTGGGTTAAAAAGCTATAGATAGAGATCATAATATCTCCCTGGCCCATGAACCACGAGGTACATTCCTTACCCTCTTTAGTGTAATAATAGGCCCTTGCAAATCCTTCTTTAATAAAAAAGATTTTCTTCGCAGTCTGGCCTTCAGTAAGCAAAAGATGTTTTTTAGGATAATGATCCTCGGTGATATAGCCTGCGAATGCCTGCTGCAATCCGGCTGATAACGGAGCAATGAATGTAAGTGTTTGTAATAGCAAATCGGCATCCATAAAGCAAAAATTCTTTAGTTAAAACGATTTTGATATTTATCAAGGCTTATTCAGGCGATAGTACTTTTCTTTGAAATTACAATTGGTACTTATTAGTTAACACCGGAATGCTTAAAATATTGCCCTTGTAAGATTTCAGTTCGTTGAATTAACCGAAAAAATGGATTAGCCTATGGATAAACTGCTACTTATTTTCCTGCCTAAGTGAAAAGTTGTTGCCAGTGAACAGGCGTGTCAGGGCTTACCTAAAATATAGCTAATATGATTCAGGAATTAAGTACCCGGCTTTCAAAACAATTAGAGCAGGATTTGGAACAAGTTGTTTTACAGATCAAAGATCCATTCAAGAAACTCACGAGCGCCTTAAAACTCATTAGGGAAGCCCTTAAAAAGTTAAGGGGATATATCACCCAATATCCATTTGAAAACAAAGAAGAAGAAATACTCATCTTCAAGTTTACCAAGCCTGCATTTTATCAGTGGCAAATTTATTATACGGAATTATATACCATCGAGGCCGATTTGCCATTCGGTGACCTGGAAAAGCAAGTTGCTTACCTACAACAGGAGCTACACTACATCGAACGTTTTTTCCGGCAATATGCCTTTCTCTACCAATACTATAAACTCGGCGCTGTTGAACTGGATACCCTGTATTTCGTGCGAGGTGTCGATGTTCAAAGTGTATTACTACCAAACGTGCCTGATCTCGACCCTGAATTTTGCACCAGTTGCGGTTACCTTTTTTCCAAGTTTAAGGCTTTTGAGGGCTTGCAGGAATGGGTTAACGAAAGACTACAGTTCCTAAAGAAAAATCCACTTACACCATATCAGATTGGAAATGATCCCGGAGAGATGAACTGGACTGGCGATACGATCAACCTGGCCGAAGTCGGTATCGGTTTTTTCAATACGGGGCAAGTCAGGAACGGCACGGCAAGCCTATCCGAAATTTTCCGATGGCTGGAAGAAAAGTTCCAGGTCAGCATAGGCGTTCCGTCCAAACGTTTGGCTGAACTCAGGCGCAGAAAACGACTAAGCCGGACCAAATATCTTGACGAAATGAAAGAAAGCATCATCCATAAATTGGATAAGGAGGACGAGCACGACCCAGACAGGGTAAGTAATAGGTAAAATACATAATAATGATCAGCGCAAATATCAGGTTTAAAGCAATTTAACTTTTATAGTTAAGGTATCCCTAAATGGTTCAATAAAGATTTTGGGGTAGTTGAAAATTTGCTTTTGTAAATCACGGCACAATTGGGTGCCGTGCTAAATGTAAAATATTATGTTACACTATTTCACATGGCAAGCCTTTTTAGTCGCTGCCCTAATCCTTACCCTCACCTGGTATGCGGTGGTTATCCTTCTCTTTTACCGCAAAGAATTAAATGATTTTATAAGCGGCAACCGCCCGCCTGCCATGCATCCCGAACCGTTGACCCACGCATGGGATGAAGACTTTGAGGACGACCCTTTAGCCGATGAAGAAAATTTGATAGGCAAGCCTGTTATGCCCGAGGGAATGAGCAGGTTGAGTATGTCGCAATTCGGCTTTGCACCGAATGTTAAGGAAACTGCAATTCAAGATGACCACAGGGACACAGCTTTAGGACTAATACCTGATGTGTTGGAAGAACTGAAAAGCATCTTTCATATCCTGGATACAGAGCATGGGGATAAGGAAGATTTCATATCGCTGTTTGGTTTGGTAAGCTCCAAGTATCCTAAAATCAGGAACACTTCAAACCAGCAAGCCTTAAACGATTATATCCGTGAAAACCTTGCCTTTGAAATTTCAAACGAGGAATTGGACAAACTCTGGATATAATCTAAACACCTTTCAAACCACTGTTTAATCAATTTCTAATTAGTGTAATCCTAAAAATTAAAATCATCATGAAAAGTCAATTCATAAGTCCCAAAAAGTTATATATCGCTAAACTATTGTTGCTTGCCTTCATAGTCAACGCCTACTCCTTGTTACTCGATGCCTTTAATGCAATGGCCCAAGATGGAAACGCTGGTATCCAACAAGCAACCACGATGGTCAAGGGATATTTTGACACCGGTTGCAGCCTCATGTACGCCATCGGTGCGGTTGTCGGCATAGTAGGTGCCATCAAGGTATTCAACAAATGGAACGCCGGTGAACCGGATACCAATAAGGTTGCCGCCGCATGGTTCGGCTCATGTATTTTCTTAGTTGTGGTAGCCACTGTAATCAAATCATTTTTCGGGTTATGAGCAGCGTTTATCATATCAACAAGGGAATTAACAAACCGATTGAATTTAAAGGTTTGCGCGCACAATACATCGCTTATTTGGCGGTAGGGCTTGTTTCACTATTGGTCAGTTTTGCCGTGTTGTACATCTGCGGCCTAAGCCTCTTTATAATTCTGCCGGTGATCTTAGGCTTAGGGACAGCCTTGTTCCTTATCGTATTCCGGTTAAGCCACAAATACGGCGAACATGGCCTGATGAAATATTTTGCCAAAAAACAACTGCCCAAATACCTATGGTTCAGTTCCCGCCGCTTATTCACCCAACTAAAAACAAAATCATGAACAGTAGCAGAAACAGTTTTCCGACAAGCGGGGGAATAAAGGGCGCTGATATATGGCCCTTAAGCAAAGTAGAAAATGCCGCTATCCTTTCAGCTAATGGCGATATCACTATCGCCTACGAAGCGGGGCTGCCGGATATTTTTTCATTGTCTGACCGGGACTATGAAGCCTACCACCAGGCATGGGTAAAAGCAATCAAGGTATTGCCGCAATTCAGCATTTTTCACAAACAGGATTGGTTTACCGAAGCTGCATATAAGGCAAACTTTGAAAAGATGGATAAAAGTTTCCTATCCCGTTCAAGTGAACGTTTTTTCAACGAACGCCCGTACCTGGCGCACCGCTGTTATATATTCCTCACTAAAAAGCCCAATGACCGTAAACTTGCCTCATCGGTCTACAGTAATATCCTACGCAAATCAATCGTTCCGCAACAAACTATTAACCCTATTTTATTTAAAGATTTTCTGGACTGCACGGGCCAGTTTGAACGCATCCTGACCGACAGCGGTTTTGTTTCCATGCAGAGGCTGAATAATGATGAACTGGCGGGAACAGCAAACCATCCAGGTATTATTGAGCAATTTTGCTTTTTGCTGAACCCCGGCCAGCAGTCCGTTATCAGGGATATTCATTTAAAAGACGAAATAAAGGTTGGCGACCAGCATTGTGAGTTGTACACCCTTTCGGATGCCGAAGATTTGCCCGCGCTTTGCGGAAGCCGTATCAATTATGATAAGTACAGCACCGATAAAACCAAGTTCAGCATTGGGTTTGCCAGTCCTTTAGGCCAGCTATTGAATTGTAACCACATCTATAACCAGTACATCTTTATTGAGGATGCCGGGAAGACGATCAAGCGGCTCGAAGCAAAGAAATTGCGGCTGCAATCCCTGTCCGCTTATTCGAGGGAAAATGAAATTGGCCGGGATGCCTGTAATGATTTCTTAAATGAAGCTATCGGGGAGCAACGTTTACCTGTCAAAGCGCATTTTAATGTATTGGCCTGGTCGGACGATGCAGCCAAAATTAAAGACCTGAAAAATTTAGTCGGCTCCGCTATGGCGCAGATGTATGCCACGGCCAAACAGGAAACCGACGGTGCGCCGCAGGTTTGGTGGGCTGGTTTACCCGGCAACGAAGCAGACTTTCCGATGAATGACACCTTTGACACTTTCGTGGAACAGGCGACCTGCTTTTTTAACCTTGAAACGAATTACCGCGATAGTATCAGCCCCTTTGGTATCCGGTTGGGCGACCGCCTTTCCGGCAAACCGGTGCATGTAGATATTTCTGATGAACCCATCCAGCAGGGGTTTACGACCAACCGCAACAAGTTCATTTTGGGGCCAAGCGGTTCGGGCAAAAGTTTCTTTACTAATCACATGGTTCGCGCCTACTACGAACAGGGCACTCATATCGTTTTGGTGGATGTAGGGCATAGCTATAAAGGATTATGCGACCTGGTAGGTGGCTACTACTTCACCTATTCGGAAAACGACCCGATCAAATTCAATCCTTTCTATTTATCCGAGGGCGATATACTGGACACCGAGAAAAAGGAAAGTATCAAGACCCTGATGTTAGCCTTATGGAAAAAAGATAATGAAACATTCCGCAGGTCGGAATATGTGGCGTTATCAAATGCACTCACAGGCTATTTTCAACACCTGGTTAAATACCCTGACATCTTTCCCTGCTTTAATACTTTCTATGAATACCTGAAAGAAGAATATTTACAGGTACTCGAAGATGGCAAGGTAAAGGAAAAAGATTTTGACATAGGTAATTTCCTATATGTGCTTAATCCCTACTACCGGGGCGGGGAGTTTGACTATTTGCTGAATGCTACCGAAAACCTCGACTTGCTTAATGAAAGGCTGGTTGTTTTTGAAATAGATTCCATAAAAGATCACCCCATCCTTTTCCCGGCGGTAACGCTGATTATCATGGAAGTATTTATCTCCAAGATGCGCAAGCTAAAAGGCATCCGAAAGATGATTTTGATAGAGGAATGCTGGAAAGCAATTGCTAAAGAGGGCATGGCCGAATACATCAAGTACCTTTTTAAAACGGTCAGAAAATTCTTTGGTGAAGCGGTAGTGGTAACGCAGGAAGTTGAGGACATTATCAGTTCGCCGGTTGTCAAACAAGCAATCATTAATAATTCGGACTGTAAAATTCTTTTAGACCAATCGAAGTATCAGAACAAGTTTGACCAGATACAGGAACTTTTAGGATTGACTGAAAAGGAAAAAGCGCAGATCCTTTCTATGAATAAGGCCAACGACCCAAAGCGTAAATACAAAGAAGTATTTATCTCGCTTGGAGGGCAATACAGCAAGGTTTATCGCACGGAAGTTTCCCCCGAGGAATATTTGGCCTATACAACAGAGGAAAGCGAAAAGGTCAGGGTACAGGAGTACGCCCGGAAATACGGCAGTATCCAAAAAGGTATCACCGTGTTGGCGCAGGAAATCAGGGACAAAAAGAAATAATTAACCCAATAATTAACCAATCGGTGCAATCAAAGAAACATCGGTGCAATCTTCAATAATATGAAACGAGCCTATTTAGTATTAGCGTTAGCCATCATCGGCTTATCAGCTTGCCAAAATCAAAGCGACAGTGTAAAAGCATTTATACCCGGCACGTATATAAACTCAGCAAAAGGTGAATATGCACAGGCGGAAGACACATTAACCATTACCCTGGCGGGTAATAACGCTTATTTCATTACAAGAAATACTACTTATCAGGCCATCCGTGACGGGAAATTACTGCCCAAGCACCACAAAGTTAAAAAACTGAATGGCGTATTTGACCCGCAAACGCAGCTACTGAACGAAACCATTAACGGGCAAGTTTTCAGATTTGACCCGGCTAAACGGGTATTAATCATCAATTCCAAAGGCGAATACAAAAAGATCAATTAACAAAATTTATTAACCATCAAAATAGAATAATCATCCTTAAAAGGTGATTAAAGGGGGTTTATTATGAAAAAATACATGGTCATTCTGCCAATTTCCGCAATGACAATCTTTATATCTATACCTAAAGGTGCAGATGCTCAATTTATAGTCGGGTCCGTAATCTCATCCACCGTAGGCAGGGTTATACGTGCAATTGACTTGCATGTACAAAGTTTGCAAAATCAAACGATCTGGCTGCAAAATGCTCAAAAGGCGTTAGAAAACCAGTTATCCAAACTGAAACTAACGGAAATATCCGACTGGTCGCAAAAGCAAAAAGATCTGTTCAGTTCCTATTACCAGGAACTATGGCAAATTAAAACGGCTATCGCTTATTATTCAAGGATCAGCGAAATGACCCAAAAGCAAGTCGCGCTGGTCAGTTCCTATAACCGGGCTTGGAACCTGCTGAAGTCGGACAAACACTTTACAGCCGACGAACTCACTTATATGAGCAACGTCTATTCCGGCATCTTACAGGAAAGCGTCAAGGATTTAGATCAAATATTGCTGGTCATTAATCCCAATAAAACACAGATGCCGGATGCCAAAAGAATGGAGATTATCAATAAGTCTGCCGACCACATGGATAGCAATTACAACGATATGCAACAATTCAACAGCCAAAACGAAATACTTAGCCTGCAAAGGGCCGGTGATGAGAATGAAGTAATAACGCTAAAAAAATATTATGGAATCCAATAAGGTAAAAGCTCTTTTAAGCCCTTTTAGGGGGTTGGGGTTACTGCTGCTACTGCTTACTGCCAGTGCAAATACGACAAAGGCGCAGTCTTTCGATGAGTGGTTTTCGCAAGGTAAAACGCAGGTCAAGTATCTGATACAGCAAATTTCTGCTTTATCCACTTGCGAAAGTTCCTTGAAACAGGGTTATCATATCGTTAGTGGTGAGTTAAGTTCCATTAAGAACTTTTCAGGGAATGAGTACAGCCTGCACCAAGGCTATTATAATTCATTGAGCCAGGTTAACCCGCTTGTCAAAAACAGCACGGATATGACCGCCATTCAATATGAACAACAAACCATTATCAGCCAGTTTAATGCAATCAGTAATTTATCAGGTTTATCCGCGGCAGAACAAACCTATATCCAAAATGTAGCGCAAAACCTGATGTCAGAATGCAATAAAGATTTGGAGGAATTGCAAACCGTATTAACACCTGGTAAACTGGCCATGTCCGATGATGAACGCATAAAAAGGATTAATAAGGTAACGGCATCCATCAAAGACAAGTACGTTTTTAGCTGCTCGTTTTGTACTAAAGTGCGGGTGTTGGCGGTGCAAAGGGTTAACGACAGTAACAGTAACAGCAGGCTACAAAAGCTTTACGGCATTAATCCTTAAACAACAATCATCATGAAAAAAATCATCATCATACTAATACTAACGGGTGGGATAACAGTTTCAGCACATACGGCCAACGCCCAAGCTTCAACCGCGCAGGATGTACAGCAACTGGTACTGGATATTGAAAAGTTAACACAGTTTAAAGCAATCCTTACCGATATGAAAACAGGTTACACCTTGTTAACGCAGGGGTACAACCAAGTAAAAGACATCTCACAGGGGAACTTCAATATACATTCGGCCTTCCTGAACAGCCTAATGGCGGTAAGCCCGGAAGTCAGGAAATATGGCCGTATAGCAGATATAATTGAAGAACAGGCAAGTATTGTTTCGGAGTATAAATCGACGTTGAGGCAAGCCAACGCAGGCGGACATTTTAACGCGCAGGAACTGATTTATATGAATCAGGTGTTCAGCCAATTGCTCACCCAAAGCCTTAATAATTTAACAACGCTTGCCAATGTGATTACTGCCGGAAATCTACGGATGAGTGATGCGGAACGTTTGCAAACTATTGACCATATCTATTCGGACACACAAAATAAACTGGTTTTCCTGCGAAGCTTTGATAATCAGGTGGCTATCCTTTCCCTGCAACGGGAAAAGGCACAAAATGATGTAAACACACTTCAAAAACTCTATTAATCATGAAAAGAAAAATCATATATAGTACAGCGGGTGTGCTGCTCCTTTTGCAGCTACCACTATTATCACAGGCACAGGACATCACTTCGAGCCTGCAAGGTATGCAACCCATACTGGACAATGTGTATAATCAAATGATACCCATGTGCAGTAACCTGATTGGGGCGGCGCAGGGCATAGCGGGATTTGCGGCTTTGTGGTATATCGCTTCGCGTGTATGGCGGCAGATTGCCAATGCAGAGCCGCTGGATTTTTACCCGCTTTTGCGTCCGTTCGCTTTGGGCATGGCGGTGATGCTGTTTCCAATGGTCATTTCGCTGATGAACGGCATTATGCAGCCTATCGTTTCGGCGACCGCCGCTATGGTGACAGATTCCAATAATTCAATCACATTATTATTAAAACAAAAGGAAGATGCTATTAAAAACAGTTCAAGCTACCAAATGTATGTGGGCGATGACGGCAACGGCGACCGCGATAAATGGTATAAATACGCTCATCCTGATGACCCGAATGATCAAAACGAGGGAACATTTTCCACCCTGGGGAATGATGTTAAGTTTATGATGGATAAGGCTTCTTACAATTTTAAGAACAGTATTAAGGAATGGATGAGTGAGATTTTGCAGGTTATCTATGCCGCAGCTAT
>Ga0316224_1000092_pt1 | contig 137994 bp, 145 predicted proteins | sample TBH18013metaG_FD_206254 | JGI IMG/M metagenome (GOLD analysis project Ga0316224, IMG submission 206254) | Freshwater microbial communities from Trout Bog Lake, Wisconsin, USA - TBH18013 | ecosystem: Environmental > Aquatic > Freshwater > Lake > Hypolimnion/Profundal zone | place: USA...
CTTTGAGAAAGGGAAGGCCCGTGATAATATCGTCGGCAAGCATTGGGGGGAGGCTCCTGGGATCGTGGTTTGGCGACTAAATCTTAGCCGCTTTTCCCCAGTGCCCCCATCTTTGAGGTAGACCCCGTTCATCCCCAACCCCCTGCGCAGTCTTTTGGATCGCAGTTTCCATCTTTACGTCCGCATATCCAATCTCGAGGCGCAAATCCTGGAACGGAATGTTTTGCGAAATGTTGGCTGATCCGACCGACGATATGGATATCTTGGCAAAATCCGAACATCGCTGTTAGTATTATTACTCCGGGCGAACGTGTAAGGGGGCTATTGCTTTGGCGATGGATTTGAAGGCGGCAATCCAGTCCCGTTCTACCGCGCGAAGCATATGGTTCGGGTTGGCGGTATTCCACGCCTGCATCGTCGCCTTGGCTATATTCACTCTCTACCAAAGCCGGGTCGAGGCGCATAGGGACGCGATCGATATCGTCACCGGCATGTCCCGCGCCGTCAATCAGACCTTCGATTCGGTCGTCAATCGGTTCGAGTGGGGAGTGTCCGACGTCGCCGAGGCGATGGAGCAATATTATGCCACCGGCCAAAAAGACCAAGATCTGGTTTTGAATCGTATCGCCATTCTGGATGCCCGGACTCCCGACAGCCTCGGCTTCCATGTGTTTGGCGCCGATGGGGCGTATCTCTTCGGTCTTCATGGCGTCGAGGATGCCACGGCCACCATCGCCGATCGCGCCTACTTCTTAAAGGCCAGGGACGATCCCAAGGCCGGAACGATCGTCGTGGCCCCCTTCATGGGCCGGGTGACCAAGCAAATGGGCATTTCCTTCGTGCGGCGGATCAACAAGTCCGATGGAGGGTTCGGCGGTGTTGTCGTCGCGTCCATCACCGTCAAACGATTGTCCGACATGTTTGAATGGTCCAATTTGGGCGAACACGGCGCGACTTTGGTGTTTAATGCCGATCATGTGATGCTGATGCGGTATCCGACCCCCAAAGAGGGCTATATCGGCCAATCGATCCTTTCCGACCATGCCCGCGCGCTTATCGACGCCAATGTCGACGCGGCCAATTACGACGTGATTTCTCCGGTGGACGGGTTGAACAAGCTGGTCGGTTTCCGGAAAATCCGGAATCATCCGCTTTTCACCTTGGTCGCCTATGCGGAGAGCGACTACCTGATGCAGTGGCACCAGGATGCGGCCAACGTTCTGGCGTTCGGTTTGACGTTCATCGTTCTGTCGACCTTGGCTGCTTGGCAATTGGCGATCAGAATCGGCGAGCGCGACCGGGCGGAACTTGCCCTGAAAAACAGCTTCGATCGCTACGATCAACTGGTCTCCAATATTCCTTGGGGGGTATACACCTTCCGCATGAACCAAACCGGCAAGATGGCATTCGAATATGTCAGTCCTCGGTTTTGCCAGATCCTGGGACTGTCCGAGGACGACCTTTTGCGCGACGTGTCGGTGGCTTTACGGCTGATTCATCCCGACGACATGGACGAGTTCCTGGAATTGAACAGCAAGGCCTCCCAAACGCTGGACCCTTTTTATTGGAAGGGCAGGTTCGTTATCGACGGCCAAGAGCGCGTTTTCAAAATCGAATCCTCGGCGACCCCGGCGGCGGATGGGGAAAGTCTTTGGAACGGCGTGATGGCCGATGTCACCGAACAGGAACGGGCCGAGGAAAAGCTGCGGGAACTGGACGAGAAATTGCGGGGCTTGTACGAGTTGTCGCCATTGGGGATCGCCTTGACGTCGTCGACGGGGCGGTTCGTGGAATTCAATGAAGCGTTTCGCGCCATCACCGGCTATTCCGAGCAGCAACTGAAAACCTTGGATTTCTGGAAGCTGACGCCGGAAAAATATCGCGACGACGAAATGCGCCAGTTGGAATCGCTGGATCGCACCGGCGCCTACGGTCCTTATCGCAAGGAATACATCAATCGCGACGGCGCGTTGGTTCCCATCCAATTGAACGGGCTTAGGCTGGTCGGGGTCGGCGGCGAGACCTATACGTGGTCGATCGTCGAGAACGTCAGCGAACGCCTGCGGGCCGAAGAGGAACAGCGGCTAAGTCTGGAACGTTTTCGGCTGATGACCGGCGGGATCAAGGATCACTCCATCGTGCTGCTGGATTCCCAAGGCTGCGTGCTGACCTGGAACGATGGCGCCAAGCGCCTGTTCCGCTATTCGGAAGACGAGATCGTCGGACGCCCGGTCGGATTTTTCTACGCCGACGAAGACGCCAAGATCGACAAAGCCGGAGGGCTGCTGGCCCGTTCGGTCGCCGAAGGCGTGGCCGAGGATGAAGGCTGGCTGGTGCGCATGGACCAGACCCGATTCTGGGCGGATGTCAGCGTTTCGTGCCTGCATAGCGAAGACGGCCAGTCGGTCGGATTCGTGATGATCTGCCGGGATATCAACGACAGGAAACTGGCCGAGGACAACCTAAGACTGACGGCGGCGCTGTTCGAAAAGTCGCAAGAAGGAATCATCGTCACCGATCTCAATCGCAAAATCGTCGAGGTCAACGACGCGTTCGTCAAGGTCACCGGCTATAGCCGACAAGAGGTGTTGGGACGCGATCCGAAACTGTTGAAGTCCAACCATCACGATCAGGACTTCTACCGGGTCATGTGGCAGGCCATCGCTCAGACCGGCCACTGGATCGGCGAAATCTGGAACCGCCGCAAAGGCGGTGAAATCTATCCGGAATTGCTGAGTATTTCCGCCATCACCAACGATAAGGGCGAGATTACCAATTATCTTGGCATTGCCACCGACCTGTCCCGGCTGAAGAACCAGGAACGGCAGTTGGAGCAGATCGCCCATTATGACACCTTGACCGGCATCGCCAACCGGACGCTGCTGGCGGATCGGATGGAGCATGCTTTCGCGGTCGCCAAACGGGATGGATCGCTGGTGGGTATTTGCTATTTGGACCTGGACGGCTTCAAACCCATCAACGACGATTACGGACACTTGGTCGGCGACAAGGTTCTGGTCGAGGTGGCGCGGCGTATTCTTGGCATCGTCCGTGGAACGGACACGGTGGCGCGGCTGGGCGGCGACGAATTCGTCGTCTTGCTGGTCGGTTTGGATCGTGTCGAGGAATGCACCGAAATCCTGGAAAATCTTTTGACCGCCATTGCCAAACCGATCTCGATCGATGCCCGCGAGTACGGCGTTACCGCCAGTATCGGCGTCAGCGTCTATTTGAACGACGACGGCGATCCCGACACGCTGCTGCGCCATGCCGACAAGGCCATGTTCGTGGCCAAGGACATGGGGCGCAACCGCTACCACTTCTTCGACGCCGAACAGGACGTGCTGACGCGCGAACATTTCCAGACGCTGCAACGGGTCCGCGAAGCCGTGGATGCCGGCGAATTCGAGCTTTATTACCAGCCCAAGGTGGATATGCGCACCAATCAGGTTGTCGGCGCCGAGGCCCTGATCCGCTGGAATCATCCCGAACGCGGGCTGGTTCCGCCCCTGGAATTCCTGCCGCTTATCGAGAATACCGATCTTGAAATCACCGTGGGCGAATGGGTGATCGACGCTGCGCTCAATCAGTTGTCGTTGTGGCAAAAGGAAGGGCACCACTTGGAGGTCAGCATCAACATTTCGGCAAGCCATTTGCAATCAAAAGGCTTCATCGACGTGTTGGAAAGCAAGCTTGCGGCTTATCCGGACCTGCTTCCGGGATATCTGGAAATCGAAGTCCTGGAAACGGCCGCGCTTCAGGATCTGAACAAGGCGACGGCGATCATCACCGAATGCAAGAACAAGGGCGTCAGTTTTGCCTTGGACGATTTCGGGACCGGCTATTCGTCCTTGACGTATTTGCGCAGCATACCCGCCGAAACCTTGAAGATCGATCAAACGTTCGTTCGCGATATGCTTGAAGATCAGGGCGACCGCGCCATCGTCGAAGGCATCATCATGTTGGCGCGGGCCTTCGACCTTAAGGTGGTGGCGGAAGGCGTCGAGACCACCGAGCATTATCGGATGCTGGTAAAAATGGGGTGCCAGATCGGGCAGGGATACGGCATCGCCCGGCCGATGCCCGTCGGTAAGTTCATTGGCTGGTATCAATCCCTGTCCGATACCGCCCAGCCCACTTTCGCGCGATAGGCGGATAACGGGATATTTGAATCATGGCCCAAGGCGAAGTCATATTCGAAATGTTCAGGATGGGCGGCAGCGTTAAGGTCAGCGCCATACACGTCGATTCCATGACCGAAGTGTCGGTGGTTTGCCCGGCCACCTCGACCGAACGGCAGATGAAGGCTTTGGCACTGCAAAAACTTCACTACGTGCTGAACAAGGACAAGGAATAGTTTACGTCCAAGGTTGCCTTCCTTGGGGCGACCTGATAGGGTCCGCGCCTATTTCAAAGCCATATGTCAGAGACACTCAATGAAGATCAACGCCAACCTCATGCGCCCCGGCAACATTATCGAACATAATGGCAAGCAATGGGCCATTTTGAAAATCCAGATCGTCCAACCCGGCAAGGGCGGGGCGTTCATCACCGCCGAAATGCGCGACATCCGTACCGGCACCAAGTCCCAGGATCGGTGGCGTACCGCCGACACCGTGGAAAAGTGCAATGTCGAAGAAAAGGAATGCACGTTCCTGTTCGGCGACAGCGACGCCTTGACTTTCATGGATAGCGAGAATTACGAACAGTTCACGGTGCCTTCCACGCTGTTGGGCGAAACCGCCGCTTTCCTGCAAGACGGAATGGTGGTCGCCGTGGATTTCATCGAAGGTTCGCCGGTCAGCATTTCCTTGCCGGAAAAAGTGGTGATGACCGTGGTCGAGGCCGACCCCGTGGTCAAGGGGCAGACGGCTGCCTCGTCCTACAAGCCCGCCAAGCTTGAGAACGGGCTTAAGATATTGGTCCCTCCCTTTATTGCCGAAGGCGAGAAGATCGTCGTTTCGACCTCGGACGTTTCTTACGTGGAACGGGCGAAATAGATGGTTCTGCGGTCGCCTCTTCTGAACGTGATGATCGCTGCCGCCCGCAAAGCCGCGCGCGGCCTGATCCGCGATTTCGGCGAGGTCGAGAATCTGCAAGTGTCGCTAAAGGGCACGTCGGATTTCGTTTCGTCCGCGGATATAAAAACCGAACGGGCGTTACGGCAGGAATTGGAGAAGGCGCGGCCGGGATTCGGGTTTCTGATGGAGGAGGGCGGCGAAGTGGTCGGAACCGATCCCAGTCATCGCTGGATCATCGATCCCATCGACGGCACGACCAATTTCCTGCACGGCATCCCTCATTTCGCCATTTCGATCGGTTTGGAACGGGATGGCGAAATCATCGCCGGGGTTATTTACGAGCCGGTTCATGACGAGCTTTATCACTCTGAAAAGGGCGGCGGCACCTTTTTGAACGACCGCCGCTTACGGGTTTCGGCCCGGCGCAAGCTCGACGAAGCCTTGTTCGCAACGGGCATTCCCTTCAAGGGCCGCGACGGGCACGCCGAATTTCTGGCGACGGCGCCCAAGGTCATGGCCAATTCCGCGGGGTTGCGCCGCTTCGGAGCGGCATCCTTGGATATGGCTTACGTGGCGGCCGGACGGTACGAAGGGTATTGGGAAACCGGTATCAAACCGTGGGATATCGCCGCCGGCATCATTATGGTGCGGGAAGCAGGCGGGTATGTGTCCGACATCGCGGGCGGTCAACAGATGATGACCACGGGAAGCGTGGTTGCCGCCAACGATCAGATGCACAAGCAACTGTTGGATATGGTCAAAGAGAAGACGGCGTAAACAGCAGGCTCTGACGATCGAGCTATCCATCCGCTTTTTCACGGGGCGAGGGCTGTCTGTGAAGTTCTAACATGTTTTCGACCTTTTCGATGGGCTCGGGTTCGGCGAACAGATACCCCTGAAATTCCTTACATCCCATCTTCAGCAGTATTTGGCGTTGTTCTTCCGTTTCAACGCCTTCGGCGATGACGTCAAGATTCAGGCTGTGGGCCATCATGATGATCGTCCTTACGATCGTTCGGTCGCTATCGTCATAAGTAATGTCGCGGACGAAGGATTGATCGATTTTGAGTTGGTCGAGAGGCAAGCTTTTAAGATATTGCAACGACGAATAGCCGGTTCCAAAGTCGTCCAACGAGAAGCTTACGCCAAGCTCTTTCAACGAATTCATGATTTCAATGGTATCGGTAATGTTTTCCAAAAGCAGGCTTTCGGTAAGCTCCAGCTTCAACTGTCCTGGATGGATATCGTATCGCCGCACCAAATCTTTTATTTGACACACGAAATCGCTCTGGCGGAATTGTTTCGGGCTTACGTTTACCGACATCACCAAATCGCGAGTCCTAGCGCTCTGCCTCCACGTAGCGATTTGGGAACAGGCCGTTTCAAGCACCCAATGTCCGATCGGCAGGATGATTCCGGTTTCTTCCGCCAGCGGAATAAAATGATTGGGGGCCACCAAACCGTACTCGGGATGATGCCAGCGGATCAATGCCTCGACCCCTAACGGATGGCTGGAATCGTCGACTTGCAACTGGTAATGCAGCTGCAATTGATGCTTTTCGAGCGACCTGCGCAGTTCGGATTCCAACGCGGTACGGAAGTTTATGTCTTCCTGCATTTTATTATCGAAGAAGCTTACGGTGTTACGCCCAATGTACTTTGACTTGTACATGGCGATGTCGGCTTGTTTTAAAATATCATCCGCTTGATGTTTGTTGTTGCCGAATAATGTGACGCCGATGCTTGGTGTATTATGATATTCGTGCGTGACCAGCAGGTAGGTATGACGAAGGGCTTCAAGTATTTTGGCGCATACGATTTCGGTCTGCGCGGCCGCTTCCAAGGGATGTTCATTCAAGCCTTCAAGCATCACCACGAATTCGTCTCCACCCAACCGGGCGACGGTGTCGCCCTCGCGCACGCTGGATTGCAGGCGGTGAGCGACCTGTTGCAACAGCAAATCGCCGCGATCGTGACCGAGCGTATCGTTGATGCTCTTGAAATTATCCAAGTCGATCATCAACAGCGCCCCGATTTTACCGCTGCGCGCACTGGAAGCGATCGCCTGCTGCAACCGGTCCAGCAGTAAACGCCGGTTCGGCAATTTGGTTAGTTGATCGAAGAACGCCAGATCCCGGATTTCCTTTTCGGTGGCTTTGAAGATCGAGATGTCGCTGAACGACCCTACGTAATTGGTGACCTCGTTCTTTGAGTCCTTCACCGTGCTGATGATCAGCCGTTCCGGAAAAACGCCGCCATTTTTCCGCAGGTTCCAGATCTCGCCTTCCCATGTGCCCGTTTCGTTGATGCTTTTCCACATGGCGGCATAAAACTCGCCGTCGTGATAGCCGGAACTAAGAACGCTCGGCTTCTTTCCGATTATCTCCTCGGGCTTGTACCCGGTGATATTGGTGAAGGCCTGGTTGACCTTTAAAACCACCGTGTCGCTGTCGGTGACCACCATGCCTTCGCTGGATTCGAAAACGCAGGCGGCGATGCGAAGCTCGTTTTCGATTTTCTTGCGGGCGGTGATGTCGCGAACCACGGTAAGGCCGAATTTTTCGCCGGCTTCCATGAAGATGTTGACGATGATTTCAACCGGATACGTCCGTCCGTCTTTCGCCCGATGAAGCGACTCAAGGGTAAAGCTGTCGCCCGGATTCAATGTTTTATGTTTCTTGCCGATCTGTTCGAGAGTGAGGTTCGGATCGATGTCGGCAGGGGTCATGGTCAACAGCTCTTCCCGGCTGTAGCCCAGCGAACGGCAGGCGGCATCGTTGACGTAGGTAAAACGCATTTGCTCGTTGTTCAAGAATATGGCGTCGGTCGACATATCGATCGAGCGTTCAAGCAATTCCATACGGTCCTGGGCGTTCTTGCGCTCGGTGATGTCCAGCATGATTCCATGCCACTCGGTGCTGCCGTCCGGTTGACGCTTGGGCTGAGAACGTATTTCTACCCAGCAATATATTTTCTCGCGATTGGCGATCCTGATTTCGATGCGGAAGGGCGCCAATGTCCGCTCGGTTTCTTTCATCAAGGCCAACAGGCGAAGCCGATCGTCGGGATGGTATCGAGAGCGCAAGACCTGGGCGTCGTCGCGTATGTCTTCGGGACGCAGTCCGCACACTGCCTCGATGCCGGAACTGGCATACGGAAACGACGTATGTCCGTCCGTTCCGACGCGAATGGTGAACACGAAACCCGGAACGCTTTCGGCCACGGCGGCGAAAAGCTGATCTTTTTTCGTTTGCCCGATCAGCAGAGCCTCGTTTTGTTTGCGTTCGGTGATGTCATTGATGATGCCGACCAGCAACACAGAACCGTCGGCGGTGACGTAGCGGGTTTTTTTGGTGATGATGAAATGGGTGGCGCCTTCGGTGTCGGTCAGTTCTTCCTCGTTGACATTTTCGCGTCCGCTATTGAAAACGGCCTCGTCCATCGTCCAAAAGACGTCGGCCTGATGTCGCGGGAAAATGTCGCGGTCGGATCTCCCCAGCAAGTCCTCGATGGGAAGTCCGATGAACTTGCAGCAGGCATTATTAAGGAATACCCACTTATGGTCCCGGTTCTTGATGAAAACCGGATCGGCTATGGCATTTAGGATGGTGTATAGGAAATCCATGAATCGCCGAATGCGGCATAGGCCGCCCCCCCTAAATGCCTACAACTTAATAAATAAAGCTATCAGTGCCGAATCACAGTGGCAAGTGTTGTTTGGAATTATTCGTACTCAGGGAAATCATGGAAAAAGTGTAAGGTAGTAGAATCGCGATCAGGCCGTGGAAACACATTCTTCTCTTTCAATTTCCATGGCGAGTGTATTCAGTAAATGGATAACTTCGCGTGATGATTGTTTTAAATCTTGGACCGCCCGTTCGGTTTCGTCGGATTTGCCCTCCCAGAATGCGGACAAGGCCCGCTTGCCCGCGTCGTGAACCCGTTTGTGTGGGTCGACCATGGCGTCGAAAGCCGGACAGGACAGGATGCGGCCATCGGAAACCGAATCGTACCATTTGCCCAACAGGCAAGTGTGGTGATTGGCCAAATCAGCCGCTTTGGCGGACGAGTTGCCGTCTACCGTTTTCAAGACGTTGGCGACAAAGGCCTCGTGGTCGGACTGCGCCTTTTTCAACAAAGCCAGCGATCCGTGGTGGGCCACCCGCTTGATCGCGGATTCCGGCAGAGCGTCGGCCTCGTCGAAGGCCAGCGACAAGTATTGTTTGCCGACAGCCATCACCCGCATCGTTTTGCGGCCACCGAATTCGTTGCTGTCGACAATGATCTTCTGGCCCACTTCAAGCCGGTGTCCATCCATCAGCAGACAAAGCCCGCCCGTCGAAATATTGGTGATGACGGCGTCACGCATGTCGGCGTTTTCAACATTGTCGGATAAGTCCACGGCGGCCTTGCATGGAAAGAACACGCCGTATCGGTTGTGTTTGCGTCGGTCGATATCCTTTGACGACGTCCAGATCACCCGCCCCAGAATGGTGTTGAACGAGCCGATGGTTTCGTTGATGCGAGTGCCGTCTTTCCTGACTTCGTCCGATAAATCCCGTGAACGTTCGGCTTCGTCGACCAATTCGCTCATCAAGGCTTGAACCTTGGAGGCGGCGTCGGCCGTTTGCGAGATCGAAACGGCGATCTCGCCGGTCGCAGCCGATTGTTGGTCGATCGCGGCGGCGATGGTGCCGGTTCCGGTCTCGACGTCCGTGATCGCGCTGGCGATGTTTGCCATGGATTCCGACGCCATGTCGGATACTTTGCGCATGGCGGCGATTTGCGCGGTGATTTCTTCGGTGGCCCTGGCCGTCTGGTCGGCCAGCACCTTGACTTCGCCGGCCACGACGGCGAAACCTTTTCCGGCGTCGCCGGCCCGGGCCGCCTCGATGGTGGCGTTCAGGGCCAGCAGATTGGTCTGGCAGGCGATATCCGCGATCAGCTTGGCCACCGAACCGATACGCGCGGTGGCTTCGGTCAGTTCCGCCATTGTTTCCTGGGCCGATTTGCTGGCCGTCGCCGCAGCGCGTGCGTCGTTGCGCGTGGCGCCGACCTGACTGGCAATGGCCGTGATCGACGTTTGCAGTTGTCTGGTTGCCGCCGCGACGACTTCGGCGCCGGTCATGGTCTGAATGGTGGCGGCGGACGACTCCGCTGCGCTACGACTGGTCGTAACGGCGATCGCGTTCAGGCGGGTGGCGGCTTCCGTCAATTCCGAAGTCAGCGTGCCCACGTCCAGAACGGCGGACGCGGCTTCGCTTTCCAGCGTCGCGGCCATGGCATACAACGCCTCGCTTTGTTGTGACATCGCCTTGATCTGGCTTTCTTCGTTTTCCCGTTCCATAAGCTGCCAGGAAAAGGCCTTTTCCTTGAAAAGCTCAAGGGTGCGCGCCAGGTCGCCCATTTCGTCGCGCCGGTCCATTCCGCGCAGCTTGACGTCGTAATTGCCGTTGATCAAAGCCTTCATGCCGGTGGTTGCCTCGCTAAGTGGGGAGGCGATCCAACGGGAAAGAAGAAGGGAAAGAACGATTCCGCATGCCACGCAAAGCGTGCCGAACAGGATGATCAACAAGTTAGGCGACAGCCGCTCGATAAATGCCGCGATTTCCGACCCGTCCGTGTACGAGGTGGTCCCGACGATCGAAACCAGCAAAGCCCCCATACCGATTATCACGCGGGCGGTAATTTTTATTTTTCGCATAGCAGCCCCCCGCCGATCAACGAAACCAATTGACGAAAGCGATTCACGGCCCGAGTCGGCCAGCGATCTCTTCGCGTTTTTGGTTTTTCGGGAGCGCCAATCGCATGCCGGGCTCCCAATCAAACTGTGGGCTACGCTAACTTGGTTGTACCGACCGCGAAAGTCGTCATTCGTCTAAACGGCGCTATCTTTTGTCTAGAGAGGTCCGTTGTTCTGATTTTTGTCGACACTTATCAAGTTGCTGTTTTCTTGATCAAGTGTATTCAGTCGTATTGTGCCGTGCATATGATTAATAAAATGACATTATAGCGATGATGTCATTTTATTATTGTGAAGTTACTGGCGAAAATGCCGCTAGAATTCGTTATGCCGACTTTATTCCATTCAGGAAGCCGCCCAACTCATCGCGCAATTCCTGGACTTCTCTGGATACTTCCCGCGCCGAGGACAGAACCTGCACGGCGGCGGAACCGGTGTCCGCCGCGGCTTGGGCGATTCCGACGATGGTGTCCGAGACGTCCTGGGTTCCGCGCGCCGCCTGATCAACGCTGTGGGCAATTTCCCCGGTGGCGGCGGATTGCTCGTCCATCGACGCGGCAATGTCCGCGGCGATCTGATTGATCTGGGAAATTCGCGAAACGATTCCGGCGATCGCATCGACGGCTTCCCGGGTTGCCGCCTGCACCGATCCGATCTGCTGGCTGATTTCCTCCGTCGCCTTGGCGGTCTGATTGGCCAGGGATTTCACTTCGTTGGCGACGACGGCGAACCCCTTACCCGCTTCGCCGGCCCTGGCAGCCTCGATGGTGGCGTTCAGCGCCAGCAAGTTGGTTTGGCTGGCGATATCGTTGATCAAGCTTATGATCTCGCCGATCTTGGCCGAACTATCAGCCAATCCCCGTATGGTTTCGTTGGTTTGACTCGCATCTTCGGATGCCGCCTTGGACATCCGGCTGGATTGATCGATCCGCTTGCCGATTTCATGGATGGCGGCGGACAGTTTCGCTGCCGCGGATGCGGCATTCATAACGCTTGACGAAGCGGTGCCCGTGGCGTCGGAAACGGCGCTCGCCTGCCGTTTCGTCTGTTCCGCATCGGCGGATAAAGTCGTTGCCGCCTGCTGCATTTCGCCGGCGGAACGGGTGACCTCGGCCACGACCTTGGAAACCTTGGCGTCCAATTGATCGGCGAACGAGTGCAGCAATTGCCGCCGTTCGTTCGCCGCTTCCTGCGCGGACGCTTCCTGTTGCAACAGTAAAGTCTCGACTTGCTGGGCGTTGGCCTTGAAAACCTGCACGGCCCTGGCCATTTCGCCGATTTCGTCGCTTCGTTCCTGATGGGGGATTTCCGCTTTGGTATTGCCCTCGAGAATGGCGGACATCGCCGTCTGAATGGACTTCAAGGAGCTGCTTATGGAAACCGCGATCGCCCAGGCGATGATCAGGGACATCAAGAAAATGACGGCCGTCAGGGCCAGACTTACATAGAGCTTATGGGTGAAGGCGTCGATACGGGCATTGAGAAGGTGGTCCAGTTCCGTTCCGCCGATCTTCCACAATTTGCGCGCCGCCAGTTGAGTTGCGCGTTGCTGCTGCTCGACAAGCTGCGCCGCCGGACGATCCCGCCCCCTTTTCGACCGCGATCTTTTCCAGGCTGCCGGAAAATGCCGCCGTGCTGTCGTTAAGCGCCGCCAGCGCCTCGGTCAGAGACCGCATGGTTCCGTCGGGATTGCCGCGTTGACCCGAGGCGATGTCGCCCTGGATGCCGGACAAAGCGTTCGCGACATCAGCCTTGCCGGAGAGAAACGCCACGGTTTTCTCGGGAGAAGGCTTGTCGTCGGCAAGCATGTCGGCCCCAATCCTCAGGGCGCGGTGAAGCGCCACGGCCAAGGCCGGAATCTTAACGGTCACCAGATCCTGAGTATAGAAACTGTCGAGATCGGGGTCGAGCGTCAGATTGGAGCCGTCCTCGATTTTGGCGATATGATCCATGACCGCGTCGATCGCCGCGCCCGCTGCGCCCGGTTGCGGCGCCGACAGAACCGCGCTGATTTCCTTGGCGGCGGTTTCGGAGGATTCCCTCGCTTTCATGTCCTCGCCGTTTTGCCGATCCAGGGTCAGCACGGTTTTCTGGGAAAGCATAAGCTCGTCGGCGCTTCCGGTCTTTTGCGAAAAGTCGATCAAAGCGATCAGTTCGTCCCGCGCCGCAGAGAAATAGGCGTTGCCGATCAATTCCTTTTCGGCGAAGGCCACATCCTTGTTCGTCTGAGTGATGAACAGATAAAGCAGAAATGCGATCGGGATGGAAAAGATTACGCACAAAATCTGAAGCTTACGAGAGATTCTCATTTGCCCGAACATGCCAATTTTCCTTGTTTCCAGAGCTGAACGCCACGCGGTTAAATCATCCTAATCAAAAGCGCGGGGACGCTAGCTCTGTTGTGGCCAAGAAGATAGTATCCATTGGTATTGTATGTACAATCTTTCGGATAGTTGGCGCTAGTGTCGAGAATATCGTGTTAATTATAAAAGTATTGTTCATAATGAAAGCGTTTTATCCATATATATTAACCAATAAAATCTGGCGCGTTCCTGGTCGTACTATTTAATGGTTAATAATTTTGTATATCAACCCTTAACTTCGTTGTGAATGCTTTGTCTGAATATGCTGGGTGGCAGGAAGTTAAGATCTTTCGGGTCGGTGATCTGGAAGAATTGACGCATCTTGACGTCGTGGGTCAAAACATGGCCGACAATCCAGTCCCGCATCAGATTGGTGAGTGTCAGGATAATCTGATCGTCTCTCAAGGTCTGATCGATGAAAGAGCTTTTTATCAGCTTTTTCAATTCCTTCAAAATCCGGCTATGTTCGGCCTGATGGTCGTGGCGGTGCGGATAGCGGAAAACGTTTTGCAGTTCTTCCTCGCGCTTGAAATGCGATTGCGTGTAGATGAACAGCTTCTTCGCCGTCTGTTCGGCGATCTTCAACGAATTGCATCCGTCAAATTCATTGATGATGTCGAACAGGGCTTTGTGGTCGTCGTCTATGCCGTCAACCCCGATGCTCATCTCTTCGCGCCAGACTATCATAGGGACTCCCGTGTGCCATGTTGCGGTGCGATACCATTTGATAGCGGCATCTCAAGTTTATAACAATAACAATTTTATTCTGCCGCTTGTTGTTACGAATTGTAACGAGTTGCGATATCGTCAAGTATTCTGCTAATAGTGAAGAGGCGCACAAAATTATGACCTAGAGATTTAGTGGGGAATTGTAACGCGATATTTAAATGCTTGGAAATGCGGCGGTACCGAGGCGCCGTTGCGCGGGATGAAGAATTCTGAGTTTACGTCCTAGCCAAAACCCAGACATCTCTGTATAAACACCGTCTTTAGAGAGGCTGTTCAAAGGAGGACAGGAAGGATCGATGGCGAAAGAGGACGTTATTGAATTTTCGGGCACGGTGACGGAATTGCTTCCCAATGCCATGTTCAGGGTGACCTTGGACAACGAACATGAAATCCTGGCCCACACATCGGGCAAGATGCGCAAGAACCGGATCAGGGTTCTGGCCGGCGATCGGGTGAATGTCGAGATGACTCCCTACGATCTGACCAAAGGGCGCATCACCTTCCGTTTCAAGTAAAGTTTTGGACACGTCTTCCGGCTTGATTCTTGCTTCGGCCTCGCCGCGCCGACTGGACTTGCTGGCGCAAATCGGCATCGTCCCCGCAGCGGTCGATCCCCCCCATCTGGACGAGACTCCTTTAAAATCGGAATTGCCAGCCCCCCATGCGGTGCGGTTGGCCAAGGACAAGGCCGTCGCGGTCGCCGTTCGTCATTCCGGCCGCTTTGTGCTGGCCGCCGATACGGTGGTGGCGTGCGGACGGCGGATATTGCCCAAAGCCGAGGACGAAAAAACCGCAAGGTTCTGCCTGGGGCTGTTGTCGGGCCGCCGCCATCGAGTTTACGGCGGGGTCTGTCTGCTGGCTCCCAACGGCAAGATGTGGACCCGGCTGGTGACTACGCAAGTCGCATTCAAGCGCTTGGAACCGTTTGAAATCGAAAGCTATATCGGCGGCGGCGAATGGCGGGGCAAGGCCGGAGGGTACGCCATTCAGGGCAAGGCCGCGCTGTTCGCGCGGGCGTTGTCGGGGTCGTACAGCAATGTGGTCGGGCTGCCGCTGTTCGAAACCGGGGCGGTATTGAAAGCGGCGGGACTCCTTTGAGTGAGCGTTACGATCTTCTGGTGTCGTGGGGACCGGGTGAAACTCGGCTGGCGCTGTCCGACCGAGACCGGGTGATCGAACTCGGGCTTTCCCGTGCAGGCATAATCGCCGGTTCGGTCGCGCTGGGCCGGATCGTCGGCAAGGTGCCGGGCGGCAACGGCTTGTTCGTCGAAATCGGTCAGGATCGCGCCGGATTTCTTGCCAATCCGCCCAAAAGCGGGGCCAAGCGGTCGGAAGGTCAAACCGTTCTGGTTCAAATTCGTTCGGACGCAGCCCACGGTAAAGGCGCGACGCTGGGGGCGGACATCGCCTTTTCCGGTGCGCTGCTGGCCTATACTCCCACCAAGCCAGGCCTGTCGGTGTCGCGCAAGCTGGACGACGAGGAACGCGCCCGCCTGCACCAGATGGCCGCGCCGCTGCTGACGGCGGGCGAGGGGATGTCGGTGCGAACCGCCGCCCAAGGATGCTCGCAAGACGCCTTGGTCATGGAACTGGCGGTCTTGCGCGGGCAATGGCAGGCGGTCTTGCTGGCCAAAACGCAAGCTCAAAAGCCGTCGGTGTTGTGGAGTCCCGATCCCGTGGATCGGATGATCGCGCTTCACCCGGGCATCGAACGGGTGCGGGTTGATGACGCAGCTCTGTTCGCCGCGTTAAGACCCAGGCTGGGCGAGCGGGTTTTGCTGGATCGCGGCGGTTTCGACGACGTGTTCGATCAGGCTTTGGACGAGGCGTTGGCGCCGGTGATCGCGCTGCCCGACGGCGGACGGGTGGCGTTCGGGGCTTTGGCGGCGCTGACCGCCATCGATGTGGATTCGGGCGGCGGTTCGGCCCAGGCCGCCAACGCCCAGGCGGCGGTGGAAATCGCCCGGCAAATTCGCTTGCGCGGTTTGGGCGGACAAATCGCGGTTGATTTCATTCCCGTCGGCGGCAAGGGCGGTCTTGCCAATCTGGCGGCGCAATTGCGGCGTCTGACCGCGTCCGATCCGGTCAACACCGCGGTGCTGGGGACGACCGCCATGGGCTTGGTGGAAATGACCCGCGAACGGCGCGGTCCCTCGATCCCGGAATTGTGCCAGGAGTGCGATATCCAATCCTCGGCGCTGGCGGTGGGGTTACTGGCCTTGCGTCAGGCGGTGAAACACGCCGATCGCCGTCCCGGCCGCCCTTTGACGGTGGTGACGGCGCCCGGCGTCGAGGCGGCGCTGGTTGCCGAACGCCGCGCTTTGGAGCAAGCCCGCGAACGTCTGGTCGTGCCGCTTAAGGTGGTTGCGGACCCCAACCGGGCGCGCGACGATTTCATCATCCAGGAGACGATGACATGACAAAACCCTGTCCGGTGTGCGGAAAGCCGCCCCAACCCAAGCATGAGCCGTTTTGTTCCGCGCGGTGTCAGCAGGTCGATCTGCATCGCTGGATGGGCGAAGTCTACCGTATCGACGGCGGCGAAACGCTTCCGGAACGCGGCGATGACGGAGACGATGAAGAATAATGGCCAACAAGCCTTGCATGGTCTCAAAATTGTTTGTATAAGGCGGCCTCTTCGCCGTTTGGCGAGAATGCCCAGGTAGCTCAGTTGGTAGAGCATGCGACTGAAAATCGTAGTGTCGGTGGTTCGATTCCGCCCCTGGGCACCATTTAAACCCCAAGAACCCTACCGGTTCTTGGGGTTTTCCATTTCTAAATGCCTATCATCGTATTGAAAATACTTGAGTTTCTGCGATTTCATCGTGCGTGGTCGTAGTCGGGAAAACGTCGTCGCATTTGGTCCGGCGAGAAAAGCCGTTGGTATTTTTGTTGGTATTTTTTTGGGGCTGTTGGTATCCTGTCAAAATAGGAGCAGGAAAATGGCGTTGACGGACATGAAGTGCCGGAATGCCCGGCCAGACCTCAAACTCCAGAAGCTTTCCGATGGCGGTGGGCTTCAACTCTGGGTGCAGCCCACGGGCGCGCGTCTCTGGCGTTTTGCCTATCGATATGGAGGCAAGCAAAAGCTCCTGGCACTGGGAAGTTATCCGTTTATCACTCTCGCGGCTGCGCGGGACCTTCGCGATGATGCTAAGCGGTTATTGGCCTCGAATGTCGACCCGTCGGAAGAGAAAAAGCAGCGTAAAGCCCAAGAGGCGGAGACCCACGATAGCTTCCGTACCATCGCTGAGGAATATGTGTCCAAACTGAAGCATGAAGGACGTGCGGAAGCGACGATCACCAAGCTCGAATGGTTGCTGGCGTTTGCCTATCCAACCCTTGGTGACAAATCAATCAAGGACGTTGACGCACAATCCATTCTTAAAGTGCTGAGGGGAGTGGAGGTGCGCGGACGCTACGAGTCTGCACGGCGCTTACGGTCAACGATTGGCAGCGTGTTCCGCTATGCTATCGCTACAGCCCGTATCGAAAACGATCCAACTTTTGCCTTGCGCGATGCTTTGATCAAACCGACTGTGACACCAAGGGCGGCCATAACTGATCCAAAACCCTTTGGGGCGCTTCTCCGCGCTATTGATTCATTCGACGGAATGCCAAGCATCCGTATGGCGCTGGAATTGATGGCGCTACTCTTTCCACGTCCCGGTGAGTTGAGGGCGGCGGAATGGTCCGAGTTCGATCTTGATCTGGCGTTATGGACTATTCCTGCGGACCGGATGAAAATGCGGCGCTCTCATCGGGTGCCATTGTCAAAACAGGCAATTACGATCCTAAAACAACTCCAGAAAATCACCGGGGTTGGTACGCTGCTGTTTCCTGGCATTCGTACATCTTCAAAGCCGATTTCAGACAATACTTTAAATGCAGCATTGCGTCGGCTTGGATATGCCAAGGATGAAGCCACGGCGCATGGATTTCGCGCAACCGCCTCAAGTCTCTTGAATGAATGTGGAAAATGGCATCCCGACGCCATTGAACGTCAGCTTGCCCATATCGAGAACAATGACGTTCGTCGCGCCTATGCCAGAGGTGAACATTGGGATGAACGGGTAAAGATGATGCAATGGTGGGCGGACTATCTTGGTAAATTGAAGAAAGAAAAGCCGAATGTTGTTGGCAAAGGAGCGGTGACGGGTTTTTGAGGCCCCTAATCGTCCCTCAATCACCCACGTTCCCTCCGATACCACGTTGGCGTGATTTTGCACCGCTTACGGAATTGTTCCGTGAAATGACTATGCGAGGCGAATCCGACTTCCAGCGCGATTTCGGTGACCGACTTATCCGATCCCAACAGGAGTTCCTTGGCGCGGCGGATGCGTTGATCGATCAGGTATTGATGTGGTGATTGTCCGGTAGATGTTTTGAAGGCATCACTAAGATGGTGGGGGCTAAGTCCCACGACTTTTGCCAAGACATTAAGACTGATATTCTCGTCTAAGTGTGCGCCAATAAATTCGGTAATCTGCCGAAGCCTTCGTGAGGACAAACCGCCTGTCATTATGTTTGGTAGATTAGTTCGGTCGCTATAGGTGCGTAGTAGGTGGACGGCCAAAGCAAGACCAAGGTGTTCCGCATAGAGTTTGCCTCGGCTACCATGGTCGGCTAATTCCTGTCGCCATGCGACGGCCATTCCTTCAATGACAGGATCACGGATGGCGACCATGGTTCGGAGCGGCGCATCTTCGATGTCGTATGCCTCTCTTGCGACTTGTTCGACGAAGGTTTGTTCCAATGCGATAATCAGTGCCTTTGGCGAACTCTGCCAACGCAAAAATAAAGGGCGTTCCGCTGCGTTAATATGAAGGTCGTCGGTAATGATCTGACGCTTTTCTATGGTCTTGGCATCCGGCAATTGCCATTCCAGGTGAAATGGTTCGCTTTCATGGATGATGACCGTGTGTTGCATAGACCCAATCAATGCGCCAGGATTCGGATGCAATAGGCAGCGGGTGACGCTAATACCATCATGAGCAAGGCGCTCGGTATAGACCAGTCGATTAGGTGGGGATTCGGCACTGAAATCAATCAGCTCGATTTGGTTAATAGGGACTCTGTCCGACATTCCTCAACGCCTCCATTATAGGATTGAGGGGAAAATATTTGAGACTCAAACATTCCTGGCCTTCCGTCTGTGAAGACATGCACAGATCGGAGCACTTGACGGGCATTTGAGTAAACGCTCAGATTTAAGAACTGGAATAACCCCAATCTTCCGACAATTCCCGGTGGATAATGGAAGAGTTCTATAATTCTAGTGATATTATCGATATTAATCGCTGGTTGGCTGAATTCCCTTTGGGGCGAACGGCCTAGCCTCCCGGTGACGATCCCGCCCGTCGACTGTGCCACGGGCATTCGCAAAGTGGAGACAGGAAATGAACCAGGAAATTTCTGATGAAAATTTGCGTCCCAACTGGCGTGATTCAAAATCGTATAAGCCGCTTTTGAAACTCGACCGCGCCGGATGGGCGTGGAAATGGTTACGTCGTAATCCCGAATATATCGCCCTAGCCTCAGAACGATTATCTCACACCGGCTATGATACTGAATCGCGTGTGCTCACCGTTTCGGCCACAGAAGAAGGAACCCGCTGGGGATTGCATTTTCGTGGAGAATCCCGCCCACCCGGTAAGCAATGCCCGCCTATTCTGGCGTGCTGACTGGGATGTATCGGTAGTTGCCGTCGATGCAATTCCCACCACCTCAGACGATCCTGACGCCTTCGATATTGGACAGTTTGTCGATGTGGTGACGTTCTTGCGTCATACGGATGGTCACGAATCCCTGCTGTTCAGCGATGGCATTCATCACCTTCAGTTTGAGGTGGTAGCGGGCACAGTCATATCAGGTCTCGTTCGATTGCATTATCGACTGTCCGGGTTTCGTTTGGTGGAACCCCAGACTCTGAGTGTCCGACGATTGGCGCAATTTTGCCGTCTGGGACGTTTCCCATTGACGTTGTTCCCACCAGAGCCGCGGGCCCATCGTTGGGTCATGGCGCTTCAGGCCTATGATGGAACGATGGCGGGGGCCAGCCATCGGGACATTGCCGCGGCATTGTTTGGGGAACAGGCGGTACGTGACGATTGGTCTGGTCGTTCGGATTTCTTGCGATTGCGGGTTCAGCGTCTGGTTCATATGGGCAATGCCATGGTGCGAGGTGGCTACCGCGATCTGCTGCGTGGGGCAGGGACCAATGAGCGGCAGCGGGAAACACCCAAGGAGAGGAAGAGGGGAACGGTTTTCCGGTGACGGGTTTGGAAGGTCAGAGAGGGCTTTGACACTGCCCGTCGCAGGAGACCGACTATGTCACATACCTCTAAACAGGACCGGGGCAGCCTCTATCAGGAAATCACCGACAAGATCATTGCCGAACTGGAGGCCGGGAGATTGCCTTGGGTTCAACCCTGGGGCAACTCCGGGGGTGGTGCCGATCTGGGGTTGCCGCAGAACGCCAGTAGCCAGCGTCGTTATTCCGGTATCAACATCCTGATCTTATGGGGAGCCGTGTTCAGCCATGGCTATTCCGGTCAGAACTGGCTGACCTTTCGCCAAGCTCTGGCCTTGGGTGGTCATGTCCGCAAGGGCGAACTTGGCACCATCGTGGTTTATGCCGACCGCTTCATTCCTGGCGATGAACGCCGACGCGCCCAGCATGATGGCGATAAAGCTAAGGGCATTCCATTTCTTAAACGCTTTGTCGTGTTCAATACCGATCAATGCGAGGGATTGCCGGAAGATATCGCTGTTCCGCCTCCACCCTTGCCGGAAGGTCTGATCCTGCCCCAAGCCGAAGAACTGATCCGGGCGACTGGGGCCAATGTACGTCTTGGCGGGGACAAAGCGTTTTATTCCACGGCTCTCGATTATGTCCAGGTTCCCCGGCCCGATGCCTATTTTGAACCGATTAATTGGCACCGGACTGCACTTCATGAGCTAGGTCATTGGACGGGAGCAAAGCCTCGTCTGGCCCGTGATCAATCAGGCTCATTTGGCTCCAAAGCCTATGCCCAGGAAGAATTGGTCGCGGAAATGACCAGTGCTTTCACCTGCGCCGCGCTTGGCATCGTGCCCACGGTGCGGCACGCCGATTACATCGCGTCGTGGCTGGATGTGTTGCGCAAAGATGATCGCGCCATCATCCGGGCGGCCAGTGCCGCCTCGAAAGCAGCCGATTATCTACTGGCCTTTCTGCCTGAGGCTGCGGCAATTGCTGCGGCGTGAGCAGTCAGAGGGAGAGGGGGGGAATGGGGTTTTGTGACGGGTTTAAAGGTTGAAAGAGAGTCTTTACGACCGGCCCGTCAGGAGAAAACAAATGGCAAACTCACCCCTCAAGATCACCCTGAGCCGGTCTCAGGATATTCCCTTCAACAAACTGGTGCTGTCCCAGGCTAATGTCCGCCGGGTCAAGGAGGGCGTCACCATTGAGCAATTGGCTGAGGACATTGCCCTTCGCACATTGCTGCAAAGTTTGAGCGTCCGGCCCATTCTGGATGCGGACGGCAACGAGACCGGCATGTATGAAGTGCCGGTTGGCGGTCGCCGTTACCGGGCGTTGGAACTGCTGGTCAAGCAGAAGCGTCTGGTCAAAACAGCCCCGGTTCCCTGCGTTATCCGCACCGATGGTTTAGGCGTTGAGGATTCCCTTGCCGAGAACGTGCAGCGTGCGCCGCTGCATCCACTCGACCAGTTCCGGGCGTTTCAGTCACTGCGTGAAGCGGGATTGAGCGAAGAGGACATCGCTGCCCGTTTCTTCGTCAATCCATCCGTGGTCAAGCAGCGGCTGCGACTGGTTTCCGTTTCGCCCAAACTACTCGAAGCCTATGCCGAGGATCAAATGACGCTGGAACAACTTATGGCGTTCTCGATCACCGGCAATCACGAACGTCAGGAACAGGTCTGGGAAGGATTGGCCCATGCCTTTAACAAAGAACCCTTTTACATCCGCCGACTTCTGACCGAGGAGGCGGTTCCTGCCGGGGACAAGCGGGCGCAGTTTATCGGTCTGGATGCGTATGTGACGGCAGGTGGGGCGATCATGCGCGATCTGTTCCAAAACGACGAAGGCGGTTGGCTACAAGACCCGATTCTATTGGATCGATTGACCATCCAGAAGCTGAATGCCGAAGCCCAAACCCTCCGGGACGAAGGGTGGAAATGGATCGAAGCTGCGTTGGATTTTCCGTATGGCCATACCCATGGCTTGCGGCGTCTGGCTGGCGAGGAAGCCCCTTGGGTCGAAGATGAACTGATTAGCCGACAGGCCATTCAGGACGAGTTTGACCGTTTGACCGAGGTATATGCCGGAGCTGAAGACCTGCCCGACGAGGTGGATCAACGGCTATCGGAATTGGAAACCGCATTAGCGGCGATCCAAGATCGATCCGTCAGCTATACGGAAGCCGAGAAAGCCCAAGCCGGAGCTTTCATCAGCATCGACGCTTCCGGTTCTCTGCGGATCGAACGGGGCTTTGTCCGTCCCGAAGATGAGCAGCAGGAGCCGGAATCGGACAATGAAGACGACGAGGACTCCTTGCGCGCTCAATCGGCCATGCCGCTCAACGTGGCCCAAGGCGCGATGATGGTGGCCTCCGATCCCGACGACGATGGTCCGAAACCGTTGTCGGAACGGTTGGTGATGGAGCTGACCGCCCATCGCACCTTGGCTCTTCGCAATGCCTTGGGCCAAGATTCCGAAACCGCTTTTGTCGCCGTTCTCCATGCGTTGTGCTTGAGCGCCTTCTATCCTTACGCCGGGGAAACCTGCCTGGAGATCACCGGTAAAAGCTCCAGCTTTGCCGTCCAGGCCCCCGGTCTGGCGGACTGCGTTTCGGCCAAGGCCATCACTGAGCGACACGATCAATGGACCAAAGTTCTGCCGGAAGATCCCGCCGATTTGTGGGATGTCTTACAGGACTTCGATCAGGACCGCCAAGTGACGCTGTTCGCCCATTGCGCCGGTTTGACTGTCAATCTGGTGCACGAACCGTGGCGCCACAGTAAGGGCAAAGCCGGTCATGGCGACCGTCTCGCCCAGGCCGTTCACCTGGATATGGTCGCCGCCGGATGGGCGCCAACGGCGGAAAACTATCTGGCCCGCGTGCCGAAAATCCGCATCCTGGACGCAGTGCGTGAAGCCAAGGGCGATCAAGCCGCCCGGCATATCGAGGGCATGACCAAGCCGGTCATGGCGGCGGAGGCCGAACGATTGCTCAATGGGTCCGGTTGGCTGCCGGAAATTCTCCGGGCAACGCCATCTTGGGAAGACACCCCGGATCAGCCGGAACCCCATGCTCAGGCTGCCGAATAAAAAATGTCAAATCGACAGGAGGTCCGGTCCACCGACCGGGCCTCTTTTTTTGATGGGTTATCCCAGAGCGGTATTGCGGAATCCAGATAGAATGATATCTTCTGTAGAAATCAGAGTTTCTGGAGAAACAATGAAAGCTCGAACCATTTCCGCGTATGCCGATGCGAAGACCGCCCAGATCGTCGAGCGGATTGCCTCGCTTGAAGATCGGTCGCCTGCCCAGATTGCGGCGGCGGCGTTGCGGTTCTATGTCAGTCTTCCCACTGAGGCCCATGCGGCCTTCCGCCGGGTCGAGAAACTCGGCTCCGCGCAGGATATGGATGGCCTCGCCCGCGATATCACCCGCAAGGCCCTGGATGCGGAATGGGCAGTTGCCCAACGCCAGTTTGTTGACGAAATGGCGGTTCCAGCAGATGCAGCTACCGAAGAAGATATTCTCGCTGAGGCGGTCCGTCTCACGAAATGACAGTGTCACCTCTTTATCTTTGCCTCGATCTCAACATCTGGTGCGCGGCGTTTCTGGCTGAACGGAAGGGGGCGCAGAACACCGCTTCGCAAACCCTGGTCAGCATCGTCAAGGCCGGATGCGTCGGCGACATTCCCGTCCAATTGATCGTCTCTTGGGGCATGTTGACCCGTTTACGCAAAGTCTTCGAGGTGGATTGGGGCGTCTCGCGTCAATCGGTCGATAGCGTCATCGAAGCGATCATCGGCTATGCCGGATTAGGACCGTTGGGCCTAGCCCCGCATTTGACTTTGGGCGGAACCGGCCTGATGCCGATGCGCGATTTGGAAGATGCCCATGTCCTTGAGACGGCTCTTTCATCTCATACTCATCTGCTGGTGACAGCCAATTTTGACGATTTTCTCCTCGCCAAGGCAGATGTTCTGGAACCGGGCAAGGTCGCCATCGTTTCCACGGCGGATGCCAAGCTGGTCGTGGCCCATCCGTTTCGGGCCGTGGAATGGTTCCGTGCTGGTCTGTATCCCGATGTCGGGACAATCACGCCCCTCTTCTCTAAGACCTGATGTTGTGCCGTCTTCCCTTCTGGCCTCAGCCGGAACGGGGGGCGCCTCAAGCGGAAACTCTGCCCCGGTTAAAAGCCGCGCCACGGGCCTTGCCCGAAAGGTGATCTGCCGGAACCGGGCAAGGGCCACAAGGATGCTGTGCATCCTCCTTCACTGACGTTCCGGCCAAAGGTGCGGCCCCCGTCCGGCCCCGGCGGGTGATCACGGGTAAGGCCGCGATGGGCGCGGTCACTCGGCAGCAGGAGCCCGCCATGATGCACGAAACCCTTCCGTTCCAGACCCCAGAACCCGTGGGGGACACCGAACGCCACACTCAATCTTCCACCAGCTTTTTGCTCGATGAACTGACCCTGTACGGCTATCGCCCCGGTCAGGATGAACCCGATCCACGACCTTTGCCCGAAGCAGAAATGGTCCAAGCAGAACTGACCGGCATCATCGATTCCTTCGCTGGAATGCTGGCAGACACGCGGTTGGAGGACGATCTTGCCGACCTGTTGTGGTCGTTCGTCGCCATCTTCCACCGCAAGATTGACCGGCTGGAACGAGATCTTGACGGCAACGAGCAGGCGCAAAATCGCTCTCGCATCGAACAAAACGGCTCGGAAGTCCGCTCGGTCGAACTGGAGCGTCTGATCGAACAAGGCATCGGATTGATCGAGCGCCGCAATGCCTTCGAGTTCTTCCGCGACCATGCCGCCGACCGCTATGAGGCCATCACCGGATCAACTTGGCGTCCCCGCACCGGCTCGGTGGTCAATCACCGAACCCTCACCGCCGCCGTGATCGACAGCCGCGATTTCATCGCCGCCCGCCAGCGCGCCCAATCCCAAATTATGATCCCGTCCGGTGCCCGCATCGCCTTCACTGGCGGTCTGGAATTCAACGACCACAAACGCATCTGGGACGCCCTCGACCGCGTCCACGCAAAGCATCCCGACATGGTGCTTTTGCACGGCGGCAGCCCGAAAGGAGCTGAGCGCATCGCCGCTTGCTGGGCCGACAATCGCAAAATTGCGCAGGTGGTCTTCAAGCCCGATTGGACCCGTCACAAGAGCGCCGCCCCCTTCAAGCGCAACGATCAAATGCTGGATGCTCTACCCATCGGCGTGATCGTCTTCCCCGGTTCCGGCATCAGCGAGAACCTCGCCGACAAGGCCCGCAAGATGGGCATTCCGGTGTGGCGGTTTGCCAGTGAGGGCGGCGCATGATGCGCCGTTTTTTCAGTGAAAGTGGGGGGGTACGCCAATGCCAACCACCTCAAAGAGTTGGTCATGGCCGGTACGGGCGCTGGTTGCTGAATGTCCGGTCACAGGCGCGGATATAGGGAAACCTGCCGTTCGTTGAAGTTTGATCAGCCGGGTACCCTATCGTTTTTGGGTTAGCACGATCCCAGCGATCATGACGAAATCGCATTTATCGCTGTTCCACTGGATCTCCATTTCGGCGGGGAGCGTCCAGGTGGAGGTGATCAACTGCGCATAGTTCCGCCCATCGAGCAGGCTGTTGAGGCATTCGATAAGATGCTTATTGTTGTAGGCGATAGACCTGCTGGACGAGTGATACCCATGTATCACGGGCACTGCCATATAGACATTGCCATCACCATTCCAGTCTGGCTGGAGCGACTTCACAAGCCTTACCTGTTCAATAGCTTCACGGATTCGATTGGCTGCATCACAGGTCAGGTTCTCCACTGTGCCAGTACTGACACAGTAGTATGCTTTTTTCAACTCAACAAAGTAATTCAAAGCCTTGCCATTGGTGCTTGGCTTATCCATGCACCAGAAATCGACGACCCTCCGTTCCCGCTCCATCTGTTCCGGCATGGGCAGCGGCCATTCCGATAGATGGACGGGGGTGATAGCGTTAATCGCCGAGCCGACTATCGAGTAGAGGTTCCGTTCACTGTGGAGCAGTGGTATTTCCCGCAACCCTGCGAACTGATGATATTTTTCCCAATACCTGTAAGATTGGATAAATACATTCTTGGCTAATGATTTGAAAAAAGTGCGAGCCAGCCGACCATGCTCAATTGCATCGGCATCGTAGTAATCGTCGTTTACCACGATGTTCAGTTGAACGTTTTGTTCCGATAGGTCGATGGTGTCGGTCATCGAGTGTTCTTTTCCAGCCATGTATGGGCCTCCTGCACGGTGAAACGCTGGTCGACGAAATTACTGCTTCCGGGGAATTGGTAGCCATAAAATTCACCCAAGTATTATAGGTCTTAAGCCATTTATTACATAGGCAAGGTTAGTTTCCGTAGGAAATTCGGTTCATCCATTGTGAAGTTCAGAGGTATCTCAAGGTCGTAGGATGGCGCTGTTCTACGTCTCGATCGTCTTGCTATGCTGCTGTCAATATCCGGGCATGGCATTGTTCTCCCCTGCCATCGCCAGACCATGAAGTCGAGCGGTAAAATCGGACGTCAGGCCCCAGATTCAACCCGGTCAAGCGGTGGCAAAGTCATCCCAGGCGGATAAGCCAGACCCTTCCCATCCCCGTGTTTCGCAAGACCATCCCTTGCATGTCTCCCAAGCGCTAGATCCCGCGCCGCCCAGTCCAACCTGTTAGGCCGAAAGAATTTCCCCGGCCCTTTTAGGGCCTCCTCGCGGTCGCTTTGCTCCAAATTCTCCCGCCTTCCAGGTCTTCCACTGCGTTACAGCCGCTCATGAATTCGCGGTGGGCGGGGCGGCTTTGCGGTCTCTTCACGCGAGCCATCGCAAGGATGATCCTCGCGAAAAACACTAGGAGAGATTATCATGGCTATCACCCTCGGTACCTTCACCAAACTTGACGACGGCGTTTTTACCGGCACCCTCAAGACCCTCAACGTTACTGCCCAACTGACCATCGTTCCGACCGAAAAGAAAGCAGAGAACAGCCCCGATCACCGGGTTTACGCAGGCAACGGCCAGCGTTACGAGGTCGGAGCCGCTTGGAGCCAAGTCGCCAAATCCAGCGGCGAGACCTACATGAACCTCAAAATCGGCGCACCGGAATTCGGTCCCAACTGGGTCCGCGCACGTCTGGTCAAGCTCGAACATCCGGCGGAAGACGGTTCCACCCACATCGCCCTGTGGGAACCCAAGGACCGCTAACACCTCCCAACAGCCCCGCCGCCATACCAGCGGCGGGGCTTTTCTTCTGCCAGAATCGTGCGGACGAACGAAAACAGACCCCCTGAGTTTTCGAGCGTCCTCAAGCATCCCCCATCGCGCTCATCCTACTCGGGAAGGCAGCGACGTTCGCCGTCGCAGCCAAACCCTCGAACCAGGAGTTTTGCGATGGAAGATGAAATCTCTCGGGCCGCTTTGGCCAAAAAGGGCAGTCCTTTCCTGAACACCGATCAAGCCGCTTTCTATGTGGGATTGTCGCGCCGGACGCTGGAAAAGATGCGGATCGTCGGTAGCGGGCCACGCTTTCGCAAGCATGGACGCTACGTCCGCTATCATATCGACGACTTGGAAAGCTGGTCGCTGGGACATGGCAAAGCCTCGACCTCCGATGCGAGTTCCAAATGAATCGGCGCTCGGTTCTTGGGTTGTCGGCCCTTGGCATCGGCTTGGCGCTGCTTGGGATGACCCGCCCGATGCTGGTGTGGAATGCCAGCGCCAGCGCGCCCATCGGCCTGTACATCGTGGCGCCAATTCAAGCCCAAGCGGGCGATCTGACGTTGATTGCCCCCCCCGATTGGGTGCAATCCTTTGCCGCCCAGCGCGGCTATTTGCCCGCCCATGTGCCCCTGGTCAAACGCATCGTGGCGCAGGCTGACGATCACGTTTGCGCCGTCGGCGGGTGGGTTCTTATCAACGGCAGACCCCTTGCCAAACCGTTGGAGCGCGACAGCCAAGGGCGATCTTTGCCCCGATGGAACGGTTGTCGTCGCCTTACCGCCGATGAAGTTTTTCTGCTGATGACGAACGTCCCGGACTCGTTCGACAGCCGATATTTTGGCCCCGTCAAGACTTCGTCCATCATCGGGAGGCTCGAACCACTATGGATCGAATGAGCCTTCTGACGGCGAGTGTGGTGATGATGGCGATGGCATCACCGGCCCGTGCCGATGTGGATCAATGGCAGGGTCTTATCGCCGAAGCCGCCCAGCGTTTCGCCATCCCCGAACCGTGGATACGGGCCGTCATGAAGGCCGAAAGCGCGGGTCGAACTCCGATGACATCACGGGCTGGGGCGATGGGGTTGATGCAGGTGATGCCCAACACCTATGCCGAGATGAGGCGGAATCTCAATCTTGGCCCCGATCCATTCGATCCGCACGATAACATTATCGCCGGCACCGCCTATCTGCGGACAATGTTCGACCGTTTCGGTTATCCCGGTTTGTTCGCCGCCTACAATGCGGGTCCTGCACGATATGAGCAGAGTTTGAATGGACGTTCATTGCCTCATGAAACCCGGACCTATCTTGCTACCGTCGCCAAAGTCCATCCCAAACCGCCAACGCATAACGGCTTGTTCATCACCCTGAGCGCATCGCCGCCCACATTGTTCGTGCCGTTGACCACCGTCTCCGGGGTTGGCAAATGAGGGCCGCAGACCGGTGGGGGAGAAGCGTCTCGTCTCGGTATCGCCATCATACCAGCCAGAACAAAACGCCCGTCAAGGAGGCGCGGTTCCCCCAAAATACTATCGCATTTTGGCTCCCCCACGCCCCGCGTTGCGGCACCTGCGGTGTCCTTGACCGCCGATTTGTTGGCCGATCCCAGGAGGTGTCCTCGGATAGAGGAGGACATCACATCAGGAGGTCATCATGTCTCAAGTTCATGCCAATTTACACACGGAATTCGACCGCTATCCGCTGTTGTTGGAGGAGTTCGGCACCTATGACGTTGATAAAATCATTGATGCCGAAGCCGCCGATTTCCATTGGGACAGCCGGTTCGCCGAACGCAATCTCGGAGCCTATGACGGCTTCGATGACGGTGAAGACGACGGAGAAATTGTCCGCATTATCGGCTTTTTTCACAGCCAATATTACGTCGCAACCTGCGTTGTCGATGCCAAAAGACGGGTCAGAATCATGCTGCGCCTGACCCATTTTGACAGCTTTGAGAGCGCCGAAACAGCCTTCCTGGCAGGCGGGGGATGCCCCCCGCTTTTTCGGTTCATCGGTCTTCCATGAGCCTGGGTTGGGCATGAGATCGTAGGAGAGCGTGAATGGGAGCAGACAGCGAATCAAAAATCGTAAGCGTGGGGGGATTGCACCATGTCAGGACTTGACTTGATTTTGCGCTTTCCAAGCCCAGGGCATCAACTCGTCGAGACGATTGACGGGGTGTCCATTGATCATCTTTTGCAGCACGTCGCGCAGGTATGCGTAGGGTTCGGCGTCGTTGAGGCGGGCGGTTTCGATGAGGGAGCAGATGGTGGCCCAGCGTGCGCCACCACCATCGGACCCTGCAAACAAATGGTTTTTGCGCCCCAATGCGACCGGGCGAATAGCGCGTTCGACGGGGTTGGTATCGAGTTCGATGCGGCCATCGTCAAGGAAACGGCAGAGCGATTCCCATCGCGTCAAGGCGTATCGGATGGCCTCGGCAAGTCGGCTGTTCCTGGGGATTTTCGGCGATTCCGTCTCAAGCCACAGCCGCAAGTTCTGCACCAGCGGTCGGGATATATCGCGGCGCAGGATCAGGCGATGGGCGGGCGATTGTCCCCGGACCTTCGCTTCAACCTGGTAGATTTCGGCGATGCGCCGCACCGCTTCGGTGGCGATGGGGGCTTTGTCGGCTTCGGCGATTTCATAGAATTTGCGCCGCGTATGCGCCCAACACGCGGCCAATACGACATCGCCGCGACGGGTCAAAGGCTCGAACCCGGCATACCCATCGACGTGAAGAATGCCTTTGAAGGACGCCAGATGAGTCATGGGGCGTTCGGCGCGGCGGTCCGGTTCGTAGAAGTAAACTGCAGCCGGGGGCGCAGGTCCATCCCATCCCCGTTGATCACGGGCATAGACCCACAGACGTCCGGTTTTGGTCTTCCCGCGTCCCGGATCAAGCACCGGGATCGGCGTGTCATCAGCGAACAAATGGTCCGAGGCGAAGATGTTTTTGGCAAGCCGTTCATGCAAGGCATCAAGCCACCAGCAGGCGCCGCCGACCCATCCGGCAAGGGTGGAACGATCCAGTTCCATGCCGTGACGGGCGAAGATTTTCGACTGCCGATAGAGGGGCAGATGGTCGCAATATTTGCTGATCAGCACTTGGGCAAGCAGGGCCGGTGTCGCCAATCCGCCCGCGATGACGCGCTCCGGGGCGGGAGCCTGGGCGATCGTGGCGCAGGTCCGGCAACCATATTTGGGGCGGCGAATGCGCAAGACCCGCAACTGCGCCGGAACCCAGTCGAGCATCTCGCTGACGCTTTCGCCAATGGGATGAAGCGGACCGCCACAGCACGAACACATCGCGTTATCGACATCAAGCAGCAGGTCTTCCCGTTCGAGATGATCGGGCAGCGGCTTCCGTTTGGGCGTGCGGGTTTTGGGTTCGGCGGCAACCGGTGGCTCAGTCTGAAGGCTGGCGAGATCGGTGTCCAAATCCTCCAAGGCAAGGGCGAATTGGTCTGGATCGAGACGCTCCGAACGACGACCGAACTGGGCGCGCTGGAGCTGTTTGATGATCTGCTGAAGGCGTTCGATCTCACTTTGATGGTGGTCAACCGCAGACGCCATATCACGCACCAATTGGTGCAAAACGCCGATATCGAAAGGCAGGTTTTTAAGATCGAACTGCATGATCGACACTACCGCAAGGTGTGCAAAGACTCAAGCAATTCCGCGCCGTTCAGCCGGACTTTCGAGAGAGTTTTACCCGGCTTTCATCGGCTTCCAGGTGCGTTCCGGCGCACGCCAGTCAATGCCGTCAATCAACATGGCAAGTTGCGCCGGGGACAGCGACAGCGTGCCGCTTGGCCCCACCATTCTGGGCCAGACAAACCCTCCCCGGTCGATGCGTTTGGTGAACAGGCACAGCCCGGTGCCGTCCCAAAACAGGATCTTCAGGATCGATGCGCGCCGACCGCGAAAGACAAACAAATGACCGGAGAACGGATTCTGTTTGAGATGTTCCTGGACCAGCACGGCAAGTCCGTTCAGCCCCTTTCTCATATCCGTGTGCCCCAGAGCCAGATGCACTTTTACGTCCTGCGGGATCACGATCATGGCGCGGGTGTCTCCTTCGCCGCTTGCCGCAGCAAGGCTTTCGAGCGGCCTGCCGACAAGATCAACAGGGCGTTCGGCAGGGCATCGCCGGTCAGCGTTTCGTCATCTTCTCCCTCTTCGGTAATCTGGATGGTCGCCAGTCTGGCTTGCCGGTCTTTGCTTAAGCCTAAGTCCACGCGCCACCGGAAAAGCATGGAGGTCGTGATCCCATGCTTGCGCGCCACTGACGAGACGGTGACGCCGTCCCGCTCAGTCTCCAAAACGATGGCGCGCTTTTCTTCGATGCTGAAGCGTCGCCGTTGGGGATTCTCCGGCCTTTCATCCGATGATCTTGTCAACGCATTTGTCGCGGAAAATTCCTTAGGCCTAGGCCTTATTTTAGGGCGGGCGCTGGGATGAAGATGCGCGCGCCAGTCGATTCCCACCTCGGAATCCTCAAAACGATCACGCCATCTGCGCAGGCTGGTGGGCGACAAATCCAGCGCCGACGCATAGTCGTGAAGCCCCATGCCGCTCCAGTTCAGGGCTTCCACATGCATCGCCCAGAACGCCTGAACGGCTCGGCAATTGACATCGGTTCGCGCCCCATAACGGTACTTTTGAGTTTTTCGGCCTTGTTTCCGATGCTCTATTTTCCGCTCATCCCGCAGCAATTCCTTGCGATATTCCATATGGTTGCGGATCGTTTCCTCGCCCACAAGGAAATTAACCCAACGCGAAAATTTAGCCCTCGGCAATTGATGCCGATCACAAAAAGAACGCTGCGAAAGGCCGCTTTCCATCCAGGCTTCAATGTGAGCCGACCAGAACACCCGATGCGCTTTGCAGTCCGAAAATTGAAGTGCCATGCCGATTTCCTCCTCCTCCAAAGGAAACCGAATTTGAAAAGTTTTGCATCATGTCTCGGAGGTGTCGGAACCAGACGCTTACCAAAAAGCCGCGTAAGGCAAGGTTAAGCAATAGCGCCATCGCCTACGGCTCTGTCTCTAAGTCTTTGTCTGCACATCGGTTTTTCAGTTTTTATGGTGCCATTGCCGGGAAGGTTAGCACCTTGGTCTAGCTAACGCATTGAATTCATTGAGGGGCGATGGCGCCAATTTTCGGGGCCATTTTGCCCTTAGTCCAAAGACTTGACGCAGGAGAATGGATCATGGCTGACACAGAAGACTTCAAGCCAAGGCTCGGGAAGATGCGCTCCGGGGGCTCGAAACAGGGCCGCAAGTTTTTGCACCGGGTTTTAGCCGCAGCGAACCTGGCGCGTGGTGGTGCCGCTGGTTGGGGATCATCCCGCAAAAACATCTTCTATGGAAACCGCATCGGGCGTGGCTCCGGTGTTGGCCGTGTTTTGTCATCGCGGGATCAATATGCAGCCTTTCGTCAACGACGGGTGATTGTCAAGGCTCGGATTGTCAAACTGGCAGGCAAAGGGATGCAAGGGGCAAGGGCCCATCTGCGCTACATCCAGCGTGACGGCGTGACCCGTGACGGGCAACCGGGGCAGCTTTACGGAATCGACCAGGATAAGGTTGACGGCAAAGCGTTCCTTGACCGGGCCGAGGGCGACCGCAACCAGTTTCGCTTTATCGTCTCCGCCGAGGATGGGGCGCAATATGATGATCTGAAGCCGCTGATCCGCCGTCTCATGATGCAGATGGAGGAGGATTTGAACACCAAGCTCGATTGGGTGGCGGTCGATCATTACAACACCGGCCATCCCCATACTCACATCATCGTCCGGGGCAAAGATGATCTCGGCAAAGATCTGATCATTGCACGGGATTATCTCACGACGGGAATACGGGAGCGCGCCGCCGAAATCGTCAGTCTGGATTTTGGACCGCGTTCGGATTTTGAGGTTGAGGACCGTCTGCGCAGTGAGGTTGGGCAAGATCGTCTGACCAGCATTGACCGCCGTTTGCTCCGCGATCAGACAGAAGACGGGATGGTGATGTCCGGCGACAAGAATGCGTTCCAGCAAAGCTTGCGGATGGGGCGCTTGCAGAAACTGATGCTTCTTGGTCTTGCCGAAGAAATCCGTCCGGGCCAATGGCGTTTGGCTGAAGATATGGAGGCGACGCTACGACGCATGGGCGAACGGGGCGACATCATCAAAACCATGCACCGTCAAATGACCGAGAAAGGTCTGGCCCGCAGTGCCGCTGATTACGTCATCAATGAGTCCACTGAAGTCCCCAGTCGTCCCATCGTTGGCCGAGTGGTCTCACGCGGACTGTCAGACGAGATCAACGACCGCCATTATCTGATCGTCGATGGCGTTGATGGCCGCGCTCATTATATTGATATCGGCAAGGGTGATGCCACCGATCCCACGCCGGACAGCAGCATTGTGCGGATCGAGTCCAAAAGGATAGAAGCCCGACAAGTGGATCGTACCGTTGCCGATATTGCCGCCGCCAATGGAGGACGATACAGCATCGACATTCATCTTCGCCACGATCAGTCCGCCAGCCAGACTTTCGCCGAAACCCATGTGCGACGGTTGGAAGCAATCCGTCGCACCACCAACGCGGTCAATCGTGAACCAGACGGCACTTGGATGATCACGCCCGACCATCTTGACCATGCGGTGAATTATGAACGCCAACAGGCCAAGGCCGTGCCTGTGTTGGTGCAGACGTTATCGGCGTTGCCGTTGGATCGTCAGGTTACTACCGATGGAGCAACATGGCTGGACCGGGAACTGATTGCTGACCACCAGGAACCCCTCCGCGAGTCAGGGTTTGGCAAAGAGGTGCGCGAGGCCCAACGCCAAAGACGGCAATGGCTGATAGCCGAAGGTCTGGCCCGTATAGAAGAAGATCGTATCACCTATCCAGCCAACATTTTGGACACGTTGAAACGACGGGAACTGACTCGTGTGGCTGGTCAGCTTTCCGATGAACTGGGATTGAAATATATGGAAACTAAAAACGGCGACGACGTGAACGGCATCTATCGTCGCCCTGTCGAGCTGGCCAGCGGCAAGTTTGCTGTCATCGAGAAGTCCCGCGAGTTTACCTTGGTGCCGTGGCGCGATGTGTTGGACCGGCAGATCGGGAAACAGGTCTCGGGCATTGCGCTGGGTGATGGGATTAGTTGGACGATTGGACGGCAGCGGGGATTGGAGGTGGAGTAATCATATCATTTTGATAACCAACGTGCATAGGCTTGCACGTCTATCATTGGCACTGTCCCACTGAATTGCAGTTGTGAAATCAGCTTGAACAAAAATGCGGTGGCTGGTTTTTGTTCATTGAAAAAATTGTATGATTTTCCCGTTCCATTAATTTCAAAATGACCATGTGCAGCGACACAACCCAGGTTGAGTTGCCCGTAATCATTGCCGTCAATCAATGCTTGCTGTAGAGAATCCCCCAACGCAGGACTCCAGTCACTCTCGAACGTGAGCAGTCCGCCAAGAATAGGTGTCAGCTTCTTTTCTGGATATACCCCCCCTGCATGTGGGATGGGTAAACTTGTTTGATGCAGGCAACGAACGCTCGCAACTTTTTCTTTTGCATACGTCACTTGAGATGCATTGATGGTTTGCTTGGATTCGAAAACGGCGTAAACGCTTTCAGCCGGGATTACCATCTGTCCTTCAAAATGAAATATAAACGGCGAGTATTGTCTGTCAAAAACCACAACGTCAATTTGTTGGCTGAATTGACCATTGCTGTCAACGACATGAGCTGTGGCAGCTTGATAGCGCTGTGGTAAGTATCTTTGTAGAAGTGTCAGCCAAACCAGCTCACTGGCATCGCCTTTGGTCACAGGATGCCCAAAACTTTGTCGAGCGGTTTCTAATCGATGCTGAATATCATCATGTAATCTACCGAGTAGCATAGAAAGAGACCAATCGGTCATGTGCCGCTCTCCTGAAAAGGTGGTGTTGGTTGCATTTCTTGGGCAATTTCTATAGCCCTGATTGGGTCAATCGGACGATTTGGATAAGCGTCAAGAACAATTGCAGGTATGAGCCTTTGTGTCAGGTCTGAGAATGTAAAGCCGTAACTGAGGCGTTTGTTGGAGCCGGTTGCCAATACAAGCGCCTCGATTTGTGGTTTGGAGAAACCAAGTCGATCAAATGCGGTTTGTAAAACTGAATGTCGCTGAATGTCATTTGGGCGATCGAACGAAAGAATGTCAGCAGCTCGTCTTTTTACAGCAGGGTCGAGTGCTCCAAGGCGATTGGTACACATAATGACGACTGCGGGTAGACGCCCATTTCCCAGGCGGTCAATGCCGCGAATGAAAGCGTTAACGCCAGCTCGATCCTCATGATGCATTTGTGATGCTTCACGAGACTGAGCCAATGCGTCAGCTTCATCCACGAGCAGGATAATCCCCCCTCGGGCTTGTCCAGAGCTTCCCTTTAACTTTGTGGCTTCATTGACGGTATGGTCAAAGGCCGATGACAGTAACTGCGTCATCTCACCCACACGACCTTGCCCTCGTGCTGACAAACTCAGAGGGAAAAGCGTAATGTCAATGTCCTCCTGACGAGCTACTGCGTCCCCTATCGTTTCTGCAAGTTCAGTTTTACCCGAACCTACATCCCCAGAGAGTACAACAAGTGGAGGACGTCGCGTGACCGTACTGAGCAGATTTCCCATGTCTGCGTGGTGTTTTTTCGCCCATGTTTCCAAACCCGTTGGATTGATCAAAAGACCAAGAATTTTGGATAGTCGTAGCTTCTGGTCATCGAGTCCAACTAGCCGAGCTAGACGCTCACGGAGTGAGACATCAGGATACGTGATGCGTCGTTCAAACAATTCATCAATGGAAGGATGCAGGTTCATCGGTAACTCCTAACGCTGGCTCGATTAAGTGCGCGGCCTCCAGATGAGTAGGTCTTGTCATCTGCAAGATAGCCGCTAATTCCTGGCTCTGGGGCTCCGTTCCGCTGAAATGGCATCTTTTTCTCGAAGGCTTCGCGCTCTGTGGAAGACAGAGCAAACCATGCTGGACTGTACTGTAAATAATTATAGAAAGAGGCGTTTGTGACATCGGATCCTGGAGTTACGCGGCCAGGATCATCGTCGTTTGCGGAACCGCCTGCTAGATCGCGTGCCGTATAGCGAAGTGTTGGCTCAATCCACTGGTCATTACGCATAAAGCCGACAGTTAACGTTCCAAAATAGCCAGCCTTAAGAAGCTCGATGGCTTCTAGTTCATAATTCGCAATATTGGTATCATCTGGCTTTCCGTAAAATCGCTGCATTCGTTTCAGATCAGCAGCGACTTTGGATGCCATATGCTTGGCATGAGTCAATGTGAACGTCATTGTCTCAGAAGTGGTATAGCTACTGGTCATTTTTTATCCTTGTACTTGGAATGATGAGCCAAAGACCTTTTGCCAGTAATACAGCGTCTCTTGCTTCGTTGGAGCTGTGAGGGCCGCATCAATCGCATCCCCAGCATCAAGTGCTGATTCGACGATCAAACTGGCTTGAACGTCGGTATAAAGTCGACTGACATTGTTTTCGGCATTCACTGGGTCGATGATTTGGACCGGCTCAGAGAATGCTCCAACGGTATTTGATTTGTAATAATCGGTGAATATAATCCGTTCCCGCATACCAGAGTTGGCAACGTAGGTGAAAAAATGCTGCAATGCTTCTGGATAATCGGAGAAATCCAATCCCTGATCGCATAGTTGAGATAGTATCATTTCGATCATAAAGGATTTAAAGCGAAACCCCTCCTGTTCACGCTTGGTTTTCCGTGCCCAATATTTCACCAATCGGATAACCTGAGAGAAATGGGGTGCTTGCATCTGTTTGCGCTTGCTGCAAAACTCAAGATGGCGGGGTATGCTGGTTTTCAGGAATGAACCATCTTCCTGGCTTATCAGGTTGCCATACCAGTCCGGGTCATTATCGTAGAGGATTGGTACGACATCAACATCAAGGCCAGAACCACGGAAAGAAACCGTCACACTGTAGGTTTGTGGTTTGACTTGGTCTGGACTAAAGTTGGGGAATGCCTTGCGAAGGCGCTCCGCCAAATAATCGAGGAGATTCTTTATCTCGTGAGGTGCGACTGCACCGCTGATGTAACATGCCACATCAATATCATTGAGTGAGCTTAAGGCCGTACCTTTTGCCAAGCTCCCGGAAAGCAGCATTTTCCTTAGCGTGAAATCAGGGTGTTCGCCTAAGTAGCTCTCTAACTTCTCGCGGAGACGTCTAGCCTGGGCGCGGTATTCATCAGCCTTATCTTTCGGCAAATTAACTCTGTCCTGTGCAAACCGAACAATGTCGGCATGGTCAACATGTTGCCGCCCCATTCATTTATCTCCGCTCTTGCATTTGTCGAATTCGACATGCCATACATGTCTAGTTTTTAGTGTTTTCCAAAAAAGTCGTCAAGTTAAATATGTCGAGGTAGCCATGAGTGATGAGCGTCCCCCTTCGGAATTATTTAAAGAGCGCCTGAAGGCTGCTCGAGATATGCGAAAATGGAGCCAGGGTGAGCTGGCAAACCGAGCGGAGATGCCGCCGAGTTCAATTGCCCACTTTGAATCAGGATCACGCAAACCCTCTTTTGATACGTTGCGCCGCCTTGCCAATACTCTTGAGGTGACAACCGATTATCTACTTGGCAGAGTAGATGAACCAGTTTTAGGGGAGGCTGGTGATCCTCTGTTTCGTGACGTAGGAAAGTTAACGGGCGGAGACCGCGATCTTGCCAAGGATTTTTTGAAGATGTTGGCGGAGCGTAATCTGGATAAAAAATAGGGAGGTTCTATGAGCCGGGTATTCCGAATGAAAATGGCTAAACAAAAGGCTGAGGCATTTTTGCGGGATGAGAAAATTGCTGACCTGCCTGTTGATCCCTTCGCCATTGCGGAGAGTCGGGATATCGTAGTCCAAGCTAAACCTGATACAGAGGAAGGTGTATCAGGAATGCTTCTCCGACACGGCAATTCGTTTGGAATTCTCTATGCCACACATGTTCCGAGCGAGGGCTTCCAGCGTTTCAGTATTGCCCATGAACTTGGTCATTATTTTCTTGATGGTCACATTGATCATGTTTTACCGAAGGATGGAGCACATGCATCATATGCGGGATTTACCTCGGCAGATCCGTTTGAAATGGAGGCAGATTATTTTGCTGCGGGACTTTTAATGCCTTCGGGTCCATTCAAACATGCGATTAGAAGGCAGGATCCTGGTTTTTCAATCATAGAAACAATGGCTAAGAATTGCCGTACATCCTTAACCGCTACAGCAATACGATATGCTGAACTTACGGAAGATGCTGTTGCTGTAATCATCAGTACGGGACAGACGATTGATTACTGTTTCCTTTCCGAGGCGATGAAGTCGTTGCCACAACTAAATTGGGTGCAGAAAGGGTCTCCTGTTCCGAAGGGAACGGATACTTCGCGGTTGAATGCTGTTCCAGAACGAATTTTAGCTTCAGATCGAATTGTGAATGAGGTTGACGTTATGGATTGGCTAGGAGGGACACGCTCCGCTCAAGTGACAGAGGAGGTCGTGGGCCTTGGGCGGTATGGGAAAACTCTAACCGTTTTATCATCCGCCTCAATTGGACAGGAGGAGTATCAAGACGATGATAACGATGAAGATGATGTCATAGAAAGTTGGACCCCAAAATTTTGACATGAGAAAATGTTCATGTACTGCTCGATATTTACTCGATTGGGGCAGGTCAGCGTACCCTGTCGTACATAACCGTCATATGAGATTCCGGGGTTCTGCCTGACCCTTTTCCCTAGCCCGTGAGTGCTTTTGCTCCGGCTACCTCGGGAACAGGATAAATGACCCCAACCAAGCTTTTGATCGGTCAAATTCTGGTCGTTTTCGCCATCGTCATCGGTGGCGTGTGGACGGCGACGCAATGGGCGGCATGGTCGCTGGGCTATCAGGTTCAACTTGGGCCAGCATGGTTCCTGGTTTTCGGGATTCCGATCTATCGGCCCTGGCAACTATTTCCGTGGTGGTATTTCTACGACGCCTATGCACCGCATATCTTTGACAAGGCGGGAATGATTGCTGCGAGCAGCGGGTTCCTTGGCATTGCCGCCGCCATCATAGGTTCGTTATGGCGGGCACGGCAGACCAAGTTGGTGACCACCTATGGCTCTTCCCGGTGGGCGACCAAGCGCGAGATCGAAGTTGCCGGACTGTTCCGTTCAGCGGGGGTGTTTCTGGGGCGGCTGGGTAACCAGTATCTCCGTCACGATGGCCCAGAGCATGTCATGGCCTTTGCACCCACCCGGTCCGGCAAGGGCGTCGGGCTGGTCATTCCTACTTTACTGTCTTGGACTGCCTCTGCGGTGGTGCATGACATCAAGGGCGAGAACTGGCAACTGACGGCGGGGTGGCGGTCGAAGTTTTCCCATTGTCTGCTGTTCAATCCCACCGATCCCCGGTCGGCTCGCTACAATCCGCTGCTGGAAGTGCGCAAAGGCCCCGACGAAGTCCGTGATGTGCAAAACATTGCCGACATTCTGGTCGATCCCGAAGGCGCTTTGGAACGGCGGTCCCATTGGGAGAAGACCAGCCATTCCTTGTTGGTCGGCGCCATCCTGCATGTGCTGTACGCCGAGGAGGAGAAGACGCTAGCTCGTGTGGCCTCCTTCCTGTCCGATCCGCAACGCAGCTTTGTGCATACGCTTCGCCGGATGATGACCACGAATCATCTTGGTACAGCGGATCACCCCAAGGTTCATCCGGTGGTGGCCTCTGCCGCCCGTGAGGTGTTGAACAAATCCGAGAATGAACGGTCTGGCGTGTTGTCCACCGCCATGTCCTTTTTGGGATTATATCGTGACCCCACCGTGGCGATCACCACTTCGGCCTGTGATTGGCGCATTTCAGATCTGGTAGATGCCGTCCATCCGGTGTCGCTGTATCTGGTGATTCCGCCTTCCGATATTTCCCGGACCAAACCGCTGGTGCGCTTGGTGCTGAACCAGATCGGGCGGCGGTTGACCGAACGGCTGGAAGGCGATCCCGGCAAGCGGCGCAAACACCAGCTTTTGATGATGCTGGATGAATTTCCGGCCTTGGGGCGGCTGGATTTCTTCGAGACGGCTTTGGCTTTCATGGCGGGCTACGGTATCCGGGCTTATCTGATTGCCCAGAGTCTCAATCAAATTTCCAAAGCCTATGGCGAGAACAACGCCATCCTCGACAATTGCCATGTCCGTATCGCGTTTTCGTCCAACGACGAACGCACGGCCAAACGCATCTCGGATGCGCTCGGCACCGCGACAGAACTCCGGGCGCAACGCAATTATGCAGGGCATCGGCTGTCACCCTGGCTCAGTCACGTCATGGTCAGTCGGCAGGAGACGGCGCGGCCATTATTGACGCCGGGCGAGGTCATGCAATTGCCGCCCACTGACGAATTGGTGCTGGTCTCTGGGTTGCCGCCGATCAGGGCCAAGAAGCTGCGTTATTACGAGGATGGCAATTTTAGTGAACGGATTCTGCCTGCGCCTGTGCTGTCTGAGAATGGGTTTGAAGATAAACCCGCATCGCGTCCCGATGATTGGAGCGGACAAGTGCGAGGCACGCACGAACATCTGGAAGCCGCTATCGATGAGTCGATGGGGACCATTGCCGAAGACGGTGGATTGCAGCATCAGCGCCATCCCGGTCTGCCCGAAGAAAGCATCGTTAAATCGACGGCTCTCGATCATGACGCGGATCGTGAAACCAACGATGAAACGGATCCCGCCCTTGATAAGCGGGTTATGGATCGGCTGAGCAGTCTGACCCGCGCCCACGCCATGGATGACGGCGAGGACCAACCATCCTTGCCCGGCTTCTGAGGGAGGGTGAGCGATGAAACCTCGCCATCATCTCTATCTCGACACGGAATTGACGGCCCAGCTTGAGGCGCTGTCCGCCAAGCCCGGTTCGTCCAAATCGGCCATCGTCGCCGATGCGTTGCGGCAATACCTCTCCCGGCGCGGCGCCCGCGATTTGGATGAAGCGCTGAAGATCCGATTGGACCGGCAGACTCGACAGATCGAACGGGTGGAACGCGACCTTCAAGTTGTCCTCGAAACCCTGGCGCTGTTCATCCGCTATCAATTCAGCGTCACCGCGCCAATGCCCGAACCCGACAAGGCCATGAAGGCCGTCGCTCAGGAACGCTTCCAGAAATTCATCGATCAGGTCGGGCGGCAGATCGCCGGACAACGCAGCACCATAGGCCAGCAAGACCAGAACGACGGGGCATGATAACTTGCCTTGAAACTTGCCTCGCGCACGTCAGGTGAAGTTTTAAGAGCGTCCCGGAATGTCGGATTCATCGTAAAAGATTGCCGTGATGGCAAGCCGTGGAGCGCGGCAATAGGCAACCCAATAACTACGGGAATGGCGCCACAATGTGCCCGGCCTTGCCAATTCAGGGTAAGGACGAGGGGCGGCAAGCCCTCCTTGCGGGTCGCGCTCAATCTCGGCCCAAGCATCCCGCATGGCCTCCATGAGATTTCTCATGGCCTCGGGGCGCTCCTTGGCTTCGTAATGGTCAAAAAGAGCAGAGAGATGCTCAACCGCGCGTCTTGTATAGTCGATCAACGGCGAACGGAGGCGATTTTGTGAGCAGGAGTGCTGGAAAGCCGTTTTTCCAGTTTGTCGATGCGGTCTTGCATCATCTGATGTACGGCATCGGCTGGAATAAGACGACCAGCCGCAATATCGGCCTCGCTCTCGGCAAGGTCGGCTTCGATCCGTTCAAGCGTGGTCATGGTCGCGGTCTTCATGGCGGCTATCTTAAGCGATCTCCGGCAAAAAAGCTATGATGGGATGATCCCCCATCCTTCCCCATCGACATCGCATTGGCTTCCGCAGCAGCGTAGATAAGGGCCATAAGGGAATCCTGGCTTCTCATTGAAAATCGTTCCAAGCGAAAGGAGCGATCTTCAATGAATGAGTCATCGACATCTCGCCGCCAATCCATGCTGAGGACCGCCATGGGTCCGGCAATCTCCGCTGCCTTGGCGGACCCGGCAGTTATTGAAGTGATGGTCAATCCCGATGGGTCATTGCGTTTGGACAGGTTGGGACAGGGCCGAATAGACACCGGCGAATGGCTTGCGCCTTGCGAGGTGGAACGGATCATCCGTCTGGTTGCCAGCCATGTTCGGGCCGAAGTCCATGCCGATTCGCCCATCATCAGTGCCGAACTTCCCTCCCGCGACGACGGCATGAGCGGCGAGCGGTTCGAAGGAGTGTTGCCGCCGGTAGCTTTGGGGCCGTGCTTCGCCATTCGTAAACCGGCAGCCCGAATCTATACCCTCGCCGATTATGTGGCTGACCGGATCATGCAGCCGTGGCAGGCCGATGCGTTGAAGCAGGCTGTAAAAGATCGGCGCAATATTCTGGTCGTCGGCGGGACGAGTTCCGGCAAGACCACCCTGGCCAATGCCCTCTTGGCCGAGATGGCGGGTCTCGATGAACGGGTGATCCTGATTGAGGACACCCGTGAGCTGCAATGCGCCGCCCCCGACTGTGTTCCTCTGCGCACCCGTCCCGGCATCGTGTCCATGGCCGATCTTGTGCGTTCGACCCTGCGTTTGCGACCTGACAGAATCATCGTCGGTGAAGTGCGCGGGGCCGAGGCGCTCGATATGCTGAAAGCTTGGAATACCGGGCATCCCGGCGGCATCGCCACCATCCATGCCAATTCAGCCCGATCGTCGTTGTACCGCCTCGAACAACTCATCAGTGAAGCTGTGGTCACTGTCCCCCGCCATCTGATCGCCGAGGCCATCGATTTGATCGTCTTCATTCATGGCCGTGGCATCGGCCGAAGGATCGAAACCATTGCCGAGGTCACCGGCCTTGATGCCCACGGTGATTACGTCGTCATCGATCTTACCACCCAAAAATCAGGAGAAGTATCATGCGTGTCTTAAAGTCTTTGGCCGTCGTGGCGGCTCTTTCACTGGTGTTTGCGGCCCAAGCCCATGCGGCCGGAACCGGAATGCCGTGGGAACAGCCGTTGCAGCAAATCCTTGATTCGGTGCAAGGCCCGGTCGCCAAGATCATCGCGGTGATGATCATCATTACCACCGGACTGACCTTGGCCTTCGGTGAGACCTCGGGCGGTTTCCGGCGGCTGATCCAGATCGTCTTCGGTCTGTCGATTGCGTTTGCCGCGTCCAGTTTCTTCCTGTCGTTCTTCAGCTTTGGCGGTGGGGCGCTGGTGTGATGAGCACTCACATTGAAGGCTTTGAGGTGCCGCTGCACCGATCCTTGACCGAACCGATCCTGTTGGGTGGGGCGCCACGCTCATTCGCCATCGTCAACGGCACCATGGCGGCGGCTCTTGGTCTCGGTCTTCAAATGTGGCTGGCGGGACTTGTGCTCTGGCTGGTGGGTCATAGCTTGGGCGTATTTGCCGCCAAGCGCGATCCCGACTTTATGCCTGTCCTCGCCCGCCATCTGAAGCAGAAAGGCTGGCTGTCATGTTGAACCTCGGAGAATACCGCAAGACTGCGGATCGTTTGGCGGACTATTTGCCGTGGGTGGCGTTGATTGCGCCCGGAATGGTGCTCAACAAGGATGGCTCATTCCAACGCACGCTCAGATTTCGCGGGCCGGATTTGGAAAGCGCCACCGAGGCCGAACTGGTCGCTACCACGGCGCGAGCCAACAATGTGTTGCGCCGATTGGGTAGCGGGTGGGCGTTGTTCTTTGAAGCCGAGCGGTTGGAAGCAATGGGTTATCCGGTTTCCAATTTTGCCGACTCTGCTTCGTGGCTGGTGGATCAGGAGCGCAAAGCCGGGTTTGAGGGCAAGGCCAAGCATTTTGAAAGTCGTTACCATCTGACGCTGCTTTATCTACCACCCGCCGATACCCAGGCCCGCGCCGAATCGGCACTGATGGAAACAAGCCGGAAAGAGAGTGGGCGCAACTGGCGGCAAGAGCTTTCGTCCTTCGCGGCTGAGACAGACCGTGTGTTGGATCTGTTGGCCGGATTCATGCCCGAAGTGCACGGTTTGGACGATGCCGAGACCCTGACCTATCTGCATGGAACGGTTTCGACTAAACGCCATCCGGTCGCAGTGCCGGAAACCCCGATCTATCTTGATGGGCTGCTGGTGGATACGCCGCTCACCGGCGGCATTGAGCCGATGCTGGGCGACCAGCATTTGCGGACTCTGACCATTCTGGGATTTCCCGGACTGACCCGGCCCGGTATTCTCGACGCTCTCAATCATCAGGATTTCGGCTACCGCTGGGTGACGCGCTTCATCGCCATGGACAAAACCTTGGGTGTGAAGGAACTGAGCAAGCTGCGTCGCCAATGGTTTGCCAAACGCAAGTCGATTTCGGCATTGCTCAAGGAAGTGCTTTATAACGAGCCGGTCCAACTGGTCGATAGCGATGCCGACAACAAGGTGGTCGATGCCGATCTGGCGCTGCAAGCGTTGGGGGGAGATCATGTCAGCTTCGGCTATCTGACCGCTACCATCACCGTCTCGGATGAAAACCGCCAGGCCGCCGACGACAAGGTCCGGGCGGTGGAGAAAATCGTCAATGGTCTTGGCTTTACCTGCATCCGCGAAGGCATGAATGCAGTAGAAGCCTGGCTTGGGTCGCTCCCCGGTCATGTCTATGCCAATGTCCGCCAACCTTTGGTCCATACGCTTAATCTCGCCCATTTGATGCCGCTTTCCTCGGTATGGGCGGGACCGGATCGCAACGACCATCTGGACGGACCTCCGTTGCTTTACGCCGAGACCTCCGGTTCGACTCCGTTCCGGCTGTCCAATCATGTGGGAGATGTCGGCCATATGCTGATTGTCGGGCCGACCGGGGCGGGTAAGTCTGTACTGCTGGCCTTATTGGCTCTTCAGTTCCGGCGTTATGCCAATTCGCAAATCACCATCTTCGATAAAGGCAATTCCGCCCGTGCTGCCGTCCTCGCCATGGGTGGGAAGCATCATGGGCTGGGTGGTGGCGGATCGCTGGCGTTCCAGCCGCTACGGCGAATTGACGAACCGGCGGAACGCGCCTGGGCGGTGGAATGGATTGCCGGTCTCTTGGTTCACGAGAAGGTGAACGTGACACCGGAGGTCAAGGAATTCCTGTGGTCAGCGCTCACAAGTTTGGCCTCGGCCCCACCCGAAGAACGCACTCTCACCGGCTTTTCCGTGCTGGTGCAATCCAATGCGCTTAAAGCCGCATTGGCTCCCTATACCTTGGACGGACCGTTCGGACGATTGCTGGATGCCGCCGAAAATCGTCTGGCCTTGGCCGACAGTCAATGCTTCGAGACCGAGGAATTGATGCACAGCCCCAGCGTCGTCCTGCCGGTGCTGACCTATCTGTTCCATCGGCTGGAGGAACGCTTCGACGGACGGCCAACCCTGCTGATCCTCGACGAAGCCTGGGTGTTTCTCGACAATCCGATCTTCGCCGCCCGTATCCGCGAATGGCTGAAGGTGCTGCGCAAGAAGAATGTCTCGGTGGTGTTCGCTACCCAATCCTTGGCCGACATCGCCAACAGCATCATCGCCCCGGCCATCGTCGAAAGCTGCCCGCAACGCATCTTTCTGCCCAATGACCGGGCCATCGAACCACAGTCCCGGACCGTCTACGAACACTTTGGCCTCAACGATAGGCAGATCGAACTGATCGCTCACGCCACCCCGAAGCGGCATTACTACCTGCAATCCCGTAGGGGCAATCGGCTGTTCGAGCTTGGCCTTGGCCCCATTACCAAAGCCTTCTGTGGTGCGTCTTTGCCGTCCGATCAAACCTTGATGGACAGCCTGATCGCTGAACACGGTCAGGACAATTTTGCCCACGCATTCCTTACCGCCAAGGGCCTTGATTGGGCTGCCTATCTGCTGGCCGATTTTCCGATGGAGAATCATCATGATTAAAAAATTCCAAGGTTTGGGTGCCAAGCACCCAAGCAGGCGCGGACGGCAGTCCGCATATGTCGCAATCATTTTGATGGGACTCAGTACACCTGCCCATGCGCAATGGGCAGTGTTCGACGCTGCCAACTATTCACAGAACATGATGACGGCAGCGAGAGAACTTCAGCAGATCACCAATCAGATTCAGTCTCTTCAGAACGAGGCGGTCATGTTGCAGAACATGGCGCGGAATCTTCAAAATCTGAATTTTTCGTCGTTGGGTCAGATGACCTCTGCGCTTGCCCAGATCACTAATTTAATGAGTCAGGCCAATGGGATCGCGTTCACGGTGAACGCCACCAACACAGCGTTTCAGCAGTCCTATCCTGGATCATACCCGGCATCGGAAACCACGGCTCAGGCGGTGGCCGAGGCGCAAGTTAGGTGGCAGAACGCCATGAGCGCCTATCAGCAGACCATGCAGGTTCAGGCGCAGGTGGACCAGAACGTCCAGGCCGATGCCGCCACGCTGACCGATCTGGTCAATGCCAGCCAGGGGGCTGCGGGAGCCTTGGAGGCGCAGCAAGCGACCAATCAACTGATCGCGCTGCTGATTAAGCAGGAAATGCAGATCGAGACCTTGATGGCGGCTCAATACCGGGCAAGCGCCGTGGGTCAGGCCAATCAAAGCCAAGATCAATTGGCGGGCCAAGCGGCCACCACGCGGTTCCTGGGGTCCGGCACCGCTTATTCGCAATAGGGCCATCACCATGAACGATCTTGGCATCATCGACAGTTTTCTGGCGTCCTTCATCGGCTACATTGACAGCGGCTTTGGCCTACTCAATGGCGATGTGGCGTTCCTGACCACCATTCTGATCGGCATCGACAGTACGCTGGCTGGGTTGTTCTGGGCCATGGATGACCGGGGTGAGGTATTGGCCCGGCTGATCAAGAAGGTGCTCTATGTGGGTGCCTTCGCCTACATCCTGAACAATTTCCAGAACCTGTCGGTCATCATCTTCAATTCATTCGCTGGACTTGGATTGAAAGCCTCCGGCGGTGCATTGAGCGCCGCCGATTTGTTGAAGCCCGGTCATTTGGCTGGGATTGGATTCCAGGCGGCGTGGCCGCTACTCAATCAGGTGAGCCAGATGATGGGATTCGCCAGTTTCTTCCAAAACTTTCTGACCATCGTCGTGCTGATGATCGCCTGGGTCATTGTGGTGTTAGCCTTCTTTATTTTGGCGGTACAGCTCTTTATCACCATTCTGGAGTTCAAACTAACGACGTTGGCCGGGTTCACTTTGGTGCCGTTTGCGCTGTGGAACAAGACCGCATTCCTGGCCGAACGGGTGCTGGGCAATGTGATCTCTTCCGGGATCAAGGTCATGGTGCTGGCGGTGATCGTCGGCATCGGATCGAGATACTTCAACCAGTTCACCACCGCTTTGCAGGGCCAAGAGCCCAACATCAATCAGGCCATGTCGCTGGTTTTGGCATCACTGGCTTTGTTCGGGTTGGGCATCTTCGGCCCCGGCATCGCTTCCGGTCTGGTGTCCGGCGCTCCGCAATTGGGAGCAGGCGCCGCCATCGGCACCTTGGGCGGTGTGGCCGGTGCCGCCATGCTGAGTGGCGCTGCCGTGATGGGAAGCGCCCGGATCATGGGGACTATCGGTTCCAAAGGCATCGGCGCCATTCGTGCGGCGGCGGCAATGGCAACGGGGTCGAACAATCCACCGCCATCCGGCTCAGGCACGTCGGCGAGTTCTACGCCACCCAAACCGTCCGGTCCCCCCGAATGGGCGCGACGGATGCAATCGGACCAGCGCAACCGCGCCAACCGCCATGCCACCGAGCAAGCCATCAAAGACGGGGACCGCTCCGGGGCCGCGGCCAACCCCGATCTCTCACCCGAGGAGTCATAAGATCATGCTCTTTAAACGAACTCTTCAGCGTTACGGACAGACACCCGAACCGGAAACGCCTTATCAGAAAGCGGGACAAATCTGGGACGAGCGTATTGGCTCGGCACGAGTCCAGGCCAAGAACTGGCGTCTGATGGCCTTTGGGTCGCTATCGCTCTCTCTTCTCTTGGGCGGCGGCATGATCTGGCAATCGGCTCAAAGCCGTGTCACGCCCTATGTGGTCGAGGTCGACCATCTAGGACAGGTTCAGACGGTCGGTCCCGCCATCCAGAATTACCAACCGACCGATGCCCAGATCACTTGGTATCTGGGGCGCTTCATCGGCAATGTCCGTAGTCTTTCCATTGATCCGGTGTTGGTGCGCCAGAGCTGGATTGAGGCCTATGACTTCGTCACTGACCGGGGTGCCATCTTCCTCAATGATTATGCCCGCGCCAATGATCCGTTTGCGGCGGTGGGGACAAGAACGGTTTCCGTCCAGGTCAGCAGCGTGGTGCGGGCGTCCGACACCTCGTTCCAGGTCAAATGGACGGAGCAGACCTATGAGCATGGGAGCTTGTCCAAGACCGAACGCTGGACTGGGATTCTGACCACCGTCATCCAAACACCGCGCACTGCCGAAATCTTACGCAAGAACCCGCTTGGTCTTTACGTCAACGGTATCGCCTGGACGCGGGAACTCGATCCCGTCTCTACGACGCCCAATGCAGAAAGGAAGTCGCCATGATCCGATCTTTACTCGTTCTGTCCGTGTCAGGATTGGCGCTTGCCGCCTGCGCCAACAAAGTGCCGCCTCATTACGACAGCGCCAGTTTTAAACCGGCGGCGCAGGCAGAGGAACCGCCCAAGCCGGTGGAGGTGGTTGAACTCCCCGTGCCTCTGCCCTTGCCGGGTCAGCTTCAGCTACCGCCATCCGAACCCAAACCGGACAAGCGTTCCCCGACGGTCCGTGTCGGTGCTGCCAACAAAGCGGCGATCCAGGAGCCGACGGCGTTCGGGTACATCAATGCGGTGCAGGTTTATCCTTATGTGGAGGGGGCATTGTATCGGTTGTATACCGCCCCCGAACAGGTAAGCGATATTGCCCTCCAGCCCAGTGAACAGCTCACTGCCGTATCTGCCGGCGACACGGTGCGATGGGTGATCGGCGATACCACCAGCGGCTCTGGGGCCGATAAACAGGTGCATGTGCTGGTCAAACCGTTCTCGCCTAATCTCAAGACCAATCTCGTCATCACCACGGACCGCCGCTCCTATCATCTTGCCCTGGAAAGCACCGAGAAAACATCCATGGCGGCGGTCTCCTGGACTTATCCGCAAGGGACGCTCATTGCCCTTCATAATCGGAACGCCGAGGCCGAAGCGATAGCCCCCGTCGCCTCCGGCATCGCCATCGAGAATTTACATTTCCGCTATGGCGTAACTGGAGACAATCCGCCGTGGAAGCCGGTTCGGGCTTTCGATGACGGCTCGAAGGTCTATATCGAGTTCCCATCGCGCATCGATCAGGGTGAAGCGCCACCATTGTTCGTGGTTGGGCCGGAGGGCGACAGCCAGTTGGTCAATTACCGGGTGCGGCACAATTACTACATCGTGGATCGGCTGTTCGCCGCCGCCGAATTGCGGCTGGGCGGCAATCCCCAACAGGTGGTCCGCATCAGCCGTACCGATGCGGTTGCCGCCAAGACAGGGGGTAATCATGAGTAAGTCAGAGTCCGATGGCTTGCTGCTGAAGACAGTTCCCCGTCAGGCCATCCGGTTTAAGCGCAAATTGCTGATCGGCATCGCTGCCGTTGGGTCTGTCGCCATTTTCGGGGTGACGTGGCTGGCCTTGAAAGGTCCGGTCCAGCGGGGGATGAACCAGTCCCAGGAACTCTACAACACCGACCGTAAAACCGTTGCCGATGGATTGGCGTCTTTGCCCGGTTCCTACGCCCAGATAAAACCCGATACTCCGGCATTGGGACAAAAATTGCCGGGAGATTTGGGACGGGGAATCCTCGAACGTCAACAGCAGCTTGGTCTTGCCACTGGTTCCATTGATCAGGCTGCGGAAGCCGAAAAGCAACGATGTGCCCAGCAATCGCAGAAGGCCCGCGAGGCCGGGGTGTTCTTCCAGATCGCCGCCCGTCCGACACCAGTTAATGCGACGGCGACGGGTCAATCTGTGCCCATCTCGTCATCCGTTTCCCCCCATCTTGATCTTGATCCGGTCAAAGATCAAAACAACCAGCAGCGCAAACTGGATTTTATCAACCAGAAGCCGGAAACCGGCATCTACAATCCGCACAGCCTACAAACGCTGGTATCCCCTTATCAGGTGATGGCAGGCAGCATCATTGCCGCCAGTCTGATCACCGGCATCAACTCCGATCTGCCGGGATTGGTCACGGCACAGGTGACGGAAAACGTCTATGACAGCGTCACCGGACAAACGCTGCTGATCCCCCAAGGCGCAAGGCTGATCGGCAACTACGACAGCGTTATCGCCTTCGGCCAATCCCGCGCCTTGCTGGTGTGGCAGCGGATCATCCTGTCCGATGGATCTTCAATCCAGATCGACAATCTGCCCGCCACCGACGCCGCCGGTTATGCCGGATTGGAGGATGAAGTCGATTACCACACCTGGCAGCTTTTGAAGGGCGTGGCCCTGTCCACCTTGTTGGGCATCGGCACTCAAATCGGTGCCAGCGCCAATGAAAGCAATCTCGTCCGGGCGCTGCAACAATCCACCCAACAGAACGTCAACCAAGCTGGTCAGCGCATCACCGAAAAGAATCTCAACATCCAACCGACTATCACCATCCGGCCAGGTTGGCCGTTGCGCATCATCGTCCACAAGGATCTCGTGTTCAAACCCTATGTCGAATGAAAGGAGATGATCATGTCTGATTTGAAACTTGGAAAATTGCCCGACCGCACACCGGTCAAGATCACCATCACGGTCGGTCCCGATTTAAATCGGGCGCTCACCGATTATGCGGGCTGCTACCGCGCCGCCTATGGGCAGTCGGAAGCGGTGGCCGACCTCATCCCATTCATGCTGGATGCTTTCCTGGAAAGCGACCGTGGGTTTGCCAAAGCCAGGAAGGACGGAGGGACAACACTTCCGCAAGAAACAAGGCGAATCCGCAAATCTGATGCACCTGTTACCCCAATTACGGAGGCCTAACATGAATATCGGCACATTCACTCTCGCCAAAGACGGCGGTTGGACAGGTTCCATCCGCACCCTGACCATCGACGCTAAGCTGCGGCTTGTTCCCAATGACAACCGCGAGAACGCCAATGCTCCAGCTTTCCGGGTGTTTATCGGTAACTCCCGGATAGGAGATGCTTGGGAGGCCCATTCCGGTGGCGATCATCCCAAAGATTACCTGCGGATCAAGTTGGACGATCCCGGTCTGCCGGAGCCCATGAGCCTTGCGTTATTCCCATCCGATGACGGTGGGGAGGCGCAACTGGTGTGGAGTCGATGGTGTGGGGGATGATGGACGCTATAATGATTTGATTTTGCTAGGAAATAAACAGGATTTACATGTATGTCATATGGTTTGAACAAGGGCAATTGCGGTTTGCTGGATGAGATAGAAACATATCTTGGGTAAATGCCTGGAGCGGACGAGCCAACGCAAGGCTGGCAGCCAATGAGGATCGTGCTCGGGGACGACCCGGACTTCAACAGGCGGATGGCTGAAGGTAAGGGCGTGTGACTTTGCCGCCAGTACTGGTCTTGAAGGATGACGACTGAGAGAAATTCTGTCCATCGGGGAATCGGACCGGATGCTGCTTAAGCTTATTAAGCCTTAGAGAGGGCTGGTTTTGAATTGTATTTTGCGTTTTCAGGTTGTCTGCAAAACGTGACCGGCGCTCTCCGGTGAACAAATTCCTCCAGGGATTTGTTCAGTTGTTGAGGTATCAAGCGGTGGCCCTTGCTGAAGGAAGCGTGTAACGATTAATGGGATAGTCAAGACCAAGATTTTCGCGGAAAGTCTTCCCTTCGTAGTCCTTATGGAAAATACCTTTCTTTTGCAACAAGGGCACGACTTGATCGACGAACACTTCCAACTGACCCGGTAGCGATTCAAACAGGTTGAAGCCGTCTGCCCCGCGTTCCAGGAACCATTTTTCGAACCGATCCGCCACTTGTCCTGTTGTGCCGACGAATTGGCCGCGCGGGGTGGCGAAGCGCAACGCCGTTTCACGTAGGGTCAAATTTTCTTCTCGGGCAGTTTTGACGATTTTCGACGAAGCGCTTTGGTTGCTTTTCAATCCGATGTGAGCAATGTCTGGAAAAGGCTCATCCAAATCGTGGTCAGAAAAGTCATAGTCGCTAAACGCGCGGCCTAGGAAGGGCAGCGCGTTTTCGGTCGTTATTAACGATGCCATTTGATTGTACAGGTGTTCCGCTTCCGCTTCGGTCGAGCCTATCACCGGCTTTGCGCCTGGGAGAATAAAGATTTTTTCAGGGTCACGGCCATAGCTTTTGGCTCGCTCCTTCAAATCGTGGTAATAGGCCGTGGCCTCCTCCAGGGCGTCATGATGAACGAAGATGGCATCAGCGCGCTTGGCGGCGAAGTTTTTGCCGTCTTCCGACGCGCCCGCCTGGAAAATCACCGGCTGCCCCTGCGGTGAGCGAGATATGTTGAGCGGGCCGCGTACTTTAAAGAATTCGCCTTTGTGATTGAGTTCATGCAGTTTGTCGGGATCGAAGAACTGTCCGGTTGTCTTGTTGCGAACCAGTGCGTCGTCTTCCCATGAATCCCATAGGCCCTGGACAACATCGAGATGTTCGGATGCGAGACGATAGCGCACGTCGTGATCGTAATGGCTGTCCTTACTGTAATTGGTCGCAGTGTCTTCCAGCCAAGAGGTTACCACGTTCCATCCGGCGCGCCCGCGACTGATGTGGTCGAGAGATGAAAATTGGCGGGCTAGATTGTAGGGTTCGGTGTAGCTGACGGTAGCCGTGCCTACCAAGCCGATTTTCGTGGTTGCGCCGGCCAGTGCCGACAAGATGGTCAGCGGTTCAAAGCGGTTGAGATAGTGCGGGCTTGAGCGCTTATTAATCGACACGCTATCCGCCACGAAGAGAAAATGGAATTTTCCGCGTTCCGCCACTTGAGCCTGTTGGCGGTAGAATTCAAAATTGGTGCTGGCGTCCAGCACCGTGTCGGGGTGGCGCCAATCAGCCCATCCAGGGCCAACTCCATGCAAAATAAAGCCCAATTTTAGATCGCGTTTTATCGTCATCCTCTACCTCCAACAGTAAGGGGTAATATTGGCGTTCGAACAAAGCTCCATCCCATTATGGCGCTGGGTTCGGATGGTGATTATGTATGGCCTCGATCTCGGCGATGATCTCGGGCGATAGCGCCAGATCAGCGGAGAGGAGATTTTCCTTGAGTTGGTTCAAGGTAGTCGCGCCGACAATGACGCTGGTTATGAATGGTTTCGACAAAGCGTAGGCAAGAGCCAGTTGAGACGGACTTATGCCATGCTTCTTCGCTAAAGCGACGTACGCTTTGGTCGCCGTCTGGCTGTGTTCGTGGTTGTAACGCGAGAATTGCGGGTAAAGCTTTAGACGCGAATTGGGCGATGCAGTGCCATCAAGATATTTTCCACTCAGAACTCCAAACGCTAAGGGTGAATAGGCCAGCAGCCCGACTTCTTCACGAATGGAAATTTCAACCAAACCAATTTCGTAGGTGCGGTTGAGCAGACTGTACGGATTTTGAATCGAAGCGACACGCGGCAATTTTTTTGTTTCCGCCAAGTGAATATATTTGGAAAGTCCCCAAGGGGTTTCATTGGAAACGCCAAAAGATCTAATCTTTCCTGTCTTAACGAGATCGCCTAAAACCTCCAAGGTTTCCAAAATAGGCGTAGATTCGTCTTTCGCCGGATGTTCATAACCCAATTTCCCAAAGAAATTTGTTGCCCTATCAGGCCAATGGAGTTGGTAAAGATCAATATAATCAGTGCGAAGACGCTTGAGGCTTTGGTCGAGCGCATCGGTGATATTGGCCCGGTCAAGCCGACTTAGCCCGCCTCTGATATGTTTTGTGGTGGGTAAGCCTGTGGTGGGGCCTGCGACCTTCGTTGCTAACACCACCCGTTCCCGATTGCCGGGGCGCGCTAGCCAGTCTCCGATGATCGCTTCGGTTTCACCATATGTTTCGGCACGTGGCGGTACGGGATACTGTTCCGCCGTGTCGATCAGATTGACGCCGTGATCGAGCGCCAAATCGAGTTGGGCATGTCCCTCGGCTTTTGTGTTCTGCTCGCCGAAAGTCATTGTGCCAAGAGAAAGAGGGCTGACTTTTATTCCAGTTCTTCCGAGAGAGCGGTATTTGTTGATCATGGTATGAGGTCCGACCATCCAGTAGTTTAAAAAAATCAGACTTTTTGGGATTTGATGATCCACAGGCGGGCCAAATCCGCAGCGCCGTCACTGCCATTGATCGAGTTGAGGACGTCGTTGGCTTTATCGGTTTTCCCGGATTTGAGTAAGGCGATTCCATAATGCAAAAGAGCATCGTTAGGGTATTTCAATCCGCCCTTGCCTATTCCTTTTTCTATCAGGACAGCCGCCTTCTCTGCCTGGCCATATCCCAAATAGTCCAAGCCGGTGGCGACAAGCGCGTTTCCGTCGTGAGACGTCAGGCTTTCGGCCTCAAGCTTGGGAAGGCTGTTCTGATCCTCGCTGCTCTTATTGGCGGCAAGATCTTTCAGACGTTGATGGCGGCTGGCATCGGCGCCAATCCCCAGAATACCTTTTGTATACCCTTGGGCGATGATAGCTCTCGCTTCTCCGGGAAGCCCTGCTTGTAATGCCAGTTCAGCCAGATTCAGATATTCTTCGGCGCTGGAGACGTCATCCAGAGAAAGGCGAATCCGCCCCACATCCAAGCTAAGCCGGTCGGCAAAACCGGGCTGAGCCGGTAACTGGTTCAGAACGATTTTCCAATATTCCGGCTTAGAGTAATAAGTCAGAAGCAATTCTTGAATTTTGAGGGCGTTTGCCGTGTCATGCTGCTTTGCATAAATATCCGCCAGCAGACGCAGCAGAATCTCAGATGGCTTATCTTGCTGTTTTATTTGCTCTTGGATGAATTTTGAGCCGCTGGGATAATCTTCCGCCAGATAATAGGATTGGGCCACGAGGGTGATGGCGTCGGGATTCGTGCCGCCTTCTTTTAAATACCGTTTTCCCCAAGACGCAGCGTCAGAGTAGTCTTTGGACTGATAATAGGCACTTGTTAGTACAAGCTGGTAGCGTAGAAGGTCTGCAGCAGGGACGCGGCCAGTCGCAGCCAAGGTGGCATAAGCTTTCGCTGCCGTGGCGGGTTCGCCGCCGCCAGCCGCCGCCGCCAGCGTCAATTGCTGGGTGACTTGGATTTCATAGGGCGAGGGATTGGGGATAGACTCCACCGCCTTCAATCTGTCCAACGCCTCAGCATATTTTTTGTTTTTCAATGCCTCTTGGGTTGCCTGCAGGGGCTTGCCCAAGTCCGGGCGTATCGTGTCTTGTTCGGCAGCCTGACTGACGCTGCCGGGGATTGGCCGAGGCAATGGCGCGACGGTCAAGGTGACCCCTAAAAGGGCCATTACGGTGATGGTAAGACGATTCATAATCTACCTCGACTTAATTGGTGAATTGTTCGTGTCCAACGATGCCTATCTTCGTGATCCCCAATCGTTGAGCAGAGCTCAAAACTTGAGCCACATATTTGTAAGTGGCGAGTTTATCGGGACGTACATGGACTTCTGGTTGTTCAGGCAATTGGGCGATAGACTGGAATTTGTCGTTCAACTCTTCCCGGCTAGTCAGCGCTTGACCATTCCAAAGGATGGTCCCGTCGAAATCGATGTCGACACGGATTGTCTGCGGCGGTGTCGTCGGTGCATGTTGCGCTCCGTTAGGCATGTCCAATTTCACTGCGTGGGTTTGCACTGGAATAGTGATAATCAGCATGACTAGAAGCACCAACAGAACGTCGATCAGAGGGGTGGTGTTGATGTCTATCACGACATCGTCGTCATTTTGATTTTGTGGACCCAGAGAGACGGCCATAGTCAGTTCCTTGGATTAGTAAGAGGTGGGAGCTTGCGGTTCGGTAATGAAGCCAACTTTGGCGATGCCTGCTTTTTGACAGGCGAAGATGACTCGCCCGACAAACTCATAACGAACTCCATCGTCGCCACGGATATGAACTTCTGGCTGAGGGGTCTGATGCGCCAGAGTATCCAAGCGCTCCTTAAGGACGCCTAATGAAGTAATTTGTTCAGTGTTCCAAAACATTTGTCCGTCTCGGTCAACAGCCAGATTGATATTTTCAGGCTTGGTTATCGTCGGGATGCTACTTTCTTTAGGCAGGTTTAATTGAACCGAAGGCGAGACGACTGGAATAGTTATCAGGAAGATAATTAGGAGAACCAGCATGACATCTACCAAGGGGGTAGTGTTGATGGCCGAAACCAGTTCGTCTTCACCCGATCCTTCAGTGCTTTGGAAAGAAATAGCCATGATCTTAAGCGGCCCGCGAGCGATTGGCGCTCAGGTCAAGAGAGGGCGATTGAGACTTAGATGCTTTGTCGCCGATACGAGCGCCGCTCAGCAGTACGGCATGCAAATCGGAACCGAAGTCACGCACCGTGTCTAGGGCGAATTTGTTTCGTCTAACCAGCCAGTTGTATCCAAGGACGGCAGGAACTGCAACAGCGAGTCCAATCGCCGTCATAATTAAGGATTCTCCTACCGGGCCAGCTACTTTGTCGATGGAAGCCTGTCCGGCAATGCCAATTGCCGTTAGAGCATGGTAAATGCCCCAGACCGTACCGAACAATCCGACGAACGGAGCTGTAGAACCAACGGTCGCTAGGACGGCTAAGCCGCTTTGCAGGCGATTCTGAACGGCCGTTATGCCCCTTTGGATCGTCAGGGTGACCCAGGTGTTCAAATCAATTTGTTCGACAAGGGTGCCCTCGTGATGTGATATCGCATCAAGGCCGCTTGCTGCCAGCGTGCGAAATGGGTTGTCATTGCTTAAGCTATTGATTCCATCGTTAATGGAGGCTGACTTCCAAAAAGTTTTAGCCACAGCTGACGCCTGACGGAGTATTTGGGATTGTTCCACCAATTTTGTGACCAAAATGTACCATGTCCATGAAGACATGATGGCAAGGATGGCGATGGCTCCGTGAGAGACGAAATCGCCCTGGGTCCAGAGGGCGTCAAGCCCATATGGATTGCTTGCGGTTTGTGTCGTCCCCCCCAGATCTGCGCAAAAGGCAGATGCTGGAATTAGGACTCCAGCAACCGTAAAGGCCGTCATTATGTGCTTTTTTACGATCGTCATTGCTCTAGCTCCTTTTGATCAGATTATTCAGCAAAATTTCAATTAAGCTTCCAAACGTATTTAATCTTCGCCCAGGACTGTTCGGGTTTTCCATCAATGGTGCCAGGCTTGAATTGGCACAACTGGAGGGCGTTGAGTGCAGCCGTATCTAATCTTTCGAAGCCGCTTGAGATCTCCACTCTGCCATCGACGACACGACCATCTACATCGACAAGAAAAGCCAACAAAACCTGGCCTACTTCTTCCAAGCGCCGTGAGACGGACGGATATTCAGGTTGCCTGCAACCGCTTTTTGAAATTACGGGAGGCACACGAATCGGTACGGCTTCGACCGGAGGGGCTTGGACAGGCGGTGCTTCCACTGGCTTCGGACTGGCAACGGTGGTAATCGCATTGACCAGGACCGACTGAACCTGAAAATCCGGGATGGGAATCGATGGAGGAGGCGGGGGAGCAAGTTTGGGCGGCGGCGGTAACGCTTTTTCCTTGGGCTTAACCTCGTCGATGATTTTGGTTTCTAAGGGCGCACGAACAATTTCGATTACTTGACGCCCTAATCCCGTCGCCAGCGCATATATAATGGCGACGTGGAATACAGCGACAAAAACAACTGCACCCGATTTTCTTCCTACGGCGCTTAAATCAAAAGCGGTCATCGTTAGCCTCATTAAACCTATAAAAATAGTAGAAAATAGACTATATAGTTGGCGTTACGGTGTCAACCTCGCTGTGTCAGGATTTGAGAGTAAGGCTTTTGTAAAGTCAGAGTTCTCATTGAGACATATATAATCAGAATAAAAATTATTTATGTAGAATCAATACAATATATAATGGCAAATGCGATGTATGGTTAGAAAAATTGAAGACAGCATTGAGAATAATTAATGAATGATTGGTGCTTATCCGTCATGCTGGATATCATGTTTAAATAGGCTTTTTGATGTCTTGCAGTAGGAAATGCATGTCTTGTAAAACCTTGTTGCCTACCCCGCTCGATTCGCGTTCATACTCCCGCCACATAAACCTGCTGAATCGCGTTTACCCGGAACTCGGGGCTGTAACTCTTGACAGCCTAATATATACTAGAATAGTAGATAAATGTGTGGTTGCACAAAGTTTACGAGGAATGATTCCGCTTTGGTCAAAACAAATTTGGATATGGATGTATTAAGAACATTGGTCGTGGCCAATGACCTAGGTGGATTCGCAAAAGCCGCCAATCGATTGGGTCGGACCCAGTCTGCTATCAGCCTGCAGATGAAAAAGCTTGAAGAGCAGGTGGGTAAACCGCTTTTCAAAAAAAATGGCCGGGGTGTGGGGCTGACCGATGCCGGTGATATTCTGCTCAGTTATGCTCGGCGGATTCTCGTTCTCAATGATGATGCGGTCGCGGCGACTAGGGGGGTGGCTGTTGAGGGTACGGTTCGGTTGGGATTGCCGCAAGATTTGGCGGAACGTTGGCTGCCGCCCATTCTTAGTCACTTTCATCGTACGCATCCTCATATCCATTTAGAAGTTCAAGTTGGCCGAGGCAGAGATCTACGGGAATATGTTGCGCAAGGTTTGTTGGATCTTGCCTTGGCCTTTGGGGAAATCGAACAAAAGGGATTTACTTCCGATGTTCTAGCCAGAATTCCAATGGTTTGGGTCGGGCAAAAGGACTTCAAGGTTAACGACGGGGTAACATTATCTCTGGCTTTACTAGAGGCGCCCTGCATGTTCAGGCAATACGGTATGCAGATATTGGATGAGGCTAAAATTCCATGGCGCATTGCATTTACAAGCCCCAGCCTTTCCGGTCTGTGGGGAGCTATTGAAGCTGCCGTGGGTATTACCATAAGGACACCTCTTGGCGTAAGCGAGGGGGTAACGATTTTGAATGACAAGTCGGGATTGCCTCCCTTGTCGACAGTACCGCTTGCCTTGCATCAATCGGCGCAGAAGCAGACACAAGCGGTTGAGCGGCTCAAGATAATTCTCTTGGAATCTTTGCTTCTTAATCTTCCCGCAGGAACAGAATTCCCCAAAAAAGAGAAGAGGTCCTACGTCGACTGAGGCCTTCACCAACCCGCAGTATCGAATGCTGAAACATTTCAAATTTTCACCAATCGTTTAAATATTACTAATTATACAAATCTAGTAGAAAATAGGCATTATCCTAGCCGACAGCTTTTGCAAGGAGATTGCCATTATGAGCGTGAAAGAACCCCAACTCCGGTTGGCCATATTATTGAACGCACCCAAAAACGATCTGGCCCCCCCGCTTGGTCAGGGCGAGGCGCCTGCCACCATTCTCGGGCAATACTCCCGTGTGGCGAAAAGGCTGGAGTCTGCCAAGTTCGATTTAGCCTTCGTGGCCGATACCGTTTCGGGGGAAGTTTTGGGCGACAAACTGCCCCACCCGGAACCTGTAACGTTGTTTAGCGCCCTGGCGGCCGTTACGGAGCGCCTAGGTTTGGTCATAACGGCTTCGACCACGTTCAGCGATCCTTATAATTTGGCGCGTCAGTTATTATCCCTCGATCATTTAAGCAACGGGCGCGTCGGCTGGAATGTTGTAACGTCAAGCGATGGCGAGAGGAATTTTGGAGACAAGCCGATTCCTTTACACAGCGAGCGCTACAATCGCGGGTTGGAATTCGTTGAGGTGGCTCGGAAACTGTGGCTGTCTTGGGATGAAGATGCGGTTGTTCGTCGTGACGGTCATGTGGTCGGAATCGATGCCGGAAAGATTCATCCAATCCATCATAAGGGTAAGTACTTCTCAGTTGACGGCGCATTGGCGCATGGCCGTTCGCCGCAGGGCCATCCTGTTTTGATACAGGCGGGATCGTCTGAAGATGGAAAGAACTTTGCCGCTAAATTTGCAGAGGCAGTTTACACCGCCCAGCAAACCCTGGCGGGGGCACAGGAATTTTATCGCGATCTGAAAGCAAAGACTAGGGCGGAAGGGCGCGATCCAAACCTCATTAAGATCTTGCCTGGGGTCTGCACCATTATCGGAGATACCGAATCCTCTGCGAAGAAAATCGCAAAGGATCAAGTCGCAAATGCTTATAACCCCGTCATACTCGCAGCCCTAGAAAAGCAGTTTAATGGCGTAAGCCTAAAGGACCTTGGCCCCGAAGATGCGATACCGGCAGAACGGCTGCCGCTGATCGAGCAGGTGCAAGGGCGTCAGAGCCGTTACGGGGTTTTCTATAATTACGCAGTCAACGAGCGCTGGACGGTCCGGCAGCTGGCCGAGCTTCAACAGGGAACTGCCGGTCACGGCCAGATTGTCGGAACTCCCGAACAAGTGGCCGACCATCTTGAAAACTGGTTCAGGAATGGCGGAGCCGACGGGTTCACGATAATGCCTAGCCAAGGGGCTGGTGGTGTGGATGTCTTCGTGGATCAGGTTGTTCCGATCCTGCAAAAGCGCGGTCTTTTCCGGACGGAATACGAAGCGGACACTCTTCGCGGAAATCTGGGTCTGGATTTCGAGCCCAAGCGGTCCGTGGCAGCATGAGATGGATGCCCTGGACGTCATGCGGCGTCCGGGCATAGCGGCTTTCATAATATTTGGCCAACGTCACCGACCTAAATGGCCTCAGATGGGTGCATGAAATGATGAATATGAATTATTCTGTTTCTTATGGAGTGGGTTTTAAAGGTGTTTTGCTGTCGAGCGCGGCCCTGTCCTTTTTGTTGTTTTCTCAAGGCGAATCTCTTGCCGCTGATCCCTCGCCTAACGGGGAGGTTGGCGTCACAACCGTCGAAGTGAATTCAAATACATTGAAGGAGCAAGAGCTGGATAGAGTCAAGCTCCAGTCCATTCCCGGTTCGACCGACTTCATCACCGCCGATGATGTCGCGACGAAGAATCAGCAAAGCTTTTCTTCAATCTTGGTTGATCAGCCCGGTGTTATCCTTGGGCAGACGGGCGGAAACACGGCGCCTAAAATCACAATACGCGGTTCCGGCTTGACGTTTAGTCCCGGCAATATGCAGGGGGGCGTAAAATTCTTATTTAACGGCTTGCCGCTATCGGGTCCGGAAGGGTTCTCTTACGAATTGCTCCAGCCCCAAGGCGTCAACCATACCGAAGTGCTTCTTGGGGCCAATGGACTGCAATATGGCGCGGTGAGTTTGGGCGGGGCAATTAACGCCGTGGATGAGACCGGATTGACCCAGCCCGGTAGCGTTCTGCATGCTGAAGCTGGAAGCTTCGGCTATGTGAAAGAATCCGGTTCATATGGCGGTGTCTTTGGCGATACAAATGTCTACATCAACGCCTCCAATCAACGCAGCAGCGGTTATCAGAAATTGACCGACGAACGTTCGAAGAACTTGTCCTTCAATGTCGGGCATGAGATTTCGTCCAATCTGGAGACACAGTTCTTCTTCAAATTTGCCCACGAATTCCACTACAACGCCACGCCGGTTTCATTGTTACAGATCAATTCTTATCCCAATCGGTTGTCGAGCAATCCGAATGCGTTGAACTATCCGTCGAGTGCGGCAAAATATGCTTCTGCCTGGATCGGCAGCAAGACGACCTATCATTTTGATGACGGCGGATCGTTGGAATTCGGCCAAACGTACAGCCGACTGCCGCAATATCTGAACACGATGTCGCCGTCGACTATTGCTCAAAACACCAATACGCCGGGCCAATCGATGTACTCAAATATTGGCAGTTCACTCCAATACAACAATACATTTTGGGGGTTTGGAGTTAAGGACAAATTCAAGGCCAGTGCTTATTACAGCGATGAAATTTTTGGTAGTACGGTCGCGTATGGTGAAATTAGCGCTGCAAATCCATCTCTCCAGTTGCTCAAGAAAACCCGGTATACCGGCTCTTATGATCTGGTAATTTCGCAACAAAATGATTTCGAGTTGACGCCTGATTGGCACTTGATCGTCGATGGATCGGCTATTCAGGTGAATAGGAGCATCGGGGTCACCTCTACGTATACCCCCAACACCACCTCATATCCGAGTTCGTTCAGCTACAATACTTGGGATTTCGCCCCACGTTTGGGGGCAACCTATCAAGTGACAAAAGAGGTGCAGCTCTATTCGAACCTCAGTCGTTCGGTAGATTCTCCAGTCACATGGATGTATTTGCCGTCTTCATATTCCAGTTATAAAAATTTTGTCAGACCGCTTAAGAATCAAACAGCGAATTCTGGCGAAATTGGCTCCAGATATACACAGGGTGGAGTTGAAGGAAGCATCAACTTCTTCTATTCTCGCATCAGAGATGAGCTTCTAGCTAATACCACATATCCAAACGGCACGAATAATGCGGCTGTTACAGCTAATTTGAACTCTACACCCACTTTACACGAAGGTGTGGAGGTAGGGGCAAAAATACCGGTTTGGGAATCTTCTTATGGTGACAAGCTGTCTGTTCATCCAACATTGACGTATAGCGACTTTCATTATCAGCACGATCTTACATACGGTACAAATCAGTTGCCGCTTGTGCCGACGTACCTTTACACCGCTGCGGTTGATTACCAATTCAAGGACGGATACTACATCGGCGGCAACGCCCATGTGTCTTCTGCGGTTCAAGTCGATTACGCCAATACGCTGCGGGCGCCCCATTACACGATCTTCGGGGCCAAAGCAGGATTTATTGATCCTGAAAATAGATTCTCGACGACGCTCGAATTTCAGAACCTCTCGAACGAAAAATACGTGACCATAGTAAATCCGACCACGAATGCATCGGGTAAGGACGGAAACTACTTCTATCCGGGTGACGGCTTTGCCGTTTACGCCGGACTCACCGCTTATTTTTAATGAGGAAATCGATGAGCTTAAGCTCGAAGAAACTTGGTCTGCTGATCGGTCTGGGTCTTATAGGGGGAGCAATCGTGTATTCGGTGCTTGGCCCAGACCGTCAGCAGGCCAAGGACAACAGTCAGGATATAGACCTGTCTAAGGTGGTCCTGATGGTTGGGGCGCCCAACAAGATTGCCAATCGGCCCTACCTGGAAGTGTCTGGGGAGTTGAAGGACGTTCCCTACAAGATCGAATGGGCGGATTTTTCGGCGACACCCGCGCTTCTTGAGGCGTTGCGCAGTGGAAACATTGATGTTGGCGGCAACGGCGGCTCGACGGGAATCATATTCGAGACGGCCAATGTTCCTGGAACCGACGTGAAGACGGTGGCGCTTGGCCATACCCTTCCCAAGGGAGAAGAGTTCGGAGGGGCGGCGCTTTTGGTTCGAGCCGACTCGCCTTTTCACTCCATCAAGGATTTGAAGGGCGCAAAGGTCTCGGTGGTTCGGGGTAGCGGCACCCAATATATCCTCACGCAGGCTCTCAAGAACGAAGGTTTGAGGCCAGAGGATGTTAACTGGGTATTTCTCGACAACTACGTTTCCCTCGCGTCGCTCAGGAACGGGGCGGTCGATGCGTGGGGCATATGGGACCCGCAGGCGACGGAACTGAAGGATGATCCCGAATTGCGGCTCATCAGTTGGCTGGGCAACCGGGATGAGACCTACGCATTTCAGTTCGCTTCGGGCCAGTCGTTGAAAGATCCCGCTAAAGCGGCGGCGATCGATGACTTTTTAAAACGCTTGGCGAGATCGACGGTCTATGCCGACCGTCATCAGGACGAATTCGCGGAAGCGGCGTCAAAGCTCCTCAAGGTCGACAAAAAGATCTTTTTACAAATCCTCGCCCGGTCAAGGACCGAATATGGCTTGGATGAGGGGCAAAAGAAAGTCGCGTTGAACGCCATTCAGAAAGAGGCCGATTACTGGCTGGGCGAATCGGTGATCCGAAAGCCCGTAAATGCCGCCGATGTCATCGATTTTCGGTTCAATGACGGGCAATTGGCGGCGACCAGGGACGCCAAAAGACTTACGCAAACCCATGAGGGAGAAGGGAAATGAACACCATAGTCCAAAATGTTATCGACGTGGTCAAGGGGCGCAAAGCTTTTCCCAGGATTTACGGCGTCGAGCGCTCCGGCGATGGCATCGCTTTTATTCCGCCTAAGCCGTTCACCGATTTATACGAAGAACGTGAACATCGAAAAAAACAGTTGGCGGCGGCTTTTCGCTTGCTGGCGCGGAACGGAGTGGAGCCTGGCTTGAATGGGCATGTGACAGTGCGGGATCCCATTGATACCGACGGCTTGTGGATCAATCCTATCGGCGTCGCATTCTCACAAATCAAGGCATCGGATTTGGTGCGGGTCGATGGCAGCGGTAAGGCCGTTGAGGGCGATGGCCCCATCAATGTGGCGGGGTTGCCGATTCACCTGACATTGCAGAAGGCCCATACGCATGTGGTTGGAATCATTCATGCCCATAGCTTCCATGGCCAAGCTTGGTCCACGTTTGGACAGCCAATCGAACCGTTGATAGATGATTTCTCTTTGTTTCACGATGACCAATTCGTTTTCGTGCCTCATGCATTTCCAGATGAAACCTCGGAAGGACGCAGAACACGTTTCGTCAACACCTTCATCGACAAGAACATCGTCATTTGGAAGAACCATGGACACTGGGCCGTGGGCCGGAGCGTCGAATCTGCGGCATGGCGGTTCATCGCGTTCGAATTGGCTGCGAAGTTCCAGCTAACAGTTCATTCGTCGGGGCGTCCTTACTCTCTGGCGCGGCCGGCGGATTATACGCCCGAGCAGCGCGAGAGTTTAGCTGCGCTCAATTTTCTGCCCTATTGGGATCATATCATCGCTTTAGAACCAGATTTGCAAAACTGAATGAGAGATAGAGCTGGGAACGAACCATGATCCTTCAGTCTTCAGTCCATAGAGAAGATACGTTTGACGCCGGGGCGGATGATTTGGCTAGCGTCATCGCTGGCCTGACGAATGAGTTCGCGTTGACAGCGGCCCGTCATGACGCCGATGCGACGTTTCCCTATGGCAATATTCGGCGTTTGCACGAAACTGGTATATTGTCGTTGACTGTCGCCAAGGAATTCGGCGGCGGCGGGGCGGGTTTGTCGGATGCGCTTCGCGCGGTCATTGGCGTCGCCAAGGGGGAGCCTTCCACTGCGCTCATATTGGCATTGCAATACATCATTCATTGCCGAAATCCCGCTAGAAATTCGATCGCGGAAAGGATCGTGAGGGACCTTGCTGCCAACGGCGCTCTCATCAACATTCTTCGCGTCGAGAAGGAATTGGGCACGCCTGTTCGGGGCGGCTTGCCGAAAGCGGTGGCGAGACGCGTTGACGGCGGGTGGAGAATTACCGCAAGTAAACTCTATAGCACGGGAAGCTCTGTTTTGTCATGGCTCGGGGTTTGGGCGCGCACGGAAGACGACACCCCCTTGGTGGGGAGTTGGGTGGTCCCCAAGGGAAGCCCCGGAATCAGCATTATCGAAAATTGGAATCATCTGGGTATGCGGGCGAGCATCAGCCACGAGGTGGTTTTCGACGATGTCTTCGTTCCCGAAGACCATATGTTTGACGTTCGTCCAGCCGCCGATTGGGCGTATCAAGACCCCAAGTTGACCGCGTGGAGCATGGTCCTTTTCGCCGCGATCTATCATGGGGTGGCGGTGGCTGCCCGGGATTGGTTCGTCGATTTCTTGAAAGAAAGAAAACCATCAAATTTAGGAACGGCGCTTTCAGAGGTTTCCCATTTGCAACAGGCCGTCGGTCAAATTGACGCGTTGCTCTTGGCGAACAATGCGACCTTGGAACTATGGGGCAGAAAAGTTGATGAGGGAAATGCGCCCGATCCAGTCGATAGTATGCTGGTAAAGCATAATGTTACTAGCAACGCTATCGCCGCTGTCGAGAAGGCCGTATCGTTGTCCGGAAATCCCGGCATTAGCTACGACAATGCTTTGCAACGCCATTACCGTGATGTGCTTTGCAGCAGAATACATTCGCCTCAAGCAGACACGATATTGACGATCGCCGGCAAGGCGGCGCTTGGGAAATAATCGTAATATATGAATTTGTCATGTCTCAAAGGGAGGATGATGAAATTTCCTAATGGGACTCTTGAGAAGTTTGAATTATTAAAATCTTCTGTTTAGTAGAATTATATATAAATAGATCGTGTCCAGTTTAGGAGAGGGGCCGCAAATGAAGACGTGGTTCGAAAGTGGTTTGCTTGGGGAGCTTTCGGAAAGAGAGTTGTTAAGCGGATTTTTGTATGCGATGCGATTCTAGGTGCCTTATGCCGGATTCAGCTTCTGTTGATTTAACCACTCACATGGTTATTGCGCACCAGCTTCCCGCCGCATTGGCGAAGGGAATTGCGGAGAATCTTCCGGGCGATGTGAGCCTCGTCGCCTTAGGGCGGGAAGATGCGTGGTTGCCTCCAAAAGAAGCCGAGATCCTGGTGGCCATTCCACCGCGCGGTGGCAATGTCATGGTTCCGGATTCCCCCCCTCCCGGCTGGCCGGGAAATCTGAAATGGATTCTGGCGGTTTCGACCGGAGTCGACGAATACCCGCGTTGGGCGTTCGATGGACCGGTGGTGACGTGCGGCAGAGGCTTGAACTCCAGAGCCCTCGGTGAATTCGTTTTGGCCAGCATATTGGCGGTGGAAAAGCATTTTCCCGAGATATGGATTGGAAATGAGGCAGATTGGACCCATCGTAATTTAGGATCATTGTACGGCAAGACCGTCGGAGTTTTAGGGTTTGGCGGTATTGGGAAGGAAGTGGCCCGATTGGCGCGCGCCTTCGGCATGTCGGTTCTCGCCTATCGGCGCTCCAATGCGCCAAGCGAGGTGGAGGACGTCCAACTGGCTGGCCTGTCAGAGGTGATTTCACGCTCCGATCATTTGGTCGTGGCCTTGCCGTTAACTCCTGAAACACGCCATCTGCTGAATGAGGAAACATTGTCCATTGTCAAACGGGGCGTCCATCTCGTGAACATTTCCCGCGGCGGTATCGTCGATGGCGCGGCCCTGATGCACGCCCTGGAAGATGGCCGGGTTGGTCATGCCAGCCTGGATGTTACCGAACCTGAACCTTTGCCAGAGGGGCACCCGTTCTATTCCCACCCGCGAGTTCATTTGTCGCCCCATCTTTCCTATAGCGGGATAAGTTCCGCACCGGGGTTGACGAAACTATTTCTTGAGAACCTTGATCGTTATAGGCAAGGCCTCGACTTGTTACACCGTGTAGATCCGGCGATTGGATATTGAGAATGAAATGGAATATCGAAGTCTTGTCCCGCTTCTACTCGACCATCGCTATTGTGGCGCTTTGGCAGCTAGCGTCGTCAAGTGGTCTGCTGCGTGAACAGATTTTGGCTGGCCCCATTACCATTGCGCATACGTTTTACGACCTCGTCGCTTCTGGAGAGTTGTTACAAAATTTGACCGTGTCCCTGGCTAGAACTTCGCTTGGTTTATCGATTGCCCTGGTGTTGGGAACGGGGCTTGCTCTGGCGTCAAGCCTGTCTCTCATTGGCGAGAGAGTTGTCGATGCCCCGATTCATATGGCCCGGGCCATGCCATTCTTGGCTCTGGTGCCGTTTTTCATTTTGTGGTTTGGGATTGGGGAGACGCCAAAAATCGCCCTGATTGCGCTCGGCTCCATTTTTCCTATCTACGTTAATTTGTTCGCTGGGGTGAGAGGCGTGGACAAGAAATTGCTGGAGACCGGCAAGGTTCTTGGCCTGACCGGCTTTGAACAGATCGTACACATAATCCTGCCTGGCGCCATGCCATCTTTTCTGGTCGGTCTTAGATATGCGTTGTCCTTCGCTTGGTTAAGTCTTGTTGTGGCCGAGCAGGTGAATGCCCAAAGCGGTGTCGGGTACATGGTTATGCAGGCTCGAGAATATCTCAGAACCGATACGATGGTGGTTGGGCTGCTGGTTTACGCGCTGTTGGGCTATGCCAGCCATGTTCTCGTCCAACTGCTTGAAGCTTGGTCCTTATCCTGGCGTCCCTCCATTTTGAGATGAAATCATGATCGCAACGACATTGACGATGCCACATTCCTTGCATCTTGATTTGGGACTGGACCTTAGCGTTCCTAGCCCGTCGCCGGTGGTAAGCGTCAAGAATCTTACCCGGGTTTTTGGCGAAAATCTTGTCTTGAAGAATGTCGATTTGGAATTGGCTCCGGGTGAGTTCGTGGCGCTGTTAGGGCGAAGCGGAACAGGAAAGTCCACTCTTCTTAGGACCTTGGCGGGACTCGATCCCATGCATTCGCTCAATGCCCAGATCCCCACGGAAAAGGCAGTCGTGTTTCAGGAACCGCGGTTGTTTCCATGGAAACGCGTATGGAGGAACGTGGCGCTAGGCTTAAGGGATGGCGACCCAAAGGAACGGGCGATACAGGCGCTGAAGGAAGTCGGACTTGAGCGCCGTTTGAACGCTTGGCCCCTTACACTATCGGGTGGCGAGGCGCAGCGGGTAGCACTGGCGCGGGCATTGGCGCGGGAACCGAAATTATTACTGCTTGACGAACCTTTCGCCGCTTTGGATGCGTTGACGAGGCTGAAGATGCATGAGCTGGTTCTAACATTGTGGAGAAAACATACGCCTGCTGTTTTGATGGTCACCCACGATGTCGATGAGGCGGTGCATTTGGCCGACCGAATCCTGGTTCTGGGAAACGGGGCCATCGAACACGAAGTCGTAATCGACCTTCCCCGTCCCAGGGATCATGGATCAAGACAGTTTTCTCAAATCCGGCACGATTTATTGAGCGTGCTGGGACTGGAGGTCGCGTGAACGCTATTCAAGAAGACCCGGCTCGGGACAAGGAATCCATCAGGCAAATTCATGCCGATCTGCACGACTATCGCATTCGTACGATGGACCCCGCCGATCTCAAGGTAAACATTGATCAGCGCCGGGAATTGTATGAAACCGCCGACCGGTCGAAATTCGTCAAGATCGGTGACGTTATCGACAATTTCGAGTTACACGATGTCGTCTGTGGTCCGTTTATGATAGACGATATCCTTAGGTCCTCTCCTTTGTCCGTGCTGATTTTTTTTCGCTTTGCCGGATGTCCTGCATGCAATCTGGCGTTGCCTTTCTATAACAGAAATTTATTTCCTGGACTTCGTGCGCTTGGTGTTTCCCTGATTGCCGTCAGTCCCCAGGTGCCTGAGCGCTTGGTAGAAATCAAGACGAAGCATGGCTTGGAATTCATTGTTTCTTCTGACAGGAACAATATGCTGGCTCATCGATTCGGCATTGTTTTCACCTCCAACGAGGCATCGCGGGAATCCGCGAAGAGGAAGGGGTTCGATTTTCCGGGTGTTTTAGGAACCGGAACTTGGGAATTGCCACATCCCACCGTTGTCGTGATCGATCAAACCAAAACCGTAAGGTTCGTCGATGTTACTCCCGACTGGCTGGAGCGAACTGAGGCCGCCGTCATCTTGAAAGCAGTTAAGGACATCATCGGATAAAGGGAATTATTCCGTGGCGGCCCTACGGAATACCTCTCGCATATACCATTGTTGGTTCCGGTATTTGGGGTCCGCGGCCCATTCATCCCATCCTGAATCGCGTCTGTACTGTCCCAGAAGGCCTGATGCAATGACAGTCTGTTCATCGATTTTTTCCGGCCTATCGGCATTGGAGGCGACAAACAGCGCATCTGGTTGGCAGTAAAGTTCACACATGTAACAGGTTTGGCAGTCCAATTTGCGCGCGATAACCGGCAGACCAGAGTTTGTTTTTGAAAAGACATTCATCGGACAAACGTCCACACAGGCATTGCAGGAGGTGCATCGCTCCTCGACGATGAGTTCGATCATTAGACCTCTCCGTTGAAGGAATGATTTTTAGCGAAGCTTGATGAGAGGTTGCTTATCCCCCCCACGGTTTGACGAAAGCCGAAAGAATCGTCCAATTCAGGGTAGTCGCTTCGATAATGGAGCGATCCCCGACTTTCTCGCCGGTGAATGGCTGCCGTCAGGGACCATCTCGCCGTAGCTACCATTGCCGCGGTTTCTCGGGCCTTTACGACGCTGGGTCCTTCTCCCATCAAATGGGCGTCCAGATCGGCCCAGATGTCATTTAAAATGGATAGAGATCGACTGAGTTTCTGCTGTGTCCTAAACAGATTTTTGTCGAGATCAGTTGTTTCGGTACGCATTATGTCCACAATGACGCTTAGATCACGTTCATGGGGTGTGCGCCCGGCGCGGATGCCGACGCGTCCGATTGGTTTGGCGGAATCGTTAAGTCGCTGATGGAATTCTTCGGCACGGCGGGCGGCTGCTTTGCCCGCCCAGCTTCCAGAGGACAGTGCCCATGCGGCGTTGACCGCTCCCCCTCCAGAACTTGCCCCCGCCACCAATTCGCGCGACGCGGCATCGCCAACCGCATAAAGGCCGGGAATATTGGTTTGGCAGCCGGAATCGCAAACCTCAATGCCGCCGACACCGCGAATCGTTCCCTCGGCATGGAGCGTGATCGGGAACTTGTCTTTAAAAGGATCAATGCCTCTTCGGACGAAAGGCAGCAGGACATTCGGAGAAATATAGGGCATCCGATTCCGTATGTCCTGGGGCATCCGGTGAAAGTCGCAATACACCTCCCCTTTGAGGAGAGCTTTGGCAAGAATCCTGGTATGGCTCGATTCGCCCAACGGCGGAACATCAAGCGGTCGCTTGTCGGAATCGTAATACGTTGCCCAAGCGTAGGCCATGGATCGCGTCATAGTCGAGAAGATGGGGGCTACACAGTAGAGACCGGTAAACTCCATACCCGAAAGTGTGGCTCCGGCTTCGGCTGCCATCAAATATCCGTCACCAGTATTGGTTTTACTTCCGAGAAGATTGGAGTGGAACGATGTTCCTCCTGTCCCCAGGATGACGGCGTTCGCTCGAATTTCCCAGTTTTTCCCCTGTTGTCTTTGATAGCCCCGTGCGCCGGCGATGGATCCGTCTTCGAGGACGAGCAATTCCAGCGCAGGGCTATGGTCCAGAACACGAACCCCAAGCGAAAGAACCTTTTGCCGCAAGGCGCGCATATATTCGGGGCCTCGAACGGCCCCGTAATTTTTTACGCCGTCGTCCTGAATGCAAAAGTCATAGTGAGATTCGAGCGAGGGCAAGGTCAACCAAGTCGTTTCAAGAATTCTATCGATCCACGATGAACTGGCCAACCCGAAGGCTATGGCTTGGCGTTGGGTCTTGGCGGCATTGCGGGCCTCGGGTAAAGGCGGTACGAACCAGTGTCCAGGTCCGGCGGGCGCCGTGACACCGCTAGTTCCCATATACCCTTTATCAACTAATGTTACCTTAGCGCCATTCTGAACCGCGTGAATGGCGGCCCAAGCCGCCGCCATCCCGCCGCCAATAATCAAGACGTCCGTCGAAAGCGCAATGATGTCGAACACGTTCTCGCGAATGGTAATATTCGTCATTTTTTCGCCGCTATTTTGTTACTCGAGCAGGTCCGGTTCTTCCTTGACGATTTTTTCCCATAGCGGGCGGAATGCGTAATGAGCGCCCGAATGCTGTCCGACCTGCTCGTAGGTGAGTTTTGCAACGTCATGGGAAAGCGGCTGAGGGGTTCCCGCCGCTTCGGCCAAAAGCTGGGTCCGTGCCGCATTTTCAAACGAGATGTACCAGAAGGCCGCCGATTCGACCGTTGGCCCGGTTGTGAGCAGGCCATGGTTCCGAAGAATGGCCGCCTTTTTATCCTCAAGCGCCTCGGCGATCCGCTCACCCTCGCTTTCGTCAAGAACGACGCCATTGTAATGGTCGAAGACGACATGGTCTTCGTAGAATGCCGTCGAATCCTGCGTCAAGGGCAGAAGCGGCTTGTTAAGGGTCGAAAACGCCTTGCCATAAGTCGCGTGCGTATGGGCGGCGGCATTGATGTCGGGACGTATCCGGTGTAAGGCTGAATGGATGGCGAATGCTGCGCGATTGACTGGGCGATCGCCCTCGACGATTTCACCAGCATGGTTGACCAGAAGAAGATCCGATACCTTAATCTGGCCGAAATTGACCGCGAGTGGATTAACCCAAAAATGGTCGCGCCATTGCGGGTCGCGAACCGTTACATGGCCGGGAATGGCCAGGGGATCAAACTCCAGCTTTGCGAAAATCCGGAACGTCGCCGCTAAACGTTGTTTGCGGTGAAGGCGTTCTTGTTTGATGTCGGAATGCGTCACCGGAGAAAAATCCGCGTAGGACCGTTCCTGATCATTGACGGTTTTGAATCGGCGTTCCGCCGTTTTCACGGGGGCGAGAGATGACATAGTCGAGCTCCTTGATGGTTAGCTGACAGACTATATATCGACAAAATCTATTGATTAAATAAGTTTTACAAAAGTTGAGCATGGGAAAAACTGATGTGAACCGCGTCTGGTTAGAAAAACTCAATAAACTCATAACATAAACTAATTAGTCTACCATTTCTATAAACTATATATATCGCTAACAATTCCATTCAAGGAGGTAGAGAATGCCAGTTCAATTCATTGGCTTTTTGCACTATCAAGAATCATCGGAAAGCCTAGCCAACAATGGGCCGGAGGTAAGTCCTCAATTCATTAGGGAATTTGCCGAGGCCCAGGAAAAAGGTGATTTTGATCAAGCGCTAATCGCTTATAGCAGCAGCGCAGGCGACGGATTTCTCGTGGCGCAACTTGCTGCCGCCTATACGGAGCGTCTAGGATTGCTGGTGGCTCATCGTCCTGGTTTCGTGGCCCCGACCGTAGCAGCGAGGAAATTCGCCACGTTGGATCAACTGACCAACGGTCGCGCCGCAGTTAACATCATCAGTGGCGGCGACGATGTCGAGCAGCGTCGCGACGGAGATTATCTGACCCATGACGAGCGCTATGAGCGGACGGGAGAATTTGTCGACATTCTGAAGAAAGTTTGGACGTCGGAGAGGCCTTTTGATCACTCAGGAAAGTATTATAAGTTCGAGGATAACGTCTCCGCCGTGAGGCCGGTTCAAAAGCCGCATATTCCCGTGTTCTTCGGCGGGTCGTCGGATGCCGCTATCGAGGTTGGGTCCAGGATTGCCGATGTGTTTATGTTATGGGCAGAATCCCTTGAAGGGACGCGAGATCAAATCCTGCGCATACGTGCTGCCGCAAACCGCCAAAACAGAAGCAAGCCTATTGAATTCAGTCTCTCCGTCCGTCCGATCATCGCGAAGACGGAGGCTGAGGCTTGGGAGCGCGCTGAAAAAATTTTAGCTCAGGCAAAAGAATTGAGGAGCCGCCCATCGCTGAATTCTTTCTCTCGCAAGAAGGGGCCGCCGCAGAATATTGGGTCGATCCGGTTGTTGCAGACAGCGGCGCAAGGCAAAGTTGTCGATAAGCGTCTGTGGACGGAGATTGCTTCCCTGACCGGGGCGCTGGGCAATTCGACCGCCTTGGTAGGCACACCGGAACAAGTCGCCGAGAGCTTGCTGGATTACTACGATCTCGGGATTAAGAACCTATTGATTCGTGGGTTTGAGCCGCTAAACGATGCCATTCAATACGGCAAGGAGCTCATTCCGCTGGTTCGCCAGGAAGTTGCTCGTCGTGATGCGAGTGAAAAGAGCGCGAGCGCCGTTGCCTAAATAATAATGCTAGGGGGCAAGCCGTATTTTTGTTTGCCCCCTCCGATCAAAGGAAGGATCTCATGAAGCTTTATATATCTCTGACATCTCCCTATGTGCGGAAGGTTCGCGTCGTCGTGCGGGAACTTTCATTGCAGGATCGCGTAGAGGAGGTTGTCATTGAGGCTTTGAAAACAGAAGTCCATCGGCCATTCAATCCGTTGGGTAAGATACCTGTCTTGGCCTTGGACGATGGAACTGGCATCTATGATTCTCCCGTTATCGCGGAATATCTTGACACGGAATTCCATGGCGGACTGTTTCCTAAGACAGGAAAAGAACGGTGGCGGGCGCTGACCTTGCAGGCCTTGGGCGATGGCCTAATGGATGCCGCTATCAGGAGGTTGGTGGAACTACAGCCCCCCCAAACCGATAAGAGCGTCACACTCGCCGAAAGGCAACTGCTCGCAATTGAACTTTCCCTGGAGGTTCTGGAACAGGAGTCCAAGCGCTTCTCGGAAAGCCCAACGATCGGAGAGTTCGCCGTCGCCGTCGCCTTGGGCTATCTTGAGTTCCGCGCACCCGAGGTGACGTGGCGCAATCGGCATCAGAGGCTTTCCGAATGGTATTCGGAGTTTGCCTTGCGTTCGTCGTTGCAACAGACTAGGCCTGCCGTGGCGGTCCTGGTGGCGGCGCAATGACGGTATTTCGACAAACATTTCTCAGGAGGAGTGGCAAGTGAGCGGTCAACAAATTCGCGTACCGGATTATCCCATCAATCCCCTCTTTATTGACCGCTGGTCCCGCCGATCGTTCACGGGTGAAGAGATTGGAGACGAGGCGATCTTCACCTTGTTCGAAGCAGCGAGGTGGGCGCCTTCCGCCATGAATTCTCAGCCGTGGAGATTCATTTATTCCAAGCGCGGAGACGCCTCTTGGGACGTTTTTCTCGATCTTCTCTCCGAGCGGAACAGGGCGTGGGCACAGAAAGCAGCCGTGATAGTGGTTATAGTCTCCACCCAGAATTTCGATTACAAGGGTACGCCTGTGCCGTTGAACAACGCGTCCTTAGATACAGGGGCCGCATGGGCGAGCTTAGCGTTCCAGGCACAATTCTCCCAATTGTCGACAAGGGCCATAGGCGGGTTTGACAGGGATAAAGCCCGCCAAGTTCTGAAAGTACCGGAAGGGTATGTGGTAGAAGTCGCCGTGGCAATCGGCAGGCCCGGTCCGGTGGATTTGCTACCCGACGAGTTCAGGGCGCAGGAAACGCCAAGCAGTCGGAATCCTCTTAAACATACTGTGGCCCACGGCGAATTCATCTGGGATAGCTAACATTCTCTCAATCACGAGGTTATGATGGAGCGTCAAAAGGCGCCGGATTTGCGCCTGTTGGCGGCTTTTAGCGCCATGGTGCCATTGTCTATGGATTTATACTTGGCGGCATGGCCAAATATTGCGGCGAGCTTGCGCTCGTCTATGGCCGATATCGAGTTGTCACTTAGCTTGTTTCTTGTCGGTTACGGTGTATCGCAGCTTGTGTACGGCCCAATCTCCGATAGTTTCGGGCGACGTCCGGTGATCCTATGGGGAACCCTACTGTTTACCGCCAGCAGTTTTTTGATCGTGGTTTCAGAAAGTTTCGAGGTGCTTTTGGTCTTACGGTTCATTCAGGGGGCGGGTGCCTGTGCGGGACAAATCATGTCCCGCGCCATCGTCCGTGATTGTTATGAACGGGACGAGGCATCCAAAGCATTGTCACTGCTGATGTTGGTCACCATGATGGTGCCGCTGCTTGGCCCAAGTCTAGGGGGAGTTTTCATTAGCAACATAAATTGGCGGATGATCTTTATGGTGCTGGGAGTCGCCGGCATCGTCATGTCTTGGTTCGTGTCGGCGAAGTTGAATGAAACCTTATCCGATCAGTTTAAGCGGCCCTTCGATCTCGTCTCGGTTTTGCGAGGGTACAAACACTTGTCCGAGTCGCGTATTTTCGTTGGATATGGGGCGTCTTCTGCTTTCATAGTGGCGGGCGTCTTTGTTTACCTCTCGGCCATTCCTCATGTTTTGATGGAAATCTTCAGCGTTCCAGCCGAACGTTTTGGTCTGTATTTTTCCTCCAATATCATTCTCCAAATGGTAATGGCGCTGGCCAACAGTTTTTTGGTTCTGCGCTATGGGGCGGATGCAATCTTGAAAGTTGGGTTGACGATAGCGTTTTTGAGCGCCGTGGTCATGGTTTTCGAAGCCCTGTTCGGCATGGGATGGTATGCAGAGCTTGGGGTGCCGCTTGCCCTCTTCATGTCGAGTCTGCCGTTGATTGGTGGGAATTCACTGGCCTGCGCGTTGAACGACGTGCCGGAATTGGCTGGAACGGGCGCCGCCTTGATTGGGGCGACTCAGCTGGGCATCGGCGCTATCCTCGGGGTCATTCTGGCGCAATTCCATGATGGTTCGACGGTCCCTTTTGCCATGACGATATTTCTTTGCGCTGGGATGTCGATTACTTCGTATATTATCCTAGTGCGGAAGTAAAGCCTAGCTGTTTAGGGTATCCGTTATGAGCAAGCCCTGATTTTGGTCCACGTATTATCATCTCTAATGAGGGTGTGGCGTCTCGATGTGAAAACGCGGTGCCTGCTATCGGATTACCGCTATAAGAAAAACCAATATTAGCTATGGGCATATCAATGCCTATTTGCCGGACCAGCCGAAAATTTTTGAAGAAGCATTGATCGGTTTGGAAGCGAAGGTTGCCGCGTTGGATACAACGCCATACCAAAACACGCCCGATTACATTGTGCAGTTGCTTCAAGCTCGCTTGGTGGCGACGGAATGAAGTTCGCAGGCAGTGATGTGAGACCCAACGCCCATTTCCCCAACCTTGATAAACCTCATAAAGAATGCTTCGCTCTACTGAGATGGCTGGTTTTGTCTCTGACATTAGCCAGCAAAGGTGGCTTTGGTCTTGACCGAGTGGTGTGTCGAATGGAATGGGTTCAATTTTAATAAAAAGAGGCCCGTTGCCTGAGTGGCGACGGGCCTTGAGTGGTGCAGCAGGGAGGCTGCTTATAGGAACCTAGCAAAGTCTATATGCAGGGAAATATCTGTCAATATCCTAAAATCTAGTAGAGTAAAGAATATGTGTTGACGCTCTCGCTGGTGGCTCTTAATCTTCCGAATAGGAAGCATTGGGCAGGTTAGGAAGGGGATCAAATGTCGTTGGCAAAAACAATCCGTCGGATCATGTGCGTCAGCGTTGTAACTCTGGCCGGGATGGGCTTGTCAGGGGCGGCTTGGGCCGCCGACAAGGTGGACGAGATTAGGATCGATTACGCTTATTACAATCCCGTCAGCCTTGTGCTGAAGGAGAAAGGGTGGTTGGAGCAGGATCTGGCCAAGGACGGAATCAAGGTGCGTTGGGTCCAGTCTCTTGGCTCGAACAAAGCCCTTGAATTTCTAAATGCCAAGAGCATCGACTTCGGCTCGACGGCGGGTGCAGCGGCATTGCTCGCCCGTATCAATGGCAATCCGGTTAAATCAATTTATGTCTATTCCAAGCCGGAATGGACAGCGCTGGTGACGCAAGGTGGGGCCGCGATTAAATCGGTTGCCGACCTGAGAGGGAGACGCATCGCCGCTACGCGAGGTACGGACCCGCATATCTTTTTGATTCGGGCGCTTGCCGAAGGCGGACTCACGGAAAAAGACGTTAAGGTCGTTTTGCTGCAGCACCAAGACGGACGCGCGGCCTTGATCAAGGGAGATGTGGATGCCTGGGCGGGTCTTGATCCCTTGATGGCTCAAGCCGAACTGGAAGATGGCGCACTCATCTTTTACCGTAACGCCGACCTCAACACCTGGGGGGTGTTGAATACGCGGGAAGATTTTGCGGCGGATCATCCGGATCTGGTGCTGAGGGTGTTGGCCGATTACGAAAAAGCGAGAGCCTTCGCCATTGCCAATCCCGGAGAGTTGAAGAAAATTATTTCCGAACAGGCAAAACTCAGTGACGCGGTGGCAACTCGTCAATTAGAACGAACAGACTTGTCAACGGCTGCCATCGGGGAACGGCAGAGAAAGACCATCGAGGGGGCCGGCATTGCCCTCCAACAAGTTGGCGTGGTGTCCCCCGACATTAATGTTTCCGCAGTGGCGGCGGCGCTTATCGATCCTTCATTCGTTTCCAAATTGGGCATTAAGTGAGCTCATCCATCGATACGTCAGTAGCCTCTTATCCCAAGGTGGCGGCAGATGCTTCTGATCAATCCAAGCCGTCCTCCAACTGGCTTGTCGGCCTTATCCTCCCTGTGGGGGTGGCCCTCGTCTGGGAAGTGGTCGTGGCACTGAAATGGGCGGATGGACGGCTATTGCCCACCCCGTCAAGGGTGATCGGAAGCCTGATCGAATTGGCCAGAACGGGGGCGCTTTTTCACCATATAGCAGCCACATTGCAAAGAGTGGCTCTGGGGTTCTTCCTGGGTGTCGCCACCGGCACGATTCTGGGGGCGGTGAGCGGGTATTGGGATTATGCGCGGCGTCTCATCGATCCTACTTTACAAGCCTTGCGGAATATTCCGTCCATAGCTTGGGTTCCGATGTTCATTTTGTGGTTCGGAATTTTTGAAACCTCAAAGGTTATCTTGATAGCCATGGGCGTATTTTTTCCCATTTACCTCAGTCTCTCCCAGGCGATTTTAGGAGTGGACCGTAAGCTGGTGGAAGTGGGGCGCATTTTCCGCTTCAGTCATAAAGAAATGGTCCTTCGTATTTTGTTGCCCGCCTCACTTCCAACCTACATCATCGCACTGAGATCCGGTTTGGGCTTGGGGTGGATGTTCGTTGTCGCCGCCGAAATCATGGGTGCTGAGGAAGGGCTTGGCTTCTTGTTGGTTGATGGACAGCAAACGGGACGACCCGCAATCATTCTTGCCTCCATAACCGCCTTTGCCATCATGGGAAAACTGACCGATTGGGCGTTGGCCTCTTTTTTCTCCCGTTTTCTGTCTTGGCAAGATTCATATAGGCCGGTGGAGTAGGTCATGTTGACAATATCCGCCGTAGATAAGCGTTACCCTAATGGCGTGCTGGCCCTGTCGGGGTTAAACCTGACAGTAAGAGAGGGAGAAATTGTCGCCATTGTCGGAGGGTCGGGGTGTGGCAAAAGCACGTTGTTACGGCTGATTTCGGGTCTTGATATGCCGTCCTCGGGTGCAATCAGTCTAGATGGAGAGGCGGTGCATGAACCTCGGGCGGAGATCGGGGTCGTCTTTCAGGAACCCCGATTAATGCCCTGGTTGACGATCGCCCAAAATGTGGCTTTCGGCATTCGTCATCTTCCCTCCGAGGAATGGCAGAGCCGCGTTTCCGAGTGCTTGGCTCGGGTTGGGGTTCTGTCCCATGCCGATCATTGGCCGCGAGAGCTTTCTGGAGGCCAAGCACAGCGCGTGGCTTTGGCTCGGGCCTTGGTAGGCCGTCCGAAAGTATTGTTGTTGGACGAGCCCTTTTCCGCTCTTGACGCTTTGACCCGTGGCGATTTGCAAGGGCATCTTCTCGACCTGTGGGCTTATGACCAACCAACCATGATTCTGGTGACTCATGATATCGAAGAAGCGTTATTCCTGGCGGATCGCGTGATCGTCTTGCAACCCAATCCGGGACGGGTTCAAGCCGATGTCACGCCACCGCTTTCCCGCCCTCGAGACAGGGCTGATACAGAGCTTCTTTATTGGAAAACACATTTGCTGGCGGAACTGGGATGTGCCAGCCTCCGTGTGGCCAGTGAAGAGAGCTTTCCCGCCGCCGCCATTTAACTGGAGAAATCATGAACGCTGACGACCTTCGCGCCTTACAGGCCCCCCTAAAGGATAAATATAAAGCTGAACCGGATGCCGCGCTTGTTACCCTATCCGCCAAGGGAGACCTTGACGGGGATGGGGTGGTTTGCAAAGTGGATACTGGGAAGGCTCTGATCGAAGCCGGATTACACCCGGCAACTGGAGGAACAGGTATCCAAGCCTGCTCGGGTAACATGCTACTGGATGCCTTGGTGGCCTGCGCGGGCGTGACTATAAAGGCGGTGGCGACGGCAATCGGCTTTGGCTTGAACGGCGGCACCGTATCCGCCGAGGGGGATTTGGATTTTCGTGGGACATTGGGTGTGTCCAAGGAAGCTCCAGTCGGGTTCCGGGAGATCAGGCTGAAATTCGATTTGGATACGACCGAGCCGCAGGAGAAAATCGATCAACTCATAAAACTGACGGAACGTTATTGCGTCGTATATCAAACCCTGGCCAAGCCGCCTCATCTAACATTGACGGTAAAATCCCGTGGCTAACCTGTCGCCAGAGACAATCGCCGCTCAGACGGTGGGCGGTGTTGATGAGGGGACCGGCGCGATCATTCCGCCCCTTTATCCGTCAACCACCTACCAGCGCGATAAGGACTTGGGGTATTCGCACGGTCGATGCTATTCCCGCGCGGACAATCCCACTTACGATGCCGCCGCAGATATGCTTACGGCTTTGGAGGGCGGAGCCCAGAGTCTTTTGTTTGCGTCGGGGATGGCGGCGGCAACAGCGGTATTTCAGGCTTTGAAGCCAGGTGATCACGTCATCGCGCCGAAGGTCATGTATTGGGCATTGCGGTCTTGGCTCCGTGGTCACGCCACCCGCTGGGGATTGGAGGTTGAACTCGTTGCCACCGATGATCTTGCGGCCGTCAAAACGGCTTTGCGTCCGGGTAAGACCCAAGTTGTATGGTTGGAAAGTCCGGCCAATCCGCTTTGGACGATAAGCGATATCGCCTCCATCGCGCAGCTTGCCCATCAAGCCGGGGCGAGGCTGGTGGTGGATTCTACCATCGCAACGCCGGTATTGACCCGCCCTCTTTCTCTCGGGGCCGATTTGGTGGTTCATTCAGCCACCAAATATTTGAACGGCCATTCGGACGTGGTTGCCGGGACTGTAACGACCGCCGTCAAAAATGAGTTCTGGGATCGGATTAAAACCGTTCAGGTGCAGGGCGGCGCCGTACTGGGGCCGTTTGAAGCGTGGTTGCTGCAAAGGGGAATGCGAACTCTCTTTCCGCGCGTTCGGTGGCAATCGGCCTCAGCCCTCGAACTGGCGCATGGGCTTTCCACGAACCCTAACATCGTCCAAGTCCTCTATCCTGGATTGCCGGACTTTCCTGGTCATGGCGTTGCTCGAAGCCAAATGGTAGGCGGCTTTGGCGGGATGTTGTCCATTCGGGTGGAGGGGGGAGAGGCTCGCGCCATTGCGGTAGCAACGAGGCTTGAGGTATGGAAAAGGGCCACGTCTTTGGGCGGGGTGGAAAGCCTCGTTGAACACCGCGCCAGCATTGAAGGTTCGGACTCTCCGGCGCCCCGAGACCTACTGAGGTTATCGGTGGGATTGGAATCGGTAGGCGATCTTTATGCAGACCTTGACCGCGCATTGACCGTAATGCAGGACTAAGCCGGAAGATATGACGACGTTACAGCCCATCGGCAGCGTTTGGTTTCGACATCGACGGCGGCGGTCTGGGAGGGGTAGGGTTTGTCGAAATGGCGGAATTTTTGCTGCGATCGCGTGGACACGTTGACAGTCTATAAGTCTACTGATAAATAGAATAAATGATGTGGGCGTCGTTGGGCGCCTTGTTTTTATAACAAAAATAGACAGACCGTTCTGAGCAATGACAGAAGCGCCGCATATAGAAGTCAGGAATTTAAGCCATCATTATCGCCTTCACCGGGATTTGGTGCTGTCGGACATTGACTTTACGCTAGGGCAGGGGGAGAGCTTGGCCGTGATTGGGCGCAGCGGGTGCGGAAAATCGACGCTGCTGCATCATTTGGCAGGTCTTCTGCATCCAAGTTCCGGCACAATTCTTGTCGGGGGGGAGGCGGTCAAAGGGCCCTCGCCGCAGCGAATCATGATGTTTCAACAGCCTCTGCTGTACCCCTGGATGACGGTATTCCAAAACGCATCGCTGGGATTGCGGTTTGCTGGCCGTAAAGCGGGCATGGCCGATTCTGTTTATGAATTGCTGGAGCGGTTGGGCCTTGCCGAATACGCCAATACCAATGTTCAGCAGTTGTCGGGTGGTCAGCAGCAGCGCGTCGCGCTAGCGAGGTCTCTCGCACTTAAGCCCGAATTGCTGTTGTTGGACGAACCGTTCTCGGCGCTTGACGCCTTTACCCGACAAGATTTGCAAGCACAAGTGCGCGCCATGGCAAAGTCATTAGGCATCACTCTGGTTTTGGTCACCCACGACATTGATGAGGCGGTTCGCATGGCTGACCGGGCGTTGGTGATGGGGGCCGGACCTGGGCGTATCGTTGCTGATCTGACGTTTGGCCTTAACGGCGATCGCAGTCCGGATAATCCCTCGGTTCAGTTCGAGCGAGCGCGGCTGTTGACCATTTTAGGTGAAACAACAGACACACCGCAACCCGGTGCCTATTACGCCATTTAACTAAGGGAGATTTCCATGTGCGAGAAGTGCGATAGCTGGAGCCTGCATACCCCCGTCAGTCGACGTCGGACACTGGATATGATGGCGGCCGGAGGACTGGCATTGGCCGGAGGGTTACTGGGCAACAAAGCCCGTGCCGCATCGGATGAGAAATTGCGGATCGGCTACCTTCCGATCACTGACGCAACGGCCTTGTTGATTGCCCATGCCAAGGGCTTTTATCAGGATGAGGGGCTGGATGTGGAAGAGCCGCAATTGGTGCGCGGTTGGTCGCCATTGGTGGAATCGTTCACGGCGGGCAAATTCAATCTGGTCCATTTCCTCAAACCCATCCCATTATGGATGCGTTACAATAACAACGTCCCGGTCAAGATTTTGGCTTGGGCCCATACCAATGGCTCCGGATTGGTGGTGGGCAAGGACACCGGAATCGAGAGTTTCAAAGATTTGGGCGGCAAGCAGGTTGCCGTTCCCTATTGGTATTCCATGCACAATATCGTCTTGCAGATGGCTTTGCGGTCGGTGGGGCTAAAAGCAGTGATCAAGGCGGATGGTGAGTCAATTGCTCCTGACGAAACCAATCTGCTGGTGATGTCGCCTCCTGACATGCCTCCCGCTTTGGCGGCAAAGAAGATCGATTCCTATATTGTTGCCGAGCCCTTTAATGCGGCGGGCGAATTGAAGGCGGGCGGCAAGATACTGCGCTTTACCGGCGATATCTGGAAAAATCACCCCTGCTGCGTTGTCTGCATGCATGAGTCGGATACCCAGCAGCGCCCGGAATGGACGCAAAAGGTCATCAACGCCATTGTTCGCGCCGAAATCTACGCATCGCAGAACAAAAAGGAAGTAGCCCAAATTCTCTCGCGGGACGGCAAGGGCTATCTTCCCATGCCGGTGGACGTCATCGAACGCGCCATGACATTCTATGACGAGGCGGCCTATCAATCGCCAAAAGCCATTCAAAACAAATCCAAGTGGGGCAACGATCGGATAGACTTCCAGCCTTGGCCTTATCCCAGCGCCACCAAGTTGATCGTCAAAGCCCTCAATGAAACTGTCGTGGGCGGTGACAAGACATTCTTAACAAAACTCGATCCGGAGTTTGTCGCCAAGGATCTAGTGGATTACCGCTTTGTCCGGGCGGCCTTGGATAAATATCCTGAGTGGAAAAAGGACCCTAGCGTCAACGCTTCCAATCCGTTTGAACGGACAGAGGTCTTGGCGCTGTGACAACGTCAGTTGCAACGGGTAAGGCTGTGCTGTGGCCCGTGCTTGGCATCGGGTTGCTGCTGGCATTTTGGGAATTGGGTGGATGGTTGATTTCCTCCAATCCCGAAACGGCCAATTTTGCGGGCTTTGCTCCGGCGCCAACATTACGCCAGCTGGGGCGCATGGCGGAAAATGGGGAAATAATTCGCAATGTACTGCCAAGTTTGTCTCGCATGATCCACGGGCTCGCGTGGTCGGTTGCCGTTGGCGTGCCGATGGGCATTGCCATTGGACGCAATAAAATTGTGCGATCGCTCACCCATGTTCCGTTTCAATTTTTGCGCATGATTTCCCCTTTGGCTTGGATGCCGATTGCGGTGCTGTCGTTTCACACCTGGGACAATGCCATAGTCTTCTTAATCGCCGCCGCCGCCCTCTGGCCAGTTACGTTCTCGACAGCCAACGGCTTGTCCAAAATTGATCCCGATTGGTTCAAGGTCGCTAGGAATCTAGGGGCTGGTCCAGCTCAAATGGTAAGAGTGATCATTCTTCCTGCCATTGCCCAGGATGTGTTGACGGGTATTCGTTTGGCACTGGGTGTGGCCTGGATCGTTTTGGTTCCCGCCGAGTATTTGGGAGTAACCAGTGGCTTGGGTTACGCCATCAACGATGCCCGTGACACGTTGGAATATGACCGCTTGGCGGCAACGGTCCTGATCATTGGGGCTATCGGGTTTACTTTTGACGGCGTGTTTCTTGTTCTTGCCCGTCGGCTGTCATGGGTGCATCGGAAATGAGAGGCTTAAGGAAGGTGCGTCGCAATGGTCAGGCGGGCCAATCGCCCTGCCACATCCGCCATTCTGGGATCGCCGGAAATCAGCGCGGCGACAATGGCCCCATCCAGCAGGATAAACAGCTCGGACAGCAACTCGTCGGGCTTGGCGCAGCCCGCTTGGGCGACCAAATCTCGCAGAATGCTGGCCACCCCTGCTTTGTGTTCGGCGGCAATGGCATGGATGCGCGGGTCTCCCTTGGGGTATTCAGCCACAGCATTCATGATGGCGCAGCCAAAATAGTCGTCTCTTTCAAACCATTGGCGCAAAACATCAAAGAGTCGATCAAGGCGTTCTCTCGGTGTTTTGCCCGCGGTGTTCAAAGCCGCCTGAAACCAAGAGCGCCAAGTTTCGCTTTCACTCCGCAGAACCTCTTCAACCAATTGCTCCTTAGAGCCGAATTGGTTGTACAGGGTCATTTTTGCGGCACCGGCTTCTTTGAGAATTTGATCGATGCCCGTAGCGTGGATGCCCTCGCGGCAGAACAGGCCTTTTGCCGCACTCAAGATTCTTTCCGCAGGTTTTCTGTCGTCTTTGCTCACGGCCCAACTCTCGTCCCAATTTAGACAAACCGGTTTGTCCATTTTTACCCATATTAACAAGGAGAAAACAATGTCTGAACCTAAAACCGCTCTCACCGGATGCTTGGCCCCCATTGACAAAGCCGGCTTGGAAAAACTCGCCGCCGCAGGCAAGGCCAATCCGGATGTGATTAAAACCGTTAAATGTCGGACTGTGGCGGAGGGACGGTTCCGCCATTCCAATTATATTCGCGATCTTCCGGCCTATATCGTGGATGAACCCCCGGCGTTGCTGGGCGATGACACGGCTCCCAATCCGTCGGAGGCGGCTCTGGCGGCATTGGGGTCTTGTCTGGCCGTGGGCATTCACGCCAACGCTATCGCTCAAAGCATCGCTATCAAAGTGCTGGAAGTGGAACTGGAAGGCGACATCAACATCACTGCCGTCTGGGGAACGGGTGATCTGGCCGAGACTAAGCCGGTCGGGTTTTCGGAGGTACGGGCAAAGGTACGGCTGGAGGCTGATGCTCCCCGAGCCAAACTGGATGCCCTCGTCGCTCACGTGTTGAAATGGTCTCCCGTGGCCAATACGTTCATTCGTCCCGTTCCGGTAAAAGTTGGGTTGGTGGAGTAGCCATGTTGGACACTCCACTCCACCCCAGCCGCGACTGGTCCGCTCTCCGCCAACTGGTGGCGAGCGGGCTTGATCCAATCGTCGATGACATTGATCGCCAGGGCCTCTATCCCGACTCTCTTCTGCGGCAGTTTGGAGAACTGGGGCTGTATAGGGCTCATGTCGGTCAGAATGGTCCCGCCTCCGGTGGTTTGTTTGACGTTGTGCAGGGCATGGCCGAGGTGGGGGCGTCGTGTCTCTCGACGTCATTTATGACGTGGTGCCAAAGCACCTGTGCCTGGTACCTCTACAACAGCGAGAACCAAACGCTGAAGGAGGAGCTATTGCCAAAGGTCTCCGGTGGAATTCTGCTGGGGGGGACGGGGCTTTCCAATCCCATGAAATCCTTTGCCGGCATAGAAGCCAACCGGCTTCAGGGCGAACGTGTCGAAGGGGGATATGTGGTGTCGGGAATGCTTCCCTGGGTTTCTAATCTGGGCGAAGGGCATGTGTTTGGGGCGCTGTTTACCGTGCCTGGTCAATCAACCACTGTGATGGCGCTCATTCGCTGCGGCCAACCCGGCGTGACCATCGACCAGCGCGCCCACTTTTGCGCGTTGGAAGGGACTCGAACGCTGGCCGTCAGCTTCCGAAAAGCGTTCATCTCAGACGATCAGATATTGGCGGATCCCGCCGAACCCTATTTGGTGCGGGTGGCTCCCGGCTTTATCATATTGCAAGCGGGAATGGCCTTGGGGCTGGTAAAGGGTGCGATTGCCGCCATGAGAAAAGCCAATATTAACTATGGGCATATCAATGCCTATTTGCCGGACCAGCCGGAAATTTTTGAAGAAGCATTGATCGGTTTGGAAGCGAAGGTTGCCGCATTGGCTTCGACGCCATACCAAAACGCGCCCGATTACATGGTGCCGTTGCTTCAAGCTCGCTTGGCGGCGGCGGAATGGAGTTTGCGGGCGGTTAATGCGGCCATGCTACATGCGGGGACGAGTGGTTATTTACAAAACGGCACTGCGCAAAGACGTTTGCGCGAGGCGTATTTCATTGCCATCGTTACCCCATCCATCAAACATCTGCATAAAGAATTGAACGATATCGCCAATGGCGCAGGGTGCATGCGGCATTGGAAGGCTTGTTCAACCGCGGCTGGGTAGCTTCTTCCGCTCCGCTCCGTACCAGGGGAGGAGCCACTCGACCATCCGATTGAACAGGAAGTCGGCCAAATAGCCCATCAATCCCAGGACCAAAAGTCCCACGAACATTTGGTCAACGCGAAAAACCAATTGAGACATTTGGATAAGGTAGCCAACCCCAAACACCGCTCCCGTCAGTTCAGCGGCGACCAGCAGCATCAAAGCGATGCCGATACTGATCCTAAGACCTGCGATGATATAGGGAAGAGACGCGGGAAGAACGACAAAAACCAACATTCTCCACCCTTGAGCCCCTAAGCTGGCTCCTGCCCGAAGCAAGAGCATATTGACGTCACGGACGCCGATAAACGTGTTTACCCATGTGGGGAAAAACACCCCCCAGGCTATCAGGAAGACCTTGGATGTTTCGCCGATGCCAAACCAGAACACAGCAATGGGGACGAAAGCCAAGGCCGGAATAGCACGGAACATTTGCAGCAAAGGATAAAGAGCATTGTTGACCCGTGGCATCCGCCCCATCGCCACGCCTAAGGTTACACCCAGTCCAGCCCCCGACACAAACCCTAGCGCCGCCCGCCCTAGGCTGGCGATCAAATGGTGTTGCAACTCCCCGCTTTTGATCAACAGCCATGTCGAAAACAGGATTGTCGATGGGGCCGGCAACATGATCACATTGACCAGTTGCAGTCGATTGACGGCCTCCCAAACCGCAAAGAACGTCAAAGTGCCAAACAGGCCAAGGATGATGGGGCGGTCTTGGCGATTCATGGTCGTTAGTTCTTCAACTGGCTGCGAGCCGACTCAAGCGGCTGGGATATCACCACTGAGTTGAAATCTGGGAGTTTGGCATCGGGACGCACCAGATTGTTGGCGATGGCCCATTTGGCTTGGGTTTCCAGTTCTCGAACCAACCCGTCCCGATCCAGATCGACGGAGAGATGGAGGTTAGGCCATATTTTTTTGGCGATCTGAGGGTCCAGTTTTACACGATTTGCCGATAATAGGGCCGCCTCATCCGGGTTCTTCTTGGCGAATTGATCCGACGTGATGAGAGCTTTTAGGGCTTTTATCAAGAGATCAGGCTTTTCATCTATGGTGGATTGCAGCGTTATGATGTTGGAGTAGGTTGTGTATAGCCCCGGAGTGTGGATTACGTGAAAGCGATCCGGCCCTTGAGCCAAGGCTTGGCTTAAATGCGGCTCGCTCCAAATGAATGCGTCAATGCCGCCATTGACTAAGCTGGTGACAAAGTCGGAAGGACTAAGGCTGATGGCTGTGATGTCGGAGAGTTTCAGTCCCGCCTTGTCCAGCAATTTCGATAGGTAGTAGTGGGAGTTCGTGCCTTGAGAATACCCGATCTTGTGGCCTTTAATATCCTGGATGGTTTTGATGTCCTTGATGGCGGCCAGGTCGAAACTCTCATAGTGATTAACCGTGCCAATTATTCGGATCGGCACATTGTTGAGGGCGGCGAAAGCGACAGGAGTCTCAGCAGCGGTGCCGACGGTCACATGTCCTCCGGCAACAGCGTCTAAGACAAGTCGGCCAGAGGCAAATTGGATGGTCGTTGGATTTAGCCCGGCCTCTTCCCAAAACTTCTTTTCATCCGCGACCAGAAACGGAACCCAGTTGATGGCGATGCCTTCGCCTATGGTGATATTTTCGGCTGCTCCCGCCAGGGTGGGGAATAGGACTGCTGATGCTATGGTAAGACGGGCAATCAACCTTTTGAACATGTTAGGCGTCATAACGGCTTCCCCTGAATGGTGGATGGGAGATGAAAAGGTTTTGCTCGTTCAAACGCGCGAGCGGCGCGCAGTACCAGGGCGTCGCCATTGGGACGCGGACCAACGATCTGCAATCCCACGGGAAGACCTGCTTTGGTAAAGCCTGCGGGGACGGATATGGCCGGCTGTTTGGTAAGGTTAAACGGATAGGTAAAGCAGGAACGGTCGGGAACGGCCCCGATATCAAATGCTGAAACCGTGGTGGTCGGTGTGATGAGTAAATCCCAATCACGATGGAATCTGTTGAGCTTTCGACCGAGTGCCGCCCGTTCTTCCTGCAATGTCAGGTAGGCGTTGATGTCGATCTTACGACCGCCCTCCCAAAAGGCTTTCAGTTCAGGTCCTATGAGTTGGCGACGTTCCTTCGGGAATCCTTCAACGAGGCGGAATGCACCGGCATCGGTGAGGCCGCGGAACAGATGAAATGGGTCTTCGATCCTAGGCGTCGCCTGATCGACGGTAGCGCCTAATTCACTGAAAACTTGCGCAGCGTTGGCGACAATTTGCGCCACTTCCGGATTGACCTCTGCGTACCCGAGGTCTGGACTGTAGGCAATGCGTAGTCCCTCGACGCCGTCGTCAAGGCCTTGCAACCAGTCTCGCCCATCGTAGGGGAGGGCAAACCAGTCGCGGTCGTCGGGTTTGCCGATGGTATTCAGGATTAAGGCGACGTCGACGACAGAGCGCGCAATAGGGCCGACATTAAACAACGATCCGCGAAATGCCGATGGGTATCCGGGGACCGTACCGAAGCTGGGCTTGAAACCCACCGTGCCGGTGAATGACGCAGGCTGGCGGATTGAGCCACCGCCATCCGTGGCAATTTGGATTGGGCCGAATCCCACCGCTGCCGCCACCGCCGCCCCGCCGCTGCTTCCGCCAGGGGTCTTGCTCAAATCCCAAGGGTTGCGGGTAATGCCTGTCAGTTGGTTCTCGGTGGCCCCTTTGGCTCCATATTCGGCCGTGGTGGTTTTGCCGATAAGTATCGCGCCCTGCTCGCGGAGACGGGCCACGGCGGGCGCGTCTTCTTCCCAAGGTTGGTTGGGGTCTACGGCCAGGCTGCCTCTTAAGGTCGGCCATCCCTTTGTGAGAAGTAGGTCTTTGATCGCGGCGGGCACGCCGTCGAGCGGACCGAGTTGTTTCCCATTCAGCCACCGTCTTTCGGAATGCCCGGCGGCGATGATCGCCGATTCTTCGTCCAGCAGCGCAAACGCATTCACCGAAGGATTGAGGGTGCCGATATGCTTGAAAATTGCGCGGAGCGCCTCGACAGGCGAGATGTTCCGGGCTTGATAGGCCTTGGAAAGTTCTGAGGCGGTGAGTTGGGTGACTTCAATTGGCATATTAATCTACCTCTCTATAGAATAATATATAATTGTGATAACTCGCTTAGACAAGTGATTAATTCACCATTCTCGCGAATGGACATCTCCCTGGAAAACAATGGAATATCCATGGTTGACGCAAACACTATATTAGTCTAGTAGAGTTAAGAGTATGTTGCGCGGAGAGGCAATCCTTTATGAGAAAGTTCCCCTGGATCAATGGCTTTTCCATCGCCGCCGTGATCGTCGCCATTGCGCTTGTCGCGCTTCACAATCGCGGTGCCGCTGCAAATGTTCACATTCTCAATGTGTCATACGATCCGACGCGGGAGCTTTATAAAGACATCAATCGTGAATTCGTGACTTGGTATCGAAACAAAACGGGGATAGGCGTTGAGATTAAACAGTCTCACGGGGCTTCCTCGACGCAGGCCAAGCTGGTGGCGAAAGGCGAAATCAAACCCGATGTGGTGACGCTTGGGCTGCCGTCCGATCTTGATGGGTTGTCCCACCACGGAATTTTGCCAAAAGATTGGGCCGGGCGATTGCCCAATCAGTCGCGGCCTTATTATTCGACGATCGTCTTTGTCGTCAGGCGCGGCAATCCGTTGGGCATCAGGGATTGGGCGGACATCGTGCATCCTGGCGTTGAAGTCATTACGCCGGACCCAAAATCTTCGGGCAATGGCAAGCTCACAGCCTTAGCCGCTTGGGGGGCCGTGGTGACGCGCGGAGGGTCGGAAGACGACGCGAGGAACTTCCTAAAAGCCCTCTACCAACATGCGCCATTTTTACTTTTGGCGTCTCGGGCAGCAGGAGTGGCGTTTGCCGTTGAGAAAATCGGCGATGTGCATCTGGCTTGGGAAAACGAGGCGTTACGGGAGGTGGATGAATCCAAAGGGGCCTTGGAAATCGTCTACCCGCCGGTCAGCATTTTGGCGGAACCCTCGGTTGCCTGGGTAGACGGTAATGTCGTGGCAAATCATACCGAGCAGGTCGCTCAGGATTATTTGCAGTTTTTGTACCGTGACGCCGCCCAGGAAATCATAGCCCGCGACGGCTATCGGCCTTCCAATCAGGACGTTTTCAAGCGCTATCACGATAAGTTTGGGAATATCAGCCTGTTCCCGGTGACGGCTATCGCTCAAAGTTGGGCTGATGCTCAACAAAAGTTTTTTGGTGAAAATGGAATCATCGAAACCGTCTACGAGCCAAAGCCCAGGACATGAAGGATAAGGGAAAGAAAATGTCAGCAGTCACGGCCATAAAAAGTTTTTTCCCATCGTCGTGGAGCGACGGAATATATTCGCTGTCCGATCTTTCCAAAGATTTCTACGCTGGCCTTACGGTGGCAGCCATATCGTTGCCCCAGAGCATGGCCTACGCTTTGATCGCGGGGGTCGATCCGCGTTTTGGGCTGTACACCGCCATTGTTTTTACTGCGGTTGCTGCGATTTTGGGGTCTTCTAAGCATTTGGTTAATGGCCCCACTGGGGCTGTTTCCCTGGTGGTTTTCAGCGCTCTGACGTTTATTGAGCCGGATGCTCGGTTGGATGCCTATGAGGCTATGTTCCTATTGGCGATACTGATCGGGATTGTCCAGATCGGCGTGGCGGTTTTGAAATTGGGCGACCTCACGCGCTACATTTCCGAGTCTGTCGTGACAGGTTTCATCATCGGGGCCGCTATCCTCACCATGGTCGGGCAGGTTGCCAATGCATTGGGGCTTAAGGCTCTGGGCACGGGGCATCAGCATGTGTTCTATCGCTTGTGGCTGACGGTTACGCAAACGGCGCCCATTAACCTCAAGGCCGTGGCCGTAAGTGTGAGCTCTATCGTTTTGGCGCTGATCGCCCGCAAACTCGTGCGATTGTTCCGGCTGCCCCAAATCGACATGTTTTTGGTTCTGCTTACCGTCAGTTTGGTCTCGTATCTCTTGGGTTGGTCGATTGCCGCGCCGGGGGTAAAGCCCGCTATTGGGTTGATTGAAGCCGTGCCTTCCAGTTTGCCTCAGGCCCATATTCCAGACATCAAGTGGGAATGGTTTGGGGATTTGTGGTCGAGTGCTTTTTCCATCGCTATTCTTGGCCTGCTTGAGGCTCTTTCCATCGCCAAGGCCGTCGCACACAAGTCCGGGCAAGCCCTAGATTACAACCGGCAATGCCTTGCTGAGGGAATTGGCAATCTAGTCGGTGGGTTTTTCCGCTGCATGCCTGGGGCAGGGTCGCTGTCCAGAACGGCGATCAACTATCAGGCCGGAGCTGTCTCCCGGTTCTCCGGAGTGTTTGTCGCTCTGGTTGTTACCGTGGCGGTTTTAATTTTCGCGCCATTGACAGCCTACATTCCCAAAGCTGCCTTGGCGGGACTGTTGATGGTCGCCGCCGCTCGTCTCATAGACCCCGAACGGTTGTTCTATACGGTGCGAGGGTCCGTCAACGATGCGATCTTGCTGATAGGCACAGCCTTCGCCGCTTTGGCCATCGGTGTGGAATTCGCCATTCTTATAGGTGTGTCCTTATCTTTTCTCTTATACGTTCCTCGCGCTTCTCGCCTGAAAATCAGCGAATTGGTGGTGACGCCGGATCGTGTGGTTCGAGAGCGGCTGGTCTCCGATCCGCCCAGCCAGGGCGTGCTGATATACGACTTGGAAGGAGAACTCTTTTTTGGGGCCGCGCCCGATTTGGAGGGCTATCTGGACGGTGTGCGTCATAGGGCTCAATCGAATGATATCCGCTATGTTGTGTTGCGCTTAAAACGGATACGCAACCCGGATGTCGTGGCTCTGGAGCAACTGGATTTGTTCCTTAAAGATGCTGCGAGCGATGGAGTAACCGTGTATTTGGCCGGTGTTCGCCACGATTTGCATGAGGCCATTGTGCGGGTCGGCATTACCCGGCATTTCCCCGAAACCAACATTTTCCTCGAAGAGGATCACGAATTCTCCGCCACATTGCGGGCCATCCGCTATGCATACGCAAAGCTCGCCCAGGAGCGCGGCAAGATCGATACCTCATCCCATGTTTTGCGGGATGGGGCTATAAATCTGGCGTACTACCTTGTCTAGCGCCTAAAGGCAGGCCAAGCCGCTGTTGGATGTCGCGGGCTCGTATTGCCAACCTATCGTCGGAGAATGCCTGACCGGCGAGAGTGATGCCCGCTGGCAAGCCGTTGGGGCGAAAACCGACCGGCAAGGCGATGGCGGCGAGGTCCAGAAAGTTCACAAAGTTCGTATAGCGGGAAAGGCTGAGATTACGGCCAATGGGATCGGCCTTCTCTTCGGCGATTGTCCATATGGTCGGGGTTGTTGGCACAGCGATAAATTCTATTCCCTCCAATAGATGTTCCGCCTGTCGTCGTAAGACTTGAAGCCTATGGAGGGCGTTGAAAGCATCTTGACCGTCATAGTCCTCGGCGGCGTTTAGGACGGATTGTGTTACCGGGAGAAGATTATGATAATCAAAGTTTGGGAGGCTGCACAGCGATGCGGCTCTTTCGGCAACGAAAGGGCCTTGGAATAGCAGCGCATTGATTTCCAAAAACGGTGAGTAGTCGATAGGAACTTGGGTGCCGCCTATAGATTGGATGGTTTCGAGGACTTTTTTGAATAGTCTTTCGTTTTCATCGTCTCCCAGAAAGTCGAGAAATGCCGAATCCGGTACGGCGAAACGAAAATGTTTAGTCAGAGATAGTTCAAGATTTGGTCTTATCCTCGACCACGGATCGTGTCGGTCAAATCCTTCGGCCACGCGGCGTACAGCCGCGCCATCCTCAACGGTCAGGGCAAAGACCGAAAGGCAGTCCAGACTCCTATTGGCCGGAATGACGCCCCGCACACTGAGGAGACCTCGGGTGGGTTTAATGCCGACGAGGTTATTAAACGCCGCAGGCACGCGACCGGAGCCGCCCGTGTCGGTGCCAATTGCAAACGAGCTCAGGCCCGCTGCCACCGATACGGCTGCGCCCGAACTGGAGCCTCCCGGAATGTAATTGGGGTTAATCGCGTTTTTTGGGGTGCCGTATGGGCTTCGGGTTCCGACCAAGCCGGTGGCAAACTGATCGAGATTTGTTTTGCCAATCAAGATGGCTCCGGCGGCCTCCAATTTTTCAACAACGGGACTCGACGCGGAGGGGGTGTAGGCGAAGTCTGGGCAGCCCGCTGTTGTCGGCATGCCGGCGACATCAATGTTGTCTTTGACGTTGAAGGGGAGGCCAAACAACGGAAAATCTTTTCGCTCGGACTGCCGGATAGACTCAAGGAAACGCGCACGTGCCAATGCGGTGGCTTTGGGGACGTGACTGATCCAAACGCTATCTTTGTCATTTGCCTCTATTCTTCCATAGATCGTCTCAATGACCTCAGGCGGGGTGGTGGCTTTCTGCGCGTAACATGCTGAAAGTGTTGGGATGTCTAAGTGCAAATCCATCGATCTCGCCTCTACAAATAACACCAAATAAATGTTGTTATTTCGATACTGTTGACTATTCAGCTAGAATACTAGAATAATTGCCCATGGCAACTCAAATGCCTCGTCGGTGGCGTTGGATGAGGATGTAGGTAATGAATGCAATTTCATCTCGCGCCGATGTGGGGGTAACCCAGGGGCAAATCGTCATCGATCAGCTAACTGTTGATTTTGGGGAGCATGCCGCCATAACGGACTTTTCTTTGGTCGTTAGACCTGGCGAGTTTGTTTGTCTGCTTGGTCCCTCGGGATGCGGTAAATCAACGGTTCTCAACAGTGTGGCCGGGTTTTTATCCGCCACTTCCGGCCAAATCCTAGTGGATGGGAAAAAGGTCAATGGTCCTGGACCAGATCGCGGCATGGTCTTCCAGCACCATTCGCTGTTTCCATGGAAAACGGTGTTGGACAATGTGGCCTTTGGCCCTCGGATGCAGGGCGCGCCGAGACAACAAGCCAGAGAATTAGCGCGCGAATATCTTGATCTTGTTGGTTTGGGGTCTTCAGCCCATCGTTATCCCATTACCCTTTCAGGGGGCATGCAGCAAAGGGTGGGGATTGCTCGCGCCCTGGTTAATCATCCCTCCGTGTTGTTGATGGATGAGCCCTTTGGAGCTCTGGATGCTCAGACCCGTTCAATCATGCAAGAGAGTCTGTTGAAATTGTGGGGGCGCATCGGCAATACCGTTTTGTTTGTCACCCATGATGTCGATGAGGCGTTGACCCTGGCTGACCGAGTTGTCGTGATCAGCGCCCAACCGGGCAGAGTGCTTCTCGATTTGACATTGGATCTGCCGCGCCCCCGCCCGGATGATCTTTTCGCCTCACCGGATTTTGCCGAATACAAGCGGCAGTGCTTGAAACTGATCCGCCAGGAAAGCCGCAAGGCGTTTGAACTTTCTGAAAATACCGCAGCACCACGGAAGTAAGCCTATGCCCATAATTTTACCACATCGCCCCGTATTTATGATTGGAGCCGAACGCTCCGGAACCACACTGGTAATGGCCATGGTCGGCAATCATCCGGACATCGCTGTCCCTGAGGTCGCATGGTATTATCCAAGGTTTCGCCCTTATGTTCACACTTATGGGCCATTTGATGAGGACAAGAATTTTAGGACGCTGGTCAATGAAATGATCTTTGGTCTTAAAACGCCGTTTTGGGACATGCCGGTCAATCCAAGAACTATTGTTGACGAACTGGTGGAGAATGCTCCCGAAAAAAGTTTTGCAGGGGCATACTCCACTATTTTTAACAGATTTTCACAGCATGTGGGTAAGGCCAGATGGGGAGAGAAGACGCCCTATAACCTCTTTTTCATTGGCGAAATCCTGGAAGATTTTCCCAATGCCCAGTTTATCTACATCACCCGAGACGGACGTGACGCCAGCGCCGATTATCTGGAATCGTCATTCGGTCCCAATAATATTTATGCCGCCGCCAAAATCTGGAAACTAAACCAGCAGGCGGTCAAACCGTGGCGGGCGAAGCTGTCCACGGATCAATGGTTGGATGTCCGATATGAAACCCTGGTTAGTTATCCTGAACGGGAACTCCATCGAGTAGCCGATTTTTTAGGGGTGGATTACACGCCTGCATTTTTGGAATTCCACACAACCCCTATCGCACAAAGACGCGGTCAGCAGCGTGACCATGCTCCTTTGGGGCATCCCGTCAGCGATCGCTATATCGGCATTCATAAGACTCTGTTGAGCCTAAGAGACCAACGAATCTTTGCCCATGTTGCCGGACTGGAGTTGATCGAAGCGGGATACGAGCTTGGAGTGGATCCCCTAGTGCCGACCGAGGCTGAGATCGGACGCTGGCTCGATTACGATGCGCGCATTCGCGCCGCCACCTTGGATAGCGAGGATGGCCACATTGTTTATGAAAGTTACAATGATTGGCTGGTTGATCAGCGGGAGGCGCGCCGTCGAGCAGGCCTTTGGAGCAGCCACCCAACCCCCGCTCCTTTCCCCATCAACACACCCTATGAGGAATTGGTCCAGGGGTTCAGGGCTGCCAGGGTTTGGAAGGAGGCTTTCGGTGTGAAGCGTCGCTACACATCCCCCCACCATGTTCTATAAAATTCATATAAAACAAGATGTTATATTCCTGCAATTTAGCAAATCCGTGCCCCTGTAACGAGCTTGGAGTTTAAGCCGGGAGGCTGCTCTGGTGCCCCTAAAGTCAACTGCCTGGCAAAGTCTGAGATTCGGGAAAGAACAATTCCTTCCAGGTCGCTGGTGCCTTTTTGATCATTCCAACGCGCGCCATGAAGTCGGTGAATTTGCTGATGTTCTGCGGGGCCGGGGTGTAGCGGATGTCAGGGTCGCGCAGTATTTTTTCTATTTGATCGACGGTCAGTTTCGAGTTTTCGATCCGAACAAATATGTCAGCCGCCTTATGAGGCGATGAGAGAATGATTTGGTTGGCCTCATCAATTGCGGCTAAGACGGCTTTCGTGATCTTGGGATTGTCGTCATGAAATTTTGTGGTGGTCCAAATGCCGCTGAATGTGGATGGCCCGCCCAAAACGTCGTAGGAGGACAGCACCCGGTGGATATGCGGGTCCTCAAGTTGCTGATATTGGTATGGCGGGCTGGTAAAGTGAGCGTCTATCTCGCTTTTTCCAGACAGTAACGCATTGGTTCCGTCCGCATGTGAAAGACCGACGGTGATCGTATCCAGCTTATCATACTGGCCGAATTCCTTTTCCGCCGCGATTTCGAGGATTGTCGCCTGATAGGCCAATTTAACCGAGGGCAAGGCGATACGGTCTTTATCGGTAAAATCTTTCAGCGATTTTATGGAAGGGTTGTTGGTGTTGAGAAAGGCTGGCTGTGAATTGAGTGCGGCCAAGGCATTCACTTTCACACTGCTCCTGGTCTTGTCCCACAAAATGATGAAAGGAGTGATGCCCGCAGCGGCAAAATCCACAGTGCCCGAAAGCAATGCATCATTGATTGCCGAAGGTTGGCCCAGAGGCGTGTAGGTCGCTTTTACGTCCAAACCTAGATTTTTAGCCTGTTTCTCCACCAGATTTAAGTCCTGCATCAGGTAGAGTTGGAGATATCCAAGTCCGGTTTGTCGGGCGAAACGGACCTCCGTCACTTCCGCCTTAGTGGCGCTTGTCCCTAATGGCAGGCCTGTGAGCGCCAGCAGAAGCAGTAGATGTCGAAACGGTTTCATAAAATCTCCAGCACGCTATTGACTATAGTCTAGTAGAATGTAGACTGATAACGTTAACGATGCAAGGAGCTCATGATGCCAATCCGAATTCGGCCGCTTTCAGACGCCATCGGCGCGGAGATTGAAGGAATAGATCTCGAGGAAGACGTCTCTGACGAGGTCTTTGATTGGCTCATTGATACGTGGCGCACCCACCAGGTTTTGTTGTTTAGAAACCAGCATGTGGGCGATACCCGCTTGCTGTCATTCGCCAACAGATTTGGAGCGTTGGACCCGGCTCCTTATATTGATGCCAAGGTTACCCACCCACCCGAATTTCCAGAAATTTCCGTCGTATCCAACGTGCTGGTCAATGGCGAGCCTATCGGCAGCCTCAGCAATCACGAGTTGGCATGGCACTCCGACATGACATTTCAAGAAGTCCCTCCCGTTGGATGCATCCTACATGCGTGGGAAGCTCCAAGCGATGAAGGCGCCACATGGTTCACCAGCTTGCGCGCCGCACTTGCCACCCTCTCTCCCGACTTGCGAGGCAAGATTCGTTCTCTTAAAGCATTTCACGATAAGACAACGACCAGTGCGGGAACTCAACGGCATGGTACCCAAGGGCGTGCGGGGACATTCCATCCTCTGCTGATCCGTCATCCCACTTGGGGTGAAGAAATATTGCTCTTGGGGCGCCGCAAAAACTCCTTCATCGAGGCGCTGGACGATCAGCAAAGCCAGGAGCTTTTGGACCAAATTTGGGACCATGCCACCAAGCCGGAATTCAGCATCCATCACTATTGGAAACCGGGTGACGTGGTCATATGGGACAATCTGCTGACCATGCATCGGCGGGATGCGTTTTCTCCCGAAGTGCGAAGGATTCTCCACCGTGCGCAAATCCGCACTCTTCATCAACATTATCTCGCAGCGTGAAAGACTATAAATATGTCCAAACCATTCACCCTTCATGGCACTCCGACATCGGGGCCCGTTTACAAAGTTGCATTGGCCCTGTCGCTTTTGGGGAAGCAATACGGATTTAAATTCGTCGATTTTGACAAGCGTCAGCAAAAGTCGCCCGAACATTTGAAGTTCAACCGCTTCGGCGAGGTGCCCGCCTTAGAGGTGAAGGACGGTCCTGTTCTGGTGCAGTCGGCGGCGATCCTTGAATGGTTGGCGGAAAAGGAGAAAAAGTTTGACGGCGGGGGTAACAAACAGGAAGTGAAGGAATGGCTGCATTGGACCGCCGATAAGCTGGCGCCGCCCATATATCGCTCACGCGCCATCGCCAGGGGCCGCTTGGTTGTGGATGACGCCGTGGCAAAATATTTCCGCACGACGGGCGAAGCGGCCCTTGATTTCGCCAATACCTATCTGACGGGAAGGGATTGGCTGGTTGGCGCTTCCCCCAGTATTGCCGATATAGACCTTTATCCTGTGCTGGCGTTGGCTCCGCAGGGTAATTTTGATTTGTCGAGTTGGTCCGCTCTGGTCGGTTTTGTGAAACGGTTTGAGGCGCTTCCCGGTTGGGGCACCCAAAATTCTCTGACGTTTGCGCACGATAATGACTGATGCCGTATCATATGGACCAAGCTCTACGGGATTAGTGGAAAGTAGGCTTTCGCTTTGGCGACGTTGGTTCAACCTCACTCCATTGCGAAGAGTGGGCATTTTAGTGTTGTTGGCGATGATTTGGCAGGTCTATGCGAACATCGCCAACAACCCTTTGATGTTTCCATCCTTTACTGAAACCGTTTCGGCCTTTGTCGATGCGAGCTTGCACGGGACTCTGCTGACTAAATCATGGACGTCCATCAAGGTGCTCTTGATCGGCTATGGGATCGGCATTGTTGTTGCGGCTATTCTTGCCAGTATTGCCGCATCCACGCGCCTGGGCGACGATCTGTTGTCCACCTTGACCGCCATGTTCAATCCGCTGCCGGCGATCGCGTTGCTTCCCTTGGCGTTGCTGTGGTTTGGATTGGGGACGCCGAGCGTTTTGTTTGTATTGGTCCATGCGGTTTTGTGGCCGCTGGCCTTGAATACTCAAGCGGGTTTTGCGGGAGTCCCCGAGACCTTACGCATGACGGGCAGAAATTGCGGGCTTAAGGGCGTACGATATATCGCTCTTATCCTGATACCCGCCGCATTCCCAGCAATCCTGACCGGATTGAAAATCGGCTGGGCCTTTGCGTGGCGCACGCTCATTGCCGCCGAGCTGGTTTTTGGAGTGGCTTCTGGGTCGGGTGGATTGGGGTGGTTTATTTTTGAAAACAAAAACCGCCTGGAAACGCCGACGGTTTTTGCCGGACTTGGAACGGTCATTCTCATCGGCTTGCTCATGGAAGGGCTGGTCTTTCGCAGTCTAGAAAGACAAACCGTTCGCAAGTGGGGAATGCAACGATGACGATTGCCATAATTGGCGGCGGCTTTTCGGGTGCCGCACTGTCTGCTCATCTTTTGCGCAAAGGCAAACGAGGAACGAGAATTGATCTCGTAGAACCTCGATCCCGGCTGGGCGGGGGTATCGCCCACGGCGATGCGTCTCCGCATCATATCCTTAATGTTACTGCCGACAGGATGAGCCTGTGGAGCAATCAGCCGTTTGCGTTTTTAGATTGGGCGCGCCGAAATGGACCAAGATTAGGATGGCCGGAGGCTAGGTCGGCTCGCGATCAGACCTATTTGCCCCGTCGTTTGTATGGTGATTATGTGGAGGCGGAACTATCCAATACCATCGCGTTGGGATTGGCCACTTTCAAACATCATCAAACAACAGCCGAGGCTTTGAGCTTGAGCGACGGGGCTTTTGTGGTCAGTCTCAAGACAGGGGAGCGGATTAGGGCGGATCGCGTGGTCCTCGCCAATGGTTTTCGTCCTCCTTCCATACCGTTTCCTGTCTTTGGAGAAGGCCCAAGGTTCATTGTCGATCCTTGGCAATCTGCGTCGCTCGAAGAAGTCGGTCTGGATGATACCGTTTTGCTGGTAGGGACGGGATTGACCATGGTGGACATGGTTTACAGTTTGGACCGACGGGGTCACCGGGGGTTGGTGACCGCTCTGTCCAGGCATGGATATCTGCCGCGTATCCATGACAGTGCCGATAAGTCATTGCCCATCATCAATATTCAGGATGCGTCCAAGGGCGTTGTTTATACCCTCCGGAAATTTCGCTCGGCGTTGGAAGAGGGCATATACGATTGGCGGACCGCAGTCGATGCGATGCGTCCGATCATAGACGAGCTATGGCAAGCGCTTCCCTCTTCCGAACAGGATCGATTTCTTCGCCATCTGCGGCCGTTGTGGGAGGTGCATCGTCACCGAATGCCGGCCCAATCCGCCGACCTGTTGTTGAAGCGCTTCGGGCAAAGCCGCTTAGAGGTCGTTGCCGCCCGAATCTTGGAAATGAAAATCCATGACGTTCATGTCTCTACGGAAATTCGCCATCGCCACAAGCCTACAAGCGTCACGCGCCATTTCGACTGGGTGGTCAATTGCACTCCCCCGGCCCCGCCATTGGCTCCGGAATTCGATCAGTTGACAAGGTCGTTGCTTGAGGCGGGATTAGCCCGCGAGCACCGGAGCGGGTTGGGGTTTGACGTGGACAAATACGGACGGGCACTAAACCCGGGAGGGGAGCCCATTCCGAACTTGTTTGTTTTGGGGCCCCCGCGCCGTGGGCACGCCATCGAAGCGACAGCGGTTCCACATATCAGGCCCCAATTGGAATCGCTGACCAAAGCATTGCTTCACGACAAGGGAAACCTGCAATGACTAATTTACGATCGGCTTTGGCACTGTTTGCGCTAACCGCTTTCCAGGTATCCACAGCCTTGGCGGAAACGTCGGAACTTAGGATCAGTCAGCAATTCGGCATGGGCTATCTGGTTCTGCAAGTGGCTAGGCACCAGCATTTTTTTGAGGAGCAGGCCAAAAGAGCGGGTCTGTCAGACCTAAAGGTGAGCTTCGTCACCTTGTCCGGCGGGGCTTCCACCAACGATGCTTTGTTGTCGGACACTATCGACATCGCCACTGGAGGGGTTGGAGCCTTTCTCCCAGTTTGGGGTAAAACCAAAGGCAATCTAGATGTGCGGGGGATCGTGGCGATCTCCACTCAGCCCATCGCTTTGGTAACCACCAATCCTAAAGTGAGATCGCTAAAAGACTTTTCCGACAAGGACAGGATTGCGCTGCCCTCAGTCAAGTCATCGGTTCAGGCGGCATTGTTGGAAATAGCGGCGGAGAAGGAATTCGGGGCCGGTAAACATGAGCAATTGGATAGCATAACGGTCTCTATGAAACATCCCGATGCCTTTGCCGCGCTGACCTCGGGCAAGTCGGAAATAACCGCGCATTTCGGCGCGCCGCCTTTTCAGCAACAGGAGTTGGCGCTGCCTAACGCCCATAAGGTTTTGGATTCATACCAAATATTCGGCGAGCCGGTGACTTTTAACATCGCGTGGGCCAAAGCGTCGTTTAGGGATAAAAACCCCAAAGTGTACGGCGCCTTTATCGCCGCCTTGCGGGAGGCAAACCAATTTATCCAGACTCACCCTGATGAGGCGGCCAAAATCAATCTGGCGGAAGAAACGGGATCGGCAGACGAGTCCTTGATCCTTTCCATCATCAAGGACCCGCAAAACCGATTTTCCGTCATCCCTCTATCCACTTTCAAATATGCGGATTTTTTGTACCGGACAGGGGCCATCAAGGCCCAGCCGCTATCATGGAAGGATTTGTTTTTTCCTGAAATCTGTGTGGAGGGAGGATCATAAGCATGAGCGCGCTAAAAGTTAAGAGACTGGGAGAGACCTTCTTTGCCGAAGTGGAGGGGGTGGATCTGTCGCAAGATCTGGATGAGTCCACCATCACCGCCATTCGTGAGGCGTTTTATCAGCATTCGATTCTGCTGTTCCGGGGGCAGATGCTAACGGAAGCGGAACAGATCGCCTTCACCAAGCGGTTTGGAGATTTGTACGATCACGTCATGGGGCAATTTGCCCACCCCCAATACCCAGACGTTTTGGTGGTTTCGAATATCTTAGAAAATGGCAAGCAGATCGGTTTGGCCGATGCCGGACGTCTTTGGCATGCGGATTTGAGTTATCGTTCTCCGGGGAGTTGGGGGGCGATGTTGTACGCCCGTGAAGTCCCAAATTCGGGGGGGGATACTTTGTTCGCCGACACCATCGCCGCTTATGAGGAATTGCCCGACCATTTAGCAAAACAAATCCAGGGACGGAAAGCGATCCATTCCTATCTCGATTCCCATCGTCGTCTAAAGCAGACTTACGCCAGTCGCCCCGAACTTACCGAAGATCAATTGAAGCAATTGCAGGAAGTTATGCATCCGCTGGCTTTTGTTCACCCCGGCAACGGCCGAACGGGGCTTTACGTTTCGGAAGGTTTTGCCGTGCAGGTTGAAGGTTTGCCGGAGGATGAAAGCAGGGCGCTTTTGGATGCATTAAATGCTCATGTCACTCAAGAGCGATTTATTTATCGCCATACATGGAAGCTTGGAGATCTGTTGTTTTGGGATAACCGCAGCACCATCCACAAGGCCACCGGAGGCTATGCTTGGCCCGACCGGCGTTTGATGCATCGGACCACCTTGAAAGGGGTGCCGTTACAAGCGGCTTAAATTCCCGCTCCATCCGTCACCCCTCCGCCCAATAAAACCTGCTCGATGGTTTGTTCCAGCTTGTGAGCGTTGAGGTAGTCGGCGGGCACATATTGAGAATGCAGACGACCGGGGTGAGCCGATAATACGATAATGCGTTGACCCAGTCTCACGGCTTCCTCAATGGAATGGGTGACAAACATCAGGGTGAAGTGGAATTCGTCCCAGAGCTTCAGCACTTCGTCTTGCATGGTCCGGCGCGTCAAGGCGTCGAGGGCGGCAAAAGGCTCGTCCATCAACAAAATTTGCGGTTCCATGGCAAGAGCGCGAGCGATGGCCACCCGTTGTTTCATCCCGCCGCTCAACGTGTGGGGATAGGCGTCGACGAAACGGGATAGGCCAACCTTGGACACATAAGTCAATGCGCGATCCACGGCTTCCACTTTGTTGCGAACGGTCCTGCTTGCGGTCAGAGGAAAGACTATATTGCCTAAGACGGTTTTCCACGGGAGCAATTGGTCGAATTCCTGGAAGACCATCATCCGGTCCGGTCCGGGACTTGTGACGCGATGGCCATTCAATCGAATGGCTCCCTTGGTCGGGGCGACAAAGCCGCCGACGCACTTGAGAAGCGTGGATTTGCCGCAGCCAGACGGCCCAAGGATTACCAACCGCTCCCCCTTGTTGATGGTAAAGCTGACGTCATCGATCGCCGTCACCAGGGCATTGTGCGTGACGTATTGCGCGGTAAGTCCTTGGACTGAAACCAGGGGGGAGTCGAGGGCGACAGGGGCGACAAACACACAAACCTCCATACACTGCCTTAGACGTAGGAGGTGAGTATGACCTATAATAATCTACAAATATACTGGAAATATGTTATATCAAGGGGGGGGGATTCTAAGGCCAATAAAATCTAGGGATTTGTAGGAAAATTTGGCGACGATTATAGAGACGTGGTCCCTATTATGATGGAGAAGGCATGGGGTTGGAGAGTTGATGCGCTTAAGCCGGGTGCGCAAGTTTTTATTGGTGACAGAAGTCTATTATATAGTATATTTATAGAATTATAAGCGTGAGGTCGAAATGTCAGGTTATGGACAGAAGGGGCGCGGACCTGGGAATAACCCCATTGGTAGGTCGGTGGGTTCTGCCTGGAATCGACAGATTACAGGCGAGCCGAGCATCGCCGAAATTCTATCTGATCCGATCGTTCACTTGGTCATGCGTCGAGATGGCGTCACACCCGGTGCTCTAGAGTCTTTAATAAGCGAAGCAAGAAGCTCTGAGCTAAAGAATATGAATAGAGTGCATCAAGCTGCGTGACAATAGTGTACTTTTAATTAAATCAATGAATTGAATCTTTATTAAGTTATGGGGTTGGGCAATGCTTTCGAGTAAGGCCAAGTATGGGTTAAAGGCGATGCTTCATCTTGCTCGTAGAGAAGGGGAGGGGGCAATTTTGATCACTGAGATCGCCACAAAAGAGCGGATACCAAAGAAGTTCTTGGATGCAATTCTCTTGGAGTTAAAAGTTCAAGGGTTTCTCGTTAGTAAGAAAGGAAAGGGAGGGGGGTACTCTCTTGGTAAGCCCGCAAAGAGCATTGTGGCCGGCGATGTCATCCGGGTTCTGGAAGGGCCTTTGGCCCCCGTTCCGTGCGTATCCAAGTGGTCTTATCGTCGCTGCGAAGACTGCTCCGACGAAATGGCCTGTTCGGTCCGAGCGGTAATGCAAGATGTTCGGGATGCTATCGCGCTTATTTTGGATAATACGAACCTCGCTGATTTATCAAATAGACGATCAGAGCCGCCTGCATTGGCCTATGAAATTTAGTATAAATTATTGGAGTTTTTGCAATGGGTATAAGCAGCCGTCATCCAGAAACCATCGTATTGCATGAGGGATATCGTTCTGATCCGGCCACTACATCAGTTGCTGTCCCGATATACCAAACAACATCCTATCAGTTTAATGATGCGGACCATGCCGGGAATCTTTTTTCCCTTACTGAATTCGGGAATATTTATACACGCCTGATGAACCCCACTCAGGATGTATTGGAGAAACGCCTCGCCGCTTTGGAAGGTGGCGTTGCTGCTTTGGCTCTAGCTTCCGGACAGGCCGCCAGTACCTTTTCGATCCTCAACGTAGCGCAGTCAGGAGACAATTTTGTAACCTCAACAGATCTTTACGGGGGGACGTGGAATTTATTTTCTAACACTTTTAAGCAGTTTGGCATCGAGGCGCGGTTTGTCGACCCCTCAGACCCGGAAAACTTTCGTCGGGCCACAGATGACCGTACCCGTGCCTATTACGCGGAGACGCTGCCTAACCCCAAATTACAGGTTTTTCCCATTTCCGAGGTGGCAAAGATCGGCGACGGCTTAGGCGTACCGCTCATCGTGGACAATACGGCCTCCCCAATTATTGCCAGGCCCATCGACCACGGCGCCGCTGTGATTGTGTACTCCACAACCAAATATATTGGAGGGCATGGCACCTCGATTGGTGGCGCTCTCATCGACAGCGGAAAGTTTGACTGGGAAAAACACGCGGCTCGTTTCCCGTTATTAAACCAGCCAGATCCAAGTTATCACGGTGCGATTTGGACCCAGGCGGTGAAGCCGTTAGGGCCCATAGCTTACATTATCCGCGCCCGCGTGACCTTGTTGCGAGATATCGGCGCGGCGATCAGCCCCTTCAATGCGTTCCAGACAATTCAGGGCTTGGAGACATTACCGTTACGGATTCGTGAACATAATCGTAATGCTCTAGCCGTCGTGGAATATTTGACCAAGCATCCAAAGGTATCGAAGGTGATTCACCCGTCACTGCAAGGCGGCGAAAGTCGGCGGCGAGCGGATGCTGTGCTCAACGGTGGTTATGGTGCATTGGTTGGCTTTGAGCTAAAAGGCGGTGTGGATGCGGGTAAGAAGTTTATCAATGCCCTAAAGCTGTTTTATCATGTCGCCAACATCGGTGACGCCCGTAGCCTGGCTATCCATCCTGCGAGTACGACACATTCCCAATTGTCTCCAGAGGATCAAGCCTCTGCCGGTGTAACCCCTGGATATGTCCGATTGTCCATCGGCATCGAACATATCGACGACATCCTTTCGGATTTAAGCCATGCTCTTGAGGCGTCTTGACCATGAAAGCGGTGTTTTGGGCGGCTCTTTGCCTTTATGTCTCTTTATTGTCCCCCGCTTGGGCGGAGGTGAATGAGATCAGAATTGCTTATCAGTATGGCTATGGGCATTTGCTGCCCGCCGTGATGAAGGAGCAGGGGCTGATTGAGAAGTATGCCGAGGCTTCCGGCATCATTTTAACGCCAAAATATTTCCATGCCCAAGGTTCAGCGGCAATGCAAGATGCGCTGCTCTCGGGTTCCGCCGACGTCGTCAGTACGGGTGTTACGGCGCTCCTCAACCTTTGGGACAAAACCAAGGGAGATGTAAAGGCGGTGGGGCCGGTTTCTTCAATCCCCATGCTTCTGGTTACTCGTAATCCCGCAATTAAGACGGTACGGGATTTTTCTCCCACGGATCGTATTGCCGTTCCGGCGGTTAAAGTGTCTCCGCAAGCGATCTTTCTGGAAATGGCGGTTGCCCAAGCCTACGGGATTGAGCACTACGACCAGCTTGATTCTTTAACGGTGGCATTGGCTCATCCCGATGCCTATGTGGCTTTCACCACCGGTAAGGAAATCACCGCGCACTTTGCTCCGCCCCCCTTCTACCTTGATGAGTTAAAGCAACCGGGGGCCCATGCGGTTTTGAACACTTTTGACTCACCGAACGGTGCAACCACTCAGGTGATGCTGCTTTCAACTGAACGGTTCCGAAGGACCAATCCCAAGGTGTTTGCCGTTCTTGTCGCGGCCCATCGCGAGGCTATGGACATCATTATCAACGATAAAAATCGGGCGGCGGAAAGTTATTTGCAGGACACTGGGGAACGGACCCAAAAGCAGGAGGTCGTGAATCAGTTGAACGAAGTGGGAAATGCTTGGGACCTCGTTCCACACAACATGCTTAATTTCGCTGATTTCATGTTTCGCACTGGAGCCATTAAATCGCGTCCGGCTGTCTGGAAAGATCTATTTTTTCCAGAATCGCACTCCCTGCCAGGGAGTTAAACAGCGGGCTATGATCTCCAAATATTGGGAAGAGGGGCATCAACATATCCGGAAACAAAGGGCTTCTCCTCACCGGTAGCGGGATCGAACACGGCTCGGCGGATGGCGCCGATATTTCCACCATAGACGTGGATGCTGATGCTGGCCCGATCATCGTAAGCGTTGGCGATGGAATGGATGTCTCCAATGGTTGGTGAAACTGCGTCCACTTGTCCTGTGGCGAGGCGCTCCGGAGCAGTGGGTGTTAATGCTCCAGTTGGCGCCCTGTCGTACCGGGTCGAGATTTCCGCCCCCCTCAGTACGCCGATCAACCCCCATACCCTGTGGTCGTGGATCGGGGTGCGTTGCCCTGGTCCCCAAACAAAGCTCACCACCGAGAAGCGCTCTAACGGGTCGCAGTGCAAAAGATATTGCTGGTAGTACTGAGCGTGCGGCACGGCGTATTCATCAGGTAGCCAATCATCATGGGATACCAAATCGGACAGAAGCTGAAAGCCTGAATCCAGTACCTGTGATTCATTCTCGGTCGATTCGATGAGATGGGTGAAGCCCGTGACGAAATTCCGAAAGTGCGCTAGATCAGGCATGACGTTCCCCCGCAATGTTTTCTGGCTTGAGTACGCGATAGTTAGCAGTTCCGTCTTTGCGAATTTGTTCCACTAGGCCAAACTCCCAATCCAGATAGGCTTGCATGGCTTCGCGAGGACTGTCAGTCCCTTCATACGGGCGTTTGTAGATGTCGTCCGCGGGCACTGCCAATCGAGTGAGACCCGCTTCAAGGGGCAGCCCCTCATTGCGCCAAGACAGTGTTCCTCCACGCAGCGCAACGGCGGAATTGGGTGACAAAGCTTGGAAGTCAGCCAAAGCAAGGGAAGCGCTGCTTCCGTCCGATGACGTTAGGACAGTCAAGTTGGCTCTGGGAAGAGATGGAATGGCTTCGGCAAAACGGGAGCAAACGGCAAACCATGCGCCGGGTATGTGTCCCTTGGCATAATCGGAGCTGCGCGCGATATCGACAATTGTGACCGGCTGTTCTTTCATTAATTTGGCCAAATCCGGGGCGTCAATGGTTGGAACAAATGGAGGCTCGGCGACGGCAGTTGGATGTGGACCTGGCTGGAGGAGGGAGGACAATCCGTCGGCAACCACGGCTACGTGCTCCCAGCCCATTTGGCGCAGCCATGACGCAGTCATACACGCTCGGACGCCGTCATCGTCACCCAGCACAATGCGAGCGCCGCGAACCCCAATATATTCGTCCGTCGCTTGGACCAATTGACCGCCTGGCGCCGGGAGGTAACCCGGCGCGTGAGTCGCATTGGTTTCTTCCGGACTGCGAACATCAAATCGGAACAAGCTATGAAAACTTGCCTCGGTCTCCCAAATCCTTATTTCATCGGGCGATAAGAACCGAACTCCATTCTTTTGGGCAACGAGCTTGGCGGCGGCTGATTGAGTCTGGGCGTCATTGGGTTTTTCAAGCTTCCTGTCTGCTCCTCGTTCCAACTCAAAGCCCGCGAGAAGCCAGCCGATGGTTCCATTCCTAAGTGCTGCAACCCGGTTGAACAGCCCAGAATTTATGAGGGATTGCGCGCCTATGATGCTTCTGGTTCTCCCGGCGCAATTGACCACCACGAGGGTGTCGGGAGAAAGTATGTAAGAGGGGGCGCGCAAAACCAGCTCCGCGCCCGGACAGTTTATGGATGTGGGGACCGTCATCACGCCATACTCGGAAAAGGGGCGGCTATCCAAGACCACCACGTCCGCCTTGGCGTCAATCAGACGCTTCAATTCTTCGGCGGATATGGACGGGGTGTGAGCATGGGCCTCCAACCATTCCCCGAATGCTTTCGATGGCACTCCAACGTCGCGGAAAAGCTCACCGCCTGCTGCACGCCACGCGATCAAGTCGCCCTCTACGGCCTGGATATTAAAATAGCCCAAGTCGTTTAGTTGACGGATCGCTCGTTTGACCAAACCCTCATTATTATCGAACAGAACGATGGGAACATCCTGGCGAGGGAGGATGGCGCGGGCGCGTTCGGCTATGCGGCCCAGAGGGAGGTTGACCGAAAATAGCGGCTGAGAGCGGCTGAAGGCGCTCTCCTCTCGCACATCGAGAAACGCGAATTCACGATTTTGACGAATCCAGTTCCTGATATCCGTTATGGCAATCGTTTCAATCATCGCTCAATCCAATCTTATTTCCGACCGCTTGCGGGTGGCGATCATGCCGAGAATCTGAAACCTCATGCTGCATCTTTCCGAATTCAGGGAAGGTTGTTGAACCTTCAATTTCTGCCGGTTCAAGGCTGCTATCAGTCGTGCTAAGTGTTAATATACTATTATCTACTATATTAATTGACTATTGTGGAGTTTGATAGCATCGTTTCCGACGGAGCTGAGTTTGCAAGCAGGCTGGATGAATGGCGCTGCAAGCTGACGAGATCATGGAGTGAAGTATGACGAATCCCGCTATCCCCCTGATAAGCGCACCAACGCAAGTATTTGACGGCAAATTTTCTCATTCACGTGCTTGGGCGGCGGAAAACGCTCCGTCCGAAACGGAGTTTACATTTCATTTGGATCAACCGGCTCTAGACGAACTCGATCGGATCGTTTCGTGGCTGGATGCCAATCCGTTGCAGACCGAGATGATCACTCCGGATCAATTTGCCCTTGGCCAAACACGAAAATTGTTTGAGGGCGTGCGCAAGGCTGTATTCGATGGTCCGGGATTTGCCGTGGTCAAGACGCTGCCGTTGGAGCGGTATGGTAAGGAGAATGCCGTTCGTCTGTACTGGCTTCTCTCTCAATTGGTGTCACGACCCGTTGCCCAGAAGTTCGATGGCACGATGATCTACAATATTTGGGATACATACCAGCCGGCTGGAAACGGCATCAGGCCGGACAGCACGAACATCGCGATCAATTTTCACAGCGATAATTCCTACAACACCACCCTTCCGGACGTTGTCGGACTGATATGCCTCCAAACGCCGCTAGAAGGCGGGTTGGACAAAGTGCTGAGTTACTACAGCGTTCATAACAGATTGCAGGAGCGCTATAGCTGGGCTTTGCCTCGGCTCTATCGTCCATTTTTTTATGACCGGCAGAGGGAGCATCTCCCCGAAGATAGCCAAGTCATTTCGCAGCCGCTGTTCCGTTGGGACGGCGAAAAACTCCATACGCGGTTTGGGCTGTTCCAGATCAAATTGGGATACCCATTGGTAGGACAGGACATTGATCAAGAGGGGCTGGAAGCAATTCAGGCTCTAGAGGAAGTGCTGACGGATTCCTCTCTTTGGATTGAGCATCAATTCGAGGTGGGAGAGTTGCAGTTTTTCGATAACCGGGAATTCGGACATGCCCGCACGGCCTATAAGGATCATCCCGATCCAGCGTTAAAGCGGCACCTCATCCGGCTTTGGCTGCGAGATCGGGGTCCCCGTACTTATTTTGCCTAACCGGCATTTCGGAGGAAACATGAAAGTCGTGAGAGCCCTGCTCGTTCTATTCGTGGCAATTGGTTTGTTTGGCAATGCGCCTTCTGCGTTTGCCACGGAAGTCCGTATTGCCGTTCAACCAATCCCGCTTTACGCCCCGCTTTTTGTGGCCAAGGCAAATCACTGGTTGGATGAGGAATTCGCCAAAATTGATAAAGTGACCACGATCAAGTGGTCGGTTTTTCCCGCCGGGGCGCCGATCAATGAATCCTTTGCCGCCGGGCAGCAGGATATCGGTCTTCTGGGAGATACTCCGGCCACCATTGGCAGAGCCGCGGGTATCGAAACGAGAGTGATTGGTCATAGCGCCTCCGGCCCACGCATTCTGGCTTTGATTGTCGCCAAGGACTCGGCAATCACGTCGCCGGAACAACTAAAAAGGCGCAAGGTTGCGGTGACAAAGGCTTCGATTTCGGAGCATTTGCTGTCGCTTGTTTTGCAAAAGTACGGCCTAAGTTTAAAGGATGTGGAGCAGATCAATTTGCCAAATGCGGAGATTCCATCCGCTATCATTACCGGAGCGGTGGATGCTGGCGGCGTTTGGGAGCCGATTCTGACGAAATACGAATCGCAAGGGGCGGTGAAAGTCTTGGCTGACGGTACAGGGCTTAAAACCGCGGTGCAATTTATTTTGGCCAGCGACAGTTTTCTAAAAGACCATCGAGAGTACGCCAAAGCCTTCCTCCGGGTTTATGCCCGTGGCGCCGAATTCGTCAAAGCCAATCCCAAAGAGGCGTCAAATCTCATCACGGCAGACGTCAATTTACCCCCCGACTTGGCTGAAAAAGTCATAAGCAAGCTAGACTTCAATCCTGTGATCTCAGACGCCGATATCGTTGAGTTGAAACAAACGGAGGGGTATCTTAGCGGTGTCGGACTGACGCGGAAACGTGTGGACGTTGATGCGTGGCTAGACCGCTCGCTTGCGTCCGAGGCGGGGTTGAAATGAGCGAGGCGTCCGCTCTGCCTGCCTTGTCCGCCTCCACGCGTCTTGACGATAGCGGTGCTCGATTGCGGAACGTGCTGCGGCATCTGTTCGTGGCATCCCAGTACGTCGTTCTGCCCATCCTGCTCGTTGCGGTTTGGCAGGGGGCTTTTATTCTTGGTTACATCAAACCGATCCTGCTGCCTCCGCCGACGCAGGTGGCTTTAGCCTTTGTCGATATGACTTTGAGTGGGGCTTTGCAACACCATTTGGCGGCTAGTTTGCAACGGGTATTGGTCGGGTTTGCCATTGCCGCCTCTTTTGGCTTGGTGCTCGGAATCGGGATCGGATTGTCTCGCACGCTTAACCGGCTTACCGATTTATTTTTGCAACTGGTTAAACCCATTCCTCCGATCGCGTGGATTCCTCTGTCGATCCTTTGGTTTGGGATTGATGAATCGAGTAAAATATTCATCATCTTTCTCGGGGCCTTCTTCCCTGTTCTGGTTAACACCATTGATGGGGTGCGCCAAACCGATCCCCGATTTGTCGAACTGGCCCGTGTGCTGGAAGTCGGTCGGACGCGTTTCATCGCACAGGTGGTTCTGCCGGGGGCATTGCCCGCCATTATGACAGGGATGCGTGTTGGATTAATGGTGGCCTGGATGTGTGTGGTGGCGGCGGAATTGATTGCGGCGTCGAGCGGTGTCGGGTTTTTGATCATGGATGCCCGATTGATGTCCCAGACCGATCAGGTGCTGGTAGGGATGATTACCATCGGCGTCATGGGTAAGCTTCTCGACATGCTGCTCAAACAACTTGAAATCCGCTTGATTACCTGGCGGACGGCTTATTCCGGGGGGTGAAGTTTAAGTCGATGTCTGTTGTTCAAGCCCATCCCGACCGTCTGACGATTACGGGCCTTCACAAAACATATGAGTTGCCATCGGGCCAAGTAAAAGCGTTGCACGATATCAGTCTCGACATTCCAGGGGGCAGGTTCATCAGTATTGTTGGCAACTCGGGGTGTGGCAAAAGCACTTTGTTACGCATCATCGCCGGGATAGAAAACTCGTATAGCGGACGGGTGACTCTCGGCGGATGCCCAATCGTTAAGCCCGGTCTCGACCGAGGCGTCGTCTTTCAAGAGCATCGCTTGTTGCCTTGGCTTACGGTTGAACAAAACATAGCTTTTGGGCTGGGTGGAGTGAGCAAGGAAGAACGAGGCGAACGGGTGAAGGATCACATTGATCTGGTTGGCTTGAAAGGGTTTTCCAAGGCGTTCCCACACCAATTGTCGGGCGGAATGGCTCAGCGCGTGGCGATTGCACGAGCGCTTGTCAATCGGCCGCAGGTGCTATTGCTGGATGAACCGTTTGGCGCTCTTGACGCCATGACGCGGATTCAAATGCAGCAGGAAATATTGAGGATTTGGGAGGTTGAAAAAACTACCATGGTCTTAGTCACTCACGATATCGATGAAGCGGTTTTCCTGGGTGACGAGGTTGTGGTGATGTCAAGCCGACCCGGGACGATTAAAGCCATTCTCCCTGTGCCGCTGCCACGCCCCCGTGACCGCGCCAGCGCAGATTTCTTTGATATCAGTCGACGCATATATGGGGAGTTTTTCGATCGGTCAGAATCCTTCAACCAGTTTGCCGATAAGGGAATGTCATACATCTAGCTTTTCGAGTTCTTTCCACTCTTCTCATCTCTTTGGTTCTTGTGTTCGTAAGTGCTCAGGTGGTGTGGCGATTATAGCAGGGGACGACCGGGTTTGGGGAATCGAACCACCCCATAAAATGATTTGTTGGTATTTCTGTTGGTATCGCCTTAGCTGATAAGGCTATAAAATTTAGTAAAAACAAATAGATAAAGTTTGCCGTCGATTCCGCCCCTGGGCACCACTTTCCTGTTTAGCGTTTGATGAATATCTCTGGTCCGTCCCAACAAGGATGGGGGCACGAGGCCTGTTCACTATAGGCCTGCCGGCGGCGGGCGTTCGTAAATAGTGATAATTCCGCACAAAGAGTATAGTGTTCGGCTTATCGTCTTGTACGAAATTCGTCATATCCCGCAAGGATGGCGCACCATAACGGTCGGAGCGAATTGTGAGTAAGCCAATGCCCAAATTCGCCAATATGTCGGACTGCGTTAAATGGCGGCGCGCTCAAACGGGGTGCGAGCTTAAACAAGCGGTGAATTGGGCGCAAGAAAACAAGTCGCTTTGGGACGGTGACGAAGAGGCCGAACCCGAAGGGAAACCGTCACGAATTCTGCTGTACACGGCCATCGGCCTTGTTGTCTTGGGGGGCGTCTTTTTCGGAATTAAAAAATTTTCCGATACCATCAGCTTGGCTTGCGAGACGCAACTGTCCAACCAAACCAAAGGAGCCACGTGGGAGACGTCCCGCTTGATGACTTTGGCCCGAAAAACGCAAGAATGCGATCGTCTCAATGACGCCGGGCTGGTCTCACTTATCCATGATTTGAACACGCCTATCCCGGCAAAGTAGTATCCGTGGGCAAGGGGGGGCCTTGCAGTCCCCCGACATCGATCATATACCCGGTTTTTGAAGAATCCATTTCGGAGCGTAAATTGTTAGCGGGGCATTCTTGGCCGCCGAAAACTCGCCGGCGGCCTGAACGACGCCGGGCCATGTTACGTGGTAATCGTCACCGACCAAATAGCCGCCCGGCACCAGCAAGTCCCAATATTCCTGCGCATCCCTCAAGACTTCCTCGTACTCATGCGCTGCGTCTATGTGAACTACCGTGGCCGAGACTCCAAGACGCTTCATGATTGCCGCGGCCGAAACCGAAGTCTGAGGCAATGGCACGACATAGTCCGTCAATCCGAAATGACAGACGTTCGACATGAAGATCTGATACAGGTTCGGCATGCCGTTATGGCGCGCGAAAAGTCCGTCATCGCCCGTTGTCCAATGCTCTTGCGATCCCAGGAAGGTGTCGACCGATATGACGCAACCGTTAACCCCTGCCTTTTTCATGGACGCGGCCATCGCCAGCGTCGACATGCCCTTCCAGACGCCGACATCGATCACCACTTGATTGTCATTCATCGCCACAAGCTGGTTCAATGCCGGGTGATCCCCGTTCCAGCCTTGAGCGTCCTCGGCGACGGTCGGGGAATAATTTTCCCAGATGTTATGGCCGTAAAGAGTACGAACAACAGATTCAAATCGTTCCGTCATTACATCAATCCTTTCTATTAAAATATCGGCTTACCATTGTTTGTAATGTTTCCAAATTTTGGCGATAGTGCCCATTATCATTACTTTACCACGCAACAAAAACAAACTTTCGATAGCATGTAACCTAAAAAGTATTCTCTATAAATGTGTATTTAACGTTAAGCTTGGACTTATTCGCAACAGAATTCGTAATTTTTGATGAAGGCGCTTTCCCTTCCCTTGGCGTTTTGAGCCCCGCTTAAATTAGGCCGTTCAGGAAGCGCTTCCGAGATGGGAATCGGTGAATTATTTTTTTGAGTTTTACGTTCACCAATTATACGATGGCTGCGCCAGACACCTACCTTTAGTATAATAAATTGGGCTGGGAGAGTCACACAATGTTTAACAATTCTGTAGTTCAGCTTTTCGGGGCCTCCGCTTGGGCCTCTACCCTGCTTGTATTGATAGGGGCTTCCGTTCTTTCCTGGAATGCCTGGACAAATCAGTCGCTAGCGACCAAAAGTTTGCAGTTGGCGATTATCGATCGGGATTTGTTCACTGCATCAAGCGCGGTCCGGCAAAAGACCGCCACCATTCGTTCGGGGTTTATCGAAGAAGAGGATCCCAAGGCGAAAATGGAGGCCGCGCACGGCGATATCCTGGCCAATGTCGAGAAAATTGTCAGTCTGATTCCGGCCAGCATGGTTGAACCGGCCCAGTCCTCCATGCCTAAAATTGCGGAATTGCGTCAGAAAGAGACCAAGCTATGGCAAGACGTTCTCGACTTATCGCGCCAGCCTAAAGGCTCCCGTGACGTCACAAGCATCAATCCTTGGTATAAAACCGTCCAAGCCTTGTTCTTCGCTACGGCCGATGCCTCCTTCGAGGTTGGGCAAGCGGTGGGGAAGTCCGATCCTTTTATCGACAAGATGATCAATCTTCGGCAAATGGCGTTTATGTTGCGGGACCAGACGGGCTTTGTTTGCGGACTGCTGATGGCCAATGTCCAGACCGGACGGCTTTTGGACGCCAAGGACGGCGACATCGTGGCGAACAAACGCTTTTATGCCGACGAACTCCGCAAGCACCTTGTTCGCTACACGCAATCGGGAAGCCTTCCCGTCAAGGTCGCCGACGCCATTAAATCCGCTTCCGTCGCGGTGGATGACGAATTCGCGCTGATCGACGAGGTCGTTCCCAAATTGAATGGAAATGGCGCCGCGATAATGACCGCATCCGAGTGGACGAAGCGCTGTTACGTTATCATCCCGGCAACCCTGTCGGTGGCGACCGCCGCCATGGACGAAGTGGTGCTTCAGGCGGCGGCCAATAGCGCCGCCGAGAAAAAATACTTGGTTTTGGTCGGGTTGGGGGTCGTCGCCTCCCTTGCCATCTGTGTGTTTTTCGTGGTGATCCTGGGACGCCGCTTGGCCTTTCCCTTGGATCAAATTTCCAGATCCGTCGGTCTGCTTTCCTCGCAGGACTTCTTAACGACCGTGCCCAGGCTGCCTTATGAAGATGAATTGGGCAAAATATCCGGCGCTCTTGAACATCTTAGAATCAACGCCAACGAAGCTCGGGTGTTGCGCCAAAGCACCGAAGCCTATCAGGAGTCCGAACTCAACAAGGCAAGGCATCAAAGCGCCGTCAGCGACGAGTTCGGCAAACAGGCGGAATCGTATCTCGGCGGCATAGCCGATGCGTCCGTCACCCTCCGCCGTCAAGCGGAAATCCTTTGGGATCATTCCAGCGAAGCCCGGGATCAAGCCATCCATGTGGCGGACCTTGCCGTTACCACGGCGCGGTATATCGAAGAAGTCGCCCAGGCCGCCGACGGCTTGTCGACCTCCATCAATGTGGTCGGCGACAAGGCCTCGATCGGGGCGGAGCAAGCGCAAGCCGCCGCGACCCAGGCTCAGCAAGCCAACGGGATGGCCGATCAGCTTAAATCGACCACCGTTCGCATTGACGAGGTGGCCAATCTGATCGGCGATATCGCCGCTCAAACCAATTTGCTGGCTCTTAACGCCACGATCGAAGCGGCTCGCGCCGGCGAGGCCGGAAAAGGATTTGCCGTGGTGGCCAACGAGGTCAAGAATCTGGCCAATCAAACCGCCAAGGCCACCCAAGAAATTACCGATCTGGTCGCCGATGTCCGCACCTCGACCGATAAAGTGGTGGGGGCCATTCACACGATTTCCGATCAAATCGTCCAAATGGACGTCGCCACCGCCGCCATTGCCGACGCGGTGGAAGTCCAGGGACGGGAAATGGCCGTGCTGGCCGACAATACCCGCAGCGCCACGGCGGGCTCGGCGGAAGTCGCCAAACACATAACCATGGCGTCAAAGTCCAGCGAGAAGGGATTGGAGGTTTCCCAGGCCGTATTCGACGATATCGAAGCGGTTTCGGCTCGCCAAGAATCGTTGTTGAAAGCCGTGAAGACGTTCCTGCACGATTTAAGAAACGGTCACTAATCTCAAGGGAGGGCAGAATGCATAAAGCCAATCCGGCGAGCGTTCCGCTCCACGTCGGCCAGATCAACGATTTTCCCGTAAGGTTTTTTCGTTCGCCGATCAACGACGGTCGTCCGGACTTTCCGTGGACCTGTCTTGCTGATTTGGTCGGCGCTTTCGGTCTTTCGGAAAAATTGCGCAATTTGTCCAAGGAGAAAGTGCGCAACATCTCGTCCGAAGCGATGGCCATAGCGACGAACGACGGCATCGAGACGATTATCCCACATCCCGATGCCCAGGGTTTCGTTCTGTCGATGATCAGGCTTTTGGGGATAAACGCCGAACAGGACTATAAATTCGCGGGAGCGGCCGCGTTCGGCAAGCTGGTAAGCGAAATGTCGGATAAGGAAGTAATGGCGTATTCGCAAGCGGCGTTGGATCGGTGGAAGGAATGATCCCGTAACCGGGGGGACAGGAATGCGTATCGGTATCGACATGGGCGGCACGAAAACGGAAGCCGTAGCCATCGACGGTCACGGCGTCGAACTGGCAAGGCGAAGGGTTCCGACTGTCGGCACTTATCCGGCAACCATCGCCACCGTCAAGAATTTGGTCGAGGCGCTCGAATCCGAATTGGGGCGGACGGCCCGGGTGGGGATCGGCATACCGGGCACCATCAGTCCCGCAAGCGGGTTGGTCAAGAACGCCAATTCCACATGGCTGATCGGCAAATCGTTCGATCGCGATCTTGCCGAAGCGCTGGGCCGGACGGTCCGGCTGGCCAACGACGCCGACTGTTTCGCCCTGTCCGAAGCCAAGGACGGCGCCGCCGCCGGAGCGCCGGTGGTGTTCGGCGTGATCCTGGGCACCGGTGTGGGCGGTGGGATCGTGATCAACGGCCAATTGGTGACCGGCCCCAATGCCATCGCCGGGGAATGGGGGCATAACCCGCTGCCTTGGCCGGAAGACGGGGAACGGCCCGGTTCCGCTTGTTATTGCGGCCGCAGCGGTTGCATCGAAACATTTCTTTCCGGTCCGGCCCTGGCTCGCGATGACGGTCGCGGCCTGACCGCCGAGCAAATCGCCGCAACGGCCGATTCGGCAAGTCTGATCCGTTATGAAATGCGGTTGGCCCGCGCTCTGGCGCATGTCATCAATATCCTGGACCCTTACGTCATCGTACTGGGCGGCGGACTTTCCAAGATTGACCGGTTGTATCGATCCGTACCGAAATTATGGGGGAAATGGGTTTTTTCCGATAGTGTCGCAACCAAGCTGGTTCCGCCCAAATACGGGGATTCCAGCGGGGTCAGGGGGGCCGCTTGGCTTTGGGACGCATAGAAGGAAAGGATTTGGATGTGAGCGATCGAATGGAACAGCGGCTTATCGCGCTTGAAAGCAGACTTTCTCACTACGAACGCATGGTCGAGGAAATGTCCGAGGTCGTGGCGGGGCAGGCGCGGACCATCGACATTTTGACCGCGCGGATCGGTCAACTGAAAGAGCGCGTCGGCGACATGGCGGCGGGCTGGTTGCGCTCGCCGCTGGACGACAAGCCGCCGCCGCATTATTGATGCGGACGGGCAACGGAGACTTTTTGGAGGAAAACGCGCCATGACATCACTGATCAAGACCCATCGCCAACTGGTCGACGAGGCCAACGCGGTCGTCGAGACCATTCCCACCTCAGTGGCCATTGGTCTTCATGGCGACGACGGCGTGGTTTTCGTCGATCTGCGCGATCCGCGCGAACTTGAACGCGAAGGCATGATTCCCGGCGCGTTCCAGGCTCCGCGCGGCATGCTGGAATTCTGGATCGACCCAACCAGCCCCTATTTCAAAGAGATATTCGGTTCCGGCAAGCGCTTCGTGTTCTATTGCCAATCCGGATGGCGCTCGGCCTTGGCGACCAGAACGGTTCAAGAAATGGGGTTGGCGCCCGTCGCCCACATCGAAGGCGGTTTCCGCGCGTGGAAAGAGTCCGGCGGCCCGGTCGGTGAAAAGCCGGATCATAAAGGCAAATAAAAAACGCCCCAGGCATTAACCTGGGGCGAAGTGCATTAGGGAGGTCATAAGACCCCACGATATTCGCAAACGCCGTGCCAACTAAAGTATGGCGCGGAATGTGGCGATCCGGCGCTTTCCAGAACAAGAATGATCGTTAATCAGGCGGGCGCAGCGCAGGAATTAGGCAACGGTTCCGATTCGCGACAGGGCGGCCGCGCCCACCGAAACTTAAAATTTACATTTCAGTGCGCATAATCGGTACAATCGCTTTCAAGGGCGTAGCCACGAGGATCGACCAATGACCGAAAAGCATGTTTCTCTCGACGACACCCTAAAATCATTTACAGCCTCGGATTTGATTCCGCATAGCAGGCTAATGGAAATCGCCGACCGAGCGTGGCAACGTCTGCCGGTCGCCGATCGAGCACACAGTCAAGCCGTGGAAAAATGGCGCGCGCAAATTTATATCCTGTGCAAGCCTTCCTTGGATGCCGCCGCTCTGTCGTTGAAAGAACGCAACAGCGACGAGCCGTCCCTTTTGGCCACTAAGCTGGTTCTTTTGAAAGAATCGTTCGTAAGGCAAGTGGGGCAGGCCATGCGCGACCTTTCCGAGCGCGATCAGAACAAACGCAATCACTTCAAAGCCATGGCTTCGATAAACGCCATGATCAAGGAAATCGACAGGGCAAGTCGCTGACGACAGGCCCTAGACCTTTTTCAGGAAACAGGTCTTCAGAACCAGGCCTTTGACTTTTTCCGCATTGCATTCGATGAGTTCTTCGTCATCGGTCAGGCGGATGTTCTTGATGGTCGTCCCCCTTTTAAGGGTGACCGACGTTCCCTTGACTTTCAAATCTTTAATAACTTGCACGGAATCGCCGTCTTGTAGCGTTGCGCCGTTGCTGTCTTTCACGTCCATGGGGCTTGTCTCCTTGCTGCGCGGTTGTAACGCGCAGCCGTATCAAAAGACAAGCGTTTGTCCTTAATCTTTTTTGTAGACGGTTTTCGGGCGGCGCAGTTCGATCTCGACGCCCGGCTCTCCCGAAAATTCCACCAGGATGTCCTCGTCGCGGACGATGTACTGACAGGCCAGACGATAGGGCGGAGGCATGTCGTTGACGACGGCGTTGTCAAGCCATTCAGCCTTCATTTTACCGTTGACGGAAAGCGTGATGCGCTCTTTGTCGGTCAGGGCGACGGCCATCGGCGGCTTGGTGCCCAGATGAGTGACTTTGACAAGGCACGAGCCGCATTCGCCGTCTTCGCATTGGCGTGGAATTTCGATGTTGTGCTTTTTGGCTACGTCCAACAGGGTGACGTTGTCGCCCGCGACGGCATAGACGGTAACGTCCTTTGGCAATACCGGACTGGAAAAGGTGATGTTGGCCATGGAAAACTCCGCAAATATTTTGTCAATTCGCGGTCATGATGCATGTAAAATAGGCGTTCGTCACCATTTGATCGAAAAATAATCCATAAATTTTGACGTGCTAAAATATTAGGCTTCTAACGCTGGTCAACGGCATCCGAGCAGGCGATCAGCCAGCTTAGGCGTTCCAAGCGTTCCTGTTTGCGTTTTTCCAACAGGGCCTTTTTGCGTTCTTGCACGTCGGCGGCGGATTGCTCGCGTCCGGACAATCTGTCCATGCGCCCCTCGATTCCCGAGGAAGGCGTTTGTTGCGGTTCGCCGTTGTTGACGAGATCCAGCAATTGATAGCGTTCGTCGTCAAGCGCCTCGCGTTGCTTGCGCCAGAATGCGTCCCTGACGAAGGTCGAGGAAACCGTGGCCCGGAATCCGGCGGGTTGGCACGATCGGTTCAAGGAGATGGAGGAGGGCGGCACCAAACTCCAGGTCACGAAGCAGATGCCCGCGATTGCAGCCCATACGTAGTATTTGGTCATGGATGGTTTGTCGCTGATCATGATGATAGTTCTCCGGCCAAATCCTGTATGAATTGCCATGCGACCCGGCCCGAGCGGGCTCCGCGGGTGATCGACCATTCGTTGGCCCGGCGGTGCAATTCGTCGGTCGCAATGGTCAAGGTCAAGGCGGTCGCATAACCTTCGACAGCCTGAAAATACGTATCCTGGTCCATATTGTGGAAGCCCAGCCACAAGCCGAAGCGATCGGACAGGGAAACCTTTTCCTCGACCGCCTCGCCCGGATCGATGGCGGTTCCCTGTTCGTTTTCTATCATGGCGCGGCTCATCAGATGTCGCCGGTTCGATGTGGCGTAAAAGATCACGCCGTCCGGGCGTCCCTCGACGCCGCCTTCCAAAACGGCTTTAAGGGACTTGTAAGCGTCGTCGTGGGTTTCGAAGGTCAAATCGTCGCAGAACAGAATGACCTTGCGCTTCTGGGTTTTAAGCAAGGTCAGCAGCCTGGGCAGCGACACGATGTCCTCGCGGTGGATTTCAACCAGGGCGGTCGATCCGGGAATTTGGTTCAGTACCTGGGCGTGAACCGCCTTGACCAGGGAACTCTTTCCGGTGCCCCGGGCGCCCCATAACAGGGCGTTGTTGGCGGGCAGACCATTGGCGAAGCGCAGAGAGTTGTCCAGCAATTGCGCGGCTTGACGGTCGATGCCCTTAAGCAAGCTTAGATCGACCCGATTGACGTTCGGCACGGCGGCAAGCCCGTCGGGCGCGGCATGCCACACGAACGCGTCGGCGTTCGACAGGTCGCACGATCGGCTTGGCGGGGGGGCCAGACGATCCAAAGCGTCGGCGATGCGGGTCAGTTGAACGAGGATCGATGGGTCCACGGGTTTATCCTCTTTGCGTCGGGCGGGTCGTATGCGTATAGTTCGCCCATCTTTATCGCCTCTCTCATCTTTGGAGACAACATGCTGTTTTCAACCGCCTATGCCCAAGCGGCAGGTGCGCCTTCCGGCCCCATCGCCGGATTGGAGTCCTTTCTGCCGCTGGTGCTGATTTTCGTGGTGTTTTACTTTCTGCTGATCCGTCCGCAACAAAAGCGGGCCAAGCAGCATCAGGAGATTCTGTCCAAGCTGCGCCGCGGCGACAAGGTAATTGCCGGTGGCGGCATTTTCGGCCAGGTCAGCAAGATTGTCAGCGACACCGAAGTCGAAGTCGAAATCGCTACAGGCGTCAAAATCAAAGTGGTGCGGTCCAGCATCCAGGAAGTCCTGACCAAGACCGAACCGGTCGCCGACGCCAAGGGCGGGGCTTCGTCTTCGGACTCGGCGTCGTAAGCGGTTCGTCATGGACGTAACGCCCCTGGTTCCCGCCGACCGTCCCCTGATCAGGAGCTACGGCGATGGCGGGTTCGCCATCCAAGGCGTTCGTTGGCGGGGATCGATCCTGATTCTTGCCGACAAGGTTTTGTCGTGGCCGGTGACCGATATGGAAGCGTTCAGTCTCGACGGTTTGGCTCCGGTCTTGGACAGCAGGCCGCTGCCCGAGCTTCTTCTGGTGGGCTGCGGCGCGGCCATGATCTTGCTGCAACCCACGTTGCGCGCGGAACTCCGCGCGGCCGGTCTTGTGGTCGAGACGATGGATACCGGGGCCGCCTGCCGGACCTGGAACGTGTTGTTGGCCGAAGGGCGCAACGCCGCCGCCGCCATGATCGCGGTTTGATTTTTCCCTATCCCTTGAACGGATCGAAGTCCCATTGAACCGCGCGGGACTGCGGCTGAGCGGCTCCGGCCACCGGATAGGCGAAGGTCAAGGCCAGGGCGTCCCCCAGATCCGGCGACGCCAGTCCGCGCTTTTTCATGTCGTCCTTTTTTTCCAACAGAATTTCATTGTGGATGGTGTAACCGAAATCCACGCCGATCAGGTCGTTGATCAACTCGGGATCGTTGGCGATCGCTCCGCCGCCGACCAGCCAGGCCCGCAGGCGGCACCACATTTCCGCCCGTTTATTGGCGACCATTTCGCCATCGACGGCGCCGTCGGGCTTGGCCCCGAAGTTGACGCCGATGACGGAATGCCCCAATTGGCGCAGGCGGTCGACTACGCCGCCGCCGACGCCGGTTTCATCCACGAACACGGCGTCGGGAGCGTGGCTTGCGATCAGGCGGGCGGTGCGGGCGGCGATTTGCATGGTGTCCAATCCGCGATAGCGCTCGACGGCATAGGATTGGGCGTCGCGTCCGCGTCGTAAGCAAAGAACCGACTGGTCGTCGCCGAAGCGGGCCACGTCCACCCCCAGGACCAACGGATCGAACGGCGTGGTTTCCGGCCTGCGCCGGGCCGCGGCCTCCACCGTTTCCAGCGAGATCAGCTGCATGGACCCGGCGCGGGGGAATTGCCCCTTGACGCGAACGCGAACGAAGTCGCTGTCTTCGCCGTAATCGGCCACCCACTGGTTTAAAATCGATTTGTTGGTAAGCGCGACGGTTCGGGAATCCACCTGAGCGTTTTCCCAGCGATGCCGGAAGCGTCCGAAACATTCGCGGAAGCGTCCGGTGTTGCGGGTGGGATTGCCGAACGCCAGCCACAAGATTTCGGTGTTGCTGTCGGTCATCGCTCCTTCCGCCACTTCCCAGATGGAATCGTCTATTTCGGAAGCTTCGTCGAAGATCAGCAGCACGCGATTGCCCTGATTGTGCAATCCGGCGAAAGCGGCCGGGTTGGATTTCGACCACGGCGTTGCGTCCAGCCGCCAAGTTTGTTCATGGGCGGGATCGGCGGAATGCAGCGATTGGCCGGTGTAGACGAACCAATGGCGGCACAGGCTAAGGCGATGCCATTTGGCCAATTCCGGCCAAGTTTTGGTGCGCAATTGCGCTTCGGTGTTGGCGGTGACGATGCCGCGGGTGTCGACGCGGGTGGACATGGCCCACAACACGATCCACGCCACCAGGGCCGATTTGCCGATGCCGTGTCCCGAAGCCACCGCATAGCGAATGGCGTCGCCGGGCGAGCTTATGCGATCGCGGATATAAGCCAGCACGTCGCGTTGCCATGAATCCGGCCCTTGATGTTCGGACAGTTCGCCTTCGCCCCAGGCGAAGACGGCCATGACGAAGGCCAGTGGATCGGCGCCGCATTTGGCCAGCAGGTCGGCCAGTCGGCTATCGAGATCATGGTTGTGACGTTTCGTGTGGCGGCGCGCCATAGGCTCTCTCCCAAGCGGTTTTAAGCAAGCGGGCGAAATCGTCGCCCAAGGTGTCGGCTGGTTGATTAAGTCCCAGAACATCCCGTTCCATGGCCACAAGGCGGTCGGTAATGCGGCCAAGCCGGTCCAAAGCGGTGGCGGCCTCGGAAATTTCCTTCAGGCTGTCCACCTTTTCGATCAGCACCGTCGCCCGTTCGGAAAGACAATCGTGCAGTACGCGCAAGCGGGTCAGTTCGCGGCGCTGACGGCGGTTGAAGCTTTCCTTCGAGGTGGGCGGGGATTTGGATTTGGAGCTTAATTCGCGAACGGATATCCGCCCGCTTTTCAATGCCTGTTCGATGGTATCCATGGATCAGCGGTCTTGTTCGGGGCAGTTGTCGTTGCGCCACCCCCATGGGGCGGGATCGGCTCCGATCGCCTCGATCCGCCACTTTCGCAACGGCGGGATCATCGGCCACAGTTGGGTCAAGGCGTTGAACCACAGACGATATTCGCGCCGGGATTCGGTTACGCTGGCGATCGACGGCCAATAAGAAAGGGGGCAATACGGATATCCGATCTCAATCCAGGCCAAGCGCATCTTCCCGGTTTTAGGGTCGACGATGCTTTTGCGTTCAATATGGCCGTCGCCAACCCGGCACACATTTTCGACGATGCGTTCCCGTCCCCTCTCGACGGATTTGAATACGGGATGAGGGATGGGGATGTCGTCGCTGTAGCCGGGCGTCAAGCCTTGACGGGCGTGGCGGAAAAGCAGCTCGGCTCCCAGCGGATCGTGCAAGGTAAAGTCGATCAACCGCTGATGGACGGCATCCGCGTCGGGATGCAGGACAAGACGCTGACGATGACCGGTGGCCGGAATTCGGTGTCCAAGCTTGTGATTAAGCATCAATTGACGGCAACCGTCCATGGATGGCGCGGATGCTATCCGCGGGGGCGCCTTCTTCTCGGCCAGGGCAAAGGGCTGGTGCGACATTTGATGGGCGCGTTGATCGCGATAGGTCCAGATCAAAAGCGCCGTCAAGGTTGTGGGTGTGTTACGACTATCACAGGTGTTGCGCATTTCCATAGTGGCGTCCGGTTCGAAAAAGGGTCTGAAACAAAGGCTGTCCAGGAGAGGGCTGCGAGGAAGGTCGGATCTAGGCTTTACGAATACTCAACTTCCGGATGGCGTGCGGCCTGGCGAAATATGGTTTTCCGCCGGTCAAGACGCGAAATGCCGGCCTGCCGCGACCGTCCTTGATTCCCGCGGAAATAACGATGCCGCAAAGCGCCCTGGGCCGACTGCCGTAGGTTATGAAGGCGACACGATCGCCGCTTTCGATGGTTTCCATCACAACGTGTTTTGTTCGCCTGCCTTTACATATTTTTTGTTTGAGAACGGCGGGTTTTTGTGGCATGGTAATCGTTCCAAAATCAACAAGGGTTGCGTTGCGGAATATGTTTTTATGCTACTTATAACGCACCCTGGATGTCAATGCTAAAATGCGAATACCGTAGCTGCCTTTTTGTCTGAAGGATGCGATAATCGCGGCAACAGAAACGATTGGGATAATTCGGGATGAGAAACGACTGGCTGGCGCGACGACTGAAGGAACTGGGCAAAACCGGGCAAGGTTTGGCTAATTCCCTGGGCATCAATAAATCACGCATTTCCGAGATCATTGGTGGACGGCGCGGTGTCAAGGCTGACGAGATTCTGACCATTTCCAATTATCTGGAAATGACCGAGCGCGAGGTTATCGCGCTTTTGTCCGGCGTTTCCGTTTCTGTCCACCAGGGGGGGGCTGAATCGTCGCAACCGGCGGCGATGTCGTCCGCGCCCCGGATGATGCCGCGTTATTCGGGCGCGTTCGTGCCCGATACCAAGGATATGCCGCCGCCTTCGACCATGCCGTTGGATGTTCCTGTTTACGGTACGGCGGTGGGCGGTTTCGACAGCGATTTCGAAATGAACGGCGAGATTATCGATCGCGTCCGGCGTCCGTCCGGATTGACCAACGCGCGCAACGCTTTTGCACTTTACGTCGTTGGGAGTTCAATGAATCCCCGTTACGATGAAGGCGATCTGGTTTTCGTTCATCCGGGCAGGCCGCCCGTTCCCGGTTCCGACGTGGTGGTCGAGCTTCATGCCAAGGACGAGTTCGGCCGCACCAAGGCGCTGCTGAAATCCTATCGCGGCAAAACGCCCAATCTGCTGCTTTTGTCTCAGCTTAATCCGGTCGGCGATCTCGAAATACCGCTGACCGAGGTTAAGCAGATTTTGCGGGTTTTGCGAACCAACGAATTACTGGGCGTTTGACAGAATAGCTCCTTGCCCTCATATGGTGCGGACTACGCAACACATCATGAGGAACGCAATGCCTTATTTCGATTCGCATCGCCGTTACGATGGACCCGTACCCCGCTGGGAGACGGAATCGTATCGTAACCCGCTTGTCGTCCGTTTGTTGCGGTTTCATCGTCGGCGCGCTTGCGACGCCGCGGAGCAGGGGCTGGCCCGTTTGGCGCTGGCCGTTTCGCAAAACGGCTCCGCGCGCGTGCAAAATTGGATGTTTGCCGCAAGATTGTTGACGCGCTATCGTGCCGAACGTGATCGTCACCGCCTTCTGTGGCGAATGAGATGCCGCCCATGCAAATCACCAAATTGGATGACAACGCTATACTAAAGACTTTCTAATCTATACCTTAGAGATTCGATCACGTTTCGTTTGTCGACGATACTGTGACCGGAATGCATGGCGTTCGATGGGCGAAACCGTAAGGTAGTTGGGGAGAGTGCGCATGTTTGGTAATCTGAAAATTCGCGGACGGCTGTTTCTTGGCTTTGGTCTGATCGTTGCGTTGCTTATCGTCATCGTCGGGATATCGGTCGTATCCGGCAACAAGATCGCCGCATCCATAGCTGAAGACGACAGCACTAATTCCGTCGTTGTCGAGTTGAAGGACAGTTTGCTCAGCGTTCGGCAGGGCCGGGTGATGACCTGGAAATATCTTGCCACCGGCAACGACAGCGCCATCAAGGGTCGCGACGACGCGTTCGCCCAGTTCGATAAGCTATACGCAAAAGTCGAAACCCATGTCGCCACCCCCATGGGGCATCAACTGGTCAAGGACTATTACGACGCGGTGCAGGAATACATGGCGGAAGCCAAGGCCATATGCGATTTGAAGGCCAAGGGGCTGGCCTTGGAATCGATGGAAGTTGTTTCCGCCCTTGCGGCCCTTGACGAGGGCGCAAAGAAGTATGCGGATACCAACAACAAGGCGAGCGCCTATTACTCCGATCTGTCGGATGCCGCATCCGCCTCGGCCAATGGATTGGTGAAAACGTCGCAATGGGTCAATCTGGCGGGCGGCGCAATCATTGTTCTGCTTGGGTTCGGGATCGCGCTGGTCATCACTTCCGGCATCGCAACGCCGATTAAGGCCATGACCGGGGCAATGGGAGCTTTGGCTTCCGGCAATCTCGACGTGGTTATTCCGCACAGCGACCGTACCGACGAGATCGGCGATATGGCCAAGGCCGTGCAGGTGTTCAAGGACAACGCCATTCAGGTTGCCGGTCTACGCCGCCAACAGGAGGAAGCGGCCGTCCAAGCCGTCACCGAACGCAAGCAAGCCATGAACAAGATGGCCAACGATTTCGAGGCCAGCATCATGGGTGTGGTCAGGGAAGTTTCAGGCTCCGCCGCCGAGATGCAGGCTACCGCCCAAACCTTGTCCTCGACCGCTCAGCAGGGCAGCAGTCAGGCGACCACCGTCGCCGCCGCGTCCGAACAGGCGTCGGCCAATGTGCAAACGGTTGCTTCGGCGGCGGAAGAACTGTCGGCGTCGATCAGCGAGATCAGCAATCAAGTCAACGAGGCAGCGAGAATTTCCACCGAGGCCTCAGAGGAAGCTCACCGCACCAACGAGAAAATTCAGGCGCTGGCGGCCGCGGCCGACAAGATCAGCGAAGTGGTCAACTTGATTGACGACATTGCGTCCCAGACCAATCTGCTGGCGCTTAACGCGACGATCGAAGCGGCTCGCGCCGGCGATGCCGGTAAAGGTTTCGCCGTGGTCGCCAACGAGGTGAAAAGCCTTGCCAATCAAACCGGTCGCGCCACCGCCGAAATCAGCAGCCAGATTTCGGCGGTACAGGAAGAAACCCGCCATGCCGTATCGGCCATCGGCAACATCGGCAATGTAATCGAGCAGGTCCGGCAGATTTCGGCGGGTATCGCTTCCGCCGTCGAAGAACAAGGCGCGGCAACCAGGGGAATTGCCGAAAACGTCCAGCAAGCGGCGCGGGGCACACAGGAGGTGACAAGCAACATCAGCGGCGTCACTCAGGCGGCTGAAACCACCGGACAAGCCGCCAACAACGTGCTTTCGTCGGCAACCGGTCTGATGAAGCAATCGGATCGTCTGCAAAGCGAAGTCGCCAAATTCCTTGGCACCGTCAGGTCGGCGTAAAACTCCGAGCCAAGGCGCGACGGGTCTTCATCATCGCGCCTTGGTTTTTGTTTTTATTTGCGTTTGTTGTTTTTAGGTTTGCTCGTTTGTTCGTCGCGATTTTTTCCTGAATCCCACGCATCGGTAAGAATCTTAAGGAAGAGCGCGTTGCCGCTTTGACCGACAAGGTCGCTGACGATTTTATAGACGCTTTCATCAAGCAGGCCGGATTTGGCTTCTTGAACAACCCGATCGAAGAATGCCGATTCCAGCGGTTTTTGGCGATACCGGTTCTGCTTTTCGATGAAACAGATGTTCAGGTACATGCTGACGCTGTAGGCGCCTTGTCTCCATATGGAGCAATCCACATCTTTTCCGTCGGGCGGGGTGATGACCGGGGGAAACAATGCGCGCTCGTCTCCGATCTCGTAAACGCCGTCCTTCAGGCTGTGGACATTGATTTCCTTCTGTATGTAGGAAACATAGTCGAAGAAGGTTTCATAGCCCTGATAGGGGGCATACCATTCGCTGTTGGGAAACGCCGTTACCAGAAAATCCTCGACCACGTAGTATCCGCCGAAAACAACATAAGGAAACAAGTTGTTCATGGTGATAATGATGTGATCGTTCCTGTGGCTGCCGTCGTCGATGATCATATCGAATTCGGTTCCGGTGACGGGAAAGACCTCGCGTTTGAAGAATTCAATGTCGGACGCATCGCCGATAAAAATCTTGGTGCGGTCGCTGGCCAACGATCTGCAATCGGGATTAATATCCACGCCGTAAATCTTGGCATTGGGGAAGTACTCTTCCCACATTCTCAGAGAACCGCCACCGGCAATCCCAATCTCCAAGATGCGCATGGGCTTGTCGCGCTGATTGTGAAAATAATTATCGTAGATATAGGTATATTTTGACCAGCTTTTGTCGGTATTATATTTCAAAGAAATATCATGTAATCTTGGTCTGTATATATCGAATACGCTCATTGTAATTCTCTCATCTTCTGCTATCGCTAAGACAAGGTATAGTCAAATTTTCTCGTAATGTCCATCATAGCTTCCGGTTGCTGAACAACCCGCGCGATTCGGAACGAGCGACGCGCGCCGCCGACAGGGGGGCTGCCGACGACGCGCTGGGCAAGCGTCAAAAACGTTTGCCGCTCTAGGCTTTTTCCATCAGCGATCTGGCGGCGACCTTGACCATCGGCAAAGTTAGCGCACCGTCGGTTCTGACATAATCGAACAGGCCGTTCAGCATTCGGCTTTCCCAGCATTCTTCCAGATGATAGGCCAATTTCCTGGCGCCGAATTCGGCGGGATAGGCGGCGAAATTTTGGGCGATCTGGTTGGCCATAGCGATCAGTTTTTCAATGTTCATGGTCAGGTACTCCTTTTATTCAGCGGCTTCTTCCATGCGGGCGTTTCCCAAAGCGACCTGAACGGCGATCACTTTGTATTCGGGACAATTGGTTGCCCAATCCGAATTGTCGGTGGTAATGACGTTGGCGTTGCTTTCCGGGTGGTGGAAGGTGGTGTAGACCACGCCCGGCTGCATGCGCTCCGAAACCAATGCGGTCAAAGTGGTTGCTCCTTTGCGGCTGGCGACCGAAACCGGGTCGCCGTCCCTGATGCCGCGCTGTTCGGCGTCGAAAGGATGGATTTCCAGGATGTCCCGGTCATGCATTTGCAGGTTTCCGGTCCGCCTAGTCTGGGTGCCGACGTTGTAATGGGCCAGGATGCGGCCGGTGGTCAGGATCAACGGATAGAATCGGTTGGGCCGTTCGGGGGTGGGGACGTATTCGGTCAACGCCAATTGACCCTTGCCGCGAGCGAAGCCGTTCACGTGCATGATCGGGGTGCCGTCCGGGTGGTCGGCGTTGCACGGCCATTGAACCGATCCGCGCTCGTCCAGCATCTTGAAACTGACATGGGCGAACGAGGGAGTCAGCCGGGCGATTTCGTCCATGATTTCGGCGCCGTTGTTCCAGGTCATGGGAAATCCCATGGCGTTGGCGATATCGCAGGCGATCTGCCATTCGTGCTTGCCGCCGTTGCGCATGGGAATGGCCGGACGGACCCGGTTGATGCGGCGTTCGGCGTTGGTGAAGGTGCCGTCCTTTTCCAGATACGAGGTTCCCGGCAGGAACACATGGGCGAATTGGGCGCTTTCGTTCAGGAACAAATCCACCACCACCACATGCTCCATGGCGGACAGCGCCTTTCGCACATGCGTCGTATCGGGGTCGGAATGGGCGACGTCCTCGCCGTGGATGAAGATGCCCTTGAACGTTCCGGCCAAAGCGGCGTCGAACATGTTGGGAATGCGCAAGCCTGGGTCGGCCGACAGCGTGACGCCCCAATCGGCCTCGAACAGGGCCCGCACCGAATCCACCGACACATGGCGGTAGCCGGGGAATTCGTTGGGGAACGAACCCATGTCGCACGAGCCCTGGACGTTGTTTTGGCCGCGCAAAGGGTTTACCCCGACGCCGGGACGACCGATGTTGCCGGTGATCATGGCCAGATTGGCGATGGCCATCACCGTGCTGGCGCCCTGGGTATGTTCGGTGACGCCCAGGCCGTAATAGATGGCGGCATTGCCGCCGGTGGCGTAAAGCCGGGCGGCGGCCCGGACTTTGTCGGCGGACACGCCGGTTTCGGCTTCCAGCGCTTCCGGAGAATTGCGGCTGCTTAAGATGAATTCGCGCCACATCGAGAAATCGGCCGGTTCGCAATTGCCGTCGATAAAGTCTTGATCTTGCAGTTCTTCTTCCATGATTGCATGGGCCATGGCATTGCAGATCGCGACGTTGGTGCCGGGCTTCAATTGTAAATGATAGTCGGCTTCGATGTGTGGGCTTTTGACCAGATCGATGGCGCGCGGATCGACGATTATGGCTTTGGCGCCGTTGCGAATCCGCTTTTTCAGACGCGAGCCGAATACCGGGTGGGCGTCGGTGGGATTGGCTCCGATCACCAGGATGACGTCGGCGTGATCGACGCTTTCGAAGTTCTGGGTTCCAGCCGAGGTTCCGAATGCGTACTTCAGACCGAATCCGGTCGGGGCGTGGCAGACACGGGCGCAGGTGTCGATGTTGTTGCCGCCGAACGCGCCCCTGATCATCTTCTGGACGGCGTAAACCTCCTCGTTGGTGGTGCGCGACGAGGTGATGCCGCCGATGGCTCCGGAGCCGTGTCGATCCTTGATGCGCTTGAATCCGGCGGCGGTGAAGGCAATGGCCTCGTCCCAGCTCACTTCTTTCCAGGGGTCGGTGATCTTCGTCCGGATCATCGGCTTGGTCTGACGGTCGGCATGGGTGGCGAACCCCCAGGCGAAGCGGCCCTTGACGCAGGAATGGCCTTCGTTGGCGCCGCCTTCCCGGTGCGGCACCATCCGCACCACTTCGCCGCCCTTCATCTCGGCCCGGAACGAACAGCCGACGCCGCAATAGGCGCAGGTGGTGATCACCGCGTGTTCGGGTTTGCCCTTGGCGATGATCGGCTTCTCGATCAGGGTGGAGGTGGGGCAGACCTGGACGCAGGCGCCGCACGACACGCAGTTGGAGTCCGTGAAGCTCGATCCCATGCCGGGGGTAATGCGCGAGGCGAAACCGCGTCCGGCGGTGGTCAGGGCGAATGCGCCCTGTTCTTCCTGGCAAACGTCGACGCACAGGTTGCAGTTGATGCACTTGGCCGGGTTGAAGGCGAAATAGGGATTGCTCAGATCGCTTTTGTCGTTCAGATGAGTGTGTTTGGCCTTGTAGCGCACGTCGCGCAGTCCCACCGCGCCGCATACGTCTTGCAATTCGCAATCGCCGTTGGCCGGGCAGGTCAGGCAGTCCAGCGGATGATCCGAGATGTACAGCTCCATAACCGCCTTGCGCATCTTGGCGATCCGGTCGCTTTGGGTGACGACCTTGGTTCCTTCGGCGACCGGGGTGGTGCAGGACGAGCGCAGTCCCTTCCGTCCGGAAATTTCCACGACGCACAGGCGGCACGACCCGGTCGCCTTCACATATTCGGTGGCGCACAAGCGCGGAATGGTGATGCCAGCCAGCGATGCGGCCCGCATGATCGAGGTGCCCTCGGGAACGGCGATCGAACGACCGTCGATTTCCAGCGTCACCATCGTATCGCTGTGGACGGGAGGCGTGCCGTGATCGGTGTTTTTTATCAAGGCGGTCATTCAGGGGCTCCCCGTCATTTCTGCGGCCATTGAGGCCGCGGCCAAGGGCGCGGAAGCGCCCGCCCGGCGAGGGCGGGAAAGACGTTCTTGGGCGCCAAGGTAATCGTCGAGAAAATGCTGGATCGTGCTTTGGACGGGCAAAGGGGTGGACCGGCCCATGCCGCATAACGATCCGTCGACCATCACGTCGCACACGTCTTGCAGCAGTTCCAAATTCCGTTCCAAATCCTCACCGGCCAGGATGTCGTCCAGGATTTCCATGCCGCGCATCGAACCGATCCGGCAGGGGGTGCATTTTCCGCAGGATTCCGCCACGCAGAATTCCATGGCGAAGCGGGCTTGGCGGACCATGTCGACGGTCTCGTCGAACACCACCAAGCCGCCGTGGCCCAAGATGCCGTCGATGGCTTCCAGGCTTTCGTAATCGGCCTTGGATGCCAAGTTGTCGACGGGGATATAGGCGCCAAGCGGGCCGCCGACTTGAACGGCTCTAATCGGTCTGCCGCTCGCGGTGCCGCCGCCATAGACGTTGACCAACTCGTCAAGGGTAACGCCGAAGCCCTTTTCCACCAGCCCGCCTTGCTTGACGTTGCCCGACAGTTGAAAGGCTTGGGTGCCGTGGGATTGACCGGTTCCGAACGACTTATAGAAGGCTCCGCCCTTGGCAAGGATGACCGGGGCGGTAGCCAGGGTCAGCACGTTGTTGACCAAGGTGGGCTTGCCCCACAGTCCGAAATGGGTCAAAGCCGGGGGCTGGGTCCGCACGATGCCGCGTTTACCTTCCAGGCTTTCCAGCATGGCGGTTTGTTCGCCGCACACATACGAACCGGCGCCGACGCGCACCTCGACGAAAAACGAGCGGGTCCCGCCCAGGATATGCGCGCCCAGCCAGTTGCGCTCGGTGGCGATGGCGATGGCTTTGGTCAAATGGTCCCTGGCCTGCAGGTATTCCGAGCGCAGATAGATGTAGCCTTGGCTGGCGCCGATCGCCAAACCGGCGATGACCATGCCTTCCAGCAGCATGAAAGGGTCGTCTTCCATCACCATGCGGTCGGCGAAAGTGCCGCTGTCGCCTTCGTCGGCATTGCAGCAAACGAATTTTTCCGCCTCGCGCTCGTTGTGCACGGTGCGCCACTTCTTGCCGGTCGATCCGGCCGCTCCCCCCCTACCGCGCAAGCCCGACAAGGTGATTTCGGCGATGATCTCGTCCGGGCTCATGCTCAGCGCCTTCTTCAGACCCGTGATGCCGCCGTGGGCGGCATAGTCGTCGGGGCACAGCGGAGCGGTGACGCCTAGACGGGCGAACGTCAGCCGATCTTGATTTTTAAGCCAGGCGATTTGGTCGGTCGGTCCCAGACACAGCCGATGCGCAGCGCCAATCAGCAATCCGGCATCGAACAATCCGCTTACGTCGCTCGGTTCGACGGGGCCATAGGCGATGCGACCCGAAGGCGTCGCCACTTCCACCAGAGGTTCCAGCCACAGCATGCCGCGCGTGCCGTTCCGGATCAGTTTGATCTGCGCGCCGCGCTTGTTCGCTTCGTCGACAATCGCCCGGGCTACGTCGTCGGCGCCCACCGAGCGGGCGGCGGAATCGTTGGGGACGTAAATGGTGATCTGATTCATGTCCGCAATCCTTGGCAAATCCGATCCATGCGTTCGGCGCTGACCCGGCCGTAAAGGGTGCGGTCGATCATCACGGCGGGGGACAGGGCGCAATTGCCCAGGCAGAACACTTGGTCCAAACTGAACTCGCCGTCGGCGGTTCTGCCGCCGACCTCCACCTTCAAGCGCCGCTTGATGTCGGCCAGCAGATCTTCGGCCCCCATCGATTGACAGGCTTCGCCGCGGCAGACCTTGATGGTGACGCGACCGGGACGGCTGCGCTTGAAGTCGTGGTAATAGGTGACGACCCCGAATATGTCGGCGTCGGTCTGATTGAACGCCTTGGCCAGCATGGGGATGGCGGCTGCGACGATGAAACCGAAATGTTCCTGAAGGTCATGCAACGCCGGCAGCAATCCGCCGCGCACCGTTCTGTGTCGGTCGATGATGGCGTTTGCAAAAGTCGCATCCCAGATTTTCGGCATAGCTCGGGCGTCTCCAGACTCACAGGGTCGAGTTCGGGGTGGCAATGGATTCGGTCAAAACCGGATGAGCGGACCCTCTCATATTTTTTTGCGCTGCGCAACGACATTTATTATAAAAATATATTTATAAATAGCTTTTAGCTATCAAACTGGGCGCGCGGAAAATGCCCGATGCGATCGGTGTGAATGAAGGGATTGGAATTAGTCGGGGATGATCGGTTGTTCGATTTCCGGAAGATCGAATCGGGTTCCATCTTCGCGAACAAGAATGCGATTGGGATCGGCCCAACCGTCGGTGTTTGGATGTTTGTCGATGTCTCCGTTGAAACCCAGGCCGTCGGAGTGACGGCGATAAGCGGTGGCGATGCTGGACGCCACCCCAACCAGAAAGATTACGCCAAAATGATGCCCACTTGATCCAACTGGTTCTTCAAGTCGGCTGGAATGTCATACGGCGCTCCGGTCGGAAATGCGAACAAAACACCGTTTTCGTCGACAAGTTTCCGGTTGGGACGATGCATGATGGTTTTCAAAAAAGAAAATCCATATGCATAAGCAATTTCTGGGGTTGTTCCAAAAATCTTCTTTGGTTCGTTCAGTACAGGGCATGAAACCAGAACTGAAAAAATTTCAGGTCTTTCACATACTGGTTTCAGAACCGACATGGAGAACGGCGTTCTGTTCCCGGTTTCATCGACTTCATAGATGTTTGCCGCGTAGTCATGCATTGCATTCATTCGCCCGGTTGTGGCCCGTCGGGATTGTTCAAGACACTTATCGTTCAATCGACGAAGCGGGCGATGTCGCCCCCGGCGGCGATCACCGCTGTAGCGCCATTACTTCACATAGCAACCTTGTATTATCGGGACATCGATTTCCGGAAGATCGAATCGGGTTCCATCTTCGCAAATAAGAATGCGATTAGGAAGGTCTATGATATGGCGTAAAAAGCGGAAACCCAGGTAATAGGCCTGTTCCGGCGTTTCCACTCTTATTTTTTTTGCGGTTTTCAACAGAGGGCAAAAAACTTCGGATGCAGGGGTGCAAAATTCATCGGTTTCAGGAATGCCGACAAAGATGGGGAACGGGGTCCGAAGCCCGTTCCCATCGACGTCGTAGGCTGTGACGGAGTATTCCTTCAAATGGCGCACTCCACTGACACCGCCTCATCGTTATCTGTGACAACCTCGATCTGGGCTATGTTCCAGGACATGAACCATCGAAGCACCCAGGGTATGGGGATTATAAACACAGTGCCAATTAAACAAACCAAAGATCGCCATAAAATTTCCCAGACTTCTCCTTTGTAATCAAAAGACAATTGGCCGTGAATATTTTTACAGATCCATTTGAAGAAGTATTTTATCACCCATGCCCAGCCAATTATGGTAATTAATGAAAAGCATAAAATAATATTCCAAAATATATATGAAGATAAACTTCCTTTAAATTCCAGTGTTAAATTCATCATTTCAGAGGAAACAGAGGATACAATCCATCTAAAAATATAAAAATCTATTATGCAGTATGCTGGCTGATCAAGCCAGTATATATAATGCGGCAATGCAATATGTTTTTGTAGTTGTAATAAAATAAATAACCAAAAAATTAATGATTGCAAAACAAGCAAAAACGCCATATCTTTGGCCTTGCCCATGAAGATTAAACATTCACCGTTTGGAATGGACGTGTTTGAAACAAACCTTCGATAAACGCTTGTTGCGGCCCATGGGTTTGTGATTATAAAAATCGTGCCAACAATATTAATGGCAAAGCATTTTAGCATTTCAATACTTGTCATATTAAATTTAAGTCTATTTTCATTGTGTCTAATAACTGATGTGTTTTCTTCGTTCACAATATGCAACCTAACCCATTCTATCGCTTAGGATCTGTTGCAGCTTTGGTTGCAACCGCTTAGTATAAAAACATAACGTGAACATGCTGTCAATTAATTTTGGATTTCATTGAAGTGCTGTGGCTGCAACTAAATTTATAAATTGCATCACACCGATCCCAGGTGTTTGATCGGTGTCTCCCGGCGTGCCTGGAGTTCCTGGATCGCCAGATGGTCGGGTCGCTGACCGGACTCCAGCCGGGAATATTGCTGTTGGGATCGGCCCAATCGTCTTCGGTCGAATTGCCTGTTGAACCTGGTCAGTTAGTTAAGTTAGCTCGCTGATTGGCTTATGGTACGCCTAAAAATATCGAATAATTTGCTTAATCCTATTGAAAATGCCGATAAAATTGAAATAAATATTGTGCTTATTATGGTGTCTTGCACCGATGATTCGATCAATATTGATGATAATATATTTATCATAATGCATGATAAAAAAAGTAAGTGCCACTGCGTGATGCCGTTATTAATATTTTTCCTGTAGAATAGTATGTACAGAGATATGTATAAAATGTTAGTGAGTATATTCTGTATAATTGATGGATTATATTTATTGAAATAAATACTAAGCGATGTTATCGTAAGTGATATTATGAAATTTGATAAAAACAATGATAATTGTATGACAATTGACTGTGCTGATGTAAGTAAATATATGTTATTTAATTTAATTATATTCATTGTTTCGCTTTCTCGGTTAAGGCGGTGTGCATAAATTCTTGCTGTTAACATATAAGAACAGACCAATTACGTGTCAAATTAAATCGATGATGCTTATTATGGGAGTGCCACACCGATCCAAGATGACCGATC
>Ga0316224_1000093_pt1 | contig 137777 bp, 132 predicted proteins | sample TBH18013metaG_FD_206254 | JGI IMG/M metagenome (GOLD analysis project Ga0316224, IMG submission 206254) | Freshwater microbial communities from Trout Bog Lake, Wisconsin, USA - TBH18013 | ecosystem: Environmental > Aquatic > Freshwater > Lake > Hypolimnion/Profundal zone | place: USA...
AAATTTTAATGATAGTATCGCTATAAAGAGCCACCAAAGGATCGTGTGTCATTAACCGCATGGGCTCTATCAGTGCTTGCGCCACCAGCATACGGTCGAATGGATCTTGATGGTGTGCAGGCAACTCTTGGACTGCAATCGCGTGTTCGGTCTCAACGGCGAGAAAGCGATAGCCGGATTCCTGAAAATAGCGTACCGCGTCCTGACTGGAAACCGGCATGTCGCCACGACCCAGTGAATACTTAATTGCAATTTCCCAGATATTTGCAGCGCTGACCCAAACAGTGGTTTTAGGCGACAGCAGCAAATCACGCGCTTTTTGCGATAATTTTGGACTATCGGTGATAGCCCATAATGCGACGTGGGTATCAAGCAGCAAATTCAAGATTGCGCTTCCGCCGTGAACAATTGAGTGACTTCGTCGTTATGTGCGTCAATGCTATCCGGCACCACAAACAAGCCTTTTGCAACACCAATTCGGTTGCCTAACGGTGCAGTATCGATCGGCACAAGTTTGGCGGCAGGATGGCCATTTCGGGCTATCACGATTTCACGCTGCTGACCCTGCTCAATTGCCTCTACTAAGCGGGATAAAGAGGACTTGGCTTGCAACATATTAACGGTTTGCATGGTATTCTCCAAAAATCAGCACTTAGTCTAGTCTGGCTAATCTTGCAAATCAAGAAAGTATCAATTTTTGATGACGCAAAATTTTTAATAGCAAGAATTGTAACTACTCAGCGTAATTTTTTTATTTGCAAACCAAGCTGTTATAGGATGTGCGCAGCAGGGTGAAGCGGATCTTTCGCGATTGATGCGCCTCCTGACGTCGGCACATCCTATGCGGTTATCTATTTTACGCTGAGTAATTACCAAGAATTTAGTCTAATGGTAAACAAGGATAAGGAAAGCAATGCGAAATAGCTTTCTGTTGCAATGACTGGATTTGGTTTGTTCAACTGAGCAGGTAAAATCGGAATTGTCTATTAAGTATTGCTATAACTTCAGCAATGCTTAATAATTTGTTGAAGATTTCAACAATACTAGGGGGCAAAAAATGGCTACCGTTAACTACAGTGTACCAGATGATGTAAAGGAAGCATTTAATTTTGCCTACCAAGGCCACAATAAAAGCGCAGTGATTGCAGATTTAATGATGGAAGCGGTGGAGCGTGCGGCTCGTAAACAACGCCAGCATGAAGCCATTGCCAATATTTTGGTCAGACGCGCCAAAATTGAACCTGTCACTGAAGCAGAAATGAATGCGGCGCGAGAAGAACTTCGTCCATGACCCGCTATGTGATTGATGCCAATGTAGCTATCAAATGGTTTTTGCCATTCAGAGCAGAAGAAAATCATCTTAATCAAGCCTTGCAAATCTTAGCTTTATTGTCTGATGGCGAGATTGAATGCTATCAGCCGCCGCACTTCATTGCTGAAGTCATTGGTGTGTTGGCCAGACTACGTCCTGATTACGCAAACGAGAGTCTAACCGATTTGTTGAATTTGGATTTTCAATGCATTGAAACGGCTGAAAGTTACGCAACAGCTTGTTCATTAGCCATAGAATTAAAACATCACTTATTCGATACGCTTTATCACGCGGTTGCACTTGAAACAACTGGGGCAATATTGATTACTGCTGATGAAGTCTATTACCGTAAAGCTCAGGGATATGGTCGAATTTTGCTGTTACAGGACTACGCCGCATGAACAATATTTTTAGCGATTGGCGACCCAGTTCGCGTACCAAGCCGTCCACTCAACAATCGCTCTGATTTTAAGATAAACTCAAGCCGATTTTTAAATTAAAATTTGCCGACCTTGGCAAATCTTATGGATCTAAAGCACATCAAGCGTAGAAAATACTTCATGGCCTAAATCAAATTATCAATCCCTATGCTCAAACTAGAAGACATTAAAAAAGACGCTCAAATTCGCGGTCTTGAAGGCGATAAAATCGTCAGAATAGTCTATGCAGAATTGGTAGGCACTGAAGCGGTAAATGTCTTCTATGTCGATCAAGAAGGAAAGCCCGGCACCCAATCTCTGTTTCGCTCTGATGAATTAAGACTGGAGGTAGCAAAATTTGGTCGGCCTTGGAGTTTCGATGCACCCGGTCAAGAATTCAAATTAGGCTTGGAAGCTTATCGGATAAATCTTGCGCATTTATTCGATCCGATGATGGCTGTTCATACTTCCAATGTTGATCCCTTGCCCCATCAAATCTCAGCCGTTTACGAATCCATGCTGCCCCGGCAACCACTTCGCTTTGTATTGGCGGACGATCCGGGGGCGGGTAAAACCATTATGGCAGGATTGTATATTCGTGAAATGATTATGCGGGCGGATGCCAAGCGCATTTTAATTGTTTCTCCCGGTTCCTTAACCGAGCAATGGCAAGATGAGTTGTTGGAAAAATTCGGCTTAACCTTTGAAATTCTAAGCCGTGAAAAACAGGAACAATGCCCCTCAGGAAACTACTTTGAAGCGCAACACCAACTAATTGCCCGCCTTGATCAACTTGCCCGTAACGAAGATTTTCAGGAAAAACTAAAAAATAGCGACTGGGATTTAATTGTCGTTGACGAAGCCCACAAAATGTCGGCTCATTACTTTGGCAGTAAAGTTAACGAAACGGGACGTTTCAAGCTTGGCAAATTGCTAGGTTCCATTACTCGCCATTTTTTGCTAATGACTGCTACGCCGCATAACGGCAAAGAAGCCGATTTTCAATTGTTTATGTCGTTACTGGATAGCGACCGCTTCTATGGCAAATTCCGCGAGGGTGTCCATAAAGTTGATATAAGCGACATGATGCGGCGGATGATCAAAGAGGATTTGCTTAAATTTGATGGTACACCGCTATTTCCAGAACGTAGAGCTTATACCGCCAACTACGAATTATCAGCGGAAGAAGCGGCTCTGTATGCCGAAGTGACCGATTATGTCCGTAATGAGATGAATCGTGCCGATAACCTGGATGGCAAACGAAAAGGCACGGTGGGTTTTGCACTGACGCAATTACAACGCCGCTTAGCATCCAGTCCGGTTAGGTGAAGCCTTTGATAACGTGTCGCTAAAGGACTTGCTGATTGACGCTATTCGCTATGGTGAACAACCAGCAATTAAAGCTAAACTGGAGCAAGCCATTGACGGCGCCTTGGATACCGAGCATCTTAAGGAAATTCTAAAACGAAATGCCCTGGTTGAAGAGCACATGGGGCTTGAACAGCTTTATGCCGTTAAAGAAGAAATGGAAAAAGCCGAAGCCAGAAAGCTATAACCTTATTTTATTCGGGCATTTTTTACCGAAGCCTTGGTCATCCGTTGATGCAAGCGATTACCGATCTGCAACTGGAAGCCCATCGCTCTAAACTCAAACAAGGTGCTGTGTTGGTCAATCCCAATGATGAAGACTTAGCGCCCAAAGTGTTATTCATGATTGATCATAGCGTTCGGCAAGCCAGTGATGATAAGCATGTTTCCCGGCGATTGCAGTTTGTAGAAATTGACCAGCAAGGTAATGCCAACCATGCAGGTTGGGCGCCGCATCTGGATTTACAGCCGATTGAAAGCGCGGAGCATGCTTTAATTGCCGATGTATTATCCGAGCATTGGTTAAACAATAATCTGGATAATTTGGCGCTCACTTATGCCAGCCAAGAGTTGGTGCCCGCGCATTATCAGGAAATTAAAGCCCGGCGAGAACGCCAAGCGGAAAAAATACTGATGGCTGTCAATGAGCGTTTGATCAAGGAAATCAACTACTGGTCGGATCGCTATATTAAACTTACCGACGATGTGGCTGCCGGTAAACAACCTCAGTTACAACCCGATAATGCCAAACGCCGGGTAGAAGAACTCACAGCACGTCTTGAACAGCGTAAAAAAGAGCTGAATACGATGGCTAATGTCGTCTCTGGCCAGCCTGTAGTCATTGGCGGAGCCTTAGTGATACCACGGGGATTATTGGCGCAACGTAATGGCGAATCGACCTTCTGCGCCGATGCAGCTGCCAGAAAACGCGTCGAGCAGATCGCGATGCAAGCTGTAATGGATACCGAAACTCGCTTGGGACACACCGTTAAAGATGTCTCCATAGAAAAATGCGGCTGGGACGTTACCTCGCAACCAGCCAGTATCGATGGCAAACTGGCCCTAGCCAGACATATCGAAGTCAAAGGCCGGGCTAAAGGTCAATCAACTATCACCGTTAGCCGCAACGAAATTATCTACGGTCTAAATCAAGCCGATCAATTTATATTAGCCATCGTGATTGTCGATGGTGACAGCTACGAAGGCCCGTATTACCTGAAAAATCCATTCAATCAAGAGCCGGAATTTGGCGTTGCCAGCATAAATTATGACATGGATGACTTACTTTCCAAATCAGAAAGCCTATAATGCACAGAATAACTGTACAGAATTAGGAGTGGCCATGCACGCCGTTAATGTCACTGAATTACGCCAACACTTGCCGGACTATTTAAAGCAAGTACAACAAGGCGAAGAAATTGCCGTCACGCTGCACGGCAAGACGATTGCTCGCATCGTGCCAGACAGACAGGAAAGCAAACGCGAAGCCGCCTTAAAACGTTTGGAAGCATTGCGTGGAACTGTCATTGTCGGCGACATTCTGGCCCCGCTAGATGAAGAATGGACAGGCGATGCTGATAATCTGTGATACCAATGTCCTGTTGTTCTGGGCTGATCGTCGAGATCGGCTGACTGTTGCTGCACAGCAAGCCTTAGAGCAAGGTCGGGAACAAGCCACCTTGGCCTGTGCTGCGATCAGCTTTTGGGAAATCGCCATGCTGTTTCGAAAAAATCGCCTGGTACTCCCAGCGAGGCATACGCCCACTTCCTACATGGAAGACATTGTTGAATCGTTGAGCCTGAATATCCTGCAACTGACACCTACGATTGCTGCTTTAGCCGAAAGCGGCATTGTCACTCACGGTGATCCGGGTGACCGATTGATTGCTGCCACGGCCATTACTCATCAAGCGCCTCTGATAACGGCGGATGAAAAGCTAAGAGCTAATCTTGGCTTGCTTTGCATTTGGTAAATGGGATAGATCATGCTGCTTTACATTGATGAATTATTGGCAGAGATAGATTCAATCGCAGAGTATGCAGAAATAATTTCCGAAAAATTTGATCAAGGACGAGATTGTAAAGAGCTTTTACTAGATGCAAGGGCGCTTCAGAAACGGCTTGAATATTATGTTTCTGTAATGCCAGAAGCATTAAGTAAAAATAACAACGTATTTCGTCATGTGAGCTTTATGATCCGTTATCTTGACAGCGATCAACTTAACTCATGCTCTCAAGACATAAAAGACATCACTACGTTTGATTTACCCGCCATAAGAAATCAAATAAAAGATTGGTCAAACAATTTGCACTATATAGATGTAGATATGCGAACCGAACTAAGCGTTTTGATTCGAACAGGGCAATTTGATTCCGCAATTAGAAAGGCATTTGTCTTATTAAAAACAAGAATTTGCGACAGTTATGGTTTCTCACATGAAATCGATGGTTCGGACTTAGTCAACAAAATTTTTGGCAAGGATTCAGATTTTTTTGAAGATATGCCACCCAAAGAAAAGCAAGCCTATAGAGATTTGTTTGCTGGATTATTTGGTTTAGTCAGAAACCGCTATGCGCATAATAACTTTGAAGCATCACTTACGGAGCTTGATTTAGTAACTTCGTCCATCAACTACTGTTTGCATCTAATCAACGATTTCCGTGAGCAGTCAACTATAAATAACGAATTAACAATCAATGAGTAACATCAAAACTCCAAAAAAACTGATCGAAGTTGTGTTGCCTCTCGATTTTGATGATGCCATGCAGCGGTCAGTAAAAGAGAATTGTCGCGTATTGCGGTTTGGCAATGCTGAGTTTGAGGAGGAATAACCATTTACAGTCAGTTTCAGTTAGAAATCTTGAGATAACAATGTGTCGAGCCCAGCCAAAAATGGCGCTTTTATTTAAGTGGTGGCATTGATTCTGCTGTTACATCGGCGGTGGTTTTGGGCCTATTAAAAGGAACTGTCGCAGCCAGTCAAAAATCCCCGTCAATAATCTCGTCAAGATACGTCACTGGGCGGTTGTACAGATAAATCCAGGCCTGTATCTTGCGATTATCAACAGATGACACCGGCAATTTCCGGCGCAGATATTCATGTGGCACGGCAAAATTTTTCGAGCATTCCTCATACTCATCGAGAATGGCTAGCAGCTTAACGGGGCTAAGTAATCGATATAGCTCGCCATACACGCTTTGCTGAGGATAGGCTGTTGAATAGATTGCGCCAGGATAATCGGCCACCCGGTATAGACTACCCGGCAGGCTGGCCGGGCCGATATACATCGCTAAACCCTGCAATAACGGATGTAGTTCCCCGTGATGGTTTCGTTTTAATGTGCCGTAGACAAACAGATATTCGGGTTCCGTCATTTAATCGACGCCGTATAAATGTTCGATAAACCGCTTGAACCAAAGCGGTCTAAATAGGAATATATACATCAGTACCGAAGCAGAAAATGGAACCGGGCCAATATCGATAATCATCATAGTTAACAGCACCAGAAACCATTTTATCCGCCAGAAAATAGAGGGTTTACGCATGTCAATACCTGATAGCCACGATATAGTAACGATTATCCAGGTTACCATGATGTATGACCACCTCATCATCCAGATTTTTTTTTAACAGCGCTTTCGCCAGCGGCGAATCCAGGCTGATTAAGCCGCCGCTAGTGTCTATTTCATCGGCACCGACAATTCGGTAAGTTATTTCCTCGCCGTCCATGGTTTCCAGTGTTACCCAGGCACCAAAAAAAACCTGATTCTGATTAGCGGGTTTTTGCGACACCACGGTTAATGCAGGCAGTCTTTTTTGCAGATAATGAATCCGGCTATCGATGCTGCGCAGTTCTTTTTTTCGATAAATATATTCGGCATTTTCCGAACGATCACCCTCCGCGGCCGCGGCGGTAACGGCAACGGTGACATGCTTGCGGCGTTCCCAGAGTTGTTTCAATTCTGACTCTAAAACTTGATAGCCTGCAAAGGTAATATAGGGTGAAGATTTTGGACGAGGAGGGCGCCAGCGTGACATGTTTTTTTCCAGTAAAGGTATAATGCTGAACTTTTAATCCAAAATAAAAGGCAACCATGCAAGTCACCGACAATACTGCTGTTTCATTCCATTATACCTTAACCAATAACGGCGGCGAGCAGTTGGATAGTTCCATCGGCGGTGAGCCGTTGTTGTATCTGCATGGCGCCGGCAATATTATTCCGGGTCTGGAAGCCGCTTTGACCGGCAAACGGGTCGGCGACAAACTAAGTGTGACGATTCCGCCCGAGCAAGCCTACGGCGTATTAGATGAAAATATGACGCAGCTGGTTTCTAAAAAAATGTTTGAGGGCATGGATATTGAAATAGGGATGCAATTTCATGCCGATGTCAGTTATGGTTCGGGAGTGATTACCATCACCGAGATTAATGGCGATGATGTCACCATAGACGGCAATCATCCTTTGGCGGGCGAGACCTTGCATTTTGATGTTGAGGTGGTTGATGTCAGAGAAGCGACGGCGGATGAGCTGGCACACGGGCATATCCATGGCGCAGGTTGTGATCATCATTAAGTCAGGTTGTTAGTAGGCGCGTTTGCTCACATCTGCACGGCCAAAATTGCTGGACAGACGGGTAAACGAATCGCCTGCGCAGGGTGGGCGCACAGTCGGCGCTCACGCGAGGTAGCTAACAAACCTTAAAGCTTATCGACAACCGGGGAAGCTGAAGTCGTGTCCGAATGGATGTTCTCGGCGCCACAAACCATGCCGAAAACCCTATTCTATGCCATAATCCCCGCTCTATTGTCCTACCCAACCAGAGCTCCATGTCTGATAGAAAAATCCTAGTTACCAGCGCCTTACCTTATGCCAACGGCCCTATTCATCTGGGGCATCTTGTGGAATATATCCAGACTGACATTTGGGTTAGGTTCCAGAAAATGCGCGGCCAGCAATGCTATTATGTTTGCGCTGACGATACCCACGGCACTCCTATCATGTTGCGCGCCGATCGGGAAGGCATCACGCCGGAACAACTCATTGCCGTGGTGGAACAGCAACATCGCGCTGATTTTCAAGCGTTTGGTGTGGCTTTTGATCATTATCACAGCACCCATTCCGCTGAAAATAAAACCCTGTCCAGCTTGATTTATCAGCGCTTGCGCGATGGTGGTCATATTAACAGCCGTAGTATTACTCAGGCTTACGATCCGGTTAAGAACATGTTTCTGCCGGATCGCTTTATTAAAGGCGATTGTCCAAAATGCGGTGCCGCCGACCAATATGGCGATAGTTGCGAAGCCTGCGGCGCCACCTATTCGCCAATGGATTTAAAAAATGCGGTATCAGCCATTTCCGGCGAAAAACCGATTGAAAAAGACTCTGTGCATTATTTTTTCAATTTGGCCGATTTTAGCGAGATGCTGGGTGATTGGACGCGGGCCGGGCATTTGCAGCCGGAAGTCTGCAATAAAATGGCGGAGTGGCTGGAAAACGGTTTGCAGGAATGGGATATTTCTCGTGATGCGCCGTATTTTGGCTTTGAGATTCCTGATGCGCCGGGTAAATATTTTTATGTCTGGCTGGACGCACCTATCGGTTATATGGCCAGCTTTACTGCATTGTGTGCTAAAACCGGACTGGATTTTGATGAATTCTGGAACAAAGACAGCGATGCTGAGCTTTATCATTTTATTGGTAAAGATATTATTTATTTCCACGCGTTGTTCTGGCCAGCCATGCTGCACGGCGCCAATTATCGTAAACCCAGCGCCATTTTTGCGCATGGCTTTTTAACGGTCAACGGCGAAAAAATGTCCAAATCCCGCGGCACCTTTATTATGGCCCGCACTTACCTGGATCATTTAAATCCTGAGTATTTACGCTATTATTTTGCTGCCAAGCTTAGCGCCGGGGTGGACGATATCGATTTAAACTTCGATGACTTTGCTCAGCGTGTCAATGCCGATCTGGTGGGTAAAGTGGTTAATATCGCTAGCCGTTGTAGCGGCTTTGTCAGCAAACGCTTTGATGGCTTGTTGGCGGCTGGTTGTGCTGAACCTGAGTTGTTTCAGCAGTTTGTCGATGCCAATAGCGAGATAGCCGAGCTTTACGAAAGCCGTGAATTTGGTAAAGCCATGCGGGAAATTATGGCATTGGCCGATAAAGCCAATCAATATATTGATGAGAAAAAACCCTGGTTGATTGCCAAGGAAGAGGGCCGGGATGACGAGCTGAATGCCGTCTGTACCATGGGCTTAAATTTGTTCAGGCTGCTGGTGGCGTATTTAAGGCCGGTGCTGCCGGTGTTGGCGGCTGATGCCGAAAGTTTTTTAAACATCCCGGCGCAGCCGTGGCCCAGTGCTGCCGTGCCGTTGCTGAACCATACCATCAACAGTTTTACCCCGCTGATGACGCGGGTTGAAGCCGATAAAATTGCCGCTATTGTCGAGGCGTCTAAAGAAAATCTGGAAAAAACTCCGCCGGTTAAGGCTAAAGCCACAGCTGACAGTGTGGTTGCAAAAGCTGAAGAACAGCTGGCCCATACCATCGAGCCGATTGCCCCAGCGATTGAAATAGACGATTTTGTTAAAATCGATTTACGCATTGCCCGGATTATTAAAGCCCAATCCGTTGAAGGCGCTGAAAAATTACTGCAACTAACGGTTGATATCGGCAATGAAACCCGGCAAATTTTTGCCGGCATCAAATCTGCTTATGCGCCGGAAGATTTGCAAGGCAAGCTGACGGTGGTGGTTGCTAATCTCAAGCCGCGCAAAATGCGTTTTGGTCTCTCAGAAGGCATGGTGCTGGCCGCCGGCCCTGGCGGTAAAGACATCTGGGTGTTGTCACCGGATCAGGGAGCGCAGCCCGGAATGCGCGTGAAGTAACGCGGCTGCATAGCAAAACTGAAGAACTTTACCGGGATAATTATGGAAACGCAGGTGCTGACGCATATTTTTGTGCTAAACGTTAAAAAATTTAACGATCGCCGGATTTTTATGGAAAAACAGCTGGCGGCAATGGACTTGCAGGCTGAATTTATTTCCGATTGGGATGTAGAAGATTTAAATCAGCAGATTATTAACGATTTTTTTACTGCCGATAATGCTTTAACCGACGGGCAAAAATCCTGTGCGTTGAAACATGTAACGGCATTACAGAAAACGGCCGCTAGTGACGGTATTTCGTTAGTGCTGGAAGATGATGCCTTGTTCAGCGCCGATTTTAAGGTGGGATTGCAGCGGGCCTTGGCGCAAAGTAAGCAGTTTCCGGGTGACAAAGTGATTTATATCGGTTCGGGCGGCAATTTTTTTACCCCAAACAGCCAACGCAAAGCCGGACAATATCTGTATATAGGTAACCGTGGTCGTTTTGCCGATTCCTATCTGATCGATAGTACTACCGCGCAAAAGCGGCTGGACTGGATAAAAACGCATAAAATTTCCAAGCCGATAGATAATCAGTTTGAAGCTATCGATAAGGAATTGGGTATCCAAATTGTTTGGCTGGAAGAGCCGGTAGTGGAGCAGGGCAGTAAAAATGGCCTGTTTAACAGCGCCTTGGAGTCGGCGCCGCCGTTATGGTTAAAAGCCCTGTTGTTTAGATGGGAAAAGCTCAAACGCAAATATATTTATCAACTCTGGCGTTAATGGCCTGACAGATGATTTCTTACGCTGATTTTTCTGAAAGATCGCTGACGGCTTGCCGTTATCTGGCGATTATTACCGCAATTGCTGCGCCTGTTTCTACTGCCGTGTCGAGTGTCGCCAGCATTGGTTTATTGGTGTGCTGGCTGATTTCCGGGCAAGCTTTACAAACCTTAAAGCTGTCTTATCATCATCCGGTCGGCAAAACGATTTTAGTGTTTGTCGCTTGGCTAATCATTAGCGCTGGTTATGCCGATAATGAATGGTCGGCAAAAATAACTACCTTATTGAGTTGGAAGAAACTGTTTTTTGTGTTTATTTTGTTAGGCTTGTTCAATCAGCAACTCTGGCAACAGCGCTTTATTTACGGTTATGTGGGTTTTATGGCGCTGGCTGCAGTAGTGGCTTTGCCGTTATGGGTGCTGGATATCAATGTCAGAGCCGGCGCCACCGGGCCGGGCATTTTTATGACTAATTGGTCTGCGCAAAGCCTGGCTTTTGTCGCCGCCTTAGTTTGTTGTATGTTTTTAAGCAAACAACTGGAAACTATCCGGCAAAAACGCTATGTCTGGGCGGCAATCGCTTTATTGCTGTTTAATATTTTATTTGTCAGCTCATCCAGAAGCGGTTATCTGGTGTTGTTTCCGGCGATGATTTTTGCCGGCGGCGTTATTTACGGTTCTAAAAAGCTTCCACATATTTTGACTGTCTTGGTTGGCATATTAATAGTTGCCGGAATAAGCTCCACTACGCTGCAACAGCGCATTAAGCTCGCTTTAGCAGAGCAAAACAGCTATCAATCCAGTGTTCAAACCAGTAGCGAAGAGACAGCGATAGGCGCCAGACTGATCTATTATAAGCATACTCTGGAGTTGATAGCGGATAGGCCAATTTTTGGTTACGGCACCTCATCGTTTGAAAAAACTTACTCCGCACATGTTGCCGGAAAATATCCGGACTGGCGCAGTCAAAAAAGCGGCGATCCGCATAACCAATATTTGTTTATCTGGTTGGAAAATGGTCTGATAGGGTTGTTGTTGTTTTTTGTTTATATTTATGTTTCGATTCGGGAAGGTTTGCGTAGCCAACCTTATGGGCCGATAGCTGCCAGTTTTCTGGTGGCGGTCTGCGTATCCAGTTTGTTTAATTCGCATTTTAAAACCTTTGCCGAAGGCAATTTACTAGCCTTTTTTATGGGGGCGTTGTTAGCTTATCCGTTGGCTAATGCGACCAGCGACAAAGGCCATGCTTAGCGTCATTATCATCACCAAAAACGAGGCCCAGCACATAGGCCGCTGTCTGGCGTCTGTGGCCTGGGCGGATGAGATTATTGTGCTGGATTCCGGCAGCACAGACGACACGGTCGCTATCTGCCGGCAATATACTCAGCAAGTATTCAGCACCGATTGGCCGGGCTTTGGGCCGCAGAAACAAAGAGCATTGCAAAAAGCCCGGCATGACTGGGTGTTGTCGATAGATGCCGACGAACAAGTGACTGAAGCCTTAAGATTGGAAATTCAACAAGCCATCGGGAAAAATCAGGCTGCGGGTTTGGAGATTCCGCGTTTATCCAGCTATTGCGGCAGGCAAATCAAGCACGGCGGCTGGTGGCCTGACTACGTATTAAGGGTGTTTCGCCGCAGCAATGGCCGTTTCAGCGATGATGTCGTGCATGAGCGTATTATTGTAGACGGCGAAATTCAAAGGCTCCGTCAGCCCTTGTTGCATGAGGCGTTTGTTAATCCTGAAGAAGTGCTGCATAAAATTAATAGCTATTCCTCGCTGGGTGCGGAAAAAATGTACCGCAAAAATCAACAAGCCGGCTTAGGTTTGGCGATAGTCAAAGGTCTCTGGACTTTTATTCGCACTTATTTTTTAAAGGCCGCTGTTCTGGATGGCGCAGAAGGTTTGATGCTGGCTATCTCCAATGCCGAAGGCTGTTACTACAAATATTTGAAATTACGCGCGCTACAACAGCAAGCATTAAAATGACCGGCTTAATCTCGGTAATTATTACCACATATAATTGGCCGTCGGCACTTAGCCTATGTTTGCAGAGTTTACTGGCTCAGCAAGATCGCCATTTTGAAATTATCATTGCCGATGATGGTTCGGACGCCGCTACGCGAGCCAGTATCGCCGAGTTTATCCGCACCAGTGAGATTAACATTCAGCATGTATTTCATCCTGATCAAGGCTTTAGGGCCGGCACTATCCGCAATAAAGCAGCCGCTGTCAGCCGTGGCGAATATTTATTGTTTCTGGATGGCGATTGCCTGGTGTTTCCGCATTTTATGGCTAGACATCGGCGCTTGGCGGAAGCCGGTTACTTTGTACCCGGTAATCGTATCTTGCTTAACCAAGCCTATACCCGCCAAGTTTTGCAACAAAATTTGCCATTGTATCAGCAGTCGCCGGTGTTTTTCTTAAAGCTATGGCTGTACCGCCGCATCAATCGGTTGTTGCCCTTGCTGTATTTGCCCGGCAGCCACTTTCGTTATCGGCATCCCCAGCGTTGGGAAAAGGCCATGACCTGTAATCTGGCGGTTTGGAAGCAGGATTTTTTTAAAGTCAATGGTTTTGATGAGCTGTTTGAAGGCTGGGGCTTTGAAGATTCCGATCTGGTTATTCGGCTTATTCATCAAGGCGTAAAACGCAAGGAAGGCCGTTTTGCCGTGCCGGTCTTGCATCTTTGGCATAAGCAAAATGACAGAAGCCGGCATGACAGTAATTATCAGCGATTGATGCAGCGCTTGGAAAATCCGGCGATTATTCGTAGCGAGCGGGGCGTGGATCAATATTTGGGCTGCTAAAAATATATTCAACAGCAGACTGTTTTGGACGGTGATGCCATTATCCCCAAAAACCTAGCAGGCGGGTACAATCAGTCGTACCCACCATAACTAATTGAAAATATTTAAGCCGTCGTACGATAATACTCAATCGCTGCAGCCACGCCGCTGCCGGCTTTAATGTCAATACCACTATCCAGTAATGCCATTTCCACACCGGCAATCGCGCCCAATAAAGACACATCATTCATATCGCCTACATGGCCGATACGGAATACTTTACCGGCCACTTCAGTCAAACCGGCGCCCAGGGAAATATTGTATTTATTAAACGCTGTGCTGATTACCAGGCGGGCGTCTTTGTCGGCAGGTACCACAATTGCGGTAACGGTGTCTGATTCAAAACCGGGTTGGGCGCAAATGTTTAAACCCCAGGCGGCAACCGCACGGCGCACACCTTCGGCTAAACGGTAATGGCGGGCATACACATTGTCCATGCCTTCTGCTAACAATAAATCCAAAGATTTACGCAAACCGTGCAGCATTGGAGTAGATGGGGTGTAAGGGGTGTAACCGTCTTTATTAGAGTTGATTTGATCTTTCAACGACAGAAACGCCCGTGGATAAGTGGTGGTTTCCGAAGCAGTCAGCGCTTTTTGGCTGAAGGCCAAAATCGCCGCGCCGGCCGGCAGCATAAAACCTTTTTGTGAACCGCTGATAGCCGCGTCCACGCCCCAATCATCCATACGAAACTCAATGCTGGCAATAGAGCTAACGCCGTCAACAAACAGCAGGGCAGGGTGCTGTGCTGCGTCTATGGCTTTACGCACGCCGCTGATGCTGCTGGTGACGCCGGTAGAGGTTTCGTTGTGGGTAGCCAGCACCGCTTTGATTTCGTGGTTGCTGTCCGCTTTTAGGCGGGTTTCCAGCGCATCAAGCGGGATGCCTTTGCCCCATTCCACTTCGTGGACTTCAACATCAAAACCTAGGCGTTTAGCCATTTCCATCCATAAATGGCCGAATTGACCAAAACGATAGATCAAAACTTTGTCGCCGGGGTTTAAGCAATTACTTAAAGCCACTTCCCAGCCGGCGGTGCCGGTGGCCGGAAACACGAAGCATTGGCCGGTTTCGGTACGAAAAACCTTTTTCAGATCGGCCAGTATTGGTTTAAACAGATTGGGGAAAATAGGCGAGCGGTGATCTTCCATCGGCAGGTGCATCGCGCTCAGAACTTCGTGTGGGGTGTTGGTGGGGCCTGGAATAAATAAATGATTGCGACCTGCCATCAGAGTTCTCCTTAAAAATAGTTGAAGCGGCTAAAAATCGGCGGATGGTGGCATATTTACCCTGATTCGGCAAGCAGTTTGCGAAAGTTTTAATTGAAAACCGGTGATTTCATAGGACTTGGATGATTGACATTAACTGCCCTAAAAGTAAAATGACGGGTTGATTATCATACCTTTTGCTGAAGCAGTGCTTTAGCCATCCAAACACTTAGGAATTTACACATGAGTCATACACTATACGAAGCCAATGCTCAACGCGTACAGCGCTGTGAATTGGCTGTTCCGGGGTCGAATCCCGACATGTTCGAAAAAGCCCTGAAAAGTGGTGTAGACTTCGTCTTTCTTGATCTTGAGGACGCCGTTGCGCCTGATGACAAGCTGCAAGCCAGAAAAAACGTCATTCAAGGCATTAATGATTTGGATTGGGAAGGCCACGGCATCACCTTGTCAGTGCGTATCAATGGTTTGGATACCCAGTACATGGTGCGTGATGTGGTGGATCTGGTTGAACAGGCCGGCAGCAAAATTAAAACCGTGCTTATCCCTAAGGTTGGTGTTTACGGTGATCTTTATATGGTAGAGGCCATGCTGAATCAGTTGGAAATGCAGGAGGGCCTGAAAAATAAAATCGGCATAGAATGTTTAATCGAAACCGCTTTAGGTATGGCTAACGTAGAAGATATAGCCAAACAAGGCTCAATAGGCGGGCGTCTGGAAGCGCTGCATTTTGGCGTGGCCGATTATGCAGCCAGTAATCGGGCGCGCACCGTCAACATTGGCGGTTTGAATCCAGATTATCCCGGCGACCAATGGCATGCAGCGATTAGTCGTATGACAGTGGCTTGCCGTGCTTACGGTTTGCGCCCGATTGATGGACCGTTTGGCGACATTAAAGATCCAGAAGGCTTTAAAGCAGCCGCACGTCGAGCAGCCGCACTGGGTTGTGAAGGCAAGTGGGCGATACATCCCTCGCAAGTCGCTTTGGCCAATGAAGTTTTTACTCCACCGGCCAGTGAAGTCGAAAAAGCCAAACGGATTTTAGCCGCTTTACAGGAAGCTGCTGCACAAGGCAAAGGTGCTGCAGCGTTGGATGGCCGTCTCATTGATGCAGCATCGGAGCGCATGGCGAATAATATCGTGCGCGCTGCTGAAGCAATAGCTGCCAAAATCCAATAAGGCGCTCCAGCTTAACATCCGCCAAAATGATGTTTTTACCCGGTCATCGGCGCAATATCGTCTATGGCCGAGCCATAAGACTCGCTAAGCGGGTTTTATGATCGGAACAATTAAACCCTGCAAGCAGATTAAACCCGGTGGCGCTGGTTTGCGTCTTAGGCGGCAAAGTCAGGCCCTTCGGTATTTAGGTGGTCGATTTCAAGCCAAGCTAATCAGCTAAGGGTGATCAGTATCCCAGTTTTAATATTATTACAAAGAGAGATGCTATGGATATTCATGAGTACCAAGCAAAACAGCTGTTAGCCGAATACGGCATTAAAATCGCAGAAGGCGGCCTGGCTTATAGTCCGGAAGACGCTGTACAGCGTTCTAGAGAAATTGGCGGCGATGTTTGGGCGGTTAAAGCCCAGATACATTCCGGCGCTCGCGGCAAAGCCGGCGGCATAAAAATCTGCAAAACCCATGATGAAGTCTCAGACTTTGCCGAAGAGATTTTGGGCAAACGACTGGTGACGCATCAAACCGGCCCGGCCGGAAAAGTTTGTTTGCGCCTGTATGTAGAAGCCGGCACCGATATCGCCAAAGAACTGTATCTCAGCTTTTTGGTGGATAGAGCGCAGGAGCGTATCGTTATGGTCGGTTCGGCTCAGGGTGGTATGGAGATTGAAGAATTAGCTGAAACCAATCCAGACGCCATCAAAAAAATCTATATTGAGCCTGCTGTCGGTTTGCAAGACTTTCAGGCGCGGGAAATGGCTTTTGCTTTAGGCCTGAAAGCCACTCAAATTCAACATGCTGTTAAGTTGATACAAGGTTGCTATCGGGCCATGCGTGATCTGGATGCCAATATGATAGAAATCAATCCGCTGGTGGTCACTGATCATGGCGAGTTGATTGCGCTGGATGCAAAAATGGGCTTTGATGACAATGCGCTATTTCGGAGGCAAAAAATTTCCGAATTGCGCGATAAAACCCAGGAAGATCCCAGAGAAATGGCGGCAGCGGATCGTGGCTTGAGCTATGTCGGTCTGGATGGTGATATCGGCTGCATGATCAACGGTGCCGGTTTAGCGATGGCGACCATGGACATGATTAAACTGTCAGGAGGCGAGCCCGCTAATTTTCTGGACGTCGGTGGCGGCGCATCGGCGGAGCGTACCGAAAAAGCCTTCCGTATGGTCTTGGCCGATAAAAATGTCAAAGCTATGCTGGTCAATATTTTTGCCGGAATCAATCGTTGTGATTGGATTGCCGAAGGCGTGGTGCAGGCGGTGAAAAAAATCGATATGCAGGTGCCGCTGATTGTCAGGTTATCCGGAACCAATGTCGAGCAAGGCCGTAAAATCATTGCAGATAGCGGCTTGCCTATCATCATGGCAAGCACTCTAGCGGAAGCCGCCGAAAAGGCGGTGCAGGCGCGTAACGAAGTCGTCGCAAGACAAGCTTAAGGAAACGACATGGCTATATTTATCGACAAACAAACCAGGATTATCGTACAGGGCTTTACCGGCAAAATCGGTAGCTTTCATGCCCAGGATATGATCAACTACGGCTCCAATGTGGTGGGCGGCATCACTCCCGGCAAAGGTGGCCAAACGCATTTGGATAGACCGGTATTTAACACTGTCAGAGAAGCTGTAGAGCAGGCCGGGGCAGAAGCCAGCATTATTTTCGTGCCGCCTGCCTATGCTGCCGATTCCATCATGGAAGCCGCCGATGCCGGTATCAAATATTGCGTATCGATTACTGATGGTATCCCCACTCAGGATATGATGAAAGTCAAAATCTTTCTCAGCCGTTTTCCTAAAGAAAAACGCATGGTGTTGACCGGCCCCAATTGCGCCGGCACCATCAGTCCTGGTAAATCCATGTTGGGCATCATGCCCGGCCATATTTATATTCCCGGTAATGTCGGTATAGTTGGTCGTTCTGGAACATTGGGCTATGAAGCGGCCGATCAAATGAAAGCCTTGGGTATAGGCGTGTCAACCTCGGTTGGTATCGGCGGTGATCCTATCAACGGCAGTTCACACCGTGACATTCTGGAGAGATTCGAGCAGGACCCGGAAACCAAAGTCGTGGTGATGATAGGTGAAATCGGCGGCCCGCAAGAAGTGGAAGCGGGGATTTTTGCTAAAGAACATATGACCAAACCGCTGGTGGCCTATATTGCCGGTCTCACCGCTCCCAAAGGCCGCCGCATGGGTCATGCTGGGGCGATTATTTCCTCAACGGGTGAATCGGCGGCGGAAAAGGTTGAAATCCTGCAACAGTTGGGTGTTACCATTGCCCCTACTCCCGCCGCGATGGGGGAAACTGTCGCTAAGGTATTGGCAAGACTGTAACCGCGAATGTTTGTTGGTTTTGCATCTTCCTACATGAATGATTTTGGCTAACTATTCACTGGTTACATCAAAAGGTAGGATATGCCAACCAACGGGCGGTGCATCATTTAAAGCCCAGCTGACCGGCAGGGTGGTCTTATTCCTTAAATTGCGGCTGTCGCCAAGCTGGTTTCAAAACAATCGCTTTGCGCAAAGTGTGAGCGTTGTTGATGGTGGAATGATGTGCCGCCCGTTGGTTGGCACATCCTACATTTTATAGGATGCTCTTGAGCTACATGATTTAGAATGCGTTACTCTTATTTTTAGCATTAAAAAAGGCCGATGCGCATGATAACGCATTGGCCTTACAAGGCTTTTGAGCTTAACGGATTAAGCCATTGCGCGTAGTCTGTTGTTTAATCTGCTTTTGCTGCGAGCGGCTTTATTTTTGTGGATCAGGCCTTTGTTGACAGCCGAATCAATAATTGGCACAGCAGATTTAAATGCGGCTTGAGCTTGTTCTTTATCGCCTGCTCTGACAGCGGCGATCACTTTTTTGATGAAAGTGCGTAAGTTGCTGCGTTGTCCGGCATTGCGAATACGGCTTCTCTCTGCCTGACGCGCTCTTTTTTTAGCTTGTGGTGAATTCGCCATAGTCTATCTGTTGATTTAGGTTAATTTAGAAACGACGTATTATCTTTTTAGATGGTATGATTGTCAACCATTTGTATGATTAAACCGTAAAATTATCCTTGAGCAAGCAGCTTTATAAGTCCAGCGCTATTGTTGGTAGTATGACCATGATCTCCAGGATCATGGGTTTTATCCGCGACATGTTGTTCGCTAATATTTTTGGGGTGAATGCGGCTACCGATGCATTTTTCGTGGCCTTTAAAATTCCCAATTTCCTGCGTCGCCTGTTTGCCGAAGGCGCTTTCGCCCATGCTTTCGTGCCGGTGTTGACCGATTGCCGAGAAAAAGGCAGTCGTGAGGCATTAAAGTTATTCATTGATAAAACGGCCGGAACGCTGGCTTTAGTGCAGGTTCTGCTGACGGTGGTCGGCATTATCGCCGCACCCATCCTGATTATGGTTTTTGCACCGGGCTTTTTGTGGGAAAACGGCCAGTTTGCGCTGGCGGTGCAGATGTTGCAAATCACCTTTCCGTATCTGCTGTTTATTTCTCTGACAGCATTTTCCGGCGGTATCTTGAATGCGCACGGCAAATTTGCCATTCCGGCTATTACCCCGGTGTTTCTAAATATATGTATGATCGTAGCCGCGGTATGGGTGTCGCCGTTGATGGCACAGCCTATCGTTGCGTTGGCCTGGGGAGTTTTCGCCGCCGGCGTGGTGCAATTGTTGTTTCAAATACCGGCTTTGCTGCAAATTGGGATGTTGCCCAAACTGCGCTGGGGTTGGCATGATCAGCAGGTCAGACGGATTTTGAGTTTGATGGCTCCCGCTATTTTTGGCGTCTCGGTGGTGCAGATCAATTTATTGATAGACACACTGTTTGCCTCATTTTTGGTTTCCGGCAGCGTATCCTGGCTTTATTATTCTGATCGGCTGGTGGAGTTTCCGTTGGGTATTTTTGGCGTTGCGGTTTCCACGGTAATTTTGCCTAGTCTGGCGAAAAGCCATACTGATCAGAATGTGGAGGCGTTTTCAAAGTCGTTGGATTGGGGATTAAAATTGGTATTGCTGGTTGGTTTGCCGGCTACCTTGGGATTAGCCTTATTGGCTGAGCCATTATTGTCGACCTTTTTTCAGTATCATGAATTCGGTACGGAAGATGTCAGGATGACAGGTCGAAGCTTAACCGCATTTTCTTTAGGGTTGCTGGGGTTTATCTTGATCAAGGTGTTGGCGCCGGGATTTACTGCTCGGCATGATACCCGTACCCCGGTGCGAATTGGTTTTTACTCGATTATTGCCAACATACTGTTGAATGGCTTGCTGATTGCTCCGCTGGCACATGCCGGCCCGGCTTTAGCAACCACCTTGGCTGCCTATTTGAATGCCGGCTTATTATTAAGCATATTGCTGAAGAAAAAAGTCTATCGACCTGGTCGGCAATGGCCCTTGTTTATTTTTCGCGTTGTAGCGGCAACCTTGCTGATGTCATTGTGTTTGCATTATTTTGTGGATGCGCAATTATGGCTAGGTTGGACGGCATCGCATCGTGCAGTAAGCTTGGTTGTCGTTGTCGCGTTAGCTATGTTGCTTTATGTTGCGGCATTATGGCTATTTGGTGTCAGGCTTAAGCATTTTAACGAAAGCCATTTGTCTACACCTTGAGAATTGCAACAGTGTCTCCATAGTGCTGTAGAATGTTCAAAAAATGAGTAACTATTCAGCGTGATTTTTTAGTCTGCAAAGCAAGATGTTATAGGTGCGGAACAGACTGTAGGATGGATAGAGCGATAGCGAACCCATCTTTGTTGGACTAAGTGTTATAGGATGTGCGCAGCAGCGTGAGGCGCATTTTTCGCGATTGATGTCTCCTGACGTCGGCACATGCTATGCATTTTTTCTATTTATGCTGAATAGTTACCCAAATTATTCTAAATTTAACGTTACAACTTAATACTTAGTAAGCTATGAAAACAAGATCAATCGGTTTTATCGGCGGCGGCAATATGGCGACCAGTCTGATGAGTGGCCTGATAGCCAGTGGTTATGCGCCGCAACAGATATGGGTTTCAGATGTTAATCAAGCCGCTTTGCAATCGCATTTGGATCATTTACACGTCAATATTTCTGCTGACAATGCAGCGGTGATTGATGAAGTGGATGTGGTGGTCTTGGCGGTAAAACCGCAAATATTGCGGGAGATCAGCTTGCAAATTGCTGCAACCATACAGCAAAAAAAAATCTTGGTGGTTTCCATTGCCGCAGGAATCAGCCAAAGCAGTCTGGCGCAATGGCTGGGTACGGATGCAGCTATAGTGCGGTGTATGCCCAATACTCCGGCATTGGTGTTAACCGGGGCTACCGCGCTACATGCTAATGCTAATGTCAGCCAAGAACAAAAAAATCTAGCGGAAAATATTTTACGTGCTGTGGGTTTAACCTTATGGGTGCATGATGAAGCTCAATTGGATGCGGTTACCGCCGTCTCCGGCAGTGGCCCTGCTTACTTCTTTCTGTTGATGGAAGCCATGGAACAGGCTGCACTGGAGCTGGGCTTGGACGAGGCGGCGGCCCGTCTGTTGATTCAACAAACGGCATTGGGGGCCGCTAAAATTGCTCTGGAATCATCAGAGTCGCCGGCCCGCTTGCGTGAAAAAGTGACATCACCGGGCGGCACCACTCAAAAAGCTATCGAAACCTTTCAGCAAAATGGCTTTAACCAGTTGGTGAGCAAAGCACTTCATGCCGCCCGGGATCGGTCGATTGAAATGTCAAAACAACTTGGAGCCGATTAATGGGGAGTAATTATATGACCGATCCGGTTGTGTTTCTGATTGACACACTGTTTTCGCTGTATATTTTGGCGGTGATGTTGCGGTTTTTACTGCAATGGATACGGGCGGATTTTTATAATCCGGTATCGCAGTTTTTAGTCAAGATTACCCATCCGCCACTGAAAATTTTGCGGCGTTTTATTCCTGCCATCGGTAGGATAGACACTTCTTCGCTATTATTGGCTTTGGTGTTGCAAATGCTGGCCAATTTCTCGATTCTGGCCATTAAAGGCCTGTCTATCAGCGTGTTGGCATTAACATTGTTGTCGTTTACCGATCTGGTGAAAATGTTGATGGATATATTTGTGTATGCCATTTTTGCCGGGGCAATATTAAGCTGGTTTGCACAGGGTAGTTATAGTTCGGTGGCCTCTATTTTGTACAGTTTAACCGAACCGCTGTTAAGCATTTGCCGGAGAGTGTTGCCGGATATGGGCGGGATAGATTTGTCGCCGCTGGTGGCACTGGTGTTATTGCAATTGGCGAAAATGATGATTTTGCCGCCATTGCAGCAACTGGCCAGCTTGTTGAGTTAATCGGTAACTATTCACCCTTCACCCTGAAATAGCTTTATCAAAAGGTAGGATGTGCCAACCATGATTTAATATCTGTCATCCGTAGCAAGTCGCTTTGATGAAACGTTGCTGAATAGTTACGTTAATCGTAGATATTTCGCTATTCGGTTAGCAGCCGGGATACCGGCGGTGGCCAAAATACGCTTATGTCGCGTCAGCTTAGCTGCCAAAAGCCCAAAAGCTCATCTTTTTGGCTCATGAACTTTGTTATTAATGTCTGTTGCTGTTGTCGGAAATGGGTCTGAATATTGGCGGGTGTCTCTTCAGTGAAATAAAGTTCTAAAGCAGTGAGTAATACCGCAGAATTTTGTATATCGCCCAGCAATGTTAAATAGGCCTCTATGGCTTTAAATCGCTGTTCTTGAAAATTGGTTAACAGTGGATAGGCGGCAACCAATGTGTAGCGCAGCTTTTTTACAGCAATACGCAAATGATGAATGCTGGGCAGCTGGTTGGGGTCTACAGCTTGATTACGATTAACCGCAGAGAGGAAAAGATTATCAAGGATACTCAAGACCTCGGTATTGATATTGCGCTTGGCAGTCAGTCGTTTGCAACGACCATGCGCGTTTTTTAGCTTACGTTTCAGTTTGCCGACAGGAACAGTTTGGAAAAAGGTTTGCACCTGCAACAGTAACTGCTGTTCACGTTGTTGTAAATGCTCCAGGAAGGGCGCTAGTTCCGGTAACTCTGCCATTGCCGCGCCAACTTCCTGCAACATCACCTGAGTATCCCTTAAATCGTCAAAGCCGTCCAATTGTGCTTTAATGTTTTGTCTAAGTTTGCCCAATTTTGCTTTCGGCGTTAACTTGTGGAAGAGTTCCAGTAACGACAGCAGGCGGCGGGCAGAAGTCCGCAGGTCGTGTACGGCGGCTTCGCTGGGTTGGCTGCGGCAGGTCTTAAAGCGCTGACTAAATTTTCGGCAATGACTATCCAGCGACGCTATTAACAGCTTTCTGCCGTCAATAGCCATAGCTTAGGTCTTTCTGCTTTGCAACTTTCTTTTCCGTTGCACGAGTGTGATGATAGGGCCGGATGCTGCATAGGCGACCGATAACAAAAACAACATGCGTTGGGGTTGCGCCATGATAAAGCTAATCGCCAGCATGGCGATAATCACTACCATAAACGGCACTTTGTTTTTAAAATCGATTTCTTTGAAACTGGAATATCGAAAATTGCTGACCATCAGTAAGCCGGTGGTTATAGTGGTCACCAGCACCAGATATTTGATGTTTTCTACATTGTAGCCGTTTTCCACGCAGAACCACAGGCCTCCTGCCAGAATGGCGGCAGCTGCCGGACTAGGTAAGCCTTGAAAGTAACGTTTATCGGCAATTTCCACTTGGGTGTTGAAGCGGGCCAGCCGCAGTGCGCCGCCTGCCATGTGGACGAAGGCGGCAAATAAACCGGCTTGCCCCATACTGGATAAGGTCCATAAGTACATGACTATGGCCGGTGCAACGCCAAAGGACACCATGTCCGATAGACTGTCGTATTGAACCCCGAATTCGCTTTGGGTGTTGGTCAGACGGGCTACCCGTCCATCCAGGCCATCCAGCACCATAGCGATAAACATGGCAATGGCGGCAGTTTCGAAGCGACCGTTCAGGGCTGAAGTGATAGCATAAAACCCGGCAAACATTGCGCCTGTGGTGAACAGGTTCGGCAGTAGATAAATGCCGCGGTGACGAGGTTTGGTAGTGTTCTCATTCATTGCTTTGGATGTGGACGTTGCGTTAGGCGGCATTGTACCTTGGCAATCTGAGTAACGCTAATGTGAAGCGGTAAAATCCAAATAAACCCGTTTAAAACAGGTTTATTTGGACGTTTTGCCACCGATTAGTTTTTGGTTTTATCGACGATTTGGTTAGCTTTGATCCAAGGCATCATGGCGCGCAATTTAGCCCCTACCTGCTCAATAGGATGTTCGGCGTTCAGGCGGCGTTTCGCGGTCATTTCTGGATAGCCGGTTGCGCCTTCCAGAATGAACTGCTTGGCGTATTCGCCTTTTTGAATGTTAGCCAGCGCCTGTTTCATCGCTAGGCGGCTTTCTGCGTTAATCACTCTAGGGCCGGTGACATATTCACCATATTCAGCATTATTGGAAATCGAGTAGTTCATATTGGCGATGCCGCCCTCGTACATCAAATCCACGATCAGTTTCAGTTCGTGCAGACACTCAAAATAAGCCATTTCCGGTGGATAACCGGCTTCGGTCAGGGTTTCAAAACCGGCTTTAACCAGTTCTACCGCACCACCGCACAACACAGCCTGTTCGCCGAACAAATCGGTTTCGGTTTCGTCACGGAAAGTGGTTTCGATAATACCGGAGCGGCCACCGCCAATAGCAGATGCATAAGACAAACAAACCGCTTTAGCTAATCCGGATGCGTCTTGATGTATGGCGATTAAATCAGGAATGCCGCCGCCTTTGACGAATTCCGAACGGACAGTGTGACCGGGCGCTTTGGGGGCAATCATGATCACATCCAGGTCGGCGCGTGGTACGATCTGGTTGAACAAAATTGAGAAACCGTGCGCAAATGCCAGTGCGGCGCCTTGTTTAATGTTAGGTTCAATTTCGTTTTTGTAGAGTTGCGCCTGGAATTCGTCAGGCGTTAAAATCATCACCACGTCTGCGCCGGCAATAGCTTCTGCTACGTCTTTAACAACCAGGCCACTGGCTGTAGCCTTGGCGACAGAAGGGGAGCTGGCGCGCAGACCCACCACCACGTCAACCCCGGAGTCTTTCAAGTTGTTGGCATGGGCGTGGCCTTGTGATCCGTAACCGATGATGGCTACTTTTTTGCTTCTGATCACAGAAAGGTCGGCGTCTTTATCATAATAAACTTGCATATTTTTTCTCGTTGCTGTGTAAATTTAAAGTTATAAGTGTAAGCCTTTCTCGCCTCGGGAAATGCCGGTGGAGCCTGAACGTACTACTTCAATGATGTTGCCGCTATCAAAGCCCAGGATAAAAGCGTCCAGTTTACTGGATTGACCTGTCATTTCAACGACATAGCTTGTGGGGGTTACATCAATGATCTTGCCGCGGAAAATATCGACCAGGCTTTTGATTTCTTCACGGTTTTCGTGGTTGATTTTAATTTTAACCAGCATCAATTCACGTTCAATATGCGCCGATTCTGCCAAATCTATCAATTTCACCACATCAATCAGTTTGTTAAGCTGTTTAGTGATTTGTTCAATGATGTCGTCATTACCACGGGTGACCAGCGTCATCCGCGACAGGCTGGGGTCTTCGGTTGGGGCAACGGTTAATGACTCAATATTATAACCGCGCGCCGAGAATAGCCCGGAAACACGGGATAAGGCGCCGGATTCATTTTCAATTAATATGGAAATGATATGTCTCATTAGGATAACTCCCGGTCAATGGGTGTGCCGGAAGCGACTCTCAGCTTCATATCGTTATGCGCTTTGCCTGCTTCAATCATAGGGTAAACGTTTTCGGTGCGGTCGGTAATAAAATCCAGAAAAACGGTGCGGTCTTTCAGCGCAAAAGCTTCTTCCAGTGCGCCGCGGACATCTTCGGGCTTTTCAATCAGCATACCGACATGGCCATAGGCCTCTGCCAGTTTCACAAAGTCAGGAATGGTGTCCATGTATGACTGTGAATAGCGGCATTGATAGGAAAACTCTTGCCATTGTCTAACCATGCCCATATAGCGGTTGTTTAGATTCACAATTTTAACCGGGGCATTATATTGCAGTGCAGTGGAAAGTTCCTGGATACACATTTGAATGCTGGCTTCGCCGGTAATACAGGCGACATCTGCCTCTGGAAAAGCCAGTTTAACGCCGATAGCCGCTGGTAAGCCAAAGCCCATGGTGCCAAGGCCGCCGGAATTGATCCAGCGCCGAGGTTTATCAAATTTATAATACTGGGCGGCATACATCTGATGTTGGCCAACATCAGAGGTAATATAGGCATCGCCACGCGTCACCTGATAGAGTTGTTCTACCACATATTGCGGCTTGATAATGCTGCTGTTGCGATCATATTCCAGGCAATTGACATCGCGCCAGCTTTGAATCTGCTTCCACCAGGCTTCTAATGCGGTTTTCGACGGTTTTTGCTTACTGTCTTTAATCAGTTCCAGCATTTGCTCTAAAACCGGCTTGACATCACCGACGATAGGAATATCCACTCTAACGGTTTTTGAGATGGAGGCCGGATCAATGTCGATATGAATGATTTTGGCATAAGGACAGAATTCTGCCAATTTGCCGGTAACACGATCATCAAAACGGGCGCCGACCGCTAAGATCACGTCACTCTCGTGCATTGCTAAATTGGCTTCATAGGTGCCGTGCATCCCCAGCATACCGAGGAATTGGTCATCGGTGGCAGGATAGGCGCCAAGCCCCATCAAGGTGTTGGTGATGGGATAACCTAATAAGCGGGTTAATGCTGTTAATTCCTTGTGCGCTTCGCCCAAAATAACGCCGCCGCCGGAATAAATGATCGGTCGCTGGGCCGCCAGCAACACTTCCACGGCTTTTTTAATTTGCCCTTTATGACCGGTGATGACCGGAGTATAAGAGCGCATCGTGATTTTTTTGGGGTAATGGTAAGGTACTTTAATATTCGGATCGGTAATGTCCTTAGGAATATCAACCAAAACCGGGCCGGGGCGGCCGGTGGAGGCCACATAAAAGGCTTTCTTGATGGTTTCCGCCAGCTGAGTAACGTCTTTTACCAAAAAATTATGTTTCACGCAGGGGCGGGTGATACCAACGGTATCCACTTCCTGGAACGCATCGCTGCCGATGACAGGCGAGGGCACCTGGCCGGACAGTATCACCATCGGGATGGAGTCCATATAAGCGGTGGCAATACCGGTGACTGCGTTAGTCGCGCCTGGCCCAGAGGTGACCAGCACCACGCCGGTTTTGCCGGTCGCCCGTGCATAAGCATCCGCTGAATGGGTTGCGCCTTGCTCGTGTCTCACCAAAATATGCTTCACATCATCTTGATGGAAAATAGCATCGTAGATATGTAATACCGAGCCGCCGGGATAGCCGAACACAAATTCGACACCTTCATCTTTAAGACATTGGACAAGGATTTGTCCGCCACTGAGTTCCAATTTAAAGCCCTCAAAAAAAGCAACAGAACCTGAAAAAAAGTAGTCCAAGCACATCATTTATAATGTTTTGGAACCGGCTTATCACCTTTAAACCGCTCATCAGGATAATTTTATAAAAAGGTTGGATAAGCTACTGTCTTTAAGCGGATTCGTCAAGAAAAATCAAGGTTTTGGCTGGAGAAAACCTGCATTGGCGATTTTGCTTATTGAGATGTTTTTTAACTCAATGAAATTAAAATAAATTTTAAAGTGATAGAGAAATTATGGTTTTGAGCTTACTCGAAGGGTTGATTCTATCCCGAATCTTGTCTAGAGTGTTGCGATAACTGTAAACATGAGTAAGTTTTAGATTTAATGTCCGTAAACTACCCCTCCTACGCCATTGATTTTTCAGCTTTCAATAACCACTGCGAATAGTTATCCCGTAAATTGCTTACAGAAGAAACTCCATGCTTGAGAAGGAAGCGATGCCATTTATAGACGTCTGGTTAGGTCGTTTACCCTTGGAACCGGCTATATTACAACAATTTACCCGATTGCTGGATCATCAGGAACAGGAAACCGCCGGCACCTATAAAAATTTGCTGATGCAGCAAAAATATATTGCCGTGCGCGGCTTGTTAAGGCTTACCTTGGCGCGCTATCTGGCTGTAGAGCCGGTTTTCTTGCAATTTGTCAGAGGGGAATATGGTAAGCCTGGGCTAATAGGGTATAGACTATCCTTTAACTTATCTCATACCGCCGATAGTCTAGCCATAGCAGTTTCTGATCTGGAAACGGTGGGGGTTGATATTGAGTCTATCCAGCCGCGTAAAGGGCTGCATGACATTGCCAGGCGTAGTTTTTCTGCACAAGAGTTTGGCGCATGGCGCACAATGACACAAGCCCAGCAAATACACGCTTTCTATAAGGTATGGACCCAAAAAGAAGCTTTCGTCAAAGCAGTCGGGCGCGGTATTGCTTTGGGTTTGGAACGCTGTGAAGTTGATTTGTCGGCAGGCGGGTTTGTCAATATCCCGGCAGAATACGGTTTAGCTAAAAATTGGCGGGTGCTGGAGTTACAGTCGGAGGCTGAGATTTGTGGGGCGGTGGTGGCGCCTAATGTTGAGTTTGTTTTTGCGCAATATTCGCTGGATAGGCCATTGGCAAATAAGCCACCATTCAAAATGTAGATACGGTTAGCGGTGCATAATCGTACACTTCGAGCTATTCGATTACTTGTTATAAATCGATATGTTACAATCTAGCAGCAATTTCGGGAGCGGCTGATCGTTTGCCTATGCCGGCATTGGCGTGACGGAAACTAGAGGGGGGCTAAACGATTACGGTCTCCCAATGCAACAACTGTTTTCAGGATTGATCTATCGCTTTTTGGCCGAAATTAGGTTGCCGGCAGGGGGTGGGCGCATCTAAGTTCGGAAAACGGTCATGCGTAAGGCAAAGCTCGGCGGTGGAGCGTTAAGTTGGGCCTGGGAATAATACGCTAAGCCACACTAAGCATTTTATTCGCATAATCTTTACCCGATGTTGCTGGAGGCAAAAATTTACCGCTTTGCACATACAATTCGATCGTTTCATCAACTATTTCACAGAGTTCAGCAAAAACCTGTTTTTCATCATCGCCATGACAACCACCATAAAAAAGTCCTGGACAACTTCCAACAAAACAGTGGTCTTCATCTGACCATTCAACAATTTTTACATAACGATGTTTTTCATTCATTTGTTCAACTCCTCAATAGCAGCCTCGACAACTCGCTCCTGATATTTTTTAGCATCATCCCCTGCTTTTCCAGAAATGACCACAGATTTCATCGCAGACGGGTGGATAAAATTTCTATGGCTTCCTTTCCCGCCTCGGTTTATAAAACCTGCTTTTTCAAGTTCCCTGATTAATTCTCTAATTTTTTTAGGCATTTCAGTTGATTTTCTGGGAAAACAGGGTGCAATTTTAATATTGTAACATTTTGGCGAGCGTATTAGACTTCGTTTATAGCGAGAGCTTTAAGGTTAGAATTCCCAATGCACTTTATGGCTACCCGCTTAATCCGGAACAAATATAAGAACTCGTTGACGTAATCTTTTACGATATGACGATGATCAAAAAACAAAACAACGCCACTCAAGGCCAACGACATTGCCGACAAGCCGATAAACCTAGAATTAGCAGTTGACCGCTCCTCTGTTATCGTAAAGGCTTATTGTGACTGAAAAAGATGGGTTTGAATGGAATCACCCAAGGGACAAAGACCGCTACACGTTTGCCAGCACCGTTTTCCGGTTGCCTGACTGCGTTGCTTTTCCTTGACAGGGTGCGGCCATGCCAAGAAAAAGCGCCTTGCCAGCCAACCGGAAAACAGCACCGGCAAACGTGTCCAACTGCTGATTCTAGGTTAAATCACTATGTGATTCGGGTGAGCAGTCAGCTCTCGGGTTTCTTTAATACGTTTTGGTCGTGGTCAATACAATTTTGGAAATTCGTCGATTAGAGTAAAATCGTCCGATTTCCGCTTTTATTTTCACCGAGGTATCGCAATGCCACAATATCGTTCCCGTACCACTACCCAAGGCCGTAACATGGCAGGGGCAAGAGCTCTTTGGCGCGCCACAGGCATGAAAGAAGGAGATTTCAATAAACCCATCATCGCGATAGCCAACTCGTTTACTCAATTTGTACCCGGTCATGTCCATTTAAAAGACATGGGGCAATTAGTGGCTCGCGAAATTGAAAAAGTCGGCGGCGTGGCTAAAGAATTTAACACCATTGCCGTAGATGACGGCATTGCAATGGGTCATAGCGGCATGTTGTATTCGCTACCTAGCCGTGAGTTGATTGCCGACAGTGTGGAATATATGGTTAACGCCCACTGTGCAGATGCTTTGGTCTGTATCTCCAATTGCGACAAAATCACCCCAGGCATGTTAATGGCTGCATTACGCTTGAACATTCCCGTGATCTTTGTTTCTGGCGGCCCGATGGAAGCGGGAAAAGTGAATTGGCAGGGTCAAACCCGCTCATTGGATTTAGTCGATGCCATGGTGGAAGCTGCTGATGACAAGATCAGTGATGAGCAAGTCGCTGCCGTTGAACGTTCCGCCTGTCCTACTTGCGGTTCCTGCTCCGGCATGTTTACCGCCAATTCCATGAACTGTCTGACCGAAGCCTTGGGTTTGTCGTTACCGGGCAATGGTTCTCTGGTTGCCTCTCATGCCGACAGAGAACAATTATTTTTACGTGCAGGTCGTCGTATCGTAGAACTAGCTAAGCGCTACTATGAACAAGACGATGCCACGGTGCTACCCCGCAGCATTGCTTCATTTGAGGCGTTTCAAAACGCCATGAGTTTGGATGTGGCCATGGGCGGCTCTACCAATACGGTCTTGCACCTTTTAGCTGCCGCTAACGAAGCCGGCCTAAATTTTAGTATGGCGGATATCGATGCTATTTCCCGCGGCGTACCTTGTTTGTCCAAAGTAGCGCCTGCTACCCAAAAGTATCATATGGAAGACGTACATCGCGCCGGTGGCGTTATGGGTATTTTGGGCGAACTGGATCGTGCCGGCCTTATCAATCGCGAAGTACCTACCGTGTATGCCGATACCATGGCTGCCGCTCTGGATGAGTGGGATATCCGGCGCACTGAAGATGATGCGGTAAAAACTTTCTACCGAGCAGCACCGGGCGGCATTGCCACTACCGTGGCTTTCTCACAAGCCATGCGCTATCCAAGCTTGGATGATGACCGCACCGCAGGCTGTATCCGCGACAAAGCACATGCTTATTCACAAGATGGTGGTCTGGCGGTGTTGTACGGCAACATTGCATTAGAAGGCTGTATCGTCAAAACCGCCGGTGTAGATGACAGCGCACTGAAATTTACTGGCCGCGCACGAATCTTTGAAAGCCAAGATGCGGCTGTTGCTGGTATTTTGAATGACAAAATTGTCGCAGGTGATATTGTTGTGATTCGTTATGAAGGCCCTAAAGGCGGGCCGGGTATGCAAGAAATGCTTTATCCAACCAGCTATCTCAAGTCAAAAGGATTGGGTAAAGCGTGTGCTTTATTAACTGACGGTCGTTTTTCAGGGGGAACGTCTGGACTTTCCATCGGTCACGCTTCGCCAGAAGCGGCTGAAGGCGGAGCGATTGGCTTAGTCGAAGAAGGCGACACCATTGAAATTGATATTCCTAACCGAACGATTCATTTGGCAGTGCCTTCAGACGTTTTACAAAGCCGCCGCGAGGCCATGGAGGCCAAAGGCGCAGATGCCTGGAAACCGGTCAATCGCGATAGAACCGTTTCCGCTGCATTGCGAGCTTATGCAGCCATGACGACTTCAGCCGCCAAAGGGGCTGTCAGAGACGTGTCACAGGTCGAAAGAAGGTAAAACCAAGCTATCGCTCAAACGCTCGCAACTCGCGGGCGTTTGAGCCGATGCATTATTCTTAAAAAACAACTAGCTTACATTATTTGCTGTTCAAGTCATTTTTAATGGTTGAAATCGCTTCTTGAACAGTAGTCATAAACTGCGCAGGGAAAATAATCGTGGAGTTTTTTTCCGTGGCAATCTCGGCCATGGTCTGCAGTGTGCGGAGTTGGAGCGCAACCGGATGTGCAGCAATGATGTCAGCTGCTTCGCCTAGCTTTACCGCCGCCTGGAACTCACCTTCTGCAGCAACTATTTTGGCTCGACGCTCCCGCTCGGCTTCGGCCTCCTTAGCCATTGCGCGTTGCATATTTTCAGGTAATGTAATGTCTTTGATCTCAACAGCGCTTACTTCAGCCCCCCAGGGTTCGGTATGACCGTCAATGACGTTCTTGATTTGGAGGTTGATGTCAATTGTCTTGGAAAGTAATTGATCCAGTGAAAATTGCCCCACAACATTTCTGACTGTGGTCTGGCTAATCTGATTCACAGCATTGGTGATATCTTCAATGGCGACAACCGATTTTTGCGGATCGATAATTTTGTAATAGGCGACTGCTGCAATATCAATAGACACATTATCTTTGGTGATAATTTTCTGCGAAGGAATGTTCATGGTGATGGTTCGCAGAGTCACTTTAGTCATTTGCTCAAGAACCGGGATCAGAATAATTAATCCAGGCCCACGAATGCCGGTCACTTTTCCCAGGAAGAATATGACCCCACGATCGTATTCTTTTACGATTCTCAGCGACATGGAAATTAAAACCACTACAAAAAAAATCGCACCAAACGAGATATTGTCAATTAACATGATGCTTACTCCTGACGATAGAAAAGGCTTCTGAATGTCACTGATTTAAATCAACGGCTCAAAAATAGTTTTCACTTATAGGTGCTGAATTTACAAGCTAAGGTTGCATTCGGTCTGTACACTGTCGCACATACTAACATAGAAGTCTGAGGCGGTATTGATACCGGCATCCCGAAGCGAAAGCGGACATGCAAAGACAGTGAGCGACGTTATTTTGATTTATCCAACAATACGCTAGCCAACAATGAAACCGGATGGATCACCGTCGCGCCTTCCGCATTTAAATACATCGCGCAGCCAAAATTGCTGCTGACGACTAGTTCGGCTTGGCTGTTGCTAATGGCTTGTTGTTTCAGTGTGCGTAACTGAGCGGCGTTTTCTGGATGCGTCAGCATATAACCGCCGCCGGAACCGCAGCAAACTTGATTATCGGCTAAAGGCATAACCTTTAACTCAGGAATCTTTGCCAGTAACTGATAGACGTTTTGCTGATTTTTTAAAACATTGCGTTGACTACAAGGTTCATGCACCGCTACCGACTTTGGGTAAGGCGATAATGGTAAATTTTCCGGCCAATGACTAAGCAAAAAATCGTTAATATCCTGCAAACGTTGCCGAAATAATTGCTCGGCGGCGCTGTCGTCGCTTTGATATTCGGATAACATCGTTCCGCAACCCGAGGCGGTGTGCAATACGGCTTCTACATCAAGTGCGTTAAATGTGGCTAGATTTTTGGCAATTAATTTGGCGGCAGATTGGCCGTGATGTTGATGGATGGCGCCACAGCAGCCTTGGTTGGTGGGTACCAAGACTTCATAACCGATGGCGTTTAGCAATTTGATGGCAGCTTGCAGGGTGTCGTGGTCGAAGGGTTCGGCAATACAGCCGCTAAACAACGCCACTTTGCCGCGCAGCTTGCCGGTGCAGGAATAGCTTTCAGCCAGACTATGCAATACCGGTAGGCTGGCTAAGGTTTCGGCTTCCTGTAAACCGATTTTTCGCAGCAATCCGCTGGCTCGCAAGGGCTTTTGCAAACCGGATTTGAGATAGGCCGCCAATAAAAACAATACGCCGGAACGCGGGCGCTTGTGTTCCAGCAACCAGAAAACCAGTCTTGCCAGTCGGGTGGGCGTGGAGTTCAGTAATAATTGTGCCTGATCAAATAGCTGTCCGTAATTCATTCGACTGGGGCAAATCGTTTCACAAGCCCGGCATTGCAGGCAGTTGTCCAGATGTCGGCGTTCCTCTGCGCTGATAGGCTGGTTTTCTACCAGTAATTTGCTGATGGTGCGGATACGCCGACGTGGGGTTTCCTCATCAATTTGAAACAGCTTGAAAGTGGGGCAGTTGCTGACACACATTCCGCAACGAATGCAGTCGCCTGCTTCAGGGATATATGGGCCGTTGCTTTCCGGGTAAACAGCCGTTGAGTCAAAATCCATATCCATGAAGTCAAACATGTTAACCCTCCATCACTTTTACATAGGCGCGGCGTAATAATTCCATTTCTGCCGGCGGTCTGCCGCGTAATTCCGGCAGAGTTTTCATTTGGCAGGATCGGGGTAACATCAAGCAGTGCGGTGGATCAAGCACGTTGAACCGTGCCATATGCACAGTGATAATACCGCCCGGTGCATCGACTTGTTCATGGTAGCCGGGCTCTGCTGTCAGTAGATCGTTGTCCAATTGCAAAATTTGATTGATGGCGTTGACCAACGTGGCGGGGTGAATGCTGATTTTTTGGCTCTCGGCTTCATCCTCTTCCAGCGCACTGGATAAAGCCGGTAGAGGCATTGGAAAGCAAACACTGCCGTTATTTTGTTGGGCGAATAGGGTTAATGCGCTGATATCGCCTTTGTAATAAAGCAGCAGCCTATGGTATTTGAAAACGCTGTAAAGTGACATGAGTTAATTGGTGGAATTGGCAGCAGCATAACAATCCCATAACGGTTTATAACTGCTATCCAGGCGGGACAAGCGGGCGTTTAACTGTTCTAGAGCTTGATAGCCGGGAAAACGACTGCTGTTGCCGTTTTGGTACCACTGATCCATTGCGCTGCTTAGCCGGCTTCGTTCCGCCGCACAATCGGATATTTGCTGTTTTAGCCAGCTCATACTCACCGATGGGGTTAACTCGGCAACCCGGTATTGTAGACCTTTGCTGAATATCCGCACCCCGCCACCTTGCGCTACGGTCTGTTGCAGGGCATGGACATCGTTGATTTCTACGCCAGCCAGATAGTCAATGCCAAATTCGTGTAATTGGGGCAGCCAAGGCACGGTTGGGCCCATTAATACGGTTTTGGCGTTGCCGGCCAATTCGGCCAGACGTGGAAAAGTCTTATTCGGAATAGAGCTGGCGGTTAGGAATACCCAATCTGCTTGCGGTAGTAAAAATTCGCAGGCTGAGTCAGGCAAATCACAGGCTTTTGGTTGCCGCTCTAAAATGCTCAACTGCATGGATTGTTGATATTGCTCTATACCTGGATAATGACCAATGACTACGACATTTTTGCCCAGTAGTTCTGGCAGGAAATAGTCAAATACCGCTAAATTGGGCGATTCGCCATTATTGTCCAGCGTCACTGAATTCGGCAATGCGCGGTTGTTAAGACAGCTGTTGATGGCCGCCATTGCTACGGTGGCTTTGTAAGGTTCCCAATCCAATATCCAGGTAGCTAGATCAGTGACGGCTTTGCCGGATAAATCACCCGACCAGGGTAGGGTGCGGGTGGCAATGCCCGGACTCATCGCTAAACCTGCCGCAGTGCCGTCCTGACTTTGGCATAAGGTCCAGACCAGACCAATCATGACGTTATCCACTATGGCATTGCCGGTGCAATGATCCAGCAGCAGCTCATAAAGATATTTAGGATTGATCACTATGCGTCCTATTGTGGGATATCTAATAACTTGGCTTCGACCTTGATATTGTCGGGTTGCCCCCACGCGTTAATCGCTTCGATAAAGACTCCCGGTTTACTTGGATGGTTTTGTACCACATCAAACTCAGCGTAAACGCCGTTTTCGCTGTTAAATTTGATTTGACCGATGCGTTGTTGCTGAGCGTCATACCAAAAGCCGGCTAAATTTTGGCTTTGGTTGTAAGGGTCGGTTATCAGGCTAAACACCGCCGCATCGAAATGCGGTGGTTTGGGAGCGGTGTTTTCTGGAAATCCTAATTTGGCTATGCTGCGAGCGATCTTATCGCAGACAGCGATGCCAAATGCCCGTTTCGCATCAATTTGTTGGGCAATTTCATTATTGATAGTCATTTTTTATTCCTCTTGCAATGCCTGGGCCAGTTGCATGATGACTGAGCTGCCGGAGCGATCTTCCGGGTCCAGCCGCCGCAGCAGCGCTAATATAAACTGTGCGTCAGCATCCTGTTGTTGCCGCAATTTGATAAATGCCAATGCTTTTAGGGTGTATAAATAAAACAGTGTTACATCACTGGCGTACATATCCCATTTTTCAGGCGCCAGTGCCAGATCACGATAGTCGCCGGGTAAGCCGGCTTGCAAAGCAGCGGCGGCCAGTCCAGCCATCACTTCTGTTTCTGCTTCCAGTAACCGGCCCTGATAAAAATAAAATTTATACAAGGCAAAATAGGTTTGCAGACATGTGCCATCCAGGGCTTGAGCCTGTTTAAACAACTGTTCTGCCCGTGGTCTATCGGCATGATTGGCCAGTACGGCAGCCTGCAATAACTGGTTGACCTCTTCCGGGATATACGGACAGAACAACACCCGATCTTCAAACGAGGTCAACGGCTTCATGCTTACCAAACCTCAGCGGGAACCAGTAATGCCTGTACCGGATTGCCGCCCAGCAGATGTTCGTCTATGATGGTTTTTACATCGCTTTTAGCCACGCGGCCATACATCACGCCTTCCGGGTATACCAGTACGCTGGGCCCCATCATACAGGGTCCCATGCAGCCCGTGTTGGTTAGCGCAATTTTGTCAAACAAATTACGGCTTTGGATTTCATTCATAAATTCGTTCATCACATCGGCACAGCCGCTGCTGGTGCAGGAACCGCGCGGATGGCCTTGTGGGCGGTTTTGCGTACAAACAAACACATGTTTATCGGGTCTGGGCATGGTATTTTCCTTTGTTCAAAATTAAGGGTGATATTTTTCCGTAGCCTTGATGAAGCAACGCGGAATCGAGGATGTCGGTTTCGATTTCCTCGATTACACTGCGTTTCATCAAGGCTACGCTGCTAATTTATGCTCATGGGTAAAGCAATCTTTAGGACACACTTTGGAACAAGCCTCGCAACCGATACAGTCAGCCGCATTTTTCAAGGTCATTACTTGGCTGTTATCGTCATCGTCTTCAAAATCGCCATAGCCATCGCCAAAATCTTCGGCTTCCAGCACATCATCCTTATCCACCAGATCGAAAACATCTCTAGGGCAAACCTTAAAGCAGCGTCCACAACCGATACAGGTGCGCGGGTTTAAATTAGTGACATAAGCAGGCGTCCAAACAGTGCCGCCAAAAGTCGTGCCGGTTACAAATTCAGTCATGTTCGCTCCTTATGCCGTTTCGCTGGTGGCGGCCTGTAATTTTTTGTTCGCTTCATCCCAGGCTTGGCAGGCGTCGAAAGTCGCCTGGGCAATGCCCATGAGTTCGCCGTAGGCGTCAGGTAAACGATCTTCGATTAAATCGTGCAGTTCCATGGCTTGTTCGCTGGCCAGACGTTTGTTTTTTTTAACTTCTTTTTCCAGTTTTTTAAGTTCTTCGTCAGTCATTCCGCTACTCCTCAAGCTTCTGCGACTTCTCGGTATTGATCGATCAAAGCAACAGCTTTGGCAATCACTTGTTCGGTTTTTTCGGATAGATCTTCCAGGCTGGGGAAGCCGAAACGATGCACATCGCGCAGCACTTTATCGACTACGATTAATTTGCCGACCAGTACAAATGCCCGACCAAAACCTTCGTGGGTAATATTGATAACCGGTACCGCCATCAGTCCTGTTCTTTTCTCTGTCAGGGTAGCAATACTGTTGTAATAGGCTTTGACTCGCGCCAAGGTGATTTCATCAGGGTCGCCGACTATCGGAATTTCACGTTTACGTTCTTTGGTTAAGACCAAAGGATCAATGATTTTTGCGTCTGACCAGCCTTCATAGGTATCATAGGTATCGATTGCCCGAAGTTGTTTGATCATTTCAGTGACAATATCCGACTGCAGATAAGGATCGTCGGTTTCAACGACATAAGCGGGTTGTGTCATGGTTTTTTCTCCTATAGGGTTTGGGGTGGCAGGGTATGTGATTTCATGGCCCCGCCATAATTACTGGTTTATCGTGCTATTCCTGCCATCCTTCATTTTCCATTTCATCAAAACGTTTAGGATCTGGGCCTTTGTTCTGACTAATGGCTTTTGCCAGCCAGCTGGAAGGGCCGGCTTTCATTTCGTTTTGCAGATCGGCAAGTAATTGTTCTATCGTACAGCCTTCATGGACTTTGATAGGCTGGATGCCTTGCGCGACGATCTGTTTGATAGCAGAAGCGCCGATTGCCTGACAGTAAACTGCCGAGCATCCGTCCAGCAATTGAATTTTTACCGATAATTTTTCTTCATTGCCGTCTTGGGCCAATTGGCCAAATTGAGCGACTTCCAGCATTTGGGTGTTTTCAGGATCGACGGCATAAACCGCAAAAGATTTAGCGGAACCGAAATGCTGGTTGACATGCGTCATGTCAGTGGTGGCAAAAGCAACTTTAATGGCAGTTTCCATAGGCATCCTTTGGTCGTTGGTATGCACAATGTGCATGCGGCGGGTTAATGACATGACGGCGAGCAGGTTTTACGTTCAGATTCGGGTTTTTGCGCGTAGGGTGAGTGATACACCTCAATTTCTTCATGGGCAAAGTTAATCACTAAATTAGCTAGATCAAATAAGGTTTGCCGGGTGCCGCGATAACCTATCCAGGTTTTTTGATAACCGCCGATAATGTCATACAACGGAAAACCGGCCCGCAACACTGGTATGCCCAATCGCTCTGCACTGGCGACTGCATGGGAATTACCGATCAGCAATTGTGCTTTATTGGCTTTAGCCATTTGTTCCAGGTCTTCCAAATCGCCGATTTTAATGCTCTCGACAGGCGCGGTGGCCAATACCGGGGTATACGCCGCGCTAATCGCCGTTACTACTTCGGCGCCCATGCCTTTTAATAAATGAATGAAAGCATTCAATTGATCGGGATCGGCAGCAATGGCCACCCGCAGCTGGCCCAGCATGAAATGGGTATCCAGCATCGCGTCCTGCAACTGTGAGCGTTGTCGTTCAATAATGGCAGGCACCGGTTGTTCGCTAATGTCTGCCAACGCTGCAATCAGCGCGTCATTGGCCTGCAAGCCATATAAATGATCGAAATAAAAACTGGGCACCCCGGTTTTTTCCTGCAACAGTTCGCCTGCTTTTTGTAAAGAAGCGCCGATCACCAGGGTGGCTTTGGCTTCGCCTAGGGTATAGACTTCCGACATGGGGGTGCCGCCGATGGTGACTGGCGAAAACTCGTCTTCGGTTAGGCTGCCGTCCAAAGATTCGGAAATATCCGGCACCAGTACAGGTCGTAAATTAAACAACTCAATTAGACCGCGTAAGGCTTCCAGATCACCCGGTGTCAGCATCGGACTAACCAAAACGTTCACTTGCCGGCGGCGATTGCCCGGCTTGGTACCGGCTGTCGCCGCATCCGGCACCAGGGCTTTAATCAGTTCGTAAATGGCGGCGGCGTAACCGGTTTCCACGCAACCGGTAAAGTCTGGAGTATTGACCGCTACTACGGCTACATGATCGTATTGCGGATACTTTTCCCGAAATTCGCGCAGATTGCGATGCACATCCGCGCCTTGAGTTTCAGCCAGACCGGTGGTCAATACCATAATCAAAGCCGGATTGGATTTTTCCGCAATGGCTTTGATGCCTTCAATGACATTTTCATCTGCTCCCATAACCGAACTGGCCTGATCCATCGCTGTGGTTTGCAGCGGAATCGGCTCGCGGAAATGGCGCACGAAAAAAACCTTGGCAAAGGCGGTGCAGCCTTGCGAGCCGTGCAGCATCGGCATGGCGCGGTCAAAACCCAGACAGGCCAGAGAGCCGCCCATCGGCTGACTGGCCTTGAGTGGATTGACGGACAGCGCCTTATTGCGTTTTATAATTTCAGCCATCTTAAGCCGCCTGTGATTGTATGGGTTCAGAGCTTATCGGCAGTGCTTGCTCTTTTGCCGTAGCGGCTTTCCACGGGGCTGGGGCGCGTACCGCCTCCCAGACCGGGCTTTCTATCGTCAAGGCCAATTGGCGCACCAGTTCCAGCATACCTTGATAACCTTCGTAACCAAATTCGCGCTCCTGATTAATATCCAGGAACGGGATTTTTGCTTTAAGGGCGGTGTACATATTCCGGCCGCCGGCAATTAAAATGTCAGCCTTATAATCTTTAACGACTTTCAGCAGTGCTTTGGGGCTGCCGTCATCTATCATTAAGGTTTGTTCGCCCATCAGCTCGCGAATTCTGGCTTTATCTTCTTCAGTGGATTTATTGGTACCGGTAGCGACCACCACCATGCCTAAGTCCTGTAGCGCGGAAATGACCGACCAGCTTTTTACGCCACCGGTAAACAACAATACCCGCTTACCTTGCAGTCGGTCTTTCCACGGCGCTAATGCTGCCCGGATGCGAGCTTCCTCCCGAGTAACAATGGCTTCGGTGCGGGCGGTGAGATCGGGGTCGTTTATCACTCTGGCAAAATCGCGCAAAGCCAAGCTGGTATCGGTTATGCCGTAAAAACTGCCTTCAAACCAGGGGGTGCCGAATTTTTGTTGCAGACGACGGGCGACATTCACCATCGCTTTTGAACAAACCATCATATTGACTTCTGCTTTATGCATGGTTTGTACTTCGCGGAAACGGGCATCGCCGGATAGGGTGCATAACACCCGCAAGCCCATTTCATCCAATAGCGGTAATACATGCCAAAACTCTCCGGCAATATTGTATTCACCCACCAAATTGACATCGTGAATCTTGACGCCAGGCGGGGCGGCGCCCGGTGGTAACGGATCGGGATCGCGGGTGCCGATGACATGATTAACCATGGCGTCGCCGGCAATACGGTTGCCAAGATTTTTGGTGCCGTAAAAACCGGCGCAGTCGATAGGTACGACAGGTACATTCCAGCGTTCGGCAGCGGATTTGCAAATTGCGTTAATATCATCGCCTACCAGAGCCGGTACGCAGGTGTTATAAATGAATACTGCCGGCGGATTAAAACTGTCTATGGCTTGTTTGATCGCGTGAAACAGGCGTTTGTCGCTACGCCCCATAATCACATCCTGTTCGGTTAGATCGGTGGTCATACCGGTTCGATACAGTTCTGAACCGGAAGAACGTGTGCCGCGGTTATCCCAGGAGCTGCCGGCACAAGCAATTGGCCCATGGACGATGTGGGCGACATCGGCAATCGGTAATAAGGCTATCTGGGCACCGTCAAACGCACAGCCGCCGGCAGCTGAGCCGGGTTTGGGTTTGGCGCAGCCGGATTTTTCTTTCTTGTTGTGTTCACAAGCTGGTTCATCTAGCAGTTCTGCAATATCTTTGGTGGATTTCATGGCAACACCTCGCTTTTTGCAATAAACAATGCAACCGGTGTGCCATTTTATAAGGCGCTGATTATTATTATGTTTGCTGGGGTTTTGATTGTAGGGAATGCTACAAAGTGGCAGGCAGGGTTGGGGTGTGGCTACAAAAAACCCAGCCGTGGCTGGGTTAAGTTGCCGCCGTCCTTGGCGGCGTATCTATCCAACTGAGAGCGTTATGTCTATGTTTTAAAAAATTACTTATGCGCGTTTGCTGCGGCGACCGAAAATGCCGGTAATACCCAGGCCAGTCAGCATCATTAAAATACTGGATGGAACTGGAACAGCAGCAACTGAACTTGCTACGGTCGGAGCGAAAGCAATACCACGGAACAATTCGCCGCTGGAGGCGGTTGCAATCGTGTTGAACGATTCGCTGGCTGCTTGGCTGATGGTGGTATTGCTCAGCGTGTCGGTAATTTCATACATATAGCTTTGCGACAGTTCATTCAGGCCATAGCTGGTGGCGAACAGTTCGACAGTGCCGTTGCTCATTACTTGTCCGGTCAAGGCGTAAAGACCGGTCACGCCCCCGGCAGTCGGCGTCGCAGAATTGGCTAAATCGTTATTAACCAGGTTAAGGCCCGCGACTAAGTCATATTGTAATGTCCAGACACCGCCTACCAATTCCCATTTTTGCAGGCCACCCTCACCTTCGGCAGCGGCATCGGTACTGCCGTTTTTAGGTTGGCCGCTGTCGGTGACATACATTACATTATTGGTGCCGCCGTTAACGCTGGCAAAGAAATACTGTTCAGGACTGAGATAAACAAATTTACCTACCCGGTTGGTAGCGGTTGACGCTTGATTGCTGGAGCTCAGTGCGGCATCGTTAACGCCATTTTCCAATGCAGTCGTCAAATTGATGGAAGCTTGATTGCCGCCTAAAGTAGATGCAACGCCAGGGGTCTGAATAGTGGTGGTTACACCGGTGGATGAGGTGGGCAAGCCGCCGCCGCTGGTGGTCAAAGTATTGATGTTAGCAACTTTATTGCCTTTATTGTCGTCAGACATATACAGCGTATTGCTGCTGCCGTTATTAACAATTTCGACCGCGCGGGTATCGTTTGCACTAAAAATATGGCTTGCGGTAGTAGCGCCCAGCGTTGTGTAAAACACACCTTGCGTGGCGGTATCTGAACTGCTGGCGCCCTGACCGGAAATCCAGAAAGCGCTGCCGTCTATGGTTGCCACGCTGCGGGCGTTGTTAGTGTTAAACACGCCGGTGATGGCGGTGCTGGTATCCACACTGCCGTCAGAACCAATCAAAGCCACTACTCGGGGTACGGTGGTTAGGATAGTGCTGCCGGTTTGATTGGCTGCGGTAATACTGGTAGATTGTCCGAGCGCCACCGCGCCATAAGGTGAAGAGGTCGCGCTGCTGTAGGAATTAAAGTTGGCAGCGTTTACGCCGTAGCCCATCAGCGTTAAATAAGCGCCGTTTTCAGATTGTTCCAGAAAACCGTCAGAAGCAGAACCATACTCGCCGGAAATTGCCGATTGATTACCGTTAGCCGTTTGCGGTAAGGCCAAACTATCCACATAACTCGCGCTGGCGCCGCCATTGCCGAGCGAAAACTCCTGTAATGAATAAGGAGTGGCTTGGTCTAGAGTGGAACCGGAAACGGTATTGACAACCAGATCGCCTACGGTAAAACCGGTAGTGCTAAGGTCAGCTAAGGCCACTGAAGAAAATCCGCCTAAAAGCAGGCCGCCGGTCAAAACCGCGCGTATAGCCCGGCTTAAGGTAATATTTTGCATTTAAAGTTCCTACGATTTTTGATTATTTATGTTTAAAGCTATTGATTGCTGTTTTTTTACACGGTAAAAGCTCTAGAACTGTATCAAATCAATGTGACTATTTTATGAAATACGGGTGTGTCGCATGGGGAACAGCGATAGCTATTGGGTAAGCGAAAGCCTTTGTATTTGCCGATGCCGGGGGGATTAGTCTAGTAATGTTATTAATCGCTTATATTCCGAGTTTCCTGGGAATACATGCGTAAGCGGTGTCAGACAGCCAAAGCCTGTTGCTGCAGGTTTGGCTGTCTGGCAGGAAAGCCAAGGTGTTGTACCTTAATTCGATGAAGCTCAATGGGGTGCTGTATTTTTGTCGGTACGGTTTTATTCAGTCAGGCCGCTAACGCCTTCAAAATCCCAGTTTTCAATATCGTTGGCGCCGGAAATATCATCACCGTTGCTGTATTGGATACGGCAAACATAGTGGTGTAGTGCGCCTGGGGCGTCTTTGGGAGTGATTTCCACATCGGCGTTAACCACATACTCATAATTGCCCAAGGTCCAGACATTGGTGGGTTGATTAGCGAAAGATAAGGATTTCTCTTCCCCTTGTTCTTTGGCGATATGGCTGTTGCAGAATGAAAATGCCAACGATGTCATATCGTTGTTTACCGGCAAGGGGCTGGCATTGTCTTTGCTTTGCACCAGAAACAGATCCGATCCGGCAATGTCGTACATCCAAGGTAAAACATATTTAAACTGTAAAGCAAGCAGACCGGCCAGACAGATGATAAACAGGATAATTTTCTTTTTATTCATGAGGATTTATAGGGTTTTTATAATAATAATGAAGGCTCCGGCGCGGATTCTAGCAAAGATTAGCAGGCGTGAAAATGGAAAGTAAATGATTGATAGATAATAAGGTTCTGCAAAACCGCCATTCAAGGGGCCGTAAGGCAGGCGTAGAACCGGCGCTGTGCATTTCGCCGCCGTTGATTTCAATGCCCAAATCAGTCAACGCTGATTAATTTTGCGGGTAGAATAGCCGGATGAAAATTTCATTGGCGTTGGCCTGGATTTTACTCATGACAACCGAATTTGAACATCGGCAAATACTTTAATCAATACATACTTATGACATTAGCAAATGAATCCTTTCCGGCATCCCGTCTGCGCCGCATGCGCTATCAGGATTTTTCCAGGCGTTTGATGCGTGAGCATCGCCTGAGTACTGACGATTTAATTTGTCCGCTGTTTGTGATAGAAGGCGTTAATAAGCAGGAAAGCGTGGCTTCTATGCCGGATGTCAACCGATTATCGATTGATTTAATCTTAAAAGAAGCCGAAGCGCTGTTGAAACTGGGTGTTCCCGCCATTGCGCTGTTTCCGGTCGTCCATCCTGAGTTGAAATCATTGGGCGCGGAGGAAGCTTACAACCCGGATGGTTTGGCACAGCGTTGTGTCAGGGCTTTAAAAGCCGCTTTCCCTGAATTGGGGGTGATTACCGATGTGGCGCTTGATCCGTTTACCGTGCATGGCCAAGATGGTTTGCTGAATGCCCAAGGTTACGTAATGAACGATGAAACCGTGGCGGTGTTAAGCAAACAGGCCTTGTCTCATGCCGAGGCCGGTGCGGATATTGTCGCTCCTTCCGACATGATGGATGGCCGGATAGCGGCAATTAGAACCTTATTGGAAGCCAATCAATATAGCAATACCCGGATATTAGCCTATTCCGCAAAATATGCCTCCAGTTTTTACGGCCCTTTCCGCGATGCGGTCGGCTCGGCAGGCAATCTGGCGGGGGGTAATAAATACAGTTATCAGATGGACCCGGCCAATTCCGATGAAGCCTTGCGGGAAATCGCGCTGGATCTTCAAGAAGGTGCCGATATGATCATGGTAAAACCCGGCATGCCGTATCTGGACATCATCCGCCGCGCGAAAGATACCTTTGGTGTGCCGACCTTGGCCTACCAAGTCAGCGGTGAGTATGCGATGCTGAAGGCGGCGGCGCTAAACGGTTGGCTGGATGAAAAACAAGTAGTGTTGGAGTCTTTGTTGGCGTTTAAACGCGCCGGCTGCGATGCTATTTTGACTTATTACGCCAAAGCGGCGGCGCAGTGGTTGCAACAGCACTAGTATTTAAACATGACAAGTCTCGATCAATACGCGGTGTTTGGCCACCCGATTAGCCATAGTAAATCCCCACGAATACACCAATTGTTTGCCGCCGAAACCGGGCAGGCTTTGGCTTATAAAGCCCAGGATGTGCCGGCGGCAGAGTTTGTCTCCGCCAGCCGAGCCTTTTTTGCTGTCGGCGGTAAAGGCTTAAATTGCACTGTGCCGCTTAAGGAGCTGGCTTTTGACTTTGCTGACCAATTAACCGAGCGGGCGCGCCGTGCCAAGGCGGTCAATACCCTAAAACGACAGGATGACGGCAGCATATTGGGTGACAATACCGACGGTGTGGGTTTGGTGACGGATTTGCAGCAAAATCATAAAATTAAATTGCAAGGCAGCCGGATTTTAATTCTGGGGGCAGGTGGTGCTACCCGCGGCATTCTTGCGCTTTTGCTGGCCTGTAAGCCGCAGCAAATAGTCATTGCCAACCGCACTGTCAGCAAAGCCGAACAAATTGCCTTGGAATTTGCCGATTTGGCGAACGTGGCAAGTTGTGGCTATGCGGAACTTGTTAATCAACAATTTGATCTGATACTCAACGCTACTTCCGCCAGCCTGAGCGCGGAACTGCCGCCTTTGCCCGAACAATTGTTGGCTCAGCACGGCAGTTGTTATGATTTGGCCTACGCTAATCAGCCGACGGCTTTTGTCAAATGGGGGCAGGAAAATCATGCCGTTAACAGCCTGGATGGCTTGGGGATGCTGGTCGAACAAGCCGCGGAGGCGTTTTGGCTGTGGCGTGATGTGCGTCCGCAAACTGCTCAGGTGATTGCGCTGTTAAATAGCGAGCGGCAATAAGCCGGCGACACTGTTGAACGCATGGTATCTTCAAATAAACTGACTCTTTTTACTCTACCATTTAATCGCCATGACCAATCCTTTGTTAGAAAACACCCTGTTACCGCAATTTTCTAAAATCCGTGCAGAGCATGTGCTGCCGGCTATTGAACAGTTATTAAACGAAGCCCGGCACACCATCGCCCAACATTTACAAAGCGGCGGCCCTTACCATTGGCAAAATCTGATCGCGCTGATAGATGTTGCGGAAGATCGCCTCAACAAGGCTTGGTCGCCGGTCAGCCATATGAACGCCGTGGTGAACAACGATGCCTGGCGCGATGCTTATAACGCTTGTCTGCCTAAGCTGAGTGAATACTCTACAGAAGTGGGGCAGAATCGGGCATTGTACGAAGCCTATCACGCGATTAAAGATAGCCCGGATTTTGCCAAGCTGGATAGGGCGCAACAAAAAATCATCAATAACGCGTTACGTGATTTTCATTTGTCCGGCGTTGATCTACCGGCGGAGCAGCAAGCCCGCTATAAGGAAATTAGCCAACAGCAGTCTAAGCTGGGCAGCCAGTTTGAGGAAAATCTGCTGGATGCTACCAATGCCTGGCAAAAACACCTCCGCGATGTAGAAGACTTGGTGGGGCTACCGGAGTCTGCATTGGCGCAGGCCAAACAAGCGGCGCAAGCCGAAGGGCTGGATGGCTGGTTGATCAATCTGCAATTTCCTTCCTATGTAGCGGTGATGACTTATGCCGATAATCGCGAACTGCGCCACGAACATTACCAAGCCTTTTGCACCCGCGCATCCGATCAAGGCCCAAATGCCGGTACTTGGGATAACTCCGCGATTATGGAACAGATTTTGGCATTACGTCATGAAAAGGCGCAACTACTGGGCTTTAATAACTATGCCGAATATTCATTGGCAGCCAAAATGGCGACCAGCACCGCGCAGGTGGTAGGGTTTTTGGAGGATTTGGCCGATAAATCCTGGCGGCAGGCACGTCGCGATTTGTCGGAATTAAAAGAATTTGCCGCGGCTGAACATGGCTTGCACGATTTACAAGCTTGGGATATTGGTTACTATTCCGAGAAAATGCGCCAACATTTTTATCAATTGTCACAAGAAGAGGTTAAAGCTTATTTTCCGGTCAATAAAGTATTGCCTGGCTTATTTGATATTGTCGAAAAACTGTATGGCTTACAAATCAGTGCGATTACCGATTTTGATACCTGGCATCCTGATGTTAGTTTTTATCAAATTTTTGATCTGGATGGCCAATTGCGCGGCCAGTTTTATTTTGATTTATATGCTCGCAGCAAAAAACGCGGTGGCGCCTGGATGGACGATTGTGTCTGCCGTAAAAAAACGGCCGATGGCGTGCAAATTCCGGTGGCCTATCTGGTTTGCAATTTTACCCCGCCCACCGGTAATGATCCTGCGCTATTGACCCATGACGAAGTGCAAACGCTGTTTCATGAATTCGGTCATGGTCTGCATCATTTGCTGACTCAGATTGATTATCTAGGCGTTTCCGGTATCAGCGGCGTGGAATGGGATGCGGTAGAGTTACCGAGTCAGTTCATGGAAAACTGGGGCTGGGAAAAAGAAGCGCTAGCCTTGATTTCTGGACATTATCAAACCGGCGAGCCGTTGCCGGATGCCTTATTTCAAAAGATGTTGGCAGCGAAAAACTTTCAGGCCGGCATGCAAATGGTGCGGCAACTGGAGTTTAGTTTGTTTGATTTTAAAATACACCAAGATTACGATCCCGACAAAGGCGGCAGGATTTACCCCATCCTGCAACAGATCCGCGAGCAAGTCGCGGTGGTGCAAGTGCCGGCCTTTAATCGGTTTGCGCACGGCTTTTCGCATATTTTTGCCGGTGGCTATGCGGCAGGCTATTACAGCTATAAATGGGCGGAAGTGCTGTCCAGCGATGCATTTTCCTTATTTGAAGAAAACGGCATTTTTGACCGCGCTACCGGATTATCTTTTTTGCATAATATTTTAGAGCAAGGCGGCAGCAGCGATGCCATGACGTTGTTTAAAAACTTCCGTGGCAGAGAGCCAAATATTGATGCCTTGCTCAGACATAACGGCATTACTGTTTAACAGGAGGCAAGCATGAAAAATTGTCCGCAGTGTGGCAAAGCCCGTATCGGTGAGGAGTTTAAATGCCCAGCGTGCGACGTGTTTTATTCTCAGCTGGATGAATTGCTGTTTGCAGAGCAGCAAAGGCTGGAGAAAAACACGTTTAAAGGGCAATTAAAAGCTATCTGGGCAGCGGATGACCGGCAACAGGCGGCGCGGCAGGCTTTAAGCACTGCCTGGCGGAACACGCCGTTGAAAACTAAAATCACGCTGTGGACAATTTTTGCTTTTGTGTTTGCATTGGTGTTTGGGATAGTGTAATTCTTGGGGGCGAAACTAAAGATATGACGTCTTAGTTATTAAGCAAGGACATGTTGGAACGCGCGGTAATGCGAGCTGAGAACATTAACTCCGGCAATCAAAACTGTTACGATAACGAATAGGTATAAATATGAAACATGCATTTAATCTCGAATATTGGCAAGATGATGGTTGGTATGTTGGAAGGCTTAAGGAGGTTCCTGGCGTATTTAGCCAAGGTGAAACACTAGAAGAATTGGAAGAGAATATTGAAGACGCTTATAAACTGCTGATGGCAGAAGAGTCGCGAACTAATCATTTTGTTTGTCAGACAAAAGAAGTTTTTCTCGAAGTAGCGTGAAGCGGAGCAACTTCATCAGGGAGTTAATGGAAGCCGGATGTTACCTTAAGCGTCACGGTAATAAGCATGATATTTATGCTAATCAAGCAAATGGTAGACAAACTCCGGTTCCAAGGCATTCTGAAATTAAAGATACTCTTTGTCAACTTATTAGGAAGCAATTGGGCATTTGAATAATATCAATCGAGTCTGGCCCTTTTGATTTATGCCGTAGAATAGCTTTGAATTTAAGCGGCCCAATCCAGCTCAATTTTAAATCGTAGCCCTGCTTTGGCCGCCAATGTTAAAAGCATGTCCAGGCTGAATTTTTTCCAATGTCCGCGAACCAAATCAGACACTCGCGCTTGGGTAACACCCAGTTTTTCTGCCGCTTCAGTTTGGGTCATACCGCTATCGCGAATCCATAGCGCCAATCGATTCATTAAGTCAGCGCGCATCTGTAAAATTTCTGCTTCATAAGGTGGAAAGCCCAGCGCCAAAAAAATATTCTCATCTGCTTTAACAATATCGTTCATGATTATTCTCCAATTTGTTTAAAGCGCTGCCGTGCCAGCTCAATATCTTGCTGCGAAGTCTGCTGGGTTTTCTTTTGAAAACAATGCAATACATAGACCGCTTCGGGGCGAGACGCAAGATAAATCACTCGGAAAGCGCCGCTGACTCTAATCCTGATTTCTCGTACACCAACGCCAATGCTTGGCATTGGCTTCCAATCAGAAGGGTCAAGACCTGCCTGAATCCTAGACAATTGAAAACCAGCCTCCCGACACGCCTCAGCAGAAAAATTACGGAGATCATATCTGCTACTCCCTAAAAAAATTGCTTCTTTCATGGTGAGCATTATATAGGCATAAATAAAATATATAAATACTTGGATAATAATTGTCGGCTTTTTCTTTCTGGCACTAATTAAGCTCCGCTGCTATAGATACTTGCGTAGCGGCAGGCTTTAAGCACTGCTTGGCAAAACACGCCGTTGAAAACCAAAATCACGCTGTGGACAATTTTTGCGTTTGTGTTTGCGTTTGGGATAGTGTGATTTTTGATCATAACGAATTCAAACGCGAAATCGAACAGTGTTCGACAGACTAGGTGCTGTTACCCGCCGTCTGGAAACAGGCTAGGGCAAAATGCTGAGCTCAACCTGTTGCAGCAGGGCGGCTCTCATCATGGTAACGTCATCATTCGGGGTCTTTTCCAGCAGGGTCTGTATCGTAGCCAGTGCGTTATACCAAATACCTGCTTCGGCATAAATTCGCACCTGTTGTTTGGTATCGACGGCAAGCAGCTGGTTTTTTAATACTGCTGTTTCCGGTACCAAGATAATACCGGCGGCGGCAAAGGTATCGGTTGAGCGTTGTTTTGGATTATTAACAATAGCAACTGACCATTTGTATTTGACGTTCGGGATTAAATGCGTTTGGTGGTCTGCCAAATTTAAGGTTTGGATACCTGCTTGGCTAACTCCGTTGATGGTGGTTTTTAACAGCGTGGTCAGCTTATCGCTAACGGTAATTTCAATCGGCTGCGTAACTGGTCTTGAAATATACCAGTACAACACCGGCTGATCACTTACCGTGTAACCTATTTCTTCCGGTGCTAATACCGATAATTCCACATCGGCTTGCTCCGGGCCGCGGCTGCCGCCACCAATCCGCACTTTGGGCGCGCCGACGTTTTGAGGCTTAAAAATTAATTGTCCGGCGCTGTCTACTGCTGAACCGGATATAGATTGTTCCGCACCGGATACCTTAAAAGCCAATACGGCTAATATCGCCAAGCTCAATACTTTATTTTGAATACACATCATTTCATTTTCCCCAAAAAAAAGCTAGGATGTGCCAACTAACAAGTGGCCAGTTTAAGGGCGGAGCAGCTAAGGTGGTCTAACTTCTTAAATTTAGGCCAATAGCTGCCGAATTCTTAACTATTTAGTGTGAACTTTAATTTTAAAGCAATGTGTTATAAGATGTGCCGAACACGGTGAAGCGCATCTTCCGCGATTGATGCGCCTCCTGCGTCGGCACATCCTATACAGTTTAAAGCCAATTACCAATGATCAAAAACGGCGCCCAATAAGCGGGATGTTCATAGCGTTCATTGTTTAACAATGCTAATTGTGCTTTTTGCAAAGATTTGGCTTTTGAATCGCTGGAGTTTTTAAGCTGCTGGTAAAATGCAGCCATTATTGTCGCTGACGCATTGTCGTTAACATACCAGAGACTGGCCAAGGCGCTACGCACACCGGCTTTCATGGCAAGGCCTGCTAGGCCCAGTGCGGCTTGCTCGTCACCGGCGGCGGTCTGGCAAGCGCTGAGCGTCAGCAACTCCACCGGTTCGCGCCTAAAACGGCTGACGCCCAGCATTTTTCCCAAAGTATCAAAGCTGATTTTACCATCTGCAGCCAATACAAACGTATTATTCAGATTTCGGTCAAATTGACCATGTGAGGCAATATGGACGATTTGATAAGGATTTTCCTGTAATTGCTGTTTCACCGTTGCCACTTTAAATGCTTGATCGGCCAAAATGGTAGCTGGAAATTGCTCGGCAATCGTCTGTATTTCTGCTTTAACCTGCGGTAATGCTTTAAACCCCTGGCTAGCCTCGCTTAAGCCGGCAAGCAAAACTTTGCTGTTTTCAGCTTGAATCGCTTGCGGTTCGGTTAAGGTTAAACCAGGGCTGGTGGCAATGGCATAATCGCTAATCAAAAAGTGCTGGCCATTATGTAGCGCCGCTAATGGAATAGTGCGAAAGCTGGCGTCCGGCACAAATACCAGTGTGTCAATTTCAGCCTTTTGCAAATCGGCCTGAATCGGCTGAATTAACAGCTGGTAAAGGGCTTGAGCATAAGGTAAAAACTCCAGTGAGCTACGGTTTTCCAGGCTTACACGTAATTGCTCCACCAAATTGCGCACATCTGCCTGTCGGCGGTACACGGTATAGCGCTGCAAGCCGCCAGGCAAACTCAGCAGCAGTTCCAGGCGGTCGGTAAACATCATCGGATACAAGGCTGCAGTATGGTTGGCCAGCCGGTCTATCCCGGCCGCTTTGTTTAACCAGCTGGTGACACAATCGTCATGGTAATAGTTTTCCAGTTCTTCTATTTTGCCATGTTCAATCATATCCCTGGCGGCCAATAATTCCGCTTCCGGCAATGCTTGTTCGCGGAGTAAAGTATCGGCTGTTTCTAGGTAAAGCGTGTCTATGCTATCGCCTAGACGATTGTTGAGAGTGGTTAAATGTAAGCTGCTACGTATCGGTTGCAAGGTGGCGATTGCCGCCTGATAAGCGCCGATGGCAGCTGCTGTGGCGTTTTGCCTACGAAAAATTCGCGCGGTTTGCCATTGCCAGCGATACAGTAAGTCAGGGCGGCTAAGTTGTTGAGCTAAAAATTCTGCTTGTCCAGTTAGCGCCATGGCTTCAGGGAAACGGTTTTGGTGTAGATATAAAGCCCCCAGATAACCGTAGCCATAGCTGCGCAAGCTATCCTGTTTCAAGTCTTCGGCAAGTTTAATGCCGCTGTTTAAGTTTTGGTAGGCTAATTTGACAACTGTTTCATCCCCAGTTTTTTGCTGGCCGATAATTTGTAACAGGTGACCCAGGCCTAATGCTAATTCGGCTTTTTCAGGATTATCTGGCAAGATTTGCAACTGGGCATCAGCAGAGCCGATGGCCGTGTAAGCGCTTTCCAGATTTCCTTGCAAAATTTGGATAATCGCCGCGTTGCTGTAGGCTTTTACCGCAAGGCTGGGTTGGCCGTTGGCTCTTGCTTGGGTAGCGCTGCTTTGATAGTCTTGTGCGGCTGCAGCAAATTGTTCCAGCGCTGCTTCGGCATTGCCCAAATTGCTTAGGGCAGCCGCTAAAGCGTTATGATTCTCAGCAGCACGGGCTTGCCGGCAAATTTCGGTAAATTGCTGTTTAGCTAATTCAAATTGACCGATTTGATAATATTGTAGGCCGGTTTGCATATTGCCTGACCAAGTATTTGTTTCGGTATGCGTATATTCAATAGCCGGTGGTTGTTGGGTTGGGCTTTCTGGCGTCTCTGTAACGCAGATACCCAATTCAGGCAGGAATATGATGATTAAATAGCCTATGGTTTTTGCCGGCAAATTGTTATGTTTGATTGGCATTGTGGCTCGCTCGTTTGGAGTGGAGAGTTATCATATTTCTCAGCCAGTTACCGCATGGCTAAGGTCTAATCTAGGGCTTGGCGCGCCCAGGACGCGCTTTGCGCTGAATAGTTACGGTAAAGCTTTTTAGTAACCCCCCGTATTGCCGGAGGGTTACAATCAATAACGGCTTAATTAAGCCTGGTTTTGAAACAACTACGAATTATTATAAACATTTGCTGGTTGAAATCAATTTACCGTTAATGGTTGAATAATAGGTGCCGGTCAAATTACTGCCGCCGGTATTGTCTTTAGCATTGGGTGCGTAGATATAACCTGCAATATTTGCGTTGCTATTGCTGGGAAAGTCCACCACTGCGACAGCGCTAACCGGATCAAGATAAGTGTTTGATAGGCTGTAATTTTGCATGATGCCAGGAAGATTGCTTAAAAATCCGTCAAGCGGTATGGTATTCATTAAAGTGCCTACGCCAGTGGCGTCGTAGCCTTGATTGGTCACAACAGTGTTGGAGGCGGGATAAGTATCCGTGTGAAAATTAAATGTAATCGCATTGCCTTTTGTAGTAACGCTGGCAAGATTTTGTCTTAACCCGGCAACACCGGCATTTGCAGCAGTAACAGAATTAGACATTAATAAGATATTTCCCGGTTGAGTTCCCATGGCGTTTAAATTTTCGCTGGGGGTACTGACCAGCAGATCATAGGGATTTCCGTTAACACCAGGGGAAATAATCACCAGTAATTCATTCAGGGCAAACGGATACTGGCTTTGTCCCAAACTAACCGACCCGGTTACGGTACCGGACAGTGTTACATAATAGATAAAGCATTCATGTGCAGTATTTGTAGCGGCATAACCGCTCATGGAACCAAACAATAATGCACCGGCAGCCAACAAACTTTTTAGTGTTTTCATTTTCTTGCTCCTATAGTTAAATAAAGTATTGCCTATTAAGGTGGCTTTATTTAACCTTAGATGGAGGCTTGCCTGCAGTGATGTAGCTCACACATCTGTTTTTTGATTGTCGATCACAAGGTTCAAACCACCGGCTTTAGCCGGTGAGCTTTAGCTGTGATAATGTAGGCTGTGGAGGTGATCTATGGACTACAGATATGGGAGCCATACGGTATTTCAGATAGAGTATCATTTTGTATGGGTAACAAAGTATCGTTATCATGTATTGAAAGGCGATGTTGCCGAAAGAGTACGCGAATTGGTGCGGCAGACGTGTGAATCCTTCGAGATTCGAATCATTAAAGGCGTGGTAAGTAAAGACTATGTGCATATATTGGTAAGTGCGCCACCTACGATGGTGCCGAGCGAAATTATGAGACGGATTAAAGGGCGAACAGCAAATTATCTGTTTGAAGAGTTTCCGCATTTAAAAAAGCGATATTGGGGGCAGCATTTTTGGGCGCGAGGCTATTTTTGCGCTACAGTAGGCCAAATGACAGATGAAATGATCAGGCAATATTTGGAGCATCATTTTGAGCCCAATCTCAACGATAACTTTAAGATGGAGCCAGATTAGACGCGTCGTTTAGCCGACGCGTATCCGGACTTTCAGTCCGTAACTTAAACCCACCGGCTTAAGCCGGTGGTTGTTTAGTGATAAACTGATTTTTAATAACGATGCTAGGCAAGTAAGTCATGTGATATACCTTTAAATATTAATATCAAGATAGCTTAACGAGCCGCTAGTATAATTACTTTTTCAGTGCGAAAAGTATAATCATTTATATATTGGCCTGAATATACATAATAATCTGTCATGCGATGTACTCCTTTTAGGGTTAGGTAAATACTGCAAATATCAAATTAAGTCGCTTTACAAAGATGTTGCCTTAAAAACTGTTATAGCACTTGCACATCTTGGGTGTGCAGGACGGCTTGGTTCGATTAAAGCACAACTTAAATGGTTTAAGCTGTGAGCTAGCTCACAGCTGCTAGTATTTTTTAGGTATGGGTTTACTCATCATGGTTTTTAAAACAAAAATCCGTTGATATGACGCTAACTGGCTGATGATAACTCAGCTGGTACAAGGTCTCACCAGGGGCGGGCGGTAGAGTGTTATTCAACCGCAACGCCAAACTACTAAAGCCATCTGCATAGCGGGTTTCGCAGGGCTGCTTGAACAGCGCGGCGGTATCCAGAAAATTGGCGGTCAGTACGGTGGTTTTGCCTAAAATATTGGTATCGGGTGAGGTGATGATGACTGTGCCATTCACGCCATAGGCGGACGAGGCGGAAACCAGGCTGGTGGCGGATGGAATAAATTCACCGGTGCCGATATGAATATTACCGCCGGCACCTTGTTGGGCCTGGGCGGTGATTTGGCTGTTATCCAGAATTACAAATTCCGGGTGGTTAATATCAATATTGCCGCCGGAACCTTTGCCGCCGGCTACCGAGGTGCTGATACTGCTGTTAATTAAATGGGCGGTATTGCCGGCGTTCAGGATGATGTCACCACCGACCGCGCTGGCGGTTTGGGCGCTGATGTCGGCATTCTGGCTGTAAAAACTGTTGCCGGCATTAAGCGTAATGCTGCCGCCAAGGCTATTGCTGCCTAAGCCTGGATTGGCAACGCTGATTTCGGCGCCGTTGCTTAGGCTTAAATTATCGGCATTAACGGTAATTGAACCGGCCGCTCCCAAGGTAGCGGTTCGGTTATCCAGTTTAAAACTGCCGCTGCTGTTAATGCCGCTATTATCGCTGATGCGTGGATTAGTGACCCCTAGGTGCTGATTAGGGTCAAATTGCCCTGATATGCTGATAGGGCCGGTTGCTGTTAAGTTAATATTTCCCGCAGAACCCACCCCCGAGGTAGCGGTAGAAATCAAGCCGCCGCCACTGATGACTGCCGAGCCGGTATTAATGTTAAGGTCGCCGGCTTTAGCGGTAGCCGTGCTACCAAATGCGGCGATTGCGCTGATTAAGCCGCCGTCTGTCACTTGTAACTGTTGGGTTTGCATTTGCAAAGTGCCGCCGTTGCCGCTGTCCACAGTATTTAAATAAATGCCGGATGCCTGGCCCGATACCCAGCGGCCGTCCGGCAACTGAAATTGGATATTGTTGGAAATACCGTTGATATCGACATCCTGCGCAGGCTTGATGGTAATATTGCCCCCGGTGCCGCTACCGTAAGTGCTGGTCGAGATGATGCCGCCGGCGGCAAGATCAAGATGTTGTACGCTGATGTTAATTAAGCCGCCTTGACCATTGATATTTTCGACAAAGGCTGCACCGGCTTCGCTGATAGACAGGGTATTGGCTTGGATATTAAGTTGGCCTGCAGAACCTTGGGTTTCACTAAACGATGAACTGCCTAGAAAGCTGGTATTGGCTACCTGCACCTGATCGGCCTTCAAGCTGATTTCACCCGCGTTGCCTGAGCTGGCTGTGCCGGTAGAGATATAGCTGTCGTTGTTAACGTTGATAGTATCTGTGGCCACAACACTAACCGTGCCGGATGAGCCGTTGCCGGAGCCAATGACATTGCCCTTGTTATCTAATGAATAATTAACGCTTTGCAGCGAGGAATACTGATCCAGCAGCAGATTTCCGACTGTTAAATTAATATCACCAGCATTGCCTTGCCCCAAGGTTTGGTCGATAATTTTGCTGCTTTCAATTGTGGCATCCTTGGCCGAAATGGCTATTACGCCTAAATTGGCTGTACTATTGGCTTGGGTGACGGCATCGCTGATGGTACTGTTATTGATGACATTAAGCTTTTGCTGTACTTGTATATCAATAGCGGCACCATTAGTGTTTCCGCTGGTGTTTGAATTAAGATTTGCGTTATCGACTGTTAAATTACCGGTGCGGATGACTATGTTTCCTCCACCGCTGCCACTGATATCTAATGTGCTTTGCTGGTTAATAGTAATCGTACCCAAGCTGGCGGACTTGTCAATCTGCAAATTGTTATTGCTAATGCCAACCTCGCCATTGCCTGCCATACTGGCTAAGTCTATGTTGCCGGAAGAGGCTTGCAGATACGTGCCATGAATGGTATTGGCGTCATAATTGCCTGCGTTTATATTGATATCTCCGGCTACCGCCGCAAAGGTTTTTCCAATTCCCGTCGCCATTGCAGTACCCTTAAAATCAATGGTTGCCGGCGAATTGGTGCCTAAAAAACCAAAAGCTTCCGGTGTTGCGGCAGTTAACAACGGGTGGCTGTTAAAATGGGTTTCCAGAAGGGTTCCATCAGTAAATTTAAGATAGTCTGCTGTGCTGACATACAGTGAGCCAGCGGTATTGATCGCGGCATGCGAACCAAACACCAGACCATTTGGATCAATCAGCCAAACATTAGCCAAGGGCATTGTGCTGGTTAATACGCCGTCTATAATTGATTGACCGCCAGTGACTCTGATAATTAGATTATCTATGCTGCCGGGATTGGCCGGTCCAAAAAAAATCGCCGCTTGTCCGGCATCTATATTAAATAAACCAAAACTTTCAAATAAATTGTGACCACGAATTTGTCCATCATTGGCAAAAATCTCATAAACGCTATTATTTAACGGTAGAATTGGCCCGGCGTGACCCATGCTGCCATCCAACGTGACTTGCGCGGTGCCGGGCAAGCTAAGGGTAAGCAAAGCGCTTAGTGTTGCCGATAAGCTGATGAATCTCATGTCGGTTGCCCCCTAATTACAAAAACTGCCCAGCCAGCTTGAAGTGAAAACCATAATCCTGCGGGTCTTGGTGCGGGTTATTCACGGCAATCAAGGTCTGCCCCCAGTATAAATGGGTGTGAATTTTCCGGGTTGGTTCCCAAATAAAGCCGAACCCCGTACTAGCCAGCATATTGCCACTGCCGGTTAGGCTGGTAGTGGTGCTATAGTTGCCGACATTCCAAGCCCGGCCCAGATCGGCGAAAGGGGCGATGAAAAACTTCTCCTGCCCAAAAAAATCGCTAAAAATGGGGTACCGATATTCCAGGCTGGTGGAAAAACCACTGTCGCGGACGATCTGGTTTTCCCGGTAGCCGCGTACGCTGTTAGCGCCGCCGATCTGGAATTTTTCTAAAGGCAGTAGCCCGTCGTTGGCCAATTGCATATCGCCGCGCCAAATCAATTGCCCTGCGCGCAGCCGTTGTCCCCATTGCAATTGTCCCAGCCAGGAAAAGAAACGGCCATCCGGCGCCGCAGTGTTGATGGTGGCGTCCAGCGCATCCAGGCCAACATTGAAAACCGAACGGGCGGCGAACACCTGTTCCGTGCTGCGTTGCAGCCATTCCTGACCAATGCGTAACACCGTGACGCTGCTTTTGCCGTTTTGTACGCCGGGCGAAAATGAAAACGGTTGGCCCAATAGTGATGTCAAACTCTGGCGATGTTCCAGGGTGAGGGTGCCGGACAGTTTTAAACCGGGGTGGTGAATCAGCGGTTGGGTTAAGTTAATGCCATAGGCTTGGCTATTGCTGGTGACATCAATTTGGTTAAAAGGTTGTTCAACTATATTGGAGTCGTAATGCGAGTACCAAGTATGAAATGTGGTGTCGTAGCGGTTTAACGGCAACCAATAGTCAATACCTACGCCGGTCATGCCGGGGGCGAAACGGCCTTGCGCTGTAAAGGCATCGCCCAGGCCGGTCAGATTGCGGTAACCGGCATAAGACGTACCTTGATAGCCGCCTAAACTGGGGGCAATCTGGTTATCAAAAATCATGCCGAACTGATAAGGGTTTTTCTCTTTGAGTAAAGTTTTCAGTATTGCCGATCCCGGTTGTGCGCCGGGCAGTAATTCGGCATTAATCCGTTCTATTAATGGATTTTCCAGCAGTAGTTGTAAGTTGTCTTGCAGGCGGTTAACCTGCAGCGGGTTGTCGGCGGCTAATGCGATGCGCTCTTGAATCGCCTCCCGGTTAAAATGCTCAATACCGTGAATTTGAATTTGATCGAGTTTGCCTTCAATGAGTTGGATTTCAAGGATGCTGTCTTTTAAAGTTTGATCGGGAATCACCGCGCCTGAGTTTATGTAACCGTGATCCACATAATAGCGGGTCAGCTGATAGCGTAGTTGTTGTAATTCCTGATTAGATAATTCTCTATGACTATAAGGCAAGGTTATTTTTTCTAATTCGGTGCTAGGAAACACTGTGTTTCCGGTTAAGCGGATAGTTTGACAATAAAACTTGAGTCGTTGTGAAATGGGATTGTCAGCGTTAGGGGCGGGGAGTTTGGGTAGCGTGAATGCAGGGGAGGGATTATTATCGTCAGGCCAGAGCTGGTCGGTATTCTGGCGTTCCTGCAGATCGTTGCCTAGTGATCGGGCTTGACTGGATGAGTTACCCACCGGCTGGGCAAAAGCAGATGTATTTAACAATAGATAGGCTATCCAGATTGCAAGTGTTGGGTTAAATAAACTAAGACAGCGCATAATATCAGTATTTATTAAAATATTAATTGAACGAGCTTTTGCGTTTGATTATATTGCCTGTAAAAGCGAGTCAGCAAATTTATTTTTAAGAAACGTTGTTTAATTTAGAGAGGCTGCCGGTATCATTTATCTGTTACTTTTCAGCGCAAAAGATAATATACTCATGCAATAGGATGTGCGTCATGTGGAAGTGTTATAGGATGTGCACAACCGACTGAAGTACATGCTTTCGCGATGGATGTGCCAAGCTGATGGTGGCGTATCTTATGCAGTTTATTTACACTGAATAGTGACAAAAATTATATTCACAGGCATAGATGATTAACTGCCATGAAAGACACTTTATTTTTTGATAAACGTCAGATGCTTGCGCAACATTTTTTGTTCCGGCAGTTATTGCCGGCGGAAATTGATAGTCTATTAAAAATTACCGTGGAACGTCATTTTGCGGATGGGCAAAGCATTTTTCTAGCCGGTGAAGAAGGCAGCAGTATGATGATAATCCTGGAAGGCCGGGTGCTGATTAGTGCTATCTCTGAAGAAGGCAAAGAAATTACGCTTAACTATATTGAGTCCGGTGGCATATTGGGTGAAATTGCCTTATTGGATGGCAAATGCCGTTCGGCAAATGCCACGGCGGTTGGGTCTTGTTGTTTGTTGTCTATTAAACGCGAGGTATTTATTCCTTTTTTAAGAGCCAATTCAGATATAGCCATTCAGCTGTTAATGGTGTTTTGCGAGAAACTCAGAAATACCAGTTATATGTTGGAAAATCTGGGCTTGTTGCCGGTGCCGGTACGATTGGCTAAGTTAATCTTGAAACTGGCCGGCACCGACCAGGGCCGCGTCACGCCAGGCAGTATCGTGCGACTGAGTTTGTCGCAGCAAAAAATCGCTAATTTAATTGGTACTTCACGAGAAACCGTCAACCGGGTTTTTAGTCAATGGCAAGCGGACGGTCTAATTCGTCTGCAACAGCAACAACTGATTTTGCTTAAACCCAATGAATTATCATCGATTTCCAAGTATGTGTTGTAACTTAGCGCGATGAGCTTATCGATGGGCTGCAAAACCGTTACGTTGTCCATCGTCGCTTGGCTCATGGTTTTACCGCTGATTTTTTGGGGCGGGGCTTTTCAGAATCTAGAATTCTGGGTCTATGAGCAAATGTTAACAGCCAGACCCGTAGCAGCCCATGCGCCGCCAGTCACCCTGATTACAATCAGCGACGAGGATTTGATACAATTGCAGCGTAGTTCCTTACCGGATAGTGTGCTGTTTGATGTGTTGCAAATATTGCTGAATGGGCAGCCGCGCGGCATTGGTGTGGATTTATACCGGGATATTCCTATGCCGCCCGGTACCAAGCAACTGGCAAATTTACTGAATCATCAGCCGGCAATTATCGTTGCGCAAAAATATGGTGATGAACATTCGGCTGGTATAGCGCCGCCCGCCTATTTGCAGTATCTGGAACAAGCAGGTTGCACGGATTTTCCCATTGATAATGACAATAGAGTACGCCGGGCGTTGATTTATATGGGTAATGCTCAGGGTTGCTATAGTTTTGCTTATCTGCTGGTCTTACATTATTTGGCACCGATAGGTATTACCGCTTTAGCGGATGCAAACGAACCGGAAACTCTACGCTTGGGCAAAGTGAGCTTGCCGCGTTTGCAAGCTAATGATGGCGGTTATCGTGATATGGATAGCCAAGGCTATCAAATTTTGTTGGATTATCGCTACCCACCAGCGGTATTTCAACGTTACACACTGCAAGAAGCGTTGCATGGGTGGATACCTGCGGCGGATATTGCCGAAAAAATAGTGTTGATAGGTTCTATTGCTGAAAGTAGCAAAGATTTTTTTTCGATTCCGGTTTTAACACCGGGCTCTGATGGGCAAAAAACTGCCGGTGTTGAAGTACACGCTTTGCTGATTGATCAATTAATCAGGACGGCGCTTGATGAACAGCAGTCTGTCCGGCCGATTCCCGAATGGTTGGAGTGGCTATGGGGTTGGGTTTGTTGTCTGATTGGTGTATTGGTTGGCAGTCGTAAATTGCCGTTGCCTGTATTTGTGTTGTGGTTGCTTTTGGGGTTGTTAGGCAATGCTGCTGCTGTTTTTGCGTTGTTTAACGCCGGCAGATGGATGCCGTTTATCCCCTCCGTACTCGGCTGGTTTTTTTCGGCGACTTTGACGGTGGCCTGGTTAGCTAACCAAGAGTTTCGGCAGCGGCAGGTTTTAATGAGTCTTTTTGCCCGCCATGTCAGTACTGCTATTGCCGACGAAATCTGGCAGCATCGAAATGTAATACTCAGTGGTGGGAAAATTACCCCGCAAAGAATGACCGCCACGGTGTTTTTTTCTGATATTGCCGGCTTTACCAGTATTGCCGAGCGTTTGCCGCCGGATGTTTTTTATACTTGGTTGAATGAGTATCTGCAGGCTGTTACCACAGTGATCAGTCAGCATAACGGCGTGGTGATTCGCTTTATCGGCGATGCGATTTTGGCTGGTTTTGGCGTTCCGATTCCGCGAAACAGCGACAATTTAATTGCTGAAGACGCGATACACGCGGCAAGGTGCGCCTTAGCTATTCAAAACGAATTGATACAATTAAACCGGAACTGGTCATCCAGAAATCTGCCGGTGGTAACCATGCGCATAGGTCTGAATACCGGTTGTTTATTGGCCGGCAGCTTGGGTAGTCAAGATAGGCTGGAGTACTCTATTCAAGGGGATACGGTCAATACGTCGGCAAGATTGGAAAGCTATCAAAATTCGGAGCTGACAACTGATTTTTTTAGCGCCCCTTGCCGTATTTTGATCTCTGCGGACACCGCGCAATATTTAAATTCTGCTTTTTCCTGTGTGCCGCTGGGAAATATTAGTTTCAAGGGTAAAGATAATAGCATTGAAGTGTTTAGATTGCTGTAAGCTTATTAATCGGCTGAAACCGGTTCTGTCGTAAATTTTAGCAGCTTGGGCTGGAATCAAGCCAATCAGTTTCAAAAGTACACGCTATCCGAAAGATGTCATTCTGGCGCGGGAGTAATAGAGGCATAAACAAAATCCTGATTACCCACAAGCTTCAGCTGATTATCGAAGCCGTCATTCCGGGATTGTCGGAGTCGTAAGATCGCGTAGCCCGGCATCAGATCAGCCGATCCGTCAAAAATAGAAAAAATAGATTGGTGGACTACTAGTCGTGGAATTACCAAACAAATCAGCTTCGATGCTGGTTTTCATTATCATTCAATCCAGCCTACGGTTCTTGCGTATATACTAAGCCCGGTAAATCCATCACGCCGATAAGCCATTCAAAAACCGCATTCATTCAGCTTTACCTAGCCTAATACCATGAAATACAAAGACCTAAGAGACTTCATCGCCCAACTGGAAAAGCAGGGGGAATTAAAACGCATTAAAGCCGAAGTCGATCCGGTGTTGGAGATGACGGTGATTTGTGATCGAGTTTTGAAACAAGGTGGCCCGGCCTTGCTGTTTGAAAACCCTAAAGGCTTCAATATTCCTGTGTTGGGTAATCTGTTCGGCACACCCAAACGGGTGGCAATGGGCATGGGGGCGCAGGATGTTTCCGAGCTGCGCGGTATCGGCGAGTTGTTGGCTTATCTTAAGGAACCTGAGCCGCCAAAAGGCATGAAAGATGCCTGGGAAAAATTTCCGGTCTTCAAGCAAGTGCTTAATATGGCGCCCAAACTGGTGACTTCGCCACCTTGTCAGGAAGTGATTCGAGTGGGTGATGAGGTTGACCTAAGTGTGTACCCCATCCAGACCTGCTGGCCGGAAGATGCTGCGCCTTTGATTACCTGGCCGCTGGTGATTACCAAAGGCCCGCATAAGGACAGACAGAATTTGGGGATATATCGCCAGCAGGTGATCGGCAAAAACAAGGTGATTATGCGCTGGCTGGCCCATCGCGGCGGCGCTTTGGATTTTAAGGAATGGCAGGCAGCTCATCCGGGTAAGCCGTTTCCGGTCGCTGTGGCTTTGGGGGCTGATCCGGCAACGATACTGGCGGCGGTGACGCCGGTGCCGGATTCTTTATCCGAATACGCCTTTGCCGGTTTATTGCGCGGCAGCAAAACCGAAGTAGCCCGCTGTTTAACGCACGATCTACAAGTGCCGGCTAGCGCGGAGATTGTACTGGAAGGCTATATTTATCCCGGTGAAACCGCGCCGGAAGGCCCTTACGGCGATCACACCGGTTACTACAACGAAGTGGATGAATTTCCGGTTTTTACCATTGAACGCATTACCCAGCAGCAAGTACCGATTTATCACAGCACCTATACTGGTCGGCCGCCTGATGAGCCGGCTATTCTTGGTGTAGCGCTGAATGAAGTATTTGTGCCGATACTGCAAAAGCAATTTCCGGAAATTATCGATTTTTATCTGCCGCCGGAAGGCTGTTCCTACCGGATGGCAGTCATCAGCATGAAGAAACAATATGCCGGTCATGCTAAACGGGTGATGTTGGGCACTTGGTCTTATTTGCGGCAGTTTATGTATACCAAGTTTGTGATTGTGGTGGATGACGATGTGGATGTGCGCAATTGGCAGGATGTCATATGGGCGATTACCACGCGCATGGATCCGGCGCGTGATTTAACGATTTTGGAAAATACGCCGATAGATTATCTGGATTTCGCTTCGCCGGTCTCTGGCTTGGGGTCTAAAGTGGGGTTTGATGCGACCAACAAATGGCCCGGAGAAACCAATCGCGAATGGGGCAGACCCATTGTGATGCGGCAGGATGTGATTGACAGAGTGGATGCTATGTGGAATTCGTTATTTTAGAGCCAAATCGTAAACAAAAGTCAGGCGGGCACAAAAATCTGCGCCCGCCTGATGGCTGTTTAGTCTTCTGAGCTTGATGTTGGGTTGGAACCGCTGTGTTCATGGCGGCTAGGTTCGGGGTTTTGCGGTTCTATACGCTGGTTGCGTTCGGCAAACTCACTGGCGTAAGGGCGCGGCTGGGTTTGACGGGGAGCTTCATTAGCGACTGGACGCGGCTGAGTCTGCTGTGGAGCATCATTTTCTACCGGACGCGGTTGAAATTGACGCGGTGCTTCATTCTCAACCGGACGCGGTTGGAACTGCCGTGGTGCTTCGTTCTCAACCGAATGTGGTTGGGTTTGACGTGGCGTTTCGTTTTCTACCGGCCGTGGTTGGGTTTGATGTGGCGCTTCGTTCTCAACTGGACGTGGTTGAGTTTGACGCGGTGCTTCGTTTTCAACTGGACGTGGTTGAGTGTGACGAGGTGCTTCGTTTTCAACCGGATGTGATTGGGTTTGACGCAGCGTTTCGTTTTCTATTGGACGCGGCTGGGATTGATGCCCTGCTTCGTTCTCAACTGGACGCGGTGAGGTTTGCCGTGGTGCTTCATTTTCCAGCTGACGTGGCTGATTTTGACGTGGCGCACTGTTTTCTCCGCTTGGTCTATCACGGTTTTGGTTATCACCATCAGCCTGATTGGTGGATTCAGTTCTTTTTTCGCCACCGTTTCTAGGTCCGCGGCGGCGATTCCGGCCACGGCGGGCTGGACGCTCTTGTGGCGCGCCGTTTTTGGCAGTGGAGTTGTCAGCAGCAGTATCGTTGTCGAGGATGGGTTTTATTTCCTCGTGGTTGTTGACAGGCGCACTGTTGGTATTTTCCACAACGGCGTTGGTGTTGGGATTGGCGGGGCGCTTATTGTTATTGCGCCGCGCATTTCGACCTGCCGGCCGTTCTTTACGGTTGTTGTTGCGGTCAGTATTGGGTTTGTCTTCGGTTTTAGCCGGTTTTTCAGGTACTTCAGGTGTTGCAATGCTGTGGCCGATCAGCCGTTGCCAGAAGCGTTGAATCAAACTGGTTGAGGTTTTTTTGTTCTGTACTGGGGCGGGCGCATCGGGCAAAAACTCTTTGACCGCGGCTTTTTCGCTTTTAAGGCTGGCCTGTTTGGCAAATTCCGGCACACTAATATCATCTTCTTTGATATGTAAATGGCTGGCCTTGTCTTCCAGGCCTTCCATCGATTTAATGCGTTCTATCTCATAAGCCGGGGTATCCAGATGTTTGCTGGGTAATACTACGATGCTGACCCGCAGGCGTACTTCCAATTCCTGAATCGCGGCGCGTTTTTCATTGAGTAAAAAGGTAGCGCAATCGATAGGCAGGTGGGCAATAACCCGCTCTGTGCCTTTTTTCATGGCTTCTTCTTCTATCAGACGCAATACCGCTAAGGTAACGGATTCAACATTCCGAATAGTGCCTTGGCCTTTGCAGCGTGGGCAGGTCAGTTGCGTGGCATCGCCTAAAGAAGGACGCAGACGTTGTCTGGACATTTCCATTAAACCGAAGCGCGAGATTCGACCGGTCTGGATGCGGGCACGGTCAATTTTCAAGGCATCGCGCAAACGGTTTTCCACTTCACGCTGATTTTTATTCGACATCATATCGATAAAATCAATCACAAATAGACCGCCCAAGTCGCGTAGACGTAATTGTCTGGCAATTTCGTCTGCGGCTTCCAGGTTGGTGTTCAGCGCGGTTTCTTCTATATCGCTGCCTTTGGTTGCTCGTGCGGAGTTGATGTCTACTGAAGTCAGCGCTTCGGTATGATCTATGACGATGGAACCGCCGGAAGGCAGAGTGACTTCGCGCTTGTAGGCCATTTCGATTTGGGTTTCGATCTGGTAACGGCTAAACAGTGGTACGCTGTCTTGATAAAGCTTGGCTTTATGCAAGTTGTGCGGCATTACCTGCTTGAGAAAGTTATGCACCAGTTTATGTGCGCCTTCCTGGTCGATCAGAATTTCGTCTATATCGCCGCGCAAGTGGTCGCGCAGGGCGCGGATGATGACATTGCTTTCTTGAAAAATCAGGAACGGCGCAACTTGTTCGCTGCTGGAGCGATCTATGGCTTCCCATAGTTGCAGTAAGTAGTTTAAATCCCATTGCAGTTCTTCGACATTTTTGTCTGAACCGGCTGTGCGGATAATCAGGCCCATGCTGTCTGGAATTTCCAGCGCTGACATGGTTTCCCGCAATTCACTGCGATTGTCGCCTTCGATGCGTCTGGATATGCCGCCTGCTTTGGGGTTATTAGGCATCAGCACCAGATAAGTACCGGCCAGACTGATATAGGTGGTCAGGGCGGCGCCTTTGTTGCCGCGCTCTTCTTTTTCGATCTGGACAACAATTTCCTGGCCTTCACGAATATTGGTTTTGCCTGCGGATCGGCCTTCTTCGCCGTCGCCGTTGCGGTAGAACGGGGTGATTTCTTTGAACGGCAGAAAACCGTGTTTTTCTGCGCCGTAATTGACGAAAGCGGCTTCTAGGCTGGGTTCTACTCTGGTGATGATGCCTTTGTAAATATTAGATTTTTTTTGTTCTTTGGAGGGAACTTCGATGTCAAAATCATACAGTTTTTGACCATCTACCAATGCCACTCGCAACTCTTCAGGTTGCGTGGCGTTGATAAGCATTCTTTTCATTTTGTTTCCTTGTGTTCTTTGTATCCTGCCTAGAGCTGAAACAGTTTTGTTTGTCGCGGGTTTAAGGCGACGGTGCTTCCCAACTTTTTAATTTTATGAGCGGCCAGACTGACTGAAAACGGCAATGGGTGTTGTAGTTTGGAGCAGCATATTCGGCATGGCCGAGAGTGGCGCTTGAATTAGGGGGAAATCTGTTATACCGAGCTCTATGTCTTTAGGATGCAGGTCACTCATCATGGGTTGAGTGATAAAACCCGAAAAAATTCTTTAGGGTGGCGAGGGCGTTAAGCGTCCAGGCCATAGCGTATAAATTTTTATTATTTAAGTCTATCCACAGATAGACTGGTCTAATATAACAATCTTTGTCTGTAGCAGCAATTTTAAACCGTACCAGCCGATATATTGTTATCATTTATCACATGAACAGCACATCAGATCACATCACACCACAAGTACAATTGCTGGAAATCAGCGACGCCAACAGTGAACAGCGCATCGACAATTTTTTGATCGGTTTTCTGAAGGGCGTACCCAAAAGCCGAATTTACCGTATGGTCAGAAAAGGCGAGGTTCGGGTCAATAAAGGCCGGATTGATGTTAGCTATAAGCTGGCATTGGGCGATATTGTCCGCATTCCGCCGGTGCGGGTGGCTGAAAAAAATGCAGAAGTTATTGTCCAGCCCAGCTTGAGATTCAGCCTAGAGAACCATATCTTATACGAAGATGATGGCTTCATCGTCTTAAACAAACCGGCCGGCTTTGCCGTGCATGGTGGCAGTGGGGTTAGTTCCGGGGTGATAGAGGCCTTGCGGCAGATTAGACCGCAACAAAAATTTCTTGAGCTGGTGCATAGATTGGATAAGGAAACCTCCGGTTGCTTGTTGATTGCGAAAAAGCGGTCGGTATTAAAGACCTTACATGAGTTGTTTCGCGGTGATGGGATACAAAAAACTTATTTGGCGCTATTGTCCGGGCAGTTTAACCGCAAACAGCAACTGGTTGATGTGCCGCTATTAAAGAATATCAATCAGGGCGGCGAACGCATGGTGATGGTTAGTCAGGCCGGCAAGTCGGCGGAAACTTTGTTTACCCGCTTGAAGAAGTTTCAGGAGGCTACTTTGGTTCACGCTGCACCCAAAACCGGGCGTACCCATCAGATTAGGGTTCATGCCGCCTGGCTGGGGCATCCGATTGTCGGCGATGACCGTTACGGCGAAGATGAAGTGAATAAAGCATTTAAAAAACGGGGCTTTAAAAGGTTGTTCCTCCATGCGGAACAATTGCAGTTTGCCCATCCGGTCAGCGGTGTATCGCTCAGTTTTACCGCGCCTTTACCTGAGGATTTAGAGATTTTATTGCAGCATGAAAAACCGCTTTGATTTAATAATTTTTGATTGGGATGGTACCCTGATAGATTCTGTCGACTGGATAGTTCATTGTATTCAGCAGGCTGCCGTCCGGCATGGTTGTCCGGTTCCTGAGCAGCAGGCCGCAAAAGATATTATCGGCCTGAGTATCGAGAATGCAATCCAGCAGTTGTTCCCAACGGCTGATGCGGCGACTCGACAAGGTTTGGTTAGCGATTATAGCAAAACGTTTTTCGCCAAAGAAATCAGCCGTGCCGATTTGTTTCCGGGAGTTTATCCAATGTTGGAGCAACTTAAACAGGATGGCTACCGCTTAGCGGTTGCTACCGGCAAGAAATCTGCCGGATTGGCGCAGGCCATTGCTGCAACCGGGGTAGGCGATTTGTTCTGCACTACCCGTTGTTCCGATCAAACCGCCTCTAAACCGGCACCGTTGATGATCAATGAAATTATTGCGGAACTACAAGTAGATAAACAGCGTACCTTGATGGTAGGCGATTCAGTGCATGATATGCAGATGGCGCTCAATGCAGGTGTCGCTGCAATTGGGGTCACCTGCGGTGCGCATTCTGCGCAAACATTACGGCAATATCAGCCGTTATTGTGTTTGGATTATCCAACGGATTTACTGGAATTTTTTTAAAGAGGTCAAGGCATGGCAATTAATCAGGATCATCTCAAATCAGACAGCGAAACCAAGCCGGGCTGGGAAAGAGAGCTTGTCGAAAAATTGGCGTTTGCCGCGATTAGGGAGCAAAAAACTGCCCGGCGTTGGGGGATATTTTTTAAATTGTTGACCTTCGCTTACTTGCTGGTGATATTGGGTATTGCGATTTATCCCAAACTCAAAGGTGAAATTAACAGCGAAAAAGCCCATATTGCGATTATTGACGTGCTTGGCGTGATTGGCCAGGGCGAAGGAGCTAGCGCCGAAACAGTGATCGAAGGCTTACAGGATGCGGTCAAGGATAAAAACACCAAGGGCATCATCCTGAATATCAATTCCCCAGGCGGCAGTCCGGTGCAGTCGGCTTATGTCTACGATGAAATCAGACGCTTGAAAAAACTGCATCCTGACTTGCCGATTTATGCGGTGGTTGGTGATCTTTGTGCATCCGGCGGCTATTATATTGCCGCAGCCAGCGACAAGATTTTTGTCAATCAGGCCAGTATCATCGGTTCGATAGGGGTGATAATGAACGGTTTTGGTTTTACCGGCGTCATGGATAAACTTGGTGTGGAGCGGCGGCTGTTGATCGCTGGAGAACATAAAGCCATGTTGGACCCGTTTTCGCCGGTCAAAGAGTTGGAAGCCAAGCATATGCAGACTCTGTTGAATCAGGTGCATCAACAGTTTATCGGTGCCGTACGTGAAGGTCGCGGTGATCGTTTGAAAGAAGCCAATGCCCCGGAATTGTTCAGCGGCCTAGTTTGGACCGGTGCGCAGGGTGTGGAGATAGGCCTGGCGGATGGTTTCGGCAGTGTTGAAACAGTGGCGCGTGATGTGCTGGGTGTTGAAGAAACTATAAACTTTACCCCGCAAGAGCATTTGCTTGACCGCTTGGCTGGAAAAATGGGGGCTGCGTTTGGTCACGAGATCAGCAGTTTGTGGGCTGGTGTGGCCTTACGGTAACGAATAAATCTATTGAACCCGCCCGTAAACCCAGGGTATAGGCCATGGTATCATTCGACAAACAAGTGGTGTCGCCTGATCTTTGCTATAATCCAACTTATTGATATTCATTTAGAATAGCTTATGGCACGTTACCTCGATCCTAAGAATGACCTGGTGTTCAAGAAAATCTTTGCCGAACATCCTTTGCTATTGAAGGATTTTTTAAATGCTCTGCTGCCTTTAGCGGATGACGGTCAGATCGTCGAACTCAGCTATCTGCCCCCGGAACAAATTCCGATCCTGCCACCGGAAAATCGTCGCGGTATCGTGGATGTCAAATGCACTGACAGCCAAGGTCGGGTGTTTATTGTCGAAATGCAAATGTACTGGACGCCTTCGTTTTTCAACCGGATGCTGTTTAATGCCAGTCAAGCTTTTGTGATGCAACTTGAACCGGGTGAAGAATACAAACTGTTGCAACCCGTTTATGCCCTAGGCATCATCAACGCCATTTTTGAGCAAAGTGATGACTGGTATCACCATTACAAAATCGTCAATATCGAAAAAACGCATCGCACCATAGAAGGCTTGCAGTTTGTTTTTATTGAACTACCCAAGTTCAAAGCAGAAACCACCACCGCCAAAAAAGTCCGGGCGTTGTGGCTGAGATTTTTAAAAGAAATTAAAGGCGAACTTGAACCCCCCACTGAATTGCAGGACTATCCGCCAATCCAGGAAGCATTAACCATCAGCAAAGAAGCGGCCTTCACCCACGCGGAATTGGCCGCCTATCAAGCGGTGATGATGGCGATCAGCAATGAAAAATCCATCGTGACCGATTCTATTGAGTTGGGAATTGAAAAAGGGATAGAGATTGGTCGGGAAAAGGGGATAGAGATTGGGCTGGAAAAAGGTCGACAAGACGAAAAACTGGCGATTGCCAGAAATCTGCTGTCTGTGATGGATAATAAGGCCATTGCCGATATGACTGGGCTTTCGCTGGAAGTGGTGCAAAAACTCAGAGGCCAAGCATGACCATGATCATTGCGGATTATTTTGACGTTCATTATGCGACGGTTAGCCGTGCCGTCAAAAACTCAAGCAAGGGATAATGTGCTAATCCCCCGTTTTCCTGACTAAATGCAAAGAAGCCGGGTTATTTCAAGGCATATGCTGGGTTTCGCGTTGCTCTACCCAGCCTACGGCCCTGTACAGAATGAATTAAATGGACTGATTATCCGCGCTAACAGCCTAACTTCCCAGCGGCAAAATCAAGAAACCACAACCACCTGCGCAAAACCGCCGCCGGGCGTTCTAAAATTGGTGGTTTGCCCCTGATAGAGCCGGGCGCAGATTAATTGCGTTTGGCCTTGATAGACATAATGGCGGACATCCAGCTTTAAGTTGACCATTTCATGGTCAACTTCCAGGCGTCGTTCACTGGGATGCACCAGGGTTTGCGCGACATAATCATGTTGTAAGATTTCATTAAAGACGCGTTGGGTGAGCTTATCGCCCCGATAGGCCGCTTTGCTGCCGAAACCTTTGGCAGGTTTGAAAAATAACTGTTTTCGGCCGGCCCAAAGGGTTACCGCATCCTGCTCGGCAACCCTTATGGTATGCGCTACGCCTTGCTGTAAAACAGCTCTGGTAGCGGCATCCACGCCAATAGCCTGCAGAAAATCGGCATCGCCGAACCGTACCAAGTTTCTTTTATCGGCATATAACGCATAGTTACGTGGATGAGGGGTCAGCACCACGGCATTGGCTAAATAGGCTTCCCGCAAACTGCTGTGTTTATCCTCTTCCAGGGCAAAGTCTGTTAAACGATTGTAAACCATGTCAATTTTTAAATCGCCGTGCCACAAGGCATTGTCTCGATAACTGAGTTCTGCCGGATCACAGATCACCGTTTTTAGCTGTTGTTGTGCAAATAATTGCTTAAACAATACAAATTCCGGCAGCAGATACTGGTTTTGCGGGTCATCATCGACAATGGCGATGCTGGTTAAAGGCACTAAGCCGCGTTCTGCCTGCCATTCTTGATAAAACATTTTTATAAAACACTGCTCTGCCGCCTGTGCGGATTGCTGATGTATTATTTTATCGGGTTGCTGCTCGCCGGCTCTTTCACAACAGGGATTTTGGGCGCGAATCAGGATGGCATTAATTAAAGCGCCGCCGGCATTGGTATTGATTTCTATTAATTTTGGGCCGTCGGCACTGAGGTGAAAGTCATAACCCAGAAAAACGCCATGTGCCTTGGCTGGGAATTTGGCAATCGTCGGTGCTTGGGCTAACACCTGTTGTTGATAACCCGGCATGGCTATGACTTGTTCCAGAGCGGCAATAATTTCCAGCTGTCTGTTTAAGCAATCCTCGCTGATAAACACCGGTGCGTCCGCAAAAAGATGGGGTCTTTCCTCTGCTATCATCCGGTACAGTTCGCCGTAGTTTTCTTGTCTGGAAAGCTCGGCTCGCAAAGTGTTGCGATCAAGAGATGCGCACCGGCAGCTACTGTTTAATAGTTCCGCAGGGTCGGGGGTGTGTGCTGTTGGTTGTGGATTCATTAAAACAAGAAAAATAGTGACATAAAAAAATCTCGACTTGTCATAAAGGCTGGGTATTATGCAGTTGATTATTACATTTTTAGAAATATCTTGTGCTTTTTGGGTGGTTGATGGATTTTAACCTAGAATCGGGAGTTGACCGCTGCTTGTCTATCGATAAGACTTATCGCGACAGGAAAAGATAAGTTCCAACTGCCGATTCTAGATTTAAGCTAAAAAATGAAAACGAAAGTGCCATCATGAGAAGCATAAGATTATAATGAAACTCTAATATTTAGTCACTCTTGGGAGCGAACATGATTTTCAGACAGCTTTTTGAATCGGAAACCTCCACCTACTCTTACTTGCTGGGTTGCGAGCGTAGCCGCCGCGCCTGTTTAATAGACCCGGTTGCTTCAGAGCTACACCGCTATATCAATCTTCTAGAAAGCCTGAGTTTAAAACTCATTTACACGCTGGAAACCCATGTTCATGCCGACCACATTACCGCTGCCGGTTTATTACGAGAAAAACTGGGCAGTAGAAGTGTTGTTCATAAGGATGCCGGCGCCGATTGTGCCGACTTGCTGGTCAGTGATGGGGGGTTGCTGCAAATCGGCGAGCTGGATTTTGAAGTGCGCCATACACCGGGACACACCCAGGGTTGTGTCAGTTATCTATTGGCCGACCGGGTATTTACCGGCGATGCCTTATTGATAGACGGCACCGGACGTACCGATTTTCAGCAGGGCGATGCCGGACTGCTTTATGACAGCATAGTCGAAAAATTGTTCACTTTGCCGGCCGATACTCTGGTTTATCCGGGGCATGATTATCGTGGTAATACTGTTTCCACCATTAAACAAGAAATGGCAAAGAATGCCCGCTTGGGCAATCATCGTTCGCGAGAGGCGTTTATCGCATTGATGCAGGCGCTTGACTTGTCTTTTCCCAAGCAAATCGATAAAGCTTTGCCGGCCAATCGTGCCTGCGGTTTAGCCGAGGAACAGCGCTAGGCGCTAAACATGCTGCTGACTTTGTCTTTATCTGCGCTAATCGGTCTGCTGTTGGGCTTACTGGGTGGTGGTGGTTCAATTTTGACGGTGCCGATGCTGGTTTATTTGTTGCACGTTGGAACTAAAGCGGCCATTGTCACCTCTTTTGTCGTGGTCGGCATGTTCAGCCTATTGGCACTGATTGCCAGACGGCATTCGGTGTGCTGGAAAAGCGGGGTGTTTTTTGGTTTGACCGGAATGCTGTGTGCTTTTGGCGGCGGGCGCTTTGCCGGACAGTTGTCGGGCGAAGTGTTAATGACGCTGTTCGGATTGGTTTGTCTGCTGACCGGGCTGTTTATGCTGCGCCGCGGTAAGCAACAGCCAACGCTTCAGTTTGCCGGTAAATCGCTTGTTAATTCCGGCAAGGGGCGACTACGCCGCGTATTTGCTTTGCTTGTAGTGCTGGTGGCGTGTTATATATTGTCGCAATCAATAACCTTACATTTGATGGCGATTGTCGAATTATGGTTGCTGAAGCCATGGAGTGCTGCCTGGGCAGTGGCGGGATTATTGCTGTTGTGGTTGGTGCTGCGCATCGGCGGTTGGATACATAAGACAGACGCGATAATTTTATCCCACCACCAAACGACCCGGGAGAAATGAGCAGATGCAATTAGAACGCTTTAATCAGTTAAGGCAAATATGCCGAAATTGGGTCGATGAGCTGGGGGATTTATTGATTGCCGATATTCAGGCTCATCATCAAGCTGATAAGGAGATCATACTAACATCCGCAGCCATTTTGCTGTTGGCAGTATCCACGCGGATCATCCGCAAGCCACCCTCTGATAACGGCTGATCGGCTGATGACTAAGTTGCCGCCTAAATTGGTCGTCAAGCTGCAAAAATACGGTTTACGCTGGGAAATCGGCGTGGCTCTGTTAATCAAAATCGTGTTATTAACCGGTTTATGGTTCCTGATTTTTCGCTGGCCGGATAAACCGACAGCAAAGCCCGATATTGCTGCACACTTTTTACCAGCAAGTCCACCAACTCAGGTATCGCCTGATTTTTCTTCTCAAAACAACAAGGAGTTTCGCCATGATAGGTGAAGATATTGTCATGCTGTCCAGGCTGCAATTCGGCCTGACCGCTCTCTACCATTTTTTATTTGTGCCGCTTACACTGGGGATGACTTTTATCCTTGGCATCATGGAATCAGTTTATGTGATGACCGGGAAAGAAGTTTACAAGGATATGACTAAGTTTTGGGGCAAGCTGTTTGGCATCAATTTTGCGATGGGCGTCACCACCGGCATTACTCTGGAGTTTCAGTTCGGTACTAACTGGGCTTACTATTCACATTACGTTGGCGACATTTTTGGGCCGCTGCTGGCCAGCGAAGGCTGGATGGCGTTCTTTCTGGAATCCACTTTTGTGGGGCTGTTTTTTTTCGGCTGGGATAAATTGACTCGTGTTCAGCATCTGATTGTTACCTGGCTGCTGGCAATTGGCACTAGCCTGTCAGCCTTATGGATATTAATCGCCAACGGCTGGATGCAGTATCCCGTCGGTGCCGAGTTTAATTATGAAACGCTGCGGATGGAAATGACCAGTTTTGCCGATGTGTTTTTTAACCCGGTCGCTCAGGTCAAATTTGTACATACCGTTGCCGCAGGTTATGTCACTGGCTCTATGTTTGTATTAGGGGTGAGTTCCTGGTATTTGCTGAATAAGCGTGATATCGGCTTTGCTCGGCGTTCATTTTCCATTGCTTCGGCATTTGGTTTGGCTTCAATTTTGTCGGTCATTGTGTTGGGTGACGAAAGCGGTTATACCTCCGGCGAAACTCAAAAAATCAAATTGGCCGCCATTGAGTCGGAATGGGAAACCCATCCCGCTCCGGCCGGCTTTACGGTGTTTGGTTTTCCAGATCAACAAAATGAGAGAACTGATTTTGCCCTCAAAATTCCTTATGTCTTGGGTTTAATCGCTACGCGTTCTATAGATGAAGATGTTAAAGGCTTGAAGGATTTGCGTAATGATAGCGCGGTGCGGATTAAGAGCGGTATGTTGGCTTATGCCGAATTGCAAAAATTGCGTAACGGCGATACCCGTGTCGAGACCAAGCAACGCTTCAACGACCATAAAGCCGATCTGGGGTACGGGCTGCTGCTGAAGCAATATACTGATCAAGTCGTGGATGCTGATGCTATAACTATCCAAAAGGCCGCCAACGACACCATTCCCAAAGTCGCGCCGCTGTTCTGGACTTTTCGGGTGATGGTCGCCTGCGGTTTTACCATGTTGTTTATTTTTGCGATGGCGTTTTACTACTGTGCCACTCGTGTCGCCGATCAAAAAACCTGGTTGATGCGGTTGGCGGTATGGGCCATTCCATTACCGTGGATTGCCGCAGAAACAGGTTGGTATGTGGCTGAAGCCGGTCGTCAACCTTGGACAATTTCGGGAATATTACCTACCCATATCAGTGTATCCAGTATTAGCACCGGACAGCTGTGGTTTAGTATCGCCGGATTTGCATTGTTCTATACTGTGTTGCTGATTATTGAATTGTATTTGATGTTCAAATATGTTCGTCTTGGGCCAAGCAGTTTGCATACCGGTCGCTATTGTTTAGAACAAAAAACAGCTGCTTAAATCGTTTAATCATTAAATGAGGAATACGTCATGTTTGATTATGAATCCATCCGCCTGATCTGGTGGGTATTTATCGGCGTTGTCGCCATTGCTTTTGCCTTGACTGAAGGTTTTGATTTTGGCGTCAGCACCTTGCTACCTTTGATCGGCAAAACCGATATTGAGCGGCGCGTGATCATTAATACCGTCGGCGCTACCTGGGAAGGCAATCAGGTTTGGCTGATACTATTGGGCGGCGCTATTTTTGCGATTTGGCCGTCTGTCTATGCCACGCTATTTTCCGGCTTGTATGTCGCAATGTTGCTAGTGCTGTTTGCGTTGTTTTTTCGGCCGGCAGGTTTTGATTATCGCAGCAAACTGGATAATCCTGTCTGGCGTAATGCCTGGGATTGGTGTTTGTTTTTAGGGGGCAGTTTACCGCCGATATTGTTGGGGGTGCTGGTCGGCAATCTGCTGTTGGGCTTGCCATTTCATCTCGATCAGGATTTACGGCCGTTTTACGATGGTTCGTTTTGGGGTTTATTAAGTCCTTTTGCCTTGCTTTGTGGGGTGTTGACTTTACTAGGCACCACTTTTCATGGCGCGCTGTTTCTAAAATGGCGAACCGAAGGCCGTATTCAGGCGCGCGCCACAGCCGCAGTAGATATCCTGGGGCCAAGCTTGCTGGCCGGTTTGGCGGCAGCAAGCTTATGGGTGTTTTTGGGTATAGATCGTCCTGAAATCATGCAAATGGCGGCGACCGATGCCCCCTCCAATCCGCTGCATAAAACAGTTATTGCCGTTGGCGCCAGCTGGCTGCAGCATTTTTTGGCGCACCCCTGGATGTTGATCGCGCCGCTGGTCGGATTTGCCGGCTTGTTTCTGGCTTGGCTGCTGGGGAGAGGGCAGGCGGCAATGGCGGCATTTTGGTGCAGTGGCTTAGGAATTGCCGGCATGTTACTGACTTTGGGATTTGCCTTATTTCCGTTTTTGCTGATTTCCTCAACCGCGCCCAACTCCAGCCTGACCTTATGGGATGCAACGTCCAGTCACTTCACTTTATTGTTGGCTTTTTGGATTACCGTGGTGTTTTTGCCGATTGTTTTACTTTATACCCGTTGGGTTTATAAGGTGTTATGGGGTAACGTCACCGAAGCTGCGGTTTTAAAAGATACTCATACGCTTTATTAATTTTATTAAAGGAGAAACACCATGTGGTACTTCACCTGGATACTCGGCGTCGGCTTTGCCGCCGCTTTTGCCATTATTAATGCCATGTGGCTGGAATCGGTATGCGATATCGATAGCCACGGTATCGATCAATCTTGCGACAGCATCGGCAATGACAGCAAGGAATCTTAAGGGTTTGCTCAATCATCAATTAAATCTATACGGTCAATGAAATATTTAACACTGTGGCTGGCGTCATCTGCTTTTTTCATCTTGCCTAGCACGATGGCCTTTGCCGATGTCAATCAGCAAAGCTATACGTTGGAACAGGCAATTGATGCGGCTTTGGCCAATAATCCTGAGTTGAGCATCATGCAGGCGCGTATAGAGCAGGCTGATGCCCAACTGGGGCAATCGCTGGCCAGTTTTTATCCGCAAATCAAAACCAGTCTGTCTTATCAATTCAGCAATAATCCAGCGCAAGTTTTTGCGATGCTGATTGCCGAGCGTCGACTGAATACTGCCACGACCAATTTTAATTATCCCGGCAATGTCGGTGACTTTCGCCCGCAAGTGACCGCCAGTTACTCGTTGTTTCGCGGTGGACAAGATTATTACAACAGTCAGGCCGCACAATTGGGCATAGAAAGCTCTGAACTGGAAAAGTCGGCTATTCGTAATCATTTGGTCAGCAATGTAACCGCCGCCTACTATGGAGAACTGGCAGCGATAGCCGCCCATAAAGTCAGTCAGCGTTCAATTGAGGCCGTGCAAAGCGAGCTTGATCAATCCCGCTTGCGTTTTGAGGCCGGTACTATGCTGAAATCGGATGTGTTGTCACTGGAAGTGCAGCTGGCCGAAGCGCAGGAAGCTGACATTCAGGCCGCCAACGCCATTGAAATGGCGCAAAACATGCTCAAAACCTTATTGGGCTTGGCAGTTAACGACAGTTTTGCCATCAGCGAAATGCCGGAAAAAACCTTGCCGCCGCGGCCGAGTGGTTTTGACGAGTTGCTCAATCAGGCGCTAAACAGTCACCCCGAATTAAAGGCTGCCGAAAAGCGGGTATTGATTGCCGAACAACAATTGGCCGCTATGCAAGCCGCTTATTTACCGCGAGCCGATGCCTATGTCAGTTACGGTTCAGACAGCAAGAATCTGACGTACAGCAGTAACCGGGATAATGTCACCGCCGGGGTAATAGTGGAGCTGGATATTTTTAACGGCTTTTCCACGCAGGAAAAAATCAAGAAAGCCGAACACGAATTGACCGCTGCCAAAGAAACCGCCAAGCAGACTCGATTGCGGATCGAGAATCAGCTTAAATCCGCTCAACTTAGATTGCAAGAAGCCTTGAGTCGTGCCCAAGTGAGTAGTGTGGCGGTGCGGGCGGCAGAAGAAGCCCTGCGGTTGGTTAATGAGCAGCGCCATGCCGGGGTGGTGACGGTGACGCGTTACATAGAAGCCGAAGTGGCTCGGGATAAAGCCCTCTCCAGACAAATCAGCGCCCGTTTTGATGCCTTGCGTACAGATGCGGAACTTAAACAAGCTACCGGTTTTTGGCAATAAAGGAGTCTTTATGTCCAAGCTATCACCACTTTTTATATGGCTACGGCCTGTTACGGCAAGCACTGCTTTGCCAATGGCAATTTTATTCGCGTTAGGCCTTTTGGGCTGTAGCAACAAAACCGAACCGGGTAACAGCAGTATCAGTGGGCAGCCTTTGTCCCGCACCGCAAAAATCCTGACAATCGGCAAACAAGCTACTGCCAACGCTATGGCCTGGCAAGGTACTGTGCGTTCCAGGCTGGCGGTTAAAATTGCCCCGAAACTCAACGCTCGGATTGTCGAGATACCGGTGCATCCCGGTGATAGACTCAAAAAAGGCGATGTCATTGCGCGTTTGGATGATCGGGAATTACGCGCTGCCTACAATGCCGCCAACTCCGCCTTGATTGCCGCTCAGGCGCAAGCTGCACAAGCCCGAATAGAAGAAAGACGCATCATTGAGTTATATAATAAACAGGCTGCGACCCGGCAAAGTTATGATGCGATACTGGCTCAGTCCCAGGCAGAACAGGCCATGGCCAATCAGGCCGCCAGCGCCGCTCAGCAAAGTAAAGTGTTACTGGGTGAAGATGTGCTGCATGCGCCGTTTGACGGCATAGTCGGCGAACGTTTGCAGGAACCCGGTGACATGGGTATGCCGAATCAGCCTATAGTTACCTTTCTCAACCCGGATGACTTACGCTTGGAAGCTAATATCGCCGAAAGTTGCGCATCTCAGGTTAAGTTGGGGATGACGGCCAAGGTACGGATTGATGCCATTCAGCAGACGCTGAATGGTACGATAGACGAAATTGCCCCGGAAGTGGATCCGCAAACCCGCAATCTGCAGATCAAAATCAGCTTGCCGCACAGTATCGGCTTGCAGCATGGCCAATTCGGCTGGCTGGAGTTGGCTTGTGAAACTGAGAAGCTTGCCTTGTTGATTCCTGCTTCGGCCATTCTGCATTTTGGTCAGCTGCAGGCTGTAAAAATCGTCGAAGGCCAACAGCTGCACATTCGCCATATTCGCACCGGCAAACGCTACGGCGAGCAATTGGAGGTATTGTCCGGCTTGCATGAAGGTGAAACCATCCTGATATCCGATGAGTTGAAACCATGAAACAGACCGATGTAAAAAAAGACAGTCTGACGGTCAGTATCGTCCGCCTGTTCACTACCTCGCATTTATCGTTATTATTTTTATTGATTTCGCTGCTGGCCGGCGGCGTGGCGCTCATGTTGACACCACGCGAAGAAGACCCGCAAATCGTGGTGCCGGTGATGGATGTGTTCGTGCAAGCTCCCGGCGCCTCCAGTGAAGAAGTCGAAAAACAGATAACTACGCCGCTGGAAGTGCTGTTAAGACAAATTAAAGGCGTGGAATACGTTTATTCGATCTCCCGGCCCGGTTTAGCTATGGTCACCGTGCGTTATTTTGTCGGAGAGAACCTGGAAAGCAGCCTGATTAAAACTCGTGACAAACTACTCGCTAATCAGGACATTATCCCGCCCGGCGTGACGGACTGGCTGGTGAAACCGGTAGAAATCGACGATGTGCCGATTTTGTTGTTGACCTTATCGCCGCAAAATCCGGGAATGGACGGCATGGCGTTGCGGCGAATAGCCGATGAGTTGATAGAACGGTTACGCGGTGTTGATAATGTCGGCAAAAGTTGGGTGGTTGGCTCTGCGCCAAGGCGTATTTCGGTTTATCCCAATCCTGCCAAACTGGAGGCCGGCAGCATTAGTCTATTGGATATTCGGCAAGCGTTGCAGCAAAACAATGTCAATTTGCAAGTAGGTCATCTGACTGAACATGATAGGGAAATTGTGCTGGAAGCCGGGCCGCATTACCAAACCGTAGAACAGGTTGGGGCAACCGTACTGAAAACGGTTGGCGGACGTCTGCTGTATTTGCGTGATGTGGCGGAAATTCTAGACGGCCCTGCCGATGCCGATGAATATACCCGAATTGGCTTTGGACCTGCCGTCGCACAAATGCACACAGCCGGCAACCGCAACCTCAAATTGCCGGAGGCAGGCGCAGAACGGCCCATGACCACTATCGCCATCGGCAAACGCCGCGGCAGCAATGCGGTCGATGTCGCCGAACAGGTGCTTGCTTTGACTGAAAAGCTAAGCGGTACGCTAATTCCTGATGATGTGCTGCTTACCGTCACCCGAGACTATGGCGAAACAGCCGATCATAAGGTCAACGAACTGGTGATGCATCTGTCTATCGCGATTCTGATTATTATTGCCTTGCTGGCTTTAACCTTAGGCTTTAAGGAATCATTGATCGTCTCGTTGGCGGTGCCGATGACTTTTGCCATTACCTTGTTATTTGACTTGATTTTTGGCTATACCATCAATCGGGTCACGCTGTTTGCCTTGATTTTGTCGTTGGGCTTGCTGGTGGACGATCCGATTGTCGATGTGGAAAATATCCACCGGCACTATAGAATGCGCAAAGAACCGCCCTTGCAAGCCTTGCTGAGCGCAGTCAATGAAATTCGCCCGCCCACGATTTTGGCGACTTTTGCCGTGATTATGTCGTTTGTGCCAATGTTATTTATCACCGGCATGATGGGGCCATACATGGGGCCGATGGCGTTTAACGTGCCCATCGCCATGCTGATGTCGCTGGTGATAGCCTTTACCGTAACGCCCTGGGCCAGTTATCGTTTATTGAAAGCCGATTACGGCAAAGATCATGGCCCGGCTTTTGACTTAAAGGAAACTCGCGGCTTTAAAATCTATCAAATTACTTTGGCGCCGTTATTGTCCAGCAAATCGCGCGCTTTATGGTTTTTGTTGGCAGTATTTATTGTCTTTGTCGCTTCGGCGATGATGGCGGTTACTCGCATCGTGCCGTTAAAATTACTGCCGTTTGATAATAAAAATGAATTACAACTGATTATCGATATGCCCAAAGGTAGCTCGCTGGAATCCACCGATCAAGTTGCGGCAGCCTTGGGTCGCTATCTGGCAACAGTTAACGAAGTCAGCAGCTATCAAAGCTATGTCGGCAGCGCTTCACCGATGGATTTTAACGGCATGGTGCGCCATTATTATCTCAGGCAAGGCGCTAATCTGGGCGATATACGCATTGTGCTGGCAGATAAAACCCTGCGTCGGCAAAGTTCACACGATATTGCCTTGCGGATCAGACCGGAAATTGATCACATTGAAAAACAGTACGGCGCTAATATCAAGATAGTCGAAACCCCGCCGGGGCCGCCAGTGTTGTCAACTGTGGTTGCGGAAGTCTACGGCCCGCCGGAAGCCGGTTACAGCGATTTAATTCAGGTTGCCAATCGGGTTAGAGCCGATATGGAACAAACCAGCGGCGTTGTCGATGTCGATGATTTTGTCGAGGCCGAACAAGAGCAGCTGCATTTTTTAATTAACCATGACAAAGCCGGTTTGTTGGGTATTAGCAGCGCTCAGGTTGCTGACACGTTAAAGTTGGCGATTTCCGGGGAAAATGCCGGCTTGCTGCATATTGCTGAAGAACGCCAGCCACTGCGCATACAACTGCAATTACCTAGAGCGGTGCGTTCTTCCGAGCAGGATTTGTTAAGCCTGTCTGTTAGAACCGCTAAAGGAGAATTGGTGCGCTTAGGCGAAATCGGCCATTTCAACCATGAGCATAATCAACAAGCCATTTACCATAAAAATCTGCAACGGGTGGCCTATGTGACGGCAGAAATGGCCGGCCGTAGCCCGGTGGAAGCTATTTTGGATTTGTTTTCCGCTTTTAAGCGGCAACCGCTGCCTGATGGTTATAAAGCCGAGATGGCCGGTGAGGGCGAATGGAAAATTACTGTGGATGTTTTTCGCGATCTAGGGCTGGCGTTTGCGGCGGCTATGGTGATGATTTATATTCTGCTGGTGGGGCAAACCGGTTCATTGAGCGTACCGTTAATCATGATGATTGCAATACCACTCACGGTAATAGGCATTATGCCTGGATTCTGGTTTATTAATCTGTTTACCTCGCCGGTGGCGGGTTACCCCACACCGATTTATTTTACCGCCACGGCGATGATAGGGATGATAGCGTTGGCGGGGATTGTGGTGCGTAATTCAATTATCCTGATTGACTTTATCGAAAACATTTATCGCAGCAATGCCGAAATCACTTTGGCGGATGCAATTATCGAAGCAGGGGCAACCCGGTTGAATCCTATCTTTTTAACTGCAGCCTCAGCGGTATTGGGTTCTATGATGATAGTGCTTGATCCCATTTTTTCCGGTCTGGCCTGGAGTTTTATCTTCGGCATTATCGCTTCCACGCTGTTCTCGCTGGTGGTGATACCGGTGGTGTATTTTTTGATTAACCGGAATATGGTTAAACAGGTGGGTATAGAGGAATAATGTTGGTGGCGCGGTGATAGGATGTGCCGATTAGCGTGAGCAGTAAGCGCGACAGATGTGCTTCACGCTGTTCGGTACATCCTATAGCAAATTGTTTTAATTTTATAGGATGTTAAGCATCTTATTTTTTGCCGATGACGCCTTTTAGCGTGTTAATCAGCTTGCCGACAGCATTTAGCAGCGCCGATTCATGATCGCCGTGCGGCTCAATTTCACCAAACGGTTCGCCGCTTTTTTGGGTATACATGTAAATAAAATAACCCAGCGGTACAAAGGCAACGCCGGCAATGATTAGCATAAAGACTGCAAGTTCGATAACTCCGCCCATTTTTACCTCCTCAATTAATTGTTTTTTTATTATGGCGTTAGCCGTGCTGACTATAACCCTATAAGTTATGAGGAACAAGCAATATCATTTAAGAGTTAGGTGAAAGAGCGATTTTACTGGGCAGTGTTGATAAACAACTTTGACAACAAGGATGGTTACCCAAAAACAGCGTCCAGTGTAGCGGCGGAAATTGCGTTAATTAACCATTGCTGCAGTTGTTCTTCGCCGGCGTGTTTTAGCTTGTCTAATGTGGCATCGGGTAAGTCGCCAAAACGGTGCTTAAGCATCACACTTAGCATTTCGGTTTTGCCTTGCGCGACACCTTCCGCTTTGCCTTCATTATAGCCATCACCAAAAGAGGACTCAAACATGCTGGCCTGATAATGCAGGTCGTCCTTGTAATGCTGGTAGGCTTTTTGTTCATCTTCAGGAAGCTTCATAATGCTCAGTTTTTCTTGCGCTTCCTTTAAGCCCTTTGCGGTAAAGGATTCTTTGATTTCTTCATTTTTTAAAAAGTATATCCATTCATCCAAAGTGTCTTTGGCAATGTCATTAAAGCGGTTAATCTTAATCAGATAATATTCTGGATACAGCGATTCCACGCTGTCTTTTTTGAACAGTTGCTTTTGTTTTTCGTTCAGCTCAAGGAGATCATGGTTATGCAAACCGATAAAGCGCGTGGTGCCTTTGTATATGTAATCACTGCTGCAGCCCAAATCAAAATAAAGAATGTTGACTGAGATGACTTTGGTGATGCTCGCATAAGATTTGTTTTCTTCTAAATGCTCTACGGCTGTTTTTGATACGCCATAAAATATGCGCTGCAAATAGTCGTACTCCCGGTCATATTGAATTTCTATGATAATGACTTCTTGTTTTTGGTTGCGTACCTTGAGGTCAACACGGTTAAATTTGTTGCTTTCACTTTCCAGCACATCCAGGATGGTGATGTCTTCTTTCAGCAGTTCGGCCAAGAAACCTTCCAGTATGCCGAAGTTGGCTTTACTGCGCAGCAGGCGTTTGATGGCCCAGTCAAAGGTGATTAGCTTTCTGTTTTTGTTCATCAATAGACTCATTTGAATTTTGCGTGGGCTTGCAACGGGATCATAGCAGCCATTGATTTTTCGTCACTATTCTGCGTAAATAGACAAACTGCATAGGATGTGCCGACGTAAGAGGCGCAGCAATTGCGATAGATGCGCTTCACGCTGCTGCGCACATCCTATAACACCTTGTTTAAATTTTAATCCCGCAATAATTCGTTAATGCCGGTTTTGCTGCGGGTTTTTTCATCCACCTGTTTGATGATCACCGCGCAATACAGGCTGTGGCTACCGTCTTTGGCGGGCAGGTTGCCGGACACTACCACGGAGCCGGCTGGGATGCGGCCATAGCTGGTTTCACCGGTCATCCGGTTAAAAATTTTAGTGCTTTGGCCAATATAGACGCCCATTGAGATAACGCAGTTGTCTTCTACAATGACACCTTCCACGATTTCGGAACGTGCGCCGATAAAGCAATTATCGCCGATAATGGTAGGGTTGGCTTGCAAAGGCTCCAGAACGCCGCCGATACCAACGCCGCCGGACAAATGCACGTTTTTACCGATTTGTGCACAGGAACCCACGGTTACCCAAGTGTCAACCATGGTGCCGCTATCGACGTAAGCGCCGATATTGACATAAGAGGGCATTAAAATTGCGCCTGGGGCGACATAGGCACCGTAACGGGCAACAGCATTGGGTACCACTCGCACACCAGATCTGGCAAAGTCTTCTTCACTGTATTGACCATATTTGGTGGGTACTTTGTCATAAAAACGGATGTCACCGCTTTCTATTACTCGGTTTTCATTGATGCGGAACGACAGCAGAACGGCTTTTTTTAGCCATTGATTGGTCACCCAGTCGCCGTTAATTTTTTCGGCAACTCTGGCTGCGCCTTTATCCAATAAGTTGATGGCTTCGTTTACCGCTTCGCGGACTTCTGCGGAAACATTATGTGGGCTGATGGAGCCGCGGTTTTCAAAGGCTTCGTTAACGATGGTTTCTAAATTTGACATGGATGCTCTACTGTTAAAGAGTTGAGGAAAAGTTTGATGCGTTGTGCTGCTTCCACGCATTCGGCTAGCGGCGCTACCAAGGCAATACGCACATGATTAGCGCCGGGATTACTGTCTGCGCTGATGCGCGATAGATAACTGCCCGGCAATACCGTGATATTTTGCTGGCTGAAGAGTTGTTGGGCAAAATCGGTGTCGGCAATCGGCGTTTTCAGCCAGATGTAAAAACTGGCCGGTGGCCTGTTAATCGGACAAACATCAGCCAATACTGCAATAAAAGCGTTGAATTTGTCACGGTATAACTGGCGGTTGTGGCTGACATGCGCTTCATCCTGCCAGGCGGCGATACTGGCGTGTTGTGTCGGCACCGGCATCGGGCAACCGTGGTAAGTGCGGTATTTAAAGTATTGTTTCAGCACCTCGGCATCGCCGGCGACAAAACCGGAACGCAAACCAGGCGCATTAGAGCGTTTTGATAGACTTTGGAACATCACGCAACGCCGATAGCTGGTATTGCCGGCATGATAAGCGCTTTGCAACAGGCCTTGCGGCGGCTGGTTTTCATCATCGTACAATTCAGTGTAACATTCGTCAGAAGCAATGATGAAATCGTATTGCTCGGCGAGCGCCAATACTTTTTCATGTGCAGCTTTATCCAGTACCGTACCGGTGGGATTGCCGGGCGAGCAGATAAACAGCAATTGGCAGCGCTGCCAAATGGCTGCCGGCACTGCATCAAAATCAGGCTGATAATCGTTTTCCGCCACAGTATTTAAATAATACGGTTCTGCTCCGGCTAATAGCGCCGCGCCTTCGTAAATCTGATAAAACGGATTGGGCATTACCACGATGGGCTTATCGGCAGGATCAATGACTGCCTGTACAAAGGAAAACAGTGCTTCCCGGGTGCCGTTAACCGGCAAAATTTGGCTTTCCGCATCAATGTCGGCAGCGGGAATGCTAAAGCGGCGGCTAAGCCACTCGGCAATGGCTAGGCGTAGTTCCGGCAGGCCCTTGGTAGTGGGGTATTGGGTTAAGCCGTGCAAATGCCGCAGCAAAGCTTCTTGAATGAAGTGCGGCGTGGGGTGCTTGGGTTCGCCTATCGATAACAGGATAGGGGGTTTGTCGGCAGGTGGACAGATGCCTTGCAGCAGCGCGGCCAGCTTTTCAAACGGATAGGGGTGCAGTTGTTGTAAATGCGGATTCATGGTTTGGTACAGCAAGGAATTAAGGTTGTTTCTATAATCCGGAGGATAGGTGCGCAGGAAAGACTGATTATCGCCATTCTAGCGTAACTAGCCTTGCGAGGCGACAGGCTTTTTCTCAGCGAATGATGCAGTGCTTGAACAGCCAAGGCTGCTTCGTGTTAAATTCAGCAAAAATTTCGACTTTAGGAGCCGCCATGACCCTTATTCGCCAGGACGATTTCATCGACAGTATTAGCGATGCTTTGCAATATATCTCTTATTATCACCCGCTGGATTTTATTCAGGCCTTAAACGCGGCTTACCAAAAGGAACAAAGTCCGGCTGCCAAGGATGCGATGGCGCAAATTTTGATTAACTCCAGGATGTGCGCCGAAGGAAGGCGGCCAATTTGTCAGGATACTGGTATTGTCACGGTTTTTTTAAAAATCGGCATGGATCTGCGCTGGGATGCCAAGCTGAGTGTCAGCGATATGGTGAATGCAGGGGTGCGCCGTGCTTATCTGCATCCTGATAATCTGTTGCGGGCTTCAATTCTGTCCGATCCGGCCGGTAAGCGCATTAATACCAAAGACAATACCCCGGCGGTGATTCATATGGAAGTGGTCAGCGGTGACAAACTGGAGGTGGAAGTAGCCGCCAAGGGCGGCGGTTCGGAAGCCAAGGCCAAATTTGTGATGTTAAACCCTGCCGACAGCATAGTGGATTGGGTGCTGAAAACTGTACCGAGTATGGGTGCCGGCTGGTGTCCGCCGGGGATTTTAGGCATAGGTATAGGCGGCACTGCCGAAAAAGCCATGATACTGGCCAAACAGGCTTGCATGGGTACTATCGATATTCAAGACTTACAAGCCAAAGGCCCGGCCAATGCTTTGGAGGCATTGCGTCTGGAGCTTTATGAAAAAGTCAACGCCTTAGGCATAGGTGCGCAAGGCTTGGGTGGTTTGACCACGGTACTGGATGTAAAAATTCTGGATTATCCCACCCATGCCGCCAATAAACCGGTGGCGCTGATCCCCAATTGCGCCGCCACTCGCCATGCGCATTTTGTGTTGGACGGTAGTGGCCCAGCATTGCTGACTCCGCCAAAATTGGCCGATTGGCCGGTGATTAGTCAGTCTGCCGGCAATGCCCGCCGCGTCAATCTAGATACCCTCAGTAAGCAGGATATTGCTTCTTGGCAAACGGGCGAAACTTTACTATTAAGCGGTACGCTGCTGACTGGGCGCGATGCCGCACATAAACGCATCGTCGATCTATTGGCAAACGGCGAAGCCTTGCCGGCAGGCGTCGATTTTACCGATAAGTTTATTTACTACGTCGGCCCGGTCGATCCGGTGAGTGATGAAGTGGTCGGCCCGGCCGGCCCCACCACCGCGACCCGCATGGATAGCTTTACCGAGACGGTATTGGCGCAAACCGGTTTGTTAGGGATGATAGGCAAAGCCGAACGCGGCCCGGCAGCCATAGCGGCCATCAAAAAGCATCAAGCTGTGTATCTGGTGGCAGTCGGCGGTGCCGCTTATCTGGTTTCCAAAGCCATCCGCCAGGCGCGGGTAGTCGCTTTTCCTGATTTGGGCATGGAGGCAATTCATGAATTTGTCGTGGAGGATATGCCGGTGACGGTGGCAGTAGATAGCCACGGCGAGTCTATCCACGAGACGGCGCCTAAACAGTGGCGGAATAGCCAGATAATTGAACAGCCTATGATTTTTGCTAGGATGGCGCATTAACGACCAGTGATAGTGGGTGTAAATCAACCGGCATCAGATCAGCCTATCCGTCAAAAAAGATTTGGTGGACTACTAGCAATTCCTGATGCAGTTGCAGTTGTGCTTTTTATGATTCACGCACTGCCAGACAAAAGTAGCTATAATGTCTTCTCTATGAATTTTGACGCCAGATCTCGCCAATGAAAACCATATCCGCAAAAGAAGCAAAAAACGCGTTTGGCACCTTTTTGGATTCTGCGCAACGTGAACCCATTATAATTACTAAACATGATCGCCCGGTTGGGATATTTTTTTCCATGCAGGATGTTGAAGCATTATTTCAGGTAACCGAGGGTCTGAAAAAAGAAATTCATGCCGGGATCATGTCTGGCATTGCTGATGCCGAGGCCGGTCGTGTAACTGAATCAGGACAGCAGCATATAGATAGTCTTAAGGCAAAGCTTAAATCACGGTTAGCCTTAAATGTTTGATGAAATTGCACAAAATTGTTTTTACTGAAACCGCTGATGAGTGCTTGCTAAACATTGCTTCTTACATTGCACTTGATAGCCCTGCTCGGGCCGAGACTTTCATTGAAGAACTCGTCGCGTCGTTAACTCAAACACTTTCCGTATTTCCGTTAGCCGGCAAGGTGTACGAAGAAATTCAAGTAAAAACAGAAGTGCGAAGCTTGCCTCATAAAAACTACATCAGTTTCTATAGGGTTAATGACGATGTAGTAGAGGTGCTGTTTATCTTCAATGCAGCGCAAAACATCAAAGATATACTGACATCTGTAGCGCCTGCTCTGGCCGGCTAAGCTGCTAGGGTGTCTTGCGCCTACAAAATCCACTTAAAAATATAAGAGGCTAATTATGATTGAATTACCAGCAGCCACAGAAAACCGCCTTATTCTTGCTGCCAATGCTGCCGGATTGACGCCGCTATCTTTTCTGGGTGCTTTGCTTGAGGAGTATTTACAGGATAAACACGACATTCAACAAGCAGAGCTTTCCCTGCTGGAGTCTGGTGAATTTAGCCACGATGAACTAAAAATCAAATATAGCGTATAAAATTTTCTACAAACCGTTTGCAGAAAAAGCACTTGCCAAACTCTTCACCGACCAACAACGTCGCCTGTTGTATGCCATACACAAACTTTCGGAAAATCCTCGCCCAGTTGGTGTTAAAAAACTACAATCTTAAACTTGCTGCAGTCCTTTTTTATGTCCGATAAAAAAGTATCAATCTCCGAAGCGTTTAAAAACGCACAAAGCGAGTCCGATTTAACGACAAGCCGCGACATTGATGGTTTACGGAATGAAATGAATGTACGCTTTGAACGTATTGATGGCGAATTAAAGTTCAACCGATGGATGCTTGGTGCGCTATTGGCGGGCGTAATCTCGTTAGTGCTTAAGGCTTATTTTTAACTAGCCGAGATAACTCATCAATGCTGTCGCTTGCAACTATTCAAGGCAAAAAGTTCTGTTAATGTGCCAGAGCTTTGTCAGCAAATACCTATTCAATACGGCTTACATCCAGCACATTATCCAACCATTGTTCAATCTCTGTCTCTGATTCCGTAGTAATACGCGCCAACCGGTTTGCTTGGCAAGGCCGAACGTGGCCCGGCGGCCATCCTGGCTATCAAAAAGCATCAAGCTGTGTATCTGGTAGAGTATCGGGTTTCCAAAGCCATTGGTCAAGCGCGGGTAGTCGCTTTCCCTGATTTGGGGATGGAAGGGCGGGTTAGTTGCGCGTGATAGCTTAAAATTCATGCGCAAAAAGCAGCGCAACGACCCGACTAGCCTTTACGCAGTTGACGTCCATTTCCGATGAGTTTGTCACCAACGTTTAGGCTTGGCGGGTTACGATGTGTGCAGCGAGTTTATACCAAAAACAGGGTATTGGCACACATCTAACCCGCCCTACGCACTATTGCCAAATAAACTCAATAAACCTGCTTACCCACAAACCCCTTAAAAATTGTAATAAACACAATTTTTAAATCCAGCCACAACGACCATTGCCGTAAATACTCCAGATCGTGGTGGACGCGGGCTTCCATTTTATCTATGGTATCGGTTTCGCCGCGGCAGCCGTTGATTTGCGCCATGCCGGTGATGCCCGGCCTGACTTTATGGCGCAGCATATAGCCCTGTATCTGCTTGCGGTAATACTCGTTATGGGCAATAGCGTGTGGGCGTGGGCCGACTACCGACATGGTGCCTTGCACCACATTTAAAAATTGCGGTAATTCATCCAGCGAGGTTCGGCGCAAAAATGCCCCCAGCGGAGTTACCCGGCTGTCGTTAGCGGTTGCTTGTTTGATGGTGTCGCCGTTTTCACAGACCGACATTGATCTAAACTTCCACACTTCAATTTGCTCGCCTTTAATGCCATAGCGTTTCTGTTTGAAGATGACGGGGCCGGGCGAAGTCAGTTTAACGGCAATGGCGATAAGCAACATAGGAATGGCGATTATGGGTATGATCACCGCGCAGAGCAGTAAGTCTTCAACCCGCTTGGTGGCGCCTTCCAGGGCGTTGAAAGGGGTGTCGAAAACGCTCACGACCGGGATGCCCTGGACATTGCTCCATTTAGACTGTATCAGATTAAAGATAAAAAAGTCCGGCACGATGTTAACGGAAACGGTGCTGTCCGCCAGGTCATGAATAATCTGGCTGATTCGGGTTTCAGCGCGCAACGGTAACGTAATGTAAATATGGTCGATATTACCGTTTTGCGCTTCAATCAATAAATCTTTAAAACCGCCGACAATGGGTTTGGCTCTTTCGTCGAGGCGGTCATCCTGATAGATTTGGCGGTCATCAAAAAAGCCGACAAATTTATAGCCCAGCCAAGGCATTTCCGACAACGCGACTTTTAGCCTTTGTCCAAGGCTGTTGGCGCCCAGGATGGCGTAGTTGCGGGTGTTTAAACCATGCATTCTAACGAAAGACAGGATAGCCCGGCGGGTGGTGTGGATCAGAATAATCGATAGCGGGGCCAGTGGCAGCCACAGTTCTATCACTTCTTTTGAGTAATCGAAACTCGATTTGGAGATAAATAGGCCGCTGGCGATCAACACAAAAGTCGCCAGCCATGACAACAAAATCCGTACCGATTCATCAAACATCGGTGCGCCGCGCCAGCCTTGATATATTTCCTGATTTTCTGCAAACAGGCTGAATAACACGATGCTGATTAGGCAGAGCAACATGTATTCCGGGCTCAGTGGAGTTTGGTATATATGCAGTGATACAGATAATGCGAAAAAAATTAAAATGTCATCTACAGCGCGGGCCAGCCCTTGCAAATGCGAATGCAAGGGTCGGATAAGTCCTTTTGATCGTGTCTGGTTCATAACTCAATATTCCTTGTGCATTGAATGGTCATCAAGCAGTTTCAACATAAAAACAGCAAAGATGCTGCAAATTTAGGCTAGGGTGGTGATTAGGCCGATAAAGCCGGCAATGAAATACACGATGGTCTTTGTCCTAAGCCCACTGTACCAAAATTTGATGGGCGATGAGTATAACTACTTGTTGTGATTTGATAAAGTGCAGTTTTTGTAAGACAAATCGTTAAAGTATAAACTGCAAGCTGCTATATTATAGTATGCATTAATCGTTAAGTCGGCACAATTCCTCGGCCCTGTTTTAAAGCTTGGAGATTTGCTCGAGCATAATTTGCTGTGTTACCGTTATAATTTTATGGCAACTGCGGCTTTTAAAACGATTGCTTAATTGCAAAAATAAACGATGTTATTTTGATGGTTAACATCATGGTTTTATTGGGATTAGGCTTGACAAAAATTGTAACTATTCAGCATAAATAGATAAGCTGCATAGGATGTGCCTAGAAAAGGAGGCGCAGCAATCACGAAAGATGCGCTGCACACTGTTCAGCACATCCTATAACATATTGGTTTGCATCAGGGGGCGGCGGCTCTATTTCCCTCAGAATCTTTAAATTTTAATCAGGAACTTCGGCATGACAACATCTGCATTTATCTCCACCAAGCCCATCCCTGTTCGGGAACGCCTGATTATGGCCTTGGATGTCTCCAGTATCAGCGAAGCGCAACAGCTGGTTGAGGAACTAGGAGATGCGGTCATTTTTTACAAGGTGGGGATGGAGTTATTTATGTCCGGCGATTATTTCGGATTTATCGAATGGCTGAAAGCCCGCCAGAAAAAAGTGTTTGTCGATCTTAAGTTTTTTGACATTCCAGCAACCGTAGGTAGGGCAATCAAGGCGTTGAGCAATAAAGGAGTGGATCTGGCAACCATACACGGTAATGACTCAATTATGGAAGCCGCTGCTCAGGCTAAAGGCAATTTAAAAGTGTTGGCGGTCACGGCCTTGACCAGTCTTGATCGTGGCGATCTGGATGATCTGGGTTTTCAATGTGATGTCAAGGAACTGGTGTTGTCTCGCGCTAAACGGGCACTGAAGATTGGCTGCGATGGCATAGTTTCTTCTGGTTTGGAAGTATCCATGATCCGTGAACAATTAGGGCAATCATTGTTGGTTATCACCCCAGGCATTAGGCCGGTGGATAACCGTGCAGATGACGACCAAAAACGCGCCGTCAGCGTGGAGCTGGCTTTTCAGAATGGTGCCGATTACATCGTTGTCGGTCGGCCTATTCGAGACGCGGAAAATCGTCAAGCGATGGCTGAAAAAATTCAGTCGCAAATTGCTGCGCAGTTTGCTGCGCAGTTTGCCTAATTGTGACAGCCATACGCAGATAAAATTTTATTCCCCGCTAAAAGTGGGCATAATGTGGCGTTTTAATCTATACACTTCGCCATTGTTGATGAAAAAAATGGAGAATATCTATCTAATAGGCTTGATGGGCGTGGGTAAAACCACCATCGGCAAGCAGCTTGCCAAAGCGCTGCAACGGCCTTTCTACGATAGCGATAAAGTCATTGAAGAAAGTACCGGGGTTGATATTCCTACCATTTTTTCTTACGAAGGTGAGGAAGGCTTTAGAGTCCGTGAACAATGCGTCATTCAGGAGTTAAGCGTTTTGCAAGGTATTGTCATGGCGACCGGCGGCGGGGCTGTGCTGAAGCCGGAAAATCGAGAAGTGCTGAAATGTAACGGTTTTGTCGTGTATTTGCATTGTTCTATCGATAAAATACTCTATAGAACTCGGCACGATACACAAAGACCGCTATTGCAGACAGCCAATCCCAAGCAACGTTTGCAAGCATTGTTTGCGCAACGCGATCCCTTATATCAAGAGTGCGCCGATTTTAAAATTGATTCCGGTGTCATGCCCGGCAAGACCGTGGTTAAAACCATTTTGCAGCAGTATCGCGCTGCTTTGGAAGAACATGAAAGAATTGCAAGTTAAATTAGACAACCATAGAAGCTATCCGATTTATATCGGTTCCGGTTTACTGACTGATAAACAATTGTTAAGCCGACACCTGCATTCGCGGCAAGTGCTGATAGTCAGTAACGAAACCATAGCCCCGCTTTATTTATCTAAGTTATTGGCGGCGCTGAGTGATTATCAGACGGAAACGGTTATTTTGCCGGATGGTGAGCAGTTTAAATCTTTGGTGTATCTGGAAAAAATCTTTGACCAGCTATTAGCAAAAAAATTTAGCCGCAACGCCTCTTTGATTGCCTTGGGTGGCGGCGTGATTGGCGATATGGGCGGTTTTGCCGCCGCTTGTTATCAGCGCGGCATTGCCTTTATCCAGATTCCGACCACCTTGCTGGCCCAGGTTGATTCATCTGTCGGTGGGAAAACCGGTGTCAATCACCCGTTAGGCAAAAACATGATAGGCGCATTTTATCAACCCTTATGCGTACTGGCAGATGCCGATGTGTTGGATACTTTGGACGATAGGCAATTATCGGCTGGATTGGCGGAAGTGATTAAATATGGTCTGATTCGGGATCTGGAGTTTTTGTTTTGGCTGGAAGCAAATATGCCGCACTTGTTGGGGCGCGACAAAGCGGCTTTGGCTTATGCGATTGAGCGTTCTTGTGCCAATAAAGCCGAAGTGGTTGCAGAAGATGAATTTGAATCCGGGGTGCGGGCTACGTTGAATTTAGGTCACACCTTTGGTCATGCTATTGAAACCGGGTGTGGCTATGGTCGTTATCTGCATGGAGAGGCTGTAGCGATAGGTACTTGTTTTGCCGCAGATTTATCCAGGCGGATTGGTTGGTTAAATGATAATGATGTCGCCAGAATAGTGGCGCTGTTTAAAACCGCCAATTTGCCGGTACAGCCGCCTGCCGAAATGACCACCGAACGTTATGTCGAATTGATGGGCGTGGACAAAAAAAATGTTGATGGCAAAATTCGGGTGATTTTGCTGGAGGCGGTCGGTAAAGCCTCTCTGCCAATCAATATTGATCTCACGCTGTTACAAGCAACGCTGAATCACTATGCTGAATAAGGACACTCTGACTTACAATTACCCAAAACGCATGGACGGCAATCCGGTGGAGCGTGCGTTGATTACCACAGAACGGTCGCAAAAGTTGGATTTGCTGATTCACTTGCTCAGCAATTTACAGCAGGCGCTGATTATTTGTGGGCCTAGCGGTATCGGTAAAACCACGTTATTACATACTTTGCAGGCAAGCTTGCAAAATCCCTGGGGTGTTTGCCTGCAGCAAGGTATCGCCAGTTTAAGTATTGAAACCATCCTGATTAATCTCAGTCGGTCGCTACAGATTAGCGACCCCAAATTCGGTGCCGATCTTGCCGCGCTTCGCCATTTCTGTCAAAAACAGCCAGTGCTGTTAATCATTGATGACGCACATGAACTGGAAGCAGGATTGATAGACGGTCTAGTGGAGTTTGCCGGTACTATGCCGGGCTTGCATCTGGTTTTTTCGATGACTTATGACGGCTTTCACACCAAATGCGCCACCGACAAAACTGTGGACGATTGCCATTTTATTGAATTGCCGCCATTGTCTTTGAAAGATTGCGCCGATTTTTTGCGGAATCTCTCGGTGCAACCCGGTGCCATGATGTCTTTTAATGAAATAAACGATAATCTGGTTGAAAAATTATACCGGGCTAGCCATGGGATCCCCGGCAAGATTTTGGCAGAAATTCCTAAATTTAATAAATCACAACGCCGTAAATTAGGCCGGCCTGTTTTATGGCTGAGCGTAGTGGTGATCAGTTTGGTTTTTGTCGGGGCTATGAAAGCTTTTGGGCCCACAGCGAGCAATGAAACAACAAAAATCAGTTTGCTGGAAACAGTCAATACTGCCAAGTCTAGTATTCCGCTTAGATCGCGTAATGTCGTAGCTATTCCTAATATACCAGGCGTTGAAGGCCAAGAATCCGGCAATAATGCGACGCCGGTAGGTAATTCTTCCACAGCATCAGCCGAAGCGGAAAATACCGGCAAAAGCACTGAGATGGCCGACAGCAGCAAATCATCGGTATTGGAAGCAAACGCAGAACAAATGCCTGTCGTTGCTGAGACAGCGGCCAGCCCTTCCGCCGATAATAAAGCGAGCGAGCGGGAAAATCAGACGGAAACCGTTGTTGTTCAGCCAAACATACTGCAGGACGATAAAAAACCGCCTGAGCTAAACCCCGAAAAAAATCTGGTGGAAATCGGCAATCAGAATTGGATCATGTCGCAACCGTCTGATAACTACACATTGCAAGTGATGAGTTCGACCGACAAAGAGGATGTTAATCGCGTTCTGAAAAAATATGCCAACTACCGCGAAAATCTTAAGTACTACACTCAGAGTAAAAATGATCAACAAAAATACGTGGTGATCTACGGTTCTTTCCCATCGCTTACCGATGCCAAAAAACGTAAAGCTGTCATGCCCATTGAATTTAACCGCAGCCTGGAAAAAAGATTTAAATATATCCAGTCCGAAAGCCGCCACTGAGCCATACTAAACCCCAAACGCATGTCTTATTTACAAAACGATTTATTCATTAGAGCCCTGTTAAAACAAACTGTTGAGCGCACACCTGCCTGGATGATGCGTCAAGCTGGACGCTATCTGCCGGAGTATCGGCAAGTACGCAGCAAAGCTGGCAGCTTTATGCAGTTGTGCACCAATCCTGAACTGGCTTGCGAAGTAACTTTGCAGCCGCTGGATAGATTTGCTTTCGATGCGGCGATTTTATTTTCCGACATACTCACTATTCCTGATGCCATGGGCTTGGGCTTATCATTTGCCGAAGGCGAAGGTCCGCAATTTGAGCATCCGGTCAGGACTGCCGACGATGTTAAAAAGCTGCCGATTCCCGATCCAGAGATTGAGTTACGTTATGTGATGGATGCCGTGCGACTGATTAAAAGCAATCTGCAAGGCAGGGTGCCGTTAATTGGTTTTTCTGGTAGCCCCTGGACATTGGCGACTTATATGGTGGAAGGCAAGAGTAGTAAAAACTTCCAAAAAGTCAAAGGCATGATGTTTGAACAACCGCAGACAACGCATCAGATGCTGGACAAGCTGGCGCAAGCGGTGGCTGCTTATCTGAATGCGCAAATTGCGGCGGGCGCCGACGTGGTCATGGTGTTTGATACTTGGGGCGGCATGTTGAGCCATGACGATTATTTGGAGTTTTCGTTACGCTATGCTCGGCAAGTCAGGCAGTTGTTGAACACTCAGCGCGATGGGCGGCAAATTCCGACCATTTTGTTCACTAAAGGCGGCGGTTTGTGGTTGGAGGCGATGGCTGATAGCGGCTACGATGCGCTAGGCCTAGACTGGCAAACCGATATTGGCGCTGCCAGAGTTAGGGTAGGCGATAAAGTGGCTTTGCAAGGTAATATGGACCCCATCACGTTGTATGCGCCACCAGAAGTGATTCGCGAAAAAGTAGGCAAAGTTTTGCACGGCTATGGTCACGGTAGCGGGCACGTATTTAATCTGGGCCACGGCATTTTGCCGGATATTAACCCCGAACATGTCAAAGCCATGGTGGATGCAGTTAGAGAATTAAGTCCGCAGTATCATTCTTAGGCTGCGTATCGCAGGCGGTGGAAACATTCTATCGCCTTGACAGAAAATACGTTAGCTTCCTAAGCGGATAAAGCGCTTTCCAAATTAGTCTGCAATACTTCCAAAAATGCCTCGGTGTTTAAATAATGGGATTCGGTTAACTGATCGCCATGAATACACAATGCCAGGTCTTTAGTCATTTGTCCGGCTTCTACCGTATCGACACAGACTTTTTCCACGGTTTCGCAGAAACGGATTAATTCGGCATTGCCGTCCAATTTACCGCGAAACGACAAGCCGCGCGTCCAGGCAAAAATAGAGGCTATCGGGTTGGTTGAGGTCGGTTTGCCTTGCTGATGCAAACGATAGTGACGGGTAACCGTGCCATGCGCGGCTTCTGCTTCCATGGTTTTGCCGTCTGGCGTTATCAGTGTAGAAGTCATCAAACCTAGCGAACCGAAACCTTGTGCCACCACATCGGACTGCACATCGCCATCGTAATTTTTGCAGGCCCAAACAAACGCGCCATGCCATTTCAATGCCGAAGCCACCATGTCGTCAATTAACTTATGCTCGTAATGTATGCTTTTTTCGGCAAAGCTGTTCCGGAACTCTTGCTGATAAACGGCGGCAAAAATGTCTTTAAAGCGGCCATCGTATTGTTTGAGAATGGTGTTTTTGGTGGATAAATACAGCGGCCAGCCCCTATCCAGTGCCACATTAAAACAGCTGCGGGCGAAACCGGTAATTGATTCGTCGGTGTTAAACATGGCCAGCGCCACGCCATCGCCGTCAAAATGATGAACTTCATAGGCTAGTTCATCGCTGCCATCGTCTGGCGTAAAACTGATACGCAGCTTGCCTTTGCCTTTAGTCACAAAATCGGTGGCTCTATATTGATCGCCATAGGCATGTCTGCCGATGCAAATCGGTTGCGTCCAGTTGGGCACTAGTCGCGGCACATTTTTGCAAACAATAGGCTCACGAAATACGGTGCCGTCCAGAATGTTGCGGATGGTGCCATTGGGTGATTTATACATTTTTTTCAGGCCGAATTCACGCACTCTGGCTTCATCAGGGGTGATGGTGGCGCATTTGATGCCGACGCCGTGCTTTTTTATTGCCTGAGCAGCGGCGATGGTGACTTGATCGTCGCTGTTATCGCGCTGAAAAATACTTAGATCATAATATTCAATCGGCAAGTCCAAATACGGCAAAATCAATTTTTCTTTTATGAAATGCCAGATAATTCGAGTCATTTCATCGCCGTCTAGTTCAACTATCGGGTTTTTGATGACTATTTTGCGCATAAGTGTCTCCAGAGGCAGGGGGGGATTGCATTTTACTGTGCAACCCGAGGTGTTAAATAGGATGTGCTGAACAGCGTGAAGCGCATCTTTCGCGTATGCAGTTTATCTATTGATGCTGAATAGTTACGGTTGGGATAGATAGCCATTGCTGTTTTTCTCTACCCACCGCGTTTGCCCAGATACCAAGGTTTCTTTTTTCCAGAATGGCGCACTACTTTTTAAGGTTTCCATGATAAAGCGGCAGGCATCAAAGGCATCGCCGCGATGGGCGGCCCAGGCTGCCGTCAGCACCAGCGTGTCATCAGGCAATACCTCGCCGATGCGGTGAATGATCAGCTGATCCAGTAGCGGCCATTGTTGCCCGGCTTGCTCGGCTATTTGTTGTAGCTGTTTTTCCGTCATCCCCGGGTAGTGTTCCAAATACATGCTTGCAATCGGGTCGCCTTGGTTAAAATCGCGCATGACGCCAACAAAAACGCTGATTGCGCCATATTTGCCTTTAAGCGCAGCAGATTGCTGTTGATAAGCGTCAAGCGCCTGCCAAGGGTTAAAAGCCGTTTCTAATAGCATTACAGTCATGTCAGCCTCCTGTCACCGGTGGAAAAAATGCCAGCTCATCACCATCCGATACTGTGGCGTCCAGATTGACATATTCCATATTAACGGCGGCCAGCAAGGTTTCTGGAAGCATCACTTCAGGATGCAAGTGTTGCCAGATAGTTCTGACACTTAAGGGGGTTTCAATTTGCAGCTCATCTTCAGAACGGCCGACAGTTTCTTTTAAATTGGCAAAATAGCGGACTTTAATCGACATGTTTTTTGATCCGGTAATAGAATGGTCGGTTTTAAAAACCGTCCGATTCAGTTATGCAAAACTCAGCACTAACCCATTTTAACGCTGCCGGCGAAGCCCATATGGTAGATGTCGGCGATAAACCGGTGACTCAGCGCGTTGCTGTCTGCGAAGGCTATATCAACATGCAGACAGAGACATTAGCGCTCATTATGGCAGGAACCCACCAGAAAGGCGATGTGTTAGGGATAGCGCGTATCGCCGGCATTATGGCCAGTAAAAAAACCGCCGAGCTGATTCCCTTGTGTCATCCCTTGCCCATTACTCATGTCGATATTCAGCTTGAACCGCAGCTTGAATTACAACGTGTGCGCTGTCAGGTTAGCGTTAAAACAAATGGTTTAACTGGCGTGGAAATGGAAGCCTTATTAGCCACACAAATTGCTTTGCTGACTATTTATGATATGTGTAAGGCTGTCGATCGCGGTATGAGCATAGATGCAGTGCGCTTGCTGGAAAAGCGTGGTGGTAAATCCGGCGATTGGTTGAGATCGGCATTGGTCTGACAATAATAGAAATACGGGTCTATTGTTTCCCATTAAGAAATAAATCATCCACTAAAAGCCTAATTGTGTATTTTTTTTAAAGTATTATAGTGAAGCCGTACTTAAAAATTGACTTGTTAGTCAAGGTGGGCGAAATGACCGAAACAAACAACATGTTCAGAATTGTGACTGGACTACTCTTTACTGCCGGTGTAATTGATTTTATGTCTGGCGAGTTTATTTTTTCAACCATGTTATTCGGTTTGGCTTCATTAGGGTTTATCGGCAAATAGGCATGGCGAACCAGAGAGGCCATGAAGTTATTCATGGCCTCTGTCAGCACAACGATTAAGCAACTTAACTACCAAATTATTTTTTATTTCAAACAATCTTTAGTTTGCGGGATGTATGAAAAAACACCCCGTAGGCTTTGCGCTTGGCCGGCATAAGCTGCCGAGACGCGGCACACGCCGCAACAATTTAGTATCGAAAATATGCCGGTTGCAAAGAAAACCAACAAATCTCTTGCCGAACTTCTGTATAATCAATTCCGAGTTGGCCGAACAGTCGCCGTTTTATGTAAATAAAAGGGAGGAAAGTCCGGGCTCCATAGGGCAGGGCGCCAGGTAACGCCTGGGAGGCGCGAGCCTACGGAAAGTGCCGCAGAAAATATACCGCCTGATTCTTCGGAATTCGGTAAGGGTGAAATGGTGCGGTAAGAGCGCACCGCGCATCTGGTAACAGATGTGGCAGGGAAAACCCCGCCCGGAGCAAGATCAAATAGAGGAGCATACGCGTGGCCCGCGCGGCTCCTGGGTAGATTGCTTGAGCGATAGGGTAACCTATCGCCTAGATGAATGGCTGTTCTCGACAGAACCCGGCTTACAGGCCAACTCCTTCTTATTTTGCAATTCGCAAATCGACTCCAGATGATTTTGAAAACCGACGAATTTTACAGCAAAGCCGACGAGCTGATTGCCGCCGGGCGATTTATCGACAGTAAAGGCTGGGTGCCGGCCACCAGCGGCAATTTTTCAGCCCGCTTGAGCGATGGAAATATCGCTATTACCGTCTCCGGTCGGCATAAAGGCTGTTTGCAACGTGACGACATTATGTTAATCGATAGCGGGGGGCAATCGCTGGATGGTAAAAAACCATCGGCAGAGACCTTGTTGCACACTGCTTTATACCAGCGTTATCCTGCTGTGCATTCGGTGTTGCATCCTCATTCCATTAACGCTACGCTCACCGCCCGTCTGTTCCAAAACCAGATTGTGCTGGAAAATTACGAATTGCTGAAAGCTTTGGCAGGTATTGACAGCCATGAAACGCGTATTACCATTCCTATTTTTGCCAATGACCAGAATATTCCGCGTCTTGCTGCCGTGGTGGATGATTATCTGAATCAGCATGGGGAAATTTATGCCTATATCATCGGCGGACACGGTTTTTATACCTGGGGCGCGTCGGTAACCGAAACCCTGCGCCATTTGGAAGCGCTGGAATTTTTATTCGATTGCGAAATACGATTACATGGGAGCAAACCATTATGAGCGCATTGACCATTTATTCAGCAGATCAAACTCAGCCCGCCGTTACTGCTTTGGATTTTGCCGACATCGCCGCACAATTAGCGCCGCTAGGGGTAAAGTTTGAGCGCTGGGATGCCGAATTTCAATTTGTCGCCGATGCTGAGCCGCAAACTGTGTTGGATGCCTATCGTGGCTCTATCGACAAACTTAAGCAGCAATATGGTTTTCAGTCGGTTGATGTCATCAGCCTCAAAGCTGATCATCCAAATAAAGATCAGTTACGGCAGAAATTCCTATCCGAACACACTCATAGCGATTTTGAAGTTAGGTTTTTTGTTGAAGGCCGTGGTTTGTTTTATCTACATGTACAAGATAAGGTCTATGCCGTGTTGTGCGAGCAGGGCGATTTAATCAGTGTGCCGGCAGATACCACGCATTGGTTTGATATGGGGGAAGCCCCCGATTTTAAATGTATTCGCCTGTTTACTACTGAAGACGGCTGGGTGGCGGAATTTACCGGCAATCCTATTTCAGAACGTTTCCCGACGCTGGATCAATATCTGGCGGCATTATGATTAAAGCTATTGTTACCGACATTGAGGGAACCACTTCCTCTCTGTCTTTTGTTAAGGATGTTTTGTTTCCTTATGCGCGTCAGCATTTACCTGATTTTGTTCGTCGGCATCAGGCTGATGGCGAAATCGCCGCGCTGTTGGAGGCTGCCCGCCGCGAAGCCGGCGCAGAGCTGGATATTGAACAATTAATTGCTCAGTTTATAGACTGGATAGACCGGGATCAAAAAATCACGCCGCTCAAATCATTACAGGGTTTGATTTGGCAAGCCGGTTATCTGCAAGGCGATTTTACCGGGCATATCTATGAAGATGCTGCGCGTGGCTTAAAGGCCTTAAAAGATAGCGGTTATGCTTTGTATGTTTATTCGTCAGGCTCAGTACAGGCACAAAAGCTGTTGTTTGGGCATAGTGCCTATGGCGATTTAACGCCGCTATTTTCTGGATATTTCGATACCCATATCGGTGGTAAAAAAGACGTTGCTTCTTATCAGCGAATTGCCGAACAAATAAGCTTGAAGCCTTGTGAAATCTTATTTTTATCGGATATCAAGGAAGAATTGGACGCTGCCCGGCAGGCCGGATTTGAGACCTATTGGTTGGTTAGGGAGCAAGCGGTCAATGTTGCAGCCGAGCATCGGCAAATCATCAACTTTGATGCCATTCAGCTCTGATCTTTTTCTGTTATAGATGAAACTAGCCATTCTTTCTCGAGATAGTACCCTATATTCCAGCATTCGACTGGTAGAAGCCGCCACTGTGCGGGGGCATGAAGTTAGGGTATTGGACCCTACGCATTGTTATATGAATATCACCTCCATGAAGCCCTCCATTCATTATCAGGGTGAGAACTTGTTAGGCTTCGACGCGGTGATTCCGCGGATTGGCGCCTCAGTTACTTTTTATGGAACAGCGGTATTACGGCAATTTGAGGTAATGAATACCTTTGCCCTCAATAATTCCGCCGCTATCAGTCGTTCCCGCGATAAACTGGCATCCAGCCAGTTACTGGCCAGGAAAGGGATTGATTTACCCATTACCGCTTTTGCGCATAATCCAGATAGCATAGAAGATTTGATCGCCGAGGTGGGCGGGGCGCCGCTGGTAATCAAGTTGGTTGAAGGTTCGCAGGGTATAGGCGTAGTGTTGGCTGAAACGCATAATGCCGCGCACAGCGTGATTCAAGCCTTTATGGGCTTAAATGCCAATATTATGGTGCAGGAATTTATTCAGGAAGCCAATAGTAGCGACATCCGTTGTTTTGTGATTGGTGATAAAGTGGTCGCGGCCATGAAGCGGCAAGGCCGGGAAGGCGAGTTTCGCTCTAATCTACATCGTGGTGGTGTCGGTTCGCCGGTACGGCTCAGTCCTCAAGAGCGCTCAACGGCGGTTCGCGCGGCTAAGATTATGGGGCTGGATGTTTGTGGCGTTGATTTATTGCGCTCAAACCGTGGGCCGCTGGTGATGGAAGTCAATTCCTCGCCGGGACTGGAAGGCATAGAAAAAACCTGTGAAAAGGATATTGCCGGGCTGATGATCGAATATATTGAAAAAAATGTCGCGAAGAATAAATAACTGATTTGTTAAATTAATAGATTCTGATAGCCTATTCCAAGCTTCCCTGTTGCATTGATAAAATTATCGGATATATATGATGTTTTCACGATTCCGCAGACTCATACATCTTAAAAATTTGCTATTGGCGTTTGCTTTAACGACACCGCTGGTCAGTCAGGCCACAATAGTTGAAATGCAGACTAATATGGGTAATATCGATATTCAATTATTCGATAACTTAGCGCCTAAAACGGTAGAAAATTTTTTATCGTATGTAAATAGCGGTGCGTACAATAATTCTTTTTTTCACCGCAGCATTCCTGGGTTTATTATTCAAGGCGGCGGCTATACCTGGACGGCCGCCAGTGGTGCCAGCATGATTACCCAAGGCGCGGCTGTGGTTAATGAGTTTGCTGAATCCAATTTGCCGGGCACCATCGCTATGGCTAAATTAGGCAGCAGTCCAAACAGTGCGACCGATGAGTGGTTTTTTAATTTGGTGGATAACTCGTCTAACCTGGATAATCAGAACGGTGGTTTTACCGTATTTGGTCAAGTAATAGGCAACGGTATGAGCGTGGTCAATGCTATTGCGGCATTAACCGTGGTGGATGCTTGCAGCGCTAGTTATCCTTCCTGCCCGTTTACTAATTTACCTTACAACACTACCAGCAATTTACTGGCTATGGTTAATCAGGTAGTTGTGCTAAAGACGCAAATACTTGCCGATGAGGTTTATGTACCGCTGACTACCGCAACAACTAATTTTACGCCGCCATCAACAGGTGTTTTAAATGGTGTTAGCGTCACCAATACCCAGGCTAATGCGGTGACAGTTACCTTAGTAAAAAACAGCAGCACCGTATTGGTGGTAACTGTGCAGGCCAACAGCACACTGACTATTCCATTACCATCAGGTTTGGCATTTACCAGTTCAGATATTTTGCATGTCGATTTGCCCACCAGCACCAGTTACGCCGATAGCCCGCTTTATCTGCGGTTTGATACGCGATAACATGCATCATTCAGCATGCAAACTCAGATGTTATAAGATGTGCACAGCAGCGTGAAGCGCATCTTTCGCGATTGATGCGCCCCGTAACTTATACAGTTTATCCATAACTACTTAGTTGGTTCCAACCACGTCCTGATAATCTATTGTTAGATGAACGTTGGGCTGCTTGCTGGTCGTGGTCAGCTCAACTAACAGATCATCAACTACATTGCTTGAAGTTCGTACAAACGGCAACCCGGCTTGCAATGGAATAACCGTAGTACTGTTAGCAGCAACGACTACGATGCTCTCTAAAACTGGCGAGCTTGCTGCAGTTGTTGAGGTGGTTTTAGCGTTTTTGCCGGTTCCGGTCGTTGTCGTTGTGGTGGTGTCAGTGACTTTGAAAAAACTGACAGTCACCGGTGCAGTGGTGTCCGAGTTGGTGATGACCAAGCCATGTACAACTCTTTCTGAGCCAGGCAGTAGTGCTGTATTGGCCGCGCCTAGATTAACCGCTTCTGCGGTGCCGGCGGTGCTTATGTTGAAAAAGTATTCATTCGCCAGTGCTTGTCCGCAAATACTGGTACTGAGCATGAATACCGCTAGACTGGTTTTTAGATTATGCATAACAACTCTTGAGTTTTAAAAAGGGTAACGTTTAACATTCTATCAAATGCATTGAACCGGCGTAAGGCCATTGCCGGTAAATGCTAACCGCTGTTGATTTTAGCTTAAAACCACAAGCGCAACAGCAAAGCCGCAAAAATGCCCGCCACCACATCATCCAGCATAATCCCGAAACCTCCCTCTACATGCTGATCCAGCCATTTGATAGGCCAGGGCTTAACAATGTCGAAAAACCTGAAGGCCACAAAGCCGGCCACTAGACTTTGCCAGGAAAAAGGCAGCCAGCATAGGGTAATCAAAAATCCGGCAATTTCATCCCAGACAATACCGCCAAAGTCGTGACTCTGCAGTTTTTTAGCGGCCTGATCGCACAGGTAAATGCCTAAGACGATGCTTAACAAAGTGGCAAGCAGGTAAAGCCATTGATTGCCCTGGATTAAGGCCAGATAAAGCGGAATGGCCGCAACGGTGCCCAAGGTGCCGGGCATATATTTTGATAAGCCGGAACCGAAACCAAAGGCCAGAAATAGAATGGGATCTTTGATGATTTGTCCGGCGCTTAACTGTGCAGCACCATAATGATCTCTAAGAAAAATGCTCAAAACCTTTGACCTCCAAAATCTGCAAATGTCCGGCACGGTTAATGCGTAGGCCGGGTTCGGCTTCAATCACGCCGATGTAATGACAATCGGCGGGAAGTGGCTGCTGTAATGATGGGGCAACCGTAAAACAGAGCTCGTAATCATCGCCTGCGGTCAACGGCATTAGCCAGTCGCCGGTTTGTTGCACATAAGCCTGAACTTCGGCAGACAAAGGTAGGTCGGCCCATTGTAAACGGGCGCCCACCCCGCTCTTGTCCAGAATATGGCCTAAATCGGCGGCTAGGCCGTCGGAAATATCGATACAGGCGCTGGCGATGCCTCTTAGCGCCAGTCCTTGGCTGATACGCGGCTGGGGTTGGTTGAAGCGGGCGAGTGGGGCTAACGGATTGTCGCAAGCCCAGCCTTGTTTGATTTTAAGGCCTAAACCGGCGTCGCCGATTTGACCGCTGACATAGATTAAATCGCCAGCCTTGGCAGTGGAGCGCAGCAGTGCAGCACCTACAGGGATGATGCCCATGGCTTGCACGGTCAAAGTCAAGGGGCCGGCGGTAGTATCGCCGCCGATCAAATCCAGTTGATGTTGACGGGCCAGGCTTAAAAAGCCGCGTGAAAAAGCCGCTAGCCAATGTTCATTGACCTTCGGGATCGTTAAAGCCAGCGTTACGGCAATGGGTTGCGCACCCATTGCCGCTAAATCGCTCAAATTAACCGCCAATAATTTATGGCCCAGCAATTCGGGGTCGGCATCGGCAAAAAAATGCACGTTTTCGACCATGGTATCGGTCGTGATCGCCAGTTGATGGCCTGCAGGAATGCCAAGCAGTGCGCAATCATCGCCGATACCCAATTGATTTAATGGGTTATGCAGGCCAAAGCCGCCGAAATAACGATTAATCAGATCAAATTCGGCGATAGCCATTACTGATTCGCTTTACGCTGTTTGGCGGCAATTTCCACCGCCCGCTGTTTTTGGCAGACTTTATCCAGAATTCCGTTGACATATTTATGGCTGCCATCGGCCCCGAAAAATTTAGCCAGATTAACCCCTTCATTAATAATGACTTTATATGGGGTTTCCAGGCGATTGATCAGCTCATAAACGCCAAGGCGTAATATCGCTCTTTCCACCGGATCAATCTTTTCCACCGGACGATCAACAAACTCAGCCAGCGCCGCATCAATTAAATCAAGCTGCTTGGGTACGCCGTGAAAAATCTCGCTAAAATAGCTTTTTTGCGCGCCTTTTAGATGATCTTCTTCCAAAAAGTAAGTTTCGATGCGGGTTAAGCTTTCGCCGCTCATTTGCCATTGATACAGCGCCTGAACCGCGCACTTACGGGCATTGGTTTTAGCTTGACTCATTAATTGCCCAAATTGTTGAACAGACTGACCATTTCAATCGCCGATAACGCGGCTTCTGCACCTTTGTTTCCGGCTTTGGTGCCGGCACGCTCAATAGCTTGTTCTATGCTGTCTACCGTCAATACTCCAAAGCTGACCGGAATATCATATTGTAGCGCCACATGAGCAATGCCTTTAACGCATTCTCCGGCCACATATTCAAAATGCGGTGTGCCGCCGCGGATAACCGCGCCTAAGGCGATAATCGCATCATACTTTTTACTGGCGGCCATTCGTTGTACCACCATCGGCAGTTCGAATGCTCCCGGCGCTTTTACCAGGGTGATGGATTTTTTATCAGCGCCGTGCCTAATCAGCGCATCAATTGCACCGCCTTCCAGTTGTTCCACGATAAAGCTGTTGAAACGCGAGGAAACGATGCAAAATTTGCCGCCTTGTGCGGATAAATTACCTTCCAGGGTCGTGATAGTCGCCATATATACCTTTAGTTGATGGTTAAAATCCTGAGTAACAGGATGAAATAAACGTTGTTAAGCTTTAAATTGCGGTGTCGATATGCTCGACTACTTCCAAGTCGAAGCCTGACAAACCAATATATTTTTTCTGTGCGCCCATGACAATTAAACGGCGTACCCCCAGATCGGCCAGGATGCGTGAGCCGGTGCCGGTGGTGCGCCAGTCTAGATCATTGCTTAAGCTTGGGGTATTTTTGATGCCGTTATCCTGCATTTGGTAACCATGAATCAATTCCACCAGCGCCTTATTATTTTCGTTTTCCCGAATGATCACCAAGACGCCGCGTTGGGCGTCGGCAATTTTTTTCAATGCGTCACGTACCGGCATACTACAATCGCTACGCTTGGAAAAAAACAAGTCGTCAATCAGGGGCCGGGCATGAACCCGTACCAGCACGGGCTCGTTTCCAGCTACATCGCCCATGACTAGCGCCAGATGAACATTGTCGTCGTTACGGTCTTGATAGGCATACAGTCTAAAGTCGCCGAATTCGGTGGGATAAGCACATTCGCTGATACGTTCCAAGGTGTTTTCGTGGCGGATTCGGTAATGTATCAAATCGGCAATCGTGCCTATTTTAAGCCCATGCTGTCTTGCAAATGCTTCCAGATCCGGGCGTCGGGCCATGGAGCCGTCATCGTTTAGAATTTCCACGATAACCGCCGCCGGTTCTACGTCGGCCAGCCGGGCTAAATCACAACCGGCTTCGGTATGTCCGGCTCGGTTCAGTACTCCACCGGATTGCGCCATCAACGGAAATATATGGCCAGGCTGCACCAAGTCGCTGGGCTGAGCGTCAGCCGCCACTGCCGTTTGAATGGTTAAAGCCCGGTCAGCAGCAGAAATACCGGTGGTGACGCCGCTGGCCGCTTCAATCGACAATGTGAAGTTAGTGGTGTAAGGGGTTTTATTGTCGTTGACCATTAACGGCAGGCGCAGCTGTTGGCAGCGTTCACGGGTTAAAGTCAGACAAATCAGGCCGCGGCCGTATTTTGCCATAAAATTGACATCTTCCGGTCGGGTAAATGCCGCCGCCATCAGCAGATCGCCTTCGTTTTCCCTATCTTCATCATCCATGATGATGACCATTTTGCCTTCGCGCAGATCGGCAATAATTTCTTCTATGGTATTCATTTTATAAATCCGCTGTTCAGTAATAAGGCCTCAGTAACGCCGCCCTGACACTGGGCGGCGGCTTCGCCTTTTTGTAATCGTTCCAGGTAACGGGCCAAAATATCCACCTCGATATTAACTTCGGCACCGTTCGATATTTGACCCAGCGTGGTTTCCTGCAGGGTATGCGGCACAATGTTGACCGAAAAAAAAGCCCCATTAACGCTGTTGATGGTCAGGCTAATGCCGTCTATGCAAATCGAACCTTTTTCGGCGATATATTTCGCCAGTGCATCCGGCGCTTTAAACTTAAAGCGGATTGAACGTCCATCCGGTCGTTTTTCCACTACCTTGGCGATGCCGTCCACATGACCGCTGACAATATGACCGCCCAGCCGACTCGACGGCGTCAAGGCCAGCTCCAGATTGACCGCGGTACCCGTTGAGGCTGACTTTAGGGTTGTGCAGGAGAGAGTCTCATTGGAAACGTCGGCACAAAAATAATGTTCGCCTAATTCCACAGCAGTCAGACAAACCCCGTTAACGGCAATGCTGTCGCCCAACATGCAGTCGTTTAGCGACAGTTTTCCGCTACTGATTTTAAGGCGATAATCGCCGCCGCGAGGCTGGATGGCGGCAATGGCGCCAACCGAGAGAATAATGCCTGTAAACATTTTTACCTTTAATGGGGCTGGGAATTTAACGTTAAACGCAAATCCGGGCCAAGTTGTCTAATATTGATTAAATTTAACTGCTTTTTATCCGTCATGGCTTGCAAGCCAGGCAGATGAAATAAGCTGCGTCCTTCATGGCCTAATACACAGGTGGCCATGTAAACCATCCATTCGTCAACCAGTCCTGAAGACAACAAAGAGCCGTTCAGAGTGGCGCCGGCTTCTATCCATACTGTATTGATTTCAAGTTCAGCCAGCCGTTTAAAAACCTGGGCTAGATCCAGGTGACCTGCTTGGTTATCGACCTGGATGATTTTACAACCCAAATCCTGCAAGGCAAGTTGCTTTGCCGTGTCATTGCCGGCGGTAAAAACCCAGGTTTCGCCAGGTGTTTTAAGTAATTTTGCCGACAGCGGCATTCGCAATGCCGAATCCAGCACGACTTTGATTGGCGGGGTAAAATCAAAATCGACTCTGGCGTTTAATTGGGGATCATCAGCCAGCACTGTGCCGATACCTGTAAGAATAGCGCTGCTTGCTGCACGAAAACGCTGTACATCCTGTCTGGCTTGCGGCGAGGTAATCCATTGGCTCTCGCCGGAGGCCATTGCCGTGCGACCGTCCAGGCTCATGGCCAGTTTGCTGCAAATCCAAGGTAGGCTCTGAGTCATTCGTTTAAAAAAGCCGCGATTTAATAGTGCTGCTTCCTGCTGTAAAACGCCAAGAACCACCTCAATGCCCGCTTCGCGCATTTTTTGCAAGCCGCGCCCTGATACCTGCGGATTGGGGTCTGTCATCGCTACCACCACTCTACTGATGCCGGCGGCGATGAGGGCGTCGCAACAGGGGCCGGTACGGCCATAATGGCTGCAGGGTTCCAGGGTGACATAGGCGGTAGCGCCTTTAGCCTCTTGGGTTTGCGCCAAGGCCGCGACTTCGGCATGGGCGAATCCGGGGCGTTGCGTCCAGCCTTCGGCAATGATTTGCCCGTGTTTAACCAGAACGCAGCCAACGTGCGGATTAGGGGCGGTGGTATAGATCCCGTTTCGGGCCAGATTGACCGCCCGCGCCATCCAGCGCGCGTCATCACTAAACGACATTTTTTTGCAGATTTTCGATCATTTTGGTGAATTCGTTGACATCCTCAAAGCTTTTATAGACTGAAGCAAAGCGGACAAACGCTACATGATCCAGTACATTGAGTTCCTGCATGACCAATTCACCTAATTCGCTGGCGGGAATTTCCCGTTCGCCCTTTACCATCAGCGCTTTTTTGATGCGACAGAGAGCGGCTTCAATCGCATCGGCTTGCACTGGGCGTTTTTCTAGTGCCCGTTGCATACCAGCGCGCAGTTTTGCTTCATCAAAACTTTGTCTGGCACCACTTCTTTTGATAATACGCGGCAAGGTTAGTTCCACCACCTCAAACGTAGTGAAGCGTTCTTTGCAGGCTAGACACTCGCGGCGGCGTTTAACTTGATCGCCGTCGTCGGCCAAGCGGGTATCGATTACCCGGGTATCTTGTGCTGAGCAAAACGGACAACGCATATTAAAAAGCCAAGTCTATGTCAAGGAGTACATATTTTATTACAGTTTGATGATTTTTGAAATCAACAAGGGTTTTTCATGCTTAGCTGCAGAGTTGAATCCAAGCTGTTTGCAGTGCCGCAAGTCACGGAAATAGCGGTGTAAAAACTTTTTTTAAATAATGTTTTGACACAAAACAAATTTGAGTGTAAAAAATACACCGTCGACTAAAAACAATACTAATTTCGACAAGCAACTCGAGTTGCCCCTTTCAGTAGGGTTTTATTATTACAACAATCAAAAGAGGATTAATACAATGGCTGAACAAGAAAAAGATAATACTTTAACCGTTGTTATCGCAGTTACCCTGGTCGCAGTCGTCGGCGTTTTTCTGCTGAAAAAAGACGAAACCAAACACTTGCAATACAGCGCTCAAACAACGCCACAAGCTGAAGCACAAATTTTGGCTAAAAAGAAAGATTTCAATAATGACATCTTAAGCCAAGCAAAATAAGCAATTGCAACACGACTCAGCCATCATCTGCTTTGGTGGATGATGGCTTTTTTGTGTCCAGTCAAAAATCAAGCCACGTCTCTAAGCTTGTTTTCAGGATAATCGCTCGACGCCTCATCAATTTTCCTAATGCTGGTAGAATAGGCATTCAGCAAACTCTACTTTATTGTACCAATGGATGTAATTCAACGTATTGCAGAAGAACTTGCAGTAAAAAATCAACAAGTCGCCGCCGCTGTCGGCCTGTTGGATGAAGGCGCAACTGTGCCATTCATTGCTCGTTACCGTAAAGAGGTAACCGGCGGCTTAGATGACACGCAATTGCGTAAACTGGAAGAGCGGCTGATTTATCTACGCGAGTTAAATGACCGCCGCGCTGTAATACTCGATAGTATTCGCGCTCAGGGTAAACTGACGGTCGAGCTTGAACAAAGCATCCAACAGGCCGATAGTAAAACCGTGTTGGAAGATTTGTATCTACCTTATAAGCCCAAGCGTCGCACCAAAGCACAAATTGCCAGGGAAGCCGGTCTTGAACCGTTGGCGGATGCAATACTGGCGGATCGCGACTCAATTCCCACGCAGCTGGCCTTAGTCTATCTTGATGTCGATAAAGGGGTGGCGGATGTTACAGCTGCCCTGGAGGGTGCTCGGCAAATTATCATGGAACGTGTGGCTGAAGATGCTGAATTGCTCAGCGAGTTTCGCGAGCGTATCTGGGGGAAAGGCATACTTCATGCGGCTGTGGTCAGTGGTAAAGAAGCGGCAGCAGCCAAATTTCAGGATTATTTTGATTATAGAGAAGCCATTTGCAAAATTCCTTCGCATAGAGCGCTGGCCTTATTTCGCGGACGCAATGAAGACTTATTGACGTTGAGCTTAAAACCGGCAGAACACGATCAGGAAGAGCATCAGCTGTGTTCGCAACTGGTAGCGAGTTCTTTACAGGTCAAGGATGTTAGCCGTCCGGCTGATGCCTGGCTGGCGGAGACTGCCCGTTATGCCTGGAAAATCAAATTATTTACTCGGATTGATTTGGATCTGAAATTACGCTTGCGGGAAGCGGCGGAACTGGAAGCCATTCGGGTGTTTGCAGGTAATTTACGGGATTTATTGCTGGCGGCACCGGCTGGCCCTAAAGCAACCATGGGGCTTGATCCAGGTATTCGTACCGGGGTTAAGGTTGCCGTGGTCGATGCCACCGGTAAAGTATTGGCAACCGATACCGTCTATCCGCATCAGCCCAAAAATCAATGGGAGCAAGCCCTTGCGGTTTTAGCTCGGCTGATAAAACAGCATCAAGTTGATTTGGTCAGCATAGGTAATGGTACGGCTTCTAGAGAAACCGATCAACTCGTCGCCGATTTAATGAAGCGCCATCAGGATTTGGGCATCACTAAAATCATGGTTTCTGAAGCAGGAGCCTCGGTTTATTCTGCATCGGAACTGGCGGCCAAGGAGTTTCCTGAATTGGATGTATCCTTGCGTGGCGCGGTATCTATTGCGCGCCGCTTACAAGATCCGCTGGCGGAGTTGGTGAAAATCGACCCTAAATCCATAGGGGTAGGCCAATATCAGCATGATGTTAACCAAGCTCAGCTGGCTAGAATGCTGGATAATGTAGTGGAAGACTGCGTGAATGCGGTTGGCGTGGATGTCAACACGGCATCGGTTGCATTGTTGAAACAAGTGTCCGGTTTGAGCAGCAGCATCAGCGAAAATATCGTGGCGTTTCGCAATGCCAATGGACCGTTTATTAATCGACAGCAATTGAAAAAAGTGCCGCGACTGGGTGATAAAGCTTATGAACAGGCAGCAGGGTTTTTAAGAATCATGACTGGGGATAATCCTTTGGATGCCTCGGCCGTGCATCCTGAAGCGTATCCGGTCGTCAATGCCATTCTGGATGATACCGGCAAGTCGATACGGGATTTAATCGGGCAGAGCCAGTTTCTCCGCGGGCTTAATCCTGCCAATTACATTAGCAGCGAATTTGGTTTACCGACTGTAACCGATATTTTGCAAGAGCTGGAAAAACCAGGTCGCGATCCTAGACCGGAATTTAAAAGCGTACAGTTTAAGGATGGCGTAGAAAAAATTACCGATTTACAAGCAGGTATGTTGCTGGAGGGGGTGGTGACCAATGTCGCCAATTTCGGCGCCTTTGTCGATATTGGTGTGCATCAGGATGGTTTGGTGCATATCTCTCATTTGGCTGACGAGTTTGTCAAAGATGCGCGTGATGTGGTTAAAGCCGGCGATATGGTGAAAGTCCGGGTGTTAGAGATTGATGTGGCGCGGCAGCGGATAGCCTTGAGCATGAAGAAAAACATGGCTGGCAATGAGGTAATGCCAGTCGAAAAAGCGCAGAAAAAACCACAACAACTAAAACCGCAACCCGTGTTACAAAACAGTATGAGTAATGCTTTTGCCAAGGCGCTAAAAAAATAACGCGCTGACTAAAAGTATTAAGGCCTACGTCTATAGGGTAGTAATCCTCCTTTAAGGCCAGTTCACTGTTGCCGCAAATTTCATCAGATCCTTGAAGGATTGGGGTTGTCAGGTGTGGCCGATGGGCAATATGCTCAAGCGGCCAAGCCTTTTCTCTACCTTATAAGCTTGTGATACTGCTTTCGTAATGGCGGCGCAGTACTGAGTCGGTGGGATAAGGATTGCTGATAGCATTTTTCTCAGCTTGGCGAGTGCTCAGATAATGGCGTCTCAAAATTGAGTCTTCCGGGATTTGTTCTGCTGTTTTATCCGCAGCTTTAGCCGACTCAGCAGGGATAACGGCTGTCGGTTCCGTTTCCGTTGGAAGGCTGAAAACTGTGTCGGCAGCTGTTTTCGGTAATTCGTCATCGCTTGCTTGAGCTGCAGTAATAGTTTCCACAGTTGGATGAGTATGCTCTAAATCCTCAGCAGCGACAGTTTCCACAGCGTCCAGTGTATTAATAGGTGCTGATTCCAGTTCAGCCGGAACGGCTATCGCTTCAATAACGTCATGGTGCAATATCTCTACAGAAGTATCCGGCTGAGAGGTTTTAACTGCTTGCGGCTTGCGGTCGGACTGGATTTTTTTAGATTCGCCGGCGGCGCATTTGTGCTTTTTTAACATAAAAAATGCGGCAAACCCCAGTGCGGCCAGGATCAGTAAAATCAATAATAATTTCATATAACGACTCCTCTTTTTCTTTTAATAATGTTTATAAACTATAGCAAATGGTAAATGCCTGAAAAAGCATATTACAAGAGACAATTAATTTACAGCTTTTATGGATTTGTCGCACGGCAAATTTAGAGGGTCGGCAGTCAATTCCGCTGGAGAGCAAAAGTGAAAAAATTAACGCGCTTAAAAATGATGATGTTTGTTCTTGATTTGTTCTTATTAAAGAGGTAGTCTATTAACATGTAGAACAAATAAGGAACATAGTCCGGTGTATTCTTTAACCCGCAAACAAAAAGAGATTTTAGATTTCCTGCTTAACAGTCAGGAGTTATTTGCTCATCCGCCGACATTGGAGGAATTGTGCGCAGCAATGGGTTTGAAGTCGCGAGGATCTATGCACCATCAAATCAAGGCGCTGATAGAGGCGGAGTTGATTGAAGCGCCGGAACGTAAACAACGCGGCATCCGGTTAAGCGACAAAGCAAAATGTATGGCGCCGGTAGCCGAAAATGTCGGTGGATTGCCTTTTGTCGGGATAATTGCTGCCGGCCGTCCTATAGAAGCCATTGAGAATGTCAGCTATATGGCGATACCGGAACAGATTAAAACCGAAAACGCTTGTTATGTGCTGAAGGTTAAAGGCGACTCCATGTGCGAGGAAGGCATTTTTGATGGTGACTGGGTGGTTATCGAACAACGCAGCTTTGCTCGAAATGGTGAAATTGTCGTGGCTTTGATCGATAAAACAGAAGCAACACTTAAGTATATAGAGCAATACCCGCATGAAACCTTACTGATTCCAGCCAATTCCAGAATGGAAGCAATGCGGTACAACCCGCAACAAGTCGAAATTCAAGGTGTTTTGGTTGGGCAAATGCGTAGTTATACCCACCAGCAATAGGAGAAAGTATGAGTCATCATTCTGTACATATGCGCGACCAAAAGGCTAACCAGATGGCGATGCTTGCCAGAAATCACCGGCAGGTTCTGTCTGATATAGTTGAAGAAATTGCTTTGGTAGTGATGCTGTGGGGGGTGTTTCTGCTTAGTTCCAATTGATCAGGGCGGCGATCCGCGGTGCTATTAGGATGTGCTTCACAGCGTGAAGCTCATTTTTCGTGATTAATGCGCCTTCTTTTCTAGACACACCTATACAGTTTATCCATTTACACTGAAGTATTAATCGTTGCATAAATTCTTGCATGAAAGACCTACTATTTAATCCGATTTTGGCGTCCGGGCTGTCCGGCAGAGGACGCCATATATACATCCATGTAGGCTTTCTACAGCATCCATGCTGTAGAAACCTCTGCCGGACAGCCCGGACGCCAAAACCCATGCCTACCGTTATCCGCGGATTTGAGTGCAAGAATTTATGTAACGATTAATAGTTACCAAAATCCAGAGAACGACATAAAGCCGGGCAGGTCAAAAAACTATCTGAAGTTTTTTTGCAGCTTAGTCGTATCCCTAGTTATTTTATGTTACGATTTAAGCACGTTGTTCTCGGTGTAAATAGCGAGAATGGTTTGTGTGGCTGGTAGCAGGCTGGCTTGAAATCAGCATCGTCTGTTGTTTTTCGTGCACATCATCAGCAAAATGTGCTGTAATATCAGCATGAAATCTGCACTGTAACGTTGAAAAGCACATTAAATCAATAAATTAAATATGGTATGCTTTATGCTAGGAGTTGTTGCGAGTTTTTAATGGCTTTGCTATTCAGGTGGTAATTTGATGAGCATAGCGTTAAGTTTTTAAAGACTGATCACTGAGATGGCTAGATACCAAGCAAGGCCGCCGTCCTTGTGTAATTGTATTACAATTAATCATAATGTAATTGATTTGTAATTTAATTGTAATGCGCTCGAGTTTTTTGTTTGAAATAATTATGTGTGGGAACAAATAGTTGTTATAGAGAGCGTAGGTCCAGAGATTGCCGAAGTAGGGCAGCGAATGTTTACGCAGATAGTTTTCAAGCGCAGTGCGTAATGGAGTTAGCGGTAAGCGGTAAAAGTTAGGGGGAGTGGATTACGGCAGAGTCGGCACAAGGGGTGGTTAGGCAGTGGGGAATTGAGGTGCAAAGATGGTTGGGGTATGGCTGTGCTTAAGCTTTCGGTTCTTCTTCTGTAGCTTTAAAGCTTTAAGTGTAGAGCGTAGTCAGCGGTGATCGGATTTTTGAAGCTGATCATTAAGCTCGTTTGTTTGATATAGGGAAGTAAGCACGTTACCTGCTCTCATTAATGTATAGTTTTTAACCGGTCGCTCAAAGTAATGCAGTGTGTTTCGCGGGCAAATTTTTAATTTTAACTTTTTAATTTATAGGATTTTAGGCTATGAGATGTAAAAAAATATTAATTTTACAGGTGTTGGTGTTTACAATGGTAAGTCCTGCTTTCGCTGGCGTTATCCCAAGTTTCACCCCCAATGTAAGCGGAAGTGCCCCTAGCACGCTGGATTACACGTTTGACCAAAACGGTTTGAATGGTTCTTTCACCAAAACCGGCAGCGTTTGGACATTAAGCGTTTCAGGAACTGATCCATCTGCTTTTTATACTCCAGGTTCAACCAACATCAGCAACGTTTATACCGTCACTGGTAGCTCATATTCGTTGATCGCCAACTATAGCGTTTCCGGCACCTTTCTAAATGGCTCATTGAATATCAATGGTACAGTTTCCGGCACACCAGCCGGCGCGACAGCCCAAACTACCACTGAAGAGTTGTTAAAAGCCAGCCTGACCGGTTTCGGTTATAACGCTGCCCAAGCAACCATCGGTTTCACTACTCAGTTTCAGGCATCTTGGGCTGACCAAAAACCATTTACCGGTGGCTCAGGCGGCGACGTAGTTTATTTATTTAATCAAGGCGGCGTATCTACCGGTTTCGGTAACTTAAGCGGCTTGATTAGCGAATTTTCCACAGGTGTGTTTTCCGCAACTTCTTTTACCAATGTTGAATCTCTGGCGGCGGTGCCACTACCACTGCCGGCCGTGCTGTTCGGAACAGGCTTGACGGCACTGATGGGTTTTGGACGTCAACGTCGCAGCAACCGCAAATCAATCTAATAGCAGAATAAAAGGAGATTTAAGATGACAACGACCACAACCAACCTGTTTACGACACCGATTACCTTGTCAACAGGCAGCGACACCATTACTGCGGGCAGCAATTATTCAGTTACTGCAACCGTTAATGGTAAATCAGTCACCACTACCACGGCTATCAGTAATTCATTAAGCTATATCGTGACTGGCGACAGCAACAACGATAAAATTAATTTCGCCAGCAGCACGGCATTTAACACCTTGTCCGGCGGTAATGGTAATGACACCATTATCGGCAGCAGCACCGTAGGTAATAACCTTAACGGTGGCGCCGGCAATGATACGTTGACAGGTGGTAGCGGAAACGACAACATCACCGCCAATAGTGCTAAAGGCAGTATGTCCACAATTACCGACGGCAACGGCAATGATAATCTTTATGTATTGGGCGCAGGCAATGCGACCATTACCGCCGGAACTGGTCATGATACTTTTGATGTCGGTGGAAAAAGCACGACTATGATCACCTCAATAGGGCAGGGGGTTGATAAATTGAATGTATCAGCCGGTTCTATGGTTACAGCGGCTATTGCTTCTACAGGTTGGACGGCAGCAGCTGGTACGGTGAACAATGGCACGACAAATTTAAATACTGCCGGGTATGCGATAAACCTGTCGGCTGATACGGTTACCGGCAGCAATGGATTTACCATCACCGACATCGGCACTAAAGGCACGACCATTATAGGTTCAGCTGCGGCGGATACTATTAACGGCGCTGCAGGCGATACGATAACAGGTGGTATGGGTGCAGACGTCTTTAATATCAAGGTAGGTACTGAATACGTCACCGATCTTGGTAAAGGTGCGGATGTTTTGGTGGTCAGCACAGGGGCGACTGCCGATGCGACAATCTACTCGTCAGGCTGGACGGCGACAGCTGCGACAGTTAACTCTGGATCGGCAACGCTGATTGATCAAGGCTATAAAATTAACCTGTCAGCAGTCACTTCAGGGCATGGTTTTACGATTAACGATAGCTTTGGCACTACTGGCGCCACTATTACGGGTTCAAGCCAGGGTGATAATATTACCGGTGGTGTGAACGATACCATCCTCGGCGGTAAAGGTGCTAACGTTATCAACGGCACCAGTGGCGACAGCATTACCGGCGGTGCAGGTGCGGATAATATCAATATTTATAAAGGCAATGAATTTGTCACTAATCTAGGTAATGGCGCGGATGTGCTGTATGTAGCCGCCGGCGCCACCGCCAATGCGACGGTTTATTCTACCGGATGGACTGCTACAGCGGCGGGTAATACCAATAACGGTGGTGCAGTCAATTTAACGACGGCAGGTTTTGCGGTCAATCTGGCTATGGCTACCGGCAAAGACGGTTTTATGTTGACGGATACAGTCGGCAAAACTACATTGGTTGGTTCAAATCACGGTGATACTATCACCGGCGCTATGAATGATACTATCACCGGCGGTAATGGTGTCAATACCATCAATGGGGTATCGGGCGATAAAATTACCGGTGGCTCCGGCATGGATATGTTCAACGTGAACTCAGGTGCTGTAAGTATTACTAATCTGGGTGACGGCGCCGATATGTTGATGGTTGCGGCTGCTGCAACAGCCAATGCAACGATTTACTCGACGGGTTGGACTGCTACTTCAGCTACCGATAACTTGGGAACTGCAAATCTGACAACAGCCGGCTATAGCGTAAATTTGCAAGCGGTTACTTCAGGCATGGGTTTCACGATTACCGATACCGGCAGCAAGGCAACCTTAACCGGTACTGCAAAAGGTAATGACGTTTTCAATGCCGGTGTCAGCGATACCATACAGCTAGGTCAAGGCACCGATAGTATTAAGGCTGCTGCCGGCGATACTTTTGTGTTTAATAAATTCAACACCGGTCATGCTGCTATCGATACTGTTGATGCAATTTCCGGCTATGTTGCAACGGATGCAATTCAGTATGATTCAGCCAAAACATTAACAGTCGGCAATACTGCAACCGGGCATGGCTTAACCATTGATACCAGCGGTAACGTAACTTTTACAGGAACAGCGCCGACTACCTTGGCTACTGCATTGGCTGACATCGCAGCAGCATTTGATACCGGCAGTCATGCTTCCGGCGGAAACGCAGTCAACGGCGAATTTGCATTTTTCAAAGTTGCCGGTAGTGAGTACTTGTATATTTCCTCAGGGGCTCATGCTGTAAGTGCTAATGATACTGTTATTCAATTTGTTGGGGTTACAACGCCTGTTAGCGGTGTCGTTGAAAGTACAGTCGGCGGCTTTGGGCATCTAAGTTTTACGGCTTGATAAATGCCTTCCGGCTTGGATATCTCATGCTAATGTAAATTAGCTAGGCATAGATATGCTGGAAAAGTAATTAAAAGGTGGAAATGGTTTTGCTATTTCCACCTTTTTTTTGCCGGCAAATCAGAGGGGTCAAATGGCTTAGGGGGCGGCAAAAAGATAAAATAAGCCTGATGTGTCTGAATGCGGTCATGGTATCAGCAGATATTGTTTATATATCAGCATCAATTAAAGGCTATATAAATTAAAACAATGGCATATAACATGGTCTAAAAATTGCTGATCATTGTGCAAGAGACAGGCGGATAGAAAGCTTTGAAATGGTTTGTGTTTTAAGAAACTGAAAATCCTTTGGTCTATATAACCTGATTGTTCGGCAAGAGAATGAAATTTGACGGGATCTTGTAGAATTGGTATGGTTGTAAACAAAGATACATAATGTCTGGATAGTGTAATACACTTGTATGACTTATTCCGAGAGTGTCATGAACATGTAACGTAAATCAAATATTTGGTGTGTGATAATTCACGCCGCAAAGTAGGCTGATTAGATGGTTGAACCCAGGGGGATATAGTGGGTGTGCCGGTCGGTTGGAACATATAAATCAAAGGGAAGCGATGTTGCAGCTAAAAGGCTAGGCTATTGAAAATAAAAAAGATTTGATTGTGGCGAGTAAGGTTAAGCATAGATATTATTTGTCAACTTCACCGGCAGGCAGCTTAAGTGTGAGAGTTTAATATCAGCGTATCTAAGATGGTACTTGCGCGGATTTTAGCAGTGTTTGTTAAGCGTATTGGATTTTTAAGAGTAAAAAGGAGGGAGTATTTAAGGCTGAGAGGCTAAGCAAAAGTTGTTGGCATTTAAAAGGCTGTGTGAAAAGACTTAAATGTTATGCGAAATTGAGTTAAATAACGCAGTTTAATTTAAATTGAAGCAGGGCGGCTTGGTTAATCATTAGAAAACATAGGCTTAATAAGGTGGCGTGTTTTTTGCTTAAAAATTGAGCTAGTCATGTTGTAGAGTCGCTGCAATATCAATGTGCAATATTTGTAAACTGAACGGCATCCAAGTATTGAAAAAACGCGGATGTAAGTTTTTTTGAAATTTTAACTTTAGGATTATTTTATGAGATATAAAAAAATAATTGCTCTGCCGATTCTGCTGCAGGCAATGGGTGCACCAGCCATGGCTGGCGTTATCCCAAGTTTTACCCCCAATGTAAGCGGAAGTGCTCCTAGCACGCTGGATTACACGTTTGACCAAAACGGTTTGAATGGTTCTTTCACCAAAACCGGCAGCGGTTGGACATTAAGCGTTTCAGGAACTGATCCATCTGCTTTTTATACTCCAGGTTTAACCAACATCAGCAACGTTTATACTGTAAACGGCAGTTCATATTCGTTGATAGCCAACTATAACGCTTCCGGCGTCTTTCAAAACGGCTCATTGAATATCAATGGTACAGTTTCCGGCACACCAGCCGGCGCGGCAGCCCAAACTACCTCTGAAGAGTTGTTAAAAGCCAGCCTGACCGGTTTTGGTTATAACGCTGCCCAAGCAACCATCGGTTTTACCACTCAGTTTCAAGCATCTTGGGCTGACCAAAAACCATTTACCGGTGGTTCAGGTGGCGACGTAGTTTATTTATTTAATCAAGGCGGCGTATCTACCGGTTTCGGTAACTTAAGCGGTTTAATCAGCGAATTTTCCAGCGGTGTGTTTTCCGCAACTTCTTTTACCAATGTTGAATCTCTGGCGGCGGTGCCACTACCACTGCCGGCCGTGCTGTTCGGAACGGGCTTGACAGCTCTGATGGGTTTCGGGCGTCAGCGTCGTAACAACCCAAAATCAATATAAACAGCAGACTATAGGAGATTTAAGATGACATCTACTGCACCAACTGCACCAATTACCCTGGCGACAGGTTTTGACAGCATCACAGCAGGTACTAACTATACCGAAACGACTGGAACTGGTAAAACAGCTGTTACAACAACAACTTTTATTGATAATACTCAAAGCTTTGTCGTGACTGGCGATGCCAATGCGGATACCATTAACTTTGCATCCAGCACCGCATATAACACTTTGATCGGCGGCAAAGGTAGCGATACCATTACCGGCAGCAGCACCGTAGGAAACAGCTTGATTGGCGGCACTGCCAACAACACGCTGACCGGCGGCAGCGGTAACGATAACATCACCACTTTTAGCGCTAAAGGCGATACCTCCACAATTACCGACGGCAACGGCAACGATAACATCTATGTTGCGGGCGCAGGTAACGCAACCATCACCGCCGGCAACGGAACCGATACATTTGACGTAGCCGGCGGCAGCACCACTGCTATCACCGTAATCCAAGGGGCAGACACACTGGGTGTTGCTGCAAAATCAGTTGCCAATGCGACGGTTGCTTCAACTGGTTGGACTGCTACTACAAACACCGATAACTTGGGTACCGCTAATCTGAGCACCAACGGTTACAACGTGAACCTGAGCGCAGTTAGCGTCGGCAACGGTTTTACTATCACCGACAACACCGGCGGCGCTAACCTGGTTGGCTCTAACCAAGGCGATAAATTTTACGGCGCCGGCAACGATACCATCACTGTTGGTATGGGTGCTAACACTGTCTATGTACAAGCAGGAACAGAACACGTTACCAATTTGGGTAATGGTTCTACCGACGTATTGAATGTTTCAACCGGTGCAACTGCCGATGCCACAGTCGCTGCAGCGTGGACTGCAACAAAAGCAACTGCTAACAACGGCACCGCCAACATCACTACCCATGGTTCATCGGTCAATTTGACTGCAGCTACCGGCACCAACGGTTTCAATCTGACCGATACCGGCAGCGGCGCAACTTTAACGGCTTCTGCTCTGGCAGACACCATCACTGGCGGTACAGGCGATACCATCGTTGCCGGCAAAGGCAATGACTCAATCAACGGTGGCGCTAACGACACCATCACTGGCGGCGCAGGCGCGGACACCATCAATGGCGGCGCAAACGACAGCATCACCGGTGGTAAAGGCGCGGATACCATCAATGGTGCAGCCGGCGATACCATCACCAGCGGTGCTGGTTTAGATACTTTTAATGTTAACGTCGGCACAGAGAGTATTACCAATCTGGGTACAGGCGGCGCAGAAATCCTGACTGTGGCTGCTGGTGCAACGGCTGATGCAACTATCGGCAAAGCTTGGACTGCAACTTCTGCAACTGTTAACAATGGCACTGCAAATATCACCACCGCCGGCTTGGCTGTTAACTTGAGTGCTGTAAGTACCGGTAAAGGCTTTTCCATTACCGATACCGGCGGCGCTAAAGGCGTTACTCTGACCGGTTCAAATCAAGGTGACACCATCACCGGTGCAGCTGGTGACAAACTGGTTGGCGGCAACAGCGCAAATACCTTTATCGTTGCTGCCGGCACAGAAACTGTTACCAACTTGGGCAACGGCGGCGCAGACGTATTGAAAGTGGATGCAGGTGCAACCGCAACGGCTTCCTTGGCGGCAAACTGGACAGCCACTTCAGCGACCGACAACCTGGGTACTGCTACGCTGTTGACTGCCGGCATGAACGTTGATTTACATAACGTAAATTCAGGCAATGGCTTTATCATTACCGATAAATCGGCAATGGGCATGTCAACTCTGGTTGGTTCAAACCAAGGCGACACCATCACCGGTGGCGGCATGGATACCATCACAGCCGGCAATGGCGCCAACGTTATCACTGGCGGCGCCAGCGATTCGATCACCGGCGGCAAAGGTTCTGATACCATCAATGCGACCACTGGCGATACCGTCACCGGTGGTACAGGTACTGAAACCATCAATGTTGTTAAAGGCACTGTTGTTATCAATACTCTGGGTAACGGCACCGACATTCTGGATGTCAGCAAAGGCGCAACGGCTACTGCAACCATCAACTCTACCGGCTGGACAGCTACCTCTGCTACTTCAAACGCTGGTACAGCTGACCTGACCACCAACGGTTATGCAGTGAATCTAAGTGCCGCAACAGGTACTAAAGGCTTTGTGATTACCGATACCGGCAGCGTAGCAACAACTCTGACTGGTTCTAATCAAGGTGACACCTTCTACGGTGCAAACAACGATACTATTAATGTTGGTATGGGCGTTAACACCATTTATGTAGAAGCCGGCAAAGAAAGCATCAGCAATCTGGGTCATGGTTCTACCGATGTATTAAACGTTGCTGCAGGTGCAACAGCTAACGCAACTGTAGTTGCCAGCTGGACTGCTACCAAAGCAACCACCAACAGCGGCACTGCCAACATCACCACGCACGGTTCTTCAGTAAATCTGTCTGCAGTGGCTACCGGCACCAACGGTTTCAACCTGACTGATACCGGCAGCGGCGCAACTTTGACAGCATCAGGTTTGGCTGACACCATTACTGGTGGTGCAGGCGACACGATTATTGCTGGTAAAGGTGCCGATTCTATCAATGGCGGCGCTAATGACACCATCACTGGTGGCGCAGGCGCAGATACTATTAACGGCGGTGCTAACGACAGCATTACCGGTGGTAAAGGCGCTGATACTATCAACGGTGCTGCCGGCGATACCATCACTAGCGGCGCTGGTTTGGATACCTTTAACATCAATGCCGGTACAGAAAGCATTACTAATCTGGGTGCAGGCGGGGCGGAAATCCTGGTTGTTGCGGCAGGTGCCACAGCTGATGTAACTCTAGGCAAAGCTTGGACTGCTACTTCTGCAACCGTTAACAACGGTTCAACTGTGCTGGATACCGCCGGATTTGCGATTAACCTGAGTGCAGTGGATAGCGGCAAAGGCTTTAACATTACCGATAATGGTTCAGGCGCAGATAAGTTGACTGGTTCAAACCAAGGTGACACCATTTACGGTGGCGCTAGCGATACCATCACTGGTGGTAACGGCGCTAACGACTTTTATGGTGTTGGCGGCGATAAATTTACCGGTGGTACCGATGCGAATACCTACAACATAGTTACCGGTTCTGAAACAGTAACTAATTTGGGTGCAGGCAATGATTCTCTGGTAGTTTCTACCGGTGCTTCAGTTACTGCAACCGTATCTGCAAACGGCTGGACAGCAACCTCCGCTACCTACAACGGTGGCAGCGTAACGCTGGTAGATAGCGGCTACAATGTTAATCTGCACAATATCTCGAATGGCCAAAACGGTTTTACCATCAATGATAGCAAAGGTACAACTGGTGCAACCTTAACTGGCACTGCAGTAGGAAACGATATAATACTGGCCGGTAAAGGTGATACTGTCATCCTGGGTCAAGGCGCTGATACAATTACTGCAGGAGCAAGTGATACTTTTGTATTTGCTTCCGGTCATAGCACCAGCACTATCGATACCATTAGCGGCTACGCTAAAACTGATGGTGTTCAGTACGCTTCAGCTTCTACATTGACAGTCGGTACGGCTGCTTCTGGTCACGGTGTCAGCATTGATGCAAACGGCAATGTAACCTTCACTGGTACAGCGCCTACTACTGAATCTGCTGCAGTTTCTGAAATTGCCAGCGCATTCGATACTGGTGCTCACGGCGCAGTTAACGGTGAATATGCATTCTTCAACGTTGGCGGTACAGAATATCTATACATTTCCTCTGGCACTACAGCTGCCAGCGTTAATGATACGGTTATTCAGTTTACAGGTGTGGCTACAGCGGCTAGCGGCGTAGTTGCTACCACAGTCGGCGGTGAAGGACACTTGTCATTTACAGCCTAATTAGCTAATCTCTCAGGCCGTCCTCGGATGTAAGTCCGGGGGCAACCTGAGGTAAAGGCTAAATCCTGAAGGGTGGAAATGCGTAAGCGTTTCCACCCTTTTTTATTGGTCAGTAAATACAGTATAGATGGGAGATCATCAAAACGGTAGGATGTGGTGAGGAACGAACCGCATCATGAAGGCCTTATTCGGCCACCATTTTGATTCATATTACCCCAATTCTCTGGATACAATCCAGCTTTAATAAAACCGAGACGAGTAGCTTTTAACCGTCGTTATAGGTTTGGCTAACGACTAGGTCAATAAGCTGCAAGCCATTGATTGACTTCTTGCAGATTATCTTCATTAATAGTACCGATGGCCTTGAGGAAGCGTATTCGATTAGATATATAATTATATTTAGCTTTTGCTAAATCACGTTGTGCTTTATATTCAGCCTGTTGGGCTTCTAATACCTCGCGTATGGTTTTAATTCCCAGCTGAAAACCTTTTTGCGAGGCTTCCAGGGATTTTCCGGCTGAATCGAGGGCTTTTTGTGAGGCGCGTATCCGTTTGGCGTTGGCATTGGATAGCGTAAAAGCGTCGCTGGTTTCTTTGATTAATGCCCGCACTTTTGCTTCATTTTCCTCGGTTTTTATCCCCAAGGTGCTTTGTGCTTCGTTGACGCGCTCGGTGGTAACACCACCGGAAAAAATCGGTACAGTGACATTGATAGCCGCCACCTGGGTTTTAGTGACACCGTTGCTGATGATTTGGCTTTGATAACCGGTATTGGTATCGTAGAAATAGAGTTGAAAATCAACTACAGGTAGGTATTTGGCCTTTTGAACGGCAACGTTATCACTGGCAACAGCAATAGCGCGGCGTTGTGCCGCCAGGGTGGGGCTGGAACTTTTGGCTACTTCAATCCATTCTTCAAGTTTTCCATCGATTTCTTTAAATTCTATCCCGGGCCGTAATCCAGACAACTCAACAATAGACATGTTTGTCAATTCCTTTAATGCTTCTCTGGCTGTTGTCAACATGCTTTCTGCTTCTATTTGATCAGCACTAATTTGATCCAGACGTGCCTCAACTTCATAAACATCAGTAACTTTAGCTAATTGCTTGGCGTACAGCATGTTAATTTGTTGCAAATGGCTTTCCGTGGCCTGCTTTTCCATGGTGATAAAGCGAATCTGATCTTCTGCATCCAAAATGGCGAAGTAACGTTTAACAATATCGACCATCATGGTTTGCTGAGCATCAAGATGCTCGGCATCATATTGTTTGGTAAGTTCCTGGGTGCGCTGCCATTCCCAGTATTTGCCAAAATCCATAACAGTTTGTGATAAAGACACAAAATAGCGGGTACCGTTGTAATTTTGTAAGCCCAGTCCGCCTGGTTGTTGTAGCTTGTTTTCAGACCAGTTGGCTGTGCCGGTGACTTGCGGCAGCATTTGTCCAAACGCCTGACCTTTCTCGGCAATTCCAATGTCGACTTTGTAACTTGATGATTTTAGTTGCGGCGCGGAGTCTAAGGCCAGTTGATAAACAGCCATTAAATTTTCGGCAAAAACCGGCGGACATAGAGAAAGCAGAATAAGCAATCCTAGCCAATGATGCTTCAATATACACATTTTATCAGTCCTCAACAAAAGCCCGGGCAAAAGCATTGCTGATGGGTTTGGTAAGATAGGAAAATAAAGTTCTTTCGCCGGTTTTTATCATAACTTCAACCGGCATGCCCGGCACCAATTCCAAATGAGTGATTTTTTGCAGACTTTCCGGTGTTAACTCAACCTGTGCCTGATAATATTGATTGCCGGTTTTCTCGTCAATAATCCGGTCAGCCGAAAGATTGGTCACCTTACCCTCAATGATAGGGGTAACGGCTTGTTTAAATACCGTTAAACGGACTTCGGCAATCATGCCTATGCTCACCCGGTCTATGTCCATATTGGAGACCTGAGCATCAATGACTAAATCTTCTTCCTGAGGTACTATTTCCATAATAGTGCCGCCAGGCGGAATCACGCCGCCAAGGGTATGGACAGCCAAACCCATTACCCGCCCTGCCACCGGTGCTTTAATTTCAATACGATCTACTTTATCCTTAGACGCCATTAGATGCTGATTGACTTCATACAGTTTGGATTGAGTTTCGCTGAGTCGGCTGGTGACGTCTTCTTGAAACTTTTTCTCCAACTGCAAAATTTGCAATTTAGTTTCACCAATATGAATTTCATTGCTGGCAATATCAGAAGTCAGTGCTGCAATATCACCAAGATTGCCGGCATGATTACGTTGTATTTCACGTAGACGTTGTTTGTCGGCAAACCCTTCCGCCAGCAGTTCCTTAAGGTCTTTTGCTTCTTCGCCGTATGATGAGGCCAGTTCCTGTTTGCTGCTGCGTTGAGCTTTAAGCCCTTCTATTTTTGATTGTAATTGCCCGACTTGTTGGTTTAATACTGCCATTTCACCTTCATGAGCATTTTTTCTGGCCAGAAACATTTGCATTTCGGCTTGTTTGGCTTCAATAATTCTGGGGTCGCTGCGATCATTAAATGCTTCAGGAAATTGGATGGATTTTTTATTATCCCGCTCGGCCTCCAGCCGGGCTAATTGTGCGGAGAGGCTGATGTATTGCCCGCGGGCCATTTCCATTAACGCTTTATTTTCGGTGCCGTCCAGCATCACTAGCGGGTCACCTTCCTGAACCATATCGCCATCTTTGACCAGCAACTGGCTGACTATGCCGCCATCCAGGTGTTGCACAGCCTTTTTATGGGATTTGACGACAATATAACCAGGGGCCACTGCTGCGCCGGCAATAGGGGCAACACAGGCCCAGACGCCGAAGATACCGAAAGTAACAAGCAGGATAATGATACCGATAACGCGAATAGAAGTGTCGTCGGTCAATGCGGAGATAGGGGTTTGATGTTTGTTCTGCATACCGTGATTAACGCTGGGCATATTCAAGTGATGGCGGGTTGTGGCTGAGCAGGGGCGGGCGCTTGCCCTTGCGCGTTGCGTTGCAGGTGGGCAATAACTTGATCTTTTGGGCCATAAACAGCTAATGCTCCATCATCGAGGATCAATAATTTATCAACTCGTGAGAGTACATTATTGCGATGGGTAACCACTATCACAGTAACCCGATCTTGTTTTAATTGCGTAAGGGCATTACCTAAGGCCAGTTCTCCTTGTTCATCCAGGTTGGAGTTGGGTTCATCCAGAATCACCAGCACCGGATTGCCGTATAAGGCGCGGGCTAAGCCTATTCTTTGGCGTTGGCCGCCGGATAGTACGCCGCCGGTTGCGCCTATTACAGTGTCATATCCTTCCGGTAGCCGTAGAACCAGATCATGGACGCCTGCCATTTTGGCTGCGTGTATCACTTTTTCAGGATCGATAGCCCCGAAGCGAGCAATGTTTTCACTGATGCTGCCTTCAAATAGTTCTATATCCTGCGGCAGATAACCGATATAAGGCCCTAGTTCATCACGATTCCAGGCAAATACGTCAACGCCGTCCAAACGGATTTTACCGCTGCTTGTCGGCCAAATGCCAAGTAAAGCGCGGGATAATGTTGATTTACCGGCGCCGCTTGGGCCTAATACGCCGACAATATCGCCACTTTGAATAACTAGGCTTAGATCTTTAATTGCCGGCGTTTTAGCGCCGGGCGGAACGACGTATACTTTTTCCAGCTGGATATTGCCGGTAGGCGGCGGCAACGGCATTTTTTCCGCATCGGCAGGCATGGACAGCAGAAGTTGTTGAAGGCGGTGATATTGTCCGCGAGCATTTACAAAACCTTTCCATGAGCCGATGATCATATCTATAGGCGCCAGAGCGCGACCCAACAGGATAGATCCGGCGATCATTAAACCAGGGCTGATTTCTCGCTCTATGACCAGATAAGCACCTAAGGCCAGGATCAGCGATTGCGAGGTTAACCGAGTAATTTTTGAAACGGCGGAAATCAGGCCGGCTCGGGAACTGACTTGGGATTGTATGATCAAAACCTGATTGGCGGTCGTCGACCAACGTTCCCGAACATTACGTAACATGCCCATCGCTTCGATAACTTCGGCATTTCTGAGATTCTTAGCAACTTGCGCCCGTCCTGAAGCGGCAACTTTATTGGCTTCAGCCAACATATTGCCGGTTGCCATTTCGTTGACTATCGCAATCATGACCAGAACGACGGAGGTAATCACAGAAAACCAGCCATACCAGGCATGGAAGGCAAACATCAAGGCGATGTAAAACGGCATCCACGGCGCGTCAAAAAATGCAAACAAACCGTTGCCGGTCAAAAACTGCCGGAGGCTGGTTAAATCATCTAACGGTTGGGAAGTGATGCGTTGACCACCGGAATATAGCGATTGGCGGTAGGCAATGCCAAACACTCTTTCATTTAACAAAGTTTCCAGGCGGGCACTGACGCGAACTAGAATTTGCGAGCGTACCCATTCCAAAAGTCCCATCGTGGAAAACACGACGACCAGAAGTAAGGTCAGCATCATCAACGTTGACTGGTTTCCAGTGGCAACCACTCTATCGTAAATTTGCAGCATGTAAAGTGAGGGGGCCAGCATCAAGATATTGATGACCATGCTAAAACCTGCTGCGTACAAAAACGCTCCCTTACAAAGTTTTAATGCTTTTTCCAGATCAGACGGCTGAGCATTTTTCATTTCGGCTTGTCCATATTTAGCCAACATTTTGACTACGTTAAAAGGCGATATTCTATTGGTTATCAGAAATTATTGCCAGATTCTTTGTGGCGGCTAAATTTTTAAGCGCATTGGGCAATTGTTGACGGAAAAGTTGGTTGTGATTGAGATATACTCAGCTACACATAAAATTTCCCTGAAGCAATCCCCACGAGTATCTATCACTGATGGAAGAAAAATTACAGCTATTTCCCTACTTTCAACCTATCATCAGCATTGCCAGCGGCAAAATTATCGGCTATGAAGCTCTGGCGCGGCAACGAGATAAAAATAACCGCGTGATTTCTGCCGGACATCTGTTTTCTTCACCTAAGCTGGATACCAGACAGCGCTTGGAGCTTGATCGACAAGTGCGGCGTTTGGCGCTGCAAAAATTTGCAGAACTTGATAGCAGCTGTTATTTGGCAATCAATATTTCCGCTGCCTGGATAGACAATTTAAGACAATTAAATACGTTACCTACACTCAGGATGCTGGATGAGCTGAATATAGACCGTCAGCGTATCATTGTTGAAATTACCGAAGCTCATGCCAACATTACTAAATTGCGTGAAATTGTCAAGCGCTACCGTAATCAAGGCATCAGGGTGGCGGTTGATGATTTCGGCACCGGCGCTTCGCAGTTGGAAAGAGTCATGGCTATCCATCCTGATATTATTAAAATTGATATGCAATTGTTTAAAAAGGCCAGTAAAAACGGTGGTATAGCCAGTGATATTGTACATATGCTGACTAGACTCGGCAAACGAACCGGTTGTCAGATCATTTGCGAAGGTGTGGAGACAGAGGCGGAGTTTTTATTCGGCCTCAATTGTGGTGCGCAGTTTATGCAGGGACGTTTGTTTTCGATGGCGGAACCTGAATTTAAGTCATCTACGTTGTACGAGCCGCTTATTCAGTCATTAAGAACCAAATTTTTTAAAAATACCGTCGGCAGAGTTCAAAAAAACATCACGGCAATCAATGTTACCAAAGCATTAATTTATAAGTTGAAAGAGGCTTTACAGGGCGATTTTAATCTTAATGAGTTGGCTAAATGGAATTTTGGGCAAAGCAATATTGTGCGTTTTTATCTTTGCGATAACGATGGTAAACAAATTTCGCCGAATTTTAACTTTAATGAAAATAAATGGTTTACCGATCCACGCAAGATTGGTTTTAATTGGTCGTGGCGGCCCTATTTTTTTCAGTTGGTAGCGCTGGAGAGCTGCGGTGATTGTGGTCGAATTGTCACATCCGAGCGTTATCACGATTTTGATACCGATTTATTGTGTAAAACTTTAGCATTACGTTTGGATGCAGATCGCATCCTGTTGACTGATATTATTGTGGAAGGCTAAGTCGCCGGTTACACTCCTCTTCTAGGATATTTCAGGCGAGCGAGCAACAGTAGTAATAGTAAAGTTCCAAATAACAATGGCTGGTTCAGATCTTTTTTTACCAGCCAGGCAAAATGGATCACGCCGAAGATGGAGATTGGATAAATTAGGCTATGTAGCAAGCGCCAGCGTTTACCGCCTAATTTTCGTATCCAGGCGCTGGTTGATGTGATCGTCAACGGAATCAGCAACACGAATGCAGCAAAGCCTATCGTTATATAAGGACGTTTAAGAATGTCTTTGCTGATAGCCGCCCAATCGAAGAATTGATCCAGCACCAAATAGCTCAAAAAATGTAAGCAGGCGTAAAAAAACGCAAACAGTCCCAGCATTCGCCGGAGTCTAATCGGCCAGTTCCAGCCCGACAGTTTGCGTAGCGGTGTCGCGGCAAGGGTGATCAATAAAAATGTTAAAGTCCAAAAGCCCGTAACATGCGTGATTTTTTCAATGGGATTTGCGCCCAGCTCATCTCGCCAAGTGGCGATCAGCAGTTTGCTTGCTGGTAATAGTGCCAATACAAAGCAGAGGTGTTTTAATCTGTCTAAGATTTTGTTATGGTTGGTTGGCTTAGTGGTGGACATTAAAAATTTTGGCTTAAATCCATGCCGCTATAAAGTTGTGCCACTTGCTCGGCATAACCGTTAAAGGGGAGGGTAGGACGTTTTAGAAATTCGCCGATACGGCGCTCTTTGGCCTGACTCCAGCGGGGGTGATCCACCGCCGGATTGACATTGGCATAAAACCCGTATTCGTTTGGTCCGGCGCGCATCCAGGAAGTGGTGGGCTGTTCTGCCAGCAGGCGGATTTTAACGATGGATTTTGCACTTTTAAAACCGTATTTCCAGGGTACCACCAAGCGGATGGGGGCGCCGTTTTGCTTTGGGAGTATTTCCCCATAAAGACCAAAGCTTAACAGGCTTAAGGGATGCATGGCTTCATCGATTCTAAGCCCTTCACGATACGGCCATTCCAGCACAGTGGATTTTTGCCCCGGCATTTGTTCGGGGGCGTAAAGTGAGATAAATTCGACATATTTGGCTTTACTGGTAGGCGCCACTTGTTTCAGCAAAGTGGCGAGTGGAAAACCCAGCCAGGGAATAACCATAGACCAGGTTTCAACACAGCGCATTCGGTAAATGCGTTCTTCCATAGGAGCCAGTTTCAGTAAATCCTCTATATCGAAAACTTTGGGGTTGCCGACTTCTCCGTCTATGCTGACAGTCCAGGGCCGCAGATTTAAGCTGTCTGCCAGCTTGGCGGGGCCATCTTTGGCGGTGCTGAATTCGTAGAAATTGTTGTATTGGCTGACAGCCTCGAAGGGGGTCAGTTTATCGGTGTTGCCGAATGCTGATGATGTGCTGCTGGGCAGTTTTTCGGCGCCATGTATGGCGTTGGGCCACAGTGCGGCAGAGCCGACACCGGCTGCAAGTTGAATAAAGCGGCGGCGGTTAAGAAATACATCAATCGGCGTGATTTCCGATGCGGGAATATTATCCTCAATCCGCTTACTCATGGGCTGTTATTTTCCGAAAAAGCTTAAAATATATATTTGCTGTCATTAAGACTGCCTAAAGTTGCTGAACAGCCATAATCCAAAAGACTGCGGAAATGCCAAAAAATTCCCGAAGGCGGGCGTTGTTAGTCCAATTGTTCTACACTGATTTTTAATCCGCGTCATCATGCCGCAGCAATTAAAGTGTTATTCTTGATTAAAGATGTGCGATTGCTATGCTGATTAAGGTAAAATTTCAAGTAGTAGTATAATCGCTGAAGATTAAAAACTCATTCAAACTGTATTGGGATATACATGACCACAAAACAAACAATTCTGAGAAATTTAGGCATTGCAGTTTTATCCGCAGGTCTGCTGGCTTGTAATGGTGCGGCGGATCGGAAAGCGAAATACAAGGAAGAAGGGAAGCAATACATGGAGGCCGGCGATTTAGAAAAAGCCAGTCTGGCTTTTAAAAATGTGCAGCAAATTGATCCTAAAGACTGGGAAAATCATTATTTGATCGGTGAAGTCTTGAGTAAAGAAGGCAAAATTGAAGCAGCCTTTAGAGAATACAGCCTGGTAGCGGCGCAGGACGAAAATAATGTCATGGCCAAAGTCAGGGTGGGGCAATTGTATTTGTTAAGCCGCAATGTTGATCAGGCGGAAGCAATGGCCAATGATGCACTGGCAAAACAGCCTGATAATGTTGAAGGTTTGGTGTTGAAAGCCGGTGTGCAATCAGCAAAAAATGACAGTGATGCTGCGATTACCACCGTCGAAAAAGCCAGACAGCTTGATCCCAATGAGGTTTCGGCCACGATGATGCTGGCCTCGATTTATAACCGCTTAGGTAAATTGGACAAGGCTATCGGCATCTTGGAAGAAGCTGTGCAGAAAAAGCCTGACAATATCCCTTTACTGACGATGTTGGGCGGTTTTTATGCCCGTAACAATCAAATAGCTGAAGCTGAAAACATGTTGGTTGCCGTCATTAAGGCAGAACCGAAAGAGGCTAAGCATTATAAAGCACTGGCACTGTTTCAAGTGGCGACCAAGCAAGTTGATAAAGCAGAGAATACTTTGCGGGATGCAGTGCAAAAGTTACCTGAAGATGAAGTGGTTAAAGGCTATCTAATCGATTTTTTGGTTGAAAAGCGCAGCCCGGATATAGCCATCGCCGAATTGTTGCCGATGGTGGAAAAAAAGCCGGAAGCCTACGATCTGAAGTTTAAACTGGCTAGTTTGCAGATTGCCAAAAACGATAAGGACAGCGCGGAACAAACGCTGAAAGAAATCATTGAGCAAGATAAACAGGGGCCAAATGCAATTAGGGCGCGAGATAAACTGGCGGCCATCTATTCCACCACCAAACGCTTCGACGAAGCGCGGACGCTGATTAATGAAGTGCTGGAAGCCAATCCCCGAGACAATGACGGCTTAACCTTTAGAGGCCAATTCGCATTATCAGATAATAAAATTCCAGAGGCAATTGCTGATTTTAGATCGGTACTGGTTGATCAACCGACCAATGTCACGGTATTAAAAATGTTGGCGACGGCGCATCTTAGAAATAATGAGGAGTCGTTGGCTAGAGAAAATTTGGAAAAAGTTGTTTCCGTTGCGCCCAATGATGAATCTGCCCGGCTGGAGCTTGCCAGTCTGCTGTTGAAAGCCGGTCAGAAAGATCAAGCCAGACAGCAAATAAACAGTTTGCTGAAACTTGATCCCAAAAGTTTAAAAGGATTGGAAGGACTGTTTAAATTGGAAATAGTCGAAAAACAATGGGATAAAGCGCAAGAAATAGCCAAGCAAATTCAACAGCTTTATAGTAAAGATGCGACCGGCTTATATATGTCGGGATTGGCCTATCAAGCAGCGAATAAACTGGAGCCGGCTGTCGAAGCATTTCAACAGGCACTGGTTAAAAAACCTGATGCGGTTGAGCCTTTGAATGAGTTGATTAAATCCTATATGGCTTTAAAGCAATCCGATAAGGCGCTGGCTAAATTACAACTGATTGTCAAGCAGCAACCCGATCATCTGATTGCCTATAATTTAATGGGCGGTATTTATTTGAGCGAACAAAAATTCGGCGAAGCGAAAACCGCGTTTCAAAAAGCGCTGGAGATCAAGCCGGAATGGTTTGCGCCGTATCGTAGTTTGGCGGCTATCGCGGTGATGGAAAAAAATAAATCTGAAGCAATCGGTATCTTATTGAAAGGTATTGACAAAGCTAAAACGCCTGTTGAGTTGGTGACCGATTTAGCGCGAATATATCATAGCGCGGGCGAACACAGTAAGGTTATCGAACTCTATGAACAAGCGTATAACGCACATCCAGACTCGGTGTTGATTGTTAATAATCTAGCCAGTTACTTGGCGGATTACTCGACCAATTCTGCTGACTTAGATCATGCTGCCAAGATTGCAGAGCCGTTTTTAAAAACCAACAACCCAAATTTAACCGATACGGTGGGTTGGATAGCCTATAAACAAGGTAATTTCGGCAAGGCGAAAGATCTTATCCAGAAAGCGATTGAGATAGAGCCGCGTTCATTAATTAGCCATTATCATTTGGGGATGGTTTACTTTAAACTGAATGATACTGTTAAAGCGACTGAATACTTGCAAAAAGTTGTAGATGGCAAATTGAATTTCGATGGCTTGGAAACAGCTAAAGCGACCTTGAAGAAACTTCAGGGCGGTTAACATTTATTGGCTGCTAATTTAAGCCGGAACACACTATAGAATGTGCCGAACAGCGTGAGGCACATCTTTCGCGATTGATGCGCCGCCTTTTCCAGGCACATCCTATTTTTGTTCCGCCTTAAGTGGATAGCCTATTTATTTAGACCGCTGTGAAAGGCCCGTAGCCTTGATGAAACGCAGTGTAATCGAGGAATTTGAAGCCGTAGCCTCGATTCCGTGTTGCTTCATCGAGGCTACGGTGAGTAGTTACTCGTTTTTTAGATCAAAAGCCATAAAAAATAATGCTCATACAGTGGTATCCCGGCCATATGCACAAGGCCAGTAAAGAAATCAGAGAAGCATTGCCCGACATTGATCTGTTGATTGAAATCCTGGATGCCAGAATCCCGTATAGTAGTCAAAACCCCATGTTGGCGACATTGCGCGGCGATAAACCGACTATTCGTATTCTCAGCAAAAGTGATTTGGCCGACCCCGAAGTCACCCGGTTATGGCAGCTTCATTTAGAGCAGGAACTAGCGGTTAAAACTTTGGCAGTAACGACCCAGCATCCTGAAAAAATCAAATTGATCCTGGATTTGTGCAGCAAAATGTTGCCGGAAAAAGCAGAGGCCAATAAAGTGATCCGCACCATGATCATGGGCATTCCGAATGTCGGCAAATCCACCATCATCAATATATTAGCCGGACGCACCATTGCCAAAACCGGCAACGAACCGGCCGTTACCAAACAGCAACAGCGCATCAATCTGAAAAACAATATAGTGTTGTCTGATACGCCCGGCGTACTTTGGCCGAATGTTGAAAATCGAAATAGCGGTTATCGTTTGGCGGTGACAGGGGCGATTAAAGATACCGCATTTCAGCACGACGATATTGCTTTATTCGCCGCCGAGTATTTGCTTAAAACTTATCCTAGCCAGTTACAGCAACGCTATCAGCTTGAGGTTTTGCCGGACGAAGCCCTGCCGCTATTACAGGCTATCGGCAAAAAACGCGGCTGTTTGCGTGCCGGTCAACAAATTGATCTGGACAAAGCCGCCAAATTGTTTCTAACTGAGCTAAGGGCCGGCACGATTGGGCAGATCAGTTTGGAGATACCGGACATGATAGCCGTTGAAATGCAGGAGCTGGCGGTGATACGTGCTGAGAAGCTTGCCAGAAAAGCATTGAGAGGGCGTTGAAGCCCCCTCCATAGCCGGTTACCGGCAAGCAAATTGCTTAGGCCAATCCTGAAAATTAAAAACCTGGCCTTCTTGTCTCACCCGGTCTATGGCGGTTAATTCTAGATCAGCATAGACCCATTGCGGTTGATTATAGTTGCCTATTGCCAGGATGCCGGTGGCCGGAAAGCCTTTGTCAACCGGGGTGTATATGGCGGCGGCGCCGCAATTGATGTCGACCGCTTCCGACCAGTCGGCATTGCCAACCAGGGAGGCTTGTACAA